>Ga0208264_1000019_pt1 | contig 180733 bp, 163 predicted proteins | sample LakWasMet31_HOW6_2_FD_183873 | JGI IMG/M metagenome (GOLD analysis project Ga0208264, IMG submission 183873) | Freshwater sediment methanotrophic microbial communities from Lake Washington under simulated oxygen tension - Sediment Metagenome... | ecosystem: Environmental > Aquatic > Freshwater... | reverse complement strand
ATAACGCGGTTTCGGAAAGTTTCTTTCATACCCTGAAAACTGAACTGATTCACCATCAGACTTTCCATACCCGCGATCAGGCCAAACAAGCAGTGTTCGAATATATCGAAGTGTTTTACAACCGAGAACGGTTACATTCCGCCAATGGCTAAACCACGCCTTTTTAGCGTCTAAAGGGTACGACGGCTACGGCAACATGCAATCCCACGATGGGCAAGGCTTCTACGACTCATACATTCGCCACAGCAAAGGCATTGCTTCGGGCATTACCCAACAAAACTTCCAAGTGAGTTTTGTGAGCAAATTTAATACGACGGCCTAAGCCCCTTGCGTTTTCTACTAGACTTACCCGGTTAAAGCTTACACGGGCTAATGCTAGCCTTGAAAGCCAAACCTCTAATGGTTTTCCAGTTTTCTTAAGGTGCCAGTAAGAAAACCGAAATAGAGTGCAGACTCCACTTAACTCTCGAAGATGGTCGTAATGGACACTACACCCACCATACCTGCTAATCAAAAGCCCAAGTCGCCAAAACAACTTTACATTGCGACCGATGGATCGTTGAAGTCTTGCATTACCGGACCGCTATTGGAGTTACCCGTCGACTTTCGGGAGTGGCCGAAATCGGATACCCACAACGTTGTCCTGTTGTTCAATAAAGCCGCTTAGGCACGACGCAAAAAGGATTTTTTCGATCCGTTACAGCGCGGATGCCTGATTGACGATGGTGATGTGCACAGCGATAGAGGCTGCCAGTGCTTCCATTTTCGCAATGACCTGATGGCGTAGTTCGGCCTCCAGTGCCGGTCGATTGTCAAATCCACTATTTGAGGTTGTCGATGCGTTATCAGCAACGGTCTCGAGACCTTGTCGTTGCGATAAAAAATACGCTTGATAGGACCAGTTTGATTGGGCTTTGCAGGGTTCGGGTTTAACGGAAATGGGTGGCTTCATTGAAATCTAAAAAACGTCGAATCGTACTTAAGATGGGTACATCGAGCCAATGTTTCAATGGATCGATTGATGCTGGCGAGAAACGGCGGCGTCATAAAGTACGTCGAACAACTGCACCGTGGTAAAGATCATCGTTTTGGCTACTATACGCAGATATCGTGGGGATACCCACAGCTTCTGTGGATAAGCGTGTGACTAGATCGTGACAAACGCATGTATCTCTCTGCCTTACAAAGGGTTAGCTTAGATTGAGTAAAATTTGGTCAATCTGGCGTTTGCTTTGCGTTGGTAAATATTCCAATTTTCTCAGAGGCGATGGGCTCAGATAGCAAAGCGCCCGAAATCAGTGAGAAGATGGCATTTCAGGGCTACGCCATGCTTCTACAACCATTTCGGCTAGCTCATTCACAAAAAGCCGGATGAACTGGAAACCAGCGATCAGCAAAATCGCGATTGAAAAAAGTGAAGTCAGCAAAACTAATAAAACTTTCATATCGACCCTCCATCGAAACCACATTGTTGACGATGGCACATTTTTTCAGTTTCTATTTAAATTTCAAGTCGATACGCCGCAACAATCTGTTGCGTGTTGATAGGGATAACGCTAAAACTCAAAGTCTTAGCCGATTAAGTTCAGGTTAAATATTTTTTACGGCCTTGCTGTCAAGCTAACGACATTGCTGATCGATCATCCCTGACAGAGTCAGCACCTCCAACTCAGTGCAAACACGTTACAGCAGATTGGCTACAACAAAATAAATCGCCGCAATTTCCAACACGATTGGCAGCATGAAAAAGTGAGGGCATCGCTCTTTGATCATCAACAGCGCTTCTCTAACCCGGCTTTGCTTAGATGCGATCGAATGGGTCGCGCTAGACGCTACGTAAAGATTTTCCGATTGTGATGAACTAACGCTACTAATGAAGTAATTATCATCGTCGAAAATGGAATCAAACAGATCGTCCAATTTATTTTGGTTTTCAAATAAGCTGTTTAAAACATTGCTATCAATGACGGCAGCACACATGACACAGACCTCCGATTTGTTCGCATGGGGACAGATTAATGCGTTATCGGGCAATAAACCGTGAAGATTGTCAAAAAGTGCAGCTTTTCACCAATACAGCAACTGCAATCTGCCGAAAAACAGGTTATTTCGGCAACTGCACGAAACCCTGCTCATCTATTGGAAAGAAGGGGTTGTAACAGACTTCCCACAGGAAACCATCGGGATCGGCAAAGTAGCCCCTGAAACCGCCCCAAGGCGCTTTTTCTCCCCGTCGCACTAATTTGCCGTCGACTGCCACGGCTTCCAACAATATCGTTTCAACCTCAGCTTCCGAAGCTACGTTGTGGGCCAAGGCAAATCCAGGAAATCCAGAACCCTCAGACGACACATTCGCATCATCCGCCAACGATTCGCGACCAAACAAGGCAAAGGCGATACTACCGGCTTGGAAGAAGGCCACTTCTGCCTGACTGCCCGAAGATTCGGCCCAACCTAACGCCTTGTAGAAACGGCGGCTTACTTCGAGATCGGCAACCCCTAAGGTGATAAAACTGATGGTCTGCTTCATGAGTGTCATTTCTCCAAAGTGATATTTGGCAGCAATGCCAAGCCATTACGAGTCCCAATATGTCTAGTTCGATTGGCGACCCAATGGCGCTTGCTGGTAGTACTGCTCCAGTTGCCGATAGGCCAAAGGAAAATGCGTACTCAGCACTTCGGGTGCCGTGAAGAAGTATTCACTAAAAACAGCAAAAAATTCAGCGGGGCTGCTTGACAGCATAGGGATTCACGCATATCGTGGGCAGATGTTGAACAGGGATATACGCAACAGTCATCAGGGCCATAACGTCATCATTCATGAAATTGCCCACAAGCTCGATATTGCTAGATGGCGGCAGCAATGGCATGCCCCTTTGCATTACCGAATGCCCATCCTTGAGTGAATTGCGGCGTTAAGCGACGCTTATGCAGCACTACAACAACATGTTCATCTGCATGAGCAAATACAGCCCGCCGACAATCCACGCATCAACGGCAAAGCCTTAGCGGTGAGGCGTATCGTTCGCTGAGCATGGCTTAATCTAATCAACCGAAACGCAATAAAAAAGCCAGTGGCCTTTGAGGGCTTGCCGGCTTATTTAATCTTTACGTTTGGATGCGTAATCATGCATGGGAACGAGGCTTAATTTTTCCTTTTTTGTTCCCTTTGCCCGACCACCATCATAACCGTTTTTAATGCAGTCTTGTATGAACGCATCAAGCTCTTTAGCGGCTGTTTGCATGTCTCGGAATGGTCCGAAGTTTCCTTCTCTTGCGGAAAAGAACCATTCGATTAAGCCCGTGTTAGGGTTGCGTTGGCTAAAAACTCTTGCTGCATTAAACATCCTTGATGATCTTCCTTAGAAAAAATTATGTTTTTTTCTGCCTGTACTCGAACAAGTATATATTTCTCAATGGATCATTAAGAAAAATCGAAAACCCAATAAAACCACAACATATTGAATTATATGGCGTCCCGGAGACGATTCGAACGTCCGACCTGCCCCTTAGGAGGGGGCTGCTCTATCCTGCTGAGCTACCGGGACTGACTGGTAAAACTAAATTTTATCACAGGCCTATTAACTAGGTTTTCTGTTTTCTTATTTCGACACGCTCCAACGAGGTAATGAAATAAGATAATTTTGACTGACTTTTTGCGGAAAGATTTTCGAAAAAACCGCCTATTTGCACCTTGGACGATCCGACTGATACCGGCTTGACAAAGCGCACACTAAAGTCGAAGTCCATCACGTAATCTTCAAAACTGATTTGGCAGCCTTTGATTTTGTCGCCTCGCTGAATTCTGGCTCTGTTAACTGGCATATCGACACCGGCGCCACCTCTCGACAAATCGAAAAGATAGCCTCCCACCGAGATTCCGGTTCGCTGAGCAACACCGCTAAACGGGATGTCGATAGAACTGATTTCGATGCGAGGCGAACGTCTTCGCTGCGGGTAATATATCCGTTCGGGAAGCACGGCTTTGTAATAGGTAATACCGCGAGAATGACCTATTTCCAAGCCTGAAAGGCTAAATGATAAGTGTATGCCTTTATGGAATGTCGATAGTTTCAATGCCCTGCTGCGCTCCAGCGCAACATTGCCTTCCTTGGGTATCAGTTCGTCGAGAATGATGGCATTTTTTTCGGCTTTGACGCCTAGAATGGACGAACTGTATTCTTCGCTCACGCCTTCAATCTGAATGGTGCAAAGTGGTGAACTGGCTTCGATTTCGCCAAGCAATTTGACAATTTTTTCCGGGTCGGTCAGGAAATTCGGATTTTCAAACGGTGAAAAATCATCATTCACCTCCTCCTCTACCTCAACAGGGGGTGTCTTTGAAAAAATGCTTTTAAGTTTTCCTAACATACTGAAATGGATATTCTGATTTGGATAATATCCAGTCTACACCGAAATGAGCGTATGAGAAAACAGCTCGCTTCTTGTCGAGCCGTCGGGTCCATAGGTGCTCGCCAGTTGCGACTTGCCCCTCAATATCTGTAGTGAACGTTGTGTATGACGGCTAAGCAGATCAATCCCGGCACCATTTTGTTCGTTAAGCGCCCGACATTTTTTTGACAATGCCGTAATGTTAGCCCAACAGTTTCGGGAATTTTCAATATTAATGCCGACAGACTGAGCTTTACCCAGATAGGAGTTAATACCGTCGTGACCTACCGTCAGCTTCTCGGTTGCAAGAACTTGACCGAGCTGCTTGGAAAATTGTTCAAGCTGAACAACAACTTCTTTCTTATTGGCGGCAATGATCGATAACGCATTAGGATCGATTTTTTGCCTGAGATTATCTGATTCGGTATTCAACAGCTCCAATAGTTTTTGGGTTGCCGTTAAACCGTTACTCAATAATTTTTCAGTGATCGGAAAGGTTTTTTCTATCATGGCATCACGTCGAGTCGGGTAATTTATCTTCAAATTGCAGCATCTTTTCGGCAACACGTTCTACATCGGCCTTATAGCTGCCCGATTGCACAGCGGCTTTTATTGCAGCCACACGATCCTCATTAACCACAGGCGCGGCAGCGCTGGCCGCCAACGCGTTTTTAACGTCTTGCGTGGTATTGGTAAAATCGATGGTGTCGGTAGAAACGGGCGTAGATGCTTTTTGCTTAACATCGGCCGCATCCTTAGCAACTGATTTTGCAGGCAACTGACTGTTAAGTGTATTGCCGGAAATAATTTCAATGGCCATGACGAAATTCCTGAAATAGATTTATCTGGAGATTTTAGCGGCATCATGTCGAAATCCTTTAGCATGTTTTAGAAAAACACCGAAACTTGGCCGGAGTCGACGACAACGGCCTGAATAACGCGTTGCGAAGCAATATTTTTGACGCTAATTTTTTCGCCTTTTGCTCCGTCCATCATCGCCATACCTGTGGCGCTAATCAGCAGACCGGGTTTACCCGACTGAATATTGACACGCTCACCGCGCTTGACTAGCGTCAAGTCTTCGTAACTTAACTTATTCAGCACACTGCCGGTTACCAGATTACGCGTCGCTTGTTTGTTGACGATATCGGCAGGATCGAGCAAATAACCTTGCTGCAGCGTACCGATGTCTCTGGTTTCGCTGATCAAGTGTTCAGCGCGAATTATTTCGTTACGGCGTAGCGGCTTGTTTAACACCAACACATCCTTATAAGACTTAACTTGCACAACGCTGTATATCGTCCAGTTTTTGCTGCCGTTACAGCGTACGCCGATGGTATTGCGTCCGGCTTTAATCTCGCCCGACTGAGCATAAATCTGTAGCGGCTCTTCACAAAGCGGCAACTGCAACCTGGAGTCCAGCTGCGGCGCAGTAATTTGATATTTGCCGTCGGCGTTGAGGCTGGATTTTACATATTGGCTCACGGCATCCTGAATCGCCTGCAACGATTGCATCGGCAAAGCAACAGACGCTTGTGAAACAAACAACAGTATCAAAGCATGTGATTTAAATGTTTTCATAAAAAAGCTGACGTTTTTTTGACTTATACTTGCGTTTAAGCACAAAACGTACCAGTAAATTTCTAAAGTAAAGCAAGGCAAAGTCGCTATAATTGCCGACAATAAATTCAAGGGGATTTTTATGGCCGGGGTCTTAGACGGGGTTGATCAACGCACCAAATTGGCGGGACACAACAGATTTGAGTTATTGTTGTTTAAGCTGGTTAGTCGGCAGCGTTTTGGTATTAACGTCTTCAAGGTTCAAGAGGTGATCCAGTGCCCTCCATTGACACAAATTCCTAATTCCCACTCGGTGATTTGCGGCGTTGCGCATTTGCGCGGTAAAACCATCCCGGTCCTAGACTTGTCGATGGCAATAGGCATGAGACCTTTATCGCGCGATGCCGGCTGCTATGTCATCGTCACCGAATATAATCGTTCGATACAAGGTTTTCTGGTCGGCTCAGTTGATAGAATCATCAATATAGGCTGGGAACAGGTTAAAGCGCCGCCTACCGGCGCCGGAAAAGAAAGTTATCTGACCGCCGTGACCGAAGTCGATGGCGAACTGATTGAAGTGATAGACGTCGAAAAAGTAATGAAAGAAGTGATCGGCGGACGAGAAGAAGCCTCTGCTGACTCCATTGATGACGAAGTCAGCGGCAAAAACGATCATATTCTGGTGGTAGACGATTCCTCGGTAGCCAGAAATCAAGTGAAAAGAGTCTGCCAACAAATCGGCATCGAATGCACGCTTTTGAAAGACGGCCTGGAGGCATGGGAACACCTGTCCCAACTGGTTGCCGAAGGCATCAATATTGCTGATCGCTATTCGATGATAATTTCCGACGTCGAGATGCCGCGCATGGACGGCTATACACTGGCGACCAAGATTAAAGCCGATCCGGCAATGAAACAGATTTATCTGATTCTACACACTTCCTTGAGCGGCGTGTTTAATACCAACATGGTACAAAAAGTCGGCGCCAATGAATTTTTGGCAAAATTCGATCCCGATTCGCTAATGAAATCGATACAGGCGCATCTAAAGATTCATCATTCGAGCCATGCCTAACCTAAGGCTGATTTAGTCTGAGCATGTTCTCGCTCGACAAACAACGGATCGGAAACGGCGGAGAAACCGCCAATCTTTCCGACGCCGACTATCAAGCCATACAGCTTTTTCTGAATCAGAATTGCGGTATCGTTTTAAGCGAAAACAAGCAATATCTGGTTAAAAACCGCTTGTTATCGCTGCTTGGCAAATTCGATATACACTCATTTGCCGAGCTAGCAAACGCACTACAATCCGTTTCACCGTCGACACTGAAATTGAAAAGCGCGGTGATCGATGCGATGACCACTAACGAAACTTTCTGGTTTCGTGACGAAAAACAGTTTGTCGAACTCAGGGAAAAAATCTTTCCGGAATTGTTTGCGCAGAGAAACAACACGCTGAAAATCTGGTCGGCGGCTTGCTCATCGGGACAGGAGCCCTACTCCATCAGCATTACCGCATTGGATGCCTTACAGGTGTGCAACAAGAACAAAGCGGTACAGATTATCGGCACCGATATATCCGAAGCGATACTGGAAGAAGCAAAAAACGCCGTTTATTCGGAACTGGCTTTATCCAGAGGCATCGATCCGGTGACCAAGGCCCGTTATTTCCAAAAAAACTATGACGGCTATAGCCTGAGTAGCGAAGTGACTCGCCAGGTTCGTTTTCAACAATTCAATTTACTCAAACCGTTTGCCGCGCTGGGCCGCTTCGACATTATTTTTTGCCGTAACGTATTGATTTATTTCTCGGAACAAGTCAAACGCGACATTCTGAGCCGCATGGCCGACAGCCTGGAACCGGGCGGTTATCTATTTCTCAGCAGCACTGAAGCCATGCCATCCAGCTTGCAAGACTTCGAACCGATGCATACCGGGCTGACCAGCTACTTCAGAAAGCCCCTCTAACGCCTGAGCTTGGGTCATTAGTTCAAACCCATTGTTGCTGGTATTCTTCGTACGAATAATGCTTGCACAAACGCCACCGGCCATCGCTGACTTTATAAACATCGGGTAGATTGTATCCGTTAAATCGATTGGCTTTGATCAGGCTGTACGCGCCCACATCGGCAAAAACCAAGCGTTCCCCTACCTCCGGGATACGTTTAAAGCGATACTCGCCGAACAGATCGCCGGCCAGACAGGTCGATCCCGCCAAAACAGCAAGATATTCGCCTTCTTCCTCCAGCAACAGCGGCTTGATCTGATATTCGAACACTTCGGGATGATGATTGACCGAGGTGTCCAATACCAGCACAGTTTTACCGTCGCTGACGAAACGATCCAAAACGGTGGACAGCAAATACCCGGCGTTACCGACCAAGGCTTTGCCGGGTTCCAGGTAAACATCCAGAGCAAATTTGGCTTTCAGTTGCTTGATCATTTCGATGACGGAATGCCGGTCAGCGATACTGTGGTAAAGATAACCACCGCCCAGGTTCAGCCATTTCAGATTGGGATAGCGTTTTAATACCGGCATCAGGCTGGCGACGGTTTGCAATAGCGGCGAAAAATCCTTGCGAGCAAAGACGGTATGAAAATGCAGCCCCTCAATATTTTCCGGTAATCCGGCCTGCACCAATTCGATATCGACACCTAATTTCGAATGCGGCCGGCAGGGGTCGTAACGCTTGTCGGCCGCAAACGACAGTTTCGGGTTGATGCGTAAACCTTTGGAATAATGCCCGGCCAAGCCTTGCAAACGTTGGTACTGCGACAGCGAATTAAAGCTGATATGGCTGCAGAGCTGACCGATTTCGGCAAATTCATCGGGCCGCATGCCTGGGGTTGTCAGATGAATACTGCCTCCCTTATCGCCCAACACTTCTTTCGCCAGCCGAGCCTCGAATAACGAACTCACCGAAATACCGTCAACCTGTCCTTTGACCAACTCCAGCAGCGATGCCAATGGCAATGCCTTCATCGAATACAGAATCTTGCAGCCGGCCGCCTGCCGCAAGGCTTGCAAGGGTTGAAAATTGGCGATGACTCGATCTTCGTCCAACACGAACGCCGGGCTGGAAGGAATTTGTTGCTTCAGACTGGGAAAACTCATTGAATACCGCGTCTTCGCCCCAGATAAATGGCTTGTTCCGTTATCACAAAATCCATGTAAACATCATGGGTTTCCATCACGACTTCCGGCAACAATTGCGATTCGTAACAGACCGCCGCCAGCACCGCATCCGCTCTGACTTTGCCTAACAATCGGTCGTAATAACCCACTCCATTGCCGAGCCGGCCGCCTTGTTTGTCAAAAGCCACACCCGGCACTATCACCGCATCCAGTTCTTCGACAGTAATTTGCTTACTGGCTTCCGACCAACGTTCGCGCGGCGGCTCAAGAATATTCCACATGCCGGGCCGCAATTCGCCGATAGCGTCCAAGCGCCACAAACCCAACTGTTTTTTGCCATCGGCATCCACCGTGCAATAGGGTACGACAATGCGTTTGTCTCCGATTAGCTCCAAACGCAGGGCCGGTAAAGTCCGCACTTCCGAACGGCAATGCACATACCACAACACTGTCTGCGCGGCGCAATACCAGGGTTGCTCGACAAATTTCCGACAAATCCCGGCGCTAATCAAACCTTTGTCGGTTTGGGCATTACGCGCCGCGTAAGCAATTTGTCGCTGTTGGTGCTTATCCACGGCTTCGGCAATGCAGTAAGGCTTGTTCCAACAAACCGGGAGCGCCGCTAAACAGGTGACAGGCGTCCTGTTCCTTACGCAGCCAGGTAAACTGCCGTTTGGCCAGTTGCCGGGTGGCTATAATCGCCTTATCCCGCATCGTCTCGAAATCGTATTCGCCATTCAAATACGACCAAGCCTGGCGGTAGCCGACACAACGGATGGACGGCATGCTCTCGTCCAGATCGCCGCGTTGCCGCAAAGCCCGCACTTCGTCGAGAAAACCCTGCTCCAGCATGGCATCGAAGCGCACGGCGATCTTGTCGTGCAATGTCGCCCGCTGCTCCGGGGCGACGATCAATTTGACAAACTCATAAGGCCGATCGGCCTGCTGATCGGCCTCAAAAAAACTGGACAGCGGCCTGCCGCTGATTTCGTAGACTTCCAGAGCCCGCTGGATTCGCTGCGGATCATTGACGTGAATCCGCGCCGCCGCCGCCGGATCGACTTGCGCCAAGCGGGCATGCAAGGCTTCCTTGCCCAATTGCTGCAACTCGTCATCCAGCCGCTGCCTGATTTCGGCATCGGCTGCCGGTAGTTGCGCCAAGCCTTGCGTCAAGGCGCTGAAATACAGCATGGTACCGCCCACCAGCAACGGCAATTTGCCGCGATTAGAAATATCGGCCATCAACGCCAAGGCCCGGTTGCGAAACTGGCCGGTGGAAAACGCTTCGCTCGGATCGAGAATGTCTATCAGATGATGCGGAATGCCGCCGCGTTCGGCAATGGTCGGCTTGGCGGTTCCGATGTCCATACCTTTGTAGACTAGCGCCGAATCGACGCTGATGATTTCGGCGCCCAAGGCTTGCGCCATTGATACCGAAAGCGCGGTCTTGCCGGATGCTGTCGGCCCCATCAACAGGATGGCCGTCGGTTTATGGGAATGATTCACCTATTGACCGCGCATGAAGAAACGGTCCAAATCCTGATGACTCAGCGCCACCCAGGTCGGCCGGCCGTGATTGCACTGGCCAATACGCTCGGTCTGTTCCATGTCGCGCAATAAGGCATTCATTTCCTCGATACTCAGTTTGCGCTTGGCCCGCACCGAACTATGACAGGCCATGGTGGCCAGTATTGCATTGATTTTTTCCTGAACCTTGTGACTGAAACCATTGGCCAGCATGTCGGCCAAAATATCGCGAATCAATTGATCCACATCGGTTTTTGTCAGCAAGGCCGGGGTTGAGCGCAGCACCACGGTTTCGGGTCCCGATCGATTCAATTCAAATCCCAAACCCATAAAAAACTCGTGTTCCTGCTCGGCCAGGTCGGCCTCGGCGGCCGTGACCTGAATCTTCAGCGGCAGCAGCAACGGCTGGGAAACGATGGCACGATTGTGATAATGCTGTTTCAAGCGCTCGTAAGTCACCCGCTCATGGGCGGCGTGCGCATCGACCAAAATGATGCCATTGGCGGTTTCGGCCAGAATATAGATATTGTGGATATGCGCCAGCGCAAAACCCAACGGCGGCATGGATTGCTCGCCATCCGGCCGCATAAACTCGGCATCGCCACCTGACGGAAAAAGCTTGGCGTATGCCTGGATTTGCGCGGCAACGATACCCGCTGCGGGCCTGCTTTCCCGGTAATGTTCGGCAATACGCCCTTGCTCGACACTGCCCAGCGAATGCCGATAATTTCCGGCAACCTGGTTTATCGGCTCCGCCGCAACGTTGGCGCCGATACTATCTTCGGCAAGGCCCATCGGCAGCGATGTCTGCAGATTCAGGGATGACCTTGACGGCGCCGCGGCCGGTTCCAGCGTTATCGCCTTCGCTACGGCTTCGATCTTTTGTGCAACCGTCGCCGCCTGGCCGGGACGTTGATCGGCCAAGCTGCGATGCAAGGCCTGAAACAGGAAATCATGCACTAACCGACCTTCCCGGAAGCGCACTTCCAGCTTGGTCGGATGAGCGTTGACATCGACCAGTGCCGGGTCGAGCTGCAAATACAGTACGAACACCGGATGCCGGCCGTGGTAAAGCACATCCTGATAAGCCTGCTTCACGGCATGCGCCACCAGCCTGTCCTTGATCAACCGGCCGTTGACGTAGAAAAACTGCATGTCCTGCTGACTGCGGGAAAACGTCGGCAGACCGACCCAGCCGTGCAGATGCAGACCGGAAGCGGCAAAATCGATCTTGACCGCATTGTCGACAAACGCCGAACCGCAAATGGCGGCGATGCGTTTTTCCTGATCGCTCTGCGCCGGCGCCGGCTTAAGATTCAGTATTTCCCGTTGATTATGATTCAGCAGAAAACCGACATCGAAGCGCGCCAAGGCCAGTTTTTGAATCAGGCTTTCGATATGGGCAAACTCGGTTTTCTCGGCCTTTAAAAACTTGCGCCGCGCCGGAGTGTTGTAAAACAGGTCGCGAACATCGACCGTGGTGCCCGGCGGATGTGGGTCTGGTTGCGGATCGAAGTTTTGCTCGCTGCCGTCGGCACTGACCTGCCAGGCGCATTCGGCATCGGCGGTTCGGGAAATCAAGGTCAGGCGCGCCACCGAGCTGATACTGGGCAAAGCCTCGCCGCGAAACCCCATGCTGACCACATGTTCAAGATCGTCCAACGAGGCGATTTTACTGGTGGCATGGCGCGACAAGGCCAGCGCCAAATCGTCTTTAACGATGCCGCAACCGTTATCGCGGATTCTGATTTGCCGAACCCCGCCCTGCTCTATATCGATTTGAATCTGGCTGGCGCCGGCATCGAAACAGTTCTCGACCAGTTCCTTGACCACCGAAGCCGGTCTTTCGACGACCTCGCCGGCGGCGATCTGATTGACAAGTTGCGTGGGTAAGGCCTGAATCCGCATTAGTTAGGTCTTTAAAAAAAGACCTATTTTAGCGGATACCGGCTTGCAGCGACAATCGAATGCCGGAAAGCCCCTCAATGCGGAACCCGCTGACCGCATTGTGAAACCCATAGATTCACGCAATAAAAATATCGATACGATATTTTTTGACAAACCTCCGGCTTTCTCTTATTGTTTCGACTCGATATTAAATAAAAATAAGGAGGTAACAACATGTCCAAAGCAATTTTTTATCATGCCGGCTGTCCTGTCTGCCTGAATGCCGAACGAATGCTGGCCGAAGCGCTAGATCCTAAACAATATCAAATCGAATCTGTTCACTTAGGCCAGGAAGCCTCTCGCATAGACGAAGCCGAAGCGGCAGGCGTCGAGTCCGTGCCAGCCCTGGCAATGAATGGACAGGTTTTTCATATCAATTTTGGCGCCGCATTGGCCGATCTAAAATCCTAACGGGAGATACGCATGAGCGAACAAGTTCAAGAACAAGAAAAAGATCATTTTGTGTTGTATGTCGTACTAGCCACCGTTGTCGCGGTAGGCGCCTTGCTGGCCGTAAAAATGAGCGAAAACGAAAAATTTGCGCCTATCAAAGAACAACTTATCGAAGAAAATAGATTAATGAATATTCGCGTAATAAGCGAGAGAGGAGACTGAGAACCATGAGAATCGCCTTAACTACTATGTTACTAACAGCCTGTTTCTTCTCAAGCCCGGTCGGCGCAACGGAATATATATACAGAGACCTGATGGCCAACACCTTGCCGGGAGCACGCTGCGAAGCGGAAACCCAAGCGGTGGAGACCGCCAAGAAAAATTACAATATCGATCGCTTTAGTAAGAAATTCTGCCAGACTCAGGGTTATGGCTGGCATGTTGAGGAAGTAAAAGATCTTGGAAAAACCGCCTGCAACGAATGCAACGATAAATCAGGCTTACAAAAATGCCATCAGGAAGATGTCGTGGTCACCTGCAAACGCATTAAACCCGGATCGGTCGGCATGTTGCCCGGCAAAAGTTAAACTCGTTTGAACGGAGGGCGGCGCTTGTTAGCCGCCCTCCCCATTCCCAAGCCATCCGGTTTTACCCGGATCAAGACATGACTTTGCGGTGTTGATCGATCTCTTTCAACAGTATTGCCAGATGCAACCTGTCGGCGACGTTCAGTTTTCTAAAAATCGACGACAAATGCGCTTTTACGGTGCGCTCCGATATATTCAACACTAAGGCGATACGCTTGTTGTTCTCGCCTTGTTGGATCATATCGGCCACTTCCATTTCGCGTGCCGACAAACTATCGAGCATCGTAAACAGTTGCTCTATATCGGCCGATTTGGCTTTCGTGCCATGAATTTGCCGGGCGCCGGTCAAAGCCCCTATCACTTTGGGCACTAACCCCCGCCGTATCCAAATATCGCCTTTCAGGATACTCTCTACTGCCCTTTTCAGTAATTCCGCGGATTCGGATTGATCGCAATAGCCCGCGGCGCCGCGCACCAAAACCTCGATCTGTTTTTGCTCGGGCCAATTCGAACCGATCACCAGAAAACGGCAATTCTGATTGCCAAAAATCGACAATAAGCTGGCATCTTCATCCAGTTTCTTGGCATCGAACAACACGGCATCGGCATTAAATTGACAACGGATATTGGGCAACATGCTAATACTATATTCTCCAATCAACGCATGCGTCCAATGCGCGGTCAGATGAGGATTGTTAGAATAAATTAGGATATTGGCCACGGAATAGGGTTATTTTGTGGTTATTGTTCTTGTTTTCCGCCGACAGATTATCAAACTTCGCCTGTTAGCCTAGCGCAAAAATACCAAAGCGTTCGCCTTTGCTATCAGCTTATTTTTATAAATCCATCTCAGCTTGCAATATACAGAGTTAGCCCGCCTCCGCCAACCATTGCTTACGCAGTTTCGCGCGATGAATATATAACCATTGAATGGCAATAATCGGTATACCGGATTCGATTTGCCCGGCTTCCAGCATCTGAAAAACCTGTTCGGTTTTGACGGCGGAAACATAAATATCTTCCCCTTCCTCGTCCAAGCCATGCACGCCGCCGATTTCGCTGCTGTCAACCCGGCCGCAAAACAGCGTGATTCTTTCCGAGGACCCGCCCGGCGTGGTGTAAAACTGCATGATTTCCAACAATTCAACAATTTCGCAACCTGCCTCTTCAAGCGCTTCCCGGTAAGCAACCTGCTCGGCCGTTTCGCCTTCCTCGATGGCGCCGGCAACAATTTCCAAAAGCCAAGCGCGGTGCGGTTGCAACACGGCCCCCATCCGAAACTGCTCGATCATGACCACTTCGTCGCGATCGGGATCGTAAAGCAATACTGCTACACAATTATTACGACGGAATAATTCGCGGGTTAAAGGCTGGCTCCAACCGCCGTTAAACAAAGTGTGCTTCAATGTGTATTGCTCCAGATTGAAAAACCCCCGGTAGACGGTTTCCTGTGCCAATACCTCAAATTGTTTACTGCTCACTTTTTGTACTCAACCTTGTAAATAACGCCCAGTTTATCATCGCTAATCAACAAACTACCGTTTGGCATTTGCAGAATATCCACCGGCCGACCCAATACTTCGCCTTTGGCCGTCAACCAACCGTTTATAAAGGTTTGTTCGGTATAAGGTTTGCCGGTACTAAACTTAATCATCGCCACCTGATAGCCTTGGGGCTGTGTACGATTCCAAGAACCGTGCTGGGCAACCAACAATTGTTTGTAATATTGGTCGGGAAAGGTCGTCCCGGTATAAAAACGCATGCCTAATGGCGCTATGTGGGCTTTATATTTCCACACCGGCGGCAGCGAATGAGCGCATTGCTTATCGCCGGCAAATTGCGGGTCGGGAATGGTGCCGGCGTGACAATAAGGAAAACCGAAATGTTCGCCCTGCCGCGACCACTCGTTCAGCTCGTCCGGCGGCACGTCGTCGCCAAGATAATCGCGGCCGTTATCGTTGAAAAACAAGTGGCCGGTCCTCGGCTCCCAATCGAAACCCACGGTATTGCGTATGCCGCGCGCCAGTATTTCCATATTGCTGCCATCGGCATTGAGGCGCAGCAGAGAGCCGTAAATTTCTTGGTCGGGATCGCAAATATTGCAAGGAGCGCCGACGGCGGTATACAACTTCCCGTCCGGCCCAAAACGCAGATATTTCCAGCCGTGATGTTTGTCGGACGGAAACTTATCGAAAACCACTACCGGCTTGGGCGGATTAGCCAAGCGCTCGCCGATGTTATCAAAACGGCTAATCCTATTTACTTCGGCGACATACAGGCTTCCGTCCTTATAGGCCACCCCATTGGGCATGTAGAGCTGCTGAGCCAGCAGATAACGCTGCTCGGCCACACCGTCGCCATCCTTGTCCTGCACCGCATAGACGTTGCCTTGTTGAGTGCCGACATAAACCACGCCTTTATCGCCCAAGGCCAAGCTACGGGCATTCGGCACGTTGTCGGCGAAAATGGAAATTCTAAAACCGGGCGGCAAATGCAATTGCTTCAACACCGCGTCTTGTTCCAGGCTGTCGGCCGAACACAAAGGACTAACAACAGCCATCGTCATTAACAGCAATCTAGCGACTTTCATTTTTCGGCCCCCTCAAATAAACTTTACCGCATCTTATCACTCTATAGCCTTGATTTTAAGCACACTGCACCCCACTGTGCTTAGCACTGACTCCACAACCACAGGATTTTTACCATGATGAGAATATTGCTGTTCCTGGCCACCAACGCGGCCATCATGATCGCGATCAGCGTGATATTTAATGTTTTGGGATTGAAAGGCGCGCTGGATGCCCAAGGCGTCAACCTCAATCTGGACTCTTTGTTAGTCATATCGGCGGTTATCGGTATGACAGGTTCGATCATCTCCTTATTCATGTCTAAATGGTCGGCAAAAAACGCGATGGGCGTACATGTCATCGAACAACCGCAAAATCAAACCGAACAATGGCTGGTCGGCATCGTCGCCCGTCAAGCCAAGCAAGCCGGCATCGGCATGCCTGAAGTCGGCATTTTCGACGCGCCGGAAGCCAACGCCTTTGCCACCGGCGCCAACCGCGACAGCGCGCTGGTTGCGGTCAGCACCGGTTTATTGCACAGCATGAACGCCGATGAAGTGGAAGCGGTAGTCGGCCACGAAATCAGCCACGTCGCCAACGGCGACATGGTGACCATGACCCTGATGCAAGGCGTGGTCAACACCTTCGTTTACTTCTTTGCGACTGTCATCGGCCATGTGGTCGACCGGGTGGTGTTCAAGACCGAACGCGGTTACGGCCCGGCATACTATGTCACGCAGATGGTGGCGCAAATCGCCTTGTCGATTCTGGCCTCCATGCTGGTGATGTGGTTCTCGCGTTACCGCGAATTCCGGGCCGATGCCGGCGGCGCACAACTGGCCGGCCGCCAAAAAATGATTTCCGCCCTACAGGCATTGCAACGCTCTCACGAACCGGCGCAAATGCCGGGCGAACTGGCCGCATTCGGCATTAACGGTGGTGGCGTACAACGTCTGTTCATGAGCCATCCGCCATTGGAAGAACGTATCGAAGCCCTGCGGAACAGCCGCTAAGCCCTGCCCCCTTCACACTGTGCCGGCCATACCGGCACAGTTCTCTTTCATGTCAGCCAATCAACGCATCCGTTTTCATCTTGACCTGAGCTACGACCAATACCTGGCCGTTTACCAGGGCGTCGCCAAAACCGTCGCCACCCTTGCCAACGACGGCCGGCGCATCGTGTTTCCGGCCGGCAATATCCAGCGCTATTTAACCAAGGAAGGGATTCGCGGCTATTTCGAGATGGAACTGACCGCGCAAAACAAATTCGTCGGCATCAAAAAATTGGATTGATCGGTTCCTAATTTTTGTCGCTATTGCAACCGCAAACAGGCTGGACGGATTAACGCCGCTTAATTCCGCTCGAACAGCAAAATTCACCGAATGTGACAAGTTGGTTACGGCCAATTAGAGTCTGTAATGGCTCGTTTGCCGGCTTCCGTTTTCGACTATCGCCTGAACTTAACCACCTGACGGCATGCCTTAAAAAATCCATACTTTACGCATATTGTCGACAAACTTTGCAGCACAGCCACCATCAGGCGCCCGCCTAAATGGCGGCATCAGAGCCCCTGGCGGTATGCCGAAAAAACATCTACCCATTCTTGCAAGGGTTTATCTCTGCTCTATACTTCCCCTTGGAACGACACAGGCATAATCATCCTAATAAAGGCATTAGTCGCATAACCCACGAAGACCGCGAAGAAAAAATCGACGAGTAAATCCATATAACAAGCAGATTAGCGCTCACCCAAAAGCCGAGCCGGATTCATTCGTTAAATATCGGGATTCTTCATGAATATTGCGCTTTTCGTAGTTGAGCTGCCGAATTTAGGTTCATGTCGGCTCTTGGTCGGGACGAAATTTCCGGCGTGGGCATCGCGCGGTTCCATCATCCGACTATCGTCGGCGAGCAATAACTAAAATATATTTAACATTGCAGGGGACTATGAGCGCTCACATTTCTATTATTCATCCCCAAACGGAAGTAGCCGATGCAACCTCCGAAAACAAGTCGTCGCCCCCCCTGGAAGTCGCGGATCTATTGGTCGCCTATCTGGAACAAATGGGTGTCGAATATGTATTCGGCGTTCCGGGCGGCGCGATCGAACCGCTTTACAACGCCATCGCCAGAAGCACCCGGCGAGGCGGTATCAGGCATATTTTAGCGCGACACGAAGCCGGCGCTGCCTTCATGGCCGATGGCTATGCCCGCGAAAGCGGCAAGATCGGCGTGTGCTGCTCCACATCCGGGCCGGGCGCCACCAATCTGATTACCGGCGTCGCCTGCGCCTACGATAACAACATTCCGATGCTGGTGATCACCGGACAGCCAGCCTTGCCGGCTTTCGGCAAGTACCCGTTGCAGGAATCGTCCTGCACCGGCATCAATACCCTGGGCATGTTTCGCCACTGCACCCGCTACAACTCGCTGGTCTCACATCCCAAACAACTGGAAGCCAAGCTGGTGAGCGCCTTGCAACGCGCTGTCCGCACACCGCGAGGCCCATCCCACCTGACGGTGCCGGTCGACGTGTTTCGCAGCCCCAGCAACCGTTTGACCCCTTCTTACGATTTGCAAACCCTGTTGGCGCCATCTTCGATGGTGGACGACGATTCGATAGAAAACTTGCGGGAAATGTTATCCTCGGCCAATAAGGTGGTACTACTGATTGGCGGCTGGTGCGGGGAGGCGATCGGTTCCATTCTGCAATTTGCGGCGCTAAGAGGCACGGCCATCGTCACGACGCCGGACGGCAAGGGCTTGGTCAATCCCAGGCACCCGCTGTTTCGCGGCGTGTTCGGTTTCGGCGGGCATGTATCGGCCGAAACCGCGCTACGCGATAAATCCGTCGATTTAATCCTGGCGATAGGCGCAAACATGGGCGAATGGAACAGCGGCGGTTGGAGCGACAGCTTGCTCAACGAGCGCCTGGTGCATATCGACGAATCGGAAGAACACCTATCCCGCACACCCATGGCGCGCCTGCATGTGCGTGGCCGCATCCTGTCGATCTTTAGCCGTCTGGTGGAGCACTTGCATAACCAACAAAAGGCCGACAACTACGAGTATGCCCGGCAGCGAGCGTCGCGGGAGCCGAAAACCGCCCAATGGGATCCTCATTTCATGATAACGGATCCCGAAAAATACGAAAGCGATGCAGTGCCGATCAAACCGCAACGCTTGATGCGGGAATTGGGGATGCTGTTTCCGCCGACCACAAGATTTCTGGCCGACACCGGTAACAGCGTCTCCTGGTCGGTTCACTATTTACATCCCGGCATAGACCGAAGGATGGGCGAAAGACGTTTGGGCGGCGGCGGCCGCAAAATCTCCCTGGGCCAACGTAAAACCGATGGCGGTTGGTTGCGCGTCACAATGAATTTTGCCGCGATGGGATGGGCCATCGGCGGCGCGGTCGGCACGGCGCTTGCCAATCGCAAACAGCCGGTGGTTTGCATTACCGGCGACGGCAGCATGCTGATGAACGGCCAGGAGATCTCGGTCGCCGTCGCCGAAAAAGCCTGCATCATTTTTGTCGTGCTCGACGATCAATCCCTGGGCATGGTCAAGCACGGTCAACGCATGGCCGGCGCCGAACAAATCGGTTGCGACCTGCCCCCCAGCGATTTCGCCGCGCTAGCGCGGGCGCTGGGCGCCACGGCCTACACCATACGCTCGCCCGAAGACCTCGCCAAGCTGGACGTCGCCGCAATCTGCTCGCGCCAGGGACCGACATTGCTGGATGTTCTCATCGATCCGGACGAAGAGCCACCAATGAATGTCCGGATGCGGGTGTTGGCCAATACACTCTAAGGGCGGAATCATGGGAAAACTCAACGGCAAAACCGTCTTGATAACCGGCGGTTCCAGCGGCATCGGCTTGGCAACCGCCAAGCTGTTTCGAGCGGAAGGCGCTCGCCTGGCAATTACCGGACGGGACGAGGAGCGGCTGGCCGCCGCCCGGCAGCAACTGGGAGACGATACCTTGGCCATCGTTAGCGAAGCCGGTTGCCTGACCGAGATCGAAGCGATGCTGGCCCAGGTAAAACAGCGTTTCGACCGATTGGACGTATTGTTTCTGAATGCCGGCATCGCCGAGCCGACGCCGCTGGAACTGGTTTCGGAAGATCAATTCGATAAAATCATGCGCATTAATTTTAAAGGCGTATTTTTTACCATTCAGAAAGCACTGCCCTTGCTCAGCCCGCATGCATCGATCATCGTCACCACCTCCATTACCAACCGCAGCGGCACGCCGAATTTCAGCGTGTACGCCGCCAGCAAGGCCGCGCTACGCTCGCTAGTGCAATCCTTGGGTTTAACGCTGATCGGCCAAGGTATCCGGGTCAACGCCATTAATCCAGGCCCTATCGATACCGAAGGTTTCAACCGCTTGCCGCTGCCCAACGATGTTTTTCAAGCGATTAAAAACGATATCGAAGACCGCTCGCCGATCAAGCGCTTCGGCGCCCCCGACGAGGTCGCCAAGGTTGCGCTGTTTTTGGCCTCCGACGATTCGGCTTATGTCGTCGGCGAAGAAATAGTCGTCGATGGTGGCATGACTTTAGTGTGTTTGCCCTAGGAGATCGCATGGCCGACAATAGCAATCCGCATACCATACGCACCAGCATCTGGCGCGAAGAAGCCGAAGCCGACAATCCGTTCGCCACCCGTGTTGCTTATTGCCGGGGATACGATGTTTACGGCGAGATGCTGGGACAGGCACGCTGGGTGGAAATGCTTTATCTGCTGTTTATGAACGAGGCGCCAACGCCCGCACAAGCCGAGTTATTGGAAAGTCTGGCGCTGGCACTGGCCAACCCCGGACCGCGCGACCCCTCGGTACATGCCGCGATGTGCGGTGGCGTTTGCGGCTCCACGGCGGCATCGTCGCTGATGGCCGCGCTGGCGGTAGGCGCCGGACAACTGGCCGGCGGCCGCGAGGTCTATAACGCAGCAACCGGCTGGGCGGCATGCGGTACGGACCTTGCCGCCTGGCGGCACTGGTTTGCCGAACCCGCCATCGAGCCGGGCAGCGTTTGGTCAACTCCGGAACACCCCCCCGGTTTCGACGCGCATGGTGTCAGCACCGCAACGCCGGTCAAGCAAACTCTGGCCTGTCTGGCCGGTTATGGGGTGGGTCCTCGCTTGCCGTGGCTGCTAAAAAACCAGCCGGATTTGGAAGCGGCGGCGGGCCGACCACTGGCCTTATCCGGCGTCGCGGCCGCCGCTTTCGTCGACCTAGGCTTTAGCCCAGAACAAAGCGAAATGCTGCATTTGCTGCTGCGCCTACCCGGCGCGGCGGCCCACGCCCTGGAACAGCGACCCATGGGGTATAAGAAATTTCCGTTCGGCGTTGTGGAACTGGAAGGCGATGCAGCGGAGCAAACGGCATGAACGGACCGGATTTACTCGGCAAACACTTTGGCGTATTGAAAAGCCGGATGGGGACTTTCTATCCCGGCAGCCATGTGGTGTTTCGCGGTCACGACCTGCACCAGGATTTAAAAGACATGGACTGGTTGGCGCTATACGTGTTCGGCATTACCGGTCGCCGCTTCGGCGAAACGCAGTTACGGCTGATGCACGCCATCTGGACTTACACCAGCTACCCCGATGTCCGGCTGTGGAATAATCGGGTCGCGGCGCTGGCCGGCAGCACGCGCAGTACCGGTACCTTGGGAATGGCGGCCGCGCTGGCCGTATCGGAAGCTTCCATCTACGGCGGCGGCATTCTGATGCGCGCCATCGAGTTTTTCATCCGCTGCCGGCAGCGCATCGAACAAGGCGAAGACTTGATCGCCTGCATTCACCAGGAATTGGCCGCGCATCGCAGCATAGGCGGCTACGGACGACCGCTGATCAACGGCGACGAACGCATCGAACCGCTGCTGACACTGGCCCGAAGTCTCGGTCTGGATCAAGGCCCGCATCTTAAGCTGGCATTCGACGTCGAAGCACGCCTGCTCGGCGGCCGTTGGCGAATGAAAATGAACTACGCCGCACTGGTTGCGGCATTAGGGGCGGATCTCGGCCTAAGCGCGCGTGAATTTTATTTATTCATGTTCCCGGTGTTTCTGGCCGGCATGCCGCCCGGTTACATCGAAGCCGGCGAAAAACCGGAAGGTACGCTGTATCCGATCCCTTGCGATCATATTTTGTATGAGGGACAATCTCGCCGAACTTGGCCCAGATCAAATAATAGCTAACAACCTTTGGAATAGAATGCGGCAAACACAACCTTGTGCTGGCTATCCCTCGCGCCGATCGCCATCGCGATTAAAGATCGGCCTTCTTTAACCATAAAAGATTCCAATCGGGAGCTTGCCATGCATCGCCATTTGTTATTCCTCGCCTGTACCGGCTGCCTATGCGCCAGCGCTCTGGCGCAGCCGGTTTCGATCGAGGATGAGGAAAAAGCCTTGTCGCAGATCTACGGCGGCGAGGAAATGGTCAGTATCGCCAGCGGCTACAAGCAACCGATATCCAAAGCGCCCTCGGTCGCCACGGTGATTACCGCCGCACATATCAAGCAAATCGGCGCCACCGACATCGACGAAGTGCTGGAAACCGTGCCTGGATTGCACGTCGAACGTAATACCATAGGCTACAATCCCATCTACACCTTTCGCGGCATTTTTTCGGCGTTCAACCAGCAAGTGCTGATGATGGTCAACGGCATTCCAATCACCAACTCCTATACCGGCAGCCGTGGCGAAGTGTGGGGCGGCATGCCGATCCAAAATATTTCCCGTATCGAAGTGGTGCGCGGGCCGGGCTCGGCGGTGTACGGCGCCGACGCCTTCGCCGGGGTGATCAACATCATTACCAAGACTAAGCAAGATATCGAAGGTACCGAGGTCGGCGGCCGGGTCGGCAGTTTCGACACCTACGACAGCTGGGCGCTACACGGCGACGAATGGGCGGGTTTCGACGTGGCCTTGGCATTGGAATACCACACCACCAACGGCCAGAAATCCATCGTTGACGCGGATCTGCAAAGCCAGTTCGATAGCGCGTTCGGCACCCACGCCTCGCTGGCGCCCGGTTCGGTCAATTTGTCCCGCGACAATCTCGATGCCCGCCTGGACTTGTCGCGCGGCAATTGGCGATTTCGCGGCGGGCTGCAGCATCGCAGCGATTGGGGCAACGGTAGCGGAGTCGCGCAAGCGCTGGATCCGGTCAACCGCTTCGGCAGCGACCGCTGGAACGCCGATATGACTTATCACACCGACGAGCTGGCCGACAATTGGGATTTCACCACACAATTGAGTTATTTCGAAACCAGTCAGGAAATCGAGCGCAATTTGACGCTGTTTCCGGCCGGCACCAGCTTGCCGATCGGCGCTAACGGCCAAATCGGCGCCGGCGGCTTAACGACCTTCCCCAACGGTTACATCGGCAATCCGGAAGTTTGGGAGCGCCATGTCCGCATCAATCAGTCCTTTGCTTATACCGGTTTTCAGCAACACCAGATTCGTAGCGGCGTAGGCTTTAATTACGATAGTTTATTCAAAGCCAGGGTCAGCCAGAACTTCGGTATCGACCCGGCCACCGGCACCCCGATTCCATCGCAGCCGGGTATCCCGCTGCTCGATGTCTCCGGCACTTCCTCCACCTTTATTCCGGAGGTGGATCGCAAGGTGGCCTATCTGTTTCTACAAGACCAGTGGAATTTCGCCAGCGACTGGAATTTGACCGCCGGCGCCCGCTACGACCGTTATTCGGACTTCGGAAATACCTTTAATCCGCGCGCGGCCTTGATCTGGGAGGCAAGTTACGATCTGACCGCCAAATTAATGTATGGCTCGGCATTTCGGGCGCCGTCATTCCAGGAAATGTATATCATCAACAACCCGGCCCAACTCGGCAATCCGGCCCTGAAACCGGAAACCATGCAGAATATCGAATTGGGGTTCGACTATCGGCCCTTGGATAGGCTGCGGCTAGGCTTGAATTTCTTCAATTTCTGGTGGAAAGACATTATCCGCTTCGTGCCGGACGCCAATACCACCACCGCTACAGCCCAAAATACCGGCACCCAGCAAGGTTACGGCACCGAATTCGAAACAGAGTGGCAGGCGGTGGATACCCTAAAAATTATCGGCAATTATGCCTACCAGCGCAGCCGCGACGAAGAGTTGAACCACGATTCCGGCTACGCGCCGCACCATCAGGTTTACCTGCGGCTGAACTGGGAGTTTTTGCCCGAATGGATTTTTAGTCCGCAGGCCAAGTGGATAATCGGACGCAACCGCAGCTTTGGCGACACACGTTCGCCGGTAGCCGATTATACTTGGGTTGATTTGACCTTACGTCGGCAAAATCTGGCCAAACATGTCGAAGTGGCGTTCTCGGTGCGCAATCTGTTCGATGTCAGTGCCCGGGAGCCCAGTCTGGCTGGCAGTCCGCAAGCCGCCATTCCCAACGATTTGCCGCTGGCGCCGCGCAGTTTTTACGGGGAAATCAGTATTAATTTTTAGCGACAACGATTGTCGTCGTTGCCCGCTTCAGGAATAACCCAGGAGTCATTTTGTTCGGTCGCGTATTTTTCTTGCTATTGCTTGCTTTGTGCATTATGCCGGTTTGCGGCACTGCGCAGGCGCAAACGCCCACGGTAGCTATCGTTTATCCGGAAGTTCGCGAACCGTTTCGGTCCGTTTTTTTGGAAATCGCCCGCGGCATGGAACAGGAACTGGGTAAGCCGGTCGCTCATTATGTGTTGCGCGAACGCGATAGTTCACCCGACAAGTTGATCGACGATCTGAAAAACGACCATATCGATGTCGTCGTCACGCTCGGCCGGGCGGGGCTGGCCGTCGCCAAATCGCTATCCGCCGCATTCCCGGTGGTGATCGGCGCCACGATGATACGCCCGGACGAGGTGCCGCAAGGTCTGACCGGCATCAGCTTGACGCCGGCCCCGGAGGCCATGTTCGATCATTTGAAGAAGCTGGTGCCCGACATCAAAAAGGTCACGGTGATTTACGATCCCCGGCAAACGGCCTGGGAAATACAACATGCCGAGCGCGCGGCCCAGGAACGCGGCTTGACGCTGGTCGCCCAGCCCACCGGCAATTTGCGCGATTCCTCCGACCTGTTCCGCCAGATTCTAGTGGAAATAAAAGACAATTCCATCGCCTTGTGGCTACCGCGCGAAAATACCGCGATGGACGAACAATCCCTGTTGCCGGAGGTGCTGAGGGAAGCCTGGGAGAAAAATTTCGTGGTATTTTCCAGTAATCTGGAGCATGTCCGCAAAGGCGCGCTGTTTTCGCTGTATCCCGATAATGTCGGCATGGGCCGCAGCCTGGCCGGCCTGGCCCTGCGGCAAGTAGCCGGCGACAAATTCGAATCCGTCGAGCTGCTGCAGGATTTGCTGGTGGCCGTTAATTTACGCACCGCCGAGCATCTGGGCCTGCGTTTTTCCAATCAGACTCGGCGGGAATTCGCCATGGTTTTCCCAACCCCTTAAGCCGTGACAAAACGCCTATTCCGCTCCCGTTTCAAAGGAGCCAGCTTCCAGCAACAGTTGACCGTCACGTTTTTGTTCGGCTTATTGATCATGTCGCTGCTGTCTTCGATCGGGATTTCCACGCTGTCTTACCGTATCGTCCGCGATAAATGGATCGCACAAGGCCGGCAATCGACCGAGGCTTTTGCCGCCCAGAGTACGCTGGCGCTGCTTTACGCCAGCAAGGAAAATGTCGAGGAACCGGCCCGGCGTTTTTTGTCGTTTCCGGATGTCCGCGGCGTCGCCGTCTACAATGTCGCCCGCGAGCCCTTGCTGGAGCGAGGCGAACCGATCTCGGCCGCCGACAACGGCTCGCAATGGCCGGAATCCTCGCCGTTGACCAAGGAAACCGATCAAGCCTGGTATTTTACCGCGCCGGTATTTGCCCATAGCGGAACCGAACAGGAAGCGTCGCCGTTCGAAGCGCAAACGCCCGAACCCGAGTTGATCGGTTACGTGCGCATGGCGATCGGCAAGCAATCGCTGAACGTCATGAAGAAAAAAATTCTCTGGACGACGCTGATGGTTTCCGGCGGCTCGGCGATGCTGTTTTTACTGTATTTGCTGGCGATGTCGCGGCGTTTGACTTCGCCCATCAAACAATTGGCGCTGAAGATGGGCAAGGCTTCGGCGGGCGAAAAAAACGTGCGCGCCAAACTGGCCGGGCCGCGCGACATCACCGACATGGGCTCCGCGTTCAACACGATGATGGGGGTATTGGAAACCAGGGAAAGACAATTGGAACGCGCCCGCGATACAGCGCTGGAGTCGGCCCGCATGAAAGGCGAGTTCGCAGCCACCGTCAGCCATGAATTGCGTACGCCGCTGAACGCGGTATTGGGCATGCTGGAGCTGTTGCAGGACATGGGCTTGACGCCCAAGCAACTGGAATACTCCATCATCGCCCGCAATGCCGGCGAAGCGTTGTTGAAACTGATCGAAGATATTCTGGATTTTTCGCGGATCGAATCCGGCATGTTAAAGCGCCAACCGATCGATTTCGTGTTGTACGAAACGCTGGACGAAGTGGTCGAATTGATGTCGGCCCAAGCGCATCGCAAAAACCTGCAACTCAACTATGCCATAGTCGACGATATTCCCCTGGTATTGAACGGCGAAGCCTCCAGGGTGAGGCAGGTATTGATCAACCTGGTCGGCAACGCCCTCAAGTTTACCGAACAGGGCGCCATCGACATCGAAGTGAACGCCGAAACAACGGATAACGCCTCCACCTTGCTGCGGTTTAACGTTACCGATACCGGCATGGGAATACCCGCCGCGGCGCAAGCCACGATATTCGACGCCTTCGTGCAGGCCGACGGCTCCAGCACCCGCCATCACGAAGGCGCCGGTTTGGGCTTGGCGATATGCCGGCAATTGGTACAACTGATGGGCGGCCAGATAGGCGTCGACAGCCAGGTCGGACGAGGCAGCCGCTTCTGGTTTACCGTGCCTTTCGCCCCGCCGTGCGGCACTCAGGTCTTGTCGGAAGCACGGCAGGCTTATTTCGAGCATTTGCGGATTCTGCTGGTTACCGAAAACGATAAAATGCGGCAATTTTTGACGCACAGTCTGGATCATTGGCAAATCCATCACCGTCACTCCGACTACGGTATCCGTGCCGTGGACATGCTACGCTCCGCCAGCGAGCAGGACGAAGCCTATCAATTTGCGATTATCGATCTGAAAGATGCCGGCGACACCGGCTGGATCGACATGATTGCCCACGACCCGGCATTGGCCGAACTCAAAATCATCCTGCTGTCCGATCCCGGCAATACCGCCAATCTATCCAGCTTGCCGAACGTAGCCGTCAATCTGACTAAACCGGTACAGGCTTCCAGGCTGTACGATTTTATTTTGACCGTCGGTCAGCATTATCAGGAATCGCCGCCGGACTTACCCGCCGAGCCTACGCAGCCGGAAGTTCTGGGCCGCAGCATCTTGATCGTCGAAGACAATAGAGCCAGCCAGATGGTGGCGGTCGGAATGCTGGAACGGCTCGGTTGCAGCTACGAAATTGCCGCTTCCGGCATCGAGGCGCTGGAATGGCTGGAGCGAAAAACCTTCGATTTGATCCTGATGGATTGCCACATGCCGAATATGGACGGTTTCGAGGCAACCCGGCGCATCCGCCAATTGCCGGAACCGACCGGACGCCTGCCTATTGTGGCGATGACCGCCAATGCCCAGCTGGGCGATAGCGATTCGTGCCTGGCAGCCGGCATGGACGATTATCTGTCCAAACCCATCAAGCTGAATCCGTTGCACGACAAGCTGTTGGTCTGGCTCGGATCCGAGCGGGCGAATAAACCGGAAGCCTATGCGTTAACGCCATCGCTCGTCGAGACACTCGAGACACTGGATGGGCGGGTGTTGAATCAACTACGCGAGGAAATCGGCCAGGGTTTCTTCAAGATGATCGGCTTTTATCTGGAAGATACCCCGCTGCAAATCGACCAACTCGGCTTGGCGCTGGCAACGGACGATCATTTGCAAGTACGCGAATTGGCACATGGCTTGAAAGGTGCAAGCCGCAATCTGGGTGCGGAAAAACTGGCGGCCTTCGCCCGGCAATTGGAAGAGCAAGCCGGTCAGGACCGAATCGAAAACAGCGAGGCGCTGCTGACGCAGCTTCGCGACGAATACCGCTTCATCGAACAGTTGCTGAACCGGGAAATCGGCACCGAAATCGTCCTCAGCCCCACCAATAAACAACTGGGTCCCAGAATCCTGGTGGCCGACGACGATAGAGCGATGCGTTTTGCGTTGCAGGACGTCCTGGAAAAAGACGGTTACGTTGTCGACGTCGCCAGCACCGGCCATCAGGCGGTGACGCTTTGCCAAAAGCATATGGCCGACTTGATTTTAATGGACGCCCTGATGCCGGAAATGAACGGCTTCGAAGCCTGCAAAAAAATTCGCGCTTTTCCGAAAGGGGCCGAAGTGCCGATTTTAATGATTACCGCGCTGGAAGACGAACATTCGGTCGAACTGGCGTTTTCGACAGGCGCCAACGACTACATCCCCAAGCCTATCCATTTTGCGGTATTGCGCAAACGCATCGCCCTGTTGCTGGAAGCCAGGCTGACGCAACGCACGCTGAATCGTCTGGCCTATCACGATCCTCTGACCAATCTGGCCAATCGTGCTCAGTTTATGGAACGCTTGAGCACGGTGATCAAGTGCACTGCCGATCAACGGCAACTCCACGCGGTGCTGTTTCTCGATCTGGACCGCTTCAAACTGACCAACGACACCATGGGCCACGAGGTTGGCGACCAGATGCTAAAAGCCGCCGCGGAACGGATTCAAGGCTGTGTGCGTAAGGAAGACCTGGTATCCCGTTTCGGCGGCGACGAATTTACCCTGCTATTGGAAAAAATCGCCAATCCGCAAGTCGCGGCGGCGGTGGCCGAGAAAATCTGTAACACCATCGCCAAGCCGTTCGTGCTGATGGATCAGGAATTTTATATCAGCTCCAGCATCGGCATTTCCCTGTATCCGGCCGACGGAACCGATGTCGGCTTGCTGATCAAACACGCCGATACCGCAATGTACCGCGCCAAGGAGCAGGGAAACACCTACTGTTTTTACGAAGACAGTATGGAGTTTGCCGTGTCGTCCAAACTGCGGCTGGAAAGCGATTTACGCCGCGCCCTGCACCGCAACGAGTTTTTTCTGCACTATCAGCCGCAAATCGACCTGGGTAGCGGCCTGATCATCGGCGCCGAAGCGCTGATACGCTGGCGGCATCCCGAGCTAGGCCTGATTCCGCCGGACATCTTCATTCCCGTTGCCGAGGAAATCGGCTTGATCGAGGCGATTGGCGCCTGGGTATTGCGCGAAGCCTGCCGACAAAACCACGCCTGGCAACAGACCGGCTACCCGCCGTTCACCATGGCCGTCAACGTCTCGGCACGCCAATTGGACCAAGAAAATTTCGCCGCTCAAGTCATAGACATCGCCGCCGAAAGCGGATTGCCGCCCGAATATCTGGAACTGGAATTGACGGAAAGCTTGTTCATCCGCAACCCCGACAAGAAACGCGATGTCCTGGCACGGTTGAAAACGGCCGGAATGCAAATATCCATCGACGATTTCGGCACCGGTTATTCCAGCCTCAATCAGCTGAAGCATTTTGCCTTCGACAAACTGAAAATCGACAAATCGTTCGTCGCCAATATCATGCACGACACCGATGCCGCCGCCATCGTGCTGGTGATCATTTCCATCGCCAAAATCCTGAAATTCAAAGTCATCGCGGAAGGCGTGGAAACCGATCAACAGGCTCAATATCTGTTGCAACACGACTGCGACGAAGCACAAGGCTATCTGTTTGGCAAACCGATGGCTGCCGATGACTTTTCGGCGCTATTGGAGCAGGCTAAGCAATAGCAAGCCAATGCTTCGTAAGCCGTTGTCGATAAAACATCCATTCTAAACCGGCAGCTTAATTCCGGTGTCTCGTTCGGGAAGAGTGTAACCGGCAGAAACGCATCGTTAGCCAGTCACACAGCCACCGTTATTTTTCATGTCCACCGACCAACGCCGTCGTTTTCATCTTCTGCAAGCCCCGATACAGAGCAATGCCACGTGACTACTGGTAAACCGAGGTTTCTTCCAGCCTCCGTAGCTCCGCGGGCGTGTTGACGTTGACGAATATTTGCGGCACGTCGCTAAAATCGACTTTGACCAAGGCATGCCGGTAAAACCAGCTTTGCAGTTTACGCTCACCGCTTTGCAAGTAATCATGAAGATCGGCCTGTAACCCGGTTTTAAGCGCCGCAAACACCGGATGTAAACGCTCGCCATCAAAAGCCACGGCAATCTCGGCATCGTCATTCAATGCCAATACTAGCCGCTGCATATGTTCGGCTTTAACCAATGGCGAATCGCAAGGGGCGACCAACAACACTGGATTATGTGCCGTCCGCATCGCCGCTAAAATCCCCGCCAACGGCCCATCGAAGGCCTGGCTGGCGTCGCCGACCACCGGATAACCGAATTGGCTATAATCGGCCTGATTGCGGTTGGCGCTGATCAGCAATTCGTCGACCAGGGGCGCCATCGCCGCCAACGCATAGCTGACCAGGGGTCTATGATTAAACAACAGCAGGCCCTTGTCCCGCTGCTGCATGCGCCGCCCCAGGCCGCCGGCCAGCACCACACCGCTCACTTTGTTTTGCCCGCTCATGATGATAAGCTTTGCCGATGTTTAATAAAGCCGTCATTTTCGCAAGCCTGCCGCTGATTGCAAGTTGTGCCGCGCAGCCGCCGCATACGGAATTGATTCCTTATTATCAGGTGGAAACCAGCAAACCTTACGACGAAGTGCTGGCGGAACTGGAAGTGGCCATCGCCGAACATAACTTCCGCATCACCGGCCACAGCCGGGTCGGCAAAGTAATCCGCGACCGCGGCGCCAAGGACTTTCCGGAATACGACACCGTGCAGTTTTGCAACCTGACTTTGGCCAAAACCGTATTGGAGATCACCCCGCATGCCATCGGCTATATGCCCTGCAATGTCGTGACCTATCAATTCCAAGGCAAAACCATTATCAAAACCCATTTGCTGCCGGAAGATACCGACAATCCCGAGCTGAACAAATTCGCCGTGGAAATGAACCCGCAGTTGAAACAGATTGTCGATTTCGCCGCCGAACAATAACCCTCCTTATCACCCTAACAACAGCTAATATCATGAAAAAATCACTGATTCCGACTCTCGCCGTTTTTGCCTTGCTTAGCGGCTGCGCGACTACTCAGGACACGACCAAAACCGAAACCGCTGTCGAGGAAACACCGGCCCTGACCAACGACTATCCCACTCGCGACCGCGTCGACTTCGTGCTGGAATGCGTCGCCAAACACGGTGGCTTGTCCTATATCAACCAGTATGCCTGCGGCTGCAAGATCGACAAAATCGCCGAGAAACTCAGCTTCGCCGACTACGAAGCCGCCAGAACCTTCACCCAGATGCAAAAAACCCCCGGAGAAGCCGGCGCGGCATTCCGCGATCCCAAACAATCCAAGGATTTAAAAACCAAGTTGAAAGATGCGGATGCCGAAGCCGAGAAAGCTTGTTTTGTGAAATAACATCGGCAGCATTTGCTATTGGGCGATTAAACGAGCTTTTGATTGCCCAATCTTTGTATGTCCAGTTTGCCGAAACCGGTTTTCAAATAGCGTCAAGCGGCGGTTCAAGCATGGCAAGTCATCTCCTTGCCTGGCCGCTGCAATCCAACATTGTCAGCGACACATTTACATGTTCAACAAAATTTCCGCACTCCCCTACCCGAAATTCAAACTCGCGATCCTGGCTTTACTGACGCTCAACGTCTTTATTTACGCCATCAACGACACCATGACCAGTGCCGTCGACGCGCTGGTCTGGGTGGCGTTGTTGATGATGTTCGAGCTGGAAACCCTCAAAGGCGTCCCTATCGCCAGTCGCACACTGCATCGGATTCGGAATGCGCTGATTATCGTCATCGTCTTGGTGTTCGGCAGCTATATCCGCGACAACGAATGGCTGGATGTCGCCAACTCCCTGCTCTGGTTTGCCTTGATTGCCCTGCTTGAACTGGAAGTACGCTGGCCAAGCAAGGTATTGCAATACCCGCAGGCTTTTTGGTTGACGACCGTCGCCGTATTCACCGGCTTAGTCGCCATGGTTGCGGCCTGGATTTGGCAAGCGGACTGGCTGGACGCCTACGATGCCGCGCTGTGGATAGCGGCATTTGCCACCATTGAAGTCGATATTTTCCGCTTTCTGCAACGCAAGCGCGGCTAATTTGTCCGAACCTTCACCGGTCAACTTCCATCCATTTTCGCAAAGCATGTTTAAAATCCTGCTGTTACTGCTTGCCGCTCCGCTGCTATTAAAAGCCTGGTATGTCGATAATTTTATTTATCACTACACCGGCACCCGCTTGCTTGGATTTACCCAGGTTCTGACCAACGATGCGATTATTTATTGCGGCCTGTTTATTCTACTGTATTGGTCGTTTCTACCGAAAACCAGCCGCTGGATAGCGGCGATATTCAGATTGGCGGCACTAATATTGTTCGCCATTTATATTATCGACTATGTGGTTATCGTTAACTTTAATACCCATCTGGCACTGGGCGATGCGATAAAATATGCCGATTATTCCTATAAATATATCCAGCAAATATACGATTTAAACGGCCTGGCCATTCTGGCGATTTCCGCCGTAACCCTAATACTGCCACTATATTTTGCCTGTGCAAAATTTACCGCCATAAATCCGCGCCGGCCTAAGTTGCCTATTTTTATTATGCTCGGCCTGCCGCTGGCCGCGGCTTTTGCCGACAATGAAAAATATGCCCATGCCTGGATCTATAAAAACGTCATCGATTATAATTTAACGATATTATCCGAATCCTCCCCGTACAGTCATGCGTTTTTAGAATCCTTTAATTACCGGCAAAATTGGCAATGCCAAACCATTCAACCCGAAACCAACAATATTATTATGCTGATGGTGGAATCCCTTTCCGCTTATCAGAGCCAATATTTTTCCGGGATTAACGACTGGACGCCCAATCTCGATGCGATTGCCAAGCAACACCAAGCCTTCAAGAATTTCTACGCCAACGGCTTCATCACCGAAGACGGAGAAATAGCGCTGTTGACCGGCTTGCAGCCGATTTATCCGCCATCCAGCTACAGCGACGACGGCGGCACCTCGTTTTATAGTTTTTATAATATAGAAAATTCCCTGCCGAATATTCTAAAAAAACACGGCTACCAAACCGAGTTTTTAACCACTGCCGATCTGGAATTCGGCAATACCGGTAATTGGGCTAAAAGTGTCGGCTTCGATTATATTGAAGGACACGATCAAGCCGAATACGACCGATGGGAACGTTTTCATTTTCAGGCCGCACCGGATGAAGCTCTTTATAAACGGGCATTGACCAGGGTTGAACAAAATAAAAAACATCCCTTTTTTATTTTCATCAAAACCGTCAGCAGCCATCACCCTTATATTAACCCAGAAAATAAACAAAAATCCGAATCGGCCGCCATCGCTTATACCGACAAACAAATAGGCCGGTTTTATCGACAATTGCTGGATAACGGTTTTTTCAAGAACGGCTTATTAATCATAGTCGGCGACCATCATTCGATGACGCCGCTGAAAAAAGCCGAAGCCGAGTTATACGGCCAATTCAAGGCCTCGGCCAAAGTGCCCTTGGTGATAGCCGGCGGCAAGCATATTGCGACGCTTGAAAACCATCAATACCAGCAAATCGACATATTCAACAGCCTGCAAGGATTGGTGCGCGGAGAACAGTGCTCATCCGACTGGAATGGAGTTTTGCTGGGCGAATCGAAAATACCGCCTAACTATATCGCCCATCGCCGCGGTGATAACCGGGACATGGTCAGCGTCTTTGCCGAGAACGATGAGTTTCTGCTGAAACTGGATGGCGACGATACCCGAGTGATCAGCAAGCAACCGGCCGATCAAGCGGCCCGGCAGCTGCTGGTCGATAAAATCAATGCGCTACGGATTGCCCGCGCTAATTGGGCATCTGAACAATCCGCCGAAAAGTCAGATTGATACGCGGTTGCTTGGGTTTACGGGTTTTCGGCAGTTCGTGCCGCCAGTGGTGTTGCAGACAGCCGGCCATGATCAGCAAGTCGCCGTGGGCCAGTTCGACATCGAGCTTGCCGCCGCTACGCGGATGTCTGAAACGCAGCAGACGGCTTTCGCCAAAACTCAGCGAGGCAATCACCGGATTTTCGCCTAGTTCCGTCTCATCGTCGGCGTGACATCCCATCGAATCCCGGCCGTCGCGATAAAGATTGGCCAATACACTATTGAACGGCTGCCGGCAAATCGCCTCGACATCGGCTCTCAGCGCCAATAAATCCGCGGTCCACGACTGCGGCACATGATCGACGCCGGAGTAGCGGTAATGCGCGCCGGCATCGCCGTACCAGGCCATTAGTCTCGGCACATTCAGTCGGCGGCCGTAAATGACCAGCTGTTCCGTCCGCCAGTCCAACGACCGGTAAAGCCGCCGGTAATACTCGTCGGCCAAGGCGGCCGGATAAAACGCCCGAAGCAGGTGGAGATCGCCGTCGTAAGGCAGCAGATTGGCGAAATCCGCGAAAGCCGGCATCATCGCGCTCAATTCACCAGCAGAATAATCAGTTGCGCGGCGACGATACGTAGAATCATCACCAAGGGATACACCGTCGCATAAGCCAACGATACCGCGGCCGACGGGCTGAGATTATTGGCAAAAGCCAAGGCCGGCGGATCGGTCATGCTGCCGGCCAGCAGGCCGCACATCGACAGGAAATTCAATTTAAACGCCATGCGCGCAACCGCGGCGATTATCAGTAAAGGCAGCAAGGTAATCAGCGCCGCACAAGCCATCCAGTAAAAACCGTCGCCGCGCAGCAGCGTTTCGGCAAACTGGTCGCCGGAATTCAAACCGACGCAAGCCAGAAACAGCACGATGCCGATATCCTTGAGGATGATGTTGGAGCTCTTCGGCAAATGCCAGGTCATGGTTCCCCAGTTGCCGATGCGGCTAAGCATGATCGCCACCAGCAGCGGCCCGCCGGCCATGCCCAGTTTCACCGCCGACGGCATGCCGGGCAGATACAAAGGCACGCTGCCCAGCAAAATCCCTAGCGTGATGCCGATGAAAATCGGCACGATTTGCGGATGATTCAACTCTTCCAGCGAATTGCCTAGGGCCTTCTCGATGCCGCTCAGCGCTTCCGGGCTGCCGACCACATGCAGTTCATCGCCAAAGTGCACATGTACGTTGCTGGTGGGCGAGAATTCGACATCGGGGCGATGGATACGGGAAATCGTGACGCCATACATCAAGCACAAATGCCCTATGCTCTGACTCACCGCGGACTTGTTGGTCACCACCAAGCGCTTGCTTTGCAGGTTGCTGGCGACCTGTTTCAGATCGACGTTCGACTCAGGGCCGATCAAAATTTTCAATTCGTCCAGATGCTCGCGTTCCCCGACCAGACGGATGGTATCGCCGACCTGAAGCTGGCTGTCCGGGTTGGCGACGTCGACTTTGCCGTTATGCATGATACGGGTCATCACCACATTCATGCCTTCGAAAAACGGAATCCGGCCGATGGTCAAGCCGTTAAGATTCGGATTTTCCACGGTTAAATCCTTCCAGATCGGCACACGAGCCTGTTGCTGCTGGCTATCGGCAAACCTGGCGGCTTCGGCGTCGATATCGACTTTAAACACGCGTTTAGCCAACAACATCGACAGAATGATACCGACGATACCGAAAGGATAAGCCACCGCATAGCCTAGACCCGGCATTTTCAGGATTTCGCTATCGATGCCCGGCAAACTGCCCAACACCTGCTGCGCGGCGGCTAGAGACGGCGTATTGGTGGTGGCGCCGGAAAACAAACCTATAGCCGCCGGCATCGGAATATGGCCTATCATGCTGATAGCCACCGTCATCAAGGCGCCTAAAATCACCACCGCCGCCGCCAAGCCATTCAGACGCAAGCCGTAACGAAAAAACGAACTGACAAAACCCGGCCCTACCTGCAAGCCGATCGCATAAACGAACAACACCAATCCGAAATCGCGTAAAAAATGCATCACTTCGGTGTTGATGCCGATCTGAAAGTGGCCAAAAACCAACCCCGAAAACAGCACACCGGCAATGCCAAGCTGAATCCCGGCCAGAGACAGCCGTCCCAGGATCAAGCCCGTCGAAACCACCAAACCGATAATCAACAACGTATGGGGAACGGAATCTTGGTTAAACAGTTGTAGCAGCCAGTCCATCGGTGTCCTTGATTTTTGCCGGGTTGGGTTTCGATTTTTATGTTTGCTTACGATCCTAACGCTGACTATGATGGAACGAACCGCGAGCAGAAATAGTCGGTTAACAATTGTACAACAAGCCAAGCGAGGTACTGATATGAACACCTATAACAATAAAATCGGTTTTGCCGTCCTGTTGTGGCTATTTGCCGCATTCGCCAACGCCGCCGACATCAATGCCGGCAAAAACAGCGCCACCACCTGCCAAGGCTGCCACGGCAATGCCGGCGTCAGCAATAATCCAATGTGGCCCAGTCTGGCCGGTCAACCCGCTCTTTATATCGAAGCGCAATTGAACAAATTCAAATCCGGCGCGCGCGACAATCCGACCATGAAATCCATGGTCGCGGCATTGAGCGATGTCGAAATTCAGAATCTGGCCGCTTATTTCGCCAGTTTGCCTGCCAAATCGGCGGGCGGCGATGCGGCATTGGCTAAAAGCGGCAAAGACAAAACCGCGATGTGCATGGGCTGTCATGGCGAAAAACTGCAGGGACAAGGCCAATTTCCTAGGCTGGCCGGCCAACATACGCAATATCTAAGCAAACAATTAAACGATTTTAAAACCGGCACCCGCAAGGCAGGCACCATGAATGCGGTGGCCAAAAACCTTTCCGAAGACGACATCAAAGCCATCGCTGCCTATCTGGCATCGTTAAGCAACTGATCATGCTGCTAAAGCGCTCTGTTCGAACAGTAGACGGAGCGCTTGGCCTAGCAAGCCGACAGCAGCAAATTTATGGCGAATACTGCTCCTATGTACACCGATGCTCTTGTCGAAACGCGCCAAAGGCCGGCCCAGACTTATTTCCGACAAAGTGATTTCCACATTGCAGCCCTACTGAACACGACAAAAAAAGCCGAATCCCTCATGTTAAACAAAGACTAACCGGCGAGCTGCAACGGAGGCTACAGGCATGATGGCAGAACTAAGAAATTGATATTTCTTCCACACAGTGATCGGTATTCCAAGCGAGACGCTTTTGGTTGGCTGGCCCTTTGGTAATAAAAGCAAAACCCAATGGACGCTCTCCGAGCTGGAGATGCCCATTACCCGAAAATCGCTAGATGCTTTAACCCTGTCATGAACTAGCCCTTCAACATTATGCGATCCTGATAAAATAGTTAGAATTAATGATGCCAAATATAAAACAGCATAGCTGCAGCTATCTGAGAAAGCGTTACCGTAATATCTCTCCAATAACTGCGGCAACAAAACCAAGTTTATCGCTGAGCCGCTAATTGATCGTTACAATGATCGAAACCGGCTAAATAACCGACCGGGAGCTAGGATTTTTAAGCCGCCCATGTTTCCCACCGCGTGCCTCATTGCCCAGAATCATGTCCCTATCACCTCACATTCGCATCGAACGTCTTATCATCTTCAGCAGAATTGGACTGGCGATGTTCTCTTGGCTGGCGGCAAGACTCGACCCGTTTGAACCAAGCATTACGGCGGCGCTGACCCATAATCTGCTCGAAGCCTATCTTGCTTATTCCTGGTTTCTGTTGCCTCTACTATGGGCCTTGCCCTTGCAGGCCAAATTCATTGGCATGGTCAGCCATTTTGTGGATGTATTGGTTATTACCCTATTGATAACCCTGACCCAAGGCTCGGCAAGCCCATTTTTCACCTATTTTGTGTTTGCTTTGTTCGCCGCCGCTCTACGCTGGCAGAAATCCGGCATTATGTGGTCGGCAACCGCATTCCTGTGTTTGTATAGCGGTTCCAGCATTTTCCTGGAACTGGAAATCAGCCCGCACAGCGGCAGTTTGGAACTCAACCGCTTCATTATGCGCAACGTGCATCTGGCTTTGGTTGCCCTACTTCTGACCTACCTGACCACCTATGAAAAACAAATCCGTCAGGAACTCGGCCGCCTAAGCGAGTGGCCTCTTTATACGCCATCGACAAATGATGCGGAAACCTTCATCCGCGACATACTTGCCTACGCCGCTAATACCCTGGAAACACCGCGACTGTTAATGCTCTGGGAAGAGAAGGAAGAACCAATTCGCCATCTGGCTGTGTTTGGGTCTGAACAATTCCATTACCAGACTATACCGCCAACAACTCATCAATCGCTCATCCATCCAAGCTTTTCTGATTGTCATTTCCTGTGCAATGATGCCAGCCTTCAATCTCCAAAAATACTGTGCGCAACCGCTCGTGGTTTGGAATATCGCATATGCCCCCTTCTCGATCCAGAACTGGTCAAGCAACATCATATTCGCGCCGTGATAGGATTGGCGCTGCACGGCCAAACATTCCAGGGACGTCTGCTGCTGCTCGACAAACCAACACCCACTTCCGACGACCTCAGCCTGGGGATTCTGGCTGCTCAGCAAGTCGCCACGCGCATGGATCAATTTTTCCTGCATGCGCAGCAGCAAAAAACCGCCGCCATCGACGAACGTATCAAGATGGCCCGCGATTTACACGATGGCGTATTGCAAACGCTGACCGGCATCGCATTGCAAATCAAAAACATCGGCCGCGCTCTTGAATCGGACACGACGACCGCTAGGAAAGACCTTGGACAACTTCAGGCATTGATACAAACTGAACAGCGTAATCTGCGCCAATTTATCCAACAACTCAAACCTGCTACGGTAACATTCCCAATCAATACCTCGAGTTTGGAACTCCGTTTGCAGGAACTCGCCAACACCATTCGCCAACAATGGCAATTGGATGTACAGGTTACCCAACTGCCCAGCGATAGCCTGCTTGCTGGCTCATCGTTAAAGGAAATCTACCACCTGATTCGCGAAGCCTTGATAAACTGCGCTCGCCACGCCCATGCCAGCCATGTGAAAGTGGTGTTACAACTCAGCGAAGACCGCCTTAACATCCATATCGCTGATGATGGCCATGGATTTCCTTTTCACGGCGTCTTCGAACTAGAAGACCTAACCGTACTGCAATTAGGTCCGAAAACCATCATTGAACGAATTCGCGCCTTGCACGGTACATTGCGTATACATTCTGATAATAACGGTGCCAGCCTGGAAATCAGCCTGCCATTCACGACAAACACAATTGCTCAGAATACTCATACTGATCTGTCGAATAAAGATTGGGGAGAGCAACACTAATGTCCATCAATCTGATACTAGCCGACGACCATCCCTTGGTACTGAATGGTCTGCAACAATTGTTCGCAGGGGAAGACGATATTCATGTTGTAGCTTGTTGCACGGACGGAGAATCGGCGCTTCAAAGCGTGATTCAATATCAGCCAGATATTTTATTGCTGGACTTGCGCATGCCAAAAATGGACGGTCTGACGGTACTGCGCAGCCTACGCCAGCAAAGGCAATCGGTCAAAGTCGTGGTTCTGACAGCGGGAATAGATGAAGACGATATTCTAAGCGCCATCCAACTTGGTGTAAGAGGTTTAGTGCTGAAGGAAATGGCGCCGGAATTACTGACCCAGTGCGTACGCACCGTGCATGGCGGAGGTGAATGGTTGGAAAAAAACTTGGCTATCCGAGCACTGGACAGCCTCCTGAAGCGCGAAACAGATATACAACAGCTCAGGCACTTATTGACCGCACGCGAAATTAATATAATTAAACTGGTTGCCAACGGATGTAGCAACAAACAAATTGCTGACAAATGTTTTATCAGTGAAGGTACGGTCAAAGTCCATTTGCATAACATTTACGACAAGCTGGGCATCAAAAACCGAGTGGAGCTGAGTCTGTACGCCAGGGATAAAAACTTGCTCTAACATGTGTCGGAAGTATATTTTCGACGGTATTGACCGGAGTGGCATTTGCCGAACGGCAAATTTTTTAACATTCTATCTGAGGCAAATCCTGCCGCCTTGACTCTGGACGAGATCCAAAATTGCTATCCGTCAAACCGAATGTCCTCCATGCAAACCGCCACCCGCCAAAGCATCCCATGCTGTTCCGACCGAACCACTAAGCCGGAGCAGAATAACCGCGCCGAATCATCCTGATAATCGGATTGTTGCAAGGTAAAACAAATCGGTACGCCACTGGCAATAAACTGACCAGTCTCAATGCAGGCACCGCAACTACTGACATCTATCGTCCGCCCGGTACCATCGTCGAACTCGACCGAAAATGCCAATGGATAACGAGTGGCACCACGTTTCTCGTGATAGGAAAATAAGTCTGTATACATAGCTAGTCTCAATGATCTATTTTCGTTAGCCCTTAAATCACCATCTGTTTGCTAGCCACGAATCGCCCCTTTGTTATTGGCATTGACAGGCACTCGGCAAGGCCATCAAAAGATGAATGGTGATTAATTATAACCACAGGCATAAAATATTATACTTTTCGCGACCTATAAATACACCAATTAAATTTAACTTATTTATTGAACTTTTGTGTATTAATTACAAATTTCTTTCATGTTAATATTAACCTGCTATCTGTATTTTACACGGTAAGCTTGCTCCAAAAATCGCATTCCGGTTTTCCAAGTCGGTGAAGTCAGCGGTAAAGCTTGTGAGTCAGCTTTGTGCGGCAATAAGTCATTGAACCCACAGACTCGAAAACAATCTCGATTTCGATCAAGAAATGAGCATAGCTTTCGGAAACGGTTTATCACAACGGTATCCGCTCGATTTCTTGCCTGATTAAGAAATTCAAAATTATGGGAAAGAATCACGAATGATTTACGGCCGGCAGCCAACGCTTGCCATAACAAGCCCTCCATCTCCATGTGTGAGCATGCCGTTAATTGAGTGTGTCTCAATGATCCGCTGCCATCGGCGAATACTGTCATTGGATATTCGTAAACCCCGTCACACTCGAATGGATCGGTAAGGGTTATACCTGGAGCAACCCCGCTGTTAAGACCGCACTTGCTGGCATTATAACTGCTGTCAAAATATATATTATTTACCGCTAATGCACGCAAAGTATCCCGATTGAATCCAAAACTGCCGGCCCTAAATGCAGTTATATCCCTTCCTCCGGCATCTTCAATTAATTTTTTACCTAACGCGATCAGACTTACTTGTTCTTCAATTGAAAAGTCGCGTAAAAATTGACGCTTGCTTTTGACATTATCTAAAATATGCCTGCTTGATTCATCGACCCATTCGGGATGTAAATGAAGCTGAACTTCTTGTTTTTTTTCGTTAATAAGTTCAATTATTTCTGCGAGTGGTTCTTTTCCAAATCGAGTAGAAAACAGAGGTTCTACAAAGAAAACCCCCTCAAGTCCATATTCATTTAATACATCTAGCTTATATGGCAAGCCATAATTTCCCTTTGGAGTTTTACCATACACATACTGATGAAAAGCTTTTGGAAATTTTTCATCGATATTATGCCAGCCGTCGCACCAAATTTCGACATCTACCGTAAAAAATACATCCAACATAATTTTATTGTTACTTAAAATCCACGGGAAAATTATTGATATAAAAATACTGCCTTAACAGCACCCATCTACCACTGAAGGCACTTAATTCATCTAAGGCATTATTGTTATCTCAACACCAATAATGAATTTTGCCGGCAACAAATGATTAATAATGACAAGATTAATTTCCGGCCAACCAATCTATCCGATGAATCATTATTAGCAATAAGAGAAAACTCCACCATTTATCGCGAGGTATATTTTTTCTATTACTTTAGATATAGATTTCGGACAAACCTGCAGATCGCTTGGCTTACGCATTGGCGTGATGGCGGAAGTTCGGTGAATAAGTCCAAACTGATGCTTAAACAAAGCATCAACGCTTCATGACACTCCGAACGCTTCAACGACTAGAAAAGATTTTTGATTTTCAGAATTTCCCAATCCTGGAATTGACAAGCACAAGCCCCGCCAAATGTTTTATCATTGGGCCGAGACACGTTTTACAACAAGCATAATAATAATGAACAGCACGCCGCAACCTATAGCCAAGCCTTTGTTTTCACCGGTTTTTTTGTTTGCCGGCACCTTGTTTACCAGCGCCACCCTAATGTTTGTGCTGCAACCGATGTTCGGCAAGATCCTGTTGCCGCTGCTGGGCGGCACACCGGCGGTGTGGAATACCTGCATGGTGTTTTATCAGACCTTGCTGTTTATGGGCTACCTGTATGCCCATTGGCTGACATCCCGCACCGGCGGCCAGCGGCAAATCCAGGTGCATACAGCCTTGCTGATCCTGAGCATGATCGCTTTACCGGTGGCCCTGCCGCCGGGCACCACGCCGCCGACGGACAGTAACCCGACGCTCTGGCTGATCTGGACGCTATTCATTGCCATCGGCATGCCGTTTTTTGTGGTATCCACCACCGCGCCACTGCTGCAAAAATGGTTTTCCCATTGCGGCCACCACAGCAGCGACGATCCCTACTATTTATATGCTGCCAGTAACGCCGGCAGCCTGCTGGCGCTGCTCAGCTATCCGTTTTTCATCGAACCGCATATCGGCCTGGCCGACCAGCGCCTGATATGGAGCATTGCCTACGGTTTATTGTGCTTGCTGATTATCGGTTGTGCTATGACACTGTGGCGCAGCCAGACCGCTACCGATAACGGCGAAGAAACCGCCGACGACAGCATCGAACAGCCGCCGATGCTCGAACAATTGCATTGGCTGGCGCTGGCTTTCGTACCGTCCAGCTTGCTGTTGGGCCTGACCCAATTCATCAGCACCGACATCGCCTCGGTACCGCTATTGTGGATAGTGCCGCTGACCATTTATCTGTTGTCGTTCATTCTGGTGTTCTCGAAATGGGCGGATAGGATTCACCCGGCCATGGTCGCCGCACAACCGGCACTGTTGCTGGTGTTTATCGCCTATTCCTTCATCAATCCGGCCACATTGCCATACTGGCTGGACCTGATCCTGCACTCGCTGGCGTTTTTTCTGGCGATCATGGTCTGCCACGGCGAACTGGCCAAACGCCGCCCGCATACCCGATATCTGACCCGTTTTTATCTGGTGATGTCGTTCGGCGGCATGCTGGGCGGATTGTTCAATACCTTCGTCGCCCCATTCGTGTTTAACGCGGTTTATGAATATCCAATCATGATCGTTGCCGCGCTATTGCTGCGTCCTGGCTTTTTTAACGGCAAGTGGTTTTTGCAAATCATTTTTCCGCTGGCCGTCCTGGCAGCCGGGGTGACGATTTATCTAAGCACCGAGCAACTGTTCGATTATCTGGACCTGATCGGCGGCGCGCTGATTTTATTGGCCGGTTTGACGTATTCGGTCCGCCACAGCCCCATCAATCTGGGCTTGCTGACGGCGGTGATTTTGGTGTTTACCTTGGGATTGCACAGCTTGGCGTCCAGCACGCTGTATCAGGAACGCAGCTTTTTCGGCGTACTGTCGGTGCGCAACACCGTCATCGCCGACGAGAATCAGCGTCCCGAAACCGTTCACGAGTTGTATCACGGCACCACCAAGCATGGCGCCGAACGGTTGACTGCGACCAATATCACCACCCCCCTCACCTACTACAGCCGTCCCGGCCCGATTGGCCAATTGTTCAGCGAGTTCGATGGCGAAAACCAACACTGGAATATCGGCGCGGTGGGCCTGGGTGCCGGCGCGCTGGCCTGTTATAGCAAGGACAAGCAACACTGGAAATTTTACGAGATCGACCCGCTGGTAGTGGAAGTCGCGCAAAATCCTATCTGGTTCAATTACCTGAACCGCTGCAACAAACAGGCGGAGATGGTGATCGGCGATGCCCGCCTGTCGCTGAAGAAGGAAGCCGATCACAGTCTCGACTTATTGATCATGGACGCCTTCAGTTCCGACGCGGTGCCGACGCATTTGCTGACCCGCGAGGCGCTGGAGCTTTATTTCAGCAAACTGAAAGACGACGGCCTGCTGGCATTCCACATCACCAATCGCCATTTGGCGCTAAAAAAAGTGCTGGCCGATCATGTCGACAATTTACATCTGGCAGCATTGCTTCAGGAATTTAAACCCGAAGGCGATGTCCCCTTAGTAGTCGCCACCGACTGGGTGGTGATCAGTAAACATCCGGAGCGGCTGCAGCGCTTGCAACAAAGCCGTCTCGGCCATTGGCAGAAACTGCCGTTGTCGTTCGGTCTGCAACCGTGGACGGACGACTTCACTCATATTATTGGAATCTGGAAATAGGAAACAGCATGCTGATTACGGAACTTGCCCTCCATTGCGAAGCACAACCCAAAGGCGGAAACGCCTCCTTGAACGTCAATTCGGCCGCCGACATTATGTCCGCCCATGCCCATCAAGTCACGGTGCTAAGCGACAGCAAATACAAAAAATATCTGAAAGATTCAAAGGCTTCAGCCTGTTTTGTTTCCGAGCAACTTGCCGAGGGCGACGTTCCGGGCGGATTGACGCTGTTGATCTGCAAGGACCCTGAAATCAGCTTTCTGAACGCCGTAAAATTGCTGCATCCGGAACCGGTTTTCAAGCGCCAAGTTTCCGAACATGCAGTATTGGCCGACACCACAACGCTGGGTTACGACGTGCATGTCGGCCCATTCGCCAGCATCGGCCAGCACAGCAGCGTCGGCGACAGCAGTACCATCGAAGCCGGCGTCCGCATCGGCAATCATGTCGCCATCGGCAAAAACTGCCGGATTCATCCTAACGCGGTGATTTACGATCACACGGTAATCGGTAACGACGTTATCATCCATGCCGGCGCGATCATAGGCGCAGACGGTTTCGGCTACAAATTCCGAGACAATCAGCACATCAAGGTGCCGCACGTCGGCCATGTCGAGATTGCCGATCATGTCGAAATCGGCGCCAATACCTGTATCGACCGCGGCGCGCTAGGCGCCACCCGCATCGGCGCAGGCACCAAGATCGACAATCTGGTTCAGCTTGGCCACAACAACATCGTCGGCCGCAATGTCATCATCTGCGGACAATCCGGCATTTCCGGCTCCTGCACCATTGAAGACGGCGCAATCCTGGCCGGTAGCGCCGGCGTCGCCGATCATGTCAAGATAGGGGCATGGTCCGTGGTGATGGCGCGTAGCGGCATTTCCGCCGATGTGGCACCGGGCTCGCAAGTGTTCGGCAGTCCGGCCAAGGACAAAAAAACCGCTTGGCGGGAGTTGGCGGCATTAGCCAAACTGCCGGAACTACTACAAAAATTTAAAGCCCTGGAAAGCCGGGTAAAAAGTTTGGAAGAATAGAAAGGGAGTAGACAGTGGGAAGTCGAAAACCACTCATTACTTCCCACTCTCTATCCTCCTCTTCCCAAACAAGGAGCCAATCATGAACGATAAACAACGCGTTGCCCATACCGCCGCCCAACACGTCAAAGACGGCATGATAGTCGGGCTGGGAACCGGCTCGACCGCCAATTACTTTATCGAAGAACTGGCGCGGCGCAGTGCGGAAGAAGGCTTGAAAATTAAAACCGTCGCCAGTTCCACGGTCAGCGCTATCAAAGCCCAACAACTGGGCTTACCGCTGCTGGCAATAGAGCATCTCGGCCGCCTCGATCTCTATGTCGACGGCGCCGACGAGGTAGCGCCGGACATGACGCTGCTGAAAGGCCGCGGCTACGATCTGGTTCGCGAAAAACTGCTGGCCAAGGCCTGCGACTCGTTTCTGGTGCTGATCGACGCCAGCAAGCGCGTCAAACGCATCGGCCAGAATTTTCCTATCCCGATCGAGGTGATGCCGTTTGCCTGGAAACTGGTGCAACGCAGCGTGGCCGACATCGGCGGCCACGGCACCCTGCGGCAAACCGCCAACCAGGACGGCCTGGTGGTAAGCTCTTACGGTAGTCTGGTGCTGGATGTAGTGTTCGAACCCAACATAGACGGCAAAATCCTGAATGATCGTCTCAATGCCATTCCCGGCATTGTCGAACACGGAATTTTCAGCGGCCTGACCCGCGCGGTATTTTGCGGTCACGACGGCCAGGTTGACGAGGAATGGGCTTAATCCCTAGCCGGATTCCGAAAGCCGGTTATCTGGCCCCAGCCCTTAATCCCACGGTTCAGGTATAGAGACCGCGTCCTTTCGCATCAGCTTATCTTTGTCCCACCACTTTTGTGGTAGAAGCTATCGAAAGACTTGGTTCATAATCTTCTACAAGCTTTTACTCGGAAAAAGCCTTTCGGTTTCAACGGCCCATGGCCGTGAAAACACGGCGCCGCCGCCAAACGCCGCCGACCGGCGCACATGCCGGGCCTTTTCTGGCCAAAATCAAGAGGAGAATCCCATGTCACAATTATTAGAAAAAAATCAGGAAGCGCCTTTTTTCAGAGCGCTCAATCAGGATAATCAATTGCTGTATCTCTCCGATTACAAGGGCGATAAGAATGTCGTGCTCTACTTTTACCCTAAGGACGACACGCCGGGCTGCACCATTGAAGCCAACGATTTTACCGCGCTGGCCAGCGATTTTGCCGCCGAGGACACGGCGATCATCGGCGTCAGCAAGGACGATTGCGCCAGCCACCGCGCCTTTATCGGCAAATACGGGCTGAATGTACAACTTTTGGCCGACACCTCGGGCGAGCTGTGCGAAAGCTACGGCGTCTGGCAAGAAGTGGAAAAAGACGGCGTCAAGAAATGGAAAACCGTCCGTTCCACCTTCATCATCGACAAGGACGGCATGCTGGTCGAGGCCGTGTACGGCGTCAACCACGAGGGCCATGCCCAGGCGGTACTGGACATCGTCAAAGCCTTAAACGCCCATCCTTCGCAAGATACCGAATAAGACGGAGGCAGGTTGGATTGGAATAACCTCCCCACTTGGTATCGGGCAAACAGTCGTCCTCTGGGAACGCCGAGCCCCAGCTCGGCAAGAGCATTGAACAAATACGCCGAGCTAGGGCTCGGCGTTCCCGGAAGCTGCTGAATAGTTGCGAAATAAACTTCCCGAAAACAGGGGCATCGACCCCACGCCGTAAAAGTACGCATCCTCTGTAGCGTTCGCCGGTTCTTAAGGCCGAATCGATCCGGACCGGGTTACCCACGGAGCCACACAAACCGTATAGTCAGCGGCCGCAAACAAACATCACTTGCTATCCAGCTTCTTCTTGGCGGCATCGGCAGCCGCACCGACTTTTTCTACGGCCTCCCGATAACCGGCCTGTTCACGGTTGGCGGTGTCGGCAATCGCAGCATTGTCTGCATTGGCTTCCTTGATCAAACATTCGAAATAGGTTCTGGCTTGCTGTTGCCAATCGTTGATGGCCGCCACGCTTTTGTTGTAGGCATCGACATCCTTGGCGTCTATCGCCGGTGCTTCGGGTTTGACGCCGCAACCGGCCGGCGCCCAATTGCCGTTCACCAACGTGCCGGCTTGTGTGGCACTCGCTGTGTAACACATCAAAACAGCAATAAACAAACAAGACTTTTTCATGCGGGCTCTCCTATTATCAATATAGAAATCGGCGAGTGTCGGCTTCCAGCGGGAAAGATTGCTAGCCATCCCTGGCTAACAATCGCGCCTACACCGCCACGTGATTGCCTGCGGCAGCCCTGGCCGTCCGCGTCACCTCGGCTTTGACCCAGCAAGGGGATCAAAGCCTTGGCTCTCGCATGACTCGACGCCGTTTCGCGAGGCCTTGCAGTTTTTCTCGTCGAAAAACCGCCCGGCGCTACAGCTTCCAGGGACTACTCAACCTTCACTCGCTAATGCTTCGTTTCCAAGGTTTCGCAGCGTTTGAGTGGCTGCTATCCGACGGAAAAGCCGAAGCGCAAGCTGAATACGCCTTGAGACTGACAAATTCACGGCGACGGCAAGAATCGCTTAATCCTAAAAGAGCAGTTGGTGTGTGTCAGGCCGTTCGTGCTGAGCAAAGTCGAAGCATGGACGGCCTATGACACACTCACCCTTCGACAGGCTCGAACGGTATTTTCCAAGGCCCAACTGCTCTTTTTTAGGTTAATGCTTCAGTTGGCAGCCTCCGGCAATCCAGCTTCGGTTTACACCGGCCTACCGATCGTCGCAAATATGCCGGGCCGGCGCACCGGAGTTATCGGTAGCCGTTACGGCAGATTTTGGCATCATGTTCCGCATGCCTTCGCCACATTGGCGCATTTGCTGCATAGCCTTATTCGATGCGGCTTCACGACCGAAACTCATCGCCCTGGCCATGGCCGCATCGCGCTTGCCGGCCGCGCACAAGGCTTTAACGTCCGCATCCATTTTCTCGGCACTGTTTTGAAAAGCCTCCATTTCGGCCTGGTCGATGTTTTCCATGCAGGTCTGCATGCCTTGCGCTTGCTGCATCATTTTCTGCATGGCCGCTTCGTCCATCCCGCCATAATTCTGCGCGCCGGCAAGTAGGGGTAATGACAAAAGGCAGACTCCAAGTATTTTTTTCATTGCTTCTCTCCAAAAGGTTAACGTATCAAGCCACGGCAAGCCGATAATAAAATTCGGCTTTATCAATCAAATTAGCCACTACCTGCGCATCGAGATGGCCGGTTTCGACCCTAGAGCGTAAATCGCCAAGAATATACTCAAGACTCATGGTTCGGCGATAAGGCCTTTCCTGGGCCAATGCCTGGAAAACATCGGCCACGGCAATAATACGGCATTCCAGATCAAGGGTCGTATTGTCGGTTCTGAAAGGATAACCGTCGCCTATCAAGGTCTCATGGTGAAACCCGGCCCATACCGGAATTTTCGAATCGTCGAACACCCGCTGCAGGATACGAAAAGTATCGTAGCTATGGCGGTGCATGGTGGCCCTCTCCTCCGGCGTCAGGCTGCCCGGTTTATCGATGATGTCTTCCGAAACCCGCAACTTGCCGATGTCGTGCAACAGTCCGGCGATTTCGATCTGCTCCAGTTCGTAACCACCAATACCAAAATCAATAGCCAATTGCCGGGCAATAAGCGCCACTCGCTGCGAGTGGTCGTCGGTGTATGGAGATTTGGCGTCCACCACCCGAGAAAACAGCCGCGCCAGCTCTTTGAGAGCCGGAATATCCAGCAAGGCTGACGGGAGATGGCTGCCGAAGCGGCGTAAATCTTCGTCCAGATATTCAGGTTCCATCGCCAGCCAAAAGGCCTCGACGCTAGCGATTTCGGCAAAAGCCTCCACCAACTCCGGCGCAAACAGGATGCCCGACAGGGTTTGAATGCGGGCGATAATCGCCGGATATTCGATCAGAATCAGGCCGCTATTCAGGAAAGGTGCCTGCAACACATCGATACGATCCGCCAGAAACAGCAGATTGGCTCGCAAACTCAGGCGCGGCTCGACAGAGGATTCCAGCAGTTTTTCCCAGCGAGTATGGTGGTAGCGAATTTCGGTGGACAAATGCGCCACCGGCGCACAGGCCGACAAATAATCGGCGCCGCGGATGCAATGTTCCTCCGCGCCGTCCCACTCCAGGGTTTCGGTGAGATGGCGGTGTTCGTGAATCCTGGAAACCCCGCAATCGTGCAGCATGCCGGCATAGAGGATGGATAGACATTCGGCCTCCGGCCAGGCAAGGCGCTCGGCAATAGCCCGGGCCATGACCGCCACCCGCTTGCCATGCCTGACTTCGTCAACCCCCACCAAATCCAACGCACAACTCAATGCGGTAATAGCATTATGCATATCGACATGTTGGAATTTCATAGCACATAGGCTCCGTAGCTATTGTTCGTTTCGACAAGAACGGCGTCCGGTTTAAGAGCCTTGAAAAATCTTGCGCGGCTACGTCAATGGCTCCCATTCGACGCTATCAAAGCATAGCTGGTTTTTATGCACGCTCCTAACGGATTATCATGCCTTACCCGCGCACCGTTTTTAACTTGTAAGGCATCGTTAGGGAACGGAAAACCTCAGGCATGCGAGTCACATACCCCATTCAGCATTAACTCAAGCGCTTCCGCCGGCATCGGCCGTGAGAATAAAAAACCTTGTCCATAATCGCAGCCGGCCGCGATCAGCAGATCCCGCTGCAACAGGGTTTCGACGCCTTCGGCAATCACCTTCATTCCCAGCTTGTGCGCCATCGCGATGATCGCTTCGCACACTACCAGATCGCTGGAATCCGGCTTCAGATTGCGGACGAAAGATTGATCTATCTTCAAATAATCGATGTCGTAAAGTTTAAGATAAGCCAGCGAGGAATAGCCGGTGCCGAAATCGTCGATTGCCACCTGAATGCCGAGATCGCGAAACATCAACAGCTTTTCGTTGACGATAGGCTTGCTATCCAGCAGCAGACTTTCGGTGATTTCAATCACCACGCTTTCACCCGGCAAACCCAACTTATGCAAGTGCTCGAGCCAGCCTTTGTATAAGGTTTCATCATTCTGAAATTGAACGGGCGATTTATTAATGCTGATCTGAAAATCGTCCCGATACGACGCCCGCCATTGCCTGACTTGTTGCGCGGCCTGACGGAACACCCAGTCGCCGATCTCGACAATCCTGCCGGTTTCCTCGGCAATCGGTATAAATTCGCCGGGATCGACCACGCCGCGATTAGGATGCAGCCAGCGTAACAAAGCCTCCGCTTTGCGGATGCTGCCATCCGCCAGATCGACGATAGGTTGATAATGAATCAGGAATTGATCTCCAGCCAAGGCGAACCGTAAATCGTTAGCCAAGCGCATGCGGTTCTGAGCGTGATCGCGCATCGACGGCGTATAGTATTTGAAGCGATTCCGGCCCTGGTGCTTTGCCGAATACATGGCCTGATCGGCGTTTTTCCGCAGTTCTTCGATTTCGGTGGCATCTTCCGGATAAAAGGTGATACCAATGCTCGCCGAAATATACAGCGTTTCATTGTTCAACTGGAAAGGACTTGCAAGCTTGTGCAATATCTCCTGGGCAATGCGCTCGCTGCTGCCTATGTCTTCCAAAGTACTCAGAATGATAGTGAATTCGTCGCCGCCCAGCCTAGCCACGGTATCGGTTTCCCTTACGCAACCGCTTAAGCGCTTCGCCACCTCCTTCAGCAACTGGTCGCCCATATCGTGTCCGAGGATGTCGTTAATTTCCTTAAACCGGTCGAGGTCTATGAACATCAGCGCCAACGGTAAGCCGGCACGATGGGCTTTTTTAACCTCCTGGCTCAGCCTGTCGTTGAACATGCGCCGATTCGGCAAGCCGGTCAGTTGATCGAAGTTAGCCTGCATCCAAATCAGCTCTTCGGCCTTTTTCTTATCGGTAATGTCGGAAAATAAGGCCACCCGCCGGTAAGGCGAACCGTCTTCTTTGTAAATAGTATTGACGGTGAGCCATTCGACATAGATTTCGCCGTTCTTACGCTTATTCCAAATCTCGCCCTGCCAATAACCCGCCGTATTCAGCTTTTGCCACATCAGCTGATAGAAAACCTGATCATGCAGGCCTGAATTGAGGATGCGCGGGGTCTTGCCGGCGATCTCTTCCAGCGCGTAGCCGGTCAACTGGGTAAATGCCGGATTGATGTTGATGATATAACCGTCGGCATCGGTCACCAACATTGCCTCGCCGCTGTTCAGGTAGACCATCGCCGCCAGCTGCATCTCATCCTCGGCACGTTTGCGTTCGCTAATATCCTCGACTATCGACCAGATATAGCGGCCGCCGTCGCTGCCGGTAATCAGCATGCCGTTGAGTCGCACCGAAATCCTATGGCCATCCCGATGCAAATATTCCTTTTCATAAGGTCCGTATCGGCCGGATTTTTCCAAATTCTGCAGTTGCAGCGCTTCCTGTGCCGTATAGTCCTCGGGCGTAAGCTGCCAGTAACTCAAGTCTTTCAACTCGTCCAGGGAATAACCGACCATATCCAGCAAGGCCTTATTAGCCTCGATAAATCGGCCGTCCATGGTATTTCGGGCAATCCCCAGCGGCGACATTTCAAACAAGGCACGGAGTTTTTCCTCACTGAGCCGCAGCGCCTCATCGGCCTTTTTGTGGTCGGTAATATTGCGGCTGACGCCGACCATGCCCAACAACACGCCTTCGTCGCTCAAATAAGGGGTTTTCAAGGTTTCCAGACATTCCATGCGGCCGTCGGGATAAACCACCCATTCCTCGTTTTTTCTGGACCGGCCGGCAGCCATGGTTTCCCTGTCCTTGCGACAGAAAAACGCCGCCGTTTCCGCATCGACAAAATCGAAATCGGTTTTGCCGACGATGGCGCTTTCCTCGGCGCCGAAAAATGCTTCGAAAGCCTTGTTACACCCCAAATAAACGCTGTCGGTATTCTTCACAAAAATCAGATCGGGGATATTATCGATCAAGGTCCTGAGCAAGGCTTTTTCGTTGCCGGTCTTGGCTTCCAGCTGCCGCAAGCGCCTTTCGCTTTCGCGCAGCGCCGACTGCAACACCAGTTCGTCGATCCTTGCCTGCTTCAGTTGCAGATCCACGACTTGTTCATGAATGATCTTATTCAGCAGTTCCACATACTGGCCTTCGGTATGTTTCACCACATCGTGCTCGGCAACCACCGCCAGGGTGTCGCCGCAGGCATTGATCACCACCAGATGCCGTATTCCCTGATTTTGCATGCGCTGGACGGCATCGATAACCAGCAGTTCCGGCTCTACCGTTGCCACCGGATGCGACATGATGTCCCGAACCGCCGTATCGCCGGCTCCGCGCCGGTACAATCCCACCATATCCCGTTCGGTGACGATACCGATAGGTTTCCGTCCCTCCACCACCACCGCGCAACTAACCCGGCGGCCATTCATCGCCGACGCGGCATCGACTACCTGTGTATCGGGCGTCAGAAACAATACGCAGGTATCCATGATGGAAGCCACCGTGCGTAAACCGATAAACTCTTCAACGCCGGCATTACGGCGAAAGTCGGTCTCGGTCACAATCCCCGCCAGTTGCCCGGCATCGTCGACGACCACCAGATGACGAATGCCGTGCAGGACAAACAAATGGTAGGCATCGCGGTAATCGCTGTCGTCAAGCACTGTCACCAGCGAAGCACTCATCAACCCCGACACGGCCTGGTCCAACGGTATATTCCGGCTGAGCAAGCGCACCATATCGCGCTCGGTCAATATGCCCAACGGCATACGATTTTCGCTGACAAGCAATGAACTGATACGATATTGCGACATCAATTCCGCACATCGCGAAAGAGTAGTCTGAGGGGAAACCTGAACGACATCCCTGGTCATTAATTCGGCAATCGTTTTACTCATATCCTTGTTATTCTAAATGCCTGCATTCGGATTCCAATGGTTATTACAAGATTATGACTATTGTAGATCAACCTGGACACCACAGTAGCGAGTAAGAAGCGGGAACCGAAGGCTCAAAGTCGTTGCCTTACGCTTGAGTTTGAGGCTGGGGCAGAAGTGATCTTGCAAGGGGTGCCAAAGCGTGCTGTACACCTCGTTCATCAGCCGCACTAGCCCCACCTTGTCCAGCCTGTCGTAGGCCGAATAATTACCTGACCTGGGTCCCGTTTTTCTGCTCGACGCGGGCATTGTCGTTTTTCTTATAGGGTCTGGATCGGGTGATGGCGGGTTGTTGCGGATGCTCGGTGAAATAGCGCAATAAATGCCGGTTGAGAAATTCAGAACCACCGTCGCAATTGACGCCACGCCGGGGGAAACGGCAATAAGGCTTCGACCGCTTGAATCAGCGCCAGGACGCCTTGCGAGCCTTTGCTCCAGGTGGCCCGGCATTCGGTTCACCCAGTGACGATGTCAGTCATCGTCAGGCTCCAGACGAAATCGCGGCCAGGGAATTGCCGCAATGCGCCACGGTATCGGCTTCGACAAAGCCCGGCGGGGTTTCGTCCCGATGATGGGTGAATCGGAATCTGAGTTTTCAGCAACGAACCAGGCAGGGTGCCGGACAGACCTTTAGGTGCTGAGCGCGCAGGGGCTTGGGCAAACGACCCCGGGCGCCGCCGACATCTTCAGCAAATCGGCGCGAACGCTGTCCGTCAGCGCGCCATACTGGTCTTCGTAATGCGGTAGCCAATCGGTATCGCCACGTTCAACCGCTTGCCGCAGAGTTGATCGCTGGCAAACCAAATGCGGCGCAAAGGCTTCAATAAAGCCTCTGGTTGATATTTTTGCTTGGGATCGGGCTGTTTTTAGGCGATGCAGCGGCTTTATCAATTTTGCGATTCAGCAAGCGGATCGCATACTGGCGGGCGTAGCCGCAGACCTCGCAAAACTCGTTCAGGATGGTTTGTTTCGCCGTTCTATTGCTTTGTCGATAGCGTTTTTGGATTGTAATAAGCTCGTCGTCCGTGCTTCCTCATGGTGGTAACCCGCTTGAATTCGGTTACACACAATGTGAGGCAACGACCCTTATTTCCCGAGATCTTGGGTTGCTGTTAATTTAAGGCAACTCGTATTACAAGTAATACATTGCAATAAACATGCATTTCGATTATTCTGCTCGGCTTTCAGCCTTAGCTGAACGTTTCATTGCAGGAGAGATGGCCGAGCGGTCGAAGGCGCACGCCTGGAAAGTGTGTATACGGCAACGTATCAAGGGTTCGAATCCCTTTCTCTCCGCCACTTAATGCAATGATAAATAAAGAGTTTTTAAATTTAATATCTTTATTTGGCGGTGAAATTGGCGGTCGCCATTCTTCGTAAACCGCCATTTGAATTCAAAATACGCAATTCAACCTCCCTACCCTACCCTCAGTACGCAAGCGTTTCAGCGTGCTTAAACTTCGCAAATCTATTTCAGTGCTGAAAAATTGTGCGAAAACCGCGCGGGGGAGGAGGAGTGATTTTATGGCGCCTGGGACCGTGCTGTTTTTTGTGGTTGCGGTTAAGTTTTATGTCTAGTGAGGATGACTATGATGGCTGCAGTGAAGTGGTTGGTGGTGGTTTTGGCGGTGATGTCGGCTAATGTTTACGGTGCCGAGAAGCTTAGCGACAAAAATATAGATGCGTTCCTAGATCAGTATGCTGATGACTATATCTATCAGGCTATGACGTTGGCCAAGGGCTTTAGACAATATCGAGATGCAGGAAGCTATCAAGGATTTGTTCAGTTCAAGAACAAACATTGGCAGCCAGAATACGACATGGCTAGAAAAAAATATGATGACGAACTGGAAATCAATAGAAAGTATCTATTCGATCATGGATTAACATGGATATTCTCTAATTTCGCAGATTTGACTTTGGTTGCCAAAGATTTGTTTTTAGCGCTTCATAATGCCGATAACACGAAAATAGATGAAGCATTGGCACGGCTAAATGAAGACATGGGCGAACTTAATCAGCTGTTCACGGATAGAAAACTGGATATCAATAAGCCAGCATCAAGAGCAAATAGTCGCTATTGAGTATCAGTATCGTGCGTGAACTTTCCAGCTTAACCGAATTGCTTAACACTTTAGAGCCATCCCAAATACCTGATGAGGTAAATCAGTATCTATTCGATAGAGGCAGATGGCTTCATCCGGTAGCGGTATCCGATATTCTGGTAAACATTGGCATCATGCGCGATGTCGTTTATGAGTCAACAACCGGATCGGGAAAAGAAAAGCATTTCCGCGAAATCACACATGAATACTTAGAATTTGGCGAAAACATAAAAACCCGGCATAAGTTCAAAACAGAGGCCAGGTTTTACGTTGATCGTTTTCCAGAATTAATAGCAATGGCTTTTGATAACTGGCCGAAATAGAACAACACGATAGGCCAATCTATTTAAGTTGATAACCTACCAACTGCACCATCAAACTCCGCTACACCCATCTCGCACCCAACAAACGATCTACCAAGATCCCGACAAGCCAGCGCCGTAGACCCAGATCCCGCAAACGTATCCATCACCACATCGCCAGGCCGGGAACTCGCAGCAACGATATACCGCATCAAATCCAGCGGTTTCTCGCAAGGATGCTTGCCTGGATACCACTGCACCGGCTTAAAGTCCCAGACATTGGTGTAAGGCACATGCTTGGTCACAGCAAAGTGGCGTTGCTGTTGCTTGATAGCTTTGTATTCCGCTTTCAGTTCTTCGTAGGGTTTCAGCGAGCCACCGAACAGCGCGTTCATGGTTTGGTAATGCGCCTGACTTGTGAAACTCCATTGCGAACTGTCGAACCAATGACCGGACATCTGGCAACCGCAGGCTTCATCGATCTGTTTTCGGCCAATTCCGGCAGCCTTGCGGGCTTGATCCAGATACGCGCGGATCGGCTCGAAGGCAAACGGCAGTTTCTTCCGGCTCTCTGCAAACATAATGTGCTCGGTCTGCGGAAAGTAACGGCGTAGCGATTCCTTATTGCAGCCGTTATGCCGGCCGCTGGGTTTGCGCCAGATGATGTGATTCAGCATGTCGAAACGTTCAGCCACCGCCAGTTCAACTTGGGTGGCCAGATGCGGACCGGCAAACAGGTACAGCGATCCAGCCGGTTCAGAACCCGGTGGTACTCGGCCAGGATTCCATCCAGCCAGGCGAAAAAGGCGGCCTTTTTTTGCCATTGGTTATCCCACGCTTCGCCTTTGACTTTGTAATACGGCGGATCGGTGGCTATCAGGTCGACGCTATTGTCCGGAAGCTGGGCCAGCAGGGTTAAGGCGTCGGTATTATGTAGGGTAATATTGTCCTTGTTGAATATTCTCACGAGTGTCTCTCTTGCATTGACACTCGTGGTGTTCTGGTTCGGAGCTCGCGGCTCTCAAAGAATTTAAAGTCTTACAGCGCGGACATTTGATTTCTATCGTCCTGAAATCCGCTTCAGCCAATTTTCGCTGGCACTTACCGCATTTAACAACTTCCATAATTTAGGTTTTGAACTAACCTTAGCAACGCTGTGTGCACAGCACGGTGCCTAGGCTTGACGCAGCTCTTTCTGCCGAAGGTGGTCGCAGGGAATGCGCCAACATCCCTTGCGGTCGCACCGTCTATTTATTCCTTAATCCCATCCAACCGAGTCTTAATCCCGGTCGTATTCGTTCCCACGGTATTGATGCTAGAAGCCTGAACAGGCACGCCAGCACCAGAGCTTGTATGGGTATGACTAGCCAGCGTGTTGCACAAACTGATCACCTGCGCCATCAGCTCCGACAAAATCCGCAACACGTTCTCGGTATCGCTGCCGACCCAAGTCTTAGGCGCCTTGTGGATCTGCTTGGTCTGGCTGGTGGCTGTGATGTCGTGCAGGGCGATCAGATCGGCGCGGCCGCCGGATTGATGCCGCAGCGCACCCATGGCGTCCACTTTCTTGGTGCCGCCCACGGTTTCTGTGCTGTCGGCCTCGATCGACAACACCGATTGGGTGTAAGTCTCCAGATTCTCCAGCGCCGAAATGATGCGCTTCAGGCTATCCTCGGTGATGTTGGTATCGGTCTTGGTTTCCCAGCCGCCGTCCTTGTCGCAGCGTTGATAGCTGGATGCGCCATGCTGCCAGCGCTGTTCGCCGCGCTCGATCTGCGGAAGGCTCAGATTATGCGGCTGTATCGAGCGGATAAACGGCTGATTCGGCGATCCGTAAGCAAAAGCCAGCTCGACGCGGGTACCGTCCTGCGGAAAGGAAAACTGGCCCTGCTCGTGCCCGGCGCCGTTGGTCGGCAACGGCACGTCGTACAGCACCGGAAACGCCTTATCAGGCTCGCCGTGCTCGTTCAGCACCTGCACGTCCACCGCATAATAAGGCCGGAAAGGATCGGCTACGTTGCCGGTCTGCGGCGTTTCCCGTACGGCAACCACCTCGGCAAAGCGCGGCAAGTGGTATTGTCCGAATAGTTCAGGGTATCCACCACCCGCAGGTTTTCTATCACCTGATAATCGCCAGCCGGCGCGTCCAGGGTTTGGCCGTCGGTCCAAAATATTCCGGGGTAATCCGGATAAAACTGCGGCACACTGAAGCGCTGGAAGCCTCCAGAAAGCCTATCGATTAATCCTGAGAAAATATTTTTTTGGAAAGGCCTTCGGAAAAGTGTAATTTTGTAACGTCCTATGCTTTTTAATGCATAACTATTTGTTTTTAAACATATAAAGCATTAAATGGTAATTGTAATTACCGCGTAATATGGCGTAATGCGCTTTTTTTTTCGATATGGCGCAAAGCCAGGAACGGCGCGGCCTGCGGCGGTGTTTTGTCGACTATTCAAAAATGTAACAAAAGCGTGATGTTGAGGCGTTGACAAATTACACCAAAATTACGCAATTGTTACATACTGAGTTTTTGTCTATCTATTTGTTTTGTTTATATTATTTATATGTTTTTTTTAAGTATCACGTTAATTACACTTTTCCGAAGGCCTTTCCAAATTTTTGAACTGCCAGCGCAAACGTGTGCGCACGCATGCGCGTAGAGTGTATTAAGTGGCTGTTAAACAAGAACAAAGCGGTAAATGGTCTGTCCAGATCGATAGGAAGGGGATTCCGAGGGTTAGGAAGGCGTTTGGTTCTCGAGCAGATGCCGAAAGATTCGAGCGAGAGTATCTGCTGTCTCATCAGCGTCCGGATAATGCCAATGCCGATCAACGCACGCTGTTGGAGTTGGTTGGGATCTGGTACCGGTATCACGGTATCAATTTGAGCGATGGTGTGGCCAGGAAGTCGATTCTTGAACAGATGGCCGTCGATCTTGGCAATATTCCGGCCGTGGAACTGACACCGCAGCAGTTTATGGAGTATCGATTTACCTGCACTAACCGCCAGGTTAAGCCGATTACCGCCAAAACGTTCAATAATCGGCATGGCTATCTGGAGGCTATGTACCGCAAGCTTTAAAGCCTTAAGAGTCGCTTCTTGGCTGTCTTCGGTTCTGAGGTTTTGGATAATTTCGCGAGATTTGATCAATTCGCGAAGTTCGGCGGGAACGCCGAGACGGAAATAAAAGACGTTTTTTCGACTTAGTAAACTCAAACGTCACCTTTCCGGCGTGCAGCTGCTTACGCTTCAAGTTCTCGGCCTCGCCCCAACGAGCACCGGTGCGGATGCACAGCTGGCAGGGGTATGGTATTTCCTAATGTGAAGTTCTTTGGTCTGTGCAAACATAGCTTTAATGGCCTCTATGTCTTTTTGAAATGAGACAAGATTATAAGCAAATCATGATGTGTAATCTTTGACTTACAGCAAGAAATTTAAAAATAACCCTTCGATACCCCATCTTTAACGCTCAATGCTGGAAAGCCCTGCTAGATTCGGCCCAAGTCAGAAAAATACTTACACAGGTTTTGTAAGTGCTTTCGGCAATACATCGCCCATTGTTAGCGGCGGTGATTTCGCGAATCGTCATGCCATCAAAAGCTTTCTGTGTTTGCTTTATGTTGCATTGCTTGCCGTTCTGTAAATCATGCAAAAGCGTTTTGAGGTGCGCGGCAAGCCAGCAGCTCTAACGTCCGCACTATTGAGCCAAGGCCTCGTTCAAACAGACGTGCTAATTCGACAACATATCTAATACAATACTTTTGATTATCTCTATAACTCTTTGTATTAAATTGTCTTTATTGTGTGCTAATCTGTATCTACTTTCTTCCACGCTCCTTTAGAGGTAGTTACAACAATGACTAATACCGACAAGTCTTTTCCCTACCACGACAAAGAAATTTCATCATTCGACAAACTATTTATCTTTGGCGAACTACTGCCTTTTGGCTTTGATTTGAGGGCAATCAAATACGAAGCCAGTATTCCGAAAATGCCGCTAGTGCTTTATTCTTTTAGGCGAGGAACTGACCGAAATAGCTGGGGCGTATGGTCCTGGGAACTGCACTTCCGATTTCTCAAATGGGAGCTAATGGTTTCACAGCTAACTAAGTGGGGCATTGAGAGTATGAAACATGACGCATTTTGGAAAGAACAAGGCCACTTCCACCACCCATAAAAATCAAGGCAGCAAAAGCTTGTTTTTACTGCTTTTTCAGCAGCTCGTTGTTATCATCTGCCGTAAATCAATCATTAAACAGGCCGAACACCAAGCAAGCGGCGATCCGTTCCATGATAGGGCCAAAATGCGGCAAGCCTACAAACCGGTACAACTCGAGGAGAAATAACAATGCGCATGCCCCCACTAACCATAGCTTTGCTAACAGCCCTCGCAAACGGTGCGACTGCAGAAACAAATGCCATGTCATGGACCGGTTACTATGCCGGGGTGAGTATGGGTGCAATATTCGACGAGTCGCATCTGGACTCTAGCCACAGAAACTTTCTCGCCACGCCATACAGCAAGCAGCTGAGCGACACCGATGTTTTGCCTGGCGCGCAAGCAGGTTATAACCAGCAATTGCCGTCAGGTTTAGTGCTCGGTGGAGAGCTTGATTTCACTTATCCCGACAGTAAAGGCGAATTTATCCAGCAGAACTCATTCGCTCAATTTGACAAATTCACCTTCGAAAACAGGCTACAAGGCGCAATTCGCGCCAAATTCGGCTATGCGTTTGACAAGCTACTGCCATACGTCACTGCGGGCGTCAGCTTTGCCGACACCCAGCTGCGTTACAGCAACGAAGCGGGCGAGACAACGGCAAAAGCCAGTGTTCAAACCGCTTGGACTCTAGGTGGCGGTCTGGAATACGCTTTCTACGACAACCTATCGTTGCGCACGGAATATATCTACTCCGACTACGGCGATCCGTTAATCATGGATATTCGTAATGTCATTGGCGTTACCGATCCAAACGGCTTTGCGAATGTTAACTTGGCGACTCATAGCGTCCGGGCGGCGCTTAACTATCGCTTTTAACAGGCTGATACATCATTCGGCTGCGGCAATAACAGCTAATTTCTAGCGGCCCATGGTTGCGTCCCTTCGCCTTCGAGTGTCGGACAATAGTCTTGGATCATAGGCCGAATGAAGTTACTGGAGACTATACAAGATACTGGTTGGATAAGCCCGAGCCGGACAGGCCATGGCCTGCATCTCTCCCTGCAAAACGCAGCCATTTTACCGGGCAAACAACTTTCGAATGGTATAGCCATTGATAATCACGGCCACACTCTCGGCCAAAACAGCCGGCCAAGCCTGCCAGTAAACGTCATTGGCAATCCAAGCCGTACTGGAAGCCAGCAGTGCGATACGCATTTTTCGATTGTCGAAATAAAACAACGCCAGAGTGGTGTTGATGACCGCAAAGGCCGGCAGCAACGAAACCGCGCCCTGCCAAGAAACAGCCGTTAACAGGCTAAACATCGACACGAATCCCCCGGCTGCCCAATGTTTGTAGACACTATTGACTAAGCGACCGGACAACATGGTCCGCAATGCCGTGCATCCCATGGTGACTCCCGCCGTCCTGGCATCCAACAACCAATATTGCGCCGCCCACAGCAAGGCGGCAGCGGCCGACCAACGGCGAAAAGCCTGTCCACTTTCAAGCCAATAGGCTCGCCACTCCAGCAGAATGGCAACACCGCCGATCAGGTATGCCAGGGATTGCGAATTTAATGCCTCGATCAAGGTGTCAGCGACCGGCACATCGGCCGCCTTTGTTTTGCTTTGAATAATATGAATAGTTTGCTGCTATTGTCACAAGGCATTATGAAAAGTCTTTAATCGGTTTGAAAAGTCCAATGGCAATGATACCTTAGCCCCAGCCACCCTGTAGCTTTAACAGCAACCAGCCAAGGAGACAGCCATGCCAATTATTTCATTGGTCATTTTTTTATTGATGTCCCTGCTATTGATGGCCATGATCCAGATTCAGTTCTTTGAGATCGCTTTTGCCAAGCTGGGATTGACGCCCGAGGCAACCTTGCTTTTATTGTTCGGCACGCTGATCGGCAGTGGAATCAATCTGCCACTTTTTAAGTTAAAGACTCGGGAAACGGGCCATCTTATTACTTTGCCCGGCCAAAAGCCGATTTGGGAGTTAATCCAGCCGGCAAAAGCCGGTTACACCGTCATTGCCATCAATGTTGGCGGCGGCCTTATTCCCGTAGGCTTATGCCTCTATTTCATGTCGTTACAGTTAGTTCAAACCATCGACCTAGCGTTAGCCTTATCGGCGATTTCCGCATTATGTTACGCACTCAGCAAGCCAATTCCAGGCCTTGGGATTGGCATGCCCATATTCATCGCCCCATTGGCGTCGGCAGTCATTGCACTTATTCTCGATCCTGGGCATGCCGCCCACCTTGCTTACATCAGCGGCGTGTTAGGCGTACTCATCGGCGCGGATATTCTACGTCTTAAGGACATCGCCAGCTTTGGGGTACCCGTCGCATCGATAGGCGGCGCGGGCACTTTCGACGGCATATTTCTGACCGGCCTTATTGCCGCGCTATTGGCTTAAACCATTGCCAGATAATTGGTGAGTCACGACACTCGCATAAATTAGCCTTGCCCGGCAATAACGCTTTAAACCTCATACCACAACAATCGGATAAATAATGGAACCGGCAACCCCCGCATCGCCTGACTCAGCTAAATCCGAAAGTTCGAAGATCCGCTTGTATTTCTGGGTATTACTGGCCATTCTTTGCGGCGGCGTATTCGGCTACCTCGACGCCCAACATGCGGTGGCGCTCAAACCGATAGGCGACGGCTTTATCAACCTGATCAAGATGCTGATTTCGCCGGTTGTGTTTTGCACCGTGGTGCTCGGCATCGCCGGCGCGGACGACATGAAAAAAGCCGGCCGGATAGGCGTTAAAGCGCTGCTGTATTTCGAAGTGGTATCCACTTTTGCGCTGGCACTGGGCGTGCTGGTTGCCAACGTGATTCAACCGGGCAAAGGTTTCAACGTCGATCCTGCCACGCTGGACGACAAGGCGGTATCGGCTTACGTCAAACAAGCCACCGAACAGAACGCCGCCGATTTCGTACTGCACATCATCCCCAAAACCTTTACCGATGCGTTCACCGGTTCCGGCGATTTGCTGCAAGTGCTGCTGGTCGCGGTGCTGTTCGGCTTTGCGTTGCAACAAATGGGAAACGCGGGCAAGTCGGTTTACAACTTTATCGAAGAATGTTCGCATATCTTTTTTGCGATGATGAATGTGATCATGAAGCTTGCACCGTTTGGCGCCGGCGCGGCCATGGCCTTTACCATCGGCAAATACGGCCTGGCCGCCCTGAAACCGCTGGCGGTGCTGATGGGTAGCTTTTATCTAACTTGCGGACTATTCGTCATCGTTATACTCGGCAGCATTGCTGCCTTGACCGGCTTCAATATTTTCAAGCTGCTGAACTACATCAAGGAAGAAATGCTGATCGTCCTGGGTACTTCATCGTCCGAATCCGCACTGATGTCGTTGATGAACAAACTGGAGAAACTGGGCTGCTCCCGCTCGGTTGTCGGCTTGGTGGTTCCCTCGGGGTATTCGTTTAATCTCGACGGCACCAACATCTATCTAACGATGGCGGCGCTGTTCGTTGCACAGGCTTTAAATATCGACCTGACGCTGACCGAGCAACTGACGCTGCTGCTGGTGGCGATGCTGACCAGCAAAGGCGCCTCGGGCGTTACCGGTGCCGGTTTCGTCACGCTAGCCGCGACACTGACCGTCGTGCCGTCGATTCCCGTTGCCGCATTGTCGCTGATTCTCGGTATCGATCGTTTCATGTCCGAGGCACGCGCCCTGACCAATATCGTCGGCAATGCCGTGGCAACCCTGGTGGTATCAAGCTCGGAACGCGAACTTGATCGTTCGAAAATGCATGCCGAATTGAACGGCCAGTAATCGTTGTCGATTCTAACCTAGTGTCCTAAGCTTTCGCACGTGCCGCTGATCTCGCAATTTGCGCCAAGTTAACAACCCAACCCCCAGTGCGCTGTTAAGCATCGACCTTTCGCAGTTTTTCGACCAGTGTGGTGCGGCGCATGTTCAGTAGCTTAGCGGCATGGGCAACCACGCCGTTACATTCCTCCAGCGCCTGGCGTATCAGTTCGTTTTCCAGATCGGTCAAATATTCCTTGAGGTCGATACCCTGTTCCGGCAATTGCACTTTACCGGTACTGACTGTTACCGGTTTGTACACGGGGGCTGAATCGTCATCCTCGGCTTCGGCGATTTCCGGCTCTAGCCAAACGGTCTGCGCCCCCTCCGGCACTTCGTAAGCCTGGAATTTTTCCGGTAGCTCGGCGGTATCGACGACGCCTTCGGGATTGATAATCGCCAAACGCTCGATCAGATTAGACAACTCGCGAACATTGCCCGGCCAATGATGCTGCATCAAAACGGCAATCGCCTTTTGGGTAAGCCGCACCGAACCGCGGTGGGCCGCTTCCATACGCGCGATCAGGTCGTTGATCAAATAGGGGATATCCTCCGCCCTGTCCCGCAGGGCCGGCACCTCGATGGGAAATACGTTGAGCCGGTAAAACAGATCTTCCCTGAAGCGTTTTTCGTTGATTTCCTGTTCCAGATGGCGATGGGTGGCGGCAATCACCCGGACATCGCAATGAATGGTCTTATTGCTGCCAACCCTCTCGAAAGTACGCTCCTGTAATACCCTCAGCAGCTTGACCTGCATCGGCATTGGCATGTCGCCGATTTCGTCGAGAAACAGCGTGCCGCCTTCCGCCATTTCGAAACGGCCTTGCCGGGATGTCAATGCGCCGGTAAATGCGCCTTTTTCGTGGCCGAACAGTTCGCTTTCCAGCAACTCGCCGGGAATCGCGCCGCAATTGACCGGCACAAACGGCTTATCTCTTCGCGTCGAAGCGCGATGCAGGGCCTGCGCCACGACTTCCTTGCCGGTACCCGATTCGCCCAGGATCAGCACAGTGGCATCGGATTTGGCCACTTGATCGATTAGATCGCGGGTTTTTTGAATGGCCTTACTGTGTCCGGCCAAGCCTTTATTGGCCTGGGATTTTTTAGGCGGCTCCAGACGTTGCGGCAGGCCGTTCAATAATTCGATTAACAGCGGATAAACCGTGGGCCATTCCAGCACCCCTGTCAGCATTTGCTGGACAGGCGTAGCAAGCGCCTGCGTCCCCTTGTCTACCAGCAAAAATATCGGCATATCGCCGGCTTTTTCGACGATAGTCCGGATTAGGGTTGCTTGCTTTTCGCTGCCCTCGCCCACAAATACCGCGTCGATGTCATCGCTGTCGTTCAATGCTGCTTCGTAATCGGCACTGCCGGCCACAGTCACGCTGTATTCCAAAAACCTGAGGACAGTCTCAATTTGCTGAATCCGGGTTCCATTGTCATCAATTAGCAAAATTTCCGGCAAAGCCATGCGTGTCTTCTCTATGAATTACTTATCCGGCCGATACGGCCTTACCCATTTTTTCAAGTTAAGCATTGTATCCGAACAATGTCAAAACGCTCTCCGATTCAAGTCGTTGTATGAATTACTTCATGTTATTTGAAGAAATTTCCAATCACAGCCAAACTTAACTCCAGCTTAACGACTTGACAAAATTTCGCCAGCATAGAAACTAAGCCGATGTTTAACAGCTTGAGCCACTTCTTTGAACGACATCCCTCTTAGTATACTGTTCGGTGTACTGGCATTTTTATTAGTCCTTTCCGCTTTCTTTTCAGGCTCCGAAACGGCTCTAATGACGCTCAACCGTTACCGGTTACAGCATCTGGTTAAAAAAAAACATAAAAGCGCTATCAAAGCACATAAGCTGCTAAAACGTCCCGACCGACTGTTCGGGCTTATCCTGCTCGGCAACAATTTTGTCAATATCTTGGCCTCGTCCCTCGCCACCATAATCGCGATTCGTATCGGCGGCAACGAAGCGATTGCAGCAGCCATCGGCTTACTGACCATTGTGGTGCTGATTTTTTCCGAAGTTACCCCCAAAACGCTGGGCACCATTAAACCTGAAATGCTGGCTTTTCTGTCGGCCTGGATTTATATCCCGTTATTAAAGATTTTTTACCCTATCGTCTGGATTGTTAATTTAATATCCAGCCTGATACTGCGTATATTCGGCATCAACACTAAAAAAAGCATAACGGAAACCATGAATAAAGATGAATTAAAAAGCATCGTTTCCGACGCCAACCACCTGATGCCGGCCCGTTACCAAAATATGCTGCTAAGTATTCTGGATCTGGAATCGGCCAGTGTCGAAGATATTATGACTCACCGCAACGACATCGTCGGCATCGATCTTGAAGAGCCCATAGAAGATATTATTAAGGAATTGCAGAATAGCCCCCATACCCGCCTACCGGTTTATAAAAAAAACATCGATAGAGTCATTGGTTTTCTGCATATACGAGCGATTTTATCTCAGCTTAATCAGACCGCGTTCGACAAACAGAACATCGTCGAAAGCCTGAGCAAGCCATTTTTCATTCCTGCCGGGACATCGATTCACAGGCAAATGCAAACCTTCAAGGCGGAAAAACTGCGCATTGGCCTGGTGGTCGATGAGTATGGCGACGTGCTGGGTTTAGTAACCCTGGACGATTTGTTGCAAGAAATCGTCGGCGAACTGATTGCCGATGAGTCAGACATCAAAATGCAAAAAGACGGCAGTTATCTAGTGGATGCCAGCGTCAGCGTCAGAGAATTGAACAAGGTCACGCATTGGGACTTACCTACCGAAGGCCCGAAAACCCTGAATGGCCTGATTATCGAATATATGGAAACCATCCCCGAATCCGGCACTAGCGTAAAGCTCCATGGCCATGCCCTGGAAATTATCAAATGCGATGAAAATACCGTTAAATTGGTAAAATTCCACAATTAAAAATTTTCTTGGATGCAAAAAAAAGGTCGTGATCCTTTGAGAATCACGACCTTAAAAAGGAAGAAATATAACGCAACTTTTAGCAATCTAACTGAACGAAAAGTTAGGTTAATAATAGCTGCCTTTAATGCAAATAAAAATGTGGCATATTGTCGCGGTATTTTCAATATATCCGACAACGGCTGATTTAAGTCGAAACCATACAACGCCAAACTTACTGCCTGAGTTCCGTAATGATAGGTTGAGAGGACAGCGTTACGAACCAGGCTACAAACCAAAATCCCACCGCCCTGCCGGGTAGTTTCGCTTTACGGGGCAAGGCAGTCGAATCGCAATTTAAGGGTACGCGGATGGAAAAAATTCAAGTCGGTATCAGCAGTTGTTTGCTGGGTCAGCAAGTACGTTACGACGGCGCACATAAATATCACAGCTATATTGAACAAACCTTAGGGCACTATTTTCAATTCAGGCCATTCTGTCCGGAAGTGGAAAGCGGCATGGGCATTCCCAGGCCGGCGGTGCAACTTAGAGAAACACTGCAAGGCATCCGCTGCGTTGGCGTTAAAGATCACAATTTCGATGTAACGGAACAACTGCAAAACATCTCGGTTGAACAACAACATTGGCTAGGCGATTTGTGCGGCTATATCCTGAAGAAAGATTCGCCCAGCTGCGGCATGCAGCGCGTCAAAGTCTACAAAAAAGATGTCCCCTCTCGGCACGGCACGGGTATTTTTGCCGCCTATCTTCAACAAGCCTTCCCTGCACTGCCGGTCGAAGAGGAAGGACGGCTGGGCGATCCGATTTTGCGGGAAAATTTTGTACAGCGAGTGTTTGTACTGCATCGCTGGCGGCAGCTTTGCCAGCAGCCGTTAACGACTCACGGATTAATGATTTTCCACAGCCGTCATAAGTTGATCGCCATGAGCCATGACCAAAATCTGGCCCGCGATCTGGGCAGAATGATTGCCGAAATCCAGGAAAACACCATTTCTACCTCCGCACAAAATTATATTACGGCGCTAATGGCCTGCCTGAAAATCACCGCCACCCGCGGCAATCACGTCAACGTCCTACAGCATATTCAAGGCTACCTAAAAACCAAACTGGACAGTGACGATAAACTGGAGCTAACGGAAACCATCGAAAATTACCGCCAAAACAGATTACCGCTGATCGTACCGTTAACCTTGCTTCGCCATCATTTCCGCAAACAGCCGCACGCATTTATAGACGACTCTTATTACATGCTGCCGCATCCAAGCGAATTGGCGTTGCTGAATGAAATTTAACGCCTCAACCATTGGGGAATGACGCGCAACCTCGCTCAAGGATGCCGGTCGCGAGCCAATCGAGCAGCGAACATCCGTTGGTTTGCGACAAATCTGTCACCTGCCATGACAAACTTGGCATTTCCACACAAAACAATACCGGTTTGTAAGTCGCGATCTCACTGTAAAACGCTTATGCCATTGATTATTTGCGATAAACAACAAATGGCATATTTTACGCTTGGTATCCATTGAGTTTAACCAATCAATTAGGTGGCGGTCATGGAAACATTCAATGAAGCCCAAGAACTTCACATCATTCGTTTTACATTTTTCGAAACATTGAGCGGCGAATTCATCGCAATGACGGGATACGGCGTATATGTTTACCTTACCCCGGTCGACATCGATCAGCTCTTCAACCATTACTTAAATCACAGCGTTCCGATCAGGCGATTTGCCCGGCAATGCGTCAAAGATACTTTGCGGTTAGCCTTGGAAAGACGGTCGCAACGCGTTTAAAACTTCGCCGAATGGCTATCGTGTCTTAAGCAATCGAATCTCAGGGTTGTTATTCAAAAATTTTGAACAACAACCCTGCCACCGATTCCAGCAATTCCACATTGCTATCCTGCTTACCGTAATCTTGCATGATCGTATCGATCTCGCGCTCCGAATCGGAACGCTTACGTTTGACTTGAGCCTTGCGCTCTTCGGTTTTTTGCATGTCCAGCATCTGCCCGCCGGCTTTTTTCCACTCCAGCAAATGGCTGATTTCGCCGCCATCCAGCCATACGCCATGACTCTTGCACTGGTCGATCACCACGCCGCTGCGATGGCCAAACACCACCCGATTCATCAAGGTCTGGCAAACCGGGCATTTTAGGTATTTAACGGTTTTGCCTTTGGCATAACGATCCCGATTGATATTAGCCAACAGCTCAAGATTGACGCTAAAAACCGGCGACACCACGCTGTTCAACAAGTCGTCGATTTCGCCCGGATCGAAAAACAGGCCGAAACAGCTCTGGCAACGCTCGATATGCAAAGCACCGTCGTTGAGCGCGATAGTTTGAAGCCGCTCTCCACACTCGGGACACAATCGATCGGTATCGCCGCCAACGACCCGGTAATCATGCTTGCCTTGCAAATCGACATCGTTGCGCACGCCGCAATAACGGCAATACTGGGTATTGGCGGGAAGCGGCGCCGAACAACTGCTGCAGTTGGCCATGGTTAAAACTTGCTCAAAATGTCTTGTTTTTTGGCGATGTATTCGGCTTCGGTAATCAGATTGGCTTCAAACATCTGCTTAAGCTGAGTCAACTTGGCGATAACCGGATTGCTATCGCCGACAATGGGCGTCGCGGTAGCCGTAAGAGACTGGGCCATGCTCTGCCCCAAACCGACGCCAACCCCCAACCCCATGCCCATGCCGGCCCCGCCGCCTTCATTACGCGCCGCCTCGCGCATCGCATCCAGTTGCTGCACCTTGGCGTAATCCAGCCCCACGGCCTGCGCGGCTTGCGCCTCGGCGGTCAGATCGGCGATGCGATTGATGCGGCGCAAGGTATCCTCGTCGAAATCGGTGCCTTCGATCCGAAAATCGCTGATGCTGAAACCCAGCTTGCGAAACACGATGGCCAGCTTGATGGCTATCCCGCGAGCAATCTCCTCTCGATTGGCGTCAATATCGGCAAAGCTATACTGGCATTCGGCCAGATAGTCGGAAATGGGGTTGATGATGCGCGCCGAGATGATATTGCGGAATTCGCCTATGCGCATTTCATTGTGGCTGCCGACGATACTGACAAAAAAGTCACCGGCCTCGGCAATCTGGTAGCTGTAATTGCCGTACGCTTTAAGGCCTACCGGAAAACGGTATTTCGGATCCAGATATTTGATCGGCGAGGTGGTTCCCCATTTCTGATCGAGAATTTTGGTGTTTTTATAAAAATAAATACCGACCTTATGTTCGCTCTCGAAAAACTGCATGATTTTTTTAATCGTCGTCCAGAACGGCACGTTATCGGTTTCCAGATTAATCATGCATTGTTCGTCGATGACCGCCTTCACTTGCCCCTGGTAAACGAAAATACAGCCCTGCCCCGGCCCAACGATCAGCTTGGAGGCATTTTTAATCTCGTCGCCGTTTTCGGTCCACTGCGTCAGCAGCACATCGGGATCGGGATTAGTCCATTCGATTACAGAACGCAGTTGCCGTTTAATGCCGTCGATAAGTGCCATGCCAGCCTCGCTATGGGTGGTGAAAATCGTTATTTTTACGTAACATCCGCGCCGACAATTATGGCAAATATCGGGAGTCCGTGTGGCAATTAGAAACTTTAAAGACAAGCAACCGCAAATCGGCAATAACGTATATATCGACGAAGCGGCGGTGGTGATAGGCGATGTCGTCATCGGCGACGATGTGTCAATCTGGCCGACTACCGTTGTACGCGGCGACGTTGAAGCCATCAGCATCGGCGCCGGCACCAACGTTCAGGACGGCGCGGTGCTGCATGTATCCCATGCCGGCGATTATTCTCCGCAAGGCCATCCGCTGACCATCGGCAAAGGCGTCACCATCGGCCACCGCGCCGTGGTCCATGCCTGCACAATAGGCAATTATTGCCTGATCGGCATCGGCGCCATCATCATGGACGATGCGATGTTGGAGGACTATGTGATGCTGGGTGCCGGCGCGCTGGTCCCGCCCGGCAAAAAGTTGGAGAGCGGCTACTTATATGTTGGCGCCCCCGCCAGACAGGCCAGAGCGCTCAGCGACTCGGAAAAAGCGTTTCTGGAATATTCTTACCGGCATTACATACATTTAAAGGATAGCTATCTGTTACAGCAAAATCAGGCTTGACCGGCCGCTCATCTCCGCCGAACATGATTCGATTACACGCTTAAATATCTGCGATCGATAGGCAAGATAAAACCAGCTCGACTATAATCGGGGCGGCGTTTTCAAAATTAACACCGCCCGGCAGCCGAAAATCCAAAACTGGCAAACATGATAAATTCGATTTTTCTGAATATTTTAAAGGTTCTCGCAACCCTTGCCAGCGGCTTAGGCAAACGTAAAAAATTATTTATTCTTATTTATCATCGGGTTCTGGATCAACCCGATATTATGCGTCCCGGCGAAGCCGACAAATCCGCGTTCACCTGGCAAATGGAATTGTTATCCAAATACTTCAACGTCATGCCCTTGCATGATGCCCTGCAAAAAATGCAGACTAACGCCTTGCCTCCGCGTTCGGTATGCATCACCTTCGACGACGGCTATGCCGACAATTGCACCAACGCCCTGCCGATCCTCAAACGTTTTAACTTATCCGCCACCTTTTTCATAGCCAACGGCTTTTTAAATGGCGGCAGAATGTGGAACGATACGGTTATCGAAGCGGTACGCAATTTCCCGCTACCGGAGCTGGATTTATCCGCCATCGACCTGGGCCGGTTTGACGTTTCGAACCCGGAAAAAAAATACCAGGCCGCCGAACAAATCATCAGGCAAATTAAGCACCTGCCTCCAGCACAACGCGCCGAGCATACGGCTTTTCTCGCCGCGCAATCGCAAAACCTGCCGGACGACTTGATGATGACCACCGGGCAACTCAAACAGCTTCACCAAAGCGGCATGGAAATAGGTGGACACACGGTCAACCATCCGATACTGGCTAAACTGGACACCGAAACCGCACGAAAGGAAATCGAGGAAAACAAAACCTTCCTGGAAAAGCTTTTAAATACCTCTCTTCGCTTTTTCGCCTACCCCAACGGCAAACCGAATAGCGACTATCTCCAGCAACAAGTAACAATCGTCAAACAACTCGGCTATCAAGCGGCTCTCTCCACGCAATGGAGCGTTGCCGACCACGGCAGCGATAGCTGGCAACTGCCGCGCTTTACACCGTGGGATAAAAGCCCCATAAAATTTATGCTGCGCATGATTTCCGTGTACCACAAAGGCAATGCATAACATTCGATCAACACCACATATTCAATCATGCGCGATATAGCCATCACCCTTATCGTTCTGGCCGGTTGCCTGCATACCCTTAAAAGGCCCTACGTAGGCGTTTTGCTTTGGTCTTGGCTGAGTTATATGAACCCCCATCGCCTGGCATTCGGCTTTGCCTACAACATGCCGTTTGCGCAAATCACCGCACTGGTATTGATGGGCTCTATGGCAATGTCCAAGGAAAGTAAAAAAATCCCCATCAATACCATCACCATTATCTGGATTTTATTTATTATCCTTATGGGCTTATCGACAAAATTTGCTTATTTTCCGGATGATGCGATGGTTCAATACGTCAAGGTTATTAAAATTCAGTTGGTCGTATTCATCACCATGATGCTGATAACCGACCTAACCAGGCTAAACCATTTATTATGGGTCATTGCATTATCCATCGGTTATTACTCCGCGAAAGGCGGCGTTTTTACCATAGCAACCGGCGGCGGACATATCGTATGGGGTCCAACGGACAGTTTCATAGAAGGCAACAACGAACTGGCCGTGGCAACCTTGATGACTATCCCGTTGATGGCTTATCTATATCAAATAAGCAAGCATAAAGTATTAAAGCGAGGATTAATGGCCGCCATGCCCCTGAGTTTTGTGGCAGCCATCGGCACTCAGTCGCGCGGCGCCTTGCTGGCATTTATTGTTGTGGCGTTATTCTTCTGGATGAAAAGCGACAAAAAAGTACTACTAGGCGCCGGAATGGCGTTTATCTCGCTAGGTATCTTGGCATTTATGCCGGCATCTTGGTACCAACGCATGGATACCATCCAGACCTACGAAGAAGACGCCTCGGCAATGGGTCGATTAAATGCCTGGGAATATGCCTACAATGTCGCCAACCATAAATTTTTGGGCATGGGTTTCGATTCCTGGACCCCGGTCACCTTCGCCCAATACGCCCCAAACCCAACCGATGTCCATGCCGCGCATAGTATTTATTTTAGCGTGCTGGCCGATCACGGTTGGCCAGGCCTTATCCTGTTTTTATTAATATTCAATTTAACCTGGAAAAAATTAAAAATATTAATTAAAAATACCGATAACAAGCCGGAATCAAAAGACATCAATTTCTTAGCCAAAATGCTGCAAGTCAGCTTTATTGCCTATTTTGTTGGCGGTGCGTTTTTAAGTTTGTCTTATTTCGACTTACCCTGGCATTTAGTGAGTTTCGTGTTAATTCTGACTCGTATCGTTGAGAATCAACAATTAGCGGCAAACAATATGCGCAGTTCCAACAGGATTTTACTCAACGCTCAACTAAAGCAAACTTCTACATAGGTATCTTAATTAGTTACAACTTGCGCCATGGCGCTATCTCAGGCAATTTATAACCGTAATTTTTCCAATAAACCACTTATGCTACAAATAACCATAAACTTATTCAAATATCGCGAACTAATTGCCGCGCTGGCCTGGAAAAATATCATCGTTCGTTATAAACAAGCCTACTTGGGTATCTTTTGGGCCGTTTTAAAACCTATCATGTTAATGTTGGTTTTCACCCTGGTAAGGAGTTTTGTCGGCATAGAATCGGACGGTGTTCCCTACCCCTTGCTCACCTTCGCGGCCTTAATACCCTGGATATTCTTTCAAGAATCGGTTTCCGAAGGCGTCACTAGCGTTACATCCAACGCCGCATTAATCAAAAAGATTTATTTCCCACGCGAAGTTTTTCCGCTCACCGCCATGGTTACCAAATTGCTGGAGCTAGTGATCAGCTTCGTGATCTTGGCCGCCATGATGGCTTATTACCATTACATCCCAACCGTTTATGCGGTTTGGATTCCCGCTATCATTCTCTACACCATGATCGTTGCGCTCACGATCAGTTTTTTCGGCGCAGCCATGAATGTATATTACCGCGACGTAGGACAGGCTCTCCCCGTAGCCTTATCCTTACTGATGTATGGCTCACCCGTCATGTATCCTTTAAGTCTGGTGTATAAAAAATTCATCGTCGAGCAGGCTGCCGGCGACTGGTCGGAAAGACTATACACGCTTTATTTATTGAACCCGCTGGTCGGTATTATCGATAGCTTCCAGAGCGTATTGCTGAAAGGAACGCCGCCCGATTTTAACGCCATTTATCCCGGCCTGATCCTCACATTAACGATACTGCCATTCAGTTACTGGTTTTTTAAACGCGCCGAAAACTGGTTCGCAGACGTAATCTAGTTTCTTTAAGAATCCAACACCGAATAAATCCAATCATTCACCATTAGCCTTATGCCTATCATAGAAGTTAATCATCTGACAAAAGAGTACCAGCTCGGCCATTTGAGCAGCCTGAAGGAAACAGTCTTAAACACTATGAGGCGCCTCACCTTTCAACCCATACAAACAAAAGAGCGCTTTAAGGCGCTGAACGACGTGAGTTTCCATATCGAAGAAGGCGAAGTCGTCGGCATCATCGGCCATAACGGTGCGGGTAAAAGCACCCTACTTAAACATTTGGCCAATATCAGCAAACCAACCAAAGGCGAAGTGATTGTTAGAGGCAGTGTCGCCCCGTTGATTGAAGTGGGGGCAGGCGTCAATCCGGAACTGACCGGACGCGAAAATATCTTTTTAAACGGCGCAATCCTGGGCATCCCTAAAAAAATCATTCGGCAAAAACTGGATGAAATCATCGAGTTTTCCGAACTGGAAGAGTTCATCGACACACCAGTAAAACGCTATAGCTCTGGCATGCAAGTTAAATTAGGCTTTTCTATTGCAACCAGTATGGAAGCCGACATACTGATTGTCGATGAGGTCTTGGCTGTTGGCGATATAGCGTTTCAGCGAAAATGTTTGGATCGTATGGAAGGCCTTATAAAAAGCAAAGGAAGCACAGTGCTTATTGTAGGGCATAATATTCGTCAATTGGAGAGAATATGTTCCAGAATGATACTACTCCGCCAAGGAAAAATAGAGCTAGATGGGGCCCCAGGACAGGTTTCGAAGTTATTTTTCGATGAAAGTACTGCAAAAAGCGAAGCACAATTAAAAGCTAAGGGGCATGATAAAAATAATGGCACAGAAGATATAGAAATTAGTAAAATTGAACTAAATTCATATAACGAGATTAATGGCATCAAAACAATTCCTTTGTTTTCTGATTTGAATTTTCGTATCTTTATACATTCTCGGATTGCTATAAAAAATATTGAAATTAATATCGGCTTACACAATGCAGAGATGATTTTCGTTACGAAAGCCAGCACTCTAATGCAGCCAAATGTTGTTGATTTGGGTGTTGGCGAAAACATAATTGAGGTGTGCATACCTAATATATCAATCTCTCCTGGACCTTATGGGGTAGGTTTGGGAATATATGATTGGTCACGCCGCCCTTTATTTGGAGGCACTAACTTACTTACCTTAGCAATTGACGCACCACCTGACCTCCTTCCGAAGCTTCCGGAGCGAACACTTACTTATTTTTCAACTAGCTGGAATTTCAACGTGAATAAGGTTTAATAAGATTATGATTGATACTGTCTTTGTTTTAATAACTATTTCTATTTGTTTAACTATATTTTATTTTGTTTTTGTAAAACAAATAACAAAATTACGAAAATTTTTTTGGGATGTCGATGATAAATTAAAAGACATAAATTCTCAAATAGTAAAAACTAGAGAAGATTTGAGAAAATTGTCAACTGATCTTGAGATAAAGACAACGGAAACTCAAAATGCCATTTATTTGAGTCAGCTGGACTTTAAAGCTCCAGTATTTATGGGCGGATGGAGTATTGATACTTTTCTTGGAAAGTATCTTGTCCAACATATAATTAACTCGAAACCTAAAACAATTCTAGAATTAGGATCGGGTTCATCTACTCTTTTGATCGCAAAAACGCTTCAAACAACTAACGCAAAGAATTGTACACACATTACTGTAGACCATGAGGCTAAATATTTAGAGATAACACGAGAGTATGCCCGCCTAAACGGCCTTGAGGATCAAATAATTTGGTTAGAATGCCCACTTGTTAATTATCAAGAGTACGAGAAGCTTTGGTATGGAGGATTGGTTGAGAAATTAAATGGGCATAAGATAGATTTGTTGTTAATTGATGGACCTCCAGGGCCATTACAGAAATACTCACGTTATCCAGCATTGCCTTGCTTACACCCCTATATGAGCGAAAATTGCATTGTTCTATTAGATGATGCGGGTCGGGAAGATGAGCAATATATTGCAAAAAAATGGATTGAAAGCTACCCCGAGTTCTCATTGAGTTTTGAATTGGATGGCCATGGCATTGCAATACTTAAAAGATAAATATTTTTTGGCAGCAAGTAAATGCTAGGCATTGATATATTGTTAAGAAAAACTAAATAGGCATGAATAATGAACTTAGAAGTCACTAAGAAAAGTATTTTATGAATGGAAGAATAAATATACTTTTGTTTTGGCACTATAACGACTGGGGGCTATATGGTCGCACCTATGAGAGGTTAGCTTTTCATCTATCACAGCTCCCTGAAGTTGGAAATGTAGTTTGTATTTTTCCGCCAATAATTAACAAAAATAAGTATAGGCTCCCATTTCATTGCTCCAAAGTTTCGCCATCCCTGTATTTATTGGAGTTATGTTCGAATGTCGTACGCACTGAGGGACAATTTTGGAGATTAAGGCAGTGGATAAATAAGAATATTCCAGATATGCTTATCATTGCTTTTCTCAAATTATTAAGATTCAAGGAGGAAAATACAATGTTATGGCTTTTCCCTCCACATCCTTATTTGGAACATATCAAAAGCAGAATCCCTCACATCTTTTCAATTGCACACGTTGTCGATGATTTTAGTAAACTTGGAAAAGACTTTTGGCTATATGATAGTGCGGTATCTCAATATCCTAAACTTGGTGAATTGAGCGACATTATAATCGTAAATTCTCAGCAAAATTACGAGAAATTTTCTCAAATATCGAATAATTGTTTGCTTTTTGAGAATGCCGTGGATAGCTTCTTTATCAATGATTCGCCATGTAAGGCACAAAAAAATAACTGTATTGTAGTGGGTTATATTGGATGGATTACAGAGCGAACAGATCTTGAACTAATAGAGTATTTAGCAATAAAAAGACCGCAATGGAAAATTGTTATTGCTGGACCACAATATTCAAATATCCCGGAGTCACTTAAATTATTGAATAACATTAATTTTCCAGGGCAAATACCTTACAGAGAAGTTCCCAAGCTAATTAATTCGTTTGATGTTTGTATAATCCCTCACGTAGACAACGAATATTCTCGTTCCATGAGTCCATTAAAGCTTTATCAATATCTGGCTTCGGGTGTACCCATCGTTTCGACAAATGTTGCTGGAATTAGTGCATATAAGAAGTACGTAAAAATTGCTGATAGCTATGATGAATTTATTGCCGCTATTGATCATGCTTTAGAAAATGACACTATAAGTGACTCATTAGAGCGAGTTAGCATTGCAAAGCAGCAAACATGGGAATCTAGAACTAAAGAGGTTTTTGCAACAGTTCTTAATAAACTTGGCTCAAAAATCAATGAAAATTAAAGCCATAGCCTTTCGCCTCCCCCAATTTCACCCAATACCCGAAAACGATGAATGGTGGAGTAAAGGCTTTACCGAATGGACCAACGTTACAAAAATAAAACCACGTTTTCCAGGACATTATCAACATCACATCCTTGCAGATTTGGGTACTACGATTTACGTTTGCCGGAGACACGGGAACACATAACAAATGGAGAACTCTTGAGTAAACTTAGCTTGATCTACTACCCTACCATTACACACGTCCATTAGCTCGACTTTTGGATTCGAGAAATGGCAGACACGATATGTAAGCTAATAGAACAGCCTGATCTACTTCAAAAGCTTGGAGATCAAGCTAGAAAAAAAGTTTTAGAGCGGCATAGCATTGATATTCAAGCACCTAAAATTGCCGAATTGATCAATCAAATTTCATCATGACCAATAAATTTTATATTTTATGTAAATAAGTATGCGCCCATCGAATGGGCAAGCAAATTCATTAATCACCAATGGGGGACTTTCAACTTGTATTCTAAGGATCTAAAGGTTTATTTAGTATTTCGTTAAACCTCATAGAGCCTTGTCAATAGTCACTTTTTGAAATGGAGTATTAACAATGAATAGCCTGCAAAATAATATTTATGCACTAAAGCGCATTTATTGGGCAATACGCGAAAATCCAATTGACTTTATCACCAAGAATAAGTTGTTTGAACCGGTAATGCGTGGCAGCGAAATACTCAAATACGCACTGATGGGAAAAGCCAATTCCGGCTATTGTCCCATTTGCGAAAAAAACACCACCTTTATTGTTAAAGAAACATGGCTGCGAGATAACTACCTTTGCGCAAGATGCCGATCCATTCCTCGTGTCAGACATATCATGCATGTATTACAAACACAGTTTCCTAAACTGCAAGAGTTATCGATTCACGAATCGTCACCATCCGGCCCCAGCTTTGTAAAATTTCGCGATGAGTGTAAAGAATATGTACCGACGTATTTCTGGCCGGATGTCGCCCCAGGATTATTTAAAAACGGCTATCGCTGCGAGAACTTAGAAAATCTGACTTTTCCCGACGCCTCATTTGACATCGTGATTACCCAGGATGTTATGGAACATGTTATGAATCCAATCAAAGCATTCTCCGAGATTGCAAGAACATTGAAGCCTGGCGGAGCGCATATATTTACGGTTCCCTGGTATAAATCTAAACCCACCTTTGTCCGCGCAAGAGAAACCGATGATGGCGAAATAGAGTTTTTCGCCGAAAAGGAATATCACGGCAACCCGATTGACAAAAGTGGGGCACTAGTTGTCACCGAATGGGGAATAGATTTGCCGGAATTTATTTTTAAACACAGCGGACTCGTCACAACGGTCTATTTTACCCGCGACCGTCAATTGGGTCTGACAGGTGAATTTATCGAAGTCTTCGTCAGCAGAAAACCAATATGAATACAAATATACGGGCAATCGCCTTTCACCTTCCTCAATTTCACCCAATACCAGAAAATGATGAATGGTGGGGTAAAGGCTTTACCGAATGGACCAACGTTACAAAAACGAAATCACGTTTTCCAGGGCACTATCAACCTCACCGTCCTGCAGATTTGGGGTACTACGATTTACGTTTGCCGGAAACACGGGAACACCAGGCAAATCTTGCTCGGGCATATGGCATTGAAGGTTTTTGCTATTACCATTACTGGTTTAATGGCCGCAGAGTATTAGAGCGCCCCGTCAATGAAATTCTGGAATCAGGCAACCCTGATTTCCCTTTCTGCCTTTGCTGGGCAAATGAAAACTGGACGAGGACATGGAGCGGTGGCTCAAAGGATATTCTATTAGAACAAAAATATAGCCATGAAGACGATTTAGAGCATATCCGCTCACTTCTTCCGCTATTTAGCGATCCACGTTATATCAGAATAGATGGAAAACCTTTATTTTTAGTATATCGAACCGAATTATTGCCAAACCCACAAAAAACTGCGGATATATGGCGAGCAGAAGCTATTAAACAAGGAATTGGCGAACTTTATCTGGTCAGGGTAGAAAGTTTTATCAACAACATCGATCCCAAAACTATCGGTTTTGATGCGGCGGTTGAGTTTGCTCCAGACTGGCATAATAAAGGGTCAAGATTATTCGATAATGAGCTTTTAAAAAAGCTGACTAAACTAAGATTATTTCCAAAATCACTAACAGACAATACCGTCATAAACTATGACGCTTTAGCAACCGCCATGATGCGAAAACCCAAACCTGATTACATAAGGTTTCCTGGGGTAACACCTTGCTGGGACAATAGCGCACGCCGGGAAAAAAATGCCGTTATTTTTATCAACTCCACTCCCGATAAATACGAAGAATGGCTCGCCGATGCTGTTCGTAAGGTTTGCACGAATACCGACACTCCGAAACTCGTATTTATAAACGCATGGAACGAATGGGCAGAAGGAAGCCATCTGGAACCTGATCAAAAATGGGGGCATGCTTATTTACAGGCAACTTTAAATGCGCTAACAGACCCGTCTAAAACAAGGAATGCAATAAAACACAGTCACGACGGATTCTTTATTAAAATTAGTTATTTTTATGACAGATATATTGGCTGGCGTTTTCAACAACTGGGTAAGCATCTAAATGGAAAATAAATTAGACAACGGCAACGTTTCCATTATTATTTTAAACTGGAATGGCAAAAAAGATACTCTCGACTGCATTTCATCGGTCAAAAAACTCGAATATCCTGATTATAAAATCATCGTTGTTGATAATGGCTCTACCGACGGCTCTGTTGAAGCTATTTCCGAACAATATTCGGATGTAACGCTTTTACAGACCGGCGCAAATCTTGGATATGCCGGAGGAAACAACGTCGGCATTCGTTGGGCAATTGAACATGAAACTGATTACATACTGATTCTAAATAACGACACTGAAATAGCCCCCAATTTGCTAACAGCGTTTGTCAGCGCGGCAAAATCTTCGCCGAAAGGTTCTATTTTAGGGGCAAAAATATATTATTACGACAAACCCAACACTATCTGGTTTGCGGGTGGCATCTGGGATAGTTCAAAAAACAGAACCGAGCACATTGGTATGGGCGAGGAAGATGGCGCCGGTTTCGATACTTCGATTGAAGTCGATTATATAACCGGCTGCGCGCTATTTGCAGATACGGAAACGTTTGTCGAGACAGGTCTTTTGGATGAAGAATTTTTTCTTACTTTTGAAGAAACTGACTGGTGTTACCGGGCAAAAGCCAAGGGCCACAAATGTATTGTTATTCCTGATGCCAAGCTTTGGCACAAAGTTTCATCATCCTTTGGCGGTGCAGAATCTCCGATAGTCGCCTATTTCATGACACGCAATAAACTATTGTGGACTAAAAGACATCTGCCTTTATTACCGCGACTAAATCTACATATAGAAAATTTAAATATTTTACGTCAAATTCTGTTCCCCACCTGGAACCTGGACAGAAAAAACATTCCATTGCTGAAAAGTTTATTATGGGCTGCATCTACTTGGATAAAGACCATTAAACGAAATATCAACAATCCGACAAATATAGCCACATTATTGGGCATACGCGATTATTATCTAGGACGATTCGGAAACTGCCCGGATCAGGTTAGAAGACTTGGAAAATAAGCAACCCATGAAAAAAATATTATTCATATCGCCAACCCCAACCCATCCTCAAAATGCGGGAAACAGGATTAGAATATTCAAAATGGCCGATTTTTTCAAATCTCAAGGCCATGACGTTTACTTCATATATTCCAATCAAGAGACTGCCAATATTGAGGAAATGCACGACTATTGGGGAAATAATTTGCATGTGGTTGACTATAGTCCGCCGCCCGACAAATACACGAACAAATGGCTTGCTTTATTATTGAACACACTGAATAAGGATCGAAAATATTATTCTGATGTCGATGATTTTTACAATCGAAAACTAGACAACTACATACAGGCACTTACCAAGGAAATTACCTTTGATGCCGTCATAGTCGAATACATTTTCTTGTCGAAAGCGCTGCTCAACTTTCCGCCCTCTGTCATTAAAATAATCGATACTCATGATGTAATGACCAACAGGCACAGGCTTTTTCTCGCAAAAGGAGAAAAGCCCGTTTGGTATTCGACTTCGGCGAAACAGGAAAAAACAGCACTGGACCGCGCCGATCGCATTATTGCTATCCAACAAAAAGAAAAAAACCACTTTAGTAAATTAACTAAAAAATCCATTGCCACTATCGGCCACATGGTCGATGTTCACAAGACTGATACCGCTTTATCGCCTCGTAAAAAAATTCTTTTCATGGGGTCCAATAATCCCAGCAACGTCATTGGCATCACATCGTTTATCGGAGATATTTTTCCTACCTTGAAAGCATCCATTCCGGAACTTGAATTATTAGTCGTCGGCAGTGTTTGCAGTCAAATTAACGATCAACCAGGCGTGATTAAAATGGGTGAAATTCCCGATCTTGACGAAATTTATAATCTTTCCGACATTATTATTAACCCGCTAACACTTGGCACAGGTTTAAAAATAAAATCGATAGAAGCCTTGGGTTATTCTAAAGCACTTATTACTACTTCAGTCGGCGCCGACGGCCTTGAGGATGGAATGAATACCGCATTCTTCGTCGCCAACAATAAACAGGAGTTTTGTAACGCGCTGAACGCCATTATTTTCGACTCGGATACTTATTCAAATTTATGCAATAACGCAGCCAATTTCGTTGAAGATTGGAACAGCAAGATCAAAACCGGCCTTTCCGGCTTATTGGTTTAAGGCTGATGTTATGAAAATATTAATCCTATCCCATCACGTCCCCATGCCCGACCGCGCATCGGGCGAACTTCGTTTCTATACTTTTTTGAAACTGCTCGCCGAGTCGAATGAAGTCACTTTGTGTCCTTTTATGCTGAAGTCGCAAAATAATGAGATGGGCGAAGCGGTTACAAAATCTTATATCTCAAAAATTGAGGCTATTAATATCCGCCTTGGTTCCACCGATGTGTTATCCACGCTCAAAAATAATCAATTTGATCTGGTTATTTTCGAGTTTTATTACTATGTTAAAAAATATATCGACTTTATCAGGCTTTTCCAACCTCAAGCCTGTGTATTCGTTGACTCGGTTGACGTTCATTACAATCGCTTGTTTTCAAAAGCTGCTTTAACCGGCGAACAGTCCGACTATCAGCTTGCAAAAACAATAAAGCAGCAAGAACTTGCTGCTTATCGAAAAGCCGACTTAACCATAGTCGTTACGGAAGACGATGGCATTATTCTCAGCAAGGACGCCCCGAATTTAAACCTTGGAATATTATCCAATATTCATAGAATACCGGATTTTATTCCCTTGCAAGCCCCCTATAATAAGCTGCTGTTTATCGGCTCCTTTAAGCACGAACCGAATATCGACGCAGTATTGTATTTTTGTCAGGATATATTCCCCATTTTATTAGGAATGAATCCCGATTTTACACTGGATGTCATCGGCCCCAATGCCCCGGAATCCATTTTGGCCTTGCAGTCCGATCGCATCAATATTCGCGGGTTTGTCGAAAGCCTTGATGAATGTTATCGCGAAGCGCGTATTTCCGTTGCCCCATTGCGCTATGGTGCCGGCATCAAGGGAAAGGTTGGCGAAGCATTAAGTTTCGGCTTACCCGTTGTGACTACGGAAATTGGCGCGGAAGGATTTGGTTTAACATCGGGTGAAAATATACTGATTGCCCAAACACCGCAAGATTTTGCAAACGCTATTTTACAATTAAGCCAAGACCCCGATCTATACAAAAAGCTATCCAACAATGGCTATGAATTCATAAAAGCAAAATATTCCGAAGACGCAACCAGAAAAATGGTAACAAAACTGCTTGACCAAGCTTCGTTAATTTCTAAAAACAAATCCTCGCTAACATCAATAGCAAAATATTTTTTACTGTATCCTTATTATCTTTACAGCTACCATATAAAACTCAGGCTTCAATTAATTTATAATACCCATATTGGCTGGAGATTTAAGCATGAATGGTAGTAATAGAGCTATCGAGCATATTATCGCCAATCGCAAAGCCGTCATCCGCCGCGTGAAACCGATACGAATGATTAACTTTGACCGCTACTCAGCTCGATGCCGTTAAGTCAATCTGTAGGTGCGAATTCATTCGCACTATTGGCCTTAAAGGTCGAATAAATTCGACCCTACAATGCATATCAATATATTAACTTAATGGCATTGCCACTCAATCGACAGTATATTTATGCGGGTTATTTTTAAATCCATACAAGTTACAACCATAATATGAACGAATCTTTAGTCAGCATCATCATGCCGGTTTACAACGGCGCGGAGTATGTCAGCCGGGCCATTAATTCGGTGCTATCGCAAACATATTCTAATTATGAGTTGATTATTGTTGATGACGGATCGACGGACAACAGCCGGGAAATCATCGCCCCGTTTTTAAGCAACCCTAAAATTAAATATATTTCCCAGACCAATGCGGGCGTCGCGGCCACGCGCAATAACGGCATTGCCATCGCTCAAGGCGAATTTATTGCTTTATTGGACCAGGACGATATTTGGTTGCCCGATAAATTGTCATTACAGATTCAGTTTATGGCCAATCATCCGGATGTCGGCCTGCTTCATACTGCCATTCAATGCATCAATAATAACGATGAGTTAATATCCTGCAAGAATATGATATGGGTTGGCGAATATGAAGGACCTTGTACCGCAAAGTTAATTGCAGGCAATGGGATTGCGCCTCTTACTATTCTGGCCAGAATCGATCTGCTGAAACAATGCGGCGGTTTTGTACAATCAAGAGCTCCCGCGGACGATTGGGATCTTTGGTTACGCATGTCGCGCCTTGCGCCGCTTGGATTTTTGCCCGATATTTGCGCGCGCTACAGGATTCATGATTGTAATGAAAGCCGAAACTTGTTAAAGATGAAGCGCGCGGAAATCACGGTACTGAACGATTATCTAGCCGATTTCAAAACCGGCATGAGTTCCTGGGAAAAATATCTGGCTGAACGAAAACTCGCCGAATTCTGCACACGGGCCGCATTGATTGCCGAGGAACAGGGACTCTTGGAAGAAGCAAGCGGGTATAGGTTTAGAGCACATGAATTGACCAGGGGTTATTCTTTATGGCACTGCCGCGATAGACTGGTCGCGCTGCTGCCGGAGAGTTTACGTAAACGGCTTGCGTGGTATCTATCCCGTCTGACCCATTTTAAATAGCATTTAAGCGCACAACCTTACTCACGGAAAACTGTATGATCAGCAATAAACCTCCGGTAATTCTATTCGTCTCCCACGATGCATACCGTGCCGGCGCAACGCTGTTTCTGCTAAATGTTCAGCGCTGGATGCGCGAACATACCAACATTTCCTTCACCACTATCGTCTGCAAGCCGGGCGAAATGCTGCCGGCCTTTCGCGAACTAGGCCCGGTGATATGTCTGGATTCCGATCAAGGCTATAAAGCAAAGTTAAAACGCCTGCTAAATCGATGGGCTCGTCGAAGCGATGAAGTCCGGATTGAACTGCATGAGTTAAAAAGCTATGTACTGGAAAATTGCCGGCCTGACTTGATCTATTCGAACACTATTGTTAACGGCCCAATTTTAGAGGCCCTTGCAGAACTCGGCATACCGGTTTTGACACATGTCCACGAAATGGAACATTCCATCCGTAAATATGCCGGCCCCAACTTTGCCAAGGTCATGCGCCATACTGACCGGTATATTGCTGTTTCCAAATCCGTACAGGACAACCTTATAGATCGGCACGGCATATCACCCGATAAAATCGAATTGATTTATGGCTTTGTCCCAACAGCCCGCCTTCCTTCCGCTGCGCCCGACAAATTAAAACAAACCTTAGCTACCGAGCTGAACATCCCGGTCACCGCGCATATTATCGGCTGCTGTGGCGTGGCGGATTGGCGCAAGGGTAGCGATCTGTTGGCCCAGCTTGCTTATGCAATGCCTAAAAACCACCTCGGCAGGCCGATCCATTTTGTTTGGGTGGGCGAATTACCGTCCGAAGAGATGCATTATTCGCTGCTGCACGATATTGAATATCTGGGTATTTCCGAGAGAATCCACTTCATTGGCGTACGCAATAATCCGCTCGACTATATCGCCACTTTCGACGTTTTTGCGTTGCTTTCCCGGGAAGACCCTTTCCCGTTAGTCGTGATGGAGGCCGCGGCCCTGAAAGTGCCAACCGTTTGCTTTGAAAAAGCCAGCGGTAGCGCCGAGTTCATCAAAGACGACGCCGGCATCGTTGTCCCCTACCTCGATTGCAAGGCGTTTGCCGATGCCTGCCTGGAACTGCTAAGTAATCCGGATCAACGAGCAGCCATGGCAAACAGAGCAATGGAACGGGTTAGATTTAACCATGACATTGACGTCATTGTTCCCAAGATTCTGCAATGCGCCTCCAGGATGACCGATCCGCCCTTCCAGATCGGTTATCGAACGGTTGCAGAGTCGGTTTCCGAAGATAATGCCGGCTGACTACTTGAAAAACACCTAGTATTACTCAAGCACTTTTAGTCTGATAATTACATGTCAATTATTCCCGAATAATAGGGTGCTACTTTTTTAGCGTTATTAATCCAAAATAAACCCATGGAACAACAAACTACCAGCTCCAGCAAGGCCCGCTTAATCGCCCTTTATCTCCCTCAATTCCACCCTATTCCGGAAAACGACGAATGGTGGGGTAAAGGATTTACCGAATGGACAAACACAGCCAAAGCCAAACCGTTGTTCCGCGGTCATTATCAACCCCATGTCCCCGCCGATCTTGGCTTTTACGACCTGCGACTCCCGGAAGCGCGTATCGCGCAAGCCGAGCTGGCAAAAACCTACGGCATTGAGGCTTTTTGTTATTACCACTATTGGTTCGGCGGAAAACGAATCATTGAACGCCCTTTTAATGAAGTTCTTGAATCGGGAAAACCCGATTTTCCTTTTTGTTTGTGCTGGGCAAATCAAACTTGGACGGGAATCTGGCATGGGGCGCCGAATAAGATCTTGATCGAGCAGACTTATCCAGGCATGGACGATCACCGCCGGCATTTCGATTTTCTCTTACGCGCATTCCTGGACGATCGCTATATCAAAGTGGATGGCAAACCCTTGTTTGTTATATATAACCCAAGAGAGCTGCCGGACTCCCGTAAAGTTACCGATTTCTGGCGAGAACTGGCTATAAACGCTGGCTTGCCGGGGCTTTATTTAGTGGCGGAATATCGCGGCTCAAAGTATTGGAATCCCCAGGAGGCAGGATTCGATGCCGTATATAATCTAAAATTTCCGAGCCAGGGTAAATGGGTGCCATGGAGTAAACCCATTCAAAAAATTAAAAATAAATATTTGGAACTGGCTCATTTGCCAACCATTCATCAATATAAAGAGATACTTGATGAAATTACTTTTAATCGTCAAGACATACTTGATCTAAACGCAAGGTATCAGCTCAAGGATTTCGACAGCTATCCTTGCGTAATACCCAACTGGGATAACACTCCTCGTAGCGGCGGTAATGGTGTGGTTTTGCATGAATCGACACCCGAATTATTCCGCACTCATTTGCGAGACTCTCTAAAAGTCGTGCACGACTTACCCTCGGAACGGCGGTTTGTATTCATTAAATCGTGGAACGAATGGGCGGAAGGCAATCATCTTGAGCCTGACTTACGCTTCGGACATCAATATCTCCAGGTTGTGCGCGAAGAGTTGAATAATCTTTAATGCTAATTTCAGGACTAAAGCTTGTTTAGCCCCGAAAAAACATTGCTATATAAGCATTCAACATAAAAATTAATTGCTGTCTATCAGCTCAGGCACCCCAGGTAGAAATATGCCAATATCTGTCAGCGTAGTCATTCCTGCTTATAATGCTTCGGCATTCATTACGGAAACCTTGGATAGCGTCGCCAATCAAACTCGGCAAGCCGATGAAGTGATTGTTGTCGATGACGGCTCGACTGACGATACCTATCAAACGGTCGTCGACTGGCTGTCTGCAAGGCCCCATTTTCCCGGAAAAATTATTCGGCAAAAAAATCAAGGGGCTTCCGCGGCAAGAAATACCGCGATAGAAAATGCAACTAAAGACTATATCGCTTTTCTTGATTCGGATGATTTATGGGCGCCCACCATGTTGTCCACATTAGCGTCCGGAATATCTTTATGCCCCGACTGTGTGGTGGTCTTTGCGGATCAGGGCGCCTTCTCCGATGAAGGCGTAATATACGACAGCTTTTTAATCGATAAACCTTTACTACATCTACCGGCTATCGCCATGGGTAGCGACTTTAAGGTTTTGGAGAACCCGGTTTGGGGCTCTTTAATTTACGGTAGTTTTATTTCCATGAGCACTTCCTTAATAAACCGGCAATCGGCATTAAAAACATCCGGTTTCGATGTGCGCTTTAAAACATCGGAAGATAGACATTTTTGGTTAAGATTAACGCGACTCGGCAAGGTGGGTTATTTCAACAAGGTACTCGCCAAAATAAGAATGCGCCCCGGTAGTTTGACATGTTCCGACAATTTGAATTTAGCCGCCAATGCTTATTTTGTGGTTAAGGATTTATGGGATAACCGAGAAAACTATCATTTAAGCCAGGAAGAATTGAACGAAACCGAAAAAGCCTTGACCGACTGCGAAATATCATGGCTTTACTATTCGGCTCGTCATTCCTTTATAAAATACATGGCGAATGTATTATTCCTGGCAAAACAAGGAAAAATAAAATACTTGTTTAACGTCAAGAATTTCTTGGCATCACTGCTTCCCGGAACTTTATTAGACGCTTAATTTAAATCGCGTCATTATTTTCCAAGGCGATTGCCGGAAGACGCCATTCCAACATTATTAGAGTCCTATTCAACGCCCGGTTCTTTCCAGACATCCAGTTTGATCAGTTTTTCTTTTAACGCCTTGGGCGGCTTGCCATGCGCATAGGCTTTTTTGGCATACTCTAAAGCCTTGTCGTATTGTTTTAGCTCAATTAAAAGCAAGCTATAGGAATATTCGACTTTGGCATTATCGGGATCAATGGCTAAGGCTTTTTCATAATGTTCGGCAGACTTGTCCAACTCGCCGATTTCCTTTAGATAAAAGGCATATAAGGAAACGCTCCCGAAATCGGTAGGACTAAAGCGTATGGCGCGCTGCAAATAACATTCCACCGGCGTCATCAAAGGGGTAGTTATTCCCAATATTTTTTTATTGAGTTTAACCTGATACCGGATCGCACTGAGTAAAGCTTTATGATGATTGGGCACGGCACGCAGGGTGTAATCGAGATCCTGTTCTATACTGCCGCTTTTTCCTTTGATGTGATTTTCCACCGCTGGCGTAAAATGATATTCTTCGACGACTGGAATTTTGGGGCGTTCATCGCCTTTGGTATAGTCCCATGGCCCGTAAGCTTGTGCTTGCCCGGTACAAGGTTGCCCTTTTAAATCTACCCCCACCCAGGGTGCATTACGGGCTTGGACCGATAAGGGCAGTAATAACGCTATAAAATAGACGCGTGTTAATTTTAAATTGATCATGAATTTATCGACTCTCAGTCAGACACAAAAGCAGTTACAGCAATTAGTTAAGCAATTGGGTGGGGTTAATGCCGGCCTTTATCTGATTAATAGATTGACTGACACTTTTTCTTTAGGCTTATCTTTTAACAAATATTACTTTGTTGCGCAATTTTTAAGCGGAGACCCCTTATTGCCGCCAGGTAAAGGCCAAAGCTTGCGAGTTGTGGAACTGCCATCCAATCATATATCGTCCCATCCTTGCCCTCGCCCAGCTGCCGTGATTGCCGACCGCTATCAACAAGGCGCGGTTTGTTTGGCCGCTTACAAGAACGAGGAATTTGCCGGTTGCTTATGGTATGCAAAATCCCGTTATCGCGAGGACGAAGTGCGCTGCCAATATGATTTAGGCTCCGAACAAGCGGCCTGGGATTTCGACGTATACGTGGAACCGAAATATAGATTATCGCCGGTGTTTTTGAAGTTATGGGACGAAGCTTCGGCTAAACTAGTCTCCGAAGGCTGCCACTGGTCCTTAAGCCGCATTTCCGCATTTAATCCAATGTCGTTATCCTCCCATAGACGCATGGGAGCTAAATCCATAGGTTGGGCGGTTTTTGTTTGCGCCGGTAAAGTGCAAGTCACCATCTCATCCATCAAACCTTTTATACACTTTTCGATTTCTGAAAAATCGTTTCCAACATTTCAATTACAATCACCTCAATCTTAACTTTTAAGGATTTTTGAATGTCTTTACAAAATCAGGTCATCGAAATTTTGTCGCAGGTTTTGCAGCTAAACGCCGATGCCGTTGGCAAGATGAACGCCGCTAGTCCGTTGCTTGGCGCCATACCCGAATTCGATTCGATGGCGGTCGTTTCAATCATCACCGCATTGGAAGACCGCTTCGGTTTTGCCGTCGACGACGACGAAATCGATGCCGCAGTATTCGAAACCGTCGGCTCTCTGCTTGCCTTTGTGGAAGGGAAGCTGGCATAAAACCCACGCCGATGAAGCCTTTATTCATACCCGGCCAAGCGGGACCGCTGTTCTGTATTTTTTATCCGCCGGATAATGCCGCGATTAACCGTGCAATCGTCCATATCCCCGCTTTCGCGGAAGAAATGAACAAATCGCGGCGCATGGTGGCATTGCAGGCAAAGGCGCTTGCCAGTCAAGGCTATGCGGTTCTGGTTCCGGACTTATTCGGTACCGGCGACAGTGCCGGCCATTTCGAAGAAGCGACTTGGCCAATCTGGCTGCAAGATATCGATAGCGCGATCTCCTGGCTAAAACAGCAAGGCGCGCAATCCATCGATTTATGGGGTTTAAGAACCGGCGCATTGCTGGCGATGAACTACGCCACGGCTCCCAACTGCCACAAAACCGACCGCCTGCTATGTTGGCAACCGGTCTTAAACGGCGATACCTTTGTCACGCAGTTTCTGCGTTTGCGAGTGGCGGCGGCAATCATGGATAACAACGCCCCGAAGGAAAAAACCGCCGATCTGAAACGGCAATTGCTGGAAGGCCAAGCCATCGAAGTCGCCGGATATTTATTGAATCCGGACTTACTGGCGCCGCTAATGGCGCTACGCGCGGATCAATTGGACTGGCATTCGCTGGAGGAAATTGCATTGTTTGAAGTGCTATCCGGCGAGGACAACCCTTTTTCAATGGCTAATACCCAACTGCTTTCATCCCTACAAGAGAAAAACATCGAAGCCTCGCTGACTAAAGCCATCGGCGAGTCTTTTTGGGCAACCCAAGAAATCAGCGAAGCGCCCGGCTTAATCAGTGCGACCATTGGCAAAACCGAATCTTGGCTATGAGTATTTCTATGCTTAGCCATGAAAAATTCGCACAGGCCGAAGCAGATCACCGGGCTCAACATAAATCGATCGCAGGGCAAATTTATGCCCTCTCTGCCCGCAATAAATACCCATGATCGACAAAAAAAACACTCATGAAACCGCCGTTATGTTCGAATGCCAGGGAGATGATCTGCTTGGCATAATCCATCATGCCGATCCGTCGGCAACCATCGGCGTGTTAGTGGTGGTTGGAGGCCCGCAGTATCGGGTCGGCAGTCACCGTCAGTTTATATTGCTGGCTCGTCAGCTGGCCGAGCAGGGAATTCCTGCGATGCGTTTCGATGTACGCGGCATGGGCGATTCGGAAGGCGATCCACGCGGTTTCGAACAAATCGAACCAGACATTCGGGCGGCTATCGATTGTTTTCTGGCATCCTGCCCTTCGCTCCGGCATGTGGTGCTTTGGGGCTTATGCGACGGTGCTTCGGCTGCTTCATTCTATGCTTATCAAGACCAGCGGGTTAAAGGTCTGGTGCTGTTAAATCCATGGGTATTCACCGAGCAAGGCGCGGCCAAGACCTATCTGAAAAATTACTATCTGCAGCGCCTGCTGAGCAAAGATTTTTGGAACAAGATTCTTTCGTTCAAGTTCGATTATGCCGGTTCGGCCGCATCCCTTTGGCGAATGCTGAAGCAAGCTGGCGGAGCAACCGAGACGCCTCAAACGGCTAACACGGTTGCCAAAATCGATGAAACTCTATCCTTGCCGATAAAAATGCGGGAATGTTTGCGTCGATTCCCCCACCCGGTTTTATTCATCTTGAGCGGCCGCGATTTAACCGCCGATGAATTTCGGAATACGATTAAATCCGATGCGGAATGGCAGCAATTAATGGCAGCGCCGCAAATAAGCCGTTACGACTTTGCCGAAGCCGACCATACTTTTTCATCTGCACAATGGCGGGAACATGTAGCCCAAAAATCGGTGCTATATATTCAATCAATACCTGTGTAGATTTCGGAGACTGTTGTGCCTGACCAAGAAAACCCTATAAACCCGAGCTTGGATGCGGGCCATCAGCCGTTGGTTTCTGTCGTCATACCGGTTTACAACGGCAAGGAAACCATCGAGGACACGCTTGCGAGTATTTTTTCGCAAGACTATAAAAATATCGAAATCATTATAGTGAACGACGGCTCTACCGATGGCACCAGCGCGGTACTCGATCAATATAAGGATACGGTCAAAATCATCAATCAAGCCAATGCCGGTTCGGCGGTTGCCAGAAGCCAAGGCATCAAAAACGCGACCGGCAAATATATCGCCTTTATTGATGCGGACGATGTTTGGGTACCCTGGAAAGTCAGTACCCAAGTCAGATATCTTGAACAGCATAAAGATATCGGCATGGTCTTTAACGCATGGATTGAGCTTCACGATGAAGAGGACGAACTCCCCCAAAACCCTCCCGCCATTACCGAGCTGGGCTCGATTGACGAGGAAGAGTCCGGCTGGCTGTATACCCGTCTGCTGATGGACTGCATCGTCCACACATCGTCGGTCATGATGTTGAAGGAAATTTGCGACAAGATTGGGGATTTCGATACCCGACTGCGCAGAGGCCAGGATTACGACTACTGGTTGCGCGTCTCTCAAATTAGCAAAATCACCAAACTGAAAAGCGTTTTATCGGCCTACCGGATGCATTCGAACAACATCACGAAAACGGTGCCGGCAATAAATTATGAGGCCATGATATTAACCAACGCCGTTAATAAATTCGGACTCAGCGACAAGGATGGTAGAAAAATCAGCCGCCGCACCATGCGGGAACGACTGGCCAATAGCTGGAAAAACTTCTGTTGGCAGGCCTATCGGGCCGGCCAATATTCAAAATCTTTATCCAGCGGGATAAAAATCGTCAAATACCGGCCTTTTTGGTATCTAGGCTGGGGCTATATATTGGCTTCGCTCGCCAAAATTTCGCTCAAAGGTTTCCGGAAACCAGGCTAGACCAAAACCTCCACCGCATCGGGCTGGCTGAGAAACTTACTGGGACTGGCCGTGTACCCGTAAGCACCGGACTGGTAGACGACCACCAAATCGCCGATGTCCGCTTTCGGCAACTGCATCTTGTCCGCCAAAATATCCAGCGGCGTGCACAGCGGACCGACGACGTTAACCGTCTCAAATTCTTGGCTATCCATCTTGTTGCCGATGGCGACCGGATAATTCTTGCGGATAACCTGGCCGAAATTGCCGGACGCCGCCAAGTGATGGTGAAGGCCGCCATCGGTGACTAAAAACACCTGCCCCCTGGACTCTTTTCTGTCGACGACACGAGTGACGTAAACCCCGGCTTCGCCGACCAGATAACGTCCCAATTCGATAATCACTTCCGCTTCGGGAAGCCTTTCTTCGACAACCGCCATCTCGGCGGCAAGCGCCTCGCCGACCCGGCCGATATCCAGCGGCGTATCGCCCGGAAAATACGGTATGCCGAATCCGCCGCCGATATTGAGTTTTCGAATCGGCGACGGGCAGTGTTCGGCCAGTTCCATGGCGAGTCGCAAACTTTTTTGCTGGGCTTCGATGATGGCTTCGGCTTTCAGATTTTGCGAACCGCTATAAATGTGAAAACCCTGGAACATCAGCCCCAGACTTTTAATCCGCTGTAAAACTTCGGGAACCAATTCTTCGTCGATACCGAATTGCTTGGCCCCTCCCCCCATTTTCATGCCGGAGGCCTTCAGTTCGAATGCGGGGTTTACCCGCACCGCCACCTTGGCGTTTAGGCCCAGCAAAGTGCATTGCCGGGCGATGGTTTCCAACTCGTGCGGCGATTCGACATTGATGGTGACGCCGGCAGCGATGGCTTGCTGCAACTCTATCGGCCGTTTGCCGGGACCGGCAAAACTGATCTGCTCCGCCGGCATGGTAGTATCCAGGGCCACCTTCATTTCGCCGGCGGAAGCCAGATCGAAACCGTCGACCAGTGTCGCCATGTGCTGAACCACGGCCGGCATTGGATTGGCCTTCATCGCATAGTGTATTTTCAATGCGGCAGGCATGCTTTCCCGCAACTGCTGAACACGCCGTGTCAATGCTAGCCGGTCATAGGCATAAAAAGGCGTCTGCCCGACCCGTTGCGCCAACTGAGTCAGCGGCATATAGCCTAATGTCAGTTGGCCGTTGTCGACAGCAAAGAAATCGATAGAAGCGTGGCGGGGAGTGTGATGAGTCATGTAGGCAAATATTAGGATTGAAACAAGCCGGCGAATTGTTGACTGAGGAGCTTTCGGTCAATCTTGCCGTTGGGATTGCGCGGCAATTCCGCCAGCACTTCAATCTTGGCCGGAATCATGAAATTGGGCAGTTGCGCCTTGCAACGATCGATCAACGCTTGCGAATCAAAGTCGGCATCGGCATTAACGCTGACCACCACAACCACGGCTTGACCCAAGCTTGCATGTTCGATACCGATGGCAGCGGCTTCCCTGGCCAAACCCGAGGCATAAATCACTTCCTCGATCTCGCTGGGACTGACCCGGTAACCCGAAGTTTTGATCATGTCATCCTTACGGCCGACAAAATACAGATAGCCTTCTTCGTCCATCGTCACGGTATCGCCCGACCAGACCGCGATTTCGGTCAACGGCAAACCGGAAAGCTGGCCGGGAGCAGGCTTGAACCTTTCGGCGGTCTTGGCCTGATCGTTCCAATAACCGAGGCTGACCAAAGAACCTCTATGCACCAGTTCGCCAGGCTCATGCGGGGCACAAGGACTGCCGTCCTCCCGTACCACCATGATTTCGGCATTGGGAATGGCCTTGCCCATGGAATCGGGACGAATATCGATCTGATCCGGCGGCAGATAAGTGGAGCGAAACGCCTCGGTAAGACCGTACATCAAAAAGAAAAGGCTGTCCGGGGTCTTGGCGCGCAGCTTTTGCAGCACGGCCTTGGGCATTTTACCGCCGGAGTTAGTCATGTAGCGCAGATGATCGTTAATGCCTTCCGGCCAGGGCAATTCCGCAAGCTGGGCCCATAACGGCGGCACGGCGGCCAGACCGGTGATTCGATATTTTGCCAGGGCGTTGACGACATCGCGGGGCAGCAAATAATCCATCAAGACGCAGGTCGCGCCGGTCAATAAGGCGGTTGTGAGTTGGTTGAGGCCGTAATCGAAACTGAACGGCAATACCGCCAGCAAACGATCGCTGGCGCCGATTTGCAGATATTCCGAGACACTTTTGGCACCGGCGATGATATTGCGATGCGACAGCACCACGCCTTTCGGTTTACCGGTACTGCCTGAGGTATACAAAATGGCCGCCATATCGGTATCGATACAGCCGACGGGCTGCAGCGCATCACCTGCCTGATCGGTAAATTCGCGCCATCCCATCACACGCAAGGTTTCCAGTTTCAGCTCGGCTTGATCGGCATCGACCAGAATAACGCTGTGCAAATCCGGACAGTCCTGCAATGACTCGGCCAAGCCCTGCAAGCGGCTTGTCGAGGTAATCAGGATCTGTACATTGCAATCGTTAAGAATATGAGCCACTTGCGGGGCTTTTAACACAGGATTGACCGGAACGAACACCCCGCCGGCCTGCGAAACCGCCAAGAAACTGCTGACGGTTTCAATCTGCTTGGGCAAATAGATCGCAACCCGCTGCTGGCGCTTTAAATGTATCGCCTGTAAAGCCTGCGCTTGCTGCAACACCAAGCCGGCCAATTGTTCAAAACTAAAGGAAGTGTCTTTGTGGCAAACGGCAACCGCATCCGGCGATTTTTTAAGGCGATTCGACAACAACTGATGCAAGCATATAGGCATGGCGCAATTCGAGTTAGAGTGATTGGAATATCTAGTTTAATGGAATGCACGGAATGAGAGAAGACATTAGGCCCGCGATGGCAGGTTTTACCCCCGCAATTTAAACAGCTTTGAGCTGCAAAGCATAGTTTATGGGGACAAATGCAGGAAGCGTAGCCGATATAGGTTGTCACGTTAATTTTGAATAATGTCTGAATTCCGTAAACATTACGATAATTTCCATGACTCTTGCTGCATACCATAAAGAAGCGGCCAAGCACGAAGCAACTTAGCCTGTGAACTAGTCATTTTTCACGGCTCTCCCTATAATGACGCCTCTTCTGCTCAAGCGCTTTATTTTTTATCTGCCGATTTTGACAACCTGGAGGTTGAATGAAAAAGATTATCTTACTGCTGCTCTGCGCAGGCGCTTATCACTCGGAAATAGCGGCAAAGCCGCTTAGTTCCGTCGAAGTCTACGCGCAAGTGCAGCGTTCCGTAGTGGTTCTGGAAGAACTGGATAATACCGGCAGCCCCTCACAAGTATTAACGGCCATTGCCGTTGCCAGCGATCGAGCCGTCACGATGTGCGACGCACTCAATGGTAGCCATCCACTGCGGATTACCGCGAATAAAAAATCGGTTACCGCGGTAATTTTGGCCCAAGACACTCAGCATCACTTATGTTTGCTGTCCGCACCCGGCGCTGAATTAAGCGCCATTGCCGGTATAGCTGCCAATTCGGCGCTTCAATCCGGTGCGCGAGTCTTTGCTATTTCCAATGCATTAGGCTTGGGTATCGGCATTTCCGAAGGCGTCATATCAGGCATTCGTTCCCAACTCGGTACCGACTATATTCAATTTTCCGCACCGGTCTCGCCGGGTTCCGACGGAGGGGCTTTGGTCGATATAGAAGGACGTTTATTGGGCATCATTAGCTATCGGCACCGTGATGGCCAGAATGTAAATTTTGCTGTCCCCGCTAAATGGCTGGCCGGGATCGAACAGCACGACAAATCCGACACAGCCAATAAACAGTTTCGAGAAACCGCCGAACAGTTACAGAATCAGGGGCTATGGCAAAAGTTGGCAGCACATGCCAAGCAATGGATTAGTCATCACCAGGACGATGCGGATGCTTGGCGGTGGTCGGCATTGGCAGAGGAAAAGATCGGCAACCTGGAAAAGGAAGAAAAAGCCTGGCGCAAACTACACGAATTGGAGCCCGCATCGGCAATCGCCGGGGCCGGATTGGTTAGAGTCAAACTAAAACGCAATCAACGCACTGAGGCGCTGCAACTGGCTCACGACCTGCTATCGTTACGCCAGGAGGACGCTGAAATCTGGACTATCGTCGGCCAAACCGAGCAAGCTGCAGGCACTGCGGCAAAAGCGGAAGAAGCTTACCGCAAGGCGCTGTCTTTCAATCCCTGGCAGCTGGCCGCATATCAAGGCTTGATCGGCATTGCCGAACAAAGCAACGACCGTGGCATGGTCACCCAGTTATGGCAGCGCTTGTCGGCGTTGAATCCCGATGTGCCGAATATCCAGTTTAAGCTGGTCGAGGCTTATATTCGCGAAGGCCGCCCCGCTCGTGCATTTTCCCTGCTAGAGAGGCTTACCGTGCCGGAAGCGCAAAAAGCGGATGCGGCATTTTGGAAAGGTCAAACCCTGATCGCGCTGAGCAGGCCCCTGGACGCAATCGCAGCATTCCAAAACAGTTTACAAGGCCAGCCGACCGCCAAAGCTTGGGCGTATGCGGCGTTGGGCAGCAGTTATTTTCAATTGCAGCGTTTTCCCGAATCTATCCAAGCCTATCGGGAAGCGGTGCGACTGGAACCGAACAATCCCGAATGGCAATACGGGTTGGCGTTATCCTTAAAAGACGGTTTCCGCGGCCAAGAAGCCTTGGAAATCGACGCCAGATTGCTAAAACGACTCCCCAAGGACCCATCGGTATGGCGGCAAAAGGGATTTACCGAGGGGATTCTTGGTCGCAATAAGGACAGTATCAAGTCTCTGGAGAAATCACTGGAACTGGAACCCAAGCAAGGCAAGGTTTGGGCGGCTCTGATTGATGAGTACCGGCGAGCCGGCCGGGATAAGGATGTCAGAAGCGCGTATGAAAAACTACGCGGAATCGATAGTACTTATGCGGAGATAGCTTACCGATCGGCAATTTTACCCTTCGAGGAGCATCAGCCATGAGCAAAGTGACACATGCCGCTTCAATTTTATTCTGTTTGTTAAGCCTGCCGTACGGCGAAACCCGTGCCGAATACGATGCCGAAGGCTTGTTTAAACAAGTTTCGCCTTCGATAGTCACCATCCTCAGCTTCGATGAAAAAGGCCGTCAAGATGGCCAAGGTAGCGGCGTCGTAATAGACAAAGGCCGCGTCGCAACCAATTGCCACGTAGTACGTGAAGCCAATAGTCTGAAAATTGCCACTGGTTCCAAAGAATACGCGGCACATTGGACTCAGGCCGATCCGAGCCGGGATATTTGTCTGATCAGTACGGAAGGCATAACCGCGCTACCGATAGACCTTAGAAAACTGGGCGATATAAAAATAGGCGAAACCGTCTTTGCGGTCGGCAACCCCTTGGGTTTTGGTCTTTCGGTAAGCTCCGGGCTGATTTCGACCATCAGTCCGTATCGCAATGAACAGGTTATCGTCGCGAGTGTGCCGTTATCGCCGGGTTCCAGCGGCGGCGGCCTGTTCGATAGCCAAGGCCGATTGTTGGGGATTACCACGGCGATACTCACCGCCGGGCAAAACCTGAATATCGTGCTGCCGGCCGACTGGATAACTGAGTTGGCTAAACGCGGCGTCGCTCCGCCTCCGCCCATAGTCGCTCCCGGACCTGAGCCGCGCTGGATGGAGGAAGCACAGGCATTGCAAGGTGCGGCTAAGTTGCCGGAATTTGAAAAACATGTTCGCAAATGGCGAGAAGCGCAGCCAAACTCCGCACTGGCCGCGGCCTATTTGGGTGCGGCATTGGGCGGGACAAATCCAAGCGAAGCGGAGGCAGCTTTAAGGGACGCTGTGAGGCAGGACGACAAAAACGAATTCGCGTGGTTCGTGCTGGCAAAATTGTTGTATCAGCTAGACTGGAAAGACGAGGCGCTACGGACCTTAAATAAAGCGCAACTGCTCTCGCCCAATCACGGCAGCATCTATTCAACAAAGGCCGAATGGTTGCTTGCCGACGGTAAGCTGAAAGATGCCTATAGTGCGGCTCATGAAGCGACCCGCGCGGAACCGGGATTAAGCCACCACTGGCGAATACTCGGTGTTATCGCCGATAAATTAGATCGCGCCGACGAATCGGCCAAAGCCTACCAGGTCGCACTGAAATTAAACCCGTTGGATGACAAGCTAAAACAAGCTTTATCCAATGTTTTGGCCCGTAACGGTAAAACCGATGACGCGCATCTGACACTTGGCAAGGATGACAGCAACAACCCTGCAAACGTAGAAACCTGGATCTCGATGGGATTTACGGAATCGAATCGTAAACGCTACGGCGACGCAGAACGGGCATTTAGAAAAGCGATCTCAATCTCTCCGGAAAACTACAGAGCCTGGATCGGTTTAGGTGCCGTATTATCCGAAACTAATCGTTTAAAAGACGCCGAGCAGGCCTACGATAAAGCCTATGGCCTAAAGCCAGACAATCCGGGAATCGTCGCAGAGGTATTGACTAATCGAGGCAACGCCAAAAGTAAACAAGGCGATAAGCGAGGGGCATTGCAGGATATACAGGCCGCCGTTCAAATCGATCCAAGCTATGCAAATGCATGGCGGTCGCTAGGGATATTGAAACAGGAAAACCGCGACTATAAGGGCGTGGCGCAGGCTTTTGCTAAAGTCGTGAATTCCGAGATTGCGAACGCCGCCGATTGGGCCTCGCTTGGAGAGGCGTTTGAAGCGCTGGGCGAAAAAATCCAAGCCCAAGAGGCCTTGGAAAAAGCCGAAAAACTAGGTCCTAACGATCCTTTGGTGCTACAGCGTTTGACCGGATATTACGGTCGCAACGGCGATCTGCAAAAAGCCTTGGTTTATATCGACAGAGCCCTGAAGGTCGATCCGTCAACCGCGGTTAACTGGAGCAGCAAAGGCTATGCGCTGATGAAGCTGGGCCGCCTGCCGGAGTCTATCAGCACTCTGGAAACCGCAACCAATCTGGATCCCCAACTGGCTAACGCCTGGATTAATTTAGGCGAGGCGCAAATGCTCAGCAACAACCTGGGCAAAGCCATACCGTCCTTGGAAAAAGCCATTTCGTTAGCCCCATCGTCTCTCGATGCCCGCTGGTTTTTGGCACAATCCTACGTGAATTCTCGACAAGCCGAAAAGGCCAGGACTCAAGCCAACATGCTATTAAAAGCTCAGCCTGATATGCCTCAAGCGTTGGCAGTGCTCACCATGTCTTATCTGATGGACAATAACAGCGATGCGGCATTAAATAACTATCGAAAAATTCAGGCCCGAAATCCGCAGATGGCTAAATCGGTTCGTGCGATGGCTGTGTCTCAAGGATTGGCCGGTGCACAATCTTTACCGGAGTAATTCAATGTTTATTCCCGCAACTTTCATTAAATCGGCCGACCAAATGCCGCGCTTTCGAGCCAAGGCTGCTTCTAAGCCCTATGAGATACCTAGTTGATTCGGGGTTATAAGCGCAGCACATGGCATTTGGCGACTGAGAAAGGTGAAAGCCAACAACCCCAAAGTCGTTAAGCTGCGATCATAGTCTATAGCTCGCTAACAACACCGTTTAATGCCGTTCCACTTGCGTTGGGTTTCGGCGGCGAAAAAGGCTTTACGGCTGAGAGGCTGGCCACCTTGTCGGGCATGTTGCTGCCGCCAATGTTGCAGATAACGCTCGTAGGCCTCGTCGCCATTCAAACGGCGCCAAAGTTTTTTAAGCATGTCAAACCGGCTTGTCATGGCTTGATGAACGCCAAAACATTATTCTTCTTCAGGGTGGGGGGCAAGTTTTACGCATTCAAACATCAGGTCGTCCATTTCGTCTTCGGTATGCTTGTCGGCATACTGAAAGCCGCATTCATGCTGATTGACGACATGCTTGATCATACCGTGTATGGAGACCGGTACGCCGGATTCCGGCAACACCAGAGAAATTCTGAGCTCGGCTTCCTCGACATCGTGATCGAACGGCTCTTTCAGCTTGATTTTGATGCCGCTGTAACTCATATCCACGACTAGCCCGTCGATAACGATTTCGCCGTCGGGTGGCGGCGGATCGATAATAATGTGCGCCGCCAGTCCTTCAGGATTGAATCTTTTTCTATCGCGATTTTCGTTATCCACTGCCACCCTCCATTTTGCTGGTGGCGAGAGTATAGGCAGAAACCATTAGACGGTAAAATTTATCTGCTGTACGCTGCCGGCACCGCCCTGCTCTTTTAAATACACTCCGCTGTCGGCGACTTCACCCAACGAGGCGTTATCTTCGGTTTTTAGTTGAAACGGCGTACTGGTGTGCCCCAGATAAATAGCGCCGATATTTTTGTCGCCCAAGGCCATCAGTTGCTGGCTGCCGTCTTCATGACGTTGCCAGATTCTCAGTTTGTTGTAGATGGCATCGGCTTCATCGATAAATTGATTTTTATCGTCGTCGTAGGCCGCCAGTTCCTTGAAGCCGTTACCGGTTTTAGGGCCAAACAATTCCGAACCGTCGTTAATTACGCCATCCTGATTTTTATCCAAGGCCAACATGCCGCTGCCGGATTTTAAGGTAGCAATTTGATCGAGACTGCCATTGGCGTCGATGTCGAACTGAAAGCGGGTGCTACTCAGTTCGGCGGCATTGCCGTCAAAGTTAATCACCAAGGGATCGGTTTTGGCCGCATCGCCTGCCCGGATACTCAAGTTGGATTCGGTATAAAACGTACGGCTCATGCTTAAAGACACCGAAAAATCGATGTTTTTACCATCCTTGGTGGTAATGCTGCCCTCGGCGCTGAAAGTTGTCGTCTCGCTTTCGGAATAAGACATCGATTGCTGATACACCAAACCCGTACCGGTTGTATTCTGCGTATCGGCTTGCGCCGGCGGCTGTTGCGGTTCCTGATAGCTGACCTGATCGGCCTGGGCTTGCAAGGCTTCCGGCGAAAATAGCTTGAAGTCCAGCCCGGTCATTTCCTTGAACATGCGTCTGATAATCTGCAAGGTCAAGCTCTGATAGGAATCGAGACGCTTGTCCAGATCCATCTGCCGCGACTGTGGCGCCGGCGTCTTGGCCGCAGCGCTTAAATCCAGTTTATCGGCAACCACCGCTTTGGCTGGCGGCTCGGCTGGACGATTCCTCCAGAATTCCAGGGATTCGCTACGTTTGGTCTGCTGCTGTTGCTGGTGTTGACCCTGGAGTTTGATGGCGGCGCTGTCGATAATCATGATGGTGCCCTCATGGATGCTGTACACAGCTTATATCGACCTGAAGGCTTAAAATTTAACGCTAACGGTTTAAAAAAAATTTCGCCATTTTTAAACCGGCTTGATCACAATCACCGAAATGTTATCCCGGCCTCCCCTATTCTCCGCCTGTTGTACCAGAGCATGAGCTATATCGTGAGCAGAGCCGGCCGCACACATCGCGGCAATTTCGGTGTGACTCAGCTCTTTATCGATACCGTCGCTACATAAAATGAATATATCCTGGCCTGCGATTTGCCCTTGTCCGAAATCCAATTGCAGTTGGGTATCGGCGCCCACCGCACGGGTTATCACGTTGCCGCGTCCTTGTTCCGCGCTGCCGTCGAGAGGCGGCAAACCCAGGCTTATCGATTCGTTATACAAGGAGTGGTCGGTGGTAAGCTGTTCCAGCACGCCCTGCCGGTAGCGATACAACCGGCTGTCCCCCGCCCACAGGTAACGAAACTGCAGGCCGGCGATCAGCAATACCACGACGGTACTACCGATAATCTGTCCACGGCCCTGGCTTTCGGCCATTTGCAATAAATCGCGGTTAACGCTATGCAGGCAGGATGCTACTTGCTCGCTATAGTGTTCAATGTCGTCGATACGCGGAATTTGCGCCAGCGCGTTGACCAGGGCCCGGCTGGCGACGTCGCCGGCGCTATGTCCGCCCATACCGTCCGCAACCACCCAGAGCCCGGCATCGGCACGATCCAAAATCGCATCTTCGTTCAGCTTGCGCCGCAGACCAACTACGCTGAGCCCGTAACTGTCCCATTCCCGCTTGTTTTTTTCGAGGGCGTTTTCAACCGGCGCAGCCGTGCCCCGGTTTGTTTCGGTCTGCACATCGGTACTGCTAGTCGGCAAGGGTTGAGTGGTCTGCCGAATCGCCGAATCGACGATGATCGTCGCATCATCCGCCGAGCTTTCCGCTTTTCCAACAGAGGGGTTTCCGGTCAGGCGGCTGCTGGAAAAATGCCACCCCCGCTGCGGCCATTCGCCGTTAAGAAAACCGATATAGGTATCGATAGGCGGCATGCCTTCGCACAGCAATAAGACCGGCTTATCGTCTTCCGTGGCGGCGGACCGCCAATAACTGCAATGCGCCAAGAACCTGCCGGCCAGCTTGTCGCCAAGCTCGGCAAAGGCTTGCGGCGTATTCTGTTCGTCGTCCAATTGAAAATGAAAAGCCAAACGCCCCGAACCCGATGGCCCCGCCCGTTCTGCGGATGCGGGAGCTTCCGCCGCCAAAAAATCGGCCAAGCGGGTGCGTTCCAGTTGTTCATCGAATGTTTGCAGATCGAAATCGTATTCCAAGGTAGACAAAGCCAGTTGCGACAAGGCATCGAACCAGCCGCAACCGGGTTCGAACAAACTCGTTAACCGGCCATGCTCGACCTTGGCCACCAACGTCAGTGGAAAATAACGGCCGACTTTGTCGACGCTGGGCATTACCACCCCGGCCCAGGCATCGTCACCGCATAATCCCGGTGCCAGGGCAAACTGCCAAATGGGACTGAACAGAAAAGTATTTAACCAATCCTTGCCCAACTGTTCCCGGCTCGCCGCCAAACCGCCCTGTAACCATTGATCCCAGGGCTCGATAAACTGCCTGGGCAACCGCCGAGACAAAAAATCGCCGTGACTAGGCAGCTTGCCGTAAAAGCCCGTGACTTGGCCCAAGCGGCTCACAGCGCTTCCGGACAACGGAAACTTTGCAGTTCCTGCAAATTAAAGGGATTGCTGACGCTGGCGGCACGCAATTCGTAGCGGGCGCTCATCCCCTCCAGCTGAAAGGTCAGATCGAATTTTTCCGGGGTATTGGTCGGAATGATGGACGCTTCGTCGAGCAAACGAAAAAATGCCCAGGTGCCCTCCTTGCTGCGGCTGACCTGGCGTCCATCCAGGGTTTCGAACACCATGCGCACGCCTTGACTTGGATTGGGACCGGGCCATTTCAAGCTGACCGCCTGTTCCGGGCCGTGACGATAAACCGCCTCCTGGCCTTCGATCACCAACCGGAAAGTACCGACATTGCTATCCAGCGCTTGCGGTTTCAACTCGAATTGCACCTGCGGCGTGGCGCCAACCGCAAAAAACGCATCGCGTATCTTCGATGCCAACTGAAATTGCCGTATCGCCGCCTGCGACAAACCCAAGGGTTTATCGGAAGCCATTTCCGTCCACACCGGTTTGCTGGTATCGACGAAGGCTTTCAGATTGGTCTGAAAGAACTGATCCATCAGGCCGGAAGGCGCGAAAATCTTGGCGAAATCGGCCAGCAACACATCCTGCTGCACGCCTTTGAAAAAAGGGTAACGGCCGGTTAAGGCCGTTTTGCAAGGCGTGGCCACGCCGGTTTTCGCCATCTCGCTCAATTGGCCTTTTGCCGCCGATGACAGCTTTTGGCCGCCGCTGCTGACGATGATTTGCAACCAGCTTTTCAGCGGCTCGGGCAAACGGGCAAATTCGATTTGCGCCTGTTTCAGAACGTCCATGCCGCCGCCGCTGAACAGATTAGCCTGATTTTGCAAGGCTTGTCCGCCGGTGTTGGCGCTGCTGAGTTGCAAAAAATAATCGCGCAAGCTTTTCAGTTGCTGTAATACCGGCTCCAAGGCAATAGGCTTGTCCGGCCCGCCCCGCACCAGAGTGCTTAAAGGCTCGAACTGGGTTTCCACCGCCAGCGCCGGATCCGGCCCGGCATCGATACCGGCGGCGTTTTTGGCCATGGCCAACAATTGGCTGGTCTTATCGTCGGTCGCTGCCAGCGCTTTACCGGCGGCTTGGGTCAATGAATCGCTAGCCTGCTTGCTGATGCGGCTGAGCGAAGTATGTTCGTCGATAGCCGCCAGCAGGTTGCGCAACGGACCGTCCGGCCGCGACAAAATATCGAGGATTTGTACCGTTTGGTTAGCCGACAATGCCGATTGCAGTTTCAATTTCCCCAGCAATTCCGACCAGGCGGCCTTGTACTCGTTTAAATATAACTTCTTCAGATCGCCATGCAGCTGTTCGATTTGCAGGGTTTCCAGCTTGGTCTGACTGCCCAGCACCCAATTCTGCTCGACGGCATCCTTGACGAAATCCCGGCTTTTTTTAAGAAACAGTTCGTTATAACCATAAGCCGTAAACAAGCCGGGAATCGTATAAGCGGAAAAATCCTTGCCATCCGCCAACACAAACACCCTGGCGCCGTCGGCGCCCAGCGCTTTTCCAAGCCTGAAATCATGGCTCTGGTCGATCATGGCTTCGGTCTTGAATCTTGAATAAATTTGCCCGATCAGCGGTACTTGGGTCAGTTTGCCGCGAATCGCGGAAACAAAATTTTCATCGATTTGCACCGGATCGAGCTGCAACTTCAGCAAGTTATCCAGATGTAATACCAATTGGCCGATGGTATCTGGATCGCTGGCAAACTGCAGATCCCAGTCGGCACGAATCCAGGCCATCGCCGTCGCCGGCTCCAGGCGGTCTAACTGATTGAACATCAGGTAAACTTTCAACAGCTGATACAACACATCGAGTTTGTTACCTTCCTGGCCCTGCATCCGTTCTTTCAGGCGCATCTGTATCGCCGGCAGAAAATACTCGCGCAGCAAATGCTCGTAGCTGTACTGCGCCGCGGCCTGAATCTTGTCGCCTTGGGAAAGCCCCAGGCCCGACAATAGGCCGCTATCTTTATAGACGTCCGCGGCCGCTTGCAGGGTATTCAATCGCGGCAACAAGGCCTTGAAATTGCCTTGGGTATCGCTGGCCGTCAGTGTGATCGAGCGGTACTGGGTAATTTGCTCTTCCACCTTGTCCAGCGCGCTCTGGTTGTTGAAATAACTTAAGGTCCACAGAGCAATAACCAAGAAAAACGACAAACCGGCCCCTACATAGGATGCGATCTGCAACAGCCGTGTGCGTTTTTCCAGCTTTGGATCCTGTCCGGCCAATTCCGCTTCCGGAAACAGCACATCCTGTAACAAACGCGTCAGAAAGAAGCTTTTGCCCTGCCCGCTGTACATCGGCGCGGCTTGCCGGTCCAGGCGGAAAGCGCTGGCCAAGATACCCAACACCCGGTCGATCGGTGTGCCTTCCTGGGTGCCGCTGGTGAAATAGACGCCGCGCAACAGCACGGCCTGTTCGTAGCGATTCACGGCAAAGGTGGCTTGCAAAAAAGCCAGCATCGCCGGTTTCAGCAAGGCCATTTGCTGTGGAAAATCGAGTATCGCCGCGCGGCGCTGTACATCGCGTTCGTCCTGAATCCGCCTGAGGGTGCGCATCTGCAGACGCTGCAACAATTCGCCGTAAGCCGATTCGAACTGCGCGACCAAGTCTTGGTCGCCCTGCAAAGTCGCGGCGGAAAAAGTTTCGCCCCAGACTTGCGCGCGTTGCTCCGGAGTTAGATCGGCGAAAAAATCGCTAAAGCCAGCCACCAGATCGGCCTTGGTAAACAACATGTAAACCGGCAAACGCACGCCCAGATGTTGATAAAGTTCCTGTATCCGGGCTCGAACCGCTTGGGCATGTTGCGCCCGTTCCTGCTCGGATTGCTGCATCAAATCCGACAAACTGGTAGCGACGATCACACCGTTCAAAGGCCGCCGCGGCCTGAATTTTTTGATCAGGTTCAAAAACCCCGTCCACCCGGCGGCATCGACGGCCTGATGGCTTTCCTGGGTGGTGTAGCGGCCGGCGGTATCCAGAAACACCGCATTATCGGCAAACCACCAATCGCAATTGCGCGTACCGCTGACACCCTTTACCGCATGTTTGCCGAGTTTTTCGGCCAGCGGAAAATGCAGCCCGGAGTTGATCAAGGCCGTGGTTTTGCCTGAGCCCGGTGCACCGATGATCGCATACCAGGGCAATTGGTAAATGAATTGGCTATCGGTTTTGGAAGCCGCCCGCGCCTGTTTCAGCACCGTCAGCGCCTCCTCGAAACCGCGGCTGAGCATATCCACTTCGTCGGCCGATGCGGCGGCGGTATGGTCGACTTCGCCGGCCACCAACTGCTCGACCAATTGTTTTTCGGTGCTGCCGGCACGAATTTGCATCACCAAGCGGTAAATCACCCAGATCACAAACAAGCCGACAATCAGCAGAATCCTGACCAGTTCGGATTCCAGCGGCACGCTGCCGGCAATAGCGATTAAAGGCCCGGCCAGCCAGATCAGGCAACTGAGTGCCAGTAAGCCAAGAAATTGGATTACCCATTTATTGGTAAAAAATGCTTTCAGCTTGCCCATCTATGCTCTCACTGAATCAGTAAATCGACACGGCGATTGATCGCCCTGTGTTCGGGACTATCGTTCGGCACCAAGGGTTCGCCATCGGCGCGGCCTTCGAAGCGGACTTTGCCGCTCAGCGTGGCCAACGAACTTAACATTTCGCTGACTTTCTTGGCTCTGGAGTTCGACAAATGCCAGTTGGATGGAAAACGCGCCGAGACGATGGGTTTGTCGTCGGTATGTCCGGTGACCAGCAAATTATCCTTACCGGCCGCCAGTTCATCGGCGATTTTTTTCAGCATCGGCGTAAACTCGGGTTTCAGCTGATCGCTGCCGGAGGCGAAGGAATTGCGCACCCGCAACAGCTTGTCGTCGACCACTTCCACCATGTTGGCGGCTATTTCATTGGCCAGAAGCTGCTTGAAACGTTCGCGCCGCTCCACAACCACCGGTTTAACCACCGGTACGGGTGGCGGCATCGCCGCGCTGGCGATTTGAATGGGTTGTTTGGCAAGGTCGAACAACTGCTTGTAAACCTGATCCGAACGGGAGTTAAGCGCCAGTACAAAACCTATATAAACCAGAATCAGCGCCACGCCCAGCACCGCGCCGACCACCCATAGCGGCACGTAGCGCACCAGGGCGTTGCGCACGTCCTTCAAACCTTGCCAGCGCGGCGACAGTTCGCGTTCGTAATCGCCCTTGACGCGCTGAATCAACTGATAAAGCTCGAGGCGGTATTTCTCCAACGCATTGCCACCGCCGGTCAACACCCGGAATTTGCCTTCAAACCCCAGACTCAAAAATAAATAGGCCAGCTCTATGAGCGCCAGATTTTGTGCCGGTTGCTTGACCAGCAAACCGACGATGTCGAAAAACTTTTCGCCGCCCCAGGCTTCCTTGTGAAACGAGATCAGCAGACTCTGGTGTCCCCAGGCGCTTTGTGCTCCCCACGGCGTGTTGAGTATGATTTCATCGAGAAACGAGCACAACGCATAGCTGGCCATGCGGGTATTGTCGGCGCTAATACCGGATTGCAATAAGCGGTTTTCGAAGCCGCTGATTTCGGCGGACAGTCGCTGCCGCAGTTCGTCGATGGCCGGATAAACGGCGGTTTGCCGCAAACGGCTGGCCAGCGAAATCAGCGAAAGCGCCGCGGCAACCATTGGATTTTCCTGAAAATCCGCGGAAGGCAATGCCAGGGCGGCGGCCGGATTAAAGCCGGGCGCAGGCGTAAGTGTAGGCGGTGGTGACGCTTGAAACACCGGCGTTTCCGGAGGCGCAGGCGGATTGCTGCGCCGCCCTCCCGGCATTGGCCGGATCACGGTGCGGTCGCTATCGTCGAAGGGTCCGCCGGGATCGTTGCGGTTATCGTTTTGATTCATACCGTTCAGCCTTTTCTAATCGCCCAAAACTCCAGCTCCAGCTCCGGAAAATTGCCGCCGACATGGATGGCAAATCCTCCGGAAACCGATAGTTTCGCCCACATCTCGCTCTGTTTGTTCAGCTCGAAATAGGAGTAACCGGCATGAAAGGGAATTTGCCGGGGAGCGACCGGCAAAGCCTGAATACTGATGCCGGGCAATGCCGACCTGACCAGTTGCTGAATATCTTCCACAGGGCCGATTTTGACCTGAGGGGGGAAATGCGAGCGAATCAGTTCCGAAGACACTTGCGCCTTGGCGGCCAGCACGAAAATCGCGCCATCCAGCAAAGTCAATTCGGGCCGTTTCGCCACATAAACCCCCGGCTTGGCTTGTGCCAGCGGCAACTGCACCGCATTTTGCTCCAGCACCATGCTCAGCAATCCGCGCAGCTCGTCTATCAGCGGCATGAAACTGGTTTTCAGGTCGTCATGCTTGTAATCCGGAAACGCGATCGGCCGCTTGCCGGGCCGATAGAAGGTGGACAGTTCTCCGGCCAATTGCAGACAGAGCTGGAAAAAATCTTCGGGATGCAAAGTTGCAGCATTAGCCAGATGAGCCAACAAAGGCTGATAGCGGTTGATCATTTGCAGCAACATGAAATCGGCGACTTCGGCCACCCCGCCCCCCTGTCCGCTGCCGGCCACGCGCGCCGCCAGGGCTTCGCCGCGGGTATGCAGCAAACCCTGCAGTTCGCGGGCAAATCCGGCCAGAATGCCGGCGCCGGAGCAATGTACCGCCGGCGGTATGTAGTGTTCATCGAGAATCACGGTTTTATCGGCGCGCACTTCGATGATCCGCGCCACGCCCAGACATAGATAACCGGAACGTTCCTGGCTATCGCACATCAGCCTAGGCTTAAGGGTACCGATTTGCACATCGTAACGGCCATCGGCGCCACTGTTGTGATCGCGAACCTGACGTTCGCCGAGGCGAAAACGCGCCATGTTGTCGGGATAAGCTTCGCTATCCACTTCGGTCGAATCGGGACGGCGCAAGGGTAAAGCCAAATAGACCACACTGGCTTTTTCGTCTTCCGGCACATCCAGAGGCAAAGGCAAATCGTTGTCGCGCGGCAGATTAAACGGCGTACCGTCCTGGAACACCCCTCCGCATTCGCTCAGGCCTAATTTGCCTATGGCGAGGCAACTTTGATCGAGTTTCAAGCGCGAGAAGCCCCAGGCATAGGCGCGGATACCCTGCGTCAAGCCATGCACCAGATTCTCGATATAGCGATCATGCTGTTGGAAGTGCTGAGGGCGGAGGAACATCCCTTCAGACCAGATTACCCGATTGTTTTCAGACATTTTTAATGGCTCTTTAAAACCGACGAACGATTATGAGGATTTAGATGAACGGCTTAATAGCAGCATCTGTTTTTCATAGGCTTCGGCGAAAGCGTCGCCGAAGAATTCTTCCATGGAGGCTGCTTTTAATTGCGGATATTTCTCGGCGTAATATTCCCAGCATTTGGCTTTTTTCTGAAACAACACGCCTTCGCCTTGTGTTTTTTCAATCGCTTGCGGATCGAAATTGCGCAGAATATCGGCCAAAGCCGCCTGAATACCGGCAGTCATCGCCATCTGGTGATTCATAATATCGCTAAAGCCTTCCCGAACAGCTTCCTTAGGCGGCAGAAAACCGGGATTGGTTGGCGCCAATATCAACTTGATGGCGTCATCGGCATTGGGCGTAAACTTTAAGGGATTATTATTAACCGGACGCATGGTCGTGACCGATACCCTGAACTGGCTTTTTAGTTCGGCACGGGCGCGCAACACCAGCATCAAGCCTTCCACCATGCTGCGCAATAATTCCCCGGAGGTTTTCATCAGCACCGGCCATTGTTCGGCAGGTAAAAAATTGGCATCGTTGATACCGGCGCCGGCCAAAAACTGCCGCAAAAGCTCCGACTCGGATACAGTTACATCAGGCTGCCGCGGCTGAACTTTATGAGGTTCGGCCACGGCAAGCTCCGGCACCGGTTTAGGCTCGGCGACGGTAATGGCCGGAGCGGTCGGAGTAAAAGTCGCGGCAAAAATATCGGGCACATCCTCTGCAATGTGTACCGGATTTTCCGCAACGGCGACAACATCGACCGGCAACTCGGCCTCGGCCGGCAGATTAGGCGGATTAAACAATTCGTCAACCTTTTGGAGATCCGGTTGGGTCGGGTTATCGCTAAATAACGCATCGAAATTGGATGTTGTTTCCAGCTGCGGCGGCTTATCGTCCGCGATGCCCACGTCCGCAAAAAAATTGTCCGGTAACGGCGGCAGTTCGGGCTTTTGATTGCTACCGGCACTGGGCAGCGAATCCAGGGTGGACAGCAAATCACTGAAATCCAGGTCGTCGCTGGCCGGTGCTTGCGAAGTACTCGCGACCTGCGGCGGCGTAAAGCTTTCGTGAAACACCGATGATTCGGGTTGATCGATAAAGCTGCTGTAAAAATCCGCCGAAGACTCCGGCGTTTTCGGTGCGGTAAAGGGGCTGTCCAGCAAGCCGCTTTCCGCCAGTTCCAACTGCCGTACCGGTTCGACGATGGGCGAAAAACTGGCTTGAGCACTGGCAACGATGCTGACCGACAGTTCGTATTCGCCTATCCGCAAGCATTCGCCGTTTTCCAAGGGTGCTTGATTTTGCTGCAACGACAGGTCTTTCAGCGCCAGATAAGTGCCTCCGGTGCTGCAGTCCTGAATAAAATATTGGCCGTTCTGAAAAACGATGCGGGCATGCAGCCGGGAAATAAATTTGTCCGGATCGGGCAACACCAGATGATTATCCGGCGAACGGCCGACTGAACCGCCCTGCTCGTCAAACCGGGCGCTAATCTCTTGTGCCGGAGGCGATCCTTTGTAGCTGATCGCCTTGAGAATTAAACTCATGCCTTAAACCTGCCGTACCAAGCCGAATGCTTCATGCTTACACCTCGGGCACGAAAAAGAACGGACTGCCTTCATGTCCGGCATGTTGCAGAGGCGCATATTGCGGCGATTGTTCGAATCCGGCGCGGGATGCGGAAACCCGAACCTGATTGGATACGTCGCGGAAAATATCGTAATCCTCGATCACCCGCTTATTGCTGCGCAAGACTTTCAAGAAGGCGTTGGCAAACACCGAATGCTCGCCGCCACCCTCGTCCATCACCGGCTTGACGCCGCCGGAAGTCAGCACGGTGCGCGCCTTGCGGCTGTTCATCGCCTTCAGCCAGCGTTCGCGCTTGGCTTGATCCATGCCCTCCGGCAGCTTGGCGACAGCCGAACCGGTCAAGGCGCCGGAGTAGCAGGAATCCGCCACCACCATGATATGCCTGGCCGGCATGATGCTTAAAAATTCGGTAATACTCTGACTGGAAATCCAGTTGGCGCTATTGCCGACTTCGGAATCGACCGGCAACCAGTAAGCGCTTTGAGTTTTTTTGTCGATTTCGCCATGACCGGCATAGTAGATCAACAAATTATCCTGATCGGTCAGCTTTTGATTCAACTCGTTCAATGCCGACATGATGGCGTGGCGACTGGCATTGGTCAGCAGCTTGGTTTTAAATCCGTAGCGTTCGCGCAGCAAGACTTCCAGGCTCCTGGCATCGCTAATCGGAGTTTTCAGCGACGAATAGGCGCTGTAATCGTTGTTGCCGATGATTAACGCATAAAATTTGCCGAATTGAATATCGCCCGGACGCTTACTATCGCCGTTGTTAACGCTGGGAAAACTGTCCTGGCCCGGCGCTTCCGAAGCCAACAAGCGCAGATTCAAGTTGCTGCTTTGATTGCGTTTATCGGTGGCGATAATCTGGACGATGGTTTCCGCGCCTTGCAAGGCAACGTCCGTTTCAAAACGGCCGGAGGCATCCACCGCCAAGGGTTTATCGTTCAGCAGTAATTTAGTCAGGCCGCTAGGCGTCTCAATCCGCCCGACGAGGCGTTTACTTTGCTCGCCTTGCCCGAATTGGATGCTGGATATGCCGCGCGTCACGGTGATGGCGGGTTCCAGCAGCTCGATATTCGGGCCGCTGCCTGCCGCCGCCAGTTGGGTAGGCGTCTGCCGTTCGACTTTTTCTTTGAGGGCGGCAATTTCCCTGGCTTGTTGTTGCAAAGCTTGTTTGCGTTGATCGATCTTGCTTCTGTCCAGTTTTTCCGAGGAGGTCAGCCAGCTAGTCAATTCCGCCGATTGTTTTTGATAGGTTTCGATTTTTTCGTTCAAGCGGTTTTCGGCATCGTTGGCTTTGCTTTCGGCCGCCTTGGCTGACGGTTTTTCCTGGCGCGCCGTTTCCAGTTCGCGCTTCATGCGCTGTCTTTCCTGGCCCAAAGTTTCAGTCAATGCGCCCAACTTGGCCTGCTGGCTTTTCAACTGAGATTCTTTTTCGCGCAGTTGTTGCTCCAATGCCTGAATATCGCTGGAACCACCGGGAGCGGCCGATTTTTGCTGTTGCAGTTTGTTGCGCAAGGCTTCGAGTTCGTCTTGGGCACGGCGCAGGTTTTCCTGTTGTTCCAAAGCCTGTTCGCGGGTATTTTGGAGTTGCGTGCGCAATTGTTCGGCTTCCTGACGGGATTGCGCCACTTCCTGGCGCAACTCCACCAGTTCCTTATTGACGATGTTTTGGGCATCGACGGCCGGCGTGTATTGCAAGCCCGCTTCGTCCAGCCCCGCCGACTTGCGGTACCAGCGCATGGCGGTTTCCTGATTCTGGGGAACGCCGAGGCCCTTTTCGTATAAATGGCCGAGATTCAACTGCGCCTGAAAATTTCCCTGCGCCGCGGCTTTTTCATACCATTGCGCAGCGGCTTGATAATCGGTTTGTGCACCCAGGCCTTTCTCGAAGATCTCGCCGACATATAATTGAGCGGCGGCATCGCCTTCCTGGGCTTTCGGCAGCCAGATTTTCAAGGCGCTAGCGTAATTGGCCCTGTCGTAAGCCACATATTCGCCGCCGCGCACTTCGCAATCCGCCGCCGTGGTGCGGATCGGCCGCCTTTGAGTCAGATAGGTCATTTCGGAACCCAATTTCCGGACCTGGCCTGGTAGCAGGCAATCGACCACCAACAGTTTGTTGGTATCCTGAATCGCAAAGCCTTCGGTAGCCTTGGCCATTTCTTCCTTGCTGACTTCGCGAGCGCACGCGGCCAGTAAGATCGCAGTGACCGCAACCGTCAGAGTACGAACCTGAAAAATCTTTACAGACATGCGCAGCCGCCTTATCGATGAGATTGACCTGCGCGAAACATAACAGAAAACCCTAGTGGCTACAAATGACTAATGGTTTGCCGCCAGGCGCGACAGAATTTCCGGCCAAATGGTTTGCCAACCGTGGTTATGATCGATGGCCGGAATAATTTCGACATGGCTGTTTTCACGGCTTTTCAGCGCTTGATAAAACAAATGCGGAGGAATATTGCCATCCCGTTCCGCCAAAAAATGCCATTCCGGAATACCGCTATTGGCGCCGGCGGCCGGATTGAGCGACTCTTTCAGGCGCCGATAACCGTGATAATCCGCCCAGACGTCGATATCGTAATTGACCGCCAACGTCAGAACCGCCTTGGTTTGCGGCAAGCGCTTCGCCAATAACATCGCTAAACCGCCGCCGCCGCTATGCCCTATCAGCACTAATTCGCGGTAAGCGTATTGTCGGCTAAAATCCTCCAGGGCCGAAGCCAGCGCGGCCACCACCCGTTCGCCGTAACGCGCCCCGGTCCAAAGATCGGCATTACAACCGGCATCGCCGGCATGGCCGTTATAGCAAGGCCTAGCCAAATACAAGGCAGGTTCATCGTCCATGGCCATCAATGGCAACATTACCGAGGCCCGTGTCGTCGGCTCGGCGGCCGGTATCACCCCTTGTTCCCAGGGCCTGCCATCGCCTTCCAGATAAACGTGCAATCGCTTAGCGGCCGACTCGCCGGGCCGGTAAAACCCGGCAAGCGCGAATCCGCCGGCGTTTAATTCGATAGCTTTAAAGCCGAACCCTGCCGCTTGCTCATGCAACCGAGCAAGCGGCGAACTGCAAGCGGCAAGACTCAACAGCCAGTATAAGCCAACCAGTACGGCGAATCCCTTCATGCGCCAATGCCTGCAAACAACGCCGAACACCAGGCCGCCGTAACCATCCGCTCGATCCCGAGCCCTTATTGTTGCGGCTCTGCCGGCTGCACGCTCAATTGGTTGCCTTTGAGCTTGACCGTAAACGTACGGGTTTGATGCGCGCTCACCGGCGCGATTGCCCGCCACTGTGCGGTATCCAGTTGCCGAAAAGCCGCGAAAAAGCCCAGGTTGCGTACATCGGCTCCGGGCTCTATGCTCAGGGTTTTGCTGTCGCCCGGTTTCAAAAGCAACTCCTGTTTGCGCGCCAAATCCGCTGCCAGCGTCGCCTGTTCCTTGTCGAACAAGGCGAAAAAATCGGCGGAACCGAAGGCACTGGTTTCACGCAATTCATAGATACGCAGCATCACCGGCGACGCCTTGCCAAAGCCGTCCGGATTAATATCGGCCGCACTCTCGATCTGCAGATTGACGATGGTCGGCGGTGGAGGCGGTTCCGGGGGCGGAGTTCTGGCGCAGCCTTGCAACAACAGATTGAAAAAAATTAATGTCAGAACGCGTATCATCATCTCGAAATCCTCCCATATCCATAAAACCTAAATATTGGCTCAATCTTATCAGCCCGACGACATTTCCGATAAAATCCCCTTAAACTTCAGACTCCGGCTGCCTCATGTCCTCATTTGATACCTCATTAAAGGCTTTTCAGCAATCGCAACTCAGCTTTGCCGAATTATTAGCGATCGCCAATCAACTGGGCTCGCAACCGGCTGCCGTAGCCGATGCCGCGCGTCGATTACTGGAAAGCGAGCATGGATCAGGCCAGTTGTCCGATCAGGTGTATTTTGCATTGCAGGCCGCATTGGACGACGAAACCCGGCTTTCCGGCCCGGATCAACCAACGCTACGACAGCCGCCCACCACCCCTTACGACGATGCGACCCGGCTGCAACCCACGACCATAGCGGCTCAGACCCAAACCACGCACCCTACCGCGTCTTTGCTGAATACCGAATCGCTGTTACGCGACCCTCAACAAACCCAATCGCAACCCGAAACCGAACTCAGCGTCGGCAGTACCCTGAAAAACCGCTTCGTACTGCAACAACTGCTCGGCGTCGGCGGCATGGGCATGGTGTTCAAGGCCACCGATTTACGCAAGATCGAAGCGTCCGACAAAGAGCCGTTCGTGGCATTAAAGGTGTTGAATCAGGATTTCCAGGCCAACCCGATGGCCTTGATGGCCCTGCAACGCGAAAGCAAACGCGCGCAAACCCTGTCCCATCCCAACATCATCAAGGTCTACGATTTCGATCGCGACGGCGCGCACGTCTTCATGACCATGGAGTATTTGGAGGGCCGCCCGCTCAGCCATCTGATCCGCGAGCACGCCGATAAAGGCCTACCCTATAAACAGGCCTGGCCGATTATCCATGCCATGGCCGAAGCTTTGGGCCATGCCCATCGCAAAAAAATCGTGCATTCCGACTTCAAGCCGGGCAACGTCTTTATTGATGAGAGCGGCGAAGTCCGGGTTCTGGATTTCGGCATTGCCTGCGCCATCGGCCGCGGCGACAAGGACAAACAGGATGCCACGGTGTTTAACGCCCGTTCACTGGGGGCTTTGACCCCTGCCTATGCCAGCCTGGAACAATTGCAAAACCGTCAGCCAGATCCGCGCGACGATATTTACGCGCTGGCTTGCGTCAGTTACGAATTATTGACCGGAAAGCATCCGTTCGGCCGCCTGTCTGCGGAAAAGGCCCTGGAAGTCAATCTGGAAGCCAAGCCAGTAACCTCCATTAGCCGCAGACAATGGAAGGGTTTGCAAAAAGCCTTGGCATTTAATCAAGAACAGCGCTGCGCAACCATCGAGGAGTTTCAAGCCAGCATCGGCCCACGCTCGCCGGTATTTTACGGACTCTGGGGAGCCGGGCTTATCGCCGCCGGCCTGTTTGCCGCCAACATCTATTTGACCATGATCGCACCGCCGGCCGTTATCGAAGCCCCCAAAGTGGCGATAGAACTCAGCCCCGAACAACAACAGAAAATCAGCGATCTGCTGGAACTGGCCGCCATCCATTTCGATGTCGGCTATTTGACCGCGCCAACCGGCAGCAATGCCCTGTGGGCTTATCAGGAAGTATTGAAAATCGATCCCTATAACCGCCAAGCCGTGGACGGCATCAACAAAATTGCCGACACCCTGGAGCAACAGGCCTGGGAAGCTTACGAAAAGAGCGACCGGGCGGCGGCGATCAAAAAAATACAGGAAGGACTGGAAGCAAATCCTGGACACAAAGGTTTATTGAGTTTGAAGGACAAGTTACGGGCGGCTTTATGAGTAAAACCGACACCCAGCGACGAAAGGTGAAAATCGACCCGTTGAGGTCTATCGCTTAACGTGATTCAATGACAGTAATCAGATCATAACCTACCGTCGCCGATGATATACAGAAGGAAAAAATCACAGCCTGCAATGGATTGGTTCATCAAAGATCATTTCCAGTAGATATACGGAAACTACCTAATTACTCTAGTGATGCGTAACTACCTATGAGCCAGTTCACAGGCATCATAAATTGTCTGCCTGATTTGTCGGGTTCAAAGGGGAAGGCATGAAATATCTGGCTTTGTTTTTGGTGTTTTTGCCACTGCAATTGTTCGCCACGGCGCAGTCGCCTGAAACTCTGACTTATCAGGGAAAAACCTACGCTATGTTCGAGGAACCGCTGGAACAATATTTCAAGGCGGTCGGCAAACGGCCTGACGACAGGCTTCGGTTTGTGGTCACCAGCAATTGGCGCGGCTATTTCGGAACGTGGGAAATCAGGGACGGCAAGTTATTACTCGTCAAATTGCAGCAATATGACGCCGACAAAATGCGCCAACTTTTCGAAAAAGGCACAAAGGCTTCATTCAGTTCGGCATACAAGGATATCCACATAGGCGAAATCATTGTTGGCATGACCGCACCGGTTTTCGCCGAGTGGTACAGCGGCACGCTGAAATTGCCGCAAGGCAAGGTACTGCAATATGTGCACATGCCATATGCCTCGCTTTATGAACGCGAAATTTTGATCGAAATCGATAAAGGCCGCGTCTTCAAAATCAGTGAACATGACAACAGCAAGGATGAAAAACTTTTGTTCAGCACTTGGTCGGACAGACAGTGGGTAGCCTTAAGCCGCGAACCGTTGCCCGATCCAGGCGACTGGGTCGACGCCCGCTTGCTTAAGGATGAGGAAGACAAACCCACCTCGTTGGCAAAACAATTCACCAAACAGCGCAAAATTTTCAAAACGCGCGGCACGTTCTTTGATTACAAGGGTGAAAAAAGATTACACATCGAGGGCAGCGTCAAAACTCCAATGGTAGACATCACTGTTTTCCAACTTCCCGACGGCGTCAAAATTTGCCATCTTGATGAAAACTGCAAAACTCAGGACGACAGCATTATAGTCGTAGGCGATCCGGTCGAAGTAGAAGGACGTTTCATCTTTAGCGCCGAGAACGGCGAATCGGGGGTGCAAGCCACCGCAATAAGGCAACTCAAGCCTGGTGAGACAATGCATGCGGCGGATTTCCCTTCGCAATATGCATTACAGAACCATAGAATGCGCAGAGGAGCGAAGCGTATCGTTCGCGGGGATAGGAATAAGGGGCTGGAATAAGGAGGGCCGTAGGGCGGATAAGCGAAGCATCATCCGCCGCCTTAGGTAATCCTCTCAATGCATGACGCTATCGCTTATGCATCCTACGATTGCGGACAATCATATGGCGGCAAACGAACATTTAGAGGACATTGAAGTTACTTCATCAAGCGACAGCTTCTGGCCGCAAGCCGTTATTCGCCTGGCGACAGCCAGTGAATTTCTGCGCATTGGCACGGTTTTCATTCATTGCGGTATCCGACGAGTTATCAAGCCAGCCCCTTTCACCTTGATCGCCAATCACGTCCCTTTTTTCTAACCACCCTCGTCAGTGTTACAATAAGCTTTCCCAGAATGACTTTCGATTCGCAACCATGATGCACTCTTTCCGTTCAACATACAGCCTGTTTGCCGGGCTGCTGCTATTTGCCGCCGTACAGTCGCTGCAGGCCGCAAGCCCGATCTTTACGCCCGCCGCGCCTAGCGTGGCGGCATCCAGCTACTTTTTAATGGATTTTAACAGTGGCCGGGTACTGGCGGAAAAAGAAGCCGATAAGAGAGTGGCTCCCGCCAGTTTGACCAAAATCATGACCGTTTATGTGGTGTTCCGCGAGTTAAAAGCCGGCCACATGACGCTTGACGAAAAAGTCACCATCAGTCAGAACGCCTGGGAAACCGGCGGCTCCAAGATGTTTGTCGAAGTCAACAAACAGGTTTCCGTGGAAGACTTGCTGCAAGGCGTGATCATCCAGTCCGGCAACGACGCCAGCGTGGCACTGGCAGAGCATGTGGCGGGCAGCGAACAGACCTTCGCGACCATGATGAACGAACAGGCCGCGCGTCTGGGCATGGTCAACAGCCATTTCGAAAACAGCATGGGCCTGCCAACGCCTAACCATTACAGCTCAGCCCGCGACTTGGCGCTATTGGCGCAGGCGCTGATCAAGGAGTTTCCGGATTATTACCGCTGGGATTCGCAAAAGGAATTCACCTACAACAATATCACCCAACAGAACCGTAATCAGCTGCTGTGGCGCGATCCTTCGGTCGATGGCGTTAAAACCGGTTTTACCGATGACGCCGGCTACTGCATGGTCGCTTCCGCCAAACGGGAAGACATGCGGCTGATTTCGGTGGTGATGGGCACCGCCAGCCCCAATGCCCGCTCCAACGAAAGCCAATCCTTGCTGAATTACGGTTTCCGTTTCTTCGAAACCCACCGACTCTACGAAGCTAAAACCCCGCTAACCGAGGCCCGCGTCAGAAAAGGCGTCATTTCGAAAGTACAGGTCGGCGTTGCGGAAGACATTTACGTCACCGCGCCGCGTAAACACTTCAGCGAATTAAAGGCCGAGACCCAGGTCGACAAGGCTATCCTGGCCCCGCTGAACAAAGGCGACACAGTCGGTAGCCTGAACATCAGCTTGGCCGGCGAAACAATTCTGAACAAACCGCTGGTAGCCATGGACAGCGTCGCCGAGGGCGGTATTTTCCGCCGTCTTTACGATGCCGCTTTGGGTTTATTGGAGAAATAATGTCTGACCAGGTTTATCTGAACGGCGAATATCTGCCGCTAGCCGAAGCCAAGGTTTCCGTACTGGATCGCGGGTTTTTGTTCGGCGATGGAATTTATGAGGTCATTCCCGCCTATGCGGGCCGTTTGTTCAGGCTGGAAGATCATATTGCCCGCCTCAACAACAGCCTGAGCGGGATACGTCTGGATCTGAATAAAACCGTTGCCGAATGGCAAGCGATATTTCAGCCACTGCTGGAAAGCGACAAGGATCAATACATTTACCTGCAGATTACTCGCGGCTATGCGCCCAAGCGCGACCACGGTTTTCCGGAACAAGCGGTGCCGACCGTGTTCGCGATGTGCTCGGAAATCAAACCGTTTGCCGGCCGTCTGAGCGGCATCAAAGCCGTGACGCTGGACGACAACCGCTGGCAACTCTGCAACATCAAAGCCATCACCCTGCTGGGCAATATCCTGCTCAGACAGGAAGCGCTGGACCAAGACTGCGCCGAAGCGATACTGGTTAAAAACGGCTATGTCGTCGAGGGTGCGGCCAGCAATCTGTTCGCTGTCATCGACGGCGAATTGATCACGCCGCCCAAAACCAATGAAATCCTGCCGGGCATCACCCGCGACGTGATTCTGGAATTGGCGCAGGCCAATAATATCCCTTGCCGCGAAGACATTATCGCGGAGGAAGCCCTGCAAAATGCCAGCGAAATCTGGGTCACCAGCTCCACCCGCGAAATCGTGCCGGTCGTGGAACTCAATGGCGCCGCGGTCGCCGACGGTAAACCCGGCCCGGTCTGGCAGGCCATGGATCAACTGTTACAAGCCTACAAAAAGTCCTTGTCATGAGCGAAACCGAAACACTGCTGGAATTTCCCTGCCAGTTTCCCATCAAGGCGATGGGCAAAAGCCGCGACGATTTCGACGCGATCGTGGTCGAAATTATCCGCCGCCATGTCAGCGACATCCGGGAAGGCGCGGTCACCAGCCGTCCGAGCAGAGCCGGCACCTATACCTCGGTCACCGTCATCATCGAAGCTACCAGCCGCGAACAGCTGGACGCCATCTATCAAGGATTGACGGATAGCCCAGACGTATTGATGGCGCTTTAATCGTCAGTGACTGAAGCCACCGTATTGCGCAATCTGGGATTGCGGGACTATGTGACAACCTGGCGGCAAATGCAGCAATTCACCGCCGACAGAACGCCGGAAACGGCCGATGAAATCTGGATTACCGAACACCCCCCGGTTTATACGCTGGGCCTGAACGGCAAACCCGAACACCTGCTGCGCCCAACCGGCATCCCCGTGGTTGCGAGCGACAGGGGCGGCCAGATCACCTACCACGGCCCAGGTCAACTGGTGATTTATCTGCTGGCCGATCTACGACGGCTAAACTCGGGCCCTCGGCAGATGGTGACAGTGCTGGAAAGCGCGGTGATAGAGACATTAAGACTATACGGCATTCAAGCCCAGGCCAGAGCCGAAGCGCCCGGCGTCTATGTAGACGGAAAGAAAATCGCTTCGTTAGGCTTAAGAATCAAACGCGGTTGTTGTTATCACGGCTTGAGCCTGAACAACAGCATGGACTTGAGTCCGTTCGGCGACATCAACCCTTGCGGTTATGCCGGACTGGAAGTCACGCAACTGGCAGACTACTCCGTGGCTGTGCAAAACCACGAATTGGCCGTACCGGTCGTTCACCAAATCATCAAGGCTATCGAAACATGAAACTGGACGCCCCTTCCCGTTTAACGCCGGATACCCATCAACGCAACGCCGACAAACTGTCGCGGATTCCGGTCAAGGTCGAAAAACCCGAAACCACGCTGCGCAAACCGGACTGGATTCGCATCAAGCTGCCTGCCGGCGACAAGGTCAACCAAATCAAACAATCGTTGCGCGAAAATCGGCTACACACGGTCTGCGAGGAAGCGGCCTGTCCAAATCTGGGCGAATGCTTTAGCCACGGCACCGCCACCTTCATGATCATGGGCGACTTGTGCACTCGCCGCTGCCCGTTCTGCGATGTCGCTCACGGCAAACCACAGCCGCTGGACGCCGAGGAGCCGGCCAATCTGGCCGCCACCATCGCCGCCATGGGATTGAAATATGTGGTTATCACCTCGGTCAACCGCGACGATCTCCGCGATGGCGGCGCCGGACATTTTGCCGACTGCATCGCGGCGATTCGTGCCCAAGCGCCAAACACCACCATCGAAATACTGGTGCCGGATTTTCGCGGGCGGATGGAATCGGCGTTGGATATCCTGCATCGGCAACCTTGCGACGTGTTCAACCATAATCTGGAAACCGTGCCCAGGCTCTATCTGGAAGCCAGGCCGGGCGCCGATTACCAAACCTCGTTGCAACTGCTGCAACGACACAAAAGCCTGATGCCGGCCATTCCGACCAAATCCGGCCTGATGCTGGGCATAGGCGAAACCGAACCGGAAGTCGTGCAGGTCATGCAGGATCTGCTGGCACACGGCGTCGGCATGCTGACCCTGGGACAATATCTACAGCCCAGCAAGGAGCATCTGGCGGTTAAGGAATATATCCATCCCGAGCAATTCCAACGTTATGCGGAGATCGCCAACAATCTGGGGTTTCAGCATGTAGCCAGCGCCCCGCTGGTTCGCTCTTCCTACCATGCGGATTTACAGGCGGCGGAAATAATTCATAACCGTTAGCCGGTAACGGATAGCCCCCACTCGCCGATTTGCGGATAACCTGGAAATTGCAGACCGATAAGTCCCGTTTGAAAACAATACCTTATGCAACAGCCTTTTTCCGGCGCCATGTTCGGACCTGGTCTATAATGGTCCAATAACAAATTACTGGAGCGGCCAATGCAAAATCCAACGCGCAAACAGAGCATTTCCCAAGCATCTTTCCTTCAAAAAAATCCTCTGGCAATCGGCATTGCACTGAGCTGCCTACTTCCCGCAGCGAATGCGATTCCTCTATCATCAACCTTGAATCCCAATCAGCAAGCCGTATCGAATGCAATGAGCGCTTGCTTTGACGTCTACTACCAAGCAGAGAATACAATTCCGACAATATGCGATGCAGGAACTATGACATCCAACCTGCAAAGCCTGACGCCGGATCAAATCTTTGGCATGGGCTCCATGGCGACCCGCGTCAATGGCGGAAAAATCACCCAGCCGTCCGATTATTTCAGATTAAAACGTAAAAACCGTTATGGCGGCGGCGCGGGCGACGACGATTTTTCCCGATTAGGATTCTGGGCCAAGACCGACAATGATTTCGGCTCGATTTCCACAACCCCGAATTTGGCGGGCTTTAAATTCGACAATCATAATTTCGTGTTCGGCGCCGACTATAGGCTGCAGGATAATTGGGTGGTCGGCAGCTCGTTTGCCTATCGTCACAACAACGCCAGTTTCGCCGCGGGCCGAGGCGAAACCGTAAACGACAGCTATACCGGCAATCTTTATACCACTTACAACATCACCGAGGCGCTGCATGTCGACGCCACGGCCGCTTATGGCGGCTACAGCTATGAAACCACTCGCAATATCAATCTGGTTGGAATCGGATCGTCGGTAGCCAAAGGCTCGCCCACAGGCGGTCAATATGCGTTTAGTTGGGGTGGCGGTTACGACTTTAACCTTAAGGCGCTGACGATTGCGCCTTATGCGCGCGGCGAATATTCGAATCTGGATATTGACGGTTACAGCGAAACCGGCAGCGTGGCCGCAGTGCGCTTCGCCAAGCAAAATATTGAGTCCCTGACTTCGACCGTCGGCATCCAGACCGCCTATACCTTCAGCTTTCCGTGGGGCGTGTTGATCCCGCAATTGCGCGGCGAATGGCATCACCAATACTTCGATGGCCGGCCCCAGATTCAGGCCAGTTTCGTGACCGATCCTACCGGCCAGGTTTTTACGCTATCCGGAGCCGGTCCAAGCCGCAATTACTATACTTTCGGCGCCGAGGTTTCCAGCGTTTTGCCGGGTGGCGTATCGGCGTTTTTAGCCTATGAAACCCTGCAAGGCTATACCAGCATCGACAGCAATAAATTGATGCTGGGCGCCCGGCTGGAGTTTTAAGCTAAGCCTCGTGGAAAACGGCCGGCCCAAATCGAGATGGGAACTTAACATCCGATTTGGGCCGGCTGCTTAGTTAATCATCACTACTCCGCCTTTCACCGTCAGCATGGCATCGCCGCTGACCGTGGTCATCAAACCCTTAACATCGGTTTTCATCTGCCCTTCGATGCTAATGGTCATGCCTTTGATAGTCACGCCCATTTGATCGATTTTTATGCTGCTTTGCCCGACTTTAAGCTCGATGGATTGCATGGCTTCTTCGGCGATTTTGCCTAAATCCAGCTTTACCGTACGATTACCCATGGCAAGCTTCAAGTCATCGTTGCCCTGCTTGATTTCAGCACTTCGGTTACCCATTTTAACCGTCAGACTGTCATTGCCCTGGTCGAGAGTTACCGTACGATGATTGTAAATATCGACTTTCTGATCGCCGGGCGATTTTTTATCGAAACCAATTTTATGCACGTCATCGTTCTCGACGGTGCGGGTAAAGTTTTTTTCGGCATGGATATACAACTCTTCTTCGCCCTTCTTGTCTTCGAAACGGATTTCGTTGAAATTTTCCGAGGACCCGCCTTTGCTGCTGCGCGATTTGATGCCGCTTTGGGTTTTGTTGGCATCCAGTTCGTAAGGCGGCATTTGGTCTGCGTTGTAGACACGGCCGGTAATAATCGGACGATCCGGATTGCCTTCCAGGAAATCCACGATCACTTCCTGACCGATACGCGGAATGTGGATGGCGCCCCAGTTTTTGCCGGCCCAAACCTGAGCCACTCGCACCCAGCATGAACTGTTTTCGTCGTTTTTACCCTCGCGATCCCAATGAAATTGGACTTTGACGCGTCCGTATTTGTCGGTGGTGATTTCATCGCCCGATTTACCGACCACAATGGCGGTTTGAACGCCCTGGACTATCGGGATACGGCTAACCCGAGGCGAGCGATAATGAGTTTTGCTGCTGATCACCGTATAAAGACATTGGTATTGCTCCAGACAATCGGCAATGCCGTTCGATTCATAACCATTATTTTGAATCTGCACCTGCGTGGAAACAGCAATATATTCCTGATTTTGATCGGCACGGGGGAAATCAATCAGATCGAATTTGTGGCCCGTTGCCAGGCTTCGAGTATTGCCGTTGGCGGCGATATATTCAAATCCGGCACGTAATTCCTGCATCCTGACTTTGGCATGCTGATCGCCAACGGACGTTTTTATATAGTTGCCGGGATAATCGTAGACTTCCTTACTATCGCCTTCATGTCCGCCCGGTTCGGTCGATGTCGCCTTTAATTCCGCTTTTGGCTTTTCAAAATCAAAATCATCATGCTCGTAAGTCCCGGACTGAATTTCCTCGCTGACCCGCCATTCAAAGAAATGTTCTTCTTTACGGCGGCCTTCGTTAGCCAGAGGAAAATACCGGATTTTCTGGTTTTCCGCGGCGGTTTGATGCCCGGATTTGTCATCGCACAGCACGATGGTATGCAACCTATCTTTATGCTTGAAGTAGTAATAGATGCCCTCTTCCTCCATTAAGCGGCTGATAAAATTAAAATCGCTTTCACGATACTGAACACAGTATTCGCGCGGCTCGTAGGAGCTGGTGAGCTTGTTCTCCAGATCGGTATAGCCATGCCCGGCCAAGATTTTCTTGACGATATCCGGAACGGACAAGTTGGCCAGGATGCGACAATTACTGTTTCGGGTCAGTAACCAAGGCTTGGGACGCAAGGTAGCGCGGTAATAGTATAAATTACCCATCATGCCGAACAGGCTGATTCGGGCCACCATGCCATGAAAAGAGCGATGCTTGCCGTCCGGCAATTCCAGTTTCACCGTCATGTTTTTGCCCAGCAGCGACTTGAGATCGATATCGTTTTTTTCGCTGAGCAGTTCCAATTCATACTCGAACAACTGGCTCAATCGCTCGCTGCCGGTCATCCGATACAACAGCAAATCAGTCTCACCCAAAGGTGTAATTACCGAAGCTATCCGATCAACTTGAGAAAGAGCCATGTCTTAAATCCTATATTCAGCTTATATTCGCGAAGTTCATTCGATCCAGGCTTTTAGCCAATCAAAACCGTCGGGCAACCCAGCACGATAACGCCACCATGGGCCGTCGGATCCCCCATTCTGGCTGCCGGTAAGCCGCCGATCAGAACCGTAACCGAGCCCATGGCAATCACATCGGGCGGACCAACGCAAACCGCCATGTCGGATACCCGTGCCGCGGGCAGTTTACCAATCAGGGTGGTCACCGCCCCCGGCGGCAAAATGGGCCCGCCGACATGCGGCACCGGGCCGGTAAACATTGGGCAAACATGCATGTCGGTTATTCTTGCGGCGGGCGTACCCATGATTTATTCCTCTATCCGTTAACCAGGCCAAAGCCGGCCATTACCGCCGTTGGCAATATCGGCGCCCTGCTCAAGAAAAAACAGATATTTATCATTGGCTTTTTCCGGCTGGTTTTGCACTGCCGCGAGCATTACGGCGCCAGCAACCGCCTTGGCGGTCAAACTTTCAGCCGGCGGTACGACAGGCGCGTCTTCCGGTGCCATGCTGCCGTCGCTCCAGAAAGCCGCCATTGCCGCCCATGCGGCGGGATTTTCGAATGAAGCAATTTGAGCGGCCACATTAGCCTGCCGCCGATGAGGCTCTGTCGGCTTATAAACCCAGGCTTCGGCTGCCTCCAGGGCTTGAGGCAAATTTTGCGCGGGATTGTCTGCCAACGAACTGCGGGCACTGAGACAAGCCCACCAGACTGCTTCCCGTTTCGGCAATGCCCGAGCCAGGAAACGCACCGCATCGGGATAAAGCTGCCGAGTTATTAAGGCGTTCAAAAACTCTACAGGCCCCGGATCTGATTCAAGACACTTCAGGGCTTGTTGGTCCAGTTGAATATCCTGACAAATGACAGCCGCTTTCGGGATTAAAACTTTATTCAAAGAAACCAAATCAGCCATATTCTTCCCACTATTGAACCTTATTTATTCAAAACCTTACCGGCAACCACCAAAAACCCATCTACCGGTACCCCCGCTTCGTAGCGCAACATGACTTTTTCAAGACCGACCATCGATAATCCAGCCGACTTTATCACGTCCCGAACATACGCTTCGGAATGACTAAACCGTCCATGCGGATGTATTTTATAACCCTGAGAAACGCTTTCTTCGGTCCGTTCCACCGTAAAAATAAAATAGCCACCGGGAAGCAATGCCTTGGCCGCAGCCTGACATACTGGTTCCAGATCGCCAAAATACACCAAGGTATCCGCGGAAACAACCACATCGCAACCTGTAAAATACGAAGCAATGAAAGCCGTTAACTCGGATTGAAATAAATCGTCGTAACAGCCGCGATCTTTGGCTTTTTCCAGCATTTTGGCCGACAAATCCACCCCGACAATTTTTTTGGCATACGGCCGCAGCAAAGGTCCGCAGAGCCCGGTACCGCAACCGGCATCGAGAATATCCAAGGCTTTTCCGGTCTGAGCATAAATATCCTTAACTGCGTCAGACACCAAATAAGGGGCTTTGTAATCAAGCCGTTTAAGAACCATGTCGAAACTGTCGGCAAAGCTATCGAATGTCTGAGTGATATATTCGTCAGCGGCTCTGGGTAGGACTAATTCACCGGTATAAGAATAGAGCCGGTGCAAGGCTAGGGGATTTTCCGGGTCGTATTCCAACCATTGCTTGATTAAAACAATGGCCTCTTCGACGCTTCCCTGCAAGTAAAGGACCGCGCATAAATTCTCGTAGTGTCCGGCATTATAGGGCCTTAAGCTTAATACTTTTCGATAAGCCTCGATCGATTTTGAAAAGTCGCCCTGCTTTTTAAAGGCATTGCCCAAGTTTTTGTAAAACTCGGCATTATCCGGCATCAAGGAAACCGCTTTGGAAAAAGCCTGGATGGCTTCGTCTACGCGCGACAACTGACTTAAAACCACGCCCAAATTACTATGGGCAGCCGCGTTGTCGGGATTTAAATCCAATGCCCTGCCGTAACTTTCCGCGGCCTTTTCAAACTGACCGAGTTTATTGAATATGTTGCCTAAATTATTGTGCGCATCCGAATATCCGGGAACTTCGGAAATTGCCTGCTCAATCGACTCGATGGCCTTGTCGTTGTACCCCTTTTGATGCATCAATAAGCCATAAAAATGCAGCGCCTCCGGAAACGTCGGAAATTGATCCAGGATGGTTCGATAGAGCGCTTCGGCTTCTTCCAATTGATCGGTCTGTTGTAACCGAATCGCTACAGCCAAAGCGTAATCCAAGTCTACCGCTTCTGCAGATGACTCATCTTCTATTGTCATGGGTTAAACCTAAAAACGTAAAAATTAGAAAATCAACCGGCATCGTGAATGAATAGCGATGAAATACCCATATCACCACCGATGACTACACCTGCGCCTGCGCTGAGACCACGAACCCCATCACCGGCACCCCTGATTCCATCCGCAGCACTTCGACACTCAGACGTTGAACGACAAACCCCGCATGAGACAGAACATTGCTCAAGTAAGCCTGGGTATGGCTGTAGCGGCCATGCAAATTTAAGCGAAAACCTTCGTCCGGCTCGGTTTCTTCCTGCTTTTCCACAGTAAATATAAACCAACCCTTGGGTTTTAACGCATTAGCTGCCTCACGAACGACAGCAGTTAAGTCGCCAAAATAGCATAGTGTATCGACGCAGCTTATGCCGTCATACACCGATTCATTAGTCGACAAAAATCCGGTTAATTCGGCCTCGAATAAATCGTCGTAAACATTTCGAGCTTGCGCACGCTCCAGCATTTTGGGCGATAAATCCACTCCGTCAAGGCGTTTTACCAAAGATCTTACTAATGCGCCGAATAAGCCCGTGCCACAACCGGCGTCCAGGAGATGCCATTCGCAGGTATCCCGGCCGATCTGTTGCAGGGTCCGATTAACTAAGTATGGCGCTTGGTAATCCAGCCGATTAAGCGTGCCGTCAAAACAGGCCGCGAAACGGTCGAAGGTTTCGCGCACATAGGCATCGCTGGCTCTGGATGGAATATTGTCACGGGTATAAGCCGAATACATATGCCGAGCCGTTGGATTTTCAGGATCGTCTGCCAACCATTCTTTCAGCGTATCCCTGCACTGATCAATGTCACCCAGCAGGTAGAGGGTGCGACACAGTTTACTGTAGGCTTCCGCATCGAATGGCTTAAGCATCAAAGATTTGCGATATAGGCTAATGGCCTGATGATACTCGCCCAAATTCCGGTAGACATTTCCCAGGTTCTGATAATGATGCGCGGCATCCGGCTCCAAATCGATGGCCCTCAGCAAAGACTGAATGGCGTCCTCAAAGCGGTTAAGATGCCTGAGAACTAGGCCTAAATTTCCATGCGCGGCGACAAAATTCGGGTTGAATTCCAGCACCCGTCGGAAGCAGGTCTCGGCTAATTCGAACTGGCCTGTTTGTAGATAAATATTGCCTAAATTATTTTCGGCATCGACATAATCCGGGGCTAGCGCCAAGGCTTTTTTTATCCATGTTACGCCTTCGGCGGAATGGCCTCTCTGATGTCTAAGTAAACCAAAAAAATGCATTAAATCGGCATTTTCAGGCGCAATCTCCATCAATTGGCTATAGATTTTTTCGGCATGCTCAAGACGATTGGCGTGATGCAGTCGAATACCGAACTCTAGAGCTTGGTCGAAGCTAAGTGTCTGAGATATTGCTTCATTCGCATCCTGCTTTTCTATTGACTGATTCACTATTTCGTCACAAATTTGATAAGGATTTGGCTAATGATACCTTTTCGATTTGATATGTTGATTTTCAGCCTCCTTGCCGAAAGGATGACCCTAAAGCCAATCTATTATCAGGTAAATTGTTCGTGACTTTTCGATAAAGCAGTTCTGGCCAGCAAAATTCCTGCGAATAGTCGGACTCATTGATGACATAGACCGAACCTAATTAACTTATCGTCCTGGTGTTTATACCGGAATCATGAGTCTCGCAGTTGACATCTAAATCAACCGCAAAACATCCTGAAAAAGTGCCGCGACGACGGAAAACACTAGCCTTTTTTTCGTCTGGCATTTTATTTTTAAGAAAATCATTCCAAACATCTAACGGTATGTCGTATTTGCCATCTTTAAATACCTTAGGGCCAACGACAGTAGGATCCACCACCAATCCTGCCGTTTTTGAAAAGTGGATTGCCTATCGGCGAATCCACAGTTCTAGCTGGCTTTATTTTTCGGTAATCTCCAAAACTTCATGTGAGCTTAGATTCACAAGATAGGATTTGTGAGCTTCATTTTCGACCCGTAACGTTTTTTTGTCCTGGCTTGGAATCAGTTTGGTGATGTACACGTCCTGCACATCCTGCTCTTCGTTTTGATCATATACAGTCTGATAAACAACCAGTGTCCATAACTCTTCATCTTTAGCAATATCGACGGCGGCAATCACGCCACCATTTTGTTCAAAACCACGCGATTTGGCGGCGCGAATGACTTCATAGCGGATGTTATTGATTTCAACTGGCTCAACAGGCTTAGGTGCCCGACGTTTGGCTTGTTCTTCCATAGGAGTTACCTCTTTTTTGTTTATTTGAGGGTTAGGCTCACCGGTGCATGCGGCTGCAGCGTATAAAAGTATGCCAAAACCGCAGTAAATACGAATAAGGCTAAGCTTATTCATTTCAGCACATTTTTGACTGTGGCCTCGGTTAAAACACCAACGAGGTCTGCGCCAAAATAAGCCCAGCTATCGGCGTTTATCAAAGCATTGGCAGGACTGATGCTTCTACCGGGTTTGAGGCCATCATAGTCGTACCTTTTGTCTTCCGTATTGACCTTTTTATGCGACAGTTCATGTACAACCGTTAAAGCGCAAAGCCATAATTTCGGAATGTTGCCGAAAAAAGTCCGTTTGCCTGCATCAAGAAAAGCCTGGAATATATAAATGACCGGCATTGTGTCATCGGAGCGAACCGACGCGAAAGTCGTGTCATTCCAATCCTTGTCAGCCCGCTTATGGGGTCTGTCCGAAAAAATGACCGTGGTGGAATTACAGGCACTCTCGATTTTCTTATAGCCCTCTAACAAAACCGCTACAGTGGCTTTCACTTCCTGTTCAGTCGCGGCATCGGTGTGAAACCAGCGTTTGACGACAGCCAAAGTATTGGCGTCGGCACTGCCCAGCTTAACGACCACGTCCATAGACCATTTACGCGCTAACTGTAATGCATCGGACATCATCTTGCGCCGGGATGAACCAAATGTTTCTTCCTCATTCTCTAGCAGAGTTCTTGCGTCTTTCTCGGCTTTGCCGTCAAGTTGATCGAACGCCCACTTAGTGTATGCCTTGGGATGGTCGACTACCCATATGCTTTGATTGCCTTTCTTCATCACAAAATAAAAGTGTTTGAAGGTTTTAAGCATGGCTGCGCGTTTTTGAAAACCGACATTGGCTGTTTGTGCCGCTTTTAAAATCTCTCCGGCATGAGCCTTACCGGGGCTGAACATATCGAGTATGCCTGCCGCATCTTCGATTTTCTTCCGAGCTTTTTGCAAGCTTTCGCTTTTCGTTTCGCTGGGACCTGTATTTACACATAAAGCCTTAAGCTCCGCTTCGATGGCCGTCCAACTACTATCCAATGATTTGGTTTGCAGTACATTGATGAGTGATGAATACACTTCTGTGAAAATGTCCATAACTTGTCCTCATTTTATATGAAAAATCTTTTATTGACTCCGAATCAATGGAGTCAGAGCCATGGTTCATAGTGCGGTTTCGCAACTGTAAACCATCACTCCCTTAAAGTCTCTGCGGATTACCTATCGGCGAATCCACCTTGCGGGTTCTTTAACAAGACTCTGGGCTAAGCGTGCTCGACCATCGGCCCCCACGCAGACTCTAGTGGAGCTGTCGCGGACGCCAGGATGGTGCGTGCGGTGATGACGGTGAATCCGTACTCGAGAAGCCCCTTAACCTTCGGATAGCCCTTTGTTGGTTCCCCGTAGATATTGTTGTAGTCCTCAAGCCCCGCATTGCCAAAGACGCTGCCTTGAACACACTGATTTGCGTTGAAACCCATCACCACCAGGTACCTATCTCCCGTCTTGCCCAGTTGGTCCTTGAGCGTCTTCAGGAACTTGGGTTTACTATTCAAGTCCATATCGCCCATCACGTTGTTGTTGCTCTTTTTGAAGTTATACACCTTCTCGTTGTTCTCGGGGAACTTGCTCGTCAGTGCATCCACTGTCTGCTCATCACCGGCAGTGACATTGAAGATTGGGATCTTGAGCTCCGAAGCAAGGCCGACCACGTCTGCTTGGTTTTGAAGCACACTCCGGCTATCGTATTTGACGTGGAGGCCGTTTCCGACGCGACAGGCCTCTGTGAGGGCGCCGCGCTCGTCTTTTGTCTGGACGTCGATGATGAGTACCCCGATATGTTTACTATTACTCACCAGATCGCGCATCGCGTCGAGCACACTGCCTTCCAACTCTTTAAATTTTCCCTTGGCGGGCTTCAATGCATCCGAGGCATTTTGGTCGTTGACGATCTCGTAGGCAACGCAGTTGGGCTCTGGCGGCTCTCGCTGCTGGGGTGGGATCGCGAGCTCTGTCAATAATTTCGAGCAAAGACCGTCGCTTAGTTTGTCTCGGTTAGCAAACTCTTTCGGATGGTTTCTTCGCCATGTTCGTGCGGCAGCCTTAAGGACAGCGAGCGACGCTACGCCATCACCCTTGGATTTCTCGTGAATATCGAGCTTTTGCAACAGGGTCAGTAACGCGGATGAGCGGAAGCCCAAGTACTTGAGGGCTCCAGAAGTCCGTTTCGTTCCTTCGTCCAACTCAGCGTAGGTTACGGTCAAGTTAGGCATTTACACAATCTCCTTCCAACCTTAATGTTATGAACGGGTATCTGAGGCAGAAAGGGAAGCGGAACTCTTTTCTTACAGTCGCGCTGATGATTCCCTTCAAGTTACTCGACATTCGAGCGACGTCATCGATAAACCCAAATTCAGGATCAGGTCTTGTATTTTGCAGAACCATATCATCCCCTATAACTGTTTTTTAAAAAATGGCTTTCATTTACTCAAACCCATACCCAAACTCCCCATCCTGCACACTGACATGCACCCGTTCGACCGGCTTGCCTTCCACCATTCTGGTCAAAAACTCTTCACTGATTTTCGGCAATACGGTATTGGTCAATATCGCGTCTATCATACGGCCGCCGCTTTCCAGTTCGGTGCAGCGACTGGCGATGAGTTTAATCACATCGTCATCATATGAGAAAGGCACCTTGTGGCTCTCGCCGATGCGTTTTTTGATGCGGCCCAATTGTAGACGGGCGATGGCGCCTATCATTTCGTCGTTGAGCGGGTAATAAGGAATCACCACCAATCGACCCAGCAAAGCGGGTGGGAACACTTTTAACAAGGGTTCGCGCAAGGCCTTGGATATGCCTTCCGGATCCGGCATCAGCTCCGGGTCGCTGCATAAGCTTGAAATCATTTCGGTGCCGGCATTGGTGGTCAGCAAAATCAGAGTATTCTTGAAATCGATCACCCTGCCTTCGCCGTCTTCCATCCACCCCTTGTCGAATACCTGGAAGAAAATCTCATGCACGTCGGGATGGGCTTTTTCGACCTCGTCCAGCAATACGACGCTATAAGGTCTTCTACGCACGGCCTCGGTTAGCACGCCGCCTTCGCCATAACCCACGTAGCCGGGAGGCGCGCCTTTCAAGGTCGATACGGTATGGGCTTCCTGATATTCGCTCATGTTGATGGTGATGACGTTTTGCTCGCCGCCGTACAGGGCTTCCGCCAACGCCAGCGCGGTTTCAGTCTTACCCACCCCGGAAGTACCGGCCAGCATAAATACACCGATCGGCTTGTTGGGATTGTCGAGTCCGGCCCTGGAAGTTTGGATGCGCCGGGCGATCATTTCCAGCGCGTGACGCTGACCGATGATCCGCTGCTCCAACAAGTCCGCCAGCTTCAGGACGGTTTCGATTTCGTTTTTCACCATTCGGCCCACCGGAATGCCGGTCCAGTCCTGAACCACCGAGGCGACGGCCTGATGATCGACGGTCGGCAGAATCAATGGCGACTCGCCTTGTTGCTCATGCAGTTGCGTTTGTAACGCTTTGAGTTCGGTCAATTGCGCTTCGCGATCCACTTGTTCGGTATCGGCACTTGAGCCGGCTTCAGTGCCCGACTCCGCTACTGCCGGCGATTGGCTGGCCGTATCCAGCGCATGGCCACCGGATCTGAGTTTTGCCCGCAAATCCAGTATTTTTACGACCAATTCTTTCTCGGCATTCCAGCGGGTTTCAAGCACGGAAAGCCGCTGTTGCTCTTCGGACAATTTTTCTTGAGCCAGCGCTTCCCTGCCGGCCACCTCGATACCGACGGCTTTTTCCCGGCCAATGATTTGCAGTTCGGTTTCCAAAGCCACAATTCTTTTCCGACAGTCGTCGACTTCGGCCGGCACCGCATGTTGGCTGATACTCACACGAGCACAGGCCGTATCCAGCAAGCTGACAGCCTTGTCGGGCAATTGCCGCGCCGGGATATAGCGGTGCGAAAGCTTGACTGCGGCTTCCAGCGCTTCATCCAGAATCAAAACCTGATGGTGTTTTTCCTGCACCGATACCACGCCGCGCATCATGCCGATGGCTTTTTCCTCACCGGGCTCCAGTACCTGCACCACTTGGAAACGCCGGGTAAGAGCTGGGTCTTTTTCGATATGTTTCTTGTATTCCGCCCAAGTGGTCGCAGCAACCGTTCTCAAGGTGCCACGCGCCAAAGCGGGCTTCAGTAAATTGGCGGCATCGCCGGTACCGGCGGCGCCACCGGCACCGACCAGGGTGTGAGCCTCGTCGATAAATAGAATAATCGGTTTGGGGGAGGATTGGACTTCCTCGATCACCTGGCGCAGACGGTTTTCGAATTCGCCCTTCATGCTGGCGCCGGCTTGCAGCAAACCGACATCCAAAGTGCGCAAGCTGACGTCACGCAATGAGGGCGGCACGTCGCCAGCCACGATTTTTAACGCAAAGCCTTCCACCACGGCGGTTTTACCGACACCGGCCTCGCCGGTCAGTATTGGGTTATTCTGGCGGCGGCGCATCAGGATATCGATAATCTGCCGAATCTCCTCGTCGCGCCCGACGATGGGATCGATCTTGCCGTTACGCGCTTGTTCGGTCAGGTCGACGGTAAATTGCTTGAGGGCTTCCTGCTTGCCCATGGCGGCCGGCGCCATCGCACCACTGGCTTCGCCAGGCGTTGCGCCGGACTGAAAGCCATCGGTAGCCGCCAAACCGTCTTCCAGCGAACCGGAGACGATGCGGGCGAACTCGTCTGACAGTAAGTCGGGTTTGATCTTCTCGAATTCCTTGGATATGCCCAGCAACTCATTGCGCAGGGATTTAGTCTTGAGCAAACCGACAATCAAATGACCGCTACGCACCTGGCTTTCGCCGAACATCAAGGTACCGTACACCCAGCCGCGCTCGACGGACTCTTCGATATGCGGGGAGAAATCGGAAATGGCGGTCGACCCACGCGGCAAACGCTCCAGCGCATCGGTCACATCCTTGGCCAACCGGGAATTATCCAGGCTGTATTGCTTGATAATCCGGTGCAGATCCGAATCCTGCAACTGTAGCAACTGATTCAACCAATGCACCAGCTCGACATAGGGATTGCCCCTAAGCTTGCAAAACACCGTCGCGCCCTCGATAGCCTTGTAGCAGACACGGTTTAATTTTCCAAACAGTTTAACTCGGCTGATTTCTGCCATCGCTTTTTCCCTATCGGTTGTTATATTTAATGGATGAGCTTATCCCGCGCTAAGCGCAAAGAACGGATTAAGGGTTAAATCATCGGCGTCAAGCGGACTGGGACGCGGCCCCAGCCACATATTCCAACCCAGCCTGGCATTGCCGTTCATGTTGGAAGCGCTAGGCTGCCCAGGTACGCCCAAGGTCAATTCCGCCGGGACTTCCTGTTTCTTCAGAATCAACTGCGCGTCCCAGACCAGTTCGTCGCCGATATAATTACGGACAATCGCCGCCAACTTTGCCAATCCCAGTGCGCCAGGCAACAAGGCCAGATACTGGCTCAACTTCAAAGGTCCGAGCACGATTCTAAATTTATGCTGGCAACCCCAGACAAATGCGCCCAATAACACCGACTGTCCCAATGTAGCCAATTCCGGCGAATGACCCAATCGGCTATGGTCGCTTTGTTGGATTTCCATCCATTCGCCGATAAATTCTTCAATACGGACATCAATCGACAGGATGTCGGCAATAATAGCCCGCAAACCATCAGGACGCTTGGTCTGCGAGGAAAAATGTCCCGAGTAAAACAGCTTGGCCCTATCGTCAAGCACATCCCTATGCCGAAATTTCTCGCCACTAACCCCAAACAAGGAGCCGACATAAAAAGCAAAGCGATCGGATTCCGGCCTATCGTAACTGACTGTAGGGCGGGCGTTAGCCCATGCGCGATAAAACAAGCTGATCATCCGATGATGAAAAACATCGGCAAATCGGGCCAAGGTAGGGTCGTGATGATTCCTTAACCGTTCCCGGGCGTATTCAGTCAGATGCAACGGCAACGGCCCCTGGGGACCGAACAAGCCGAAAAAGTTAACCGCCAGCCTGGGTATGCCTGAATTGCCGGTCACGTAGGACGATAACGCGGAAGCGGAGAAAAGCAATTCAGGCTCCTGGGAAAATCGCACCGCATCATCGCTGACCTTGAGACTGGTCCCCAGCCGTGGCTTATCCGGGTTCAGCGCTTCAAGCAAACGCAGGGTTTCGAAAAAATCGAAACGATAGGCGGCCTGTTCAAGCTCGCCGATTAAAACGTGTGACGGCGTCCGATTCTCACTGGCCATCGGGCCACCTCACCGCGATCGGTTGTACGGACAACGGTTTCGACAAAGGAATTGATCGAAACGTAACGGGCAAAAAATTGCTCCAGAACCGTGCCCAACAGAAAATAGCCTCCCCCTTCAAAGGCCGATTCATCGAGTAAAACCGTGATTTCCAACCCTCGCCCGAATACCATCGGTCCTTTGGAATCGATACGTCTAACCACGTTTTTAGCGGCCACTGAAATAACGCCTTCGATTTGTTTTTTAATCGCCGGCTCCCGGTGATCGGCATATAGGCTTAACAATTCCCTTAATGCCGCGGCGCCTTGCTTGGGGTCGCTGTCGATCAGCGACAAATAGTTCAGGGAAAGATGATTAATCAAGCGCCAGACACTATCGCCTTCATAGGCGGCGGGCAACGGCCGAGTCGGTCCGGCAATGCAACGAATCGATTTAACAGGGGCGCTGATCTGCAAGCTGAAATCGGTATCGCCCAGGCCAACCGGCATCACCATCGGCAAGTCGCGATTGGTGCACAAGGTTTCCAGACCCAATTGCGCGGTTTGCGGCGAATAAGGAGCTTGTTCGGAATCGACCAGCGATATGAAACATTCGCTGCCGATATAACTGGAACGCATACCTTTACGGCGTTGTTTGGAAGACAAAACCCGCTTTTGCCGCCTCAACGTATAAAAAGCCGTTTCGGCTTGATTCTGATAGACGCTTTTAGAACCGTAAAACGGCAAAAAGGCTTGTTCATTGTGCTGGTCGTTACCGAAACCTACGACTTGATCGACGCTGAAAACTTCGTAATCCATCGGCCGGGTGCGGTCGACGACCACATGATATTCTGATTGACGATGATCCACATGCAACCGATCGGTGCGCTTGGGAAACAGGTTAATGGCAGGTACGCAAAACAAGGCCAGATTGGATTTATCCAAGGCGTTAATCAGTTGAGCGTCGCTACGATCCAACAGCACGAACAACTCCAACTCGTCCGATTCGCATTCGGAAATTAAAGGCGATAGTCCCGATAGTTCGGCAAAAAGATAACGCTCGGGAAATGCGAAATATTCCTGCAAAATTCGATAGCCATCGAACGAACGTGGCGATTGTCTCAGCAAGGCTTCCTCTTTATCGAATCCCAAGCCGCGAAGGATTTGTCCGCCGGCGTATTTGACCTGGGATTGGGAACCGGTCTTAAACTTGCAGGCGAGGCCTTTGGCATTAGCCATAAGCTGTTCATACAGACGATAAGGGATGGCGCCTGTTCCGCGCAAAAACAGCGGCAATGTTTCGATAGGCATTTGGCTAAAACGGACGCCGGCGGTACAGCGCAAAACGATGCGGATAGCGGCTTTAACGTTGGCCAAGTGTTTGGGATCGGACAGGCCACAACTGGAAACGGCGGCTAATGTCGGCAAATATTCAAGCTGCCCGATTTCCAACGGCCATAACTGTAAAGGATGCGCGGTTTGGTATTCGCAGGCGGTTTGTTCGCCCTTGGCAATCTGGCTGCGCAAAGAACTGGCCTTGGGTATCATAAAACCTTCCGCCAGACTTTCTTCCGTTAGATCCGGCTTGAACTCAACCACGGTCATGGACGGCGTGGAAGCCAGATAATGCGGGTAAACAATCTCTAACAAGGATTGGGTAAAATTGGGGAACTCGGAGTCGACCTTAAGTTGAACCCGAGCCGCCATAAACGCAAAACCTTCAAACAGGCGCTCGACGTACGGGTCGGAACATTCGAAAGCATCCAGACCCAATCTGGCGGCAATTTTGGGAAATTCACTGGCAAATTCGGCGCCGACTTCACGAACATGCTGAAGTTCGCGGTTATAGTATTTGAGCAGGCGAGGATCCATGCTTATCCACCCAGTTCCTTGACGGTGACTTCACCGGTTTCCAAATCAAGATCGCTACGAATAAACAGATGCACCGGTAAAGGTTGAGCCCATAAATCGCCTTCGATTTTGAACGAAAGTGATTTATGACTCATCTGTTCCTCGGCCATGACGATTTCGACATTGAGTGAGCCTGCAAGAATTCTCGGCTCAAAATCGACAATGGCCTGTTTAACCTTGCGCTCTAATTTTCCGGCATCGAGACTGCTGAAGTTGGTGCCCGATAACGCCGGTATTCCATAATTTATGACCGACCGCGCCGCATAAGGCGCGGCTGACAAGTCTTCCAACGCTTCAAATGCCGCCGTATTCATCAGCCAACTTAAGTCCCTTAATACGCTTTGTCGCAACTGGCGATACGACATTACCCGTTGCTCGCGGGATTCCGTTCGTTCGCCAGGCGCATTGTCGGTTAAACGATCCAGCAACGAAGGTTGCAGACGTTCTTTAGCGACAAGCTCAGCCATGCTGATCCGCAATTAAAGTATTCAAGATTAATTCTCGGGTATCGAATAGCGAGTGCTCGCCGGCATCCGTAATCAGTATCCGCTGGCCCAGGCCATGATAATGACCTGCTGCCGGTTCGTTCCATTCCGTTTTGCGAGCCAAACGTAACGCCGCATCCTCGGCTTGGTCGGTTCCCGGATAGCGGGACGGCATTAAGCCAAAGGCGCTACCGCCGTTAGCCCAGGTGAACTGAGCCGGAAGCCAAACCAAATCGCGCAGATCGGATGGGGCTTCAATGTCAATTTTGGCAATACGATTGAATGGAATCCAATAATAGCGGCCATTGACGATGGCTTCCACAACAGGTCCAAGCCGAGTATCCGAATCGGCAATCCAGTCGAAGGCAACGCTATTGAAACTGCCGGAAGTGGTGGGCGCCAATTCGAAAGCCTGGTCGCGCAATTCGGCGGCCTGCGCATAATTGGCTTGGGCCGACAGTTTACAAGCCTCGATTAGCAACGCAATCCACTGTTCAGGCTCGCCGAATACCAAAGGCGAGGTTTCACCCTTAAAAATTTTTTCGCGAAGCAATTCGCAACGAATGGCTTCCCGGTAAGTTTGAACCATCGCCAGATTAGCATCATCCAGATTGCCGCAGACGTTGAGCTGATTCAGCGCCCTATCCCATTGACCGTTAAGCGCCAACAACTGAAATAGAAACACCCGATGTTTTGCCACATTGGGGTTTTTGCGAACCTGCTCCTGCAATTGCGCTAACGCGTCATCAAGTCGCCCTTCTTTTAAGCTTAATTCAGCTGCACTTGAAATCATTAGAATTCAAACCTTATAAAAAAAGACGCGCCTACCTTGAGGGCAGGCGCATAAGAAAACCAGATAAACTTAAAATGTAGCGTTTTCCGCAATATTCCATTTCAGTTCCGGTTTTGCACCTTCACCACCCTCCGGTTTTTGTTCAACGTATTTCACGGCAACTTTTGCAAAATTAAGCGTGACGTTTTCGGTTAATTTGTCTTCGCCGCCCGATCCGCCGGTAGAAACAGACGTTATCATGACTTTTTCCATGGTAATGGTCAGGTATTCAAGCGGCTTATCGCCCGCTTTACGCACCACTAACACAGCCTTGGGGATATGTGTGCCTTTGCAGCAGGCTGCCATCAGGTCGGTGCTGCCCATGTCGATCCATTTAGTAAGGCTCAAGTCCTGAACATTTACCTTACCGGCCCCGCCACCGCCACCGGTGTGAAAAGAGCCGGATTGGGACATACCCCAACTCCAGGCCAGTACATCGGTTTCGCCTTTATGAGCCTTATCCTGCGACTCACCTTTAATATTGTCTATTTTGATAAACATATCGACTGCCATAACCTTCTCCTTCTTTAATGAAACACTAATTTAAAATCACATTTGAATAAAACACTGCCGTATAAAAATCATATTCATGCCATACACAAGCCTCCTGAAATATTCAAATCCATCCCTAGATTTTGTTAACCACCTTTAACCGACGGTAATTTCGAAACCAAACGCAACGACACGGTAAGTCCTTCCAATTGATAATGCGGCCTCAGGAAAAATTTCGATGTGTAATAACCGGGATTGCCTTCCACCTCTTCCACGATCACTTCCGCCGCAGCCAGCGGCTTGCGGGATTTAGTGAGTTCGTCGGACATGGCCGGGTTCGGATCGACATAATTATTCACCCAACTGGTCAACCACTTTTGCATGTCTTCGCGTTCCTTAAAGGAGCCGATCTTGTCGCGAACGATACATTTCAGGTAGTGAGCAAAACGGCAGGTCGCAAACAAATAAGGCAAACGTGCTGCCAAATTGGCATTTGCGGTCGCATCCGGATCGTCATATTCGGCCGGTTTTTGCAGCGATTGCGCACCGATAAAGGCGGCAAAATCGGTGTTTTTCTTATGGATCAACGGCATGAAACCGCTTTTTGCCAGTTCGGCTTCGCGTCTATCGGTAATGGCAATTTCCGTTGGACACTTCATATCCACCCCGCCGTCATCGGTAGGAAAGGTATGCACCGGCAAACCTTCCACGGCGCCGCCCGATTCGATGCCGCGAATACGCGAGCACCATCCGTACAGTTTGAAGGAACGATTGATGTTAACCGCCATCGCATATGCCGCATTCGACCAAGTATATTTAGTGCTGCTTGCGCCGGAAGTGTCTTCCTCAAAATCGAATTCGTCCACCGGGTCGGTTTTGGCGCCATAAGGCAATCGGCTCAGAAAACGCGGCATGGCCAAGCCCAGATAACGGGCATCGTCGGACTCGCGCAAGGAACGCCAGGCGGCATATTCCGGGGTTTGGAAGATTTTGGTCAAATCGCGCGGATTGGCCAGCTCGGACCAGCTTTCCATTTGCATGACCGATGGAGAGACACCGGCAATAAACGGGGTATGGGAGGCCGCGGAAATTTTCGACATTTCTCCTAGCAGCTCCACATCCGGCGGGCTATGATCAAAATGATAATCGCCGACCAAACAACCAAACGGCTCGCCACCGAAAGTGCCGTATTCTTCTTCGTAAAGTTTTTTGAACAGCGGGCTTTGATCCCAGGCTGTGCCCTTGAATTTTTTTAAAGTTTTGCCCAGTTCTTTTTTGGAAACGTTGAAAACTTTAATTTTCAGCATCTCATCGGTTTCGGTGTTATTCACCAGATAATGCAAGCCGCGCCATGCGCCTTCGAGTTGCTGAAAATCCGGGTGGTGCAGAACCAGATTCAGTTGCTCGGAGATTTTTTGGTCCAGGCTGGCAATGATGGACTGTATGCTCTTGATAGCATCGTCGGAAATTTTCGAGACGTCTTGCAGTGCATATTGCGCCAGGGTAGACACCGCTGTGTTAACCTGGTTTGCAGCTTCCGTTCCGGGTTTAAATTCTTTCGACAACAATGCCGAAAAATCATCCAGCTCCAGGGTTTCCGTCGCGCCTTGCTGGGCTTGTGTATCTAATTCGGCCATAAATTATTCCCCCTTTCCTTCAGAAGATTCGGCACTGGCATCGGTTTCCGCCGGTTTTGCCTTAGCAGCCAAGGTTTGCAGCAACGCAGGGTCATTGATCAATTTGGCGATTAATTCTTCCGCCCCTGTTTTGCCATCCATATAAGTGATCAAGTTAGACAACTGGGTTCTAGCTTCCACAATTTTATCCAGGCCGGCCACTTTTTTAGCAACCGCCGCCGGCGAAAAATCATCCATGCTCTCAAAGGTAATATCGACATTCAAATTGCCTTCGCCGGTCAGGGTGTTGGCGACCTGAAAAGCCGCTCTCGGCTTCATGGATTTCAAGCGATCATTGAAATTATCGACATCAATTTCCAACAGTTTCCGATCGGCTATGGGGGGCAACGGTTCGGCAGGTTTACCCGAGAGATCCGAAAGCACACCCATTACGAAAGGCAGTTGCACTTTTTTTTCTGACCCATAAACTTCCACGTCGTATTCAATTTGAACACGTGGCGCCCGGTTTCGCTGAATGAACTTCTGACTACTTTCGGCCATTTCCTACTCCACTTTTTATTGTTAACTAATAATTAATCCGCTTCCGGATCGGGACCCTTGATCTGTTGCAGCTGAGTAAGCCCATCCGGCAGCAGATTTTGCACAATTTCGAAAAAATCCGCCGTTACAAGATATTTAGCCCGTTGCAACAACATCGGAACCGGACTGGATGGTTCGTTTTCAGCATAATATTTGCAAATCAAATCCAGGGTCTTCAACACATCCTGTCGAGAGCCGATAGCACCAACGGCGGTTGATTTGCGAGAAGCGCTTGCCGAGCCCGACTCACCAGCGGCTTGCTCGTCATCGCCGGCTAATCCGTCCGATTCGGTTACGCCGGTCTCCGCAAATTGATCGAACGCATAACGCATTTCTTTCAACAACGAGACTAATCCCGATAAGTCAGGACCATTTTCGATGCCGACCTTGCCGCCAACCAACGCATCCAGTTGCTGAACGAGATTAATGCAGTCGGTTATAGCCCGGTAGGTTTCGGCAACCGTTTCTTCCGGCGCATCCAAGAAAGCCGCCTTGATCATGCTGACTTCCGGTTTTGCCGTGCCTTCCGGCGCTTCTGCTTTATCAGTGGCAATGTGTATATCGCGCAAAGCAAACCGGCCTGCGGATTTTGAATCGACCAGTGCCGCCAAACTTAAAGGCCGCAACACCGATTCGAAATTACCCAGTTCTTCGATGATATTAACCCGGGTTGTCGGATCGAGGTCATCGTCCGGATCCAATACCGGATGAATGCTTTCCCAGTATTTTTCCAGCAAGTCGTACAACAACTTCAGACCATCCCTAAAACCCAATACGCCTTCGAGTGGTATCAGTGCGCGCAGCAGATATAAAACAACCTGTAAATCTTTAGTTCGCCGCAAAAGCGCTAAGGCTTCTTTTTGTATATCTCGCCAATTGGGTGGCTGGGCTTTTTCACCGGTAATGGGGTCTTCAGGCTTACCAGCGATATTTTTGGCAAGATCGAGATAGGCGGGATCGTATTCGAGATGATCGCCACAAGGATTTTCCGATGATATTTCGTTAAGTAAATCTAGCAAATCAGCCATAACCTTACGTTCTCATTCCCTTTCGAAAAAAATACATTCAAATGCAGCTATATATCGATTTGGACTCTAACAGACTACTTGCTTCTGTACAAATTTTAGTAATGGGCTTACTTTTTGCTTTTAGTTGCATTCAGTTGATCTAAAACAAAAAACGACACTTGGTGCGTCTAAACCATTCATCCATTCTTGACTGCTACGACCGGGCCTCCCGACGCCATGGCAAACTTAAGTCTATTTGATAAGGTACGTCAACATCTCCTCGCCATTTCGAACCGCCCATAAAACCAAATCTGGCGGCCCGCCCAAGCCATCCAGACCAAATTTGACGGCGGATCGGCGAATAGGGTAGAAAGTCCTGGGGGTTTGCGGCCCCAATGCAATCAGCAATCCATGTCATGAAGAATATAAGGAAAATATGAATATTCAATCTGTCGGTAAAAAATTGTTCGTGTTGGACACCAACGTATTAATGCACGACCCGACCTCGATTTTTCGATTTCAGGAACATAATGTTTTTATTCCGATGGTGGTTCTGGAAGAACTGGATCATGCCAAAAAAGGCTTGTCCGACGTATCCCGCAACGTCCGGCAGGTCAGCCGCTTTCTCGATGAATTGATTCGAGATGCCGACCAAAAATCCATCAACGAAGGTTTGCCTTTGTCGCGCATCGAGCACGGTCCTAGCGGCGAGCAGGAACTCGACGGCCGGCTGTTTTTTCAAACCCGGCAACTGTCGCATTTACTGCCCGCCGACCTGCCCGGCCAAATCGCCGACAATTCGATCTTAAGCATCGTACTGGCGCTGGGGAAGGAATATCCCGGGGTCAACGTCATCCTGGTGTCCAAGGACATCAACATGCGCATCAAGGCAGCCGCCCTGCAAATCAGCGCCGAGGATTATCACAACGACCAAACCATAGAGGATATAGACCTACTCTATAGCGGCTCCATGGCGCTGGAACCGGATTTCTGGGAAGAGCATGGCAGCAAAATGGAATCATGGCAGGAGAACAATCACACCTATTATCGTCTCCACGGCCCGCATGTCGCCGAATGGTTTCCCAATCAATTCGTCTACATGGAGGACGAATCCGGCTTCGAGGCCATCGTCAAATCTTGCGACGGCGAAACCGCGGTTTTGCAATTAGCCAGCGATTTCCGCAACAAGCACCATAGCGTCTGGGGCGTTTGTGCCAAAAACCGCGAACAAAATTTTGCACTGAATGCCTTGCTGGACCCCAATGTCGATTTCGTTACGCTGCTGGGTTCGGCCGGCACCGGCAAAACCCTGCTGGCATTGGCGGCAGGTTTGTCGTTGACCATGGAACGCAAGGCGTTTCAGGAAATCATCATGACTCGGGAAACCATGCCGGTCGGTCAGGACATCGGTTTTTTACCAGGCAGCGAAGAGGAAAAAATGGCGCCGTGGATGGGCGCATTGATGGACAACCTGGAGCTATTGGGAAGCCGTTCCGGCAACAACGAGTGGGAGCAAGGCGCATCTCAAAACATGATGATGAACCGGGTCAAAATCCGTTCGTTGAACTTCATGCGCGGGCGGACTTTCTTGAACCGTTATCTGATTATCGACGAGGCGCAAAACTTGACGCCGAAACAGCTAAAAACTCTGATTACCCGCGCCGGCCCAGGCACCAAGATCATCTGCATCGGCAATCTGGCGCAAATCGACACGCCTTATTTAACCGCGACCAGTTCCGGCTTGACCTATGTCGTCGACCGCTTTAAAAGCTGGGAAAACAGCGCACACATTACGCTGCGGCGCGGCGAGCGTTCCCGCCTGGCCGATTACGCTTCCGATAACTTATAACGCTGCAAAATCAAATAGACAAAACTTCGCCTGTTCTCGGCCATGCTGTTAAAACCGCCTTTACCAGCGTGGCCAGCGGAATGGCAAAAAACACCCCCCAAAACCCCCACAACCCGCCAAAAAATAGGATGGCGACGATAATCGCAATCGGATGCAGATTAACCGCCTCGGAAAACAACAGCGGTACCAGCACCACGCCATCTATGGCCTGAATCAAGGAATAGGCGATGACCACATACATAAATTCGTCGCCATGCCCCCCTCCCCATTGCACATAGGCCACCCCCAGCACCGGAAAGGTCACCAATGTCGCTCCGATATAAGGAATAACAACCGAAAGCCCCATTAACACCGCCAGCAACATCGCATAGTTAAGGTTTAGCAAATAAAAGGTTAAATAGCTTGCCGCCCAGAGAATGAAAACCTCGACAAATTTGCCTCTAATATAATTGGCAATTTGCAGATCGACTTCTTGCCAGACCTTTAAAGTCAGAGTCCTGTCTGGCGGCAGAAATTGCAGCAACCAATGCAACAGAATCTTCTTGTCTTTCAAGAAAAAGAACACCATCAACGGCACCAGAAACAGGTAAATGATGGCGGCTACCAGACCGGCAAACGATTGCGCGGAACCGGAAATAATATCCTGGCCGTATTTAAGCAAATCCTGCTGAACGGAGAACATGATGTCTCTGATTCTGGCTTCGGAAATCAGCTCGGGATGTCTTTCCGGGAAGCGCATGATTTCGGTTTGCGCACTGGTGACTATCTCGGGAATACGTTGCACCAATTCCACCATTTGTTCGGAAACCATCGGTATCAGAATAAATAGCACGAAGCCCAATCCGGTCAAAAACGCAAAAAACACCACATAAACCGCGACTAGTCTCGGTACTTGCCGATTTTCCGCTTTGACAACCAGGCCTTCCAACAAATACGCCAAGACAATCGAGGCAAAAACCGGCATGAGCAGCCCGGCCAAGGCATAGATCAATAGAGAACCGACAAACAGAATGATTGCCAGCGAGACGACCTGCGAATTTGGCAAAACCCGTTGCAAGAAATCCCGAACGAAACCGAAATTAGAGAAGTCGGTTTGGGTGGTCATAGCCATCCGGCACCTGCCATGACGCTAAAGCGGCCGCTATCCCAGAATAGTACTGCTTTAACTGAAAAAAAAGCCGTTCGAAAAATCTTGTACGGTTTCGCAAGGCTGCCAAAGACAGGTGTAACGGTTGTTAAAAGGCTTTTCACGGAAAAATCACAAAAATCGACTCTAAATTAAAATAATGTAAACAGTTTATCGAAATTAGCAATTTCCAGAATTTTTTTAACTTCATTCCGGGCATTCTTAATTTGTACCGAGCTTTTGTCGTTTGCCAGTTTATCGCGCAACACCAACAACATACCCAATGCCGAACTGTCCAGATAGTCGGTATTTCCCAGATCGACCTCTATCTGCTTCACCCCGCTCTCCGCCAATTTAGTCACTTCACGAAACTCATTATGTACGCCAAAATCGAAACGTCCGTTGACCTTGATGTATAAAATGCCTGCTTCCAGCCTAGAATCGACACTCATTTTTCTATTCCTCAATATAAATTAACTCATTCGATTTTCAATAGCCCACGGCCAATGTCAAAACAAATCGACTTCCCCTTCGGCCATTGACGATTGCGCGACCGCTTTATCCCTGGCAACCCACTGCTGTTTCATATCCTTTATTCGGCTCGTCCCCTGCTCCAACTCATGCGCCCAAGCCGAAGAATTGCCGACTTTAAAGCTTGCCATGCCAATGCGTATCTCGTCGGCCATCGCCTGAAAATGTCCGATATTCAATTGCAAATACTCAATCAACTGCCGCGCCATATCTTCAAACTGCAAACCGCGAACCGCATTACCGACACTGGACTCTATCTTCCCCGTCAATTGCGACACCTCGGCAATATTGTCGGCAATTTTGCCGTTAATGATCGCAATGTCATTCATCATTCTGTCTATGCTGGATTTGGAACTAAGGGCAACGTTCATATCCTTGGACGCCATGACTTCAATCATGGTCTGCGCATCGTGGATATTATGCTTCGATGCATTAACCACCGCCTTGATTTCCTCGCTGAATTTATCGGAATGTTTGGATAGATTGCGCACTTCGTCGGCGACTACGGCAAAGCCCCTGCCCGCCTCTCCGGCTCTGGCGGCCTCGATAGCGGCATTCAATGCCAACAGATTGGTTTGATCGGCAATTTTTTGCACATCGGCTAACAATCTTTCCACATGCGCCATATGCATGCCTACGTCATTGATCACCGCCACCATCTCCATGCTCTGCTTGCTGACTTGCAGAATATGATCGATAAAAAACCGCAATACATCGTCGGTTTCCTGGGCAAAATGACCGAAATTCATGCCGCCCGGCTTGCCATCGGCGGTGGCGCCGTCCAAATCGTTCACTAAAGAATGCACCACCGCCGACTGTCCGGAGGTCAAGGTATGCAAACTGTTGAAACTGTCCGACATCGTCACGACCGCATCCGCAACCATGGTCTTAAGTTGCTCCAATTCATTTTGAAAACGGCTAATTTCCTGGTCGACACAGCCAGCCATGCTCGCCAAATAAGCGTCGATTGCCCGATTCAAGCGTTCATCGCTTTCCCCCTGTTCGACATTCGCGACCAAGGCAAGCCGACGCTGATCCCGAAAAGTCTTGACCATCCAAACCAGGATGATCAGCGGCGTGGCAAGCCAATAAACTTGCGCCACCGGCAACAACAACGGTAGAAACAACAACCCAAGACTCAAGGCTATCGGCAAACCGTTTTCTTTCAGGAATTGCGTCATAAAATCTAATCCACCAAAGCTAAAATCTGTGCGGCTATTTTTTCCAGCGGCAGTACATGGTGAGCGGCACCTTGCTTAAATGCCTCCCCAGGCATTCCCCACACGACGCTGGTCGCCTCGTCCTGAACAATGTTAATGGCACCGGCATCGCGCATCTCCTTCATGGCAACCGCGCCATCCGCGCCCATACCCGTCAGCATCACGCCGATGGCGTTACTGCCCACATTTTGGGCGATGGAGCGAAACATCACTTCCACCGATGGCTTATGGCGATTGACCGGAGCTCCGTCATCCAGACGGCACACGTAGCGGGCACCGTCCCTGACGACCAGCAAATGCCGATCGCCCGGCGCGATGTAGATGTTGCCCGGCAAAATCAGTTGCCCGTCCTTGGCAATGCAGGCGCTCATCTCGGTGGATTCGTCGACATGCTTTGCAAACGAGGCGCTGAAGGCAACCGGCAAATGCTGGGAAACAACGATGGCGGGCGCATTGCTTGGAAGGCCCTTCACCACAGACTTCAAGGCTTCAGTTCCGCCGGTCGACGAACCTAGCGCCACGATTTTATTCGTGGTTTTGAAATGTTTTTTTACGCCGGCCCGGTTGGTAGCGGAACCGACATTTACCGCGCCAGGGCTGTTAATCTCCAACGCATTGACTTTTACCCTGGCCGCCATTCTAACCTTACCGATAATTTCATCCGCATATTCCCGCAAACTGTTGGACACAACGACTTTCGGCTTGGCGACAAAATCGACGGCCCCCAGCTGCAAGGCTTCCAATGTGACTTCCGCGCCTTTCTCGGTCAGCGTGGAAATCATGACCACCGGCATCGGCCTTAACCGCATCAAGTTGCGTAGAAACGTCAATCCGTCCATGCGCGGCATTTCCACATCCAGCGTCAACACATCCGGATTTAGTGCTTTAATTTTTTCCCGAGCGATAATCGGATCACCGGCAGTCCCCACGACTTCAATATCGTCGGATTCATTAAAAATCTGGGTCAGCATTTGTCTGATCAATGCCGAATCGTCAATGATCAACAGCTTTATTTTTGCCATGGATTCTACCTAAAACAGCTCTATGCTGCCTTCAACCGGCGTATCTTTAATACTCGAACGGTATTGCGTCTCCCGCAGTACGATGGTTTCATTGTGCAGATCCTTGATTTTTTTCATTCTGACTTTGCCGGTTTGCGGGTAAAAATTAACCTTGCGCGGATAAATGTCGCCCAAATCGTGCGACACCAGATTCAGCGCTTCGGTATCCACATAATCGAGTACAAATTGAATGTTTCTAGCCCCGACGTCGCCCAAGGTAGCGATGATCTTGCCACCACCAAATAATTTGACCTCCAGATTTTTACGCTTGCCGCCATTCTTCAATATGATGTTGATTAAATGCTCCATGGCGTAATTGCCATACCGCGTAGCATTGCCCAACACGGCTTCGTCGCGCGTCGTCAGGCGACTTCTTCCCGTCTCCGGCAGCATGAAATGATTCATACCGCCAATACCGTTTGTCACATCGCGGATACAGGCCGATACACAGGAACCCAGCACGGTGGTTATCATTTCGTTGGTATTGGTTACGTAATATTCGCCCGGCAATAGTTTTGCGGTCACTATCTGGTTTTCCGGATCCCAATAACGTTTGATGGCCTCGAAACCGGCAATCGGCGCTGCGCCTATCTGATTTGTATCTATCATTTAGTCACTTTTTTATAGATAGTATTGCCAATCAAATTAAATCCGGTATCCAGTTGATGCAGCGATTCGGAATGACCAATAAACAGGCAAGAGCCCTCTTTCAATAAACGGCCATAACGGCGGGCCAATCGTTCTTTTGTTTCTCTGTCGAAATAAATCAACACATTGCGGCAAAATATGAAATCAAAATAGCCATTCATGGGCCATTCTTCCATCAAATTCAAACGCTTAAACTGAATCACCTGCCGTAGTTCCGCCTTGACTCTGGCTTTGTTGCTTCGGATTCCCACGCCTTTCTGAAACCAGCGCCTCAGCCGCTGCTCATCGATACCCGCCAACCGGTCAAGACCATAGATGCCTTCGGACGCGGTTGCCAGTACGTTGGTATCGAGATCGCTAGCCAAGATTTTAATATCCCAGTCGTCGGGAAGACTTTCTTTTAACGTCATTGCCAAAGAATAAGGCTCTTCCCCTGTCGAACAACCGGCGGACCATACTTTGACCTGTCTGCCGCCGGCATTTTTTTTGAGAATGTCGGGAATGACCGTACGACGCAAGTATTCGAAATGATGATTTTCCCTAAAAAAAGACGTCAGGTTGGTCGTCACGGCATTGATGAATTCGTTAAATTCCTCATCCGGATGATTTTGCAAATAACTGCAATACTGCCTGAAACTGGTAAACCCCAACATTCGGACCCGTTTCGACAATCTGGAATAAAACATGTCGAACTTGTCATCCGGCACCAGAATGCCGGAATATTGATTGGATATTTTCCTGAGGATATTGAAATCGGCCGCAGTATATTCAAATTCGCGCATGTTGCATCGTTCCGGATGTTCGCGATCGGCCAATCAGAAGAATCCGGCCGCGGCCCGATCCACTTCCAACATTTCCGAGATGCCTAACAAATTGGCCACCTCGATAAACTTGTCCGACGGAAAATCGATCACAACCTCTTTCTGCTGCTTGATGGCTGTTCGTTTCAGGACCAACAGCAATTGCAAGCTCGCGGTGTCTGCCGAAGTGACCGCCGAGGCGTCGATTTCTATCTTATTGCTGCTATTCAACACAGCCAGCAATTGCTCATGCAATTGTGCAACCGTCTGAATCGACAACACCGGTTCCAGCACAATACTGGCGGTATCGGCAAACGCCCCCTCTTCTGTCGCATCAACCGCAACATCCTGCCAGCCGGCATCCGCTATGTTTTGCTCGGCCGGCGATTCGGCATAAAGTTGCTCATCGAGAATCGCATCGGCCTCTGGACACGCAACCGCTACCGACGGCTTGGTCTTTTCCTCGGCCTGTTCATGCATCCAGGCCAAGGGGTCGTAACCGATTAAACTGTTTTCGTTTTTATCCGCCACTACATCACCTTCCCTTCTAAAAAATCTTTGGCAAGTGCCGTAAAATCTCTTGCCGAACGACAACCGGGGCGATACTCGAAAATAGTCTTACCGAAGCTAGGACATTCGGCCAGTAACGCCGTTTCCCTGATAGTCGTCGCCAAAATTTGACCGGGAAAATATTTCTGCAAAGTATTCAAAACATCCTTGGAGATACGACGAGTGGCTATATATCGAGACATGACCAATGAAAATTTATAGTGTTTTTTTAAGGCGCTTTCAAACTTCTTAATGGTTCCCATCAGATGCGACAGTCCTTGCAGGGCCAGATAATCGCTGGTCATGGGCACCAATATTTCATCGGCCGCAAACAAGGCATTAGCCACCAACACCCCCGATGATGGCGGGCAATCGATAAACACAAAATCCTGATCGTCAAGATTTTCATGCAAGGCTTTCCGCAACAAATCGCCGCGGCGGGCACCGCCTTCATTAAGCTGTTCGATTTCCTGCAATCGCGGCCCGGCAACGATCAAATTCAAATTCTGCCTGACAGGAATCAGCTGTTGTTGCAGGTTGCAGTGTTCCAGCATCACTTCGTCGATGCCGGTTGTCTGCGGCGATACCACACCCAAGGAAACCGCCAGATGGCTTTGCGGATCGAGATCGATCACCGTCACTTTTTTACCCAGCCTCGCCAAGGCATGAGTCAGATTAACCGACGTTGTGGTTTTTCCTACGCCGCCCTTCTGGTTGATAACGGCTACGATCCTGGCAGTCATTGCAATTTGGCAATATCGACAAACTCTTCAGGATTCAATAATTTATCGACATCCAAGAGCATGACCATGCCGTTTTTAGCCACGTACATCCCGCGCATATAACGGGTATTGATTTTCGAGCCGAGATTGGGAACGTCTTTAATCTCCGCCGGATTAATATCCAGCACATCGGAAACCGCATCGGCGATCATGCCCATCACGGTTGGACCGGCATTGGCGGTGTCTATGCACATCACGATCACCACCGTCGTCGGCGTATACTCCACTCCGGGCATATGAAAGCGCTCCCGCAGATCGATAATCGGCACGATGGAGCCCCGCAAATTCAAGGCACCTTTGACGAAATCCGGGGTATCGGGCAATTTCCTGACCGGCTCCCAGCCTCGGATTTCCTGAACTTTGAGAATTTCTATGCCATAGGCCTCGCCGGCCAGTTCAAAAGTCAGGAACTGTTCAACTTGTCTATTGGACACTGTCTGGGCTGTCATGGCTGTCATATCCCTTTGCGACCCGCAAAAAAGTCGATCATCGTGCTAAAAATCCTGCCATTCTTCGTCGGCCGAAAGATTTTGATAACTGCTTTGTCTGGGCGGTGCCGCAACGGGAATCTTGGCTTCGGCGCGCACAATGCTGCTAGTTTCGGCATGAGACGCGGATGGCCGTCCACCAGCTTTTTTCTCCAGTTTGAAAAACGACAGCAGCTCAACCATATTGGTCGACAAATCGCTCATCGACACGCTGGCAGCCGAGGCTTCCTCGGCTAATGCGGCGTTTTGCTGAGTAATCTCGTCCATCTGCGCCACGGCCTGATTAACCTGGGCAATGCCGGCGGACTGCTGAACGCTGGCGGCGGCGATCTCGGCCACGATGTCGCCGACTTTTTTGACGCCGGCGACGATTTCCGTCAAGGCTTTTCCAGTTTCATTGACATACTCGGTACCCGCCCTAACCTTTTGCACGCTGTTCTGAATCAATTCCTTGCTTTCCTTGGCGGCTGTCGCGCTACGCTGCGCCAGATTTCTGACCTCGGTTGCCACCACCGAGAAGCCCCGGCCTTGTTCGCCGGCTCTGGCCGCTTCCACGGAAGCATTCAAGGCCAGTAAATTGGTCTGGAAGGCAATTTCGTCGATCACGCCGATAATATCGGCAATCTTATTGCTGCTCTGGTTGATTTCCTGCATCGCCGATACCGCGGCCTTGACCACATTGCCGCCCTTTTCGGCCAGTTCGCCGGCATTATTGGCAACCAGGTTGGCCTGTTGAGCATTGTCGGCATTGTTTTTAACCGTGCTGGTCAACTCTTCCATGCTGGCGGCGGTTTCCTGCAGGTTGGCGGCCTGCTGTTCGGCGCGTTGCGATAGATTATTGTTGCCGCTGGCAATTTCTTGCGACGAATTGTTGATGAAATTGGCCGACTCGCTGACCTGCCCGAAAATTTCACTCAATTTATCGATCGTGGCATTAATGTCGTTTTTACAATCCAGATAAACGCCTTGGTAATCGCTGGTAATTCTATTGGTCAGATCGCCTTCCGCCATGCTCTGCATGGTACTGCCTATATCCTTGAAGACACTTTCGATCACATCGCTCAGTTCGTTGATACCTTCGCTGAGTTTTTCGAAGAAACCATGCTTGTCGGCCAGCTCGATCCGGCTGGATAATTCACCGGCTTTGACGGCTTCGACAATGCTCTCGATTTCCTTCTCGATTTTAACTTCGTGGGTTCTGTCCAACCATTCGATGACGGTGCCGATATGCTCGCCGTCTTCGTTTCTGACCGGGTTGGCGACGATATTCATGTAATGTCCGCCGATCACCAGCGAAGAACTGAAGGTGCTGGATAATTTAGCCAGCAAGCCTCGTTGATGAGCCGGATTTGTATGGAATTGGTCGATATTGGCGCCCAGCAGATTATCGGCGTCGAAATTAGGCAATTGTCTGCGGATATCGGCTTCGGCATTCTTGAACATATCCTGAACGGTGTTGTTCATATAAATGATGTCGAGATCGTTGTTGGCCACCATCACGCACGACTGCACGTTATCCAGCGCTTGTTTGATGCGCATGGTTTCCGAGGCAACCTGCTTGGAATACGCCAAATCGGCATTCAGTTTGACCTGCATCCCGTACAGAGCCCGGTTGAAGTCGCCGATTTGATCGTTACGATCCAGGTCGATCTCGTTTCTAAATCGCTCGTCGGCCAACCGATAGCAAATGCGTATCGAGTTCTCCAAGGTTGCCGCCACTTTACCGACCAATCCGAATCCAACCCATGTGCCGATGACAGTCAAGGCAACCAGGGCCACCAACGCGGTATAGTCCTGTTGCGAATACGAAAGATACATGGAATGCACAATCGGCAGTAAAAACGCCACATAGGCGATAGCTGCCTTGTTCCATAAACCGATTTCCCTCACATTCTTGAATAGCGCAGCCAAACCTTTCGGCCTGATGCTGGCTTTATTGGCATTCAGTTTTTCATACAGTGCCTCGGCCCGGGCAATTTGTTCGCGGGAGGGCGCATAGCGGACCGACAAATATTCTTCGACTTTGCCGTTTTTGTAGACCGGCGTGACATTGGCTTCGACCCAATAATAGTCGCCGGCTTTGGTCCGGTTTTTTACCGGAGCGGTCCAGGGCCGCCCGGCTTTTAGGCTTAGCCACAAATCTTCAAAGGCGGCAGGCGGCATATCCGGGTGCCTAACCACATTATGGTTGACGCCGACCAATTCCTCTTTGCTGAAACCGCTGATCTCGATGAAGGCATCGTTAGCGTAAGTGATGATGCCTTTCAAATTGGTACGGGTCACCAGAATGGTTCCGGCCTTCATCAACACTTCCCTATCAGTCACAGGCTGATTGACTTTCATGGCAAATCCTCCCTAGGGATCCAGACATAAACCTCATTTTTTTCAACTTTCATCATCATCGTCCACGCCATCAAGTTTTAATAATTTGTCGACATCCAGCAACATCACCATCCGGTCGTTCACCGAAACCAAGCCATTGATAAATTCGGTACTGACCTTGGTACCGAAACTAGGCGGACTTTGGATGGTTTTTCGATCGACATTCACCACATCCGAAACCGAATCCACCACGACGCCCATCACCCTAATTTTATCGCCGATACGCGCCTGCAAAACCACCACCACGGTCAAGGGCGTATAAGTGCTGCTGCCCAATTGAAAACGCTCGCGCAAATCGATAATAGGCACTATAGCCCCTCTAAGATTAACCACGCCTTTTTCATAGAACGGCACATTCGGGATACGCGATACCGGCTCCCAGCTGCGAATTTCCTGAACGCGTAGAATATCGACCCCGTATTCTTCCTTACCCAAGGTAAAGCTCAGGAACTGCAAGCCATTTTTGTCCAGGCGTTGGGTTTCAATGTTTTCGGGGGCTTCCGTCATGGTCATTTGCCGATGGACAGTTTATTGATTAGCCAGGCGCACCAGGCCCGGAATATCGAGGATCAGCGCTACCGAACCGTCGCCCAATATGGTGGCCGCCGACACCCCTTCGACGCGCCGGTAATTGGCTTCCAGCGACTTAATCACCACCTGTTGCTGGCCCAACAAATCGTCGACGAACAGGCCACAGCGCACGCCCTGACCTTCGACCACCACCAGCAATCCGTCGGTAAGCTTGATCGCTCTGACGTTGGGCACCTTGAAAATCTCGTGCAGCCTGATGATGGGCAGATATTCGCCGCGCAGCAAGAAGGTTTCGCCCTTGCCGACCACGCGGTTGATTCTGTCTTCCTTAATATTCAGGGATTCGATGATGGAACCCAGCGGCAAAATATAGGTTTCATCGCCGACCGCAATCGACTGGCCGTCGAGTATCGCCAGCGTCAGAGGCAGATGAATGGCCATGGTCGAGCCTTTACCCAGCTCGGAGATAATTTCGATGTTGCCGCCCAAGGCCTGGATATTGCGTCGCACCACATCCATGCCGACGCCACGTCCGGAAATATCGGTCAGTTTTTCGGCCGTGGAAAAGCCCGGCATGAAAATAAGCTCGTAGGTTTGCTTATCGGTGAGAATGGTATCCTCGGCTATCAAACCCTTTTCGATGGCTTTGGCGCGCAGCTTATCCTTATCAAGGCCTTTGCCGTCATCGCTGACTTCAATAACGATATTGCCGCCGCGATGATAGGCCTCCAGGATCACCGTACCGGTTTCGGGTTTCCCCGCCGCCAATCTGACCTCGGGCATCTCGATGCCATGATCGAGACTGTTTCTGACCAAATGCACCAGTGGGTCGCTCAACAGTTCGACCACGGTTTTATCGACCTCGGTATGTTCGCCGATCAGTTTAAGCTCGATTTTTTTGCCTAGCTTGCTGCTAATGTCATGCGCCAGCCGCGGAAAGCGGCTGAATACGAAGCTGATGGGCAGCATGCGAATATTCATCACGCTTTCCTGCAACTCGCGGGTGTGCCGCTCTAGTTGGGAAAGTCCGTTTTTTAACTGATCGAGTTTGTTGAGTTCAAAATGTTCGCCGATCAGACTCAACATCGACTGGGTAATCACCAACTCGCCGACCATATTGATCAAGGTATCGATCTTGCCGGTATCGACCCGTATCGAGCTGGAGCCCTTGCCGGCTGCAGTTTTAGTTTCTTCTTTCTTGCCATCTTTGTCGTTGGTTTCGTTTTGAACGGCCACCACGGCCTTGACAAGAGGGCTGATGGCGTTTTGCCCGTTTTCTTCATCGGCTTTGTCCTGCCATTCAGGCGGCGCAATAGCCGTTACGCTCGAATAAATCGGTAGTTTTGCCAGATCGCAATCGTCTTCCACCCAATCGAAAACCTCATCGATTTCGGCGGCACTTATATTACCTTGCAGATTGAGTTTCCAGGATAGATGGCATTCCTCAGGATCCAAATCGTAGAGGTCGGGAACGCCCTGCAAGTCGACAATGGTGGTCAACTCGCCTAGCGTCGCAAGCTCCCGGAACATCCTGGCCGGCTCGTTGCCGGTTTTCAGTAAATGTAAATGCGGACTGAAGGCGATGTTCCAGCCGTCGATTTGAGGTTCGGTGGCCGACTGCGTCGTCACCGCAAGCGCCGCCGGCGGATTTTCCGATTCCGGCACAAAACCGGCGGAAATGCCGGTTTGATTCAAGGCATTGTCCAGAGCTTGCTTGTGTTCGGCAACGCTTTGATTGTCGATTTCGCCGCCGTTCTGTATCGCTTGCAACATTTCCCTGAGGCAATCGACCGATCCCAGCAGCACATCCACCGCAGGCTGGGTTATCTGCCTGCGGCCATCGCGCATTTCATCCAGAAGCGTTTCCATGACATGGGTAAAGTCGGAAACCGCGGTAAAACCGAAAGTACCGCTGCCGCCCTTTATCGAATGAGCGGCTCGGAAAATGGTGTTGATATCTTCGACATTGACGTCACCCAGGTCGAGATTCAGCAATCCCGATTCCATGGCATCCAGGCCTTCGAAACTCTCTTCGAAAAAAACCTGATGGAACTGCGCCATATCGATAGCCATAGACCTACCCGTTCATCCAGTGTCCAGACGGAAAACGAGCCACTAACCCATGACTTTCTGAATGGTTTTCAACAATTGATCCGGGTTGAAGGGCTTTACAATCCAGCCTGTGGCTCCGGCTTCCTTACCCTGCTGTTTTTTGTCCATGCCCGACTCGGTGGTGAGCATCAGCATCGGCGTAAATTTGTAATTCGGCAAGGCTCTCAAGTCTTTAATCAAGGCAATGCCATCCTTGTTCGGCATGTTAACGTCGGTGACGATGCAATCGAAAGTTTGCGCCTTGGCTTTATTCAAAGCATCCAAACCGTCAACAGCTTCAACCACAGTGTAACCGGCGCCTTTCAGGGTAAAAGAAACCATCTGTCTCATTGATGCAGAATCATCGACTGCAAGAATAGTTGCCACAATCATCTCCTAACGATATATCAAATAAATGTCATTTAAATCTTACACCATCTTCATAAAAACACCCGTATTTCGACCGTCGCAACTCGACAATCGAAAACGCGATTCATATATCGGATGGTTCGGCTTCAGGCCTGATAAAGCAAGCCTCAATTAATTGTCGATCAGCTACAGCAAATGCTTGATCGCCTCGCGCTCATCCTTCAATTCCGCCTCGTTAAGACGCAAGCGTTCCCGACTGAAATCGTTTATATCAAGACCCTTGACGATATTGATCCGGCCATCTTCCACCATCACAGGAAACGAATACACCAATCCTTCGGCAATGCCGTAACTGCCGTCGGAAGGCACCGCCATGCTCACCCAGTCGCCCGGATCGGTACCATGTTCCCATTTACTCATGTGGGCAATGGCGGCGTTGGCCGCCGATGCAGCGCTGGACTGACCGCGCGCCTTGATCACCTCGGTGCCGCGATTCTGTACGGTCGGAATAAATTCGTCGACAAACCAGCTGTTTTCAACCAAGGACAGCGCATCCAGGCCTTTAACCTTGGCGTGATGCAAATCGGGATATTGGGTACAGGAATGATTGCCCCAAACCATGACGTTTTTAATCTCCGTGCTGCGCACGCCGCATTTTTCCGCAAGCTGGCTGACGGCACGAGTATGGTCGAGCATGGTCATCGCCGAAAAACATTCGGGCGCCAAATCGGGGGCGTTGCTCACGGCGATCAGCGCGTTGGTATTGGCAGGATTGCCGGTGACCAACACTTTGACATGGCGGCTGGCAACATCGTTAAGCGCCTTGCCTTGCACCGCAAAAATCTCGGCGTTCTGCAGCAGCAGATCGCTTCTTAACATGCCCTGTTTACGCGGTTTGGCGCCCACCAAAAAGGCATAATCGACACCATCGAACGCCACTTTGGGCTTATCGGTCACCACGATTTTATGCAGCAGGGGGTACGCGCAATCGTTCAACTCCATCACCACCCCTTCCAGGGCGCTCAATGCCGGGGTAATTTCCAGCAACCGCAGTATGATCGGCTGATCCGGCCCCAACAGTTCCCCGGCCGCCAAACGAAATAACAACGAATAACTAATTTGGCCAGCAGCGCCTGTAACGGCGATATCGACAGGGGTTTTCATCTGTTTTCCTTATTTCTATCGGTTCTATATTTAAAGCCATACCTTCCGCAATATGACACAAACCATTAGCCCAAACAATCACTAATTCTGTCTCGAAAACCGCGCAGGCGCATAGATAAAGCAGTATTTTCAATATCCTGTATAATGCCGCAGCCCAAAAATAGGTCGCCGTACCAACATTTCCATTGCATAGGTAAGTTAATGAAAAAGCTGTTATTCCAGTTCGACACGGATGCCCATCCCTCGGTCTTCGACACCGTGGTCGCCTATGATGGGGGCGCCGACCATGTGATCGGCCACGGCAACCTTAACCCTAACAATGTCGGCGCACTGGTAGACGGCGCTATTTTTACCCGCGCCCCCAAAGACAAGAAATACACCGCCATTTTCATCGGCGGCAGCAACATGGAAGCCGGCCAGAAACTACTGGCCGCCGTGCAAAAACATTTTTTCCCCGGCTTCCAGGTCTCGGTGATGCTGGACAGCAACGGCAGCAACACCACCGCCGCGGCCGCCGTCGCCAAGCTGGCCAGCAGCAAAAGCCTGGCAGGCAAAAAAGCCGTGGTACTGGCCGGCACGGGGCCGGTCGGACAACGCGCGGCGGCGATGATGGCGTTGGAAGGCGCCAGCGTTTCCATCACCTCCCGACATATCTTCAATGCCGAAAAAGCCTGTTTCGCGATGAAAGAACGCTTCGATGTGGACTTAACCCCGGTGGAGGCCGCCGATTACGACTCCCGCGCCGAAGCGATTAAAAACGCCAACATCGTGCTGGCCACTGGCGCCGCAGGCGTCGAGCTATTGAAGCCCGAACACTGGCAAGACCACCCGCATCTGGAAATGCTGGCCGATGCCAACGCCACGCCACCGGTCGGCATAGGCGGCACCGAAGTATTGGACAAAGGCCAACTGCGCCACGGCAAAATCATCTGGGGCGCCATCGGCTTCGGCACCTTGAAACTGGCCCTGCACCGGGCCTGCATCGCCAAACTCTTCGAGGACAACAAGCAGGTATTCGACGCCGAAATCATCTTCAAACTCGCCAAGGAAATGGCCTAATTGTTCAAGTCTTCCGCGATGCCTTATCCGACGGAAACCCTACGCCAACAAGCCATAGCCTTTTTTCAGGCCGGCGTGGCCGCGGCCGACCCGTATCAGGCGGTAAAAAGCGCCTTGTTGGCGGACGACAAACAGCTACATCTGCGCCTGGATTTAACCGACGCAGTGAAACTGCGCACCGGCAACTGGCCCAGAATCCATTTGATTGCTTTCGGTAAGGCCGCCTGCGCGATGGCCGCCGCCGCTCGAGATACGCTCCCGGCACAGCAGCTGGCCGGCAAAGGCATTGCGGTCACCACTTACGACAACGTCACCACCGTTGAACACATCGAGGTCATAGGCGCCGGCCACCCCTTGCCGGATGCTGCAGGCTTGCAGGCCGCTAAACTCGTTACCGAACACGCCCGGAGCGCACAACACGGCGATCTGGTTTTGGTGCTGGTTTCGGGAGGCGGCTCGGCACTGCTGCCCGCCCCGGCCGACGCGCTGACTCTCGACGAAAAAATCGCCACCACCAATTTGCTATTGGCCTGCGGTGCCGACATCAATCAGATCAACTGCGTCCGCAAACACCTGTCGCGACTGAAAGGCGGCGGACTGGCAAAACTGGCGGCACCCGCCGACCTGCATGCGCTGATACTTTCGGACGTGCTCGGCGACGATTTAAGCGCCATCGCCAGCGGCCCCACCGTCGCCGACGACACCCGATTTGCCGACGCCATCGCCGTGCTCAAATCCTACAAGGTGTGGGAACAAATACCGGCCTTGGTGCAAAGCCATCTGCTACAGGGTGAGCAGGGTCTACAGGCCGAAACCCCGAAAAGCGGCGACGAGATTTTCAAAAACACCTCGCACATGCTGATAGGCAGCAATAGCATCAGCGTCGATGCGGTATTAAATGCCGCTGCCGAACAACATTATCGAACCGATCTTTACAGTAAGCATCTATCGGGCGAAGCGCGGCTGGTCGCCGGCAAATTGGCGGCTTATGCCAAAACACTGCAAACCAACGGCCAAAAACAGCCAACAGCTATTATCGCCGGCGGCGAAACTACTGTAACCTTAACAGGTAACGGCAAAGGCGGCCGCAATCAGGAAATGGCGCTGGCCTTTGCCTTGGCGGCCGAACAATATGGCCTGACCGGCGATTGGACGTTTTTAAGCGGCGGCACCGACGGCCGCGACGGCCCGACCGATGCGGCCGGAGGCATCGTCGATTCAGGCACGCTGCAACGCATACGCCAAACCGGTCTCGACCCTGTGGCGATGCTGAATAATAATGACGCCTATTCGGCGCTTAAAGCCGCAAACGATTTACTGATGACAGGCGCGACCGGCACCAATGTCGCCGATTTGCAGATCCTGCTGCTGTCGCCCGCTAGCTAAAGAATTTAAAAAACTCACTTAGGAGAAAACCATGTTTGACCAATCGATGACCATAGAAGGTTTTGATGACGAACTGTTCCATGCCATTGAGCAGGAACGTCAACGCCAGGAAGACCACATCGAGCTGATCGCTTCCGAAAACTACGCCAGCCCACGAGTGCTGGAAGCGCAAGGCTCGCTGCTGACCAACAAATACGCCGAAGGTTATCCGGAAAAACGCTATTACGGCGGCTGCGAATACGTCGACATCGTCGAGCAACTGGCCATAGACCGCGCCAAGGCACTGTTCGGCGCCGATTACGCCAACGTCCAGCCTCACTCCGGTTCGCAGGCCAACATGGCGGTGTTCATGTCGTTGATTCAACCCGGCGACACTATTCTGGGCTTGAGTCTGGCCGATGGCGGCCATTTGACCCACGGCGCCAAACCCAATTTTTCGGGCAAACTCTACAACGCCGTCCAATACGGACTGAAAGCCGACACCGGCGAAATCGACTACGAACAGGTCGAAGCGCTGGCTCTGGAACACAAACCGAAACTGATCATCGCCGGCTTCTCGGCCTATTCCCGAATCTGGGACTGGCAGCGTTTCCGCGACATCGCCGACAAAGTTGGCGCTTATCTGGTAGTCGACATGGCACATGTCGCCGGCCTGGTCGCCGCCGGCCTTTACCCGAATCCGGTACCGATTGCCGATGTGGTCACCAGCACTACCCACAAGTCCCTGCGCGGCCCGCGCGGCGGCCTGATTCTGTGCAAGAGCAATCCGGAGCTGGAGAAAAAGATCAATTCCAACATCTTCCCCGGCATCCAGGGCGGACCGCTGATGCATGTGATCGCCGCCAAGGCCGTGGCCTTCAAGGAAGCCATGGAGCCGGAATTCAAAGCCTATCAACAGCAAGTGATCAACAACGCCCGCGCCATGGCCGAAGTATTCATCGAACGCGGTTTCGACGTGGTTTCCGGCGGCACCGACAATCACTTGATGCTGGTGTCGTTGATCCCCAAAGGCATCACCGGCAAAGCCGCAGATGCCGCGCTGGGCCGCGCCCACATCACCGTCAACAAGAACGCCGTGCCCAACGACCCGCAATCGCCGTTCGTCACCAGCGGCATCCGCGTCGGCACCCCGGCCCCCACTTCGCGCGGTTTCAAGGAAGAACAAGTACGCGAAATCGCGAATTTGATGTGCGACGTGATGGATAACATCGAAGACGAAAGCGTGATCGACGCGGTTAGAGAGTCAGTCAGCATATTGTGCGCGCGCTTCCCGGTTTACCGAACCTAGGCGCGATCCGGTAGCGGAATACGATCCAATTCAACTCCATTTTCAGAAAAAACCATGTCAGACATCGAAATCGCCCAACAGGCTAAAATGCAACCCATCATCGGCCTGGCCGGTGAAAAGTTCGGCATTCCCGCCGAGCATCTGGATCCTTACGGTCACTACAAAGCCAAAATTTCGCTGGAATATGTCAACAGCCTGACCGACAAAATCGACGGCAAGTTGATTCTGGTCACCGCGATCAGCCCCACCCCGGCCGGCGAAGGCAAGACCACCACCACGGTCGGCTTGGGCGATGCATTGAACCGCATCGGCAAGAAAACCATCATCTGCCTGCGCGAACCTTCCTTGGGCCCCTGCTTCGGCGTCAAGGGCGGCGCGGCCGGCGGCGGCTATGCGCAAGTGGTGCCGATGGAAGACATCAACCTGCATTTCACCGGCGACTTCCACGCCATCGGCGTTGCCCACAATTTGTTGTCGGCCTTGATCGACAACCACATCAACCACGGCAATGCGCTGGACATCGACCCGCGCCGCATCCAGTGGAAACGGGTGATGGACATGAACGACCGCGCGTTACGTAAGATCGTGGTCGGCATGGGTGGCCCCGCCAACGGCTATCTGCGCGAAGACGGCTTCGACATCGTGGTCGCATCGGAAGTGATGGCGATTCTCTGCCTGGCCACCAGCCGCAGCGATTTGAAGGAACGTTTGGGCCGCATCGTCATCGGCTATAAATCCGACAAGGTCACGCCGGTCTATGCTAGCGATTTGAAAGCCCACGGCGCGATGGCGGCGGTACTTAAAGACGCGATAAAACCGAATCTGGTGCAAACCCTGGAAAACAACTTGGCGATCATCCACGGCGGCCCGTTCGCCAACATCGCCCACGGCTGCAATACCGTCACCGCCACCAAGACTGCGCTAAAACTGGCTGACTACGCGGTCACCGAAGCCGGCTTCGGCGCCGATCTGGGCGCGGAAAAATTCATCGACATCAAATGCCGTATGGCCGGTTTGAAACCCTCGGCGGTAGTATTGGTGGCGACGGTGCGGGCGCTGAAATTCCACGGCGGCGTCGCCAAAGACGATTTGAACAAGGAAAACCTGGAAGCGCTGGAAAAAGGTTTCGCCAACCTGGAACGCCATCTTCACAACATCACCAACCATTACGGCCTGCCCTGCGTGGTTAGCGTTAACCATTTCACTTTCGACACCGACGCCGAAATCAATCTGCTGAAATCCAAATGCGAAGCGTTAGGCGCTAAATGCGTGATCGCCAAACATTGGGCGCATGGCGGAGCCGGCGCCGAGGATCTGGCGCGCGAGGTGCTGAACATCGTCGACCAACGCGAACCGGGTTTCAGCTATGTCTACGATGACGAACTGCCGCTGTGGAACAAGATCGAAACCATCGCCACCAAGCTGTACGGCGCCGGCAGCGTCAGCGCCAGCCCGAAAGTGATGGGCGAAATTAAGGCCCTGCAGGCCAGCTATGGCCATTTCCCGATCTGCATGGCCAAGACCCAGATGTCGTTCTCCACCAATCCCAACAGCAAGGGCGCGCCATCGGGGCATAACGTCGAGATCAGCGAAGTGCGCTTGGCGAATGGTGCCGGCTTCATCGTCGCCATCGCCGGCGACATGATGACCATGCCGGGCCTGCCGAAAGTGCCGGCGGCAGAACGCATCGACATCAGCGACGACGGCGTGATCAGCGGTTTGTTCTAAACCCTAACCGTAAAGTACCACGCATAGAAAAGCCGAAGCTTTGCTTCGGCTTTTTTGTCTCCGCCGTTAAACAACGTTGGCCGCCGATCAAGCCCATACCCGGTTAGAAGCTCGCGCAGGCCAGGCTTTTCGTTCAATCGATAGGCTTAACTAACGCCTGGAATATTTGCCGATCGGGAACAAGGTTTAATGCCGATGATGACCAAATCCACCATGCTGCCATCCTCCATGAAACATCGGAACCGGTACCGGCACCATCGGCGCAACGCCATAACCATAGCCGCCGCCATACGGTCCAGCCGAATATCCGGAATAAGGAACATAAGCTACACAACCAGTCATCAAGGTCAGGCTGAATGCAATAGCCATTGAACGCGTTCTAATGTTCATCACTACCACCGATCCCTATGACGATACTCGTGTCTTGGCATTTGAGGCGCATATGGGTAATACCTGACTGGCGGCGGCAGCAAATGATATTGCATGGGCGCGGGATAATATCCCATGGCCGGCGGCAAATAATTCCTATAGTAGGAATTGAATCCATGTCCGTGATAATGATGGTGGTGATGATGCCTACGGCCCCAGTCATCATCATGCGCAAATGCCGCACCGGAGATGAACAAGCTGATCGCCACGATCGCTATAATTCTGAACATATATCCTCCTTTTGTGGATCACTTCAGTTGTGGCAAATTATTCTCCAGACGGCTTAAAAATCACTTAACGCCAGGCCGCAGATAACACGGAGGCTTTAGTATCAGCCTATAAGCGCTGATATTTCAGATTTCCATGCTTTACACGGCCGCTGTTCAACACATTGTTTACCTCGCCATGTGATTTTTTGTCCTAACTCGATATTTAAACAATCAATTGGCCTTGGGTGGCGGCTAAACCTATCGTCGCCACCGTGCCGGCGTTAAAGGCCAGATAATCTGCTTCGATGCCGTCCGAGAAGATCACGCCGTTTTCCGGCATCTGCGATTCCAGGGCCAGTGGCGTTTCGGGCGTGATCGCGCCGAACACCAGTGAAATACCAGTCGTACGGCTGGGAAACGGTTCGCGCACAGTAAATTGCAAACGTCTTTCGTGCCAGGCAAAGCCGTCCTTGAGCGGATGGGATTCGCTGCCGGCGACGCCCAAGGCCCCGGCCAGGATGGACTGAAACCAGCCGGTCGAACCGAAACCGGTGGAAACGATGATGCCCGACGACGACTGTGTTTCCTGGCGACCGTCCCAGGACAACAGATAGCGGGCCGAGGTATGGCTTTTCGGACCGATGAACAAGTCGTTGACCGCCAGCATGCGCTGACCGTCGTTGGTCTTGGCCTCGGCAAAACTGATGGTTTTACAAGCCGCTTTACCGGCTACGGTGCGCGTCACCACGGCCGGTAAATCGCCGATTTCGAAGGGTAGCAGTTTGCCGTCCCAGCGCTGGGGATCGGGGTTGATGGCGATCACCGGTTGGCCGTCCAGATATTTCAAGGTATTGGCAACCAGGCCGTCCTGGCCGATAGTGACGATAATATCGGCCGGGCCGAACTGGTAATTGGGCAACAAACGGCGTTCCAGCAACTGAAACCGCCCCAGGGCTTTCAGAACCCTTTCCGCCTCCTGCAAGCGGCGTTGATACAGATCGTGCTCGTCCAGATAATCCTGGGCATCGACTTGATTGTGCTCCAAGTAAAAACGGGCTTGCGGCCAAGTGTTGAAGCGTTCGATCAATTCCTGCAACCGAGTCTTGCGCGTCACCAGAATAAACCGGTATTGAAAATTCCCGCTCATCAGCGCACCGCTTTTTTCAGCATTTGTCCAAACAGATCGGGTGTGATGGTCAGTTCGCCGATCTTGCCGGCGTTTTGCGCCAACGATTCGAAGGCCATCGCCATCAGTTGTTCGGGGTCCATTTTAGCCAGCGCCATCGCCTTCAGGTTTTCCACCGGCAACTCCCTGAACGCCTTCATGCGTTCGGTAATCGCATACGCTTCCGCGTCGGCTTGCTGGCGGCTGTTTTCGCTGTTCAAAGTCACCAAAGCCTTGCGTTGAGTTTCGGCGGCGATCTCGGCTTGCAAGCGTTCGCGTTCGGTTTCGACCTTACCGCGCTGAATGGTGCGCTCGTTGAGGATGCGCGATTCCTCGATCTCCTGTTCCTTTTGCTGCACCGATAACTCGGTTTGCAGCTCGGCCTCCTTGATGGTGCGCTCCTGTTCGACCGCGGATTTACGCCGATCGTAAATCGCGTCGTCGGCCTCCTTCAAAATTGACTCCCTGGCTTCCGCCTCCAGGGCGCGGGCCGTTTCCGGGGTCGGTTGCACGGCACTGATCGAGACATCCAGCAAATCGATGCCCAATGCCGCCAGCGGCGAATCGCCGGCCAACTGCTCTCGAAGCAAAGCAACCAGGGCTTGCCCCAGTTTCAAAGCCTCGCGCAGGCCGGTGGTTTGGACTTTGTTTTGGACGATGGATTGCACAATGCGTATCACCCGATCCGACAGTTTCAACGGGTCTTCCGAAACGTAGCTGAGGCCGTCGTTTTTCAGGCTGTAATTCAGCATCTCGGCCATGGTTTCCGGCGCGGCCACCCGATAGGTTACTTGGCCTTGCACGGTCACCGTCTGGAAATCGGCCGTTAACAGTTTGAAAATGAACGGCGCTTCCTGGGCGCTGACCGGCACCGCCGCGATGGAGGCGGTAGCGACGTTATAGAAAAAACTCAGGCCTTTGCCTTTCTTGCGAATACGGCCGTTGACGGTTTTGATCACAAAGGTTGAAGAGTCCGCTTTGAAGTATTGAATGCCTAACATGATATTGCTCCTAATTGTGTCGAAAAGTCACTTAAGATAAATAGTGACCTATAGACACCTTTCTGTCAAGCACATAAGTGACAAAAAGACACAAATTTTGCGACAATGGCAATTCCTTAGAAAGAGCTCCTAATACGATGGACGAAAACCAGTTCTTAGCTGAATACGATAAACGCCGATACGACAGCCCGCTGCTCAGCGTCGATGCAGTGCTGTTTACCTATCACGAAGCCTGTTTGAAAGTGTTATTGGTACAACGCTCAAATCACCCCGAGCTGGGTAAATGGGGTTTGCCGGGTGGTTTTGTCGATTTGCAACGGGACAAAACCCTGGAAGATACGGTGCTGCGCAAATTGAAAGACAAGACCGGCATCGAACCGCCGTATCTGGAACAACTGCAATGCATAGGCAATGCTCAGCGCGACAGGCGTGGTTGGTCGGTGACGATAGTCTATACCGCGTTGATGGCTTATCAGGCCTGTGAAGCGCATATCGCCAGCATCGCGGATGTGCAATGGCTGGCGCTGGAGGCGGTCGATCAGATGGATTTGGCTTTCGACCATCAAACCATCATCGGTTTGGCGCGGGAGAGGATGCGGCAAAAAGCCTTGTATTCGATCGTGCCGGCTTACGCGCTGCCGGACGCCTTTACGCTGCCGGAACTCCAACATTTGCATGAAGTGCTGATCGGCAAGAGTTTGCAGAAAAAGTCTTTTCGCCGCCGCATAGAACAGGCGGAATTATTGATAGATACCGGCGAAAAACGCTCGGAAGGCGGCAGGCCGGCCGCCTTATATCGGATGAAACAGAGTTCCGGCGCTTATACCTTTGTGCGTAATTTGGAGGATTGAGTGTTTCAGTGGGCGTCAAAAGGAAAAGACGGCTTTGCAGGGAGCGGTTCTCGTGCCGAGTACCAAAGCTTCCGGCGGACAAATCGGGCCAGGAACCGATTAGCATATGAACACCCAGAGGATGAAATACATCAACGTTTTTAGATTTCATGCTGGAGGCCCTACCTAGCCGCCTATAAATCTCCATCTCTTCCAAGCTCGAACACCACGCATAAAAAAGCCGGAGAAACTCCGGCTTTTTTATGCGTGGTTACGAATCAATGAATCAAACTTAACAATACCCCGGCCGCCACCGCCGAGCCGATCACCCCGGCGACATTCGGTCCCATGGCATGCATCAACAAGAAGTTATGAGGGTTGCTCTCCAGACCGACCTTGTTGGCGACCCGCGCCGCCATCGGCACCGCAGACACACCGGCCGCTCCAATCAAGGGATTGATAGGCGTACTGCTGAAACGGTTCATGACCTTGGCCATCAGCACACCGCTGGCGGTACCGATAGCAAACGCCACTGCACCCAAGCCTAAAATACCCAGGGTTTCCATGGTCAAAAAGGCTTCGGCACTCAGTTTCGAGCCGACCGACAAGCCCAGAAAAATGGTAACAATGTTGATCAGTTCGTTTTGCGCGGTTTTACTGAGCCTATCGACCACGCCGCTGGCATTCATTAAGTTACCCAGACAAAACATGCCAACCAAGGGTGCGGCCGATGGCAACAACAAGGCGGTGAGGACAATCAGCATCAACGGAAAAACCATTTTTTCGGTGTTGCTGACGCTTCTTAATTGCTGCATTTCGATCTTGCGCTCATCTTCGGTGGTTAGGGCCCGCATGATGGGAGGCTGGATCAGCGGCACCAGCGCCATGTAGGAATAGGCGGCAACCGCAATGGCACCCAACAATTCCGGCGCCAGTTTCGAGGCCACGTAAATGGCGGTGGGGCCGTCGGCGCCGCCGATAATCGCAATAGCGGCGGCTTGCTTTAGCGTGAAATCCATGCCGGGTATGGCATTAAGCGCCAAGGCGCCAAACAGGGTAGCAAAAATGCCGAACTGCGCCGCCGCGCCTAAAAACAGCGTCTTGGGATTGGCCAACATCGGGCCGAAATCCGTCATCGCGCCGACGCCCATGAAGATCAGCAGCGGAAACACGCCGGCTTTGATGCCGCCGTACATGTAATAAAGGATGCCCCCTTCGTCTATCATCCCCGCTACCGGGATATTGCTAAGAATGGCGCCGAAACCGATAGGCAGCAATAGCAAAGGCTCGAAGCCTTTTTTGATGGCGAGATACAACAACAGGAACCCTACCGCCATCATGATGACTTGAGGCCCGGTGAAGTTGTAGAGGCCTGTGCTTTCCCACAACAGTCTGAGATTTTCCATGGAGTGTCTTTGTTTATTTCAGCTTGATGGCGACGGGTTAGCCAGTAGCGTTTATGCTCAACCGGCAAACCCGTCCTACATTTACAACGTTACCAATACATCGCCAACCGCAACGGAGTCGCCTTGCCTGACGTTAACGGCGCTGACGATACCGGCCACTTTGGCGCGAATCTCGGTTTCCATTTTCATAGCTTCCATAACCAGAACCACATCGCCTTCGGCAATGTGCGAGCCAACATTAACATTGACTTTGAGAATGACACCGGCCAATGGCGATATCACGACACCACTGCCGCTAACGATGGGCGGCGTGACCACTAAATCCGGGCCGGATGGCGCGACGGAGGCCGGCTGGATCGCCAGATTGGCACCGGACGGACCAACCGCCACATTGTAGTTTCGGCCATCGACATTGACCGTATAAACTTCGATAGGGCCGGCAGCAGCCGGCGGAGCGATAGTCGCCGGAACCGTAGCGGCAATCGCTTCGGCATTGGGCGCCGGCTCAAAAGCGGCGGGATTGCCGCGGTTTTGCAGAAATTTCCAGCCGATCTGTGCAAACATGCCATCGATCAAGGCATCTTCTTCGACAAACTCGGAGAGCTTTACGCCTTCCGCCGCAGCCTTGCGCTTGACTTCCGCAACCAGTTTATCCATTTCCGCCGCCAGCAAATCGGCGGGACGACAAGTAATCGGTTCGGCGCCTTCCAGCACCCGCGCCTGCAGTTCCTTGTTAACCGGGGCCGGAGTTGCGCCGTATTCGCCTTTAAGGACGCCCGCGGTTTCCTTGCTGATGGTTTTATAACGTTCGCCGGCCATCACGTTCAATACCGCTTGGGTACCGACGATTTGCGAGGTCGGCGTCACCAGCGGAATAAAGCCCAAGTCTTCGCGAACGCGGGGAATTTCCAGCAATACTTCGTCGAACTTGTCGGCGGCGCCCTGCTCTCTGAGCTGGCTTTCCATATTGGTCAGCATGCCGCCCGGCACTTGCGAAATCAGAATCCGGCCATCGACGCCTTTCAGACTGCCTTCAAACTGCGCGTATTTCTTGCGGACTTCACGAAAATAGGCGGCGATTTTTTCCAGTTTGACCAAGTCCAAACCGGTGTCGTAAGGCTGCCCCTGGAAGCTGGCAACGATGGTTTCGGTGGGGCTATGGCCATAGGTCATGCTCAGCGAGGAAATGGCGGTATCGGCGTTATCCAGCCCGGCTTCCACGGCCTTGATGTATGTACCGACGCTAAGCCCGGTCGTGGCGTGGCATTGCATGTGAATGGGGATAGCCACGGCTTTTTTCAGTTTGCTGATCAGTTCGTAGGCATCGTAGGGCGTCAACAGACCGGCCATGTCCTTGATACAGATCGAATGCGCACCCATGTCTTCTATCTTGCGGCCCATCTCCACCCACTTGGCGATGGTATGCACCGGGCTGGTGGTATAGGAAATGGTGCCTTGGGCATGAGCATCGGTATTCAGCACCGCCTTAACGGCGCGTTCGAGATTGCGCATGTCGTTCATCGCATCGAAAATGCGGAATACATCAATACCGTTGATCACGCAGCGCTCGACAAACTTGTCGACCACATCGTCGGCATAATGCCGATAACCCAGAATATTTTGACCGCGAAACAGCATTTGCTGCCGGGTATTGGGCATGGCTTTTTTCAGCAGACGCAAGCGCTCCCAAGGATCTTCGCCGAGATAACGGATGCAGGCATCAAACGTGGCTCCGCCCCAGGATTCGATCGACCAGTAGCCGATTTGATCGAGCTGTTCGCAAATCGGTAACATGTCTTCGATACGCAAACGGGTTGCCAGTATCGACTGGTGTGCATCTCGCAATACGACTTCTGTAATTCCTAAAGGTTTTTTTACCTTTGCCACGCTTGTTTCTCCTAATGACGCTTTTGGGGTCCGATTATTTCTTACCTTGTGGGTATTTTTAAAATGCCGAACGACGGAAAAATTCCGTTAACTCCTTGGATGTTTCTTACGGTACTGATGCACTGCCGCACTGATGGCCGCGGCAATAGCCGAATCGTCGCCATGCTGGGCGCCGTGGACATGGCCACTCGGCATCTCCGGAAAAAACCGCTGCACGACAGAGGACATCGCCCCGATCGCCAGCACCAGCATCGCTAGAAAGCCATAGACTATGCCCATGCCGATCAGCATCAGCTCAATTCCTGAAGACAGCATCTCGTTCATAATATGATGACCGTAAATTTAAAAATACGTCGCATTATCGCCAAAACCCCCGGATTAAACAATCTTGCAAATCCCGATAGCCCGTAAGACGCGGCCATTGCCCATATCGCAATGGCTAAAATATGATGAAAAATCGATACCTGTTTGCCACAAGACAAACAAAGCGCATCAATTATAAGGAAGAGACTTTTCCATACCCGATCGGCGATGGTTTCGCCAAATCGGCCATAAACCTTGGATGGCGAAGCGGATCAGTGGGCCTGCAAAAATGCCAATATTTCGGCGACATGGGTTTTAACCTGCACTTTCCGCCATTCCTTGACCAGCACGCCGTTTTCGTCGATCAAAAAAGTACTGCGTTCGATTCCTCGAACCTGCTTGCCGTACATGTTTTTCATTTTGATCACATCGAACGATTGGCAGAGCGCTTCGTCCTGATCGGATAACAACTCGAAAGGAAAGCTCTGCTTGCATTTAAAGCCCTCATGCATTTTCACGCTGTCCCTGGAGACACCCAAAATCACAGCGTTCAATTGCGCAAACTGTTCGGCATTATCCCTGAAAGCAATACCTTCCTGGGTGCAACCCGGCGTATTGTCCTTAGGATAAAAATACAGCACGACTTTTTTGCCTCGATAATCGGCAAGACTCACGGTTTTGCCGCCAGTAGCCGGCACCTGAAAATCGGGAACGGGGTGACCCATAATAACTGCTGTCATGATCTTAACGTTTGATAGGTTCGAGAATGGCGTCGATATTCAGGTTGTCGCAAAAATCCAGAAACTCCTCGCGCAACGACAAAATCCGAACATCTTCAGGCACCAGCAAGATGAATTTGCTGGAAAACACCGTGTTATTAAAAAATGCGGCCTGATGCCGGCTGGCGGTAATTTCTTCGACGATGATGCCGTGCTCGACCAGAAACGATGTCACCGCAAACAACAGGTCTTTCTTATCCATGGAAATGGTTTCCAAGGTATAGGGCACACCTTCCGGTGCCGGCGTCTCGGTTTCCGGACGCAGAAAGCAAATCTGCAAGGCCAAACGCTTGGCAACTGCGTCCAATAGGCCTTCCAGCTTGGCGATATGATTCCAGTTACCGTCTATCAGCACATACAGCGCGGTAATTTGCGTTAAATTGGAGGTGCGCAATTCCAAAACACTGCACTGGCAAGCACTGGCCGCCGACAGGGTTTCAGCAATGAAGTCGTTGGTTTTGTTACCTAAAACCGTAAATGCGAGTTGCATAAGGATAAGTCCATAAGTTGTGGTCTCAGTGTAACACCAATGCCGCCAAAATCTAGCCTTGTAAAGACTGGCCGCTATTGTCGCAATCGATTGCGGTAATCAACGCATGATCGTCGAAGTGTACGGTCAATTTATTGCCGGCCTTGGCTTGACGCAACCGCTCGATGTCGACCTTAAATACAGCGCATAATTGCCGGTCGGTAACCTGGACACAGGGTTTTGGAGCGATGGCCGAATGCAACCAGGACAAACATTGCGTCCACAGCAGCCAAAACACGGCAATCACGGCGATGATCTCGCCATATAACTGCAATAATTCCAGCAAGGTTTTATAGCCGCCGAACCAGCGTATTTCATCGGAAAGGCTTTTTACGCCCAATAACCAGCCCCCCAGCGTGAACAAAGGCAGTAAAAAATACAGCCACAACAACCAACTGAAGGCCGACAAAAAAAACGAGCCGCACTTCTGCCAAAAACTCTGCAGGTGCGGCTGATTGATGATGATATCTTTCATTTCTGCCTCAAGCCTCTATCCAGCGTCACCCACACCGCCCTTTGCCCGCGTTTCTTACGCAACGCCTTGATACAACCGTTAATGGTGGTGCCGACATTGATTAGCCAATAGACGATCGGATACCAGATCATCCAGTAATAATGCTGAGCGGAACCGCCGCTTTGCCGTTCGTAACTGGAATCGATGGCCAGACTCACCGCAAACTGGATAAGACAGGTCACGCACAACAACATGCTGGTCCAGTGCGGCGACAAATCCTCCAAGGCTTCCCGAGGCTGCTCATCCACAAGCCATTGCAGCGGCGCCGCCAACAACAAGGTCACGACTAAAAACGCCCAACACAAGCTGATGCAGCATTCCAGATATAGCGGCCACATGCCGCGAGATCCCCAACGAAACAAGGGCTTGAAATAACGCAACAACACCTCTACCCCGCCCTGCGCCCAGCGGCTACGTTGTTTCCATAAACCGCTGATGGTTTCCGGCATCAGCACCCAGCACAGCGCATTGGGTTCGAAGCGTATCGCCCAGCCCGCCAGTTGTAGCTTCCAGCTGATGTCTATGTCCTCGGTCACCATGTCCGGGCTCCAGTAGCCGACATCGTGCAAGGCCGTCTTGCGGAAACCGGCTATCACCCCGGAAATGGTAAAAATATGCCCGTAGGAACGCTGGGCCCGCTTGATCATGCCGACAATCGCCGAAAATTCGCCGACCTGAATTTTGCCCAACAAGGTGGAGCGATTGCGAATCCGCGGATTTCCGGTCACGGCGCCGACATGAGGGTCTTCCAGAAAATGCCGAACGATCCAGGCCGTGGCATTCGGCGCCAGCAATGCGTCGCCGTCGATACCGATCAGGATTTCGCTATTGGCCAGCAAAGCCGCCGTGCGTAAGCCCACTGCCTTGCCCTGGTTGCTGGCCAAATTGACCACCCGGATTTGCGGATGCTTGTCGGCCAATTCGTGCAGAATCTCAAGGGTATTGTCCTTGCTACCGTCGTTAATGGCGATGATTTCGTAATTGGGATATTGCTGATGCAGCAGATATTCGATGGTTTCCCGGACATTCTCGCCTTCGTTGTAGCAAGGGATCAGAATCGATACCGGCGGATATTCGCTTAACACAGGCAAATCGGACAGCACATTGCCGCGATTGCGCTCCCAACGAAGGTAATAAATGATGCCGCCCAACATCCATACATAAGCCATCAGCAACGGATAATAAAACAGGAAACGCGACAACAACTCGTCGAAATGCTGCCACGGTACATCTTGCAAACGCTCTTGCGCCATCAACCGCCAGTCGATGACATGCTGAATCCAGGGATGGGATAACAATTCGTCCATTTATCGCTTAGTCTTTTTTAACAACCGGGAAATATTTTTTCAGTTCTTCGAGTTTGGGATGATCGTGGAAGACATTATCCGGGTAGTAACCGATATGCTTGGCGCCCTGCTTCTTCAGCAATTGAAATTGCTCGGTAAAGGTTTGCATCGGTATATCCTGTTGCTTCTTCCAATCCACGGCCTGTAATTCAAACACCATTTTGTCCAAACCATTAGGATATTCGGCGGTTTTTTGCACCAGTTCAATCAGCCACTTCTTCGGGTCTTCCGCCTCTTCCATAAAAGGCATGGCTTCCACGGCCACATAATCGTAATGCTTCAGAAAAGCCGGGAAGGATTGCGCATACCACTCTTCGCTGTAAGGCTTTAACAACGGCAACGAGTAAAAGTTGCGGGCGGTCTTGATGTAAGGCCGATAAAACCTGACCTTATCGGCCAGATAGTCGGTAAATTGACCAATCAGCTCGGTTTTATGCTGCGCCCAGCGCAAGCGCAGTTCTGCGGAAGCATGCACCTTATCGAACTCGGCCGGCAAGCCCCAGACGGCATGGCTAAACTCCATGGCCGGCGGCGACACGTCCTCGAAATCGGAGAGGATGCCATCGTCGTGAAACAGTACGCCGTTAAAATCGCAGTGTTTTGCCAAGTCTTCGTAAATCTCGCCGACATATTGCCGGGCCTCGGCATTGAACGGCGACAGGCGGGTATAGATATGCCGCGACAGCTGCGGCTCACCGTCCCGCCATTCCTTGACATACCACTTCAAGGGCACATCGGCCTTGTACGCCATGATAGGCATCCAGGCATAGACTTTAACGCCGGCGCGCGAACGCAACTGTAGCGCCACATGATTGAACAAGTCCCGTCTGACCGGCAAATGCCGATTGGGAAAATACAGCTGATCGGCATTGCCGTCGCCGTCGGGGTCGGAATACGCCTGCAAAAATACGGTATTGGCGCCGCTGGCCTTGATACGATCCAGTAATGCCGTCAGATTGCGGGCGGTCTGATCCTCGTCCTCGTCGTAGATATAATCCATATCGACATGCGCCACCCGCATTTCCTGCCCGCTGCGTTGATTTTTGACGACCTCGGCAAATTGTCCGACATTAATATCGTCGGTAATCATCATCCGCTTCATCACGCCGACATCGGCCAGCGTATTGGCGCCGTCGTTCAAACCCATCGTCAAACGCATGCCGGCCAGTTTTGCCGCTTCCAGCGCAATGGCATTGTATTCGCCGTAAGGCCAAACCATCACCCGCGGCCGCTGGCCGAGTTGCTGGAACAGACGTTCCGAACTTTTATCGATTTCCTGAAAAATCCGTTTGCGATAGCTTTCGTCGTTTTCGTATTCGTCGTATTCGGCGCTGTACAGGCGGGAAGTCACAGCGCTTTGTTGATTGCCTTGCGGATTGGCCGGAATGCCATGATGCAGATCGTAACTGTGCGAAGCAATCTCGACCAAACCGGAATTCATCACCTCGCGAATCTGCGCCGGCGTCATCAACGGCTTGATGCCCGGAACGCTTTGCTGTTCGAGCCAAGTGCCGACCACGGCCAGCGTCGCCGGATACTTGTATTTTTTCAGTAGCGGCATCGCCCGCGTGTAAAAACTTTGGTAGCCGTCGTCGAAAGTCAGCATCACCGCTTTGCTCGGCAAGGTCTTCTCGCCTTTCAGCACGTCCAGCAAATCCTGAATGCTGATAACGCGATAGTTATTCTTTTTCAACCAGGCAAAATGCTCGTCAAGATGCTGCTTGTTAACGGCAATGCGATCGAACGGCGGCACCTTCTCTTCTTCTTCCAGTATGTCGTGATAATTCAATACCAGAAAACTCGGTGTTGCGGTTTCCGCCGCGGCAAACGGCGTAAAAAGCAGACAGATAATTGCAAGGATTAAACGGGCAAAAATGCGCATAGGGATTTAGCTTAAGCGAGAAAAATGCTGAAAACTGCTGGTTCTCAGTAAAGCCAAGAAGACCAGAATTGGACGGCGCATTTTACCCGAATCGGTGTTTTTAGCCCGTTTTATTTGCTCAATCCACCGCTGCAACGCTACCGTTCGACGGCTCCGGGCACAAGAAACGGCGCAGTTTTACCGCTCCCTTAAACTCTCCCCCACATGCACTGATCCGCCGCTTTGATCGATTGGTAACCCGCGACACCGTTGAGCGGTTGCACAGCATTGATGGCTGTCAGGCATTAGGTCTGGGGGTGGGCATGAAATACGAACGCCCTTATGGCGATAACCGCGATGTCCAACATATTCGCAATGGCGCTTCGTTGCCGAAATTATTTGCCCTGCTGGATCGATCGAGTACCAAACCGGCGACGGATCGTTTGGCCTTGTTGCGTTGGACCATTTTTCAAGTCTTGATCGGCAACACCGATGCCCACGGCAAAAACCTATCGTTTTTCATGGACGCCGGTGGGCTGAGTTTAACCCCCGCTTACGATCCGGTCTGTTGCCTGCAGTATGCCAATGAACGCATTGCCGACACCTTGGCGATGGCCATCGGCGACAACTTTAATCCCACCACCTTGACCGCTTATGACTGGGCCGTGATGGCCAATGAATGTCGGCTGAATCCCAGACTGGTCAGCCGAGAGCTGAAACAACTGGCGGATAAAATCATCATCGTCTGGCCTGGACTGTACGCTGAACTCGTGCAAAGCGGCGCAGAGAACAACACCCTGGATGCGATGGATGCCATTTTTTATCTCCATGCGCCAACGCGCTGAAACTTGCAAATGAAATCCCCAAGATTGCCCGCAACTTGCTCTGAGTCTTCACCGAAAAATAAGCTCAATTCATGCTGACTTTTGCCGGTGCCATTACCCAAGGCGGACAAGCATCTTGTCAGCATGCGCAGCCACAAAACTGAAGTCAATACACCTGCTCGGGGAAATTGAAACGCTGGTACACGAGGTGGAACAATGAAAATTTCCGAGATAGTGTTTCGTAAATTTCAAAAGCCAATGTCCCATCCGCGCATAATCAATGTTTGGCGCACCTTATCGCCTCAAACGCTACCGTTCAACGACTCCGCTTGCGTTGACCTCAGGGCCTTGTTGATTGCTTGACGATCAGTCCCGCGCCCAGTTTTTCCGCGTAGCGACTCATCAGATATTGTGCGGGATTTTGCGGAATCTCTTAGCCAATTGTCTGTGGAAACAGGGCAAGATCAAAAAAATAGGGGCGGACAAAGATGCGCAGTCAAGTCCCATCGCTTTTTAAAACCTTCGCGCATAGCCCTCTCGTTGCAGTAGCGATTTTCACCGACATTCCGGCAACCCCAGCCTTATGGCGACGGTACCCGCTTCAACCTGTTACGTCGACAATTACCTCATGCTGCATGCAATTTTAAGGTACTAAACGCTCGACACAGTCTTTGGCCGCATCGGCGTTTTTTTATTATGCGGCACCAATACGAAATCTCAATTTGTTATCGGGCCGAGGCGATTGTCTGTGCTGAAAGGCCAGTGCGCTATCGATGACCGGCTTGTGTTTTCCGGCGTTTCTATAGGCTTTTTCTTGCTCTTTCTCTATGATTTGATTGATGGTCTCAACTTTTTCAAAATGCTGCCAATCGCTGTGTTTTGTTAGCATGGCAAATGGCGATCGAATGTCTTGCATATAATCGTAGTCGCCCATGGCCTGAGCAATGGGCAATGTGGGGCCAATACCGGAATAAAGATACGGCTTGGCAAACACATGCCCGCCGAGTTTTTGGTAATGATTGGCCTGACTTGGCACAGACGCCAATAGAAGCAACTCGATTTTATTGTCGATAATAAAGCGCAACGTTTCCTTATATAAACGCAGCATGGTGGATGAACCTCTGTAGTCCTTGTCTACCATCAAACGCTCGACAATGCAGATTTCGCTTTTCTTCAAATCCTTAAAAAAAGGCGAAATGTTGTAGGTTTTAACCAGGTTGTCATCGAAATCGGTATCGCCACCCCAAAGTATCCTCAGGGTGCCGATAGCTTTATTGTTTTTGATGGCGACGACTGTTTTTGCGGATTCGTCGTAAAGGTCGCGTAGTTCGCCCACCGAACTATCGCCTTTTTCTCTTAGACGCCCCATTTCTTCGATGTAAATTTGATACCTTAATTGGTATGAGGCTTTAATTTCTTCCGGCGTGCTTGCAAATCTAACTCCATCTATCACGGCAGTCCTCTCTCGGTTAAAAACATGGAGCAGATTATAGACAAGGAAAGTGACAAAAATCCTGACATTTCATTAAAATCAGATGAGGATTTCATTAATTTTTAATCCAACCAAAAACTGACTCCGAATGCTTGCCTCTAGTGTCTGTAAAAATAAAATATTTATATTTCAATGAATTAATAGGAACAATCCAAAAAATAAACCGCAACTCTATGGCGACACCTCAACCCTGTAAACATTAAGCCGTTATCGGCTTTTGAAGGTCTTGCGCCATTCAAGGTCATTCTGTCTGCTTCGGCGCGAACAAACCAGTTTTAAAATCGTTCCGAGGCGACATATACAACATTGATTGTCCGTTTTGTTGTCGCAAACACCACAACCCCACAGGCTCGAAAGCACTTAAACCTTAGCCTACGGCGCCTGGTATCCCTCTTGCTTGTACTTTAACAATTCACTATTTCCTTCGGAATACCATGACAAGCGCCGAAAAAACCGCACGATACCTGCCGGAACAACCCGAAGGCGCTATCCAGCGATGATCGTATTTCCGATAAAACTAGCCGTAGCCAGCAAGGAAGGCATGGCAATTAGCGAGCACTTTGGCCATGCCAAGCAATTCCGCATCTACGAAGCCACCCCGGATTGATGTGTCAACACTAACCTGGACACATAGTTAAGCGGCTTGATGCCGCAATTCGTAATTAACCGGTGACAGATAGCCATTGGCGGAATGTAACCGCTCTCGGTTGTAAAACACTTCGATATATTCGAACACTGCTTGTTTGGCCTGATCGCGGGTATGGAAAGTCTGATGGTGAATCAGTTCAGTTTTCAGGGTATGAAAGAAACTTTCCGAAACCGCGTTAT
>Ga0208264_1000013_pt1 | contig 209660 bp, 180 predicted proteins | sample LakWasMet31_HOW6_2_FD_183873 | JGI IMG/M metagenome (GOLD analysis project Ga0208264, IMG submission 183873) | Freshwater sediment methanotrophic microbial communities from Lake Washington under simulated oxygen tension - Sediment Metagenome... | ecosystem: Environmental > Aquatic > Freshwater... | reverse complement strand
GCGATGGAGAGAACTATCTACAAGGCAGGCTTTCAAGCCTCAGGGTGGGCACGTCTTCTCCACCGCCCTCCCGATGATCAGTCGGGGATTCTGCCGCTTTTTCAAGGCGGAATCGAATATAAGGGTGGGCAAGGCTTTTCTGCCCACCCTTTCGTGCCATTGCTTTAAAAGTATTGCCCGCCGTACGCTCTGACCGCATTCCACTTTAGATGCTATGTCTCGAAAGCCATTTGTCCATGGAATTTGAATGACATTGGTCCGATTAGGCGTTGCTAATCGGACCTGCTCAGACTATTAACCCGGCCCTATTTATCACTGGTACTCCGTTCAGGCTGAAGCCCCATATGGCGCGTCCTTCGACAGGCTCAGGACGAGCGGTATTTAATAAATCAGGCTTTCCTTAAACTTCGTCCCTGACGCCCTCTTCCTGCCCGGCGGCATACGTCAGTTGCGCGACGTTATCGCGGGTAAAAAAGCCCTGAAAATCGCCGAAACGCTGCACGTACTCAACGATCAAAGAGGAAAAGTCCGAAGCGGAGGAAAAAATCTGTTTCAAACCTTCCTCGCGCGAACCCACGGTATCCAGCAAGAAACCTTTGCCTTGGGCGGCGATGGCTTCGACGACGATGTCGATATTTTCCCGGCCGTTGCTTTGTCCGTCTTTCACCTCCACCGCCATGTGATGCAGACGCGGGCCGTAATTGCGGACGAAGGTTTCGGTGGGGCTGGGCAATCGGTCCAGATGGTTCACGCAATAAGGCTGGTTGTTGGCAGTAAACACCTTGGCCGGACTGCTGGATTCCGGCGCCTGCCTAATGTTTTTGGTGACATTGGTCGAGGAGTTCTGATCATTGATATCGTAACTGCCCCAGTAGTAATAACTCGACAAGGCCAAATATTCCAGCAGTGCCGCCTCGCGGTTCTGGCTGTAGACCCGGGTGGCGAGATGATCGATAGGCAGAATCAACCCGGAAATACCCAGCCCTTCCTGCATCTCCTTGCCTCTATCGTTGGCCGCCTGCGCGGCGGACAAAATCACGCATTCGCCGTGGTGATAGACGCGGATGCCGTCGACCGGGCGTTCCATGTAACCGACCACGTTCTGGGTATACGGCGACGGCTTGGAGATGCTGACATTCAGCGGCAAATCCAGCTCCGCCAGTTGCCCGACCGGAAAAAACCGGAACTCGCGCTGTTGTTGCAGGGCCACGACCTGGTGACGGTCGGAAGTCAGCAGAATCTCGCCGAGATAGCGGCTGTGCGGCCGCCGCGCCCCGACCGGATAAAGATCGTTGAGGCTGCGGAAAATATCGCTATGCTCAGGGTTCTTCACCTCCCGCAACAGAATGTCCGGCGAATTCATGTCGATGCGCAGCACATGGGTTAAATGTCTGCCGCTATCCAGGGTCACCAGATAGCGGTACGGCGTCATCAGCGCCAGTTCGGCGATATATTCCACCGAATTGCCGGGCTCGACGCCTATCATCAAGGCTTCGATCCCACCTATCATCTCGGTCAGGCCGCTGCGGTCGCGTTCCGTCAACAGGCGTTGCAGATATTCCTCGAAAAAGTCCGAATTTTGCTTGTCGCCGAAACGCGGCATGGCAGTTGAACAAAGCATGGTGATTCCTCGATTATCTTGGTTGCCAGCGCAGATCCAGCGTCATCGGAAAGCGCGGATTGATGGCTTCGGCCTTGACCTGCATGGCACCGGCGCTATGGCCGTGATCCCAGAAACGCGCGCGGCGGCGGGCTTCGGCTTCGTTGGCGTTGACCGGAAAGGTTTCGTAATTGCGACCGCCGGGATGGCAGACATGATAGGTACAGCCGCCGATGGAACGGCTATTCCAGCTATCCAGCACATCGAATACCAGCGGCGCATGCACGCCGATGGAGGGATGCAGGGCCGAAGGCGGCGCCCAGGCCTTAAAACGCACCGCGGCGACGAATTCGCCCGGCACGCCGGTCGGATGCAGCGGCAATAAACGGCCGTTGCAAACCACCTGATGGCGGTTATCGGTCATGCCGGTGACTTTTATTTGCAGGCGTTCCACCGAGGAATCCACATAACGGGCGGTGCCCGAGCCGCTGACTTCCTCGCCCAATACATGCCAGGGCTCTATGGCCTGGCGAAGTTCCAGCTGAATGCCTTCGTAAACCACAGTGCCATAGCGCGGAAAGCGGAATTCGAGAAACGGCGCGAACCAGGCATCGTCGAACGGGTAACCGGCGCGGCGCAAATCCCGGCAAATGTCGCACATGTCCTGTTCGATGAAATGCGGCAGCATAAAACGGTCGTGCAGCGCGGTATCCCAGTACACCAGCTTGCCGCGATACGGCGCGTTCCAAAACCGTGCGACCAAGGCTCGCAACAATAACGATTGCAGCAGGCTCATCCGGTAATGCGGCGGCATTTCGAAGGCGCGCAGTTCCAGCAAACCCAGGCGGCCGGTGGCGGAATCCGGCGAATACAGCTTATCGATGCAAAATTCGGCGCGGTGCGTGTTACCGGTCAGATCGATCAGCAGATTGCGCAACAGGCGATCGATCAACCAGGGTTGCGCACTTTCCTCGCCGATCTTGAGTTTTTCCTCGATCTGTTGAAAGGCAATCTCCAGCTCGTAAAGATTGTCGTCGCGGGCTTCGTCGACACGCGGCGCCTGGCTGGTGGGACCGATAAACTGCCCGGAGAACAGATAGGACAAGGCCGGATGCTGCTGCCAATAGGCAATCAGGCTTTTCAGCAAATCCGGGCGGCGCAGAAACGGACTGTCGGCGGCCGTCGCCCCGCCCAATGTAATGTGGTTGCCGCCGCCGGTGCCGGTGTGGCGGCCATCCAGCATGAATTTTTCCGTCGCCAAGCGGGTGAGACGGGCTTCTTCGTACAGAGTCTGGGTACGCTGTTCCAGCGCTTCCCAGCTGTCGGCGGGATGAATATTGACTTCGATCACGCCGGGATCGGGTGTCACCGATAGCGACAGCAAACGCGGGTCGCGCGGCGGAGGATAGCCTTCCAGGCGCAAGGGTTGCCGCAGTTTTCCGGCACAGTCTTCAATCGCCGCCAGCAATTCCAGCCAGGCTTCCAGGCTGGTGGTGGGCGGCATGAACACATACAACAGACCGTCGCGAACCTCCAGCCCCAGCGCGGTGTGAATCACTTCCTTAGCGGCGGGATTGGCCTCGACCGGTTCCGGTTCCGTAGAAGGTTTGGCTCGCGGATAATCCGGCAAGGCATCGCGTTCAGCAAATGGATCCACCGGCAGTTCCACCTCGAAATCGGCCGGCGCCACCCATGGCAGGCTGTTCAACGGCAAGCGCAAGCCCATCGGCGAGTCGCCCGGCAGCAGATACAGGCGTTCGTGCTTCAACGGCCAACGGCTGGAATGCCAGCTGATTTGTTTGTCGTGATCGGCTTTCAGCGGCAATACATAACCGACCACAGCTGTCAGACCGGTGCGCAATTGTCTGGATAATGCGCTACGCACCTCGGCGCGTTGCAGATCGGATTCGTGCGGATCGATATTGGCCGGCATGCGGCTTTCCTCGTCCAACGCCAACCAGGGATCTTCATAAGCGGGGATCAGATAGCCGGGATTCAAACCCAGCCGCAAGGCCAATTGCACGGCAAAACCGCGCAGCGTGGAGGTGCTTATTTCGGCGGCCTGTTCGGCTATCAAAGCCTGATCATGCCAGACGGGCACGCCGTCGCCGCGCCAGAATACGCTCAACGCCCAGCGCGGCAAGGGTTCGCCCGGATACCATTTGCCTTGACCGAAATGCAGCACCCCACCCGGCGCAAAGCGGCCGTGCAGACGCCGTAGCAGACTATTGGCCAGCTGCCATTTTTCCGGGCCTAGCGCGGCGATGTTCCATTCCGCGCCATCCATGTTATCCACCGAAACGAAAGTCGGCTCGCCGCCTTGGGTCAAGCGCACATCGGCGTCCTGCAATTCAGTATCGATACGCAGCCCCAAGGCATTGATCGCCTGCCATTGCGCTTCGCTATACGGCTTGGTGACACGCGGGTCTTCGTGAATGCGGGTGACGAACATCTCCACATTGAGTTGGGATTCGCAAATGCTGGTCATGCCGCTGACCGGCGCCGCAGAGGCCGGCACCGCCGTCACCGCCAGCGGAATATGCCCCTCCCCGGCCAATAGCCCGGAGGTGGCATCCAGCCCCACCCAGCCGGCACCAGGAATATAGGCCTCGCACCAGGCATGCAGGTCGGTGAAATCGGCGCTCGGTCCGGCCGGGCCGTCGAGCGGTTTTTCGTCGGCCGCCAACTGGATCAGATAACCGGAGACAAAGCGGGCGGCGATGCCGAGGTTGCGCAGAATTTGCACCAACAACCAGGCACTATCCCGGCAAGAGCCGGATTGTTTGGCCAGGGTTTCCTCGCAGCTCTGCACCCCGGCTTCCATGCGAATCAGATACGACACCTTATGATGCAGCTTTTGATTCAAGCTGACTAAAAAATTGGTGATGTTGATGTCGGCGGGTGTTTCGCGGCGAAATTCCGCCAGCCAGGCATTCAACAGCGGGCCGGGGGATTCTGTTTCCAGAAACGGCGCCAGTTCGACCCGCAGCGTGGGCGGATAGCTAAACGGAAAATGTTCCGCCCACTCCTCCACGAAAAAATCGAAGGGATTGATCACCGTCATGTCGGCCAGCAGATCGACGGTAATATCGATTTCCGGGGTCGGTTCCGGGAACGTCAAGCGCGCCACGAAATTGCCGTAAACATCCTGCTGCCAATGAATAAAATGCTTTTCCGGCTTGATCTGCAACGAATAACCGGATACCGGGGTGCGGCTGTGGGCCGCCGGCCGCAGCCTAATTTCATGCGGCCAGGCGACCACCGGACGGTCGAAGACATAATGCGATTTGTGATGTAAGGCAACGCGAATGGTCATGGCGGGCGGCTCTTGGAAATTTCCGTGATCGATCAGGAAGGAGGCAAGCGGCTGGGGACATCGATGTCGGTCGCCCAGTCGGGTATGGGTAGCGAGGCGAACACGCCCCGCAAACCGTCGCTCCAGCGGCGGCTGATCTGCGAGAAATACGGATCGTCCTGGGTAATGTGCTGCTGTAAGTCCAGGCGCAGGCTGGACTGGTTGTAACAGGCCAGATCGATAGGCAAGCCGACCGACAGGTTACTGCGCATCGTCGAATCGAACGACACCAGCACGCATTTCACCGCATCGCTTAACGAGGTATCGGGACAGATCACCCGGTCGATGATCGGTTTGCCGTACTTGGTTTCGCCGATCTGGAAAAACGGCGTTTCGTCGCTGGCTTCGATGAAATTGCCCTCGGCATACACCAGAAACAAGCGCATGCGCTCGTCCCGGATTTGCCCGCCGACGATGAAATTGGCGCTGGCGTCGACATTGCTTTGCGCCAGAAACACGCCATCGTGTTTGCGCACTTCCCGCAAGCATTCGCCCAGCAATTGCGCGACCTCGAACATCGATTCGGCATTCCAGACATTAGGCCGTTCCGGGTGCAGGCCGTGCTGCTCCAGCAGATTGATGGCATTTTGGGTGATGGAAAGATTGCCGGAACTCAAAATAACGATAGCCCTATCGCCGGGATTGACGAAACTGCGCATCTTTTTGAAACTGGAAATCTGATCGACGCCGGCGTTGGTGCGGGAATCGGAAGCGAACACCATCCCCGCATTCAGCTTAAGGGCAACACAATATGTCATGATACTTTTTGCACCTGCTCGGCACTGCGCAGCGGCATGGCGCCGAAACGGTCGCGGCGCGCCAGATAGGCATCGCGAATTTCCCGCCCCAACAGATCGGTGTGAGCCAGAAAACCGGTCAGATATTCGTGCAGACCTTGCTTGAACACGTCTTCGATACGGCCGAAATGCAGCGCGGCGTGCTGTTCGCCGGCACGGCGGCGGGCTTCCCGGCCCGACGAGCCGTTGATGTCGATCAAGGCGGCTTCCACTTCGTTCATACAGGCATGCAGCGAACGCGGCATGTCGTCGCGCAAGATCAACAGCTCGGCGACCCTCAGCGGTGAAATCACATCACGATAAATCTTGCGGTAGGCTTCGAAGGCACTGACCGACCTCAGCAACGAGCCCCATTGGTAATAATCCGCCGCGCCGCCCACATCATGCACACTCGGCAACAGAATATGGTATTTCACATCCAGTATCCGCGCGGTGTTGTCGGCCCGCTCCAGGAAGGTGCCGAGTTTAATGAAGCTGAGGGCAATATCTTTTTGGATGGTCCCCAGGGTCACACCGCGAAACAAGTGCGACCTGTCCTTGACCCAGTCGAAATAATCCGGGAATTTTTCGTAGTCCATGTGCCTCGACAGCCGATTCAGCTCCAGCCAGGTGGCGTTGATGACTTCCCACATTTCCGAGGTAATAGCCCCGCGTACCGCGCGGGCATTCTCGCGCGCCAGCCGCAAACAGGTATAAATACTGGCCGGATTGTCCGGGTCCAGCGCCATGTAACGGGTTACGGCATCGGCTCGCGCCAGGCCGTATTTGACCTCGTAACCGGCGGCGCAACCGGTGATGTTCAGCGGCGCATACCAAAGATAGGCTTCGGTGCCTTCGATATCCAAGGGCAGCAGCGAGGTGCGATGCGCCACATCCAGAACCCGCGCGGTGTTTTCGGCGCGTTCGATATGGCGCGCCATCCAGAATAAATTATCGGCAGTGCGAGACAGCATGTTTTAGTCCTCCAATACCCAGGTATCCTTGGTGCCGCCGCCTTGCGAGGAATTCACCACCAGCGAGCCTTCGCTAAGCGCGACCCGTGTCAGTCCGCCCGGCACCAGCCGTATTTCCTTGCCTGACAAGACGAACGGCCGCAAATCGACATGGCGGGGAGCGACGCCGGCATCCACCATGGTCGGACATGTCGACAGCGCCAAGGTCGGCTGGGCGATAAAGTTGGCGGGCATCGTCAGTATGCGTTGTCTGTAGGCTTCGATTTCGGCCTTGGAACTGGTCGGACCGACCAGCATGCCGTAGCCGCCCGAACCCTGCACCTCCTTGACCACCAGTTCCGGCAGGTGCGCCAGCACGTATTTCAGGTCTTCGCTTTCACTGAGGCGCCAGGTCGGCACGTTGGAAAGCAACGGCGCCTCGCCGAGATAAAAGCGGATCATGTCCGGCACATACAGATAGGTGGATTTATCGTCCGCCACCCCGGTGCCGATGCCGTTGGCCAAGGCGACATTGCCGCTGCAATAGGCGTCCAACAGGCCGGGAACACCCAGCGTCGAATCGGCCCGGAATACCAGCGGATCGAGAAAATCGTCGTCCACCCGCCGATAAATCACATGCACTTGTTGCGGCCCTTCCGTGGTGTGCATGTAAACCCTTTGCTGATGCACGAACAGATCCTGGCCTTCGACCAGTTCCACACCCATCTGGCTGGCGAGAAAGGCATGCTCGAAATAGGCGCTGTTGTAAGATCCCGGCGTCATCACCACGATCACCGGATCGGCAATATGCGACGGCGCGGCTTCCCGCAAGGTATCGAGCAGCATTTGCGGATAGTGTTCCACCGGCTCGACGGTATGGCTGGCGAACAGCTCCGGAAACAGCCGCATCATGGTCTTGCGGTTTTCCAGCATGTAGGAAACCCCGGACGGCGTGCGCAGGTTGTCTTCCAGCACATAGAAATCGTTTTCCGCCACTCGCACCAGATCGATACCGGCGATATGGGCATAAACCTGATTGGGCAGATCGACACCCTGCATTTCCGGGCGATAGAGTGCGTTATCCAGCACCTGATGGGCACTGATGACGCCGGCCTTGATGATTTCCCGATCGTGATAAATGTCGTGCAGGAAGGCATTCAGCGCCCTAACCCGCTGCTTGATGCCCAATTCCAGACGCTGCCATTCCGCCGCACCGAAAATGCGAGGCACGATGTCGAAAGGAATCAAACGCTCGGCGCCGGCCTCTTCGCCGTACACCGCGAAGGTGATGCCCAGCCGCCGGAACAACAGCTCGGCCTCAACGCTTTTGCGTTCCAAGGTGCCATCCGGCAATTCCGCCAGCCAGCGGGCATAACGCTGATAAATATCCCGCACCGCACCATTGTCGGCGTGCATTTCGTTAAAGTAGTTTTGGGTAGGCGTCGTATTCATGTCTAATTCCAAGCAATAGACATGCCATAGACCTGTTGTAGGGCCTTGGCGGTGCCTGGCCTCCGGATGGCGCGGTCCGCACCAACTAGGTCAGTTTGTTTGCAGCAGCGCACCAATCCAGGGCTTTTGCAGCAATGACCGATCAGTGATCGTGGTACGGCAAGGGCTTGGCATGGCTTCTGCTGATTTGCGGCAGGGTCGCGAAACTTTCCTTGAGCTTTTCATGCCAAGTGCGGCGTAATTGAATCAGATAATCGTCGTCTTCATGAATGTTGTAATACTCGTCCAGCAGGAAGCTGTCCTTGTTGTAAATCAGCAAATCCACCGGCGCGCCGACACTAGCATTGCTGCGCATGGTGGAATCCATCGAGATCAGGCAACAGCGGCCGGCTTCATGCAAGGAGGTGTCGATTGTCAAAAAACGATCCAGAACCGGCTTGCCATATTTGTTTTCACCGATTTGCAGGTAAGGAGTTTGCGGGGAGGTGGTGATGAAATTGCCTTCCGGATACACCAGATAAGCACCGTGCGGGTGGCTGCCGATTTGTCCGGCTAGGATAAAGGTCGCCCCGGAGTAAAAGCAGTTTTGCCCGGTATTGGCGTGGCGATGCTGTTTTTCGAGACTGACCCTACCCAGGTATTCTGCGGCTTCCGACAAATATTCCACGGCATTCAGATTGGTTTCGGCATTGTCTTTCATGTCGCGATGCAACTGATCCAGCACCGCCTGAGTCGTGGCGAGATTGCCGGCGCTAAGCAGCACGATTTTTCTATCCATTGTGGTGGACAGTGCGTGCATCTTGCCGTGAATGCTGACATTATCGATGCCGGCATTGGTTCTTGAGTCCGAGGTTAAAACCAAGCCGTCTTTAACCGTTACGGCAATACAATAAGTCATGGTCGGTTTCCGCCTAATCCCGCCTGTCGGATTATGATCAAAAAAATCAGTATAAAGGGAATCGTCTGACCCCACCACCTAAAGATGCCGGTGTTGCCCCTGTCCTAAGCCCATTGCCGGCCATAGCGGCGTTGGACGCTTTCGAACAAAGCAAGATAGAATGCGGCTCGCGTATAAACATAAGGAAAACGGCTGTGTGGCTCCGAACGGGATGTGAGATGACTTTCGACGTGGACATTCCCACGCCTTTTATCTTGATGCTTAGGCCCCGCAGTGGCCCGCATCAATGGGTGGCGAGGGAGTCATACACCTTAAAACCCAGCGTACCGGTGGTCGAATATACCGACAGTTACGGTAACCTTTGCCAGCGCTTGATCGCCCCGCAAGGCGAATTCTCCATCCGCACCTCGGCGGACATCCTGACGGCCGACGGCATCAATGTTTGTCCCGGCGCGCCGTTTGTGGATGTACAAGATTTGCCGGATGCGGTGCTAACCTATCTATTGCCGACACGTTATTGCGAATCCGACCGGTTTATAGACCTGGGGCGAAAAATCGTGGATGGAGTAGCCCCCGGTTACGATCAAGTCGCCGCTATCGTGGCCTGGATACGCAACAATATCCGTTTCAATCCGGACTCCCTACACTTCCAGCTGTCGGCGGCGGAAGTCAATCAGCAGGGCGAAGGCGTATGCCGCGAGCTGGCTCATCTGGGCATCGCCTTATGCCGCGGCCTGTGTATTCCGGCGCGCATGGTTGTCGGTTACTTGCACGAACTCGAGCCCATGGATTTTCATGCCTGGTTCGAAGCTTACGTCGGCGGCAGCTGGTACACCTTCGATGCCACCCAAGCCGAACCCAAAGGCGGCCGCGTCACGGTAGCCTATGGACGGGACGCGGCCGACGTGGCCATATTCACCCAGTTTGGCCCGGCTTTATATCCCAGGGAAATGTCGGTTCGCGTTGAAATGCTGGACAGCCCGCCGGAATAAACACATTTTTCGATTTTCGCCTCACTGTCGTTAACGACGGGTATAACGATGCTTGACGCCCGCCGGGAAATACTCGGCGTCGGCGAAGGCATGCAGGGTAATCCTAGGCAATTGCCGCTCAGCCGGCGTGTAGTTGGCAAACTCGCTGTTCAAGCGTAACAACTGGTCGCGAACCGATGCAGCGATCGCCGGCGGCATGGCCTCGGCCGGTTCCACGCCCGGCAACAACTCCACGGCGATGTGCAAATATTTGTCGCCGGCTTCGGTTTCCGCGGTTTCCAGCACGAATTTTCCCGTCAACCAGGCCATGAGCGCCGGCTGTTCCAGGCCGACGCTGACATTCTCGGGAAAAATATTGGCGCCGTAATAAGACACCGTAAAATCCGCCCGGCCGAACACGTAGACGAACGGCAAGTTGCGCGGCTGAAAATCGGCATCCAGACCCAGCTCGACAAGGGACGGCACACCGTGTTCTTTTAGGAAATCCCACATGTCGTCGAATCCAATCAAACCGCCTTTGTCGGCGATGTGATAACGAACCAGAGGCACCGAATTCTCGCCGGAAACCACCAACGTCCCGTCGTGTGTTTCGAAGAAGCGGCTGACCGGATCGTATTGCACCAGCGTCGGCAACCGCGATTCGCCGAACAAGCTGCGCGCGGCGTCGGGGTGCTTGGCCAGCCAACGGCGAATGGCAATGCTTAGCGGTGTTTCGTTACCCAGCACGCCGCCGTCGGCCGTACCATACAGCGAGGCGGAATCGTGGTAGACCGATGTCGAACCGATACGCTGGCCGAGCAGACTGCGCCATTCCTCGCTGAATACTTCGCCGGCAAACACCAGTTTCGGCTGATAGGCCACCCAATCCAAGCCCTCGGCGGCACCGGCGTCGATTACGTCTTTAATGAATGGCGGATAGCCCAGCAACACCGTCTGCTCGAAATGCGGCGCCAGCTCGCGAACCACGCGGAAGATTTCCGCCTTGTTGTTGCCGGGCGTCGCCACCAGCAAGGGATAACCCTTGCGCGCCAGATGCCAGCAACAAGAGGTGGTAAACAATCCGCCCACCCAGTTGCCTAGTGCGAAACAAACCACGGCCAGCGTACTACGCTGGTGGGCACGAAAACTGTCGCGAAACACCTGCTCGAAGCGTACGGCCACATCCAGTTCGTAGGCGGCGGAGCGCGGCCAGAATGTCGGCTGGCCGGTGGAACCGGACGATACCGCCACCCTGTCGGCGCCTCTCAGGCTGCCGCCGAAGCAACGCTCCGGCAGGGGATAAGCCTGCATATAATCGACTTTGCCCATCAGCGGCAGCTGCCGAAATGCCGGATAGCTGACGATATCCGCCGGGTTTACATGCCGCGACTCCAAAAACCGCCGATAAGCAGGAATCTCCGCCGCGCAGCGCTGAAACAAGTCCAAGACCTTTTGTTCCGGCTCACGGGCCTGATGTTCCGCAAGCAGTTCGTCCAACGGCGTGGAGAAAAAGCGTTCAAAATATTCGTCGGAGGGACGCGAAAACAAATCGGACATGGAAAACTCCCTGACAAAAATGCCTAAAAATGTAAATGTATACCGATGAGAGTATTTTGTTGTAGAAAAAGCCTGTAGCCAACCAATTCACGCCTAACTTTACTCATGCAAGCCCTGAATTTAGACCAATCATTATCGTATCGCACGGATCTGCCAAAGCCGGAATTAGCCGCCGGCGCAGCCTTGATCAAGCTGCGCGTGGCGGGCATTTGCGCGACCGATCTGGAGCTGGTTAAGGGCTATGCCGGATTTTCCGGCATCCTCGGACATGAATTTGTCGGCACGGTCGAAGCGGTCGGCCATGTCGATGATCGCCATTGGCTGGACAAACGCGTGGTCGGCTCCATCAACATCGGCTGCAAACGCTGCGACACCTGTCGGGTCGACGGCCCCGAGCATTGTTTGAATCGAAAGGTGTTAGGCATCCGCGATAAAAACGGCGTGTTCGCCGATTACTTTACCCTGCCGGTCGAAAATCTATTTGCCGTTCCCGACGAGGTTGCCGACGAAGCGGCGGTGTTTACCGAACCCTTGGCGGCCGCGATTCGGGTCGCCAAGCAATTGGCGCCGTTATCGGTATCGAGCGTCGCGGTGGTTGGCCCCGGCCGATTAGGTCTGTTGATAGCCAAGGTTTTAGCCTTGGCTGGCTATGATGTGGCGGTGTTGGGACGGTCGACAAGCTCGCTGGCCTTACCAATGCAGTGGCAGTTAAGTGCCGCATTGACCCAGGACATTCCCGACAACGCTTACGACTGTGTAGTGGATGCCAGCGGCCAGGCGTCGGGATTCGAGCAGGCCTTGAGAATGGTCAAACCGCGCGGCATTTTGATGCTGAAAAGCACGTTTTCCGCGTCGGAACCGCTCGATTTAAGCAAAGTGGTGGTCTACGAAATCAACATCCTCGGTTCCCGCTGCGGTCCATTTGCCGATGCCTTGGCGCTGCTGGCGCAAAACGCCATACCGGTCGAATCGATGATAGACGGGCGATACGCGCTGAAGGATGGCCTGGCCGCTTTTCAGCATGCCGCCGAAACAGGCGTGCGGAAAATTATATTGCGTCCTTAAGTTCGATGCCCAAGGGCTGTTCAATCGTTGCCGATAGTCTGATCCCGCACGCCATTCAGGTTTATGGATTGTTGCGATTGGCTGTTCCGCTGCAGTTGCCGGTTTTTCCACTTGGCATAGAAATAGGTGCCGCCGGAGATGGTGCCGGTAACCGTTGCTATGGCTCCCAGAATAGGCGCGGCGGTTACGATCAGCGGCGCACTGGTAATCCCCAGCCAGACGCCAACGGCGGCAAGTCCGGTTGGCGCGGAGACTGCCGCTCCGGCAGCAGCCACACCGGCGATAATGCCGGTGGCCATGGAAACATTTTCCACACGGGTTGCTATTTTTTCGTGATTCATCTTTTCACTCTCGTTTTGCTGAAAATCCGATTGCAAGGGGCTTGGTTTATGTAAATCCGGAAGGACATTGAAAATATACAACACGGCCGTTTTCAGTGCAAAACCCCGATTGCCCGGAGCAATATCGCCACAGCCTTAGCTGAAACCTAAGCCCGGATGCGTTAGGGAAACGCTATACACATTCCGAACTACCCGGCTCTAAAAAGACCACCCGATTGCGCCCGCCATCTTTGGCGGCGTAGAGCGCGCGATCCGCATCGCGCAACACGCTGTCGGGGCTCCGGCAGGAGGCGCTTAACAAGGCGATGCCGATGGAAACAGTGATATCAATCACTGCGCTTGGTTGCTGAAGGGCGCTATCGGCCACGGCTTTTCGCAAACGTTCGGCAAACACGCACGCTTCGGATACTTCGGTGTCGGGCAGGATAATGGCAAACTCCTCGCCGCCCAAGCGCCCGACCACATCGATCTTACGTTGCTGGCTACGGATGATGTCCGCAAAATGTTTCAGCACGGCATCGCCGGCGGCATGTCCGTAGCCGTCGTTAATCCGCTTGAAGTGGTCCAAATCCAGCATCAACACCGAACACTGCAATTCCTTATTGCGCTGCATCCGGTCAAACTCCTCCTGCAAGCGCACCAGGAAATGCCGCCGATTCAGAAAACCGGTCAGACCGTCGGTAGTCGCCAGCTCCCATAATTCCTCCTCCATCTCCTTGTGCTCGGTAATATCGATGCAGGAACCGATGAAACCCATGAATTCGCCGTTTTCATCGAACCGCGGCACACCGGTATCGATGATCCAGCGATATTCGCCGTCGTGACGCCTTAACCGGTATTCGACGCTAAACGGTTTGCGCAATTGAAAATGCCAGTTGAGCAGCTTGACCACCAACTCCAAATGCGTGGGATACACCGATTCCAGCCAACCCTGGCCGATTTCTTCGAGCAGCGTTCTGCCGGTAAAATCCAGCCAATGTTTGTTGAACCAGATCGCCCATTGATTGGCATCCACTACCCAGATCAGCACCGGGGCGGAATCGGCCATTAATCGAAAGCGAGTTTCACTTTCCTGAAGTTCCTGATTGGCTGCCGCAGCCAGCGCCAGCGCCTGGCCGCGTACCACGAATTGCCGAATCAACAGTGCCAGCAACAAAGTCAAGGCCACGCCGCTAATCAGGATAATCTGCGACAGGTTATGGTCCAGTCGATTTTTCAGGCTGGGATCGCTATGAATCACCAGCGTCCAAACGTGGCCGCCAATCGATAACAGCCGCGTCGTGCCGAGCGCCTGTTCCGAAGGAGGCTCGGCCTGATTGCTGTACATCAGATTAGCCTCGGTCGGCTGATCGCCATCGTAAATACTCAGATGCAAATCTTCTGCCCGCTCGCCACCGACACCTGCCATAAAATCCTTGATACGAAATGGCGCATACACCCAGCCGACGATACTGGCCCTGCGCTGCTGTTCGTTTTCATGCGGCAGACCGTTACGGTAAACAGGTAAATACAGCAGAAAGCCCGCCTGGATATCGTCATCGGTCTCCTGGACCAAGGTGACTTTTCCCGACATCCCTATGCTGTCGTTATCCCGTGCATAACACATGGCCTGCCGGCGCACCGGCTCGCTAAACATATCGTAGCCAAATGCTCTCAGATTACGTCCTGAAAAGGGTTCCAGGTAAATAATCGAAGAATAAACATCCCGCTCGCCAGAGGGATAAATTTGATAATCCGGAAAGCCTTGTTGGCGGATTTCTTGGGTATGACTGTCCTTTATATCCTTGGGTATAATCAACGAAAAACCGACGCCTTGTATCCCCGGATAACGCTGTTCAAGATGCAGCGCGGCGATATACTCGCGAAATTCGGCCCGCTCCACCTTATCGGAGGCGGCAAACAGGCCATGCATACCTTGTAGTATTTGCTGATAGGTTTCCAGACGCTTGTCGATGCTTTCCAGCATTTGCCGCACCCGAAAATCAAAATAGGCCTGAGTATCGAGCTGAAAACTGCGCTCGGCCGAATACCATAATCCGAAGGTCGTCAGCATTCCGAACACGAACACCAAACATACCCATCCCTGAACCAATAGCTTTCTACGCCAGGAGCCCGGCTTGGCCACTAGGGTCGATTCTAAAACCGGCATTGCTGGACCTCCTAATGGCTTAAGAAAAAAGCATACAGACAGTTATCGTGCTTATTGGTCGGAATTAATGACGTCGATCCCCGATACCCAATTCTAGTTCCAATAGCCACAATTTGTGACTCACAATAAAGATGCCCGGTTTCCCGACGCGTTCAAAAACACTCACCCTCCGGAACCGCTCAGATTATCGGTAATGCTTTGCGGGCACGTACCGGTCCGATGCCAAAAAACGCTGCTTACTGAAAGCTTAATAATCATTGAATGGACTCCATCCCATCACTCCGCGACGCAGTTATCGCCCACGCAGCGGTTGACCTCCACGGTAATGTGATCCAGATAGGCAAAGTTGGCCAATAAAGCCTTGTAGTAATTCGGCGGCTTGGGATACTGAGTGACGATTACCACGATCGCCGCGTGGTGCGAGGCACCCAAGCACCAAATGTGCAAATCGCTAACCCGGCACTCGCCATCCTCTTCCAGGGTATCCTGAATAGCCTGTATATAGTGGTCGTCTATGCTCTGGTCCAGCAACACCGGACTGGTGTCCTTGATCAATCCCCAGGCCCAAACCAGAATAACCGCGGCACCGACAAAACCCATCGTCGTATCCAGCCAATTCCAACCGTAATATTTGCCGGCCAATAACGCGATGATTGCCAGCACCGAGGTCAGTGCATCGGCCATTACATGCAAATAAGCGGCACGCAGATTGTGGTCGTGGTGATGGTGGTGGTGCTCGTGGTCGTCATGGTCATGATGGTGCGCATGATCATGGTGATGATCATGATCGCTGAGCAATAAGGCACTGAGCAGGTTAATCACCAGTCCGACCACGGCGACCAGAATCGCTTCGTCAAAACGAATGGTTTGCGGCATTATCAAGCGTTCCACCGATTCCGCCACCATCACCAACGCCACCATCGCCAGTGCGATGGAACTGGCAAAGCCACCCAGAATGCCGACTTTGGCGGGGCTAAAGGCAAAGGTCCTATCCAATTCATGGATCCTGCTGTAACGATAGGCGAATATCGCAATCATGAAAGCCACCACATGCGTCGCCATGTGCCAGCCGTCGGCCAGCAGGGCCATCGAATGAAACTGCATACCGGCGAATATTTCCACCAACATGGTGGTAAACGTCAGGAACAACACCCATTTGGTTCGCGATTCGCCTTTACGGTTAATCCGCGAAAAATTATGCGAGTGCTGCCAGTTGCTTAATTGATGCTCGTGCATGATTATCCCTTTACCCTAAGCTTAAACGTGTCGACCTTTTGATTTTAATGCAGCTTGCCGGCAAGCCGATGGCAATAATCGCATCAAAAACCTAACCCGCCAAGCGCCGGACAATACCTTAACCGGCCACCGGCGTATTCTGATTCAGACAGAGCCTCAGCACCGGTAATAAATCGCTAGCCAGCAGACCGCGCTCCCCGTACTCGGCGGCAAGCCGGTCCGCCGCCTCGCCATGTACATAAACCGCCAACCTGGCGGCATCGGCTAACGAAAGTCCTTGCGCCAGCAAGCCCGCCGTCACGCCGGTCAACACATCGCCCATGCCGCCGCTGGCCATGCCGGGATTGCCGTTAGCAGAAACAGACAGGTTTGTGCCGTCGGCGATCAGACTGCCCGCGCCTTTCAGCACACAAACGCCGCCGTAACGATTTTGCATGGCGGTTGCGGCGGCGAAGCGGTCGGCGGCAATATCTTGAGTGCTGCAAGCCAGTAGCCTGGCGGCCTCGCCGGGATGCGGAGTTAAAATCCGGTTGTGTTTTTTGTTTGGCTGCCGCGCCAACAAATTCAGGGCATCGGCGTCGATCACGCTGGGTTTTTCGCTTGCCATCACGGCGACAAACAGGCTTTGCGCCCATTCGTCCTGTCCAAGCCCAGGCCCAATCGCCACCACGCTGGCTCTATCGAGCAACGGCTGTAATTCCGCCGGACTTTCCACGCCATGGCACATCAGTTCCGGCCTACCGATATTCAACACCGCGCTATGCGCGGCGCGGCTGGCAATACTGACCAACCCCGCCCCGCTGCGCAAGGCCGCTTCCCCGGCCAGCCGGATCGCGCCGCTGTACCCGGCATTGCCGCCAATCAGCAGCACATGGCCAAAATGGCCTTTGTGGGCGCAACGCGGCCGGGGCGGCAACGGCATCTTTGCCAGCAGGCGTGCAGCCGGGGCTATCCCGGCAAACACGGCATCCGGCACCGCCAAATCCGAACAGACGATTTCGCCGCAATAATCGGCGGCCTCACCGCTGAACAAACCGCATTTTAAGCCTATAAAGGTGACGGTCAGATCGGCCTTGACCGCACAACCCATGACACAGCCGGTATCGGCATGCAAGCCTGACGGCACATCCACCGCCAGCACAGAACAATTGGCGGCATTGATGGCCGCAATCGCTGTCGAATACTCGTCTCCGACCTGACGGTTGAGGCCGGTACCCAGCAAGGCGTCGACGATAATGCTGTCCGATAAGACAGAATCCGCTGAAAACTTGTCGACAGCGCCGCCGGCTTTTAGAAAATCCCGATATGACGCCAGCGCATCGCCTTTCAGCGTTTCCACATCGCCTATCGAGTGGAGGCTGACAACGTAACCGGCTTGCAAGGCCAATCCGGCAATCACATAACCGTCGCCGCCGTTATTGCCGGTCCCGCAAAATACCGTCAGTTTGCGGCACTCCGGCCAGCGCCGCCGCAACTGTTCGAATGCAGCCAAACCGGCGCTACGCATCAACTGCAATCCGGGTATTGCCAAGTCGTCGATGGCAGAACGTTCGGCCTGGCGGATCTGTGCCGCCCGATACAGCATGTCTGATAAATATTGCATGGTGTTAACAGTGTAAAATGGCCGCGACCGAATCATTATATTGCAGCCCCGCCATGCACCCAACCAACCCGCCGGATTTCAACCAGCTTGCCGCGCAAATTAAACTGTGGGGTTTGGATTTTGGCTTTCAGCAGATCGGCATTAGCGATACCGATTTGAGCGATGCCGAACAGCATCTTCATGACTGGCTGGAGCAAGGCATGCATGGCGAAATGCAGTATATGCACGCGCACGGCCTGAAGCGCAGCCGCCCGGAATTGCTACAGCCCGGCACCCGCAGCATCATCAGCGTCAGGATGGATTATTTGCCGGAAAACCCAGGCAACAGCCAAACCATACTGGACGATCCCACCGCCGCTTTCGTTTCGCGTTACGCACTGGGCCGCGATTATCACAAACTGCTGCGCAACCGCCTGCAAAAACTGGCCGACAAAATTGCCGCCGAAATCGGCCCGTTCGGCTATCGCGCCTTCGTCGACAGTGCGCCGGTGCTGGAGAAAGCCATTGCCGAAAAAGCTGGGCTGGGTTGGATAGGCAAGCACAGCAACCTGATTAATCGCCAGGCGGGCTCCTGGTTTTTCCTGGGCGAAATCTACACCGACCTGCCCTTGCCCAGCGACCAAGCAACGACTCAACATTGCGGCCAGTGCCGTGCCTGTCTGGATATTTGTCCCACCCAAGCCATCGTCGCCCCTTATCGAGTCGATGCCCGTCGCTGCATATCGTATCTGACCATAGAATTGCACGGCAGCATTCCCGAGGAACTGCGGCCCTTGCTCGGCAACCGTATCTACGGCTGCGACGATTGCCAATTGATTTGCCCCTGGAACCGCTTTGCCAAACTCAGTGCGGAAGCCGATTTCAAGCCCAGACACCATTTGCACAACAGCACGCTGCTGGAACTTTTTGCCTGGGATGAAGCCGAATTTCTGCAAAAAACCGAAGGTTCGGCGATTCGCCGCATCGGACACCAACGCTGGTTACGCAATATCGCCGTGGCCCTAGGCAACGGCAAACCCGGCGCAAATACTAATGCGGTACTGAGTCACAGACTGCAGCATGATTCGGCGTTAGTACGCGAACATGTTCAATGGGCTTTAAACCAATTAAATCGCCCTTGAAATTTATGAGTTTAGCGGTATAGTCGGGGCGTAGTGCTTGAATAATCAGGATTCATTCCATGCTTGTAAGCGCCTCTTCCTTCTATGCGGATATCGGCAAGGGCTATAAGGCTCGAGGAACTGCTGCGCCAAACAATGCCATTGCCCCCGTTGGCTCGGCGCCAGCGATAGAGAAACTTTCTAGCCAGCAACAAAGCGAAGTTCAGGCGCTTATAAACAGAGACCGGGAAGTACGGAACCACGAACAAGCGCATTTAAGCGCGGCAGGCGGTATCGCCGTCAGCGGCGCGCATTACAGCTACACCACCGGCCCCGATGGCAAACGTTACGCTACCGGCGGCGATGTCGGTATCGATACGTCGACAGTATCCGGAGATCCGGAAGCGACCATCAGAAAGGCCGAAACCATCCGCCGTGCCGCGTTAGCGCCTGCCAATCCATCCTCCCAGGATCACAGCGTTGCCGCCAAGGCAGCGGCAATGGCCAACAAAGCCAGAACGGAACTATTACGCTTGCAGCAGGAAGCGAGTACCACCGGCTCGCGATTAAACGTACGAGCCTGATGGCTCTGTAATAAACTCGACGGCAAAACCTACCTCTTCTTCGATCCGAACCACTCTGGCGGTTTGTATGGGCGCATCTTCGAATTCGGTGGTTTGGACTTGAACAGTGGCGCCTAGCGGCGGCATGACTTCACCCGGACTCAACAGATATAAGCCGCTTTCGGAAAAATCCTTCATATCAACAACATACATCTGCGACAAGGCTGGTACAATCAGCCTGATTTTGGCTCGATGCTTGAGTCGCGGATGTCGGCGCTGGTTCATTCCATTCACATTATTCACCTTCGGCAATTTGAAAATACCCGATCATATGGTAGGGAAAAGCAAGACAATGTCAAACCAGCCCTGATTTATCGGACTTTTACAATTCACGAAGTCGCGATTCATACCGATTTGTTGGATAATGAATACCATAGACATGTATAGGCCAAGCGTTTACGCCTGCCCTGCCCCACACCACCGCTTTTACTTCACAGCGCGAGACTGACATCATTTTTTAATGGCTAGAAGACCCAGAAACAGCACCGCAACCACCCGACGCAGAAAAGCCAAAGCCAAGTCATCCTGGCTGAAAATAGCCGTCATCCCCGCGCTTCTAGTGCTGGGCTTTATTTTTTTCTCCTATGTCGGTTACCTCGATTACACCGTCCGCGAACAATTCGAAGGCAAGCGCTGGTCGATTCCGGCCCGGGTTTATGCTAGCCCTGTCGAACTCTATGCCGGCGCACCGTTCGCCAGCAAAAATTTTGAAGACCTGCTGATGCAGCTGCACTACCGGCAGGATTATCAGCTTAACGGCGAAGGTTCGTACTATATCAAGGGTAGCCAGGTTCACCTGCGGACGCGGCCTTTCAATTTCGGCGATACCGCGCAGGAGAGCAGCAAGATCAGCGTCAACTTTACGGGCGGCAACATTGCCGGCATTGTCGACGATACGACCGGCAAAGAATTGGCCATCGTCAGGATGGACCCAATACAAATCGGCAGTTTTTATCCGACTCGTAAGGAAGACCGCATCCTGATCAAACTGGATGAAGCCCCCCCAACCCTGATCCAAGGACTGCTTTCGACTGAAGACCGCGACTTTTACAACCATTTCGGTGTGTCGCCCAAAGGCATCGCCAGAGCCATGTGGAACAACCTGAAGGCCGGCGGCATGGTACAGGGCGGTAGCACCATTACCCAACAATTGGTGAAAAACTTTTTTCTGACGCCCAAGCGCAACCTGCGACGCAAAGCCAAGGAAGCCCTGATGTCGTTAATTCTGGAATACCGTTACAGCAAGGACGAGATTCTGGAAGCCTATCTGAACGAAATTTTTCTGGGCCAGGACGGCGTCAGCGCCGTGCATGGTTTCGGCTTGGCCAGCGAATTCTATTTCGGCCAATCCTTAAAAACCCTGAATCTGTCGCAAGTCGCCACCTTGGTGGCCTTGGTGCGTGGGCCTTCGGAGTATGACCCGCGCCGCAAACCGGAACATACCCTCGAGCGCCGCAATCTGGTATTGGACTCGATGCAAAACGAAGGATATGTCGATGCACAACAAGTTAGCGAAGCTAAAAAACAGCCGCTTGGCGTAGCAACTGTCATCCATCGTTCCGCCAACCGCTATCCCGGCTTTATCGATCTGGTCAAGCGCCAACTCAAACAGGAATATAAGGAAGAAGACTTAACCTCCGAGGGCCTGCGCATTGTCACCACTCTCGATACCCGGATTCAGGACACCCTGGAACAATCCATCGCCAACAAACTGAAGCAGCTGGAAAAAAGCCCGAAAAGTAACGACCTGGAAAGCGCAGCCATTGTCACCCGCCGCGATAGCGGTGAAATTGTCGCGCTGGCCGGCGGCCGCGACGCCGAAGACACCGGTTTCAACCGTGCCCTGGATGCCATCCGGCCGATAGGTTCCCTGATCAAACCGGTGGTTTATCTGACGGCGCTGGAATACCCTGATCGCTATACCATCACCACGCCGGTCAGCGATACCCGGCTGGAAATCGAAGCGGAAAAAGGCAAAACCTGGTCGCCCGACAACTACGACAACCAGGAACACGGCATGGTCGCGCTGCACACCGCACTGGCGCATTCCTACAACATGGCCACGGTTCGCATCGGCATGGACATCGGCCTAGGCCGCGTCGCCAATACTCTGAAAAGCATGGGGGTCGGCAGACCGGTGGAATTGTTTCCATCATTCCTGCTGGGTGCCTCGCCGTTGACGCCACTGGAAGTCACGCAGATGTATCAAACCCTGGCCGGCGACGGTTTCGCCACCCCACTACGCTCTATTCGCGCCGTCAACGCCGCCGACGGTAAAGCCCTGCAAAGCTATCCGTTCACGGTGCGCCAAGCCGTGGACCCGGCGGCCACCTTCATCACCAATACCATCCTGCAAGAAGTGATGCGGGCCGGCACCGGCCGCTCGGCTTACAACTACATGCCGGGTGAAATGGCCTTGATCGGCAAAACCGGCACCACTAACCAACTGCGCGACAGCTGGTTTGCCGGTTTTAGCGGCGATTTTCTGTCGGTGGTCTGGGTAGGCCGCGACGACAACAAGCCCACCGGCTTGACCGGCGGCAGCGGCGCGCTGCAAATCTGGGCGGAATTAATGCGGCAAGTATCGAAAAAAGCCGTTAATCTGGTACCACCCGATAATGTCGAAATGAAATGGATAGACCCGGCGACAGGCCTGTTAAGCAACGAAGACTGTCCCGGTGCGCAATTATTGCCGTTTACCGAAGGCTCCGGCCCCAGTGAGTATGCCGACTGCGGCATGGCTGTGGACAGCGTCAAATCCTGGATCAACAACATCAATCCCTTTTAAGCATGTTACAGAAAATTATTAAAGCTCTGCTGTTCTCGACACTGTTAGTCAACTCCGCCTATGCCGAGGAAACGCCGATAGCCCAATTAAAAGCCTTTCTGCACAGCAGCGCCGCCTTATCCGCCGACTTTAAACAAGTCAGTTTCGATAAGTCCGGCCGGCCGGCGCAAAGTAGTTTCGGCAAGTTTTACTTGAGCAGACCCGGCAAATTCCGCTGGAATTATCTTAAGCCGTTTGAGCAGGAAATCGTTTCCAATGGCGGCAAGGTTTGGTTTTACGATGCCGATCTGGAACAGGTCACCGTCAAGAAACTGGACGACTCGCTGGGATCGACCCCTGCCCTGTTATTGACCGGTCAAGTCGATGTCGAAGAGAAATTCAAGCTGGAAGAGCAAGGCAGCGAAGATGAGATGAACTGGGTCAAGCTATCGCCGAAAAATGAAGAAAGCGGCTTTAAATATATCTTGATCGGACTGAATGGCGGCCAATTGGGCGGCATGGAGCTCAGCGACAATTTCGGCCAGTTGACGCGAATCTATTTTTCCAACATCCAAGTCAATCCGGCCCTGAACGACTCGTTATTCAACTTTAAAGCGCCTAAAAACGCGGACATTTTTGAAAACTAACAGCTCGGCTATCTAAAAAGCGTCACTTAACCCAGGCACACCCGATTCCGGCCTTGTTGCTTGGCTCGATACATCGCCGTATCGGCACGTTTGACGATTGATTCGATATTATCGTCGCCTATCAACGTGCTGACTCCCAGACTGGCGGTGATGTTCAGAACATCCATCCCATATGCCAAGGCGTGGGATTCGATATCGGCACGGATACGCTCGGCAATCACCGCCGCGCCTTGCAGGTCGGTGTCGCCGAGCAAAATCACAAACTCCTCGCCGCCAAACCGGAACACCGCATCGCTGCCGCGCACGCTGTCCATCAGCCAACCCGCCACTGAAGCCAACGCCAAATCGCCGCATTCATGGCCATAGTTATCGTTTATGGTTTTGAAATGATCGACATCGACAAAAATCAACGACAAATGCTGCGCGGCACGATCGGCTCGCTTGATTTCGCGTTGCAGGCAATCGTTAAACGCCGCGCGATTATTGGCCTTGGTCAACGGATCTGTGTATGCCATTTTCACGGCCTGTTGGAACAGGGTGGCATTTCTGAGCGGATAGATCAGGCAGCACAGCAGGCTCTCCAGCATTTTCAGCTCTTCCTTGCCGAAACGTTGGCTGCGCATCAGCTTTAACTCCCCCAACTGCTGATCTTCGACTTTTAAAGCATAATTGCATGAATGACGGGCAACTAGACCTCGTTTGAATTCCATATTGAATTCCTCGTTGATATATTCCACACCGTTATGCGGAATCGTCGCCTGAATCTTGTTGCAAAAAATGCCGATCAATTCGTCGAATTCCAGCGTGGTTTGCAAGGCACTGCTGATATCGTAATGATGGAGATTGACTGCCGTCGAAGCGGCAAAGGTTTTATTGCTGACAACGGCCAATTCTGCTGATTTATCTTTCATGACACTTTCCCAGGTCTTGAATCAAAGGTTCAACCCATTCAAGCCAGGAATATGCCAATATTTTTTTATATAAATAAAACAGATTGTTAGCCAAATCCGGCAACTTAAATTGCCGTCAGGCGGCAATTTTCCGCCGCCAGGCGGAAAGGCACAGCCTATCGGCACAAGCGCCCTAAAAAATGAGCCTATCGGCGGTATTTTCCGGCCAAACCAAGCAATAGCGGAACTTGCCTATCGATTACACCGAACGGCATTTAAGAGTGATCAGCACCAGAATCGCGTGCCGGATTTTTGACGATTAAACCGCCAGCCAGCCCTGAAAACAGGGCTAATTTTCTGAACATTGCGCTACCCAAATTCACTGGGCTTTGCCAACATCGGCCAGCAAAGCCTCCATCCGCTGAATACTGGCGTCGCAACCGTCAATGCTGGCCTGAACCTTGGCTTCGAATCGCCAGCTCATGCTTTCGCCATTGCTTTCGCGTTCGGCGTATTCGTTGAGCAAATGACAGGCGTCGGTCATCGCCTGTTCGGTGCTTTCAAATACATCGCTATCCGGCAGTTGATCGGCTTCGTTTAACATCATCAAGCGGCTGCTCACTTCATTCTGATGGCGAAATACCGATTCGGCGTAACTGGCAAAACTGCTGTGCACACTGTGGGGCGGCAAGGTCGCACACCCCTCCAAGCCATAAATCAACACGGTAATAAGCGGTAAAAATTTCAAGCGGGATAGCGTCATCGAAAATCTTTTCATATTTTTTGAGCTGTAAATATGCAGTATTCGGTTAGTTTTTCAGTAAACAATTGGTGTTGTGCCAAACCCACCAGATAATTGGCGGTTTGCGCCTTGGAACGCAGGCCCAGCCACTGGCTGATTTTTTGCACCGGCTGCAGGCGCCTGGCCACTTTATACATATGTTCGACCGAAGCCTGGGTCTGCGCGGTAATGTCGTGACATTGGATAGATTGAAAGGCTTCCCGCTCCAGCAAACCGGTAAATTCATCGCGCGAACATAGGTTGGGCACCGCCCAACCGTTCAGGCAGGTAACGACGGCTCGCCATTGATCTTCGCTGAAGCTGCGTTGCAACACGAAGCCGTCGCAGACCACAACCCGCCCCCCTGGCCGCAATACACGCCAGGCCTCGCTCAAAAAATCACCTTTATTTAAAGCATGGCAGGAGCTTTCCAGCGCCCAGACCACGTCAAACGCTGCATCCGGAAATGGCATGGCGCAAAAATCCGCGACTTGAAAATCCACCAATTCCGCCACACCGTGACGCTTGGCATGCTGGCCGGCATAATCCGCCTGTTTGGCGCTGATGGTGATGCCGGTTACCCGGTTGCCATGCTGCTTTGCCATCCAGATGCTGCTGCCGCCGATGCCGCAACCGGCATCCAATACCTTGTCGCCGGCTTGTATGCCGGCTTTCTCATACAGGATCTGGTTTTTGTTGAGCAGGGCTTGATGCTGGTCGTAAGGCTTGGCTTCGTCCCAATAGCCGTAATGCAAGGCCAGATTGTCGCGGTTGCACCAGGCCACCAGATAATCGTTGTAGCAATCGTCGTAATGTTTGGCGGCATCGGCCTGCAGTTCGGCGCTGGACAGTTCGGCGTCATGGCGCAGGCTTTGGTCGCGGTAATCTTGATTGGGTTCTAAGGTGTACATCGAAAAATAAGTGATGGCTGGACGGTGCTTGCGACGCGCTGTAGACGAGATTAAACAAGCGAATTATTGGGTTCGGCGCCATTATAATTCAGTTCGGCTATCCGCTTCATGCTGCCTAGCGGATTATTCAACTGCGGGTGGACGATTTCCAGCAAGCCGACGATACGTTTGATCGGCAAATCCCTAATCTGCTCGAGTTCCACGCCATAACGTATTTTGAACATTCGCCGCTGTTTACCCACCGGCAAGGCCGCCTCAATTTCCGCCAAACGTTGATCGATCACCCGCCTGGCCAACAATAATTCCGGGCTCATGGTCTTATCGGCCTCTACGCCAATGGATTGAGGTTGCTCGGCGACCGCTGCCGGCTGCTTCATCGCCATAGCCCTTTCCCGCAATTCCCGTAAGCGGCTACTCTTGCCCGGACTGACCAGCATGGAGTCGCCTCCGCCGACTGTACGGTTTTTTGTGTTATCCATGGTCATTATTTTGGGGCCGCATGAGCCGGGTCGTGTATCAGATTACGAATCACCACAGAGGCGCAAACGCCGCCGAAGGCGGCCGGCAAATAGGAAATGGTGCCGTAGGCTGATTTTTTATAGTTACTGCCGTCGGTAAACATCAGCGAATCCTTATTCACCACTTCCGGCGAAAACACCACTTTGACACCGCGGCTGATACCTTGTTTGCGCAGACGGATGCGGATGAACTGGGCGAACGGACAATTATAAGTTTTGGAAATATCCACCACCTTGAGATGCGTGGGATCGAGCTTGCCGCCGGCCCCCATGGAGCTGATGATTTTCATCTTGCGGGCCTTGGCGGCAAGGATCAGCGTGATTTTCGGAGTCAGGCTGTCGATGGCATCGACCACATAATCATAATGCTGGCTTAATAAGGCGTCAGCGGTATCCGGCGTGATGAATTCATGCCGGATGGTCAATTTCAAATCGGGATTGATCGCCAGCAAGCGCTCGCCCATCACGTCGGCTTTCGACTGGCCGTGCGTGGTGGCCAGCGCCGGCAACTGGCGGTTGCGGTTGCTGGGATCGACCACGTCGCCGTCGACGATGGTCATGTGGCCGACGCCGGCCCGGCAGATGAATTCGGCGGCAAACGAGCCCACCCCGCCCATGCCCACCACCAATACATGCGATTGTTGCAGTTTGTCGAGTTTGGCTTTGCCGATCAGGAGTTCGGTTCGGGATAGCCAGCTTAAATCAGTCATGTAGAAATACTCTTTGAAAATTGCTAAGAATCTGTTGTTTCAACACCGAGACATCCAGACCGAGGATTTTAGCCGCAGCGGCGTAAATCGCGCCAATCGATACGTCCTCGGCGGCATCCGTTTCCAGGAACAAGCGTTCGACAGGCATCATAGCCAAGGTTTGCCGAACCTTGCCGCCATCCTGCAGCAAAGCCTTACCGAACGACAAATAACAGCCCTGCTTTATTAATTGTCCTGCCAGCACCGAATTGCCGTTAAAGCCGTGGATAATCCAGGGCACTTTGTTTTTGCCGGCTTTTTTAATTTGCATCAATTCGTTAAAGGCCCGAACGCAATGAATGATCACGGGCTTGCCGAGGTGTTCGGCCAGCTGTATCTGGCTTTCGAATGCCTCGATTTGCAGCGGCATGGGTACATCTATGGCTTTATCCAGACCGCATTCACCGATGGCGAGCAGATTCGGGTGATGGGCAACGGCGGCGATTTTATCCAGGACCGTTCGCCAGTCCTGCCGAGCTATAAACCAGGGATGTATACCCAGCGTGTAAAAGCCGTTGTTCAAGTCGTCAGGATTGAAATCCGCCGTATCCATGCTGACGATTGCCAGTTTGCCGTTACCCGCCGCCTTATGGCAATGAATATCGATATAAGCCGATTCGGATAACCAAGTCCGCAAAATTTGATTCAAGGCCACTGTTTCGCCGGCTCCTAACCTTATCGATAAAAATTAACACCCTTAAAAAACCGCTGACGCAAGGTATAATGCCATTTTCTTTTCTTCAGCAGAAAAACAATGGCGCAATATATTTTCTCCATGAACCGGGTCGGCAAGATCGTGCCGCCCAAGAAGCATATCCTCAAGGATATTTCCCTGTCATTTTTTCCGGGCGCGAAAATAGGCGTACTGGGTCTGAACGGTTCCGGTAAATCCACGCTGCTGCGGATCATGGCCGGCATCGACAAGGAAATCGAAGGCGAAGCGATTCCGCTTAAAGGCACCAAGATCGGTTATCTGCCGCAGGAACCGCAACTCGATCCCAACAAAACCGTGCGCGGCAATATCGAAGAAGCCGTCGCGGAAATCAAGGAAGTATTGGCAAGACTGGACGCCGTCTATGCCGCCTATGCCGATGCCGACGCCGATTTCGATGCGCTGGCCGCCGAGCAGGCCAAACTCGAAGACATTATCAATGCTTGCGACGGCCACAATCTGGACCGCACCTTGGAAGTCGCCGCCGACGCCCTGCGCCTGCCGGACTGGGATGCCGACGTCACCAAATTATCCGGCGGCGAAAAGCGCCGCGTCGCCTTGTGCCGCCTGCTGCTGTCCAAGCCCGACATGCTGCTGCTCGACGAGCCGACCAACCATTTGGACGCCGAATCGGTGGCCTGGCTGGAGCGCTTCCTGCACGACTACCCCGGCACCGTGGTGGCGGTGACTCACGACCGTTACTTCCTCGACAACGTCGCCGGCTGGATTCTGGAGCTGGACCGCGGTATGGGCATTCCATGGGAAGGCAACTATTCGTCCTGGCTGGAACAGAAGGAAAAACGTCTGGAACTTGAGGAGAAACAGGAGTCCTCCCGCCAGAAAGCCATGAAAGCCGAGCTGGAATGGGTGCGCTCGAACCAGAAAGGCCGTCATGCCAAGAGCAAGGCCCGTCTGGCCCGCTTTGAAGAATTATCTTCGGTCGAGACTCAAAAACGCAACGAGACCCAGGAAATCTATATTCCACCAGGCCCTCGCCTCGGCGACGTGGTGATCGAGGCCCATAACATTAGCAAAGGTTTCGGCGACCGGCTACTGATCAACAATCTCGAATTCAAGCTGCCGCCGGGCGGCATCGTCGGCATCATCGGCCCTAACGGCGCCGGTAAGACCACGCTGTTCCGGATGATGGCCGGCTTTGAAAAACCCGATTCCGGCGACATTGTCATAGGCCAGACCGTACAGATGGCTTACGTCGATCAGCTGCGCGACGACATGGACAACAACAAGACGGTCTGGGAAGAAATCTCAGACGGCCTGGACATGATCACGGTCGGCAAGTACGAGACGCCGTCGCGGGCTTATATCGGCCGCTTCAACTTCAAAGGCGGGGATCAACAAAAACGCATCGGCGAATTGTCCGGCGGCGAACGTAACCGCGTGCATCTGGCCAAGCTGCTGAAAAGCGGCGGCAACGTGCTGTTGCTCGACGAACCGACCAACGACCTGGACGTGGAAACCTTGCGAGCCCTGGAAGAAGCCTTGCTGGCCTTCCCCGGCTGCGCGGTGGTGATTTCGCATGACCGCTGGTTCCTCGACCGTATCGCCACCCACATGCTGGCGTTCGAAGGCAACAGCGAAGTAGTCTGGTTCGAAGGCAACTACGCCGATTACGAAGCAGACCGCCATCGCCGTTTGGGTACCGATGCCGACAATCCGCATCGCATCAAGTACAAAAAAATCGGTTAAGCTACATTTAAGCGTCCGCCGCTATTTTCAGCGACGGATGTTAATAAAGATTGAATTGAACTTGAAATAGCCTCAACCAGTCCCAAATTCGTTAATGTTTTATTAGTCCCGTCGCTCGCGTGTTGAAATCCGCGGGTGTAGCGGGTAATGTATTATCAGCACACCGAACAATAATAAGGAGAAATAGGATGTCGAAAGCCCAAAACTTGCAGGACAATTTTTTAAACGCCCTCAGAAAAGAACATACCCCGGTATCTATTTTTTTAGTCAATGGTATCAAACTGCAAGGACGCGTCGATTCCTTCGACCAATATGTGGTCATGCTTAAAAACACCGTCAATCAGATGGTTTACAAACACGCCATTTCCACCATCGTTCCCGGCAAAAACGTGACGATGACTCGCGAACCGGACACCAGCAGCGAAAGCTAAGAGGCCATTTTTTGTTTGAACGCCCTGACGCAGGTGAACGCGCGATCCTCGTTCACCTGAACTTGCAAGTCGGACAGGAAGATCTCGACGAGCTGAAAGAACTCACCAAATCCGCCGGCGCCCAACCCATCCATGTGGTTACCGGCAGCCGTCACCGCCCGGATCCCAAATATTTTGTCGGCAAAGGCAAATTGGACGAGGTTAAATCGGCCATCATCGAACACGAGGCCGACATCGTCATCGTCAATCACCCGCTCTCCCCCAGCCAGGAACGCAACCTGGAAAAGGCGCTTGAAGTGCGCGTGGTCGACAGGAACGGCCTGATTCTGGACATCTTCGCCCAGCGCGCGCAAACCTTCGAAGGCAAACTGCAAGTCGAACTGGCACAGCTCAAGCATTTATCGACCCGATTGATTCGCGGCTGGACTCACTTGGAAAGGCAAAAAGGCGGTATCGGCCTGCGCGGCCCCGGCGAAACCCAGCTGGAAACCGACCGCCGCTTGCTGGGCGTGCGCATCAAACAAATCCAGCAACGTCTGGAAAAAGTCGAGAAGCAGCGCCATCAAGGCCGCAGCAAACGCAAGAAGGCCGAAATCCCCACCGTCTCCTTGGTCGGCTATACCAATGCCGGCAAATCCACGCTGTTCAATACCTTGACCGGTGCCGATATTTACGCCGCCGATCAGTTGTTTGCGACGCTGGACCCGACGCTGCGGCAACTGCCGCTCAACAATGGCGGCGAAATCATCCTGGCCGACACGGTAGGCTTTATCCGGCATTTGCCGCACGAATTGGTGGCGGCATTCCGCTCCACGCTGCAGGAAGCCAGCGAAGCCGATCTGTTGCTGCATGTCGTCGACGCCGCCGCCGAAGACAGGGACGAAACCATCTTTCACGTCAACCAAGTTTTAAACGACATCGATGCCGGCAAGATTCCGCAATTAAAAGTATTCAATAAAATCGATCTGCTGGAAGAGATTACGCCGCACATCGACTACGATGCCGGCGGCAAACCGGTCAGCGTCTGGATTTCCGCGCAGAGCGGCGCTGGTTGCGACTTATTGCAACAGGCGCTTTGCGAGCTTTTCGCCGGCAGCAAGGTGATACGCAAATGCCACCTGACCGCCCGGCAAGCCGGCTTCAAAGCCAAACTGTTCGGATTTGCCCGCGTTATCGACGAAACCATCAACGAACACGGCGACAGCATATTGATCATAGAAATCGATAAAAAAAACCTGGGTTTATTGAAGGATATCAGCGTGGAAGCACTGAACTGAACGGAAAGTAATAGCCGACTTATTTGCTCGGACATTACTAATTTACGATAGAATACCGCCCTTTCGGGCCCGCCCGGCCGAGAACCGGCCGGATGACCGAAGCGACGACCAAAAGCCGCTTTAAACGCGGCCTCATAGCGTTTTCAAATCCAAATTGGAGTATCTTGTATGTCTTGGAATGAGCCCGGTGGCGACAAAAAAGACCCCTGGAGCGGTCGCAACGACCAAAATAGCCCCCCCGACCTGGATGAAGTCATCCGTTCGATAAAGGATAAATTCGGCGGCGTTTTCGGCGGCGGTTCCAATAACGGCGGCTCCTCCAGCGGCTCATCGATGAAAAGCGTGGGGTATATCGCCGCTGGCGCAGTGATTTTATGGAGCTTCAGCGGGTTTTATACCGTCGACGAAGGTACCCGCGGCGTGGTTACCCGTTTTGGCGCCTACGTCAATACCACCCAACCCGGCTTAAACTGGCACATCCCAGCTCCTATCGAACAAGTACAAGTCGTCAACGTCGAACAACAACGCTTCATTGAGGTCGGCTACCGTTCCGGCGGCGGTCAAGCCACAGGCTCGGTGCCTAAGGAAGCCATGATGCTGACCAAGGATGAAAACATCGTCGATGTGCGTCTGGCCGTGCAATATCAAGTCAAGGATGCCAAGGATTATGCATTCAATGTTCTGGACCCTGCCTCGACGCTGAAACAAGTCACCGAAAGCGTCGAACGCGGCGTCATCGGTCATAACGACATGGACTTCGTATTGACCGAAGGCCGTAGCGAAATAGTCCTGGAAATCAAATCCGAAATCCAGTCGGTGATGGATGCCTATAAAACTGGTATCCTCATCACCAGCGTCAACCTGCAGGATGCCCAGCCGCCCGAACAGGTACAAGGTTCGTTCGAGGACGCCATCAAGGCCCGCGAAGACAAACAACGCCTGATCAACGAAGCCGAAGCCTATTCCAACGACGTGGTGCCCAAAGCCCGCGGCGCGGCCTCGCGTATCGTGCAGGAAGCCGAAGGTTATAAAGTCAAAGTCATCGCCCAGGCCGACGGCGACGTCAGCCGTTTTACGCAATTACTCGGTGAATACAAAAAAGCCCCAGCGGTGACCAAGCAGCGCATGTATATCGAAGCCATGGAGTCGGTATTGGGGCGTTCCAACAATGTGCTGGTCGATGTCAAAGGCGGCAACAACATCATGTACCTGCCGTTGGATAAATTAACCAACAAACCGCTTGAGGAAGCACCGGCGCCCGTGATCAGTCACGAACCGGTTTCATCGGTCTCGATTCCCGCTAAAGAAGCAAAAATCGATACCCGTGCATCGAGCCGCGAACGCGATGTGAGAGGACGCTAACATGGGAAATAAGATTTTAGTCGCCGTTGGCGCATTTATCGTTGTGTTGTCGATGTCGGTGTTTACCGTCGGCGAAACCGAACGAGTCATTAAATTTCAGTTGGGTGAAATCGTCGGCGCCGATTTCCAGCCCGGCATTCACTTTAAAGTACCTTTTATCAACAACGTCAAAAAATTCGACTCCCGCATCCTGACCATGGATTCGACACCGGAACGATTCTTGACCGCGGAAAAGAAAAACGTCATCGTCGACTCATTCGTCAAATGGCGCATCGGCGACGTTAAAGCCTTTTACACCACCGTCGCCGGCGACGTGAATCAGGCCAATATTCGTCTGGACCAGATCATCAAGGATTCTTTCCGTAGCGAATTCAGCAAACGCGAGATCAAACAACTGGTATCCACCGACCGTAGCACGATACGCGAAGCCTTGATCACCAACGTTTCGCCGCATGCCTTGAAACTGGGTATCAACATCGTCGACGTGCAAGTCAAACGCATCGATTTGCCTAGCGAAGTCAGCACCTCGGTCTATCAACGTATGGAAGCCGAGCGCGCTAGGGTCGCCCGCGAGTTTCGTTCGCAAGGCTCCGAAGCCGCCGAGCGGATTCGGGCCGATGCCGACAAGCAACGCGAAATCATCCTGGCCAATGCCTATCGAGATTCCGAAGTATTGCGCGGCGAAGGCGATGCCAAGGCCGCCGACATTTCCGCCCAAGCTTTCGGCGAAGACAGCGAGTTTTATGCCTTCTATCGCAGCATGATCGCTTACAAGCAAAGCCTGGGTAAATCCGGCAATATCATGGTCTTGGAGCCTAACTCCGAATTCTTCAAATATTTCAAGAATCAGAAATAAGCTTAACTCTTCGACACGCAGTTAAAAACGCTCCGCCATGCGGGCGGCACGGGTTCCGGACCCGCTGCCGCGCTTCCATGGTAGTCGGGCGTTTTCTGCGATTGGGACACACTAAAAAATGCAAAAAAAAGACTCATGGCTATTGCCGGAAGGCATAGACGAAGTATTGCCGGAACAGGCCGAACCCTTGGAATGCTTGCGCCGCAAGCTATTGGACACCTTCGGCTGCTGGGGTTACCAACTGGTGATTCCGCCATTCGTGGACTTTCTGGATTCATTATTGACCGGCTCCGGACACGACCTGGACCTGCAAACCTTCAAACTGACAGACCAGATCAGCGGACAAATGCTGGGCGTGCGCGCCGACATGACGCCGCAGGTGGCCCGGATCGATGCCCATAATCTCAAGCACGAATGGCCAACCCGGCTGTGCTACGTCGGCACCACGCTGCACACTCTGGGCGACCCTTTGGAAAAAACCCGCAGCCCGATGCAGATCGGCGCCGAACTCTACGGCCACTCCGGCATAGAAAGCGATTACGAAGTGATTTGCCTGATGCTGGAAATGCTAGCGATCAGCGGCCTGGAAAACGTGCATCTGGATCTCGGCCATGTCGGCATTTACCGCGCCCTGTCCGATCAAGCCGGCCTGAATGCCGAGCAGGAAGCCGAGCTGTTCGACGTCTTGCAACGCAAGGCCCGCACCGAACTCAATGAACTGGTCAACGGTTTTGGCATAGACGAAGCCTCCAAGGCGCTGTTCATCGCCCTGCCGAAATTGAACGGCGGCCGCGACGTGCTGGAAAAAGCCGCCGCGCTGCTGAACGGCAGCAACGCCACCGTCAAAAAAGCCCTGGCCGACCTGCAAAGCATCGCCGACAAATTACAGCGCGATTTTCCGTCGCTGCCGGTCAGCTTCGACCTGGCAGAACTGCGCGGCTACCATTACCACACCGGCATGGTGTTCGCGGCCTTCATTCCCTCTGTTGGCCGGGAAATTGCCCGCGGCGGCCGCTACGACAATATCGGAGAAGTATTCGGCCGCTCCCGCGCCGCTACCGGCTTCAGCGCCGACTTGAAGGTGCTGGTCAATCTCTACAAAGCCGGCGCCGAACAAACCCAGGCTCAGGTGGTGTTTGCACCCTACGCGGAAGACCCCGACTTGTCGGAAACCATACGCGACCTGCGTGCCGAAGGCAGCACGGTCATACAATATCTGCCGAATCAATCGGGCAGCCCTCAAGACCTGGGTTGCACGGCCGTTTTGGAAAAACAAGATCAACGCTGGATCGTTAAACCATTAGCTAAAGGTTAAAAATAATATGGGAAAAAATGTTGTTGTAATCGGTACACAGTGGGGCGACGAAGGCAAAGGCAAACTCGTCGATCTTTTAACCGAACAGGCGGCCGCCGTGGTGCGCTTCCAAGGCGGCCACAACGCCGGCCACACCCTGGTGATCAACGGCGAAAAGACCGTGCTGCATTTGATTCCGTCGGGCGTACTGCGCGACGGCGTGCAATGCATGATAGGCAATGGCGTAGTGCTGTGCCCGCAAGCGCTGCTGAAAGAAATCGAGATTCTGGAAAAATCCGGGGTGCCGGTCCGCAACCGCCTGAAAATCAGCGAAGCCTGCGCCCTGATCCTGCCGGTGCATGTCGCCATCGACCAGGCCCGTGAGATCGCCCGCGGCAGCAAAGCCATCGGCACCACCGGCCGCGGCATTGGTCCCGCTTACGAAGACAAAGTCGCAAGACGCGGCCTGCGCGCCGGCGATTTGCGCAACAGCGAGGAATTCTCCAAACGCCTGAAGGATCTGGTCGAGTACCACAACTTCATGCTGGTCAACTATTACAAGGCCGAGCCGGTTAACTACGAAGAAATCCTGAAAAACACGCTGGCGCTGGGCGAACTGATCAAGCCGATGCTGACCGATGTCGGCGAGGAATTGCAAACACTGCAAGATCAAGGCAGCAACATCCTGTTCGAAGGCGCACAAGGCGCATTGCTGGACATCGACCACGGCACCTACCCTTACGTGACCTCGTCCAACACCACCGCCGGCGGCGCGGCGACCGGTACCGGCGTCGGCCCCTTGGCGATCGACTATGTGCTGGGCATCACCAAAGCCTATTCCACCCGCGTCGGCAACGGCCCCTTCCCCACCGAACTGGAAGACGGTTACGGCGAACATTTGGGCGTCAAAGGCCACGAATTCGGCGCCACCACCGGCCGCAAACGCCGTTGCGGCTGGTTCGACGCAGTCTCCATGCGCAAATCCGCGCAACTGAACAGCCTGAGCGGCATCTGCTTGACCAAGCTCGACGTATTGGACGGCCTGGACAAGATCGGCATCTGCACCGCCTATAAAATCGACGGCAAACTCACCGAAATCGCCCCGCTGGGCGCCGACCAATACGAAGCCTGCGAAGCCGTGATCGAGGAAATGCCCGGCTGGACCGGCACCACAGTCGGCATCACAGAGTTCGACAAGCTGCCGGAAAATGCCAAGGCCTATATTGCCCGTATCGAGGAATTGGTTGGGGTTAAGGTGACGATTTTGTCGACTGGGCCGGATCGGAACGAGACTATTGTTTTGGAAAGTCCGTTTGGGGTTTAATCAAAAAATGTAGGCTGGGTTTACCCTAAAGGGCATAAAAGGCGCTAGCCGTAACCCAACTGTCGGCTTTGAATGTCGAGTTAAGGCCTATCGCCTAACCCAACCTACGAGAACAGCAAAAATCCGGAGGTAATTGATGAGCATAGAAACCATTACCGAACAAGCATTAAGCCTTGCGCCTGCATCCCGGGCTTATCTTGCGGAAATATTACTGGAAAGTCTCGATTACGAGGAAGATGTTACGGTATCGGAAGCATGGCGGCAGGAGATTCAAAAGCGCTGTCAAGAGATTGATGCCAACCCGGCAATATTGGTCGATGGCGTAAAATTTATCGCAGAATTGAAACAGCGTTATCTGTGAAGTTTTTCCTGCATCCTCAGGCCCAAGAGGAATTAGAACAAACACTTCTATTTTATAAGACACAACAAGCAGGTTTGGAAAAACGCTTCATCGAAGCTTTGGAAGATGCCATTAACCGGGTTTGCCGCAATCCATTACTGTATCGAAAAGTAGATAATCAAGTCAGAAAATGCCGATTATTGCACTTTCCGTATGCGCTGATTTTTAGGCAAAGAGTGGATCAGATAGAAATTATTGCGGTGATGCACTTGCGAAAACAGCCAGGTTATTGGCAATCGAGAAAGTAAGCTTTACTAGTAGGCGGAGGAAAACACATCCACCGGGCTTGAATATTGTGTCGCTGTCGCGACGGATGTTTTAAAGTCGGTTCGCGGACCGACAACCGCGATACTTTCTTTTGCGTCGCCAAAAGAAAGTATCCAAAGAAAAGGCGACCCGGACGCCGCTTTGATCCTGCGCTCCTCGTTTTTGAACGGGGTTGCCGAAAGGGGCTCCTGCCCCTTCGTCAACGCGATGCATCCCTGCATCGCCCCTTCGGGCTATTCCGTCCAAAAGCTCCGGTGCTCGGCGCGGCATACGGGAGAAAACCATCCCGTAATTTAAAACAGGTTTACTTGTAAAATTGACGAATTATGTTTGCTTGTAGGACATCGCAAACGATATGAGGCTAATCAACCTCTTTTGAGGTGCTTCGCGTCATTCAACACAGTTACATTTATAAATCTTTGCAAAATTAATAACACAATGAAAATAATCTCATTATTCAATAACAAAGGCGGCGTAGGAAAATCTACTCTTGGTTACCATTTAGGAAATGCATTAAATGAAATGGGACACAAAACATTGTTTATTGATCTAGATCCTCAGTGCAATCTGACCATTTGTAGTATTGATGCAGAAAGATTGCATAAAATTTGGGAGGATGAAGATCCATTCATGGAAGATTATGAAAAAGCCATGCTTGAAAACCCACTAATTAACGAAACCGCCCGAAGCATTCATTTTTTATTAAAACCAACTGAAGAAGGTTTGAGCGATCCCGAACGCCTACCGCCACCTATTAAACTTGATAATAATCTTCATTTAATACCAGGACGTCTATCCTTACATAAATATGAAAATAAACTTGCCGAGAGATGGAATGGGGTATATCAAGGCGACAATCTAGCAATACGAACCATAACAAACATTAGAAACATTTGCGAGCAGTATTCTGAGAAATATAGCTTTGAGTACGTGATAATAGACACTTCTCCTAGCCTTGGAATTCTGAATAAAATAATTATTTCAACAGTGGATGGCTTTTTTGTACCAGCTCAGCCAGACATGTTTAGCTTATATGGTATTAGAAACATCGGCAACTCCCTAGAATCATGGCAGAAAGAGTTCGAAACTATTTATAGTTTAATCTCCGAAGAAAAACGAAAAAAATTCCCAAAAAGATTTGTCCAGTTTTTAGGATTTACGATCTATAACGCCAAAAAATATACCAGCGGTCATAATGACTATAACCTGGCGGATGCGCATGATTATTACTTAAAAAAAATCCCTGATACTATTGAGAATTTTATTAAACCATGCAATAGAAATCACTTAAATGACAAAATGTTACACGAACCTATCGGCGGTTCATCTATTATCCACACACACAATACATACCCATCTGTAGCCCAAGCATTAAAGTGTCCAATGTGGAAAGTTCCAGACAAATATGACTCTCTTCCAACCGAGGAAAAAGAATCTTTAAAAGAAAACAATTTTGAAGTTAACAGAGGCAGCTATGGAAAATATAGGGCAACGAAAAATGGTTATGTCGCTTTTGCCAAATCATTAATTGAAAGGATTGGCACTTTGGATTAGGCTCATATGGACACAGAAATTAAAGATGCAATAAAAGCCTACAAAGAAAAGCAATTCGAATATAAGCAGTTTTTAGCAGCTGTATTGGCTTTTTTTCGGGAGCACCCTGATTTAAATCAAGATCCTCTGCCAATAATTCACTCAATTAAATCTAGACTAAAGGATCCTAGTCATCTTGAAGATAAATTAATAAGAAAAAAGGAAAATGGCGTTTTAATAACAAAAGAAAATATTTTTAATGAAATTAACGACTTTATAGGCGTTCGTGTCCTGTACTTATATCAAGATCAATTTATCTTTATAAACGATGCCATCAACAAAAAAATAGAAAGCGGGGATTGGATTTTTTTGGAGGAGCCTAAGGCATATACTTGGGACCCAGAATCCGTAAGTTTTTATGAAAATTTGAATTTATTAACTGAGAAAAGGGAAACACATTACACAAGCATTCACTATTTAGTAAAACCTAACCCCAAAAGCATAATTTGCTGCGAAATCCAGGTTAGAACATTGTTTGAAGAAATTTGGGGCGAAATAGATCATAGCATTAACTATCCTCACCCAACAAATAGTATTGCTTGTCGAGAGCAGTTAAGGGTTTTATCTAAGCTAGTATCGACAGGCACAAGGCTTGCTGATTCAATATTTAGATCACACAATGAATATCATGAACAAACAAAAAAATAGGGACAAGCCAGTAAGGTACGCACAGCGTACCTTTTTGAGTTTGAGATCAACATAATTTGTAAATGGTACGCAATGCTTACCCTACATCGGGAAGCAATATTTAACTGATTTGCCGCCAAATTTCGGGATGGTTCTCCTCCCGTATGCCGCGCCGAGCACCGGAGCTTTTGTAGAGAACAGCCCGCAGGGGTGCGGCATGGATGCCGCACGTCGGCAGAGGGACAGGAGTCCCTTCTGTCGACCCTCTACAAAAGTGAGGAGCGCAGGGAAAAAGCGGCATCCGGGTCACCTTTTCTTTGGATACTTTCTTTTGGCGACGCAAAAGAAAGTATCGCGGCCGTCGGTCCGCGAACCGACTTAAATAATACGTCGCGATAGCGACACATTACATAAAACAAGCGCCGAATAAATGTCCGACACCATCTACTCCGTCTCTCAACTAAACCGTGAAGCCAAACGCCTGCTGGCCACCCACTTCATGACCGTACAAGTCATGGGCGAGATTTCCAATTTGAGCATGCCCTCCTCCGGCCACATATACTTCACGCTGAAAGACGCCCAGGCACAGATTCGTTGCGCGATGTTCAAGGGCCAGATGCACCGGATGCACTTCAAACCCGGCAACGGCAACCAGGTGGTGGTCACCGCCCAAGTTAGCCTGTACGAACCGCGCGGCGATTACCAGCTGGTGGTCGAACACATGGAGGAAGCCGGCGACGGCGCGTTACGTCTGGCCTTTGAACGCCTGAAAAATAAGTTGCTGCTGGAAGGCTTGTTCGAAGAAAGCCGTAAAAAAGAACTGCCGCTGATCCCCAAACAGATCGGCGTGATCACCTCGCCCAGCGGCGCGGCGATCCATGATATTTTGACGGTGCTGAAACGCCGCTTTCCGGCGATTCCGGTGCTGATCTATCCGGTCGCCGTGCAGGGCGAGCCGGCCAAATTCGAGATTGCCCAGGCGCTGGCGACCGCCAACCATCAGCAACTGGTCGACGTCATCATCCTGGCCCGCGGCGGCGGTTCGCTGGAAGACTTGTGGGCGTTTAACGAGGAAATCGTCGCCCGGGCGATAGCTGCCAGCCATATTCCGGTGATTTCCGGCGTCGGCCACGAGGTAGACGTCACCATCGCCGATTTTGTCGCGGATCTTCGCGCCGCGACGCCGTCCGCCGCCGCCGAACATGCCGTGCCGCATCAGAGCGAATGGCTGGGCACCTTCAACGCCTTCGAACGCGAGTTGGCCCAGCAAATACGGCGCACATTGCTGCAACAGGCACAGCATCTGAACTGGCTCAACAAGGCCTTGCAGCAACAGCATCCCGGCCAGAAGCTGCAACGCAACGCCCAGCGCCTGGACGAACTGGAACAGCGCATCAATCAGGCCATGCAGCACAAACTGCACGACTGCAAACAGCAGCTGGCCATCGGCGACAACAAACTCAAGCAATGGCAACCCACCGATCGCATCACCCGTCACCAGCAACGCCTCGGCTTTTTCCAGCAACGCCTGGAACGAGCGATGAATGTAAAACTGGCTAAGCTGAAAAGCCGGCAGGCCGCCATTGGCCAGACTCTGCACGCGATCAGCCCGCTGGCGACGCTGGATAGAGGTTATGCCATCGTTCAGCGCCTGGACGACCAATCGATTATAAAATCGACCAGTCAATTAGCGATTGGCGACCGGCTGGTCAATCGCTTCGCCAGAGGCCGCGTGCTCAGCGAGGTCAGAGAAGTGCTCGATGATTAATACGGATGCAAGAAGAAAGGCGAAGGTCTGGGGCGAATTGATTCCCGCAAATACTCGGATAGAGCGATTGAAATTGCCCATATGACGAAAATCGATGGAAATCCAAATGAATTTTGAACAATATGCGAGAAACCTTAGTATGTCTATTGAGGTTCCAAGTACGTTACAAGAAAATGGTATTCGGTTTTTACAGAAACACTATGAGCCTTTAGAAAGGGGCACAGTATGAAATGTTATTCATCAAGGCCAGGAACTTGACGTGACGTTTTCCGGTTTTCATGTTTTCGGCTCTATGGAAACCTCCTGCACTCTGCGTTTTCCGGCACGGAAAGCAGGGCCGCCGCGTCGAATCCCTGCCTAAATTTCCAAGTTTGCTAGCCACCGGCTTCAATTTTCACCTACCATCAAGCATGCGACTATTCTCACTTTTATTTGCCATCGCGGCATTTCTTGCCGCCCCCTCCGCTTTGGCCGGCTCGAGCGCCCAGGATTGGGCCATGGTTACCACTCCTACCGTCACCCAGGATGCCGGACAGAGTATCGGCAGCTATACCAATGGCTGTGTTAGCGGCGCGACAACTTTACCCTTGGAAGGCATCGGCTATCAGGTCATGCGCCTGTCGCGCCAGCGGTTTTACGGCCATAGCACGTTGATCGGCTTTATTCGGCAATTAGGCCAAACCGCCGCCGAACAGCAATTAGGCACCTTGTTAATCGGCGATTTAGGCCAGCCGCGCGGTGGTCCGACGCTAAACGGACATCGCAGTCATCAAACCGGCCTGGATGTGGACATCTGGTTTTTGCTGTCGGAGCAAGCCGATCGGCGCCTGTTATCGGCAAACGAACGGGAAACCTGGAGTGCGACTTCGGTGGTGGATTTACCGGCCGATAGAGTGAATTACCGGCAGTGGTCGCAAACTCACGCCAAAATGCTGGAGATTGCCGCTCGGCAACCGGAGGTGGATCGCATATTCGTCCATCCGGCTATCAAACTGGAACTTTGCAACCGCAAGACGGCATCATCGGCCGAATGGTTAAGGAAAATCCGGCCATGGTGGAAACACGACGATCATTTCCATGTGCGATTGAAATGTCCGGCGCACAATCCCCACTGCGAGCCGCAAGAACCGCTGCCGGCCGGGGACGGTTGCGACGCGAGCCTGGCTTGGTGGTTTTCCGCGGAAGCCAAAACGCCTTCGAAAAACATTCCTCAAGCACCGCCGCCATTGCCGGCCCTGTGCGAACAGCTATTAAAGGAGTGAGCAGGTTTTTATGCCTTTCAAGCCGAGCATTGGTCGGTGATATGCCTACCAAGGCTGGGAATGAAACTCTGTTATCATTACCGGCCAAATGCCGGCAAACCTGCCGCATCTCCCTGATATTAGAGACTTTGTGAATACGCCTGAATTTTCGTCCTTACCCTTAAAACCCGCCCTACTGGAAAACATCGAATCCTTGGGTTATACCCACCTCACGCCCATCCAGGCCGAAAGCCTGCCGCATATTCTGGAGGGCAAGGATGTGATTGCCCAGGCCAAGACCGGCAGCGGCAAGACCGCCGCATTCGGCATCGGCCTGTTATCGCGGCTGGATTTGAGCAGTTTTAAGGTGCAAGCCATGGTGATCTGCCCGACCCGCGAACTGGCGGATCAAGTCTGCAAGGAAATCCGGCAACTGGCCCGTTTCACCCAGAACATCAAGGTCTTGGCCCTATGCGGTGGTACGCCGTTTGCCCCGCAGCGCAGTTCGCTGGAGCACGGTGTGCATGTGGTGGTGGGTACGCCGGGCCGCTTGCAGGAGCATCTGCAAAAACACAGCTTGCGTCTGGATCATCTGAAAGTGCTGGTGCTGGACGAAGCAGACCGGATGCTGGACATGGGCTTTGCCGACATCATCAGCGACGTGATTTCCTATGCACCGACACACCGGCAAACCCTACTGTTTTCGGCGACCTATTCCGAACCGATTCGGGCCTTGAGCCAGAAGTTTCAGTTCAAGCCGGTGTCGGTCAGCGTCGAAACCAGCCATCTCGACAATCCTATCGAACAGCGCTTTCATCAGATCGACAAAGCCAAAAGGCTGAACGCGCTGGGTTATCTGCTGGCTTATCACCGTCCCGAATCGACGGTGGTGTTTTGCAATACCAAACGCGAGTGTCAGGATGTGGCGGACACTTTGACCGATTGCGGTTTTTCGGTGCAGGCCCTGCATGGCGATCTGGAGCAAAAGGACCGCGACCAGGTGCTGGTGCGGTTTGCCAACAAGAGCTGTTCGGTTTTGGTGGCGACCGATGTGGCGGCCAGAGGCCTGGACATCAAGGACATGCAGGCGGTAATCAATTACGAACTGCCCTGGGATCCGGAAATTTACGTGCATCGCATCGGCCGCACCGGCCGCGCCGGCGCCAAGGGTTTGGCACTGAGTTTGGTCAGCGAGGCGGAATTGAACCGCGTCAAAGCCATTGAAGACTATATGGCAACCTCTGTGCAATGGGACGAAGTCGCGCCGTTTAAGTTTGGCCGCGAAGAACGCTTCGAACCGCCGATGGTGACGCTGTGGATAGACGGCGGCCGCAAGGATAAGATGCGTCCCGGCGATATTTTGGGCGCCCTGACCGGCACAGGCGGGATAGCCGGCAGCGAAGTCGGCAAAATCGATGTGTTCGAAAAACAGGCTTATGTCGCCATCAAGCGCGACAGTGCCGACCAGGCTCTGACTTGTTTGAGAAAAGGCAAAATCAAGGGCCGCAACTTTAACGTGCGCAAATCTCAATGGGGATAACCCGCTGATTTCCGAGCTTGCTATATCAAAAAAACAGCCCTATCGGCCGGCCATTAATCGTATATGATAGAGACTGAAAAGCAGTTTCTTTTCAAGCATTTATTTCCAAACCTTCTCCGAACACACAATAAAAACTTATGAATATCATCAAAAAAATAGCCTTCATCTTGTTTCTCACCCTGTCCATCGGCGCCGGCAGCGTTACGGCTTACGCCGAGGAAGCGGTTAACAGCCCGGCAGCCAGCAACGTTAGCGAAACCATTTCCCATATCGAAAAAGCCTTGGTCGAAATCGCCAAGAGCGATTTCAATGCCGCTCAGGTGCATTTAAAAGCGGCGCGCGCCTCAGGCGAGAAAATTACCGGTAATGAAGCCATCGTAAAAAAGGCCAATGCCATCGTCATTCAAGGCCAGATAAAAACTAAACTGGGCGATATTAAAAGTTCGTCCGAGGAATTGAATAAGGCACTGGAACTCTATAAGTCGCTTTAAATCATCTCAACATCTGGGTTGGAGCCGGCAACGGCGCTAACCCAGCAAACGCTTTGGCATCATTCTCAACCTTCCCGACAGGGCGGCAAGTCGCTCATTGAAAACTTGGTTAACGTCGTGGCTACTGCTTAATTTGTTGCCGCTCTCGTTGATAGGTTTCGTAGCTTTGCTGTTGCTCGCAATCGTCGGCCATGGCTTTTTGGCATTGCTGCTGCCGCATACTTTGTACCGTGGAATATCCTAACTGGCGGGCATCATCGACGCTGCAACCAGCGGCTATTAAGGCTCCCAGCACAATGATAGACATTCGAAAAATCGTCATCCTCGCCTCCTATTAAAAACTTTCCAGCTCGCCATGCTTTGTCTAACCTGACGATACCGTCTGTGCTTAGACTCTTTTTTCCCTCAATACCAACTTACTAAACGCCGGCAGGATAATAAAGGTACAGACCATGATCCAGAAGATGCCCATGGTGATAATCAAACCCATGCTGGCGATACCTTCGTGCGGCGAAAAGGCCAAACCGGCAAAACTGGAAGTGGTAGTCAGCGCACCGTAGAAGATGGCTCTGGCGGTACTGGACTGATAGATATTCTGTGCTTCGGATAGCGAATGGTGCAACTTTTCAACCATGTGTATGCCGTTGTCGACGCCCAAGCCCAACAACAGCGGCAAGGCGATGATGTTGGCGAAATTGATGGGGGTTTGGGTGATGACGGTACTGGCCATGGTAAACAGTCCGGCCAGTATCAGCGGCGTCATGACCAGCAAGGTGTCGACGATATTGCGGCGAATGGCGAACAGCAGCAGCGCAATGGTAATCAGCGCAATCACGATGGCCTCCTGAAAAGCCGATATGACTGCCTTCATGGATTCCCAGTACATGATCGGCAAGTCGGTGGTTTCCGGCGCCACCGATTGCACTTCGGTGATGAATTGGTTCAGATTGCTTAAATCGTTCAGGTCTTTTTTCGGATAGATCTGGATGCGGTAGGAACCGTCCTTACTCAGCCATTTGTTCTTGATGTCGGGCGGCAGATCGGCCAGGGCAATATTCCCGGCATTCAAACCGGCCAACAGCTCGTTCATGACATTGGGCAGTGTGCCGAGCAGTGTCGTCTGGATTTTTTCGATCAACTGTCGTTGCCCAGGTTGCTGGCGATTATCGAATTCGATCAAAATATCCTGAAGTTCTTTTTTAAAAGCGGTTAAAACCGTGCGCTCCCTGAGATCGGTTTTTTGCGGCAGGATAGACTCTATGGCTTTGATCAGACGTTCTATGTTGGGAACAGGGTTTGGATCGGTGGTTAGCCCTGGAAAACGCTGAGCCTGAGCGCCCAGCATCAAGCTCATTTCTTCGATCAAAGCCAGCTTTTCATCCTGATCGGCGGGCTGAAAATCGAACAGGCTGACGGTTTTATCGACCGAAGCGAGTGTCGAAAGCTTGTGCCGCAGGCTCCTGGCATCGGCTTCATTTTTCGCCAGCACCGTCAGGGTCAGCGGCGTAGTTTCCTTGTCCTTCATCAGGTTTTTGAAGGCGATGACCGATTCCGTGTTGGGATCGCGCAGGTTGATCGGATTGAAGTCGGTCTTCACCTTGAAGGTCAGCACGATGGAGACCACCGCAAGAACCAGGGTGGCAAAGGCAATCTGTTTGGCATAATGCAGCGGTAAAGCTGCCAGTCTTTCCGGCCATTTTGAGTCTGGATGTGGATTTTTGGTATCCAGCGGTTTGGACGGTGCCGGCGTAATTCTCAATAAAGCAGGCAAGGTAATAAAGGTAATCAACAAACAGATAAACAGGCTGGTGCCAGCCAGCAAACCCAATTCCGATACGCCTTTGTAATCGGTCGGAATAAAGGCGTAAAGACCGATGGAGGTGGTGCCGGCGGACAGCATTAGCGCCGGCGCCGTACCGGTTAATGTACCGCGCAACGCCAGGGCTTTGTTGATATGGGTGCGTAGATTGTCCCGATAGCGTAGACAAAAATGGATCGCATATTCCACGCCCAGGCCGATATTGGATACCGCGAACGCCAACGAAATCAGATTCAGCTTCGTCACCGCAAAAGCCGCGAACGCCCCGCAAAACAACATGCCCAAGGCCAGCGTCAGCAAGGTGGCTACCGTCAGCAAGACGGAACGATAGGCGACCAACAAAATAAACACCACCACCACTACCGAGAAAATACAGGCATCGAAAGTACCGGTGCTAACGCCGGCTAATTCATCGTCTTCCAGGCCGACTTCGCCGGTCAGCCAAACTTTAACAGTCGGCAGGCTGGGGTCTTGAATGTCGGCAACGGCTTTGCGGACAGACTCTATGGCCATTTTGGCGGGACGGATTTGCGAGTAATCGAACTTGGGCGAAACGATGATAAAGCCGTCGCCGGAATGGGGCTTGTTTTCGGCAATCAGCGACTCCCAGGACAACAAGGCATTGCCGTCGTTTAAGGTTTTATGCAATGCCTGGGTAACCTTGTCGAGCAATGCGGTTAGATCGGGCACGACCTGGGTCTTGTCTTCAGACGTCAAGGCATCTTCAAATATCGAAAAGAAACCGCTCAGATTGGGTTGCTGGGCAATTCTGCCGATGAACGGCTGGGCGAGCGACAGATTGTTGGACAAGGTCTGCAGTTCCGCCATATCCAGATAAAGCAGGCCGTTTTGCCTGAAAAAGACATTATCGTTGGGAATATAAGCCGAATTAATGTGCTCGGTATCGGCGCTCAGTAAACGCAGCAATCTTTTACTGGCCGTTTTGGTCAGTTCCGGAGTATCCGATTCGACGACCAACAACAGAGTGTGCAAATCCTGGGAAAAGGCTTTTTCGTATCTTCGGCTGAATTGTTGAAAAGGCGCATCGGGGGCGATCAGTTGGGCGGTGTCGGTATCGATGCTCAAATGGCCAGTCGTGTACTGCAAGGCCCAAACGCCAAGCAAAATCATGACAGCCAACACTGCAACCGGGTTGCCGATTATCCGGTTTCCCCAACGGGACAAAACAGTGTGACTACGGGGTCTTAATGACATAGCTCGGCGTTGTTGAATCAGAAAGGAGACACGTCAAATTGAAACATGCCGGGCGGCCCCGTTGGACGGCAATAGCTAATCAAGGCGCAAAGCATGTCGACACCTTGCGCCTTGATACCTCTAAGCTTTACGCTTTAATTTACCGAAAAGGCCTTTAAGTTTACCGCTTGCCGCGCCCTTATCGGTGGATTGATCGGCCGTGGTTTCGGCTGGCTGTGGTTCGGATTCCGCGGCAACGGCCTCAACAGGTGCTTCATCCACACGAGGCGCCGTTTTGGATGAACCGAACATATTCTTGAACTTACCGCCCAGACCGCCGCTGGATGATTTAACCGCAACTTCCGGCTGCGCTTGGTGGCTCGGTGCTTCCTGCGCACTAACCGGCGCCTCCTCAATCCTGGCTTGTGGCTCCGATTCGACCTGACCGGCCTCTTCTATGGGCAGTTGCGGATTGCTCACGCCCAGCTTGCCATCCAGTTTCTCCATTTTTTGTTTGGCGTCGGCAAACAGGGTTTTAAATTTACCGGCAAAACCGCCACTGGCTGGTTTTTCGGCCTTGGCCGGCTGCTGCTTCGGCGGCTCGGCTTTGGCGACAGCGGGTTCCGCTGCGATAACTTCGTTCATCGCTGGTTTGGGTTCGACTTTAACGGCTTGAGCTTGCTGTTGGGCTGAATCGGTTTGTACCGGCGCCGGTTTGACTTCCACGGGTTTAGCCGTTTCCATCCGCACAATCGAGGGCTCCTGGGTTTTCGCTGCTTCTTGCAATGGCCTGGTTTGTGCCGTTTTCTGGGCCTGTTGTTCCAGTGCCGTCAGCCTCGCCAAATCGGCCAGATGTTTTGCTTCGGCCTCGGACAGGCGTTGTTGGGCGCTTTCCTGCTGTTGCGCCAATTCGGCTTTGTGTTCTTCAACAGTCAATTCCAACTTGGCAAGCTGTTGTTTTTGAAGATCGAAACGGGTTTGGGTTGCTTGCAGCTGCTGATCTTTTTCTGCCAATTTCGCGGTTTCCGCGCTAATGGCCTGCTGCAATTCGGCATTGGTTTTGCGCTGCGTAATCAAACCTTCGCCAACCTGTTTAACGGCACTGCTGTATCTTTGCCACAGGTGTTCCGCTTCCAAGCCGGGTGAAACCGACAAACCTTGTTGGCCTAAATCCGGGTCCGCCGCCAAAGCCACGATGCTTTCCGCTAACTGGCTACCCAGCCCGCTAATGCGTTCCTGCAGTGCCTCCGTACGCTCCGCCTCCTGCTCGATCTGCTGTTTGTTGGTGGTTATCTCTTCCTGCAAAGCTTGAATTTGTTGCTGCGCGGCGGCCAATTCGTTTTGCAGATCCAGCCGGGCCTTGAGCATGATGTTGTTTCGTCTGTTTAGAAAGCCGATCCTGAAACTATAAAATATGGCGGTCAGCAACCAGACGGCAATGGCCAAACAGCTGGCATACACCGAATTTTCAAGCGTGAATTGATAGTAATGAAGCAGCAGGTCTTGAAAAAATGGCAGGTAGTCTTGCACTTGCATACGAATAATCCTTGGTGAATGGTGTTGTTATAGTAATTGCACTTCAAATTTCGGCTTTTTAGGTATTATGGCATTTTCTCTTATCGAGTCGGAAATCGCCTATGACGCTACTCGCTTCGCTGTCCAGACACACCGTACATTTGCCGGATGCATTACAAGGCATGGCCGCCGATTTCAGCACGCAACTGACGGACAGGATTGCCCCCGAACACTTGCCCAGCTTCGATAACGAAGCCTTTAGCAGCTCGGTACTGAAAGTGTGTAGCTGCAGCCGCTTCGTCAGCGAAAGCTGGCTGCGCGATCCTGGATTATTACCGGAATTGGCGATGTCGGGGGATTTATTCTCGTCGCCGCGCCGCGCCGATTACGCCGCCGCGTTGCAAAGCCTCGCCATAGACGCCGAACCGGCCCTGGCCAAACAACTGCGGCTGTTCCGCCGCCGGGAAATGGTGCGCATTGCCTGGCGCGATCTGGCCGGCTGGTCCGATCTCGACGAAACCCTCAGCGACTTAACTGCTTTGGCGGAAACCTGCATCCAGACCGCGCTGGACTTTCTCTACCGACAAGCCTGTCAGCGCTGGGGTACGCCGACATTGGCCGACGGCACGCCGTTCAATATCGTGGTGCTGGGCATGGGCAAGCTGGGCGCCTGGGAGCTGAATTATTCCTCCGACATCGACCTGATTTTCGCCTACGCCGAAGACGGCGTGCTGACCGAGAAGAAAGAAATCAGCTACGGCGAATTTTTCACCCGCATCTGCCGCTCGCTGGTGAAAATGCTGGACGAAATCACCGTCGACGGCTTCGTGTTCCGCACCGACGTGCGCCTCAGGCCGTTCGGCGACAGCGGACCGCTGATCATGACTTTCGACGGCATGGAGAATTATTATCTGACTCAGGCCCGCGAGTGGGAGCGCTACGCGATGATCAAGGCCCGGCAGGTGGCCGGCGATTTCGAGACCGGCAAACAACTGGCGGCACTGATCAAGCCTTTCGTCTATCGCCGCTATCTGGATTACGGCGCCTTCGAGGAACTACGTTCCTTGAAATTTCAGATCAACCAGGAACTGAAACGCAAGGATAGAATGGAGAACGTCAAACTCGGCCCCGGCGGCATCCGCGAGGTGGAGTTTATCGGCCAAGCCTTTCAGTTGATACGCGGTGGCCAGGAAGCGGCTTTGCAACAACGGGAAATCCAGATCATCCTCACCGTGCTGGCCGAACTGGAGCTAATGCCCGCCGAAGACGTGGCGGCACTGAAGTTTGCCTACCGCTTCCTGCGCCGGGTGGAAAACCATATCCAGCAATATCAGGACAAACAGACCCACGACCTGCCCACCGATCCGCTGGTGCAACAGATACTGGCCTATTCAATGGATTTCGAAGACTGGGCCGGTTTCAAACGGGAGCTGGACGAAGTCCGGGAACGGGTACACGGCATTTTCGACCAGGTTTTTTCCTTCAGCGAACAGGACAACAAACAGCAAAACTCGCGACTGATCTGGGCTAGTCAGGCCGACGACGAACTGGCGCTGGAAGCCTTGGCCGATTACGGTTTTGACCATCCTGTCGAATGCCTGAAAGCCATCGTCGATTTCAAGGAATCCCATGCCGTCCGCCGCATGACCAGCAAGGGTGCCGGCACCCTGCATCGCCTGATGCCGGGGCTAATCGAAGGCTTGGCGACCCACACGGAAGTGGGGAGTGGGGCAGCATGTCGGGAACATGCGCCGCCGAACATTGGGAATCAGGACCTCACCTTAAAGCGAATCCTGGATTTGTTCGAAGCGGTGGCCGGCCGCAATGTTTATCTGGCCTTGTTGGCCGAAAATCCCGAAGCGCTCGCCCAATTGATCAAACTGGCCGCCGCCAGCCCGTGGATCTGCGAATACCTGGCTCAATATCCGATTTTGTTCGACGAATTGCTGGATGCCCGTTCCTTGTACGAACCGCTGCAAAAATCGGCCCTGAGCCGGGATTTGCAGCGCGAACTGAACAAGATCGACATTCAGGACGGCGAACAATTGATGATCGCGCTGCGCCAGTTCAAACATCTGAACGTATTGCGGGTAGCCGCCGCCGACATCATGGGCGTGATTCCGGTGATGATCGTCAGCGATTACCTGACCTGGACCGCCGAAGCGATTCTGGAACAGGTGCTGAACCGGGCCTGGCTGATGCTGGCCGAAAAACACGGCTGTCCGCCCGCGACTGCATGGATGCAGGAGGTAGGGCAACGCCGGGAGCTGTTGCCGAGCACCGGCACAACCCCGCAAGGTTTTGCGATTATCGCCTTCGGCAAGTTCGGCGGCATCGAGCTGGGCTACGGTTCCGATCTGGATCTGGTGTTTCTCTACGATTGCCAAGACGGCAATGCCGTCACGAATGGTGACAAGCCAATCAACTGCGGCCAGTTCTATCTGCGTCTGGCCCAGAAAATCCGCCACATTCTCGACACCAAGATGCTGTCCGGCGTACTGTACGAAGCCGATTTGCGGCTGCGGCCTAATGGCGATTCCGGCTTGCTGGTCACCCATATCGACCATTACGAAGACTATTTGAAAAACAATGCCTGGACTTGGGAACACCAAGCCCTGGTGCGCGCCCGTTTCGTGGCCGGCGATACCAAATTGCAAAGCACCTACGAAGCCATTCGCACCCGGATACTGGCCCTGCCCCGAAACCGTGACGAACTGAAAACCCAGGTGCGGGAAATGCGCGAAAAAATGCGCGAAAACCTGGCCGCCAAGGAGACAAACGTTTTCGACTTGAAACAGAGCAAGGGCGGCATCGCCGATATCGAGTTCATCGTCCAGTTCGGGGTATTGGCCGAAACCGCGAAAAATCCGGCGCTGGCCACCTATACCGACAATGTCCGGTTGCTGGAAGGCCTGAAACAACATGACTTCATAACCGAAACCGACGCGGCGCTGCTCAAACAGGCTTATTGCAGCTACCGCGATTACGGCCACCACCAGGTGCTGCAAGGCCTCAGCGCCAAGGCTCACGGCGACGAATTCGCCGAGCTGCGGGCTCAGGTGGAACGCATCTGGCATGAATTCATGGAGTAAGCTTTGATTAAATCTAACCGCTCTTTTAAAAAATCGGCCGCACTGCTGATAGCGGCGCTACTGTTCTCGGCCTGTACCGGCACGCCGGAGAAGATCGAGCCGCGCCCCGACACCCAAACCGGCGAACCGCCCATCAAACTCGGCCCGCCGATCAGGGTTAAAAACGACGATGCACTGCTGATTTATCCAACCGAATTCGGGTATCTGCCCGGCTGGAATACCGATAATCATGCCGCCGCCTTCGGCTCGTTTCGGCGTTCTTGCGAAAGTTGGCGCAAACAACCCGACGACCGGCCATTGGACGGCGCTTTTGAACTGGGCCGCATCGGCGACTGGAAAAAACTCTGCGCCATTCCGGTTCGCAAAGGCCAGGAAAAACAGTTTTTCGAGCAATGGTTCCGCCCATTTGCGGTGGCCGACCGCGGCAATTTCGACGGTTTGTTTACCGGCTATTACCTGCCGGAACTACACGGCTCTTATCGGAAGAGTGGCCGTTATCATGTGCCGGTATATGGCATCCCTAAGGATTTGGTGAAGCGCGACGGCCAAGTCGGACGCATAGAAAAAGGCCAATTCCTGCCCTATTACGACCGCGCGGAAATCGCCGGCGGTGCGCTGAACGGCAAAGGCGCCGAGATCTTATGGGTGGATAACGAAGTCGATGCCTTTTTCATGGAAGTGCAAGGTTCCGGGCGAGTCGTCATGGAAGACGGGCGCATTCAAGGCGTCAATTATGCCGCCAAAAACGGCCGATCTTATTATGCGATCGGCAAAACCCTGGTCGACAACGGCCAGATTCCCCGCGAGGAAATCTCGATGCAAAGCATAAAGGCCTGGATCAATAACCATCCTGAAGAAGGCCGAAGGCTGATGCTGCAAAACCAGTCCTTGGTGTTTTTCCGCCTCACCGACGCCAAACCGTCGGAAGGGCCGATAGGTTCGATGAGTGCACCGTTAACCGCCGGCTATAGTCTCGCCGTGGACCGCAATTACCTGCCGCTAGGCGTGCCTCTGTGGCTGGATGCCGAACACCCGGCCGGCAATCAGCGTTTGCGTCGGCTGGTGATGGCTCAGGATACCGGCGGCGCCATTAAGGGTAGCATCCGTGGCGACTTTTATTGGGGACAAGGCCAACAGGCCGGTGACATGGCCGGCACGATGAAATCCAGGGGGCGTTATTTTTTATTGGTCCCAAAGCATCTGGCGATGAGTTAATGTCGCGAGAATTATTCGAATTCTCTTGCTAAGTTCAAGAGAATGTAAAATACCCTGAGCTAGATAATAACTTATTAGCCGACGCCAGGATTCTCTCCCATGTACCAATACGACCAAAAACCCAACACCCGCATTGATGACGCTTCCCAAACAATCCTACAGATCATCCGCGAATCTGAGTACGCAGTGCTTGTAGGAAGAAATAATTGTGGAAAATCTTTCCTGCTTAAGTCCTTGACGCAGCAGTGGGGGCAGAACGCGTCATACCTAGGTCCGGCGCGTTATCAAAACTTCAATCTTCTGGGTTACTACACCCCAAATCGCAATCGCCGCAACGAACGCTGGAATCAGTTCATGCAGCATTGGCATCAGCAGCAACAGAACATAGACAATTCCCCTGTCAATCTTCAGCAAGCGATAGCAGAGCTCAGTGACGGGCAGCGTGATTCGCTCGTAGAAATTATTCAATTGCTCCTCGGCGTCAATCTTGAAATCCGACAGACTGTTGAAGGCAATTCAATGTCGCAAAAGTACATCTCTTGTGGCGGACACAATATTTCTTACACTAGTTCTGGCTTCCGTCTGATCGCGACACTTGTAACAAGCCTCCTCGATTCGGACTACGACACCTTCCTTATCGACGAACCAGAACTAGGAATTAGTCCTGAGGCACAAGGAATACTGGCAGACTTCCTGTTTGATCGTGAACATCGAGCAAAGTACTTTCCGCATATTCGTACGCTTGTCTTTGCTACTCATTCGACTGTATTCCTTGATCGCCACCGCGTTTCTAATAACCACATAATCACTAAATCTGGCGACGAAATCTCCGTAAGCAAGGTCAGCACTCAAAGTGAGTTTAATCAGGTCCACTTCTTTTTGCTTGGCAACCGTTTTGAGACGCTTTATTTGCCATCTGCGATTGTATTAGTTGAGGGCAAGTGTGATCATCGCTTCATCGAGCGAGTCACTGCGTTGCGATTCCCCAATGCGCAACTTAGCGTAATAGCAGCAAACTCTGATAATCGAATCAAGGAGGTCCTGATAATTGCACGAAGCTTGCTAAGCGATATACAGCGAAGTCCTTATCGTGATCGAATATTTGTGGTCCTCGATTCTGTACACTCTGCTGGTCTCCCCGAGCAATTAACTCAGATGGGACTTCAGCGCGAGAACATCATAAAATGGCCGCTGAACGGTATTGAATACTACTATCCACCGACAATCCTAGACCGCATCTTCGGCGAGGGTGAAGCTCTCGACATTATTGGAGACCGGGTTTCTAGAAACGGAATTTCGCATTTAAAAAACGAGTTGGTTGAGAAAGTCGTTGCGTCAATTGAGATGAACACACCCCAGAATAATATCTTCGAAGACATGTTTCTCCAGAAGCTCGCGGCAAAAGTCGGCTAACTCTTCATTCCAACCGCTTAAATTGAGTTAGCTCGATAAAGCTAATCCAACATTTATAGCCATCGGGTTGGGTTACGCTAACGCATAACCCAACCAAAGAAACTACTTTCCTCGAGCCGCCCTTACAACCCCGCTACCTTCTTTTCGTCTTCTTCCTGATAATCGCGGTAATTGATCGAGATTTTCAAGCCGGCAAAACGGCCGGACATTTTCACCAGTTCGCTGCTGGCTTTATCGAAAATCAGTCTAACTTCGCTCAGGGCTCGGTCTTCGTAGCCTTCCTCGATGTCACGGGCATCCAGCTTGAAGTTGTACAGATAAATTTCCTGCTTTTCTTCATCGGTGATTTCCAAAGGTTCGCCCAGTTGTTTGATCACCACGGCCTTTTTCGGCAGATGCGCGGCGATTTTATCGGCTTGCTCGACCTTGGCTTTCATCTGCTTTTTGTCTTCGTTGATTTCCGCACCGCCCAAGGAACGGAAAGACGCTTCCAGAAACTCCGGCGGGGCAATTTGCAGAAACAGGTTGGAAAACGTCCAGTCGCGAATCTTGTCCTGCTTGTCGAACGCCAGATCCAGATAAAAACTGATTTCCGGCGCAACCTGCTTTTTATCCTTGTCTATCTTGCGGAACCAATAGCGCCAGCGCTTGCCGTCGGCGGTCGTTTCCTCGCTGCTGGGGTGCAACTTGGCCAATGCCACGAAATCTTCGCTCAGCAACTTCGGTTCCTTGAAGTGGACGGTGAAATCGTCCTTGCTGACAACCGCAAAATAACGGTCGAATTCGTCCATTTGCAAATAGGTTTGGTAGGCGCGCAGCCATTCCAAGCAACCGGTCATGGTGCCGAGCAAGCCAAAAATCAGAAGCAGCCGTAAAAACCGGCTTAATTTTTTATTCATGTCGTCCTCAGTGCCTGGTAGGCGGATTAGTCTCGTCATTGCCGAGCGGATTGCTCAGCAAGTTTTCCACGTCGACCTTGTCGAAGCGGTATTGGGCGCCGCAAAACTGGCAATCGACTTCGATGTCGTCGCGCTCGCGCAGGATGGCCTCAAGCTCGGACCTGCCCATTGCCGATAAAGTGCCGCCGATTTTTTGTCTGGAGCAGTTGCATTTGAATTCGACATCTTCAGGTTCGTAGACGATGACTTTTTCCTGGTTGAACAGCCGATGCAACAGTTCTTCGCAATCCAGGGTCAGCAACTCGTCGGCGGTGACGGTGTTGGCCAGCATTTCGATGCGCTGCCAGTCTTCCTTATCCTTTTTTTCGCTGGGCAATTCCTGAATAAACAAGCCGGCGGCATGGGTTTTATTGGCAAACAGCCATAGACAGGTATCGAGTTGTTCGGAGTGAGTGAAATAAGTCTTCAATATCTCGGCCAAGGTGTTCTCGACGACGCCAACGATGCCCTGATAGGGATCGGCATTGTCCGATTCCACGGTCAACACCAGCCGGCCGCTCTCGCCCACCATCTCCTTCAAATTGATGCCGGATACGTTGGCTTCGCTACGCACCAGACCTCTGATCTTGCGGTCGTTGCTGGATTGGGCGACCAAGGCAGTCAATTCGCCGCCACCCTGAATCTGCATGATCATCGCCCCTTTGAATTTAATGGTGGCGGAAAGCAGCACCACTGCCGCCAGCGCCTGCCCCAATTGCGAATCGACGGCATCGTTGACCAGTACCTGATGTTGCTTGGCCTGCTGCCAGCTGTCCTGCAGGCGCACCCATTCGCCGCGTACACCGTGTTCTTCAAATAAAAAGCGTCTCAGGCAATCTTGTTGTTTCATGTTTTTATGGCTAGTTTCAGGCAGAGAGACGATTATAATCCGCCCAACCGCATCATTCGACCTCGGATCACCGCTTATGAGCTTTCTATTTAAAAAAACCGCCCTGCCGACCGCCGACCAAGCCCTGCCAGGAAGGCAACAAGCCATGGTAACCGCGAAGCAGCATTTCGTGACCGGCAATCCTATTGTGCCGCCTTTTCCGGCGCATCTCGAACAGGCCCTGTTCGGCATGGGCTGTTTCTGGGGCGCGGAACGCAAGTTCTGGCAACAGCCAGGCGTGTTCAGTACCGCCGTCGGTTATGCCGGCGGTTTTACGCCTAACCCGACCTATCAGGAACTCTGCACCGGCATGACCGGCCACGCGGAGGTGGTACTGGCTATTTTCGATCCGGCCTTGGTTACTTATCAGGATTTGCTGGCAATATTTTGGGAATCGCACAATCCGACTCAGGGCATGCGCCAGGGTAACGACATCGGCACTCAGTACCGTTCAGGCATTTACACCTTCAGCGACGACCAAGCGCTTGCCGCCGAGCAAAGCAGGCAGCAATATCAAACCTTATTGCAAGCAGCAGGCTTGCCCGAAATTACCACGGAAATTCGCCCCGCCCCACCTTTCTATTACGCCGAGGATGAGCACCAGCAGTATCTGGCCAAGAATCCGATGGGTTACTGCGGTTTGGGCGGGCTGGGGATATGCTTTGAAAAACCGGCCACTCCATAGAATACACAAGCTGTAAACCTTCTTATGCCGTTGAGCCAAGATCTGTAGGGGCGAATTCGCTACGCGCTCTTACGAGTCTCGCACTGTTGGCATTAGGCCGGATAAATCCGACCAGCGCACGCCAACTCTTGGCTTAACCGGACTGGGAGTAACCCGGCCGTCGGCTTCAATTTACCGGATCGAGACACGGAAAAACTCGACTATTACCGCGGCGGAAATTAAAAATTGACAATGCCATTAATCAGCTTACAATGGACTCCAGCTAGAAAATACGATTTACCCTTGTTTACCAATTCGATGTCTCTACTGTAGTCCTTCGTCCTGTTCTTCATTAAGTAATTTCCACATTTACCAGCGTTACCAGCCTTATTTTTTAGGGCTTTATATCTAAATTTATTATAGGACTTATCATGTCTACTCTTACTACTGGCGTTGTTAAATGGTTTAATGCTGACAAAGGCTTCGGCTTTATCGAACAAAAACAAGGTCCCGATGTTTTCGTACATTTCAAAAATATTCTGAACCCAAACAACAGCTACAAAACGCTGGATGAAGGCCAACACGTCCAGTTCAAACTGGGCCGTGGTCCTAAAGGTCCACAAGCTGAAGAAGTAACCATCATCTAAAGCTGATACGCCGCCCGCAACCATCCAACGATGTTGCGGGCGGCATTCAATTCCTCCCGCTGTAAATCCCCGCTGAATCGCTGAGTTTTTTCGTTAGAAAAATCCGGCCGCAAGATCCCGTTACCAAACCGCAGTTCCGCTTTTAAAAATAAAAAGCCTCATTTCGCCATCATCCCCAGATTCACCGCAATATGTGCCAACTCGGTCGTGGTGTCCACCTGTAGCTTCTTCTTGATTTGTGTCGCGTAATTGGCCACGGTTTTATGCCCCAGGCAAAGCTGATCGGCGATCTTGTGCACCGTCAGCCCCTGCGCCAGCAAGCCAAACACATCGAACTCCCGCGGCGAAAACTCGGCGATAATCGCCTGATGATCGCCATGTTCCGTCTCTTCGCCTGACTGTTTGATCAAGCCACGCTCCACGTAACATTGCCCCCGCATGATCGCCTCTATCGCCGCCGATAGAATTTCCGGCGCGCTGTTTTTGGTGATGTAGCCCTGGGCACCGGCGTTGAGGGCGCGGCTCACGTAAACCTGTTCATGATGAACGCTGAACACCAGAATCCGGGCGTCGGCATCGCGTTGAACGATGCGACGTATGGTTTCCAGACCGCCTATGCCCGGCATGGACAGATCCATCACCAACATATCCGGCCGCAGTTCCTGATAAAGTTGGATCGCCTGCTCGCCGCGTTCGGCCTCGCCGATTACCTCGATACTGTCGCCGGCGGCCAGCAACATCCGGAAACCGGCCCGTACCACGGCATGGTCATCGACCAGGATAATTTTGATTTTGTCGTTCATACGCCTGCCATGGATGGCTGAAATGCGATGGCGGAGCTTGCGCCGCGCAACGGAATCCATGCGGTAATCGTCATACCGGCTCCAGTTTGCGATTGGAGACTAAGCTCTCCGTCCAGCGATTTGATGCGCTCCTTGATACCCAACAAACCGAAACCTCGGCTGACGGTTTTAAGATCGCAGCCCTGGCCATCGTCCTGCACCTTGAGCCGCAGCAAGGGCTGGGGCTGATTCAGCTTATCCAGAGTTATGCCAACCCGTCCGGCATGCGCATGACGCAAGACGTTGGTCAAACATTCCTGAATCACCCTGAACACCTGGATGGTCACGGCCTTATCCAGATCGTCCACCTCGTCGTCGCAGGCTATCGTTAAATCGAGATCGGGGTTGCGTTCCGACCAATGATTGACCATTTCTTCCAGCGTGGCCTTCAAACCCAACTCGGTCAACACCAAGGGATGCAACTGCTGCATCATGGATCTGACCACCAACATCAGATGGTCGCAAATTTCTATAATAGAAGCGGTAATCTTGCCGGTATCGGTTTGTTTGTGGGTAGCCGTTACCGCCATCACCTTAATCGCCGTCAGCGACTGGCCGAATTCGTCGTGCAACTCCTGCGACAGCCGTTGCCTCTCTTCTTCCTGAATCGCCAGCGAATGCTGGGTCAGGGCCCGGTTTTCCTGCCGAGTCTTCTCGAGTTCGACGGTCATGTGATTGATGGCCTTGGCGATACTATCGAACTCCTGGGTCGAAAAAGCCGGCAATTGTTGTCTATATTGGCCGGTTTCTATCACCCGCAACGCCTCGACGATCACGGCGATGGACTTTAAAGACTTGTTAAACACCAGATTAACCGCCAGAAAGGTCAGCAGGGTTAGCAGGGAAATCGACGCGAAAAATGCCACGCTTTCCTGCCAGACCTCGGTGATTTCATCCAGCGGCTGGGGCTGAATGATCAGCGTCAACAGCTGGCCGTCGCGAGTTTTAAGCTGATGCTCCACCTGAGGATAATCGCCCTTCACCCAGCGAATAAACCAGGCTGGCGGCATGTCCTCCGGATGACTGGGCAGGCTTTCGCCGACGAAATGTATCCTTTCTCCATCCGGTTTTTGCAACTGCATACTCAGGTGCCGGGTTTGCTGCAAGGCGCTGAAGCGCGACAAATCGTCGGCTTTCTGAAACACCGGTCCATCGGCGACGCCCAGCGTGATCAACTGCAAAGCCAGATGCACCGAGGAATCCACTTCCTCCTCGACTGCCTGCCGCGCCTGCCAAATGGCCATCGCCCCACCCAGCACCAAAATACACAGGGAAGACAACAGGATACGAAAAATGATCTGATAACGAAGACTCATGGCATAAGGTAGTAGCTAAACTTAACTATTATCGCCCTCCCCGCTCCCAGCTAGCCATAGGAAAAATTCTTTTTTGATTTCGAACGGTTTGGCATCCTAAATTCCACCGTTACCGCCTCAATCAATCATCGACTATAATCCGGGCTCATCATCCGTTCACCGTCCATGAATCCGCAAAAAGTCGACAGAACCCGCACCGTCAAACTCGAAGACCTGCCGAATATCGGCAAGGCCTGCGCCGCCGATTTGCGGCAAATCGGCATAGACAAGCCGACACAACTGATCGGCCGCGATCCTTTCGATCTTTACGCACAACTTTGCCTTGCCACCGGCACCCGCCACGATCCGTGCATGATCGACGTCTTCATGTCGGTCGTGGCCTTCATGAATGGCGGCGATCCGCTGCCATGGTGGTCATTTACCGAGGCCCGTAAGCGCCATTACCGGAAAGGCCGGAATCAACCAGAAACTACGCATGGCGCAAATCAGGATTTACGGGATTCATGCACGGCGACGAAATCCGCTTGAACCACAAAATTGACGCCCAAGAACAGTTGCCAGATGAAAATACGCCCTTATCAAACCGAAGACCGGGACGCCGTGATCGCGTTATGGGATGCCTGCGGCCTGCTTCGGGCCTGGAACAATCCGTACCGGGACATCGAACGCAAACTTGGCGTGCAGCCGGAACTGTTTCTGGTCGGCATCGACGCCAATCAACGAATCATCGCCAGCGCGATGGCCGGTTTCGACGGCCATCGCGGCTGGGTTAATTATCTGGCCGTCGCCCCGGACAAACGGCGTCTGTCGCTTGGCCGGCAACTGATGAATGAAGCGGAACGCTTGCTGGCGGAACGCGGTTGCCCGAAGTTGAACTTACAGGTGCGCACCGGCAACCTGGAAGTGCTGGAATTCTACCGCAAGCTCGGCTATGTTCAGGACGATGTCGTCAGCTTCGGCAAGAGGCTGATTCACGATCAGACTCAGGCATAAACCTGCGGAACCTCCCACAAACAAGGCGTGAAAATTTTGCCAAGAATGATTTTCGCCTACAGCACCAGCCTTTGCGCGAAAATGATGCAACAGGCGTAAGTGCCGGCTACGAAATACCCGTAATGCATCCAGCCAAATTTTGGCTTTATTTAATCCATTGCTTTTTATAATCGTGAGTCGTCGCTAACTTGATCAAAAACAGCCCGCCCCTAATCGCCAAGCTAAACAACAGGGCAGATATAATGAATTCACCGGGAAGGAAAGCGAAGATACCGACCAAAAGTAAAAGGCCAAATACAAGATATGCATGCGGATTGTTTGATTTGTGCATAGTGCCGCCCAGACTGATGTCAGTCGTTTAATGAGTACGGCCACACTATAAAGGCTTGCAAAAAATACACAATACCCGCCGATATTGATGATTTATTTGTTTTTATGAAACAATAACACGGCATCGCAAGAATTTGTATTGCCTCTCAAGCTGGTTTCGGACAAGAAATCCGGTGCGCTGGAATTGCAGTTCGTCGACTGGGTTGGACAGAGCAACGCGTTAGCCAACCTACGACGATAGCCTGGATGGTTGGGCTTCATTGCATGAAGCCCAACCTACAAAAGATTACTACTTTTGGTAGCGTCATCTTGGAAGCTATAGCCTCTCATGCCCGATGTCGGTTTAACCCACCCAGACCCGGGCATTTCTGAACATCCGCAGCCAAGCACCGTCTTCCGCCCAATCAACCGGGTGCCAGGAGTTTTGCACGGCTCTAAAGCAACGTTCCGGATGCGGCATCATGATGGTGAAGCGGCCGTCGGTAGTGGTCAGGCCGGTGATGCCGTTTGGCGAACCGTTGGGATTGGCCGGGAAGGCTTCGGTGGCATTACCGTAGTTATCGACATAGCTGATCGCCACTTGCGCCGCAGACGGGTTTTGCGAACCGAATTCGGCGCGGCCTTCGCCGTGCGCCACCACCACCGGCAGCATGGAACCTTCCATGCCTTTAAAGAAAATCGACGGCGAGTCCTGCACCTTGACCATCGCCACCCTCGCCTCGAACTGCTCGGACAGGTTACGTTTGAACTGCGGCCAATGCTCGGCACCGGGGATGATGTCTTTTAAACCGGACATCATTTGGCAGCCGTTGCAGACGCCCAAACCGAAGGTATCGGGACGAGCGAAGAAAGCGGCGAATTCATCGCGGGCTTTCGGGTTGAATAAAATCGACTTGGCCCAGCCGCCGCCGGCGCCCAGTACGTCGCCGTAGGAAAAACCGCCGCAAGCCACCAAGCCAGTGAATTCAGCCAACGACACCCGGCCGCTGATGATGTCGGTCATGTGCACGTCGATGGCCGCGAAACCGGCTCTGTCGAAGGCCGCCGCCATCTCGACGTGGCCGTTGACGCCCTGCTCGCGCAGGATCGCGACTTTCGGCCGACAGCAATTGTTCCCGACAATTTGCTGCACTTCCCCCGTCCCTGCGGGTCGCGCGGCATTGGCAAACGGTTTGGCGATGTCGTCGTTGATATCGTAAGTCAAAACCGCCGACAAGCCAGGATCGTTGTCGTCGGCTATGCGTTCGAACTGCTGGCGGGCGCAATCGGGATTGTCGCGCAAGGCCTGCATCCGATAGCTGACTTCCGACCAGGTTTGTTGCAATTCGGCGCGGTCGGCAGCGTAGATTTCGCTACCGTTTTGAACGATACACAGTCGTTGACCGTCGACCACCTGGCCGACGACATGCGTAAATTCGTCGAGTCCGGCCTGATCCAGCAGGCGAGCGACATGGTCCAGCTCTGAGTTTTTGATTTGCAGCACTGCACCTAATTCTTCGTTGAACAAGGCCGCCAGCGCGTCGCCGCCCAATTCGGAAATGTCCAATTCGACGCCTTTACGGCCGGCGAACAGCATTTCGGTCACAGTCGCCAACAAACCACCGTCGGCGCGGTCATGGTAAGCCAGAATCAAGCCTTGTTCGTTCAAGTTCTGGATGGCATCGAAAAAACGTTTGAATAGGCCAGCATCGTCCAGATCAGGGGCATGGTTGCCGAGCTGATTGTAAACCTGGGCCAGCACAGAGCCACCGAGCCGGTTTTTGCCCTGTCCTAGGTCGATCAGCAATAACGAGCTATCTTCATCTTTGAGTTCCGGCGTCAGCGTCCTGCGGACATCCTGCACCGGCGCGAAGGCGGTGATGATCAGCGACAGCGGCGAGGTCATGGTCTTATCATTTTTGCCATCCTTCCAGACGCTTTTCATCGACAAGGAATCCTTGCCGACCGGGATGGCGATGCCCAATTCCGGACACAATTCCATGCCCACAGCCTTGACGGTATCGAACAATGCCGCGTCTTCGCCAGGACTGCCGCAAGCTGCCATCCAGTTGGCAGACAGTTTGATGTCATTGAGTTTGGCTATGCGCGCGGCAGCCAGATTGGTCAGTGCTTCGCCTATCGCCATGCGGCCGGAAGCCGGACCGTCAATCAATGCCAGCGGCGTACGTTCGCCCATCGCCATCGCTTCGCCGGTGTGAGCATAAAAACCGGAGGCCGTCACGGCGACGTCGGCCACCGGTATTTGCCAGGGACCGACCATCTGGTCGCGCGCCACCAGACCGGTCACCGAACGGTCGCCAATGTGGATCAAGAAGCTTTTGTCGGCCACGGCCGGGAATGCCAGCACCCGTTTCACCGCTTCGGCCAATTCAACTTTGTCCAGTTGCAAGTCGGGTAAATTCTTGGTCAAACGCTGGACGTTTCTATGCATTTTCGGCGGCTTGCCGAACAGCACCGACATCGGCAAATCGACAGGTTTGCCACCGAGCCATTCGTCGCTCAGTGTCAAATGTTCTTCGTCGGTGGCATGGCCAATCACCGCATACAAGCAATGCTCGCGTTTGCAGAACGATTCGAACAATTCCAACGACTCCGGCTTGATTGCCACCACATAGCGTTCCTGAGCCTCGTTGCACCAGATCTGCATCGGCGACATGCCTTTATCGGCATTCTGCACCTTGCGCAATTCAAATCGGCCGCCGCGATCGCAATCGTGAATGATCTCCGGCACCGCATTGGACAAGCCGCCGGCGCCGATGTCGTGGATCGAGATAACAGGGGTATTTTCGCCCAGCGAGTTGCAGTGGTTGATCACTTCCTGGCAGCGGCGCTCCATTTCCGGATTCTCGCGTTGTACCGAGGCAAAATCCAGCTCAGCCGCGCTTTCACCGGAGGTTTGCGAGGACGCCGCGCCGCCGCCCAGGCCGATCAGCATCGCCGGGCCGCCTAGGATGACGATCAAGGAACCTGCCGGGATCGGATGCTTGTCGACCAGCATAGGCCGGATGTTGCCCATGCCGCCGGCTATCATGATCGGTTTGTGGTAACCGCGATATTGATTGGCTTCCCCTGTTTCCGAAGGTTGCTCGAAGCTGCGGAAATAGCCGGCGATATTGGGCCGGCCGAATTCGTTATTGAACGCCGCGCCGCCGATCGGGCCCTCCAGCATGATATCCAAAGCCGAAACGATACGCTCCGGCTTGCCGTAATCGGCTTCCCAGGGTTGCGGGAAGCCCGGAATCTTCAGATGCGAGACACTGAAACCGGTCAGACCGGCCTTGGTCGCCGAACCTCTGCCGGTGGCGCCTTCGTCGCGGATCTCGCCTCCGGAACCCGTAGCCGCGCCGGGATGCGGAGAAATTGCGGTCGGATGATTGTGGGTTTCCACCTTCATCAGCAGGTGCGCCTGTTCCTCGACATAGCCGTAGGCATAATTATTCGCCGCATCGCGGATGAATACCTTAGCAGTCGGACCTTCCAGCACCGAAGAGTTGTCGCTGTAGGCCGACAGCACGCCTTGCGGGTTCAGGCTGTGGGTGTTGCGTATCATCGCGAACAGGGATTTGGCCTGTTCTTCGCCGTCTATGGTCCAGCTGGCGTTGAAAATTTTATGCCGGCAATGTTCGGAGTTGGCCTGGGCGAACATCATCAGCTCGACATCGGTCGGGTTGCGGCCCAGGTTGCTAAAACTGTCGGTCAGATAATCGATTTCGTCAACGGACAAGGCCAGCCCCAGTTCGGTATTGGCCTTGACTAGCGCATCGCGACCCTGTTCGATGATCGCTACGCTTTGCAGCGGCTTGGGATCGTGTTCGGCGAACAAATCCAGCTCGGCTTCATGATAGACGACTTGTTGGATCATCCGATCGTGCAGCAAGACCGCCAATTGGTGTTTGACGGCGTCGCTCAATTCAGAGGGTACAGCGAAGGTATATTCTATGCCGCGCTCGATACGCTTAACGGCCGACAGGCCACAGCGTTCGGCGATTTCCGTGGCTTTGCTGGACCAGGGCGAGATAGTACCTAGCCGGGGCGTAACCCACAGCTTTTCCCCTTCTAATTCACCAACAGGCTCGGCATAACCGTAATCCAGCAAGCGTTGCAGCATTGCCTGCTGCTCGCCGCTCAATTCGGCGTCGAGCTGAACGAAATGCTGAAACCGGGCGCTGACGGCGGTAATGCCGCTGTCAACGGCTTGCAGTTCGGTCAGCAGTTTTTCGAGACGAAAACGGGAAAGTGCGGCGGTTCCGGGAATAGTCAACATGGCAGTTTTGAAGTCGATTGCTAAAGCGGGTTGCTGAAGGGATTGGGTTTCGAATAGCCTGACGAAAGGCTATTCTTCAATGAAAAATCGGCAAGCCATGGAAGCACCGGTTTGAATCGGCGGCGTTCCTCTTGCCGAAAGAAAATCTGTTATCAGGGAGCCGGCGCGATTTGCGAGGCGTCATCCGGTGCGCTTTCGGGTAAGCTCTGATTGATACCTTCGGTAATCAATTTAAGCAAAGCCGTCGCCGTCGCGTTGGACAGGGTTTTGCCTTCGCTGTCTTGTACCGTTACTTCGGTGGCTTGCGGGGCAATTTCCTGCAAAGTCAACCGGTATTCCTGTTCGTTACTGGGATCGTCGCCGAATAAAAAGGTCACTTCATTCCAAATCGAGCCGTCTTCAGGCTTGATCGCCTGAGGATCGTATTTGACATAGAAATAGCCCTTGTCGATGTTACGTTCGACGATTTCCATTCTTTGCCGGCTCAGAGCCCTGGCCACCAAGCGCCAGGCCTGTTTTTGCGGTTGATCGATCTGCAAGCTGCTGACGGCCGAATTGCTGGCGGCAGCGGCCTGCAAGGCAGGCTTGTCTTCAGCCGAAACCTCCGCTGCCGGCGTCTTAGCGGGTTCCGCGACCGGCTTTGGCTGCGAATTGGCCGGAACAGCCTGCTCCGCCGTCGGCTCTACCGCCGCATCGGCAACGGCAGCGGCCGCCACCTGTTCAGGCGTTCTGGTTTTATCCGGCAAGGTTTGAACTTTCAAATCTTCCGGGACGATCAATTCGGGAATTTCGGTTCTGAACTGGTAATCGCGTTCCTTATCGGGAAACCAGCTTTTAATATACCCGCAGCCTGTCACTATTTGCGCTGCCAACAACATCGGCAACCAATGCCTGAATTTGCTCGTCATTATGCGGCCTACAAAGAGCTAGTCGGTGCGGCGGATTGTCCAGAACAATCGCTGCCGGATAAAACACCCGCCTGAAGCATCGCATTGCGTACCGTGTCGAAGCAATCTTCCGTCAGCCAAGTCAACGGCAGGCGTATGCCTTTACCCATCAAGCCCATTTCCGCCACGGCCCATTTCACCGGAATCGGGTTGGACTGGATGAACAAACTACTGTGCAATCCCATGAGTTTGGCATCGATCGCTTCCGCCGTGTCCCGCTGGCCCCGCATTGCGGCTATCAGCATTTCATGAACCAGCTTTGGGGCCACGTTGCCGGTCACGGTGATGCTGCCGTTGCCGCCCAACAGGCAGAACTCGCAACTGGTGGCATCGTCGCCGGTGTAAATCGCAAAATCGTCGCCGCATAAATCGCGAATCTGTTTGACCCGCTCCAGCTTGCCGGTAGCTTCCTTGACGCCGACGATGTTGGCGATTTTGGACAGCCGGCCGACGGTTTCCGGCAACATGTCGCAGGCCGTGCGGCCGGGAACGTTGTATAAAATTTGCGGAATATCGACCGCTTCGGCAACGGCTTTGTAATGCAGATACAAGCCTTCCTGGGTCGGTTTGTTGTAGTAAGGCGTAACCAGCAGACAGGCATCGGCGCCGGCCTGCTTAGCGAGTTGGGTCAAACGAATCGCCTCGCGAGTGCAGTTAGCGCCGGTACCGGCAATCACCGGAATCCGTCCCGCCACGCCATCGACCACGGCTTTTATCACATGGCAATGCTCGTCTTCGTCCAAGGTGGCCGATTCGCCGGTAGTGCCAACCGCGACCAATGCATCGGTGCCTTGCTCGATATGAAACTCGACCAGCTTTTTCAGGCTGGCGTCGTCTACCGCACCGTCCTCGGTCATGGGGGTTACCAACGCAACGATACTACCTTGAATCATGCAAATCTCTCATCTTGGGTATACAAAATGCCACCATTATAACAAGCTAACCCCGAAAACTCAGCCTGTTAAATTTACCGGGACGACAGAAACCGATCCAGCGCATTGGCGAAGTTCTGAACGTCCTTGGCCGCCATCGCCGCCACACCGCCGGAAACCTGTCCGCTGTTGCGCATTTCTTCCATGAAGTTGCGTAGCGCCAGCTTCTCGCCGATGTTTTCCCGGCTATAAACTTCGCCGCGCGGATTGATAACGAAACCCTGTTGCTCGATCACCTTGGCCGCCAACGGTATGTCGCCGGTAATGGCCAGATCGCCGGCCTGCATATGCTCAACGATGTAGTCGTCGGCGACATCGAAGCCGCCGCTAACCCGGATCGCCCGAATATATTTAGAAGGCGGCGTGGCGATGAATTGATTGGCAACCAACAATATCGGTAACTGTCGCTTCTGCGCGGCGCGAAACAGCACGGTCTTGATCGGATTGGGACAGGCATCGGCATCTACCCAGATGGTCATGCCCATATTTTAACGAACTGTTTTAGCAACCGGTTTCGGCTTAACGAACCAACTGTAATAGAGAACATAGGCCACCAGAAATACCAAATAACCCGACCATAAAATATCGGAAAGAAAATGTCCTCCGGATGTCATGCGAGTAAATCCCATGGTCCAGGCTACAACCAGCGTCAACACAAAATAAATCAGCTTGTGATTTTGCGACAGAAAATACAGCACGAAAAATGTATAACCCACTGAACAATGCCCGCATACGAAGGATTTATCCGGCGTATGACCGAATTTTAGCGGCGGCACATAGGAGTGCTCGCCGCCAAACTCGGTCACATGCACCGGCCGCGGCCGCCCCCAATGATCCTTGACGACCAGATTAACCACCAGGCCAGGCCCAATCGCAATCACCAACAGGATGTAGAGCGCCTTCCGGCGAAACCGACGGCTGCGCGGATGAAAATGGCCGGCAATATAGACCAGCAGCGCGATCAAGCCGGACAAAATGGTAAAGGGAAAAGCATAATCGTACAAAAGCCGCCACGGCCACCAATGCTGAAACGGCCACACATCGGCAGGATTTTCGGGACGATAAAACAGCGCCGCCGCCCGGATATCGAGATCGGTCAACCAGAACAGCAGAGTGGTCATCGCTGCCAGCAATAACAACACGAATAGCTCGCGTCGCGCGCGTTTGATTTTTTGATGGGGCATGTTAGTCCTTGGCCGCGGCCTGTCCAATTGAATTTGGCCAAATTTTCAGGTTTTCGCCCAGATAAAGGTAATAAGAGGCTCCAGATTTACTGGGATTGGCTATTTCCGCCAGGAATCGAAAACGTTCAAATGCCGCCTTCAAATCCTGCGGCAAATGCTCCTCGGTGCTTTCGCTAACCACGAAGCCATTTTTACCGACAAACGCCAGCGGCCCCGGCCAGACTTCATACTGGGATGTCACCTGCCCGGACTCTTCGAATCGGTAGACCTTGGGGTGATCGGGCAGATAAAAAGCCAACTGACTCGCCAGATAGCGATGCCCCATGGCCACCACAAAAGTATTATCCAGATTGGGCAGGGCGATCAAACGCTCGAAATGGATGTTCAGCGCCGTTTCCTGCCAGTTTTTAAAGCGCGTGGTGGGATCGAGCGCGGTATGCTGCAGATTAAAGGCCGGGATCAATAACGGCAGAACATAGGTCATGGCCACCATCAGATAACCCAACAACAGACCGGCTTTCAGCGTCTTTTTCCAGCTGCCGGCCAACCACTTGCCGGCCAATAGCATCAAGCCGGTAAAATAAAACGGCATCGGCCAGTTGCCTTGCACTTTTTGCATGAAACTCAGCAGCAACACGCCGAGCAATAGCAGCGGCCCCGTCAACCACAGAAACTGTTGCTCGGCAGCTAGGCGCTTAAAGCCAATCAGGCTTTGAAAACTAACGATTACCACCAAAACGAAAATTACCGGCGAAATCAGCAGCGTCTGATACAGAAAAAAATCTCTGGCATGTTGCAGATGGCGGACCCAACCAACGGCCTCGTGACTGCCGAAATGGCTCTTGCTATGCCCGAACATCACCCAATCATGCTGCTGGTTCCACAGCAAAATCGGTATCGCCGCGAGGATGAGCGGCAATAAATAAATCCAAAACTCGCGCCTTAGCCAGCCGTAACGCCGGCGATCCAGGAGTATAAAAACCAGTAATATCAATGGCAAAGCCACCGCCACCTGCTTGCTGAGTAGCGCCGCGGCGCTGGCGCAACCGGCCCAGAGCCAGGCGCGCCGGTCTTGATCGAACAGAGCTCGCCGCAGGTAATAAAGACTCATCATCCAAAAACAATACAGCGGCGCATCGATGGTCATCAGGAAATTTGCCAACACGTTGATCGGCGTAGCCAGCATCAATAACAGCGCAAAGGCTGCGCCGCGTGGCCCATAAATCGCCTTGGCGGTGGCGTAATAATATCCCAGAAAAACCGTTCCCAGCACCACCGTCGGCAAGCGCACCGTCGCGGTATAATCGCCCAGCAGCCAAGTGAAGGCGCCGATCAGCCAGGCCACCATCGGCGGCTTGCTGTAATAACACCAGTCAGGCTGCCGCGACCAATCCCAGTAATAGCTTTCATCGCCAACCAAATCCAGGCCGTTGACCAATAAAAAGCCGACGCGCAATATCAGCAAAGCAGCCAGCAAAGCCAACACATGCTCTTCGATCCAACGCAATATTCTTTCCGACATAAACCCGGTTACTCCCATTTTTCCAGATAATGCAGTTGCAACTGCACCGTGCGCTGGCCGCGGTATTCGTTAACATCCAGCTTGTAGGCGGCGTTGATTTTCCGGCAACCCAGCCAGTTTTCCGGATGATCGGCGAAAAAGGCGATGGCATCCAGCAACATGCCGCTGAACGGCAGGCGCAGCACGAATTTCAGATGCTGTTTGCCGACGATGCGGCATTGAATCACATCGAAAACGCCGTTGAACACCGGCTCCGGAAATGCCTGGCCCCAAACCGCCGCCTGTTGCAGCATTTCGGCGAAGGCCAGCGTCATATGCTGCTCGTTGAGTTCGCCATCCGACCAGACTTTCTGTTCCAGTTCCACCTGTTCCAACTTGGCGGCCACCGTCTCGCCGAACAACAAGGCGAAATGCGGATAATCGTGCATTTTAAGGGTCAAGCCCGCCGCCATGGCATGGCCGCCGAATTTACTAAGCAATTGCGGATGGGCGGCGGCAATTTCGCTGAGCACGTCGCGGATATGCACGCCGGCGATGGAACGGGCCGAACCCTTGATTTCGCCGTTATCCGACGGCGCAAAGGCGATCACCGGCCGATGCAGCCTATCCTTGATCCTAGACGCCAGGATGCCGATCACGCCTTGGTGCCAGTTGGCATCGTACAGACAAACGCCCGCCGAGACATGTTTCTCGTCCAAGGCCTTCATTTCCGTCAGCAGGGCCATCGCCTCGACTTTCATCAGCCCCTCCACTTCCTTGCGGTCCTGATTCAAGGCATCGAGCTGTTCGGCTATATCGTGCGCCAGTCCGGGATCGTCGGTCAGCAGGCATTGGATGCCCAGCGACATATCGTCCATCCGCCCGGCGGCATTCAGGCGCGGCGCGACAGAAAAACCCAAATCGGCGGCGTGTATATTAGCCAATTGCCGGCCGGCGATTTCCACCACGGCTTTGATGCCGGCATGGCATTGTCCAGAGCGTATCCTCAGCAAACCCTGATGCACCAGGATGCGATTGACCTGATCCAGCGCCACCACGTCGGCCACCGTGCCCAGCGCCACATAATCCAGCAGTTGCGCCAGATTTGGCTCCGGCAATTGCTGTTTTTCAAACCAGTGCAACTCGCGCAAGCGTATCCGCAAGGCCATCAACACATAAAACATCACCCCGACCCCGGCGATGTTACGGCTGGGAAATTTGTCTTCGGGCAGATTGGGATTGACGATGGCATCGGCTTCCGGCAGTTCCAAGCCGGGCAGGTGATGATCGGTGATCAGCACCTGGATGCCGGCAGACTTGGCGGCCTTGACGCCTTCGATACTGGAGATGCCGTTGTCGACGGTAATAATGATGTCGGGATTTTGCCGCTTCACCAGCTCGACGATTTCCGGCGTCAGACCGTAACCGTATTCGAAACGGTTGGGCACCACAAAATCCAGATGCTTGGCGCCCAGCAAAGCCAAACCTCTGATCGCCAGCGCACAACTGGTGGCGCCATCGGCATCGAAATCGGCGACGATACTGATGGCTTTCTGCTGCTTGATGGCGGCGACCAGATGCTCGACCATAAGCTGCATGCCGCTCAATAACCAGGGCGACGGCAGCTTGGCCAGCGTCCGTTCCAGTTCCTCGGCATTTTGGACGCCGCGGCTGGCGAAAATCCGCTGCAATACCGGGTCCATGTCGCCCAGATGCGCATTGGCAGCGGTTTGCGGCCGCAGGACTATGTTTTTTTTAACGCCTTGCAGATACATATCAACCAATAAAAAAGCCGGCAACAGCCGGCTTTTCAAGATTTACCGAAACAATCACATCGAATCCAGAATGGCTTTTTTCACCGCATCCAGCGTGGCGTCTATGGTCACCGGGTGATTGTCCTTGCATTGGCTGATGGCAATATCCGGGTCCTTGATACCGTTACCGGTCAGGGTGCAGACGATTTTGCTGCCTTCCGGAATTTTACCGTTGCCGATGTCGTACAAGGCTCCGGCCAAGGAAGTAGCCGAAGCCGGTTCGCAGAAAATGCCTTCGAATTGCGACAGCATTTTTTGCGCGGCCAAAATCTGCTCGTCACTGAAGGCTGTAAACCAGCCGCCGGATTCCTTCTGCGCGTTCCAGGCCAGATCCCAGGATTGCGGATGACCGATGCGAATCGCGGTGGCAACGGTTTCCGGATGATCGACCATCGCTCCGCCGACAAACGGCGCCGCGCCGGCGGCTTGATAGCCGCACATCACCGGGCGTTTTTTGGTCACGGCCTTATGGGTTTCGCTATCGGTCGAGTATTCCTTGTAACCTTTCCAGTAAGCGCTGATATTGCCGGCATTACCGACCGGCAGGCAGTGGAAATCAGGCGCGTCGCCCAACGCATCGACGATTTCGAAGGCGGCGGTTTTTTGGCCTTCCAGACGAAACGGATTGATCGAATTGACGATGGTCACCGGCGCATGGTCGGTAATTTGCTTGACGATATCCATGCCGGCATCGAAATTGCCATTGATCTGGATAATCTGCGCGCCGTACATCAGGGTTTGCGCCAATTTGCCCAGCGCAATCTTGCCTTCCGGAATCAACACGAAGGCTTTGATGCCGGCTCGCACCGCATACGCAGCGGCGGCAGCCGAGGTATTGCCGGTCGAGGCGCAAATGATGGCCTGGCTACCCTCTTCCACGGCTTTGGTCACCGCCATGGTCATGCCGCGATCTTTAAACGAACCGGTCGGATTCAAGCCTTCGAATTTAACGTAAATATCGACATTTCTGCCGATCAAGCGCGGAATGTTTTGTAGTTGAATCAGCGGGGTGTTGCCCTCGCAGAGACTGATCAGCCGGGTGTCGGCGGAGACCGGCAAGCGGTCGCGGTAACGTTCGATGATGCCTGTGTAGCGTGTTTGGTTTGCCATTGTTTATCCTAAAGTTTCCAGGCGAATCCGGGCCACCTTGCCGCTGACCGTCGCCAGTGCTTCGATGGCCGCAATCGCGGCGTTCATTTCTTTTTCCAGCGTTAGCTGCGTCAGCATGATGATGGGTACGGAAGTCTCGCCTTGCGGCGGCTCTTTTTGAATCAGAGCTTCGATGCTGATGTTGTGCGCGGCCAATATCCGAGTCACGTCGGCCAGCACACCGGGTTTGTCTTCGGCGGTCAGGCGCAGGTAATAGGCGGTTTTGATGGCGTCGACCGGCAGTACCGGAATATCGACGATGGCATCGGCCTGGAAAGCTAGGTGCGGCACCCGGTTTTCCGGGTCGCTGGTCATCGCCCTGACCACATCGACCAGGTCGGCCACCACCGCCGAAGCGGTCGGTTCGGCACCGGCGCCGGCGCCGTAATACAAGGTCGGCCCAACGGCGTCGCCGCAGACCAGCACCGCGTTCATCACGCCGTCGACATTGGCGATCAGGCGGCGCTTGGGAATCAAGGTCGGATGCACGCGCAACTCTATGCCGGCTTCGGTCTTGCGGGCGATGCCCAGATTCTTGATTCGGTAACCCAGGGCTTCGGCATACTCGACGTCCAGACGGGTAATTTGGGTGATGCCTTCGGTGAACACCTTGTCGAACTGCAACGGGATGCCGAAAGCGATCGAGGCCAGGATGGTCAGCTTATGACCGGCGTCTATGCCTTCCACGTCGAAAGTTGGATCGGCTTCGGCATAACCTAAAGCCTGAGCCTCGGCCAGCACGTCGGCAAAGTCGCGGCCCTTATCGCGCATTTCGGTGAGGATGAAATTGCCGGTGCCGTTGATGATGCCGGCCAGCCATTTGATGCGGTTGCCGGCCAGGCCTTCGCGGATGGCCTTGATGATGGGGATGCCGCCGGCCACGGCCGCCTCGAACATCACCATCACGCCTTTCTTGCTGGCTTCGGCGAAAATTTCGTTGCCGTGTAGCGCGATCAAGGCTTTGTTGGCGGTGACCACATGTTTACCATTGGCAATCGCTTCCAATACCAATCGCTTGGCCAGATCGTAGCCGCCGATCAATTCCACCACTACGTCGATGTCCGGATCGTTGACGATCGCAAAGGGATCTGTGGTCAGGGTAATGCCATGCGTGTCGCAAATCCTGTCTAGGCTAAGGTCGCGAGCCGAAGCACGAGTCACGACGATCTCCCGCCCTGCCCTGCGGGCAATTTCCTCGGCATTCCTTTTCAGTACGTTGACGGTGCCGCCACCGACTGTCCCCAACCCCAAAACACCTACGTTTACCGGCTTCAAACCCGACTCCTAGCGTTAAACCCAAAAATGCCGGCGATTATACTACGTTGTCTTTCTTGAGCATATTGCGGATGCTGCGCAAGGCCTGCCGAGTACGGTGCTCGTTTTCGATTAAACTGAAGCGGATGTGATCGTCGCCATGCTGACCGAAACCGATGCCGGGTGAAACCGCCACCTTGGCATCGATGATTAACTTCTTGGCAAACTCGATGGAGCCCATTTCCCGATACGCTTCCGGAATCTTGGCCCAGACGAACATGGTGGCTTTGGGTTTTTCCACAGCCCAGCCCATCGCATTCAGGCCGTCGCACAATACATCGCGGCGCGCCTTATACATGTCGCAAATTTCCTTCACGCAATCCTGCGGACCTTCCAGGGCGGTGATCGCCGCTACCTGAATCGGCGTGAAGGTGCCGTAATCCATGTAGGATTTGATCCGGGTCAAGGCCGCCACCAGCGTCGGATTGCCGCACATGAAACCTACCCGCCAGCCGGGCATGTTGTAGCTTTTCGACAAGGAGAAGAACTCGACGGCAATGTCTTTCGCGCCTTCCACTTGCAAAATCGACGGCGCCACGTAACCGTCGAACACGATATCCGCGTAGGCGATGTCATGGACGATCCAGATGTTGTGTTCCTTGCAGATCGCCACCACTTTCTCGAAGAAATCCAGCTCCACGCACTGGCAAGTTGGATTGCCCGGAAAGTTAAGAATCAACATTTTCGGCTTCGGCCAGCATTCGGAAATGCCTTTAAGCAACTCTTCGAAGAAATCGGTACCGGGCGTCAGCGGTACATGGCGAATATCGGCGCCGGCTATCACCACGCCGTAAGGATGAATCGGATAGGCCGGATTCGGCACCAGCACTACATCGCCCGGTCCCAGCGTGGCCAAGGCCAGATGCGACAAGCCTTCCTTGGAACCGATGGTAACGATGGCTTCGGTATTGAAATCCAGATCGACATCGAAACGGTTTTTATACCAACCGCAAATCGCCTTGCGCAATCTGGGAATGCCTTTGGACACCGAATAACGATGGGTATCGTCGCGTTGGGCGACTTCCAACATCTTGTCGAGGATGTGCTGTGGCGTCGGCTGATCCGGATTACCCATGCCGAAATCGATCACATCCTCGCCTTCGGCACGGGCTTTGGCTTTCAGTTCATTGACGATATTAAAAACGTAGGGCGGGAGACGACTGATACGATGAAATTCTTCCATTAACGGCTCTTATGTCGGGTTTTGATGATGACTCTAAAGAAAGGCCGCTAAGGTACTGGTGTTACTGGACGATGTCAATTTCGGCACAGCGGAATTCGTCTAAAATCCCCCCGGTCAATTACTTACGGGCTTAACGCTGTTTGCCGGTGGCGCCGAAGAAGCGTCGGCATCATGCTGATTCAGGTAGGAACCGCCGACCAGAAAGATCAGCACCAATAAATACAGCACGGCGGCAATATTTTTAACTTTTTTACTGCCGTCGTCGGGATTTCGATCATTCATGGATAGACCTCATTAGGCTTTGCTTTAAACCGGAACGCATTGTAGCGCCTGCCTAATCCGTTGAAAACGACAGTCTCACACTTTAGCCCCCAAAACACCCTACACCAAACCTCGACAACGCTTTAAAAGCCTGATTCTGCCGGCAAGATTTTGAATAGACGAATTTGTAGGAAAATACTTACAGTTCCTTTAACATGCCTTGCTGATCCTGCTGTTTTAAACGGGGATTGTCCGGCCGCTTGATTCTTGAGTTGTAAGTAAAACCGTATTTTGGAGCCGCAACCTGACATGTATCAATTTCTGGTAAACAATTTAAAAATATCCTCGCGGCTTTTCGTCGGCTTCGGCATCGTGTTGCTATTGGTCGGAATCCTGGGCGGCATTGCCCTGCAACACGTTTTGGCGTTGTCGTCTTTAATGAACCGGATTGCCGACCATCCGTTGCGGGTGATCGACGAAACGCAGCAAGCGGTTATCAATATCGTCACGATACAACGCGATATTCGCGATCTGATTCGCGGTGACAGGCTGATAAATACTGAAGAGGTGTCCCGCAACATCGCCCAAATGGATCAGGAGTTGGAGGGCCACCTGCAAGTGATACGCTCGCAATACCTGGGGCCCAGCGAAGATGTCGCCGAAGCGATGCGAGCACTGGAAAATTGGCGGAAAATACGCGATCAAACCCTTGCGTTGTATGCCGAGGGAAAACTGGAGGCCATCGACAAAATCCTGCCCGAGCGCCGCCGCTATGCAACGGAAACCCAAAACCAGTTTCAGGACATACTCGACTTTGCCCGCGGCAAGGCCAAGTCTTTACGGGAAGCCGCCGATACCGAAAAAGATAAAGCCATCGTGCGTTTGGCATCCATCATGGCCGGCTTAATAATATTGGGCGTATTGATTGCCTGGCTGATCACCCGCAGCATCAGGGCTCCGCTTGAAACTCTACGGCTGCGAATGGTGGCTTTAGCGGCCGGCGACTTATCGGTCGAGATTCCCTATCGAGAAGGAAGCTCAGAATTGACGGCGATGGCACAGGCCGTTCAGGTTTTCAAGGAGGCCTCCACCAAGCTGGAAAACCAACGCTGGGTAAAATCGACGCTGTCTCGGATCAGCACAACCCTGCAATCGGCAACTACCCTGCTCGACTTTGCTCAGCAAGCAATCGGCAGCCTGGTGCCGGAATTGGGCGGCGGGGCCGGCGTATTTTATTGTTGGAACGATGCCAGTCAGAGTCTGGATCTGCTCGGCAGCTATGGCTTGAAGAAACGCCGGCATCTGCAGACCCGGTTCAAACCGGGCGAAGGACTGGTCGGCCAAGCCGCGCTGGAACGGTCGACGATTATTCTCACCGAAGTGCCCGACGATTACGCCCGCATCGTCTCCGGCATCGGCGAAGCCCCACCGCGCACCGTACTGGTGGCGCCGGTGCTGTCCAAAGGCAAAGTGCTGGCGGTGATCGAAATCGGTTCCTTCCTGCCGTTTAGCGACGAGCAACAAACCTTGATCGACGAAGTGTTGCCGATCCTGGCCCTCAATCTGGAAATCATGGAGCGCAACAACCGTACGCTGGTGCTATTGGATCAGACTCAGCAGCAAACCGAAGAATTGCGTGCCTCGGAAGAGGAATTGCGGGCGCAAAGCGATCAACTGCAGACGGCCAATGAAGAATTGCGCCTGAAGTCCGATGCCTTGCAGCAGCAGGCGGAGGAACTCCGCGCTTCCGAAGAGGAACTGCGCGCCCAACGCGAGGAATTGCAGGCCGCCAACGAAGAGCTGGAAGAAAAAGGCCAAGGCCTGGAAGAACAGGCCAGATTATTGGAAGAAGCCCGTAGCGATGCCGAAAAACGCGCATTGGAACGCGACACCGCCAGCCGTTACAAATCCGAATTTTTGGCCAACATGTCGCATGAACTGCGCACCCCGCTCAACAGCCTGTTGATCCTGGCCCGCTCGCTACGCGATAACGAGGAAGGCAATCTCAGCGCCGACCAAGTGGAATCGGCCGGCATCATCCATGAAAGCGGCGCGTCGCTATTACGGCTGATTAACGATATTCTCGATTTATCCAAGGTCGAAGCCGGCAAGATGGAAATTGCCGCCAGCGATATTCAACTGGATAATTTCGGCACTTCGCTGTTGCAGCGTTTTCGGCTGCTGGCGGAAAGCAAAGGCCTCAAACTAACGGTGACGACCGACGCCGATTTACCGAAGATGCTGCGTAGCGATGCCGGCAAACTCGAACAGATCGTCAACAACCTGCTGGGCAATGCCATCAAATTCACCGAGCAGGGCGGCGTCGCGGTGCATATCAAGCGTCCGGGCGAGACCGCCATCCTCGCCGGCACCGGCCTTGCTCCCGAAAACGCGATAGAAATCGAAATTACCGATACCGGCATCGGCATCCCGACCAACAAGATCGATTCGATTTTTCAGGCTTTCGAACAAGTCGACGGCAGCGCCAGCCGCCGTTACGGCGGCACCGGTCTTGGCCTGACCATTTCCCGTAGGCTGGCACAATTTCTGGGCGGCGACATCGGCGTCACCAGCATCGCCGGCAAAGGCAGCACCTTTAGCCTGGTTCTACCGCAAACATTAAACAGCGCGGCCCGTCAGCCGCTGCCGACCGTACCGGCCACATTCCCAGCCGCCGAGACCCCGCTGGCCGCCTTTGCCGCACCGACGGCTTCAATTGCCCCATCACGCCTTGCAGACGAACAAAGGGTCGCCGACGATCGCGGCCACATCAGTCCAAAAGATGAAACGATACTGGTGATTGAAGACGATGAAAATTTTGCCAAAATCGTTCGCGACCTGTCGCGCAAGCGCGGTTTCAAATGTCTGGTGGCCGAAGATGGCGTGATCGGCCTGGAGCTGGCCAAACGCTACCGGCCCACCGGTATCGTTCTGGACATAGGCTTGCCGCGCATGGATGGCTGGACGGTGATGGAAAAACTCAAGCAACAGCCGGAAACCCGGCATATTCCGGTGCATTTCATGTCGGCGACCGATTCCGGACAGCGCGGCCTGGAGATGGGCGCGGTCGGCTACTTTACCAAACCGGTGAGCAAGGAACAGATCGAGAGCGCCTTTGAACGCATCCGCCACTTTTCAAACTCCAGCAACCGGCGAATACTGCTGGTCGACGACGATCCCGGCACCCGTAAGGCGGTCAATACCCTGCTGGCAAACCAGGATGTCGAAATCGTTGAAGAGAACAACGGCGAAGGCGCCTTAAGCCGTTTGCAAAGCGGCGAACAGTTCGACTGCATGATTCTCGATCTGACACTTCCGGGCATCAGCGGCGTGAATCTTCTGGAGGAATGCACCCGCAAGCAGTTGGTGCTGCCGCCGGTCATCGTCTATTCCGGCCGCGATTTATCGGAAGAAGACACGCTGGCATTGCGCGAATACACCGACAGCATCGTCATCAAAGGCGCCCGTTCGCCGGAGCGTTTGTTGGACGAAGTAACGCTGTTTTTACACAGCGTGCAGGCCAGTTTGCCTGCCCCCCAACAACAGCTGCTGCGCAAACCGCAGCAAAAAGAGGAAGGCATTAGCGGCCGTAACGTGCTGATTGTCGACGACGACATGCGCAACACCTTTGCACTATCCAAGGTGTTGCGCGGCAAGGGCCTGAATGTATTGATGGCTCAGGACGGACTGAAGGCGCTCAGCCAGCTTGAGGAAAAACCTGTCGATCTGGTATTGATGGACATTATGATGCCCGGCATGGACGGCTATACCGCCATCCGCAAGATTCGCGAACAAGCCCGCTTCCAGTCCTTGCCTATCATCGCCCTCACCGCCAAGGCCATGGTCGGCGACCGCGAAAAATGCCTGGAGGCCGGCGCCAACGACTACCTGTCGAAACCGATCGACATCGATGACCTGATGGCGATGATGCATCGCTGCCTGTTTAGTTGATCCGAGCCAACCATGGAACCCGCTAAAATTCAGGACATCGAGATCGGCCTGTTTCTGGAAGCCTTGTTTCAGCGCCACGGCTACGATTTTCGCAATTATGCCAAAGCCTCTCTAAAACGCCGGATACTGGCCATGACTGCCGCAGCTCGCTGTCGCAACGTCGCCGAACTGATACCCAGACTGCTGCACGACGAGGATTACCTGGCCGAAGTGCTCGCACAATTGTCGGTGCCGGTCACCGAGATGTTCCGCGATCCGCCGGTGTTCAAATCCTTACGCGAAACCGTACTGCCGAGGCTTGCCACCTACCCGCGCTTCAACATCTGGCAAGCCGGATGCGCTACCGGCGAAGAGGTGTATTCGCTGGCCATCATGCTGGAGGAGGAAGGCTTGCTGGATAAGGCGCAAATCTATGCCACCGACATTAACGACAACGCCTTGCAACGCGCGGAGGACGGCATTTTTCCGGTACGTTGCCTGGAAGAGTATCAGCGCAACTACAAAGCCGCCGGCGGCAAAACCGACTTAGCCGATTATTATGTCGCCAATGCCGGTTTTTTTCGCATCCACGAACGCTTACGCAAGAAAATCGTTTTTGCCCACCACAATCTGGTTTCCGATGGCGTTTTCTGCGAAGTACAGTTGATTTTATGCCGCAACGTGCTGATTTATTTTGATAACACGCTGCAAAGGCGGGTGCTGAAACTATTTCACGACAGCCTGGTGCGTAGCGGTTTTCTTTGCTTGGGCACTCGTGAAAGCTTGCGGTCCGTGGAAACGGAGCAATTATTCGCCCCGGTAAACCGCGAGGCGATGATTTTTCATAAGAATGGCGAGAATTCGTAAATGTCCTTGCTCATTCCTTCCAGCCAATCGAACCAACAGAAGCTAGGCGAGCGCCGCGTCGAAGCGGCCGTGATCGGCTGCTCGGCCGGCGGACTCGATGCATTGAAAATCGTGCTGGAAGCATTCCCCGCCGATCTCGGTATCGCCGTCATCGTCGTTGCCCATACCGCGCCCGACGGCGACCATCTGCTGCCATCCTTGCTCGACAATATCTGCAACCTGCCGGTTAGCGAAGCCCGTGAACGGGAAGCGGTTCTGCCCGGCCAAGTGTATGTCGCACCGCCAAACTACCATTTGTTGATCGAACCCCAGCGCAGTTTTGCGTTGTCAGTGGATGAACGGGTGTGCTTCGTCAGGCCGGCCATCGACGTTTTGTTCCGATCCGCGGCCGATGTTTATCACCAACATTTAATCGGCATTATCCTGACCGGCGCCAATGACGATGGCGCGCAAGGTTTAAAAGCCGTCAAGGATGCGGGTGGCTATACGCTGGTTCAAGATCCGCGCGACGCTTATGCCGATGCCATGCCCAAGGCGGCGATTGCCACCGCTGCCGTCGACCGGGTTTTACCACTTGACGCTCTGGCGGAGGCTGTTCTCCGTTTCTGTCTTTCCCCTGCTAAATCATGATACTTGAGAACCCCAAAATCCTAGTCGTTGACGACATTCCCGCCAATCTGGTCGCAATGCGTAAATTGCTTAAACACTTGAATTGCGAGGTCATTGAGGCAAATTCCGGCAATGAAGCGCTAGGATTTTGCGTTAACCAGGATTTTGCGCTGATCCTGCTGGACGTCGATATGCCGGGAATGGACGGCTACGAGGTAGCCCGCTGGCTGAAGGAAGAACCAGCCACCCAGCACATCCCCATCATTTTCGTCACTGCAACGTACGAGGATCACGAACATCGGCTGCGCGGCTATCAGGTTGGAGCCATCGACTACATTCAGAAACCTGTCGACGATGTGATTTTGCTATCCAAGGCCAACATCTTTCTGGACCTCTACAACAACCGCCGGATGGCCAGGCGAGAACTGGCACGTAGCGAAGCCATGCGCATCGCCTCCACGGAAAACGAGGCACGTTTTCGCCAGGCCTTGATCGATGCGCCGATTCCTGTGATGTTGCTCGCCGAGGATGGCGAGGTGATATTACTGAGTAAGGTCTGGGTCGAATTGACAGGTTATGGACAAGGCGATCTGCCACGCATAGAAGAGTGGTTGAAGAAGCTTTACAGCCAGGAAGACGCGGAGGTACGGCAACGGCAGATTCAACAACAGTTCGACAAAAACGATTCGACGACTTTCGGAGAATATCAATTGATGGCGGCCAACGGCAGTTGCCTGACCTGGATTGTGCGTAGCGGCTCTCTAGCACCTCTGCCGGACGGCCGGCGACTGATTGTAACGATGGCCGCGGACGTCACCGACCGCAAGCGTGCCGAAGAGGAGTTACGCCTGGCCTCGCTGGTGTTCCAAAACAGCAGCGAAGGCATGACGGTGACCGATGCCGACGGCACCATCGTCAGTGTCAACCCCGCCTTTACCGAATTGACCGGTTATGCCGCGGAAGAAGTGATAGGCAAGAATCCCAGGATATTGAAATCGGGCCGGCACGATGCGGATTTTTATCGGGCCATGTGGGAGGATCTGAACAGTAAAGGCTGCTGGCAAGGCGAGATATGGAACCGGCGCAAAGACGGCAAACTGTTTGCAGAATGGCTAAGCATCAACACCATTTATAACGACGACGGCTCGGCAAAACGCCGGGTAGCCTTATTTTCCGATATTACCAAGCGCAAGCTGGACGAAGAGCTGATCTGGCAGCAAGCCAATTTCGATCCGCTGACCGGCTTATCGAATCGGCGGATGTTTCACGACCGCCTCGACCACCAGATCAAGGAAAGTCATCGGGCCGGATCGTCCCTGGCCCTAATGTATCTGGATCTCGACGAGTTTAAGACCGTTAACGACACCCTCGGCCACGACATGGGCGACATACTGCTTAAGCAAGCCTCGCAACGCCTATTAAGCTGCGTGCGCGAAACCGACACCGTCTCGCGGCTGGGTGGCGACGAATTCACCATCATCATTGGCGAGCTTGAGGATTTCAGTCAGGTCGAGCGAGTCGCCCAGGAAATTATCGAAAAACTCAGCGAACCGTTTGTGTTGGGGCACGAAATTGCCCATGTCTCGGCCAGTATCGGCATCACGCTGTATCCCGACGATGCGCAAGAGATCGATACCCTGCTAAAAAATGCCGACCAGGCCATGTATGCTGCTAAAAACCAGGGCCGCCGGCGCTTTTGCTATTTTACCCCAGCCATGCAGGAATCCACGCTGATCCGGATGCGAATTGCCAACGATTTGCGCGACGCGCTGGCCAGCCGGCAATTCCATTTGCATTATCAACCCATCGTTGAGCTGACGACCGGCGACACCCACAAGGCCGAAGCGCTGATCCGCTGGCAGCATCCGGTCCACGGCTTCATCGGTCCCGACGAATTTATACCGGTCGCCGAGGAAACCGGCATGATCGTCGAAATCGGCGACTGGGTATTTCGCGAGGCGGCGGGGCGTGCCGTTCATTGGCGTGCGATGTTTCATCCGGCTTTTCAAGTCAGCATCAACAAATCCCCGGTGCAATTCAACAGCAGAGCCACCATTCATGCCACTTGGCCGGAGTACTTGCACAGCCTCGACTTACCCGGCGAAAGTATCGTCGTGGAGATTACCGAAGGCTTGTTGCTGGATGCCAATGCCGCCATCAACGACAAATTGCTGACCTATCGCGATGCCCATATCCAAATATCCATCGACGACTTCGGTACCGGCTATTCTTCGCTATCCTATTTGCAAAAGTTCGACATTGATTATTTGAAGATCGATCGGGCCTTCGTGTGCAATTTGGAGTCTGACCCGAAAAACAGGGCTTTATGCACGGCCATTATCGTCATGGCACACGAACTCGGCTTGAAAGTGATAGCGGAAGGCGTTGAAACCGAAGCCCAACGTGAGTTTTTGGCCGCCGCGAAATGCGATTATGGGCAGGGATACCTGTTTTCAAAACCGCTACCCGCCGAAGAGTTCGAACGTTGGCTGAAAAGCCGCCGTTGACCGATTCCCAAGCCTTTTAAAGTGCAATAAGGTCGGCGCAGTCATTTGCTTGAACGCCGGCCCGCACAATCACCGCCGTCCTAAGCCGGGTTTTGCCGAAACAGGACATGCGGTCGAAATCCTCGCGGGCGATCGGAATAAACTGGCAGTCCAGCTCGCTTTTCCTATCGTCATCCAGATCAGGATCGTGCATATACAGACAATCGTTATCGAAACCGCTCATCACCACCCAATGCGGCGCCTTCTTCCTGTCCATGGAAAAGGTGCTGATCAGGATCAAGGGTATCGCCCCGGACTCGAAGGCCGCAATCAAGTCGCTCTGGGTGATGTTGGCATACTGTACCGGAATGCCCTGCTGCTCCGCCTCGCGTTTAAAGCAATTGTCCACCAACTCCACCACCTGTTTCTTATCGTCGTTACGCACGCTGTCGATAAACAGCGTACCGGCTTGATTGATCCAGACTTCGACCGAAAACTCCCGGCGTTTGGCCGCCAGCGCCAGTCCTAGCGGATGACAACCGCCATGACCGGAAGTCATGAATATCGTGGTGGCTTCCCGCCAGAGATTGATTTCTTCTTCCCGCGACGGCCGATAATTTCTGTTGAGTTCATGCATCGCCATCATCAGCGCCACCGGACCGCAGGTGAACGGCGTGGTCTGTCTTAGCCAATGTACCGAACGGTGCTGTGGAGTATCGCGATAGCGGCGGATGCGTTTTTGGTAGCGCAAGGCATCCTTATGATCCTGATAATAGTCTCGATACAAGCCGAACTTCTGAAAGCCCAACGCCTCGTAAAGTCCGATCGCCGGGGCATTGTCGACGCTGACTTCCAGCCGCAAATACAAGCGGCCGTCTTCGCGGGCGGCCTGTTCCCCCGCCGTCATCAGCGCCTTGGCGATGCCGCTGCCGCGTTGCTGTGGCGACACGGCCAGCGAATAAATGCGCGCCAGCCGGGTGCCGGGGTGATAGATAATCAGGATATAGCCGGCGACGCGGCGTTCGATTTCGGCCACCAACAGAGCGCGATGCTCGGTGGTCAGCCAGTGCCGAAAACTGCGGCGGCTGAGTTTATCGGTGTCGAAACTGGCGTTTTCCAAAGCCACCAGGCCGTCGAGGTCGACGAGCCGAGCCGGCCGTATTACCAAAGCCACGGCTGCCGGCGGCGTTGAAGGGTCTGTTCCGGACATAGCCGAATAGCTTGTACCGAGCGGAGCCGAAGCGTTCAAATCGACACTCCCCGCAAAGCTTGAGCAATCACCTGCCGGGCGCGAAACAACACCATTTCCTGCCAGGCAGTCTCATTAGGGCAAAAATGATGGCGCATCGCCAGACTATGGGCCAATCGTTCATCGTTATGTTCCGGCTGCGCCCAAAGCTGATGATCGCGTAGCAACACTTCGAATAAATGATCGGTGCTGAAGGTACCGAATTCCAATGTCACGTAACAACTGCGCTCATCCATCGCCGCATGCCACAGATAATCCAGCAAGCCCAGCTTGGGCACCGAGCTGGACGTGCCGGCCAACGGCAAGGTTACCGAATCGCCATACCAGCGATGAGCCACCCCCGCACCGGCACTATCCGGGGCGTGATCGCAAATAATCTCGCCGTAACCGTAAGGCCCGAGTCCGGTATGCAAATCGATAACCGCCAAACGCCGTTGCCGCAAGGCATAGTGTTGAATCAGCGCTTCGCAAACCAGGCGGCCATGCGCCGGCGCTTGGCCGCCGTAAAACGGTCCGGCCGGGTCGCGGTATTGGCCGCCGCTGATGGCTTTTTCCAGCGCAACTCGCCCGTATTGCCGGCTGAATTCGCTAAAAGCTTGCTGTCTTTGTTGGCGATCCGCCTCAAATAATGCTGGACGCAAGCGCTCGTAGTCGGGGTTTTTCGGCAGCGGCCGGGAAAAATCCACCGCATTGCGGTTCAAATCGACGCCGTCCCCGTCGCAACGCCGCGACCAGGCATAGCCCCATGGCGTCAAGGCGTGGACCAATAATACGGCGGTACCCTCGGGAATATCGGCCTGTCCGCTTGCCAATAAATTCAGCCAGTCGATCTGCACGGCGCTGCCGGCAAAGCCTTCCACGCCATGAGTACCGGCGAGTATGACCACTACGCTGTCAGCATTTTCATCGCCTATCCATACCGAGTCCGTTACCAACGTTTCATTGTTGGGGCCGGCGCCGGCACAGGGAAACGGCAAATGCCGTTGCGGCTGAGCCAATCCGCTTAATAGATTCAACCACTGTTGGCGTGCCAAACCATAGCAAACCGGAAAGACATCGGTATCGATGGCAAAGGCGAAAGTAGAATGAAGCGACATTAAGACTTACCTAAGGATTCTTGGTGAACATGGCATTATCCAGATATTACTCCTTGTTTAAAAACCTGTCTGGTTTCAAAATTACCGTTCACTTAATCGCATGGGGAATTTTTCGCTATGGCAAGCACGCTGCTGGTGGTTGACAATCTTTCTGACTGGGGACCTTATTACCCCAGCGATCAGGTCATCACTTTTGAGAACTATCTTGCCTCCGAACAAGGCAACCCGGATCAGCGGGTGCGGGTTATCAACCTTTGCAGCAACTACGCTTATCTGTCCGACGGCTATTACTGCTCGCTGCTGGCCGAGGCCCGCAATCACCACGTAATCCCCGCCGTTAAGGTCATCAACGATCTGGGCAAAAACGCGCTGTATCGCTTGCAACTAGAAGACCTCACCCAAACCTTGACCCGAGCCTTTAAACACCAGAATAAGGGCGACGAGTTTACGCTTTATAGCTATTTCGGCACCACGCCCGACCCGGCCTTTCAGGAATTAGCGCGGCTGCTGTTCGAGCGTTTCCCGTGTCCGATTCTGCAAGTCACCCTGCGTCTGCAACAGCAATGGGAAATTACCGATTTAACCGCGGTTTCGCCCCGTCAACTGGACGATGCCATGCAAACCCTGTTTGCCGAAGCATTGGATAAATTCAGCAAAAAAGTCTGGCGTAAGAGCCGGACTCGCAAGACCGCGCGCTACGATTTGGCCGTTTTGATCAATCCCGCCGAAAAACTGCCACCCAGCAACCGGGGAGCGCTGAAGAAGTTCATCAATGTCGGACGGCAGATGGGTATCGATGTGGAATTGATCACCCAAAACCATTACGGCCGCATCCCCGAGTTCGACGGCCTGTTTATCCGCGAAACCACCGCCATCGATCATCACACCTACCGCTTTGCCAAGAAGGCCGAAGCCGAAGGCTTGGTGGTGATCGACGACCCGACCTCGATACTGCGCTGCGCCAACAAGGTCTATCTGGCCGACATGTTCCGTACTCATAAAGTACCGTCGCCGAAAACCTGGATATTGCACAAGGGCAATACCGAACATTTGAATAAACTGGAAGCGGTAGCCGGCTTTCCGGTGGTGATCAAAATTCCCGACGGTTCGTTTTCGCGCGGCATCGTTAAGGTTAACAACCGCCAGGAACTGGAACAGGGTGTCGCCGAACTGTTCGAACAATCGGCGCTATTACTGGCCCAGGAGTTTCTGTACACCGATTTCGACTGGCGCATCGGCATCTTCAACAACAAGGCTCTGTACGCCTGCCGCTATTTCATGGTGAAAAACCACTGGCAAATCTATCGCCACGGCAGCAGCCGCACCGACAGCGGCAGCTTCGCCACGCTGCCAACCTTCGAAGTGCCAAAGGCTGTACTCGATGCGGCACTGAGAGCCACTCAACCGATAGGCAACGGCTTGTACGGCGTCGACGTCAAGGAAATCGACGGCAAGGGCTATGTGATCGAAGTCAACGACAATCCCAATATCGACAGCGGCATCGAAGACCAGTATCTGGGCGAGGAACTGTATCGGGCCATCATGGCCGAATTTCTGCGGCGCATGGAAAATCGCAGCAAAGGCTTGGTCTGAATATGTCCAAACCGATCGACGTTCTCTGCCTGGGCCACGCCAGCTACGATCTGGTGTTTTCCGTGCCGCGGCATCCAGGTTCCGACGAAAAAACCGTTGCCGACAATCTATTGGGCTGCGGCGGCGGACCGGCAGCCAACGCGGCGGTGACCGTCGCCAAACTGGGTTTTCATGCCGGATTTTGCGGCTATTTGGGAAACGATGTGTACGGCGACAGCCATCTACGGGAATTGCAGGCCCACGGCGTCGATACCTCATTGATTGTGCGCGGCAATTCCCCGACGCCGTTATCGGCGGTATTGGTGAAGCCGGACGGTCAGCGGGCCTTGATCAACTACAAGGGCGAGACCAAGGCGCTGCATGGGGATAGCATCGATTTTGCCGACATCCTGCCGAAAGTGGTTCTATTCGACGGCCACGAACCGCATTTGTCGCTGGCTTTGCTGAATCGGATTGCCGATACAGCCATACCTACCGTCCTCGACGCCGGCTCGCTTCACGACGGCACACTGGCCTTGATGGGCAGAGTCGATTATCTGGTTTGTTCCGAAAAGTTCGCCCTGCAATATGCCGGCGATGAAAACGCCGCTCTGATCCGGCTCGGCGAATTGGCGCCGGTCGTGGTCGTCACGCTAGGCGAACGCGGCTTGATCTGGCGGCGTGGGTCGGAAACCGGCAACTTACCGGCACCGCCGATTGACGCTGTTGACACTACCGGTGCCGGCGATGCCTTCCACGGCGCATTTGCCGCAGCCGTGGCGGCCGGGATGGAATGGATACTGCTATTGCGTTACGCCAGCGCAGCCGGTGCGTTTTGCTGCACGCAACTGGGCGCCAGACCCGGCATGCCTGATATGAGACAGGTTCAAGCCTTATTGGAGAAGTGGCCCCCGCTACCGTGATCAGGCTTCGGCTTGCCGAATGCCTACCGCGCACTCAGCCGATTTAAGGCGTAATGGCTAGCGTAGCTTCCCGTACAAAGAGCATTTGCCGGATATTTTATCCATCACCCGGCTGGTCGCACCCAATTTCCACACCTTCAGCCGGCATGGTTTTCAATGTAGTTTCACCATCGAAACAAACAACTACGCATTATTTTAAAGCCATTTTGTTAGGGTAATAACTAACCAATTGATTTTTGCCGCAGCTTCAAAAAAGACTATAAACCCCGATAATTCTTAATGTTTTTTTAATAAAAATTTAACGCCCTTCTAATTTGATATTTCTAACATGCTCCTGAGTTTTGCAGTTTGTGTTGACGTTCTTATTAATATTTAAGTCTATATGTGTGGCATATTTGTTAATTTTCAATGCCTTTAAAAATTAACAATCCATGCCGAATTAACATTGCCAAAATTCAAATGTTACGCTCATATCGATAGTCGATTTAGCGGATTAATGTTGTAACAATCATAGGAACAAAAACAATCACCGACAACAATGCCCTATTCATAGGCATAGGCAACAGGGATTGAAATCACAAGGAAACTCAGCCAAGCCTCTAAGTGGATTTATTGGCGCTCAAGCGCGTCTTCGGACAAACATCTCAATATAGCGGCGCCATTCGCTGACAGGCTTACCCATCCGTAATCAATTATTGGAGAAATTATGAAACGCTTTGCACTCATGCTGTTGGCATTAACGCTCACAGGCCTCACGGGACAGGCTTTCGCGGTATCCGTTACCCTCAATCCACAGTCGGCTAATGTTCAGACCGGACAAAATGTATTCGTCGACGTTAATGTATTCGGCCTACAGTCCGGAGGCTCCAACTCATTGTTAGGCGCTTTCGGTATGGACGTACTGTTCGACCCTAACCTGCAATTTATTAGCGCTGACTTCGGTAGCGCCTTGGGTGACCTGGCAAACAACGCGGAAACAGCGTTTAGCGCCGACTGGCTACCTGGGACAGGCAGCATCAACCTCACCGAAATGTCTTTTTTAGATAGCCTTGCTTTAGCGCCCTTACAAGGAGACAGCTTTAGACTGGCCACTTTGACGTTCAATTTGCCTCAAGCCAGCAACTTACCATCCGGTTCATCCGTTACGTTTTCAACGGCTAATGTCTTGCTAAGCGATGCTGCAGGGGTTGATATTTCTGTCAATAATGTCAGCGAACCTCCTGTGCTTTTCCTGCTCGCACTGGGATTGATTCCTTTGTGGCTCAGAAACAAACACCGAAATTCGGCCGATAAAAACCCATTGGATCAATTTCGGTTTTTACAGATTAATCCTGCCTTTTAAAGTTTAATACCGTTCGCCTTGAGTTTGTCGAAGACCGGATGGCTTCGACATCTCAGCCCGAACGGTTTCAAATATTTAAATCCAATTTAATATTGGCCAAATATTCCATACCCGAATTCAAGAGAAGCATCTGCCTTTCAAATATATCGTGACGAAACATTGTTGATATTGAACTGATCTTTTAGTCCACCCCATCTGGATTATAGGCGCTTTAACTTCGTTGCCATAAGGACGCCGCCGTAGCGTTCCGTATGTTTAAGCCGGCCTATAGCCTACTCTTGGGTTATTTGCGGTGTTTATAAAAACTGTGCCTCGTGCGAAACGTTAGATTAGCTGATTGCATCATTATTGTTCGGGTACTCGGCAATCATCTGTAACTTTTCATAGCGCTTCATTTTTTTAATCGCTGCTTCACGTTGACTTGCCGATTGCCGATTGTGCCCATCTTCTATATATACGATCCGCTTGGGCTGGCAACTTCTGAAATATTTAGCGCCTTTTTGAGTGGCATGCTGATTGAAGCGCCTGTCCACGTCGGTCGTGATGCCGGTATACAAACTGCCATCGCTACAGATAATGATATAAACCGACCAGCGCACCATTAGCCTTATTCAGTCCGGTCTGCCTTATTCAACCAGCCATTAAGCAAAATCGCACAAACTGCGGCAAACAGAATATAGGCATAACGGACAATAAAAACCAGCACACTGTTTTGCCCATGACTAGCCAAATCCTTGATGCCTGGCGTCACCAACAAAGTCCATATTAAAGCCGCCAAAAAATACACCACGACACCCGAAACTGCCCACATAATCGCTGGCCGCCCCGACCGCTGCGCCGTGTAATAAAACCAAACGGCGATTAACATCGCAGCAATTGAACTCAACATAATATCGTGCCTATCGGTTTGGCCCGGCTAATCCGGTTATTCCTTGATTAGCAAGAATATCGGCCCTTTCGTTGCCTAAGTCGCCAGAGTGCCCTTTTACCCACACCCATTCAATAGCATGACGCTGGATGGCCGCATCCAGCCGCCGCCAAAGTTCTTCATTCTTGACGGGCTTATTAGCCGCGGTCTTCCAGCTACGTTTTTTCCAGTTAATCATCCACTCGGTAATGCCTTGCAAAACATATTTGGAATCGGTATGCAATTTGACCCGGCAAGACTGATTTAACGCTTCCAATGCCTGTATCGCCGCCATAAGCTCCATGCGATTATTGGTCGTTTCCGTTTCGCCGCCGCAGAGTTCCTTTTCTTTACCTTTATATTCAAATAATACTCCCCAACCTCCCGGCCCTGGATTACCTTTGCAGGCACCATCGGTGTATATAATCACCTTATCCGTCATATTACTTCTCCCCATAAGAAATCGATTCCAAAACAGCGCCGGCTGTTGCCATATTTTTCTTGCTTTGAAGAACAGGCGTTAACGGAATCAACGAATACTGTCTTTTCACCGCCTTTAAGCCATAAGCCATCGCAAACATTGAACTGGTGCCCAACGCAAACTTTCCATAGGTTATCTTGAACGTATCGAGTCCAAACTCTACGGTTGCCAATACTTCAAAATTCATCAACTTTAACCAATCCAGCACCCTCGATCGGCTAATAAAATGCGCTCGCCAGGAATCCGCCAACTTTCTATCCCATAAAAACTGAAACCTCACCGAAAGACTGAACGGATTGAAATTCAAAATAATCAGTTCGCCCCCCGGTTTTAATACGCGATTGACTTCGCGCATGGTCTGAAAACGCTGAGCATCAAACTCCAGTAAATGCGGAATAATAACCATATCCATCGATTCGGTTTGAATCGGCAAACTAAACGCCTTGGCACTGACTTTTAATGCGCAATTACACCCCATGCCCTTACCATCGAGAATCACATAATTCTGATACAAAGAACAATCGATAAACTCGGCCTCCCAGTCGAGACCGCCAATCTGTAATTGTCTTTGCTTGCAACCGATGGTAATTGATCGCTTTAAATACTGGGCCTCCATGGTTTGCAGCAGCTTGCCGCGCGGCGTTTGATATAAAGCAAATAGAAATTCTCTCTTCATCGGACTCTGCCTAAAGGGTATGTTTTTTGGCTTTTTAGGTTAAGCCATGGTAGCATCGAGTTTTTTTATTTTAGCGAGTTCAGACAATGCCCCGCTCAATTTCTAAAAAATCGGCCCGACATCTGTCCTATCTACTGCCTATTTTGTTGGTAACAGGTTGTAGTCAAACCGCGCATAAGGAACAACTTTCACAATCATCGAACAGTAAATTTTCGGTTTTTACCCGAGGCAGCGGCAAAGCTCGCAACAACGGCCAACAACCCGAAGCGAAGGAACACGCCACTATCTGGGATCGCCTGCAGTCGCTTTATGCCTTGCCGGAAATCGATAATGCCAGAATTGATCGGGAAGTAAATTGGTACCTGAAAAACCCCGAATATCTCTCCCGCGTTCAACAACGCGCCGAACCCTATTTGTATTTTATCCTCAATGAGATCGAGGCAAAAAACATTCCCGGCGAATTGGCACTGCTGCCGGTTGTTGAAAGCGCTTTCAGACCGGACGCACAATCGCCTGCCCAAGCATCGGGACTTTGGCAATTTATCCCGCCCACGGGCCGTCTTTACGGCTTGAAACAAAACAGCTGGTACGATGGCCGCCGCGATGTCGTTGAATCCACGCAGGCAGCCACTACGTTTCTGAAAGAACTGAGCGAAACTTTCAACAACGACTGGCTATTGGCTCTGGCCTCATACAACGCCGGCAAAGGCAATATCAAAAACGCGATCGACAAGAACACAGACCGCGGCCTGCCGACCGATTACTGGTCATTGGATCTAAACAACGAAACATCGGCTTACGTGCCGCGCTTGCTGGCAATTGCCAAGATATTCGCCAACCCTGAAAAGTACAACCTCAGCCTACAACGGTTTCCTAACGAACCCTACTTCGAATTGGTAGACGTGAAATCGCAAATCGACTTGGGCAAAGCTGCGGAAATGGCGCAGACGCCAATCGATCATTTCTTTAAATTGAATCCTGGATTTAACCGCTGGAGCACCGACCCGACCGGCCCCCATCGCTTATTAATCCCAGTCGACAAGGCGGGTTCCTTTAAGGAAAAACTGGCCGAATTGCCGCACGAAGACCGGATCAAATGGGAACATCACACCGTTGCCGGTAAAGAAAACCTGAAAACCATCGCCAAAAAACACAACACCAGCATCGAGGTGATTCAAGAAATCAACCATCTCGATAACGACGTCGTGGCTCAGGGCAAAATTTTGCTGATCCCGGTTTCTTACCAGGCATTAAAAGAAGAAGCACCAGCCACTTTGGCCTCCGTGCAACAAGCACCTTCCCAACCTCAAACCGCCAAACAGGTTTATACGATTAAAAAAGGCGATACCTTATCGAATATTGCCCAGCGTTTTTCGGTTGATAAGGACGACATCCTGAGCTGGAACAAATTATCGAAAAAAACGGCATTGAAAGTCGGCGAAAAAATCACCATCAAAAAGACCGGCAGCATCACCGTCGCATCAACGGCGCCCGCCTTCAAACAGATCAGCTACACGGTTAAACCCGGCGACACCCTGGGACAAATATCGAAGAAATTTAGCGTCAATGTCACCGACTTGCGAAAATGGAACAATGTCCCCAAAAACAAGGCCGACATCAAACCTGGCTCAAAACTGAAAGTGATGATCGAATCCGGGCATTCATCCACCTAAGAATTCTGTAAATACGTTAATTCTATTCGTGGCCGGGCTCGTCCATGAATAGAATTGACACATCAAGCCCTTCCTGAGAAACAATCTTGCCAGAGCCGGAACTGTAAATATTGTTTTATAGGCTCATCGCAGCTTCCCGCACAAAAACGTCAAAACAAAGATCCTCCAAACCCTCCCCTGCGGAAAAACTTTGAGGTTTTTCTGGAAAGATAAGCTACACCTGTAGCCTAGGCACCGCCGCCAGCAATTTCTGCGTATAAGGATGTTGCGGACGACTGCAAACCTGCGCGGTTTGGCCCTGCTCGACAACCTTGCCCTTATACATCACTACCGTCCGGTCGCTGAGATATTCGACCACGCCAATATTGTGAGTAATGAACAGCAAAGTTAGATTACGCTGCTGCCGAATACCGAGCAGCAATTGCAATATTTCCGCCTGCACCGATACGTCCAAGGCGCTAGTAATTTCGTCGCAGACCATAAACTCCGGATTCAAAGCCAGCGCTCTGGCCAAGCCGATACGTTGCCGCTGGCCGCCGGAAAATTCGTGCGGATAACGCCATAGAAAATCGCGATGCAGTTGTACGCTTTCCAACAACTGGCTGGCGAGTTCGATACGTTCTTCCTTATTCTCGCCGATACCATGCACCTTCATCGGTTCGGTCAGCGTGGTTTCCACCAGCAGCCGCGGATTCAGCGAAGACTGCGGGTCTTGAAAAGCGATCTGCATCTTGCGGCGTAGCGGTCGCAATTGCTTAGCGGATAGGCCGACAAGCTCCTGGCCGTCTATCCGGATACTGCCGGCAGTCGGCGGCTCCAGTTGCAACACCGAGCGACCCAACGTGGTCTTACCGCAGCCGGATTCGCCAACCAATGCCACGATCTGGCCTTGAGGAATATCCAGCGAAACCTCATCAACGGCCCGTACATAATCGACGGTACGGCGCAGCAGGCCTTTTTTAATGGGGAACCAAACTTTCAGGTCGCGGATTTCCAGTAGAGGAGCCTGCTCGGCCGGCCGTAGCAATCCTTGCGATGGCGAGGCCAAAATCGCCGGCTTTGCCAGATTCTCCGGCAAAGCCGCCAGCAGTTGTTGAGTATACGAATGCTGCGGCCTGCGTAAGACTTCGGCACATGGCCCGACTTCTACCAGCTTGCCCTGCTGCATCACCCCGACCCACTGCGCCATCTGCGCCACCACGCCAAAATCATGGGTGATGAACAGCATGCTCATGCCGGTGTCATCCTGCAGTTTGCGCATCAAGCGCAGTATCTCGGCCTGCACGGTGACATCCAACGCCGTGGTGGGTTCGTCGGCGATCAACAATTGCGGCTCACAGGCCAAAGCCATGGCGATCATCACCCGCTGCCGCTGGCCACCGGACAATTGGTGCGGGTAATCGCGGAAACGTCCGGAAGCATGCGGTATTTGCACCTGCTCCAAAGCCTTGATGGTGCGCTGCTCGGCCTCTTCGTCGCTCATATTGGGATGATGCAGTTGCAGCGCTTCGGTGATTTGCTCGCCTATGGTCAACACTGGATTCAGCGAGGTCATCGGCTCCTGAAAGATCATCGCAATCTGCAAACCGCGCACCGCACGTATGCCCGGATCGTCCAGTTTCAACAAATCATTGCCGTTCAGCAAAATCTCGCCGCTGGGATGAGACCCCACGCCTTCCGGCAACAGCCGGATCACCGACAGCGCACTGATCGATTTTCCGCTGCCGGATTCGCCAACCAAGCAAAAGGTTTCGGCTTTGGGAATACTGAAACTGATGTCGTCGACAGCCCTGACTTCCCGGCCGCCGGATTGCAGATAGGTGCGCAGGTTGCGAACTTCCAGCAAGGGCAGAGCCATCAATGTCCTCCGGTCCGGCGGGACAGCTTAGGATCGATGGCGTCGCGGAAGGCTTCGCCGATCAGATTGTAGGCAAACACCGTCATAAAGATCGCCCCGCCCGGAAACACCGCCATCCACCAGTTGAAAGTCGACGATTTCACCGCCTGATCCAACATTTGCCCCCAGGACGGCGCATCGACCACACCCAGCCCTAAAAAGCTCAGCGTCGCCTCAGACAAAATCGCCCCGGCCACGCCGAAACTGACTGCCACCAGCAACGGCGCCACGCCGTTGGGCAGCATGTGCCGGAACAGAATCGAAGTCAGCGGCAAACCGCTGGCCACCGCCGCCTGCACATAATCCTGCTTGCGCAATTTCAAAAACTCCTGGCGCACATAGCGAGCGTAACCCGACCAGCCGGTGACGCCGATGATCACCATCATCATGTACAGACTGCGGCCGAAGAAGGCCACGAAGGTCAGCAGCAAAAACAGCGTCGGAATATCCTCGAAGATTTCCACCAAGCGCATGCCCAGCATATCGACGATGCCGGAAAAATAGCCCATCAGCCCGCCGACCACGATACCGATCGCCAGGGCGATGCCGGAGGCGATCAGGCCTATGCTCAGGGAAATACGACAGGCGTGTATCATCCGGCTCAACACATCCGCGCCGTTTTCCTCGGTACCCATCAGATGCGTATGGCCTTCGCTCGCAAACGGCGCCTCCAGGCCCTTGCTACCCAAGTCGCGCAGGTAATCGATGGGGGCATAGGGTATCGGCGGCATGATTTTCCAATCGGCTTGAATATACGTTTCGCTGCGAAAATCGTCGTAGATCACCAGCACCGGCGGCTTAACCCATAGATTGACCAGCAGCGCGGCCAACGCGCTACCCAGTAAAAACAGCAGGATGCGTTTGCCGGCACCAACCCGCAACCGATAAACGGCAAGCGCGACAAAAAAACTCGTCAATATCCAGGCGTCTTCCACCGACAAGTACTGCAAAACCGGCGCGGAGACGACGCCGTTTTTGCTTATCAACAGCGGCATCGAATTGGCCAGAAACGGCGCAAATACGGCGGCGAACACCAATAGCCCAATCCAGGCCAGACCGAATTTAACACCCACGCCGGCCAGCGTCTGACGCCAGATTCGGGCGCCGAAAGACTCACGGCTTACCACTGCTTCAGTCATAACTCACCCGCGGATCGGCCAGCGTGTAACAGAAATCGGCGATCAGATAACCGATCAGCGTCAGGAAGCCGCTGACCCAGGTAATCGACAGCACCAGTTCGCGATCGCGGCCTTTCACTGCTTCGACGGCCAACTGCCCCATGCCGTTGATGCTGAAAATGTTTTCGACGATCAACGACCCGGCCAACAGACTGGGCAACAGACCCGCAGACACGGTGATCAGCGGCAACAAGCTATTGCGGAACACATGCCGCCACAACACATCGTTTTCCGCCAAGCCTTTGGCTCTGGCGGTTCGTGCGTAATCGGCGTGCAGGTTTTCCAGGATGGAGGTGCGGGTCAGTTTCGCCAGCGCCGCGAAACCGCCGTAAGACAGGCATAGCACCGGCAACACCAGATGCCAGATCCTATCCAGCAGGAAACCGCGCACGAAGCCCCCCTCATCCCAGTGCGGCAAGAACGGCATGTCCTGCGCCTCGCGGCTACCGATGCCGGCAGTCGGGAACCATTGAAAATGCTGAACGTTGGCGAAGAAACCCAGCAACAACACCCCGGCCAACATGGTCGGTATCGACCACAAGGCCAACATCGACATGCCGGCGCCGACATCGAAGGCGCCGCCGCGCTGAGTCGCCGACTTCATCCCGACCATAATCGCGATCAAATACGTGACCGGAATGGTGACCAGATTCAACAACAATGTGATCGGTATTCGTTCGGCTAGAATGTCCGACACCGGCCGGCCATATTGAAAGCTGGTACCCAGATCCATACCCTTGCTGAAAGAAAATTCGCCGCGCTTACCCTGCTCATCCGTGATAAATCCGATAGGCGACACATTGTTCAACCAACGCAGATACTGCATGGGCGCCGGCTGATCGAGACCGTAGCGTTTGTTGTAATAATCCAGTAGCGCCTGTTTTTCCTGCGGCTTCATGTCCATGCCGCCGATCAGGGTTTGCGCGCTAATACCGCCCGGCGACATCGCCATCACGGTAAACACCACCAGGGTAATCCCCAATAGCGTGGGTATCATCAGCAATAGACGCCGCAGCAAATAAGTCAACATCGGACCTTTCTCCGCTTATTGCGTATATTTTTGCTGGGCGGCGGGCACGTAGTTTTCCAGCGGCAGAGAACCCAGATTCAGACCCAATTTGGTCATTTGCAGATTATGGATGCGTTTGTCAACAAACAACAGATTCTTACGACGCATCAGGAAGGTATAGGGCTGATCTTCGTAGATGATGCGTTCGGCCTGCTGCCATAACGGCATGCGTTTGCCTTCGTCAACCGTGCGGCGCGCTTGGTCGATCAACTTGTCCAGCGCGGGATTTTTGTAACCGATAAAGTTGTCACCCTTGCTGATCGCCTGCGCACTATGAAAAATCTGGTACAAATCGGTTTCTATGCCGCTGGTCCACCCCAAGGTAATCGCATCGAAATCTTTTTTGTCGAGATTTTCCAACATCACCGGCCATTCCTGAGGAGATGGGATCATCCGTACGCCGGCTCGGGCGTATAAATCCTTCAACAGCAACACCATGCGTTTGGTATCTTCGCTGGCTTGAAAATATGTCAGCTTGAATTCGAAAGGCTGGCCGGATTTATCCTCCAAAACACCATCGCCATTGCGATCTTCGTAACCGGCTTCCTTCAGCAAAGCCTTGGCTTTATCCAAATCCACCGCGTAAGGCTGCAAAGCGGCATCGTGCTGTTTACTGGTTTTGCTAAACGGACTGACAGCCGGCTCGGCATAATCCAGAAACACATCCTTGATTATCCGGCTGACATCGGTCAAATACGTCATCGCCTGTCTGACTCGTTTGTCGGCAAAACGACTGGGCTTACCGGCCCGCTCTTGATTCCAGCCGATCCAGCTATAACCAACCACCGGCGGCATATATTCGAAATTCTGGCTCTTAGCGAGGATTTGCGGATCTTTTTTCAATTCCTGATATTCGACCGGACGGGCCGAATAGGAGTCAATGTCGCCATTACGATAGGTGGTCAAGCGGGCGCTATCATTTTGGATGATCTTCCAGAGAATCCGGCTATAGGAAGGCTGCACGTCGCCCCAATAGCGCTCGTTGCGCACCAGCTCGACGTTACCCTTATCCGGCGTCCAGTTTTTGGGATCAAGCAAGCGGTAAGGTCCGCTGCCCAACAACAAACCCTTGGATTCGTTAAATTTTTGCGGTTCTTTTAAATAGGGCTGGTAAAAATGCTTGGGCATGATAGCCATGCCGCCGGCCAGCGACAGCGCTTCGAAGTAAGGCTCCTTGAAGGTAAACACCACCTCATATTTGCCGTTGGCTTTCACCGACTGGATTTTTTCCAGATACGCCCTTTCACGCGGCGCCTGGATGGCATCTGTCATAATGAAATCGAAACTAAAAACCACATCGTCGGCCGTTAACGGTTGTCCATCCGAGAAACTGGCATCGTCACGCATTTGAAAACGAATAACCAAACCGTCATCGCTGATGGTCCAGCTTTTGGCGATCAGCCCTTCCCACTCCAACGAATCCGGATTCCGGGTGATCAGACTCTCCAACACATAACTTTGCACATTGGAAGCATAGGCATCGGCGGAAATCAACGGCGTGATGGTTTTAAGATTGGTGCCGAAAGCATCCACGCTCCAGTCGCCTTGCGCATAATCCGGCATCCGGGTAGCGGCATGGGCTCGCTTGAAAGCAGGGGCAATTTCATTCGCTGTAGCGGAATTTGCAGTCGATGCAGCAGCGATTGTACCGCTAGCGATGGCGCCACGCAGTTCACGCATGTCCTTCGTCTGTTCGGTCATCGAGGTTTGCATCTCGGTCAGTTTCAGCCACTGCCGATCAATCTGGTACATCGTTAATATCAGCAACAGTATCGACACGCTAAGAAGCGAATAGAGAATCCAGTCTCGGGTAGTCAGTTGTTTTTGCATGCTTTCAGTATCTGAAAAAATTTAACGGCAGTATACACAACGAGCTTCGACAAAGCTTATAAGGCAAATAAGGACAATGTCGTATCGGGCAACACAATTTCATTCCGACTCGAGTCAGGATACCGACATTGGATAGCCATCACCAAATGCCGGCATCAAACCAGGTCGTCGACGGCATTTTGCGTTCGATTTAGCATCTAATCAAAGCCTATAAAATGACTTATATCGACTGCAGCCAAGCCATTAATCGCTTAACTCTGCTGTAAATTGTAACCCGAAAGCCCCAAAAAAAAGGGAGCGAATAGCCCCCTTTCTGCATAACCAGTTTAAGGTTTACTGTTTCTGCGGCCTAACAGTGATATCGGCCTTGGCTTGCAATGCATTCAATACCGCTTCAAACTGGGCTTTGCCAAATGCCGTAGCGATATTTTTCTCAATCACAGCCTGTTTGGCCTTATCCGCATCGGTCATTACCCCATCGGTTACCTTGACGATACTCGCCACGACTTTACCACCGGAAGGCTCGTCGATGACGACAACACTCGGACGTCCGGCCTGCGGTTTCGGCGCCTTGAAGATTGCCTGATTAACTGCTGGCGCCAAATCCCCGGCATTACGACTCAAGCCATTGACTTTTTTCAGCGCCAAATGGTGCGTTTCGCTAACTTGTGCCATGGTTTTGCCTGCCGCTAATTCAGCTTTGAGCTGATCGGCCATTGCAATCGCCTGTTGCTGAGCCTTGTCATGCTGCAAGGCTGTAATCACCTGCGACTTAACATCTTTCAGTTCTTTCGTGGTTGCCGGCAGATGCGATTGCATGCGCAACACCACCAATTTATCGCTACCGATCTCCACCGGCTCGCTGTTATTGCCTTTTAGAACATCTTCGGAAAATGCAGCTAAACGCACCTTTTCTTCAGCAGCAATCCCTTCGCCGTGACTCCGGGTAAACATGGCGGTTTTGCTTACCTCAACATTCAACACCTTCGCGGCAGCATCCAGACTATTCGGGTTTTCATAGCTGACCTCGGTCAATTTTTCACCCAAGGCATTAAACGTGCTTTCCGCCTGAGATTTTTGATAGGCCTTGGCTAACTCTGCTTTAACCGTGTCGTACGGCTTAACTTCGCCCGGCGCCAATTCGATCACTTTGATTAAATGATATCCGAAGGCCGATTTAACCGGTTCGGAAACTTCCCCTAATTTAAGATTACCGGCGGCCTCTTCAAAAGCTTTTTCCATAACACCGACATTAAACAAGCCCAAATCGCCGCCTTTTTTTGCGGTCAATTTATCATCGGAAACTTCGGCGGCCAGCGCGGCAAAATCCTTGGTTTTAAGCTCCTGCTTTGCTTTCAAGGCTCTTTGCAAAGCTTGATCGTCTGCCGAAGTGTCTTTGGTAAAAGCAAACAGAATATGACTAATTCTTCTGCGCTCCTTGGTGCTGAATTGCTCTTTTTGTTCTTCGTAATAGGCTTTCAGTTGCTCTTCGCTTGGCTTGATTTCGGTAGCCAACTTGTCGAGAGCAAGCTCGACATATTCGATAGAAACCTGCTCATCGGTTTGATATGCATCCTGATGTTGCTGGTAATAAGCGGAAATTTCGTCATCGCTCGGAGCCTGGCTTATCGTGGCTAGCGGCACCGTCAAATATTCCAGATCGCGTTTTTGATTTTGAATCTTAAAAAATCCGGCAACTTCGGCCGGCGTAACAAAGCTGCTGTCGACAAGAGCGCGCTGAAATTGCTCCATGAGCAGCGCTTTTTTGATGCGATTGACAAATTCATCGGACGACATGCCTTGCGAACCCAACAAGGCCTGATATTGGCCTTTGTCGAATTTGCCGTCTTTCTGGAAATATTCCAGAGTCTTGATGAACTCCTTGGCAGTTTCATCGCTTACCAGTAAATTTTCATCCTGCACATACTGCAACAAGACTTCATCGCGCACTAATTTTTCCAAAGCCTGTTTTCTGAGCGTTTCTTCATCAAACTTCATGCCCGCCAAATTCTGGGCATATTGCTGATAAGCTTGATTGACATCGTTTTGAAAAAAATCCCTGTCGCCGACCGTTACCACAGGCGCTTCCTTGCCGCCGCCCAGGTAGTTCTGGATACCCCACAAGCCGAACAACACGCAAATCAGCACCAAAATGATCGACGCGAATACGCCTTGCACCTTTTCTCTAATCTCTAATAGCATAAGCCCTGTCCTTAAACAGAATTAAACCTGATCTCTTCAGGCATTGAAAAAATTGGCAAGCAAAAAAAAACCTCGAACCATACGGCCCGAGGTTTCTGTTTTGGCGGAGCGGACGGGGCTCGAACCCGCGACCCCCGGCGTGACAGGCCGGTATTCTAACCAACTGAACTACCGCTCCTAAGTCTGGTGGGTGCTGAGGGGTTCGAACCCCCGACCCTCGCCTTGTAAGGGCGATGCTCTCCCAGCTGAGCTAAGCACCCGACTAAAGAAATGCTAGTTTACAGCATCTTTTAAAGATTTACCAGCTTTAAATGACGGAATTTTTGCAGCCTTGATAGTAATCTCTTCGCCTGTTTGTGGATTGCGGCCTTTGCGCTCGGCTCTTTCTTTAACTTCGAAAGTGCCAAATCCAACTAAGGCAACGGAATCGCCCGCTTTCAAAGCGGCTTCTACTGCTTTAATAAAACCGTCCAAAGCACGACCGGCATCGGCTTTAGTCAACTGGGACGCACTAGCGATTGCATCGATAAGTTCCGATTTATTCATTTATTTCCCCTTAGGATGTTGTTGTATTAATTATGCTTAGCGAACAAGCGTTTGACCTTGCACCACAAATCGGCTCTCCAGCACTCCGATTCACAGCCTCTCGACACAAGAAAGAGGGCGACATTTATAACAATCGCCCACAGTCTGTGTCAAGCCTATAAATCGCTGTAAGCCGCGATATTTATGGTTTCCAAGCATTTTCAAACCGCTGACAGGTATTTTAGTGCGCCATTACCGCCTGCGGTTTTAACTCGTTCTTACCCACACCGGTTTCACTTCTGTCGGCATCTGCAACAGCAGGTGCCGGCATGTACTGTAATGCAATATCCAGAACCTCATCGATCCAGCGTACGGATTTAATTGCCAAATTCCGCTTGATGTTCTCGGGTATCTCGACCAAGTCTTTTTCATTCTCAGCAGGAATCACCACCGTCGTAATGCCTCCGCGATGGGCAGCCAACAGTTTTTCTTTTAAACCGCCTATAGGCAAAACCTCGCCTCGCAAGGTAATTTCGCCTGTCATCGCCACATCGGCACGCACCGGGATTTTGGTTAGAGCCGAAACGATAGCGGTACACATACCTATGCCCGCACTAGGTCCATCCTTAGGCGTAGCGCCTTCCGGAACGTGAATATGAATATCGTTTTTCTGAAACACCTCGTTATCGATACCCAGAATATCCGCACGACTTCTTACCACCGTTACCGCAGCCTCGATTGACTCTTTCATCACATCGCCCAGCTTCCCCGTTGCCAATTGCTTACCTTTGCCTGGCATCACGGCTGTTTCGATGGTCAGCAGTTCACCGCCGACTTCGGTCCAGGCCAAACCGGTGACCTGACCGACCTGATCCTTGTCTTCGGCAATACCGTAATTAAAACGCCGCACACCAAGATATTTATCCAGATTCTTTTCCGTAACAGCTACTTTGGTTTTTTTTGCCTTTAACAACAGGCTCTTGACCACTTTTCGGCATATTTTCGATATTTCCCGCTCTAGCCCCCTGACACCGGCTTCCCGAGTGTAGTATCTAACCATGTCTTTCACGGCCGACTCAGAGATGGACACCTCCGACTCGGATAAGCCATTGTTTTTAATTTGCTTAGGAATTAAAAAGCGCATGGCAATATTGATTTTTTCGTCCTCGGTATAACCGGATAAACGAATAATCTCCATCCTATCCATCAACGGCGCCGGGATATTCATAGTATTGGCCGTCGCCACAAACATCACATCCGATAAATCGAAATCGACTTCCAGGTAATGATCCGAAAAAGTGTGGTTCTGCTCGGGATCCAACACTTCCAGCAACGCAGAAGCCGGATCGCCTCGAAAATCCGCTGCCATTTTATCGATCTCATCCAGCAAGAACATTGGATTGCGGGTTTTGATTTTCGATAGATTCTGCAAAATTTTACCCGGCATCGATCCGATGTAAGTACGCCGGTGACCGCGTATTTCCGCCTCGTCTCTAACCCCACCTAGGGCCATGCGCACATATTTACGATTCGTGGCACGCGCAATGGATTGGCCCAACGAGGTTTTACCAACCCCTGGAGGCCCAACCAGACACAAAATCGGCCCTTTCAACTGTTTCACACGTTGTTGAACGGCAAGATACTCGAGTATCCGCTCCTTTACTTTATCCAGACCATAATGTTCGGCTTCCAAAACCTCTTCGGCCATTTTCAGGTCATGTCGCACCTTGGTTTTCTTTTTCCACGGCACATTGACCATCCAGTCAATATAATTCCGAACCACCGTGGCTTCCGCAGACATCGGCGACATCATTTTCAACTTGTTCAGTTCCGCAGTTGCCTTGGTTTTGGCTTCTGCCGACATGCCGGCCGCGTTAATTTTCTTTTCCAGCTCTTCGATCTCGTTGCTGGCCTCATCCATTTCACCCAGTTCTTTCTGAATGGCTTTCATTTGCTCATTCAGATAGTATTCGCGCTGATTTTTCTCCATTTGCTTTTTGACGCGGCCGCGAATTTTCTTTTCCATTTCCAGAATATCGACTTCGCCTTCCATCAACGTCATCAAATTTTCCAGACGCTTGGCCACATCCACCATCTCCAGCATGGCTTGTTTTTCTTCGACCTTTAGGGCCATGTGCGCCGCCATGGTGTCGGCCAATCGGCCCGAGTCGTCAATACCCGCCAGCGAATTCAGCACTTCCGGCGGAATTTTATTGTTCAATTTGACGTATTGATCGAAAGAATTAACCGCCGTACGCTGCAGAACTTCCATCTCTTGCTCGGAGATATTCACCTCGTCTTCAAGTTCCACCACGGTAGCGGCACAATAATTATCAATTTCCTGATACAGGACAACCGAACAGCGCTGACTACCCTCGACCAACACCTTAACCGTACCATCCGGTAGTTTTAGCAATTGCAGAATATTGGCCAAGGTGCCGACCTTGTACAAATCATCAAAGCCGGGCTCATCGACATCGGCCTGTTTCTGGGCAACCAACAAAACCTGTTTATCCTGCCTGATTGCCGCATCAAGCGCATCGATAGACATGCCCCGGCCTACAAATAGCGGGATGACCATATGCGGATAAACCACGACGTCGCGCAGCGGCAAAACGGGTATCAGATCGTCTTTACTTTTTAATTGCGTCATTTTATTCGCTTCCTTTTTCAGGATCTCAATAGATTACGTTGTAATCCTATATGAGGTCGATCAAATAGAAAACAAGTATCTTTTTAGCAAGCAATAAAAAAGGGCTTTATAAAAAGCCCTTTCCATTAACCCCGGCAATGCTCGACATATCTTAGCCGCTAAGAATCCGCCGCGACTCGCCGCTGTTCGGCCTCATAGACCAGAATAGGTTCCGAATTACCCAGAATAACACCCTCATCGATTACTACTTTTGAGATTTTGTCATTAGAAGGCAACTCATACATGGTATCCAGCAACACATTTTCTACAATAGTTCTCAACCCTCTGGCGCCGGTTTTTCTTTCCATGGACTTACGGGCGATGGCCAACAACGAATCCTCTCTGAATTCCAATTCGGCACCTTCCATTTCAAACAAGTGTTTATATTGTTTGATCAGTGCATTTTTAGGCTCAGTGAGAATCTGGATCAGCGCCGCTTCATTAAGCTCCTCCAGAGTAGCCACTACCGGCAAGCGCCCCACAAACTCGGGAATCAAGCCATATTTAATTAAATCTTCAGCCTGAACATCGGCGAAAAGTTCGCCGACATTTTTACTGTCTTCCTTACTTTTTACTTCCGCCGAAAAGCCGATGCCGCCTTTTTCAGTTCGATTTTTTATCACCTTATCCAGGCCGGCAAACGCGCCTCCTACGATAAACAGGATATTGGCGGTATTGACCTGCAAGAAATCCTGCTGCGGATGCTTTCGGCCACCTTGCGGCGGCACCGAAGCCACCGTGCCTTCGATCAGCTTCAGCAAGGCTTGCTGAACGCCCTCGCCCGACACGTCCCGGGTAATCGACGGGTTATCGGATTTTCTGGAAATCTTGTCGATTTCGTCGATATAAACAATGCCAGTTTCAGCTTTTTCGACATCGTAATCGCATTTTTGCAGAATCTTCAGGATGATATTTTCGACATCTTCACCGACATAACCAGCCTCGGTCAGCGTGGTCGCATCGGCGATAGTAAACGGCACATCCAGTAGCTTCGCCAAAGTTTCAGCCAGCAGCGTTTTGCCCGACCCGGTGGGACCGATCAGCAAAATATTACTTTTCGCCAATTCGACATCATGCTTTTTACTGTTGCTACGCAGACGCTTGTAATGGTTGTAAACCGCTACGGCAAGAATTTTTTTGGCATTTTCCTGGCCGATGACATAGTTATCGAGTTCCTGTTTGATTTCCTTCGGCTTCGGCAATGCGCCGCTGCCAGACGAAATTTCATCTTCCAGCAGTTCGTCCCTAATGATGTCGTTGCAAAGCTCTACACACTCATCGCAAACATAAACCGAAGGGCCAGCGATTAGCTTGCGGACTTCGTTCTGACTCTTACCGCAAAAAGAGCAGTAAAGAAGCTTTTCTTCGTCCTTACCTTTTTTATCTTTACTCATGGATAGCCCCGTCGCACTATGGCGATATATTGCTTCAGCGATTGCGAAGAATATATCCAAATATTAAATTTTCCAACCCAGCAGCCATCCGGCCGAAAAAATCCGTTTTTTAATTTACACAGCGCGATTGCTTAACACCTTATCGATCAAACCATATTCGACCGCCTGTTCGGCGTTCAAAAAGTTATCCCGATCGGTATCCTGCTGGATTTTTTTCAATGACTGTCCGGTGTGGTGCGCCAATATTTTGTTGAGCTTTTCTCTAATAGACAAAATTTCTCTGGCATGAATATCAAAATCGGACGCTTGCCCCTGGAAACCGCCCAATGGTTGGTGAATCATGACCCTGGAATGAGGTAAACAATAGCGTTTCTCTGCAGCGCCGCCAGCCAGCAAAAGCGCACCCATGCTGGCTGCCTGCCCGATACACATAGTACTGACATCGGGTTTGATAAATTGCATAGTGTCATATATCGCCATCCCCGCAGTGACAGAACCGCCTGGAGAGTTAATATATAAATGAATGTCTTTATCCGGGTTTTCTGATTCCAGGAACAACAACTGCGCCACAACCAAATTGGCCATGTAGTCTTCAACCTGACCTACCAGAAAGATGACCCGCTCTTTTAACAGCCTTGAGTAAATATCGAACGAACGCTCGCCACGAGCAGTCTGTTCTATCACCATAGGCACCAAGCCACCAGCGGCATATGGGGTCATCATTTCCTGAACGGCATTTTGCTTATACATGTTTGTTCGGCCTCTCTATTGTTTTTCCATCACATCGCTAAAACCGACGGTTTCGTCGGTAACTTTAGCCTGACTGACTACCCAATCAACCGCTTGATCTTCCAATACCATCTGTTGGACATCATTCAAACGATTTTTATCAGCATAATACCAATTAACGACATCTTCAGGCTTTTCATAACTTTTTGCCATATCCTCAATGACTGAACGCACTTTATCGGCATCGATCTTAATATCGTTCTTCTGGATAATTTCACCCAGTATCAAGCCCAGAGCCACTCGGCGTTTAGCCTGAGTTTCGAACATATCTCTGGGCAGTTGCAAATCCTCTAATTTAAGGCGCATTTTTTTAGCGCGCTCGGCATAAGGTTGCATCATGGATTGAATTTCCTGATCAATCAGCGCATTCGGCGTGGTGATCACGACATTTTCATATAAGGCATCCATGACCGCATTTTTCAGCTTGTTTTTCAATCCTTGAACCAATTCTCTTTCCATATTGGCTTTGACGTCGGCACGGAAAGAAACAACGTCACCCGCTTCGACACCGTAAGCTTTAATAAATTCGGCGTCCAATTCAGGCAACACCGGCTCTTCTATTTTGATCATCTCAATTTCGAATTCAGCGGCCTTGCCAGCTAATTTTTCGCTATTGTATTTTTCGGGAAACGTGATGGAAAAAGTTTTGCTGGCGCCGATTGCCAATCCTTTCAATTCGTCTTCGAATCCCGGAATCATCTGTTGGCCGCCGATCTCGACCTTGTAATTCTCAACTTTTCCATCGGTAAAATTTTCACCTTCGGAAACGCCGGAAAAATGGATCGTGACTTGGTCTCCCGCTTGAGAAACACGCTCAACATCTCTCCAGGTTTTCTTCTGCTGCCTAAGCTTTTCGATCATATTATCGACGTCGCTTTCCGACACCGTTGCCGAAGGACGGGCAATTTGCAATTGGCCGACGCCGTCCAAGGAAATTTCAGGATAGACTTCAAACTCGGCGACATACTCAAACCCCTCCTCTTTCTCCGCTGGTTGAATATGCGGATGTCCGGCTGGCACCAATTCCTGTTTTTGCAATGCCTCAAAATAAGTCGATTGAATCAGATCGCCGGTGACTTCATTTCTAACTCTTTCGCCGTAGAGTTTTTTAACCATACTGGTCGGCACCTTACCGGGGCGAAAACCATCAACCTTAACTTCCCGAGCCAGTGTTTTAAAGCGAGTTTCCATTTTTTCCTGGACCACAGCATCAGGTATGCTGACAGTCATTTTTCGGCTTAATTCGGATGTCTTCTCGACAGAAACTTGCATTGCATTACCTCAAAAAATTAAAAAATAGGAATTATGTTGCGGAAACCGGCAGGCGGATTATCAATTCGGATAATTAACGCGGCATCGTTAACTAAAATAAGGAAATGGTGCGAGCGGGGAGACTCGAACTCCCACGGGGTTACCACTGGAACCTAAATCCAGCGCGTCTACCAATTTCGCCACGCTCGCAAAACGAAAGAACGCGGCATTATAATCAGTCGAACTTTCAAAAACAACCCTATATTTGGCCACATCCCGCATGAACACTCGACTAATAGCCTATCTAAGCACCTCAATCTTGCTGACGACATACACCTTTGATGTTCACTCAGATAGCTCAACAACTTTTGACCTGAGCACAATTACCTTTGTTGAACAACAACTTGAAATTAACGTCGAAATTGCCGCCAACAGAACACAGCGCGAACAAGGCTTAATGCATAGAACCAGTCTTGGCAAAAACCAAGGCATGTTATTCAGATATGCAGATCAGGCTCCTCGTGGCGTATGGATGAAAAACACCCTATTGCCGCTGGATGTGTTGTTTTTAGCCGATACTGGCCATATCGTATCGATGTTGCACAACTTACAACCCTGTTCGAAGAACCCCTGCAGCATTTATAACTCGCAAAAGCCCGCTATGTATATGCTGGAGTTGAACGCCGGTTTTATCGACAGCAATCATCTAAAAATTGGCCAGCAATTACGTTTACCCTGATCGACAAACGCCAAGCGGACCGGCACTATCGATAATTAAACCGGTCCGTTGGCATCATCCGCATCGCCTTCATAAGGCGTCGCATATTTACAATCTTTTTGCGGACAGACTTTTTCGGTACCGCGGCGTTTAGTGGTTTTTAAGGTCAGAATCGGCCAACTGCAATCCGGACAGCTTTCCTTGATCGGCGCATCCCACAAAGCGTAATCGCATTTCGGATATTCCGAACAGGAATAAAATATCTTCCCGCTTCGCGCCTTACGTTTCAGAATCGCGCCTTTTTTGCACTGCGGACATTCGACGCCGGTATCCTGCGGCTTTTCCAACGGTTCGATGTGCTTGCACTTGGGATAAGCGCTACAGCCGACAAACTTGCCATACTTGCCAGTCTTTATAACCAGAGTCGACTCGCATTTTGGGCATACTCGCCCTTCCACGACTTCCGGCTCCGCCGATGCCGCACCGGCATTATCGTCGCCCAGATTACGGGTATAGGAACAGGTCGGATAATTGGTACAGCCTATAAATCGGCCGTTTCGCCCCAATCGGATCGACAACGGACTACCGCAGTCCGGACATTTTTCGTCGATACTTTCCTGAGTGACATCCTTGCGCTGCACGCTCTCTTCTTTCTCGGTAATCAGCTTGGTAAACGGCCGCCAAAAGTCGTTCATCAACGGAATCCAATCCTTCTCGCCGCGCGACACCGCATCGAGATCATCTTCCAGATTGGCGGTAAAGCTGTAATCGACGTATTTCGTGAAATGTTCGGTCAAGAACTTGTTGACGATACGCCCTACATCGGTGGGGTAAAACCGCTTATTATCGATCGTCACATATTCGCGGTTTTGCAAGGTCGAGATGATGGTCGCGTAAGTAGACGGCCGGCCGATGCCGTGCTCTTCCAAATCTTTGACCAGACTCGCTTCGCTATAGCGCGGCGGTGGCTCGGTAAAATGCTGGGTTGCGGCGATGTCGTTCAATACCACCGGCCGCCCTTGTTCCATCGGCGGCAATAGACTTTCCTGATCGTCGGCGGCTTCCTTGCTGTCGTCCACGCCTTCCAGATACACTTTCATGAAGCCGGGATTAGTCACCGTGGAGCCGGTAGCGCGAAATACGTTTTTATCGTTGCCGCAATTCAGATCGACCGCTACCTGATTTAGCGTGGCATGAATCATCTGACAGGCGACGGTGCGCTTCCAGATCAGATCGTAGAGTTTGAATTGCTCGGCCGTCAGGCGACCTTTTACCTGCTCGGGCAAGCGCTGCACTGAAGTCGGCCGTATGGCCTCGTGGGCTTCCTGAGCATTTTTGGATTTGGTTTTGAACTGGCGAGGCTCTTTCGGCACATCGTCCACACCGTATTTTTCGGCAATCAGCGTACGAATATCAGCCAGAGCTTCCTCGGCCAGATTCACCGAGTCGGTACGCATATAAGAAATCAAGCCGACGGTCTCTCCCCCCAGATCGATACCTTCGTACAACTGTTGCGCCACCATCATGGTGCGCTTGGTGGTAAACCCCAGCTTGCGCGCAGCTTCCTGTTGCAAAGTCGAGGTGATAAACGGCGGTGCCGGATTTTTGTTGCGTTGTTTTTTTTCCAGCTTGGCGACGATCAACTGACCGTCGGCGGCGTCAAGCAAGCTTTGTTTGACCTGCGTCGCTTGCGTTTCGTCGGTAAAGCTGAATTGATTGAGTTTTTCGCCGTTAAAATGCGTCAATTTGGCCTTGAACGGCTGGCCTTGGGCGTTGGCTTCGGCGGTATGCGACCAATATTCGCGGGTCTTGAACGCCTCGATTTCCATCTCGCGTTCGACAATCATCCGTAACGCCGGACTTTGCACCCGGCCGGCCGACAATCCTCGGCGGATCTTCTTCCACAACAGCGGCGATAAATTAAAACCGACTAAATAATCCAGAGCCCGCCGCGCCTGTTGGGCATTGACCAGATTATTGGATAACTCGGTGGGATGGGCGATGGCCTCGGTGACGGCTTTTTTGGTGATCTCATGAAACACCACCCGCCGCACTTCCTTATTTTTTAAAAGTTTTTTTTCCTTCAGATGCTCGAACACATGCCAGGAAATCGCCTCGCCTTCCCTATCAGGGTCAGTAGCCAGATACAAAGTATCGGCATTCTTGATGGCCTTACCGATTTCCTGCAGATGCCGCTGATTACGATCGATGACTTGATATTTCATCGCAAAATCGTTATCGGGATCGACGGCGCCTTCCTTGGGAATTAAATCGCGGACATGACCATAGGATGCAAGCACTTGAAAGTCCTTACCCAGATACTTTTCAATGGTCTTGCATTTTGCAGGCGACTCAACTATGACTAAATTCTTGCTCATGCTGTCCGTAGAAAATTAGTGTAAAGAAGTCGGTATCAGATCGTAAACAATGTCTTCCATTCGGGAAAAAGCAGCACTGTCGCCGGGCTGACTCAACAACACCATCAATACTATCCACTTTAATCTATCCAGCGTGATATTTTCGTCTTTCAAGGCCATCGCCCGATCGATAGCGATTTCGCGGTTAGCGGGCGACAAAATGCCGCTATGCTCAAGAAACATCAGAAAATCGCGGCACTCCAGGTCGAAAACCGCCGTTTCCTGGCTGCTAAAAATCCTGAACGAAGACGGAACGGCCGGGGTAATGGTTTCGATTTCGGCCAACGACTCTAACCAATCGAAAGCTTTGCTGACATCCGGCTGTTGAAATCCCGCATCCAGCAATTCGCTGGCAATCACATCCGTATCAGGATAGTTATCGCTATCGCCATCCAGATAGTTTTCAAACAGATAGATCAGCACATCAAAAATATCTTCTTTCATTAGAGCCTTCGTTAGATTCGGAAATAGCTACCACCTGCGGCCGCGGCAATGTAGCCCTGCAGTTCCAAAACCAGCAACATCGATGAAACCATTTCTACCGACCAGCCGCTTTCTTGAACCAGAGTATCAACCGTTGTGGGGTTGTACGCGATCAATTTCAATAGATTTTGCTGCTCCAGGTCAAGCGACATCTGACTTATTTCCGGCGCACTGACTATATGTGACTGATTATATTGACCTAACTCTTCAAAAATATCCTGCGCAGTTTCAACCAATTTGGCACCTTGCCTAATTAAAGCGTTACATCCGCGCGCCAAAGGATTATGAATCGAACCCGGAATCGCAAACACTTCCCGGTTTTGTTCCAAAGCCAATCGGGCAGTAATCAGCGACCCGCTCTGTTGGGCCGCCTCGACCACCAACAAGCCGACACATAAACCGCTGATAATTCGATTGCGCCTAGGAAAATGATTGGCCTTGGCCGAAGTACCGGGTGGAAATTCGGAAACCAGTGCGCCACGCTCGACAATCTGGGTGGCAAGTTGCCTGTGACGAGCAGGATATACCCGATCAAGACCGGTCCCAGCCACAGCAATAGTCCGGCCATTGACATTGATTGCGCCTTGATGACTGGCGGCATCGATCCCCAAAGCCATGCCACTGGTGATGGTTAAACCCGCCGCAGCCAAAGTTTGTGCAAACTCGACTGCCGTTTTGATACCCATAGGCGAAGGATTTCGACTGCCGACCATTGCAATTTGCGGCTCGACCAGCAAATCGACATTACCTTTGACGAATAAAATCGGCGGCGGATTGCTAATTTCCTTTAGCTGCGCAGGGTAACCGGCATCATTCAGCGTCAAGGCATAATTATCGGGTTGACTAATCCATTCAAGGTCCTGATCGACCAAGGTCCAATCCGGATTTTGTAAGGCGTCGACAATGGCTTCGCTAAAACCTAAAGCCAATAAACTAGCGCGTGAAGCAGCAAAAACCTGAGCAGGTTCAAAATGATCCAGCAAACGCAAAATTGCCTGGCCGCCGACACCGGGAACACGCAGCATCGCCAACCAGTATTTGATATGAGGATTGATTGCTTTTACCAAAAGCTAAAAACGCATGAGGAACGACAAGCCGCGCCATACTTTCCGAAACGCGTAGCCACCACCATTTAGGGAGTCCGCACCCGATCCTTGGTATGAATGGCGCCCTTCGCGTCCATCACCAACGCATAGCTGACTCGTTCAAACGGCCGGAACACCATCAACACACCGGCGATCTCATCCGGCAATTTGACGGCCTCGACATTTTCAGAATGGTATTTGTCTGCAACGATACGCCCTGTGCGGTAAATATCCAGGGTATGCCCAGCCTCCAAGCCGTCCGCGGTACCTTTATCGACTACCACAATATCGTGTTGCCCAATCTGAGTCATGCCTCCCATAACCCGAATAATATGACCACTGATCGGCTTTTCAGGCGGTCTGGGGAAATAATTCAGCGCCAAGCCATTCTCTGTGTTGGCCATAATGCGGTCGCCTTGCCGAATTTGGCCACTTGACTTGTTGACCAGCAAGGTAGCCGGGTCACCGACTGTTTGCAGCGTGGCATCGCCCACATACTGGGCTTCATAACCCAATACCTCGTTAGTTTCAGGACTGACATAAGGAGGACCCTGCCGATAAATGGTGTAACCAAGACCTGTTGGCTGCTCGATCGAACGCACATAAACCCGATCGCCGGATCCTGCCATCAACCGTTCACCGGCCATTTCGATCACATAGGGGGCATTGCTCAGCTCATCTTCCGTGACTACCTTGGGCGAGCTTAAAAACTGGGCTATCTGATCGGTCGAAATCACGCGGATAGCCTGTTCGATCGAGGTCTCCCGTATATGCGGAACCAAACGCTGCTCGCTGGCATCCGGCGACAAGCTTAACGAGGGTACACCGTTCACATAGGTAAAATACAGGGTATCGCCAGGATAAATCCAATGCGGATCCTTGATTTGCGGATTATTGTGCCACAGCTGCGGCCATTGCCAAGGATGCTGCAGAAATTTACCGGAGATATCCCACAAAGTATCACCTTTTACCACCGTGTATTGATCCGGGTGATTAGGATTGATGTTAAGTTCGTCGGCCCGTAGGGATACGCTAAAAAAAAACAAGGGGATAATCAATCCCAACATTGTGCGAAAAGCCATAAATTATCCTGCCAGCTTTGGTAATTAAGATGCGAAGTTTAGATGAATTCAAACAGAAAACCAGCCCCCAGAATAAGCTATTGCTTTTGCAGACTGAAAATTTGGCCCTTTCGGTGAAGAGCGACTTCTCAATGGTGCCCGTTAATGTGCTTATCGCTACGCTAGAATTGACTGGCTACAAACCGTCTCCAATGTCTTTGATTTTTGCTGCCTTCTCAACTGAATGATGCATGACTTGATCAGGCGCCAGCATGATATTAGACTCTAGCATCCCTGAATAGCCAAACGTCGGCACCGCCGATCTAGATTTATTTTTTACGTGCATTTGCTACTAAATATGCTGGGATTTGTGACCTTGATTCGATTAGCGCGGGCAGCCAAAAAACACCTGATCGACGGCCGTTATGCTTCTATGATCCATTGTTCAACGCCTATCTCGGTCTTGCCCTATAGCCTTCAATTTAGCCTAAATTAGCAAATAACAAAGTGATGGCTTCATTAGCCGAAAACTTTTTGAAAATTGCATCTAAGGCGCTTTCGATTGATTTGCAGCCATTCCCTACCCTAATAGGTTTTTGTGGTTCATCCAACATAAAATCGATATGCTATTTTAACGACTCAAGCATTCAAAAGCAGACTATTGCATCATGATCATAATTCTTAAACGGATCAAAGAGAACGTAAGAGCTCCGGACATCCACATCTTTCTCGAGCCTGCCCTACAAGGCGGCTTTTTTAACAAAGCCGGGCGAATAAAGAGCATAACAATTCAAATGTGTCGGCAAAATGACTCCAATAAAGTGGAGTATCACGCGTTAGTTGAAATTGAACCCTACACAGTAGCCAAAAGAATTATCAAAACCCTTAACAGGAAGCCATGCAATGGCAAACCTATCAACGTCATGGAATATCATTTTAGGACCTTAGGTAATGACAGAAGACAGAGCCGGTATCAAGCCGCGAACGACAGACGTACTTCAGATCGTCGACGCAAAAATCTGCAGATAATCGACATCACAACGGAAAATCCAAAGCATAGAAGTATGGCAATTAAGGGCATAGATGAGGACATAGACTGGTTTTAGGTCCATAAAATACGAAAAATGGCGTAATAAGAATCGGTGAAATTTCGGCGGCCTCCATTCCATTACAAAATTCTACGCCATCCGCTCGCTTTTCCCACCGCCACATTGCCAGTCTAATCATTTTTTCACGCGTTCGCTAAAGGAAACGCCAAAATTTCGTCGATAGTCCGACAGCCGCCAGCTATCATCAGCAACCGGTCCAAACCCAGCGCCACGCCGCTGCAATCCGGCAATCCGTGGCGCAAAGCATCCAGCAACAATTCATCCTTTTCGACAACAACCAAGCCCCGAGCGCGGCGATGGGCAATTTCCCGATCAAACCTGGCTTCTTGCTCTAACGGATCTACCAATTCAAAAAAACCATTCCCTAATTCCATACCGTTGATAAACGCCTCGAAGCGTTCGGCAACCCGTGGATCGCCGGGATGGATACGTGCCAATGAAGACTGAATAGCCGGGTAACCGTGCACTAAAAACAGTGTTTGTTTCTCCATCGCCGGTTGCACGCAATGACTGAAAATAAAATCCAGCCATAAGGCATGCTCATCGCCACAAAGCGTTATGGCTTCGGAAAAACCGCAAGATACTGTATAGCGCTGATAATCCTGACGCTCAAAAGTCAGCGCGTCCAGGCCGGTTATATCGTGAAACAGTTGCCAATAACTGATACGACTGACGCTCAGCGCCTTGAATGTAGGTGCCAGCAAGAACTGTAACAGCTCAGCCACTTCGTCCATCAATTGCTGCAAATTAAAACCGATCCGGTACCATTCCAATATCGTAAACTCGGGATTATGCGAACGCCCGCTTTCGCCGTTCCTGAACGCCTTGCAGATCTGATAAATGCTGCCACTGCCTGCCGCCAACAGACGCTTCATCGCAAACTCCGGGGAGGTTTGCAAAAAAAGGGTTGGATTATGGGGTGGGGTATGTAATGACGTGGAAAAAAAATCCAGCTGCGGATCGGTACCGGTGGCTCGGCACAGCAGCGGCGTTTCCACTTCCAGCACATCGCGATCGGCGAAGAACCGCCTGATATTGGCCAGCATTTGCGCCCGCAGACGTAAATGCTGGATATCGCAAACCGGTTGCCAGCGGTCCGCCACTAGTCTTTAACGCGGGAGACGTACTCGCCGGTACGCGTGTCGACCTTGATGACTTCGCCGATCTGTACGAACAACGGCACGCGTACCACGGCACCACTTTCCAGCGTTGCAGGTTTGCCACCACCGCCCGAGGTATCGCCTTTCAGGCCGGGGTCGGTTTCGGTAATCGCCAGCTCGACGAAATTGGGCGGTGTCACCGACAATGGCGAATCGTTCCACAGGGTCATGGTGCAGACATCCTGCTCTTTCAGCCATTTGATGGCTTCGGACACGGCATTTTTATCGGCCTGATATTGCTCGAAAGTATCCGGCACCATGAAGTGCCAGAACTCGCCGTCGCTATATAGATATTGCATTTCTCTATCGACGACATCGGCACCTTCCACGGTATCGCCGGATTTAAAGGTACGCTCGATGACGCGTCCGGTTTTAAGATTTCTGATCCTGACGCGGTTAAACGCCTGGCCTTTGCCGGGTTTGACAAACTCGTTCTCGATAATCGAGCAAGGGTCGTTATCCAGCATGATCTTCAAACCGCCCTTAAATTCGTTGGTGCTATATGTCGCCATTTTTTCCTCGTGAAACAAACAATAAGTCGGACGATTATAATGGATAAGATTTTTATTCGGAAACTGGAGCAACATTGGACAACAAAATCACCCGCTGGCAACAGGAACTTACCGAAGCATTTACCGACGTCGAAACTCTATGCCGGCACCTACAAATTGATCCGACAACCCTGCCGCTACTATCTAGTTTTAAAGCCTTTCCGCTCCGCGTTCCGCGCGGCTTCGCCGCTCGCATGCAACCCGGCAACCCACGCGACCCACTGTTGACACAGGTGCTGCCGTTACAAAACGAACTTCGCGATTATCCCGGCTACAGCTTCGATCCGGTCGGCGATTTGCATGCCGTCGCCACCCCCGGCGTCATTCACAAATATCAAGGGCGGGTGTTATTAATCGCCACCGGCGCCTGCGCGGTGCATTGCCGTTATTGCTTTCGCAGGAATTTCCCCTATAACGACCTGCAACTGTCCAGCCAAAAGTTACAACAGGCCATGGATTACATCTCGGCTCGTCCTGAAATCAGCGAAGTTATCCTCAGCGGCGGCGACCCATTATTATTAAACGATGACAAGCTCGGACAACTGCTTCGGCAACTGGGCGGCATTGCCCACCTAAAACGAATCCGTATCCACAGTCGCGTGCCCGTGGTTTTACCTTCGCGCATCACCCGGCTATTGCTGACAAATCTGGTCAACACCGGCAAACAAATCGTACTGGTGATTCATGCCAATCATCGCAACGAATTAAACGCCGAGGTCGCAGAGGCCTGTACCTTGATGCGGCTCAGCGGCATCACCCTGCTCAATCAAAGCGTATTACTGCAAAGCGTAAACGACGATGGCAAAACACTTTGCCAGCTTAGCGAACAACTATTCACGTTAGGCATTATGCCCTATTATTTGCATTTACTGGACCATGCCAGCGGCACTGGCCACTTTGCGGTTGACGAAGACCACGCCAAACAGCTTATGCAGTTCATGCAACGCAGTTTGCCCGGTTATCTGGTTCCCAAATTAGTTAAGGAACAGGCCGGTGCAGCCTACAAGCTTCCGGTTTGCTAACCCCATTCCAAATAAAAACGGATAGCCTTTCACATTTATTGCTCCCCCATTTAAGATGTATTCAATAAACTGTAATGTCGGCTATCTCCAGGCAAACTATGGCACTTAGATCCGTAAAGCTATTCGATCAAAAAGCCCGCCGAGTGCTGATCGCAGTATTTTTACTGTTGATTTTCGACTTTATCGTCTCCTGGTATCCGCCATTAAAGGGAGCGGCATTACCCGCTTGGTTAAACGAAGCGATTCCCGGACTGGCCTGTGTAGGTATTGTCATTGCACTCTATCAACGCCGGCAGCTTTCTTTATCGCAACGCTCCTCGATTGCCGACTTCTACAACAGCATTCCACAACCCGCTATCTTGGTAGATGGCAATGGCATTATCAAAACCGTCAATCAGGCCGCAGCACGATCGATTGGGAAGAAACCAGCCAACCTTATCAACCAACCGGTTCACGATTTATTTCATCCGCCATTTCCCAGCCAAACTGAATGTTCGTTATGTCGTCGCATCCAAGCCGGCGAGGAATTAAACGCTACCGATTTCAGCTTCGGCAATCGACAATGGCAACAGATTTCTCTGAATAAACTAGGCGACGACAACACAACCCAGCTGATCCAACTGCACATCGACATTTCTCAGCGTAAACAAGCCGAAGAGCAGCTCGGCCTGGTCATAGATGGCGCCGAATTAGGCTTTTGGGATTGGGATTATCAGAGCGGCAAGCATATTGTTAACCAACGCTGGCTGGATATACTCGGTCTGGAACAGGACGAATTGGATAATTATGTCGGCGACTGGAAAAACCGGATTCATCCGGACGATCATGACCGGGTTCAGAACCTGATAGGCGAGCATATCGTCTCCGGCCAACCCTATGTAGTGGAATTCCGCATGCAGCACCAGCGGGGACACTGGGTATGGATACAAGGTTCGGGCGCAGTTGTGGCTTACGACGCGCTGACCGGGCAACCGACCCGCCTGTGCGGCACGCACCAGGATATTACCGCCCGCAAACAATCCGAGAGCAATCTGCACACGACTTTCCAGATTATCAACCAAAGCGCCTCGGTCGCCCTGAAATGGCGAAACGAGGGCGGCTTGCCGATAACATTCGCGACCGAGAACGTCAGAAAATTGCTTGGCTACAGCATCCGGCAACTGTTAACCGACACCGTCTTTTATCTGAACCTGATTCACATTGACGACCTTGAAACATTCATCCAGGAAATCGGACGCTGTAACCTAGACCCCGACTGCACGGAAATTCTGCATCAACCTTACCGTATCGTCACTCAAGACGGCAGCGTGAAGTGGCTGCAGGATAGAAAAGTAGTCGGCCGCAACGCCCAAGGCGAGGTAGTCGATTATCAGGGTTTGGTCACCGATATTACTCAACAACGACTCCAAAGCAGTGCGATCAAAAACATTATTTCCACCACGCTGGAAAGAAACACAGCTTCTCCTCTGAATAACCTTACCCTGTTGGCGGCGGAATCCTTAGGCGCCAATTACGTCATGATTGCCGAAATTCAAGAAACGCCATTGGCACGTTCGCTGTCGTTTTGCGCCCAAGGTCGGATCATCGATAACATTGCATACGACATGCGCAACACGCCTTGCGCCAATGTCTCGACCGGAAAAATCTGTTCTTATCGGCAGGATGTTCACAAGCTCTTTCCCGAGGACAACTGGCTGCAGGAGCAAGCTATACAAGGCTATCTCGGCATTCCTTTACAGGATATTCAGCAACAGGCCTTCGGTTTCGTGATCGCCTTATACTGCAGGCCTATTCCCGACCCTGTATTCGCCGAAGATATTTTAAAGCTGTTTGCAGTACAGATTACCGCGGAACTGGAAAGAACCAGAGCCATCGATGCCCTGCAAGACCAGAAACAGCGACTGTTGGACGCGCAAAGCATTTCGCATATCGGCGACTGGCGCTGGCATTTATCCGACAATCAGTTCAGTTGGTCGGATGAGATGTACCGTATAACAGGCACTAGCCGAACCCGTTTCATACCCAATTTTTCCAATTTTCTGTCGCAGCTCGTGCATCCCGAAGACAGAAGTTTTTTCAAAACCGCGATACACGATGCCAGTGCCAGCGGCATCGTCGATTTTAGGCATCGCATTGTTATCGACAATGGCGAAGTGCGTCATGTACACCAGCGCGGCAAAATTATTCGCGATACCAACCAGAAAGTCACAGGCATTCAGGGTACCCTGCAAGACATTACCGATCGACTAAAAATTGAACAACATTTGCTGGAAGCCAAGCAGCAGGCGGAACAAGCCACACAAGTCAAATCCGAGTTCCTAGCCAATATGAGCCATGAAATTCGCACCCCTATGAATGCTATCATCGGCTTGGTGGAGTTATGTCTTAACAGCAATATCAGTTCCAAACAGCGCGACTATCTGGAGCGGGTGGAAACCGCTTCCCGGTCGCTAATGACCATCATCGACGACATTCTCGATTTTTCGAAAATGGAAGCAGGCAAAATGCGCCTGGAAACGATTCCATTTTTACTGGATGAAATGCTGGATCATGTCTATTCAACCATGTCGGAACTCAGCAGCCATAAAGGCATAAAGTTAATCCGTCTGACCAACAATCAGGATTATAGCCGGGCAGTCATCGGCGACCCGCAACGCTTGCGGCAGATACTCATCAACCTGATAGGCAATGCGATAAAATTTACCGAGCAGGGCGAAATACAAATCGTGCTCGACGAACTTAACCACACGAGCGAACAGACCTGTTTGCAATTCAGTATCTCCGATACAGGTATCGGCATGAATACCGAGAAACAGGCGAAATTGTTCCAGGCCTTCAGCCAGGGCGACAGCAGCGTAACCCGCAATTATGGCGGCACCGGGCTGGGCTTGATTATTTGCAAGCAACTGGTCGAACAGATGGGCGGCAGCATCAGGGTCAGCAGCAAGGAAAACGCCGGCTCCACCTTCACCTTTACCGTAACGCTGGGGGTCGCCGATCCGGCGGCATTACGGCATACTCAGCACCGCCGGACAATTGGTATCGATACCAGCAAACTGCAGTATATCCGTGGCGCCCGGATACTGTTGATCGAAGACAATGAAGTGAATCGCATCGTCGCCATCGAGTTACTGGAACAGGCTCGGCTAGATGTCGATATTGCCGAAAACGGTATAATCGCACTGGAAAAACTCAAGAAAAACCAATACGACTGCGCCCTGATGGACATCCAGATGCCGATTATGGATGGTTATCAAACCACTCGCAGCTTAAGAAACATCGAGTCCTGCCAGCACTTACCCGTGATTGCAATGACGGCCAACGCCATGAGCAACGATCGCAGCAAATGTCTGCAAGCGGGAATGGACGACTTCATCAGTAAACCGATACTGCCGGAAATACTGTACGCAACGCTTTTAAAATGGATCAAACCTCGCGTTCCAGGGGCTATCAGCTCCGACCCCAATATCCATGCTGAAACCATCCCTTATCTGTACGGCATCGACAGCAGCATTGGCCTGCAACATACCGCCGGCAATCAATCGGTTTACCGCAAGATTTTGCTAAAATTCGCCGAGAATCATGCATTGACCATGAACGAGATCGGTAGCGCATTTGCCGGCAACGAATTCGAAAAGGCCTATCATCTGGTGCATACCCTAAAAGGCTTGGCGGGCTCTCTTGGTGCCCAACAGTTGCAGGGGCATCTGCTACGGCTCGAGGAATCGCTAGACAACTATCGCACCGACATTGCCAGCATCCCTTATATGGACGCCAACCTCAGCGCGGCGGCTTTGGAAATGGAAAAAGTCATCGCCAGCATCGACAGTACCCTGGCTAACGATGAACCGCTGGTCGGCAAGCGACCGCCGCTGCCTGCCATCGAAATCGAGGAACGATTATCGCAATTACTCGACAAACTACAGGCATTCGATTCCGACACGGATCTGAAACTGGAGCAGTTTTTATCCGCTATCGACAACCCAAAATTAATCGCCGAACTATTGCCGATCAAAAAACAAATCGCCAACTACCAGTTCGTCGATGCCGCCCAGACTCTCAAGCAACTTATGAATCATTTGGACCCGTAAGCCATGGACACAAAAAGCAGTCACACGATATTGGCCGTCGACGATAGCCCGGAAAACCTCGATCTTATCAAAAGCATACTGGAACCGTATTACACCGTTAAAGTTGCAGTGGACGGCAAATTGGCTCTGCATATCGCCGCCAGCCAGCAACCCGACTTGATATTACTGGACATCATGCTGGACGACATGGATGGCTATGATATATGCCACCAATTAAAATCCTCCGATAAAACCCGCGACATCCCGATTGTTTTTCTGACCGCAAAAAGCAATGAAGCGGACGAGGTGTTCGGCTTCAAAATCGGCGGCAGCGATTACATTACCAAGCCGTTTTCACCGCAAATCGTCTTGGCCAGAGTCAAAACCCAAATCCAGTTAAAAACCAAAACCGATTTACTCGGCAAGCTGGCATCATTGGACGGTCTGACAGAAATAGCCAATCGTCGCGCCTTCGATGCCGCCATGGAAAGGCAATGGAGCCAAGCCAGAAGAACCACAATGCCGCTATCCCTATTGGTACTGGACATAGACAAATTCAAACAATACAACGATTACTACGGCCATCCGGCAGGCGACGAATGTCTTAAACAGCTAGCCCGCACCTTGCTGCAGAACACTCAGCGCGCCGAAGACATGGTAGCCCGTCTCGGTGGCGAGGAGTTTGCCGTTCTGTTGCCGCATACGGATAGTACCGGCGCAATGTTGCGCGCCGAACAATACCGGCAAGCAATCGAAACGCTTAAAATTCCTCATATAATGGGAAGCCCTCAGCCTTTTATCAGTATTTCCGTCGGCGTAGCCACCCAACAGACCCGCAATTACGAAAGTTCCATGGAGCTGCTGCAAGCCGCCGACGACGCCCTGTATCAAGCCAAAAATCTAGGCCGTAATCGGGTTTGCTTAACTAGCTCCCCACCGCCCGAATAACCGTTGCTGGCGGAATGCGTTTATAATCGATAACAGCGTTTTCAAACTGGACGGACATACCCCGGCTCATGCATCTTTACCTCGACTTTAATGCCTCCTATCTTGCCGCCTTGGTGATGGGTCTGTTCAGTAGCCTGCATTGCATAGGCATGTGCGGCTCAATTATCGGTACGCTAACCTTTAGCCTGAGCCCCGAAACACGCAATAACAAAGCTCGCCTATTCAGCATTGTCTTCAACTACAACCTGGGGCGTATCATCAGTTATGGCTTGGCTGGCGCCGTAGTTGGCGTACTGGAGAGTTTCTTAAGCCTGCCGTTTACCCAAGGTCAAGCGCACCGATTACTGCAAGTGGTTTCAGCCGCCATCATGACCGGAGCCGGGCTTTACTTGGCCGGCTGGTTCCCGCGCTTTGCCTATATCGAAAAGCTGGGTATCCGCTTCTGGAAACTCATCGAACCCTTCGGTCGTAAGCTAATCCCAGTTAAAACCCGTATTCAGGCGCTATTATTCGGCATGGTTTGGGGCTGGCTACCTTGCGGCCTGATATACACCGCGTTAGCACTGGCAGCAACCACCGGAAATATCGTTCACAGCGCCATCACCATGTTCGCTTTTGGTTTAGGCACTTTACCTGCGGTGATGGGAGTCGGTATAATGACCCCACTGCTGACCAGGCTTTCAAGAGCCCAGCGTTTCAAGCGCATTGTCGGCGTTCTGTTTATTGTTTTTGCATTGCTGGCCGCATTTCCTTCGCTTAATCCGATGCGTGTCCAACACATCATGACGTTTTGAGAGGTTTTTTTCGTGGATAATTTCAATTCGATTATTGGTCAATCTCCAGCATTGGAAGCATTAATTCGTAGCGCCAAAGTGGTTGCAGCGACCGATGTCACAGTGCTTATCAAAGGGGAAACCGGTACCGGAAAGGAGATTCTGGCTACCGCTATCCAAAAAGACAGCCCCCGTGCCAACAAACCTTTTATCACCTTAAACTGCGCGGCCTTGCCGGAAGGCCTGGTCGAATCGGAAATATTCGGGCATAAAAAAGGTGCTTTCACCGGCGCCATAGCCGACAAGCAGGGCCTGTTTCAGGCGGCTGACGGCGGAACCTTGTTTCTCGATGAGATCAACTCTCTGCCGCTCTCCATCCAGTCTAAATTATTACGCTTTCTCGAATCGGGCGAATGTCTGCCGGTTGGCGGCACTAAGCCCTACAAGGTCAATGTCCGCGTCATCGCCGCCACCAACTCGGATTTAAATACCTTGATCGAAACCGGCGAATTTCGTAACGACCTTTATTTTCGCCTGAATGTCGTCCCGCTCGAACTGCCAGCCCTGCATCAACGCCGGGAAGACATTGAAATGTTGGCAGAGCATTTCTTCAAGCATTTCTCCACGGCGCATTCGCTGGAAATGCCGACACTCAGCCGACAAACCATGAAAGCCCTACGCTCTTATAAATGGCCAGGCAATGTCCGTGAATTGCGCAACCTCTGCGAACGTCTCTGCATACTGCTGGCCGGCAGATTGATTGAACCCGAAAACCTGCCTCGCGAATTCAGCCGCGCAGTCGCCTCAACCACCGGTAGCGAATTTATTCTGCCCGAATTTGGCGTTCAATTGGATGCGCTTGAAGCAGACATGATTTACCAAGCATTGGTCAGAACCAAAGGCAACCGCAGTAAATCGGCACGCTTGCTCGGCATTTCCAGAGACACGCTGCTATACCGCATTCAGAAACACGGACTGGCCACTCATTAACAACCAATCCACATTGCCGCCGATGCGCTTTGTTATGCGTCGCGCGGCGTGTCTTTTGCTCAGCTAATATTTTTTTCTAACCCACTGCACGGTAACATTGTCACTTCTGCCTCCCGCCCTCAGTATCATCATCTGTGCCATCTTCTTAAGTTCGATCTTGCCACTGTCTGGTTGCGCCAATAACAATAACTCCTGTTCCTTGATGGCCTCCCAAAAACCGTCGCTACACAAGATAAAAGTTTCCCCGCCTTGCATCGGTGGAAACGTCTGAATATCGACCCAAGGCTCGACCAAAGCATTGATACTTCGCATCAACCGGTGCTGGTCTGGATGAACCCCCATATCGCGTTCGCCGATCAGCCCTTCATCGAACAATTCCTGTATCACAGAGTGATCGCGGGTACGCCATAACACTTCCCTCGCATTGAGTCGATAAATCCGCGAATCGCCGCAATGCGCGGTTATAACCTGCGTTCGATCCATATACAGAATTGCACAGGTCGTATGGGCATTGCGCATAGCCGGATCGTCCGCAAACAGCTCCCGCATCTTCTCGGTCGCAGCTCTAACCCAATCCTTGACAGCCGGCGGCCCCTGCGTTTTGATTTTCTCCTGATAAACACCAGCAAGCAATAGCAGCCCCCTACAAAAAAATCGCGAAGCTTTTTCGCCGCCATGATGCCCACCCAGCCCATCGGCCACCACAAACACCGCATAATCGGCGCACACTCTATGCGCCATACAATCCTGATTAAGCTCGCGGTCACCCACCGCAGTCAATTGATAAAATTCTAGCTCTGTCTGCATAAAACTAACGGTGCAACCGTGCCTCTCTCATTACCCGCTTCATATCTCTGACCGACAACTCCAAACCACCGAACAGTGCCTGAGCAATCAGCGAATGGCCGATATTCAATTCCACGATCTGTTCTATCCGGCAAATGGCCTCGACGTTGTACAAATTCAACCCGTGACCGGCGTTGACTTGCAAACCGGCGCGATTCGCATACTCTGCCGCCTGACGGATACGCTGCAATTCCTGTTGTTGCATGGCCTTGGTTTCGGCATCGGCATAACGGCCGGTGTGCAATTCAATGACAGGAGCCCCTGCTTTCAAGGCCGCATCGATTTGCCTGATCTCGGGATCGATAAACAGCGACACCTCCACGCCAGCTTCCGCCAAGGCCAGGCAGGCATCCCGCATCTTGTCTTCGGCGCCAGCCACATCCAGCCCGCCTTCGGTCGTCAATTCCTCGCGGCGCTCAGGCACCAGGCAGCACGCATGCGGTTTAACCTGCATTGCAATGGCTATCATCGCATCAGTCACCGCCATTTCCAGATTCAAACGGGTATGTAACATTTCTTGCAAACGAAAAATATCCCGGTCTTGAATATGCCGGCGATCTTCCCGCAAATGCGCGGTAATACCGTCGGCACCCGCCTGTTCGGCCATTAACGCCGCTTGAACCGGATCCGGATAACGCGTCCCCCTGGCCTGCCGCAAGGTAGCCACATGATCGATATTGACGCCTAATAAGATAATTTGTTTTTCCATTGCGTATTAGTAAGCGAGCGGATGAGTAAATAGATGAAAGACACAAGGCGAAACATGAAAAAACCACACATCGATCATTCCTATTTCGTCTTTCGTCTTTCGTCTTTCGTCTTTCGTCTTTCGTCTTTCGTCTTTCGTCTTTCGTCTTTCGTCTTTCGTCTTTCGTCTTTCGTCTTTCGTCTTTCGTCTTTCGTCTAAAGATATTTTATGATCTTCGCCAATACATCCCGGCTTTTCAACGCTCGGCCTTGTAGATGCACGTCCAGCATTTTTCTCAATAATTGTTTGGCTTCGGATAATGCACTGCCATCAAGCGGCGCTTGCGCGGCCAAGCTAACCAAGGTTTCACCGCTAACCAGGCCGCCAGTATCTTCAACCATGCCCAAGCCAGCAGAAAAGCTATATCGTCGCCGATTTTGCACGGTATCGCCGGTATTGCTCTCAACATCAAGCATTACCCCGTAACCGGTTTCCATCAACAAATCCAGTTCAAAATAGCGCAAGATTTGTTCAACGCTGCCGGCCTGCGATAAATCCCGTAGACAGCGCTGATAACGGACAAACAACTCGGGATGCGGATCGTGTTTGTACAGAAATTTCTGTACCAGCTCATTGACATAAAACCCACAATACAAGGCCAGGCGCTGTAAAGGATAGCTATCGCGATATTCGGCCTGAATCAGAATCTTTAATTCGTTTTTGTCCAGATAGGAAATGTCTAATAGCGAGAAAGGCAATAACAGTCCGGCCATTTTCGATTTTTCTTTACGCACGCCTCTGGCGAGCATGGAAATAATGCCGAAATCTTGAGTAAACACATCCAACAACAGGCTGCTTTCGCGATAGGGACGATGCTGCAGGATCAAGGCCGGCTGCAGATAAACAACCGCTTCGCTCATTAATCGATAGTATCGATAAATCCCAAACTTTGTAGAGCTCGCTCACTGTCGGACCAGCCTTTCTTCACTTTGACCCACAATTGCAGATAAACTTTCTGGCCTATCAGTTTTTCGATATCGAGTCGGGCTTCGGTGCCGATTTTTTTCAGCATCTCGCCTTGCTTGCCGATGACGATGCTTTTCTGACTGCTGCGCTCCACCAGGATCGCCGCATAAATTTTGCATAACTCGGGATATTCTTCGTAGCGCTCGATCTCGACCGTCAACGCATACGGCAACTCGTCGCCCAATCTGCGCGTCAATTTTTCGCGGACGATTTCGGCGGCGAAAAATCGTTCCGGCCTGTCGGTAATCTGATCTTCAGGATAAATCGGCGCCGCTTCCGGCAATAAGGCCATGATGTGCTGCTCCAGCAGCTCCAGGTTGGTGCTTTTTAGCGCGGAGACAGGAATGATCTGCTCGAACGGATATTTTTCCCTGGCTTCGGCAAAAAACGCCATCATCGCCTGCTTATCCTTTATTTTGTCGATTTTATTGACGACCAGAATCACCGGCAATCCGGCATATTCCAGCTTTTTGAAAATATGCTCGTCGTATTCATGCCAATACATACCGTCCAGCAACCATACCACCACATCGACGCCCAGCAGGGTGCTATCGGCGGTCTTATTCAGATATCGGTTCAGCACCTTTTTTTCATCGCTGTGCATGCCCGGCGTATCCATGAAGATCGCCTGTCCGGCCTCGGTGGTCTTGATGCCCAGAATTCGATGCCGGGTGGTTTGTGGCTTCCTGGAAGTGATGCTGAGTTTTTGTCCCAGCAAATGATTCATCAACGTCGACTTGCCGACATTGGGTCTACCGATTAACGCAACGTATCCGCAGTTCATTGGTCCTTGTTTTGTAAAAGATTTAACATTTTTTCGGCAGCCGCTTGTTCCGCTTTCTTCCGGGAAATACCCACGCCGTTGCAGCTCTCTTCGACGATCGACACACTGCACCTGACCTCAAAAGTTTGCGCATGATCGGCGCCGGACATGGTGACCAATTCGTAAACCGGCAGTTCTTTCCTTTTCGACTGCATCAATTCCTGCAGCCGGGTTTTAGGATCCTTGTTCCAATTATCCGCTTTAAGTTCGGCCAGTTTCTCTGTAAACAAACTCAATATCCATAGCCGGCAAGCATCGAAGCCCTGATCCAGCAGCAGGGCGCCCATGATGGCTTCCAGCGCATCGGACAAAATCGAATCCCTACGAAATCCGCCGCTTTTCAGCTCGCCGGAACCCAAAATCAGATAATCGCCGATATTGTGCTGCCGGGCCAGTTCAGCCAGAGAACTTTGATTCACCAGACTGGCACGCAAACGGCTCAACGCGCCCTCTCCGGCAGCAGGAAACAGCACGTACAATTGTTGAGCAATCACGAAACCCAATACCGAATCGCCCAGATATTCCAGACGCTCATTGTTATTGGCTCCCATGCTGCGATGAGTCAAAGCCATAGAAAAAAGTTGGGGCTGACTAAAGGTCAACCCCAATTTTCTGGCTAGTATGTCGGGCTTCCTAATCACCTGCTGCCAGCTTCGAATCCTTCATGAAATTCGACCAGTACGCTGAGGTTGCCGAAAATTTTCTCGACCCGCTCGTAATCGATATTAACGCTCACATAGCCCGGTTGAGCGACGATTTGAATGTCCTGAGGAGTCACATGCTCGACATAATTCATATCGAATCGTTTTTCCAGGCTGGTTTTTATTTCTTGCTTGGACCTAGTAGTTATATCCGTAGTTTCTTTCACAGCCGCCAAGGCATTCACCACTCGGCCATGGTTGATATAAATCGGTGCAATTTTAAGTATCAGCAAGGTAAAAAAAGCAATCAAACCCAAAATAAGGGCAATCGAGATAAAAGTTAAGCCGCCTTGTCTATTCAGCGAAGTTCTCATGATACTCTCCTCTATATTTGAGGTTTATCCTATTTCAGGACGGTTCCAAGACGGCCGAAAGCGATACCGTTATTTTCCCAGTCCCAGTTCATCCAGATAAAAAATGCCCTGCCGACCAGATTGGCTTCCGGGACGGTACCCCAATAACGGCTGTCATTGCTGTTATCGCGATTATCGCCCATCACGAAATACTGACCCTTCGGCACCACAAACACATCTTCCACCGACGAGGCGCCATGGCTAATCAGTATGGAATGTTCAACACCCAGCAAATCCTCTTCCAAGCGTTCGGCTCCGCTCATATTGGCGCCTTGACCGACGCCTTCATAACGCCCCAGCGACACCTGTTTGATCGGCTGGCCGTTAACCAAAAGCTTTTTGTCAAAATAAGCGATACGATCGCCCGGCAAACCGATCACCCTTTTAATATAGTCGACCGACGGCTGCTTGGGAAAACGGAACACCACGATATCGCCGCGCTTCGGCTCGCCGAATTCGATAATTTTGCTGTTCAACACCGGCAAGCGCACACCGTAGCTGAATTTGTTGACCAGAATAAAGTCGCCGATCAGCAAGGTTGGCATCATCGAACCCGAGGGAATGCGAAACGGTTCGAATAAAAAAGACCTTAGCAGCAACACAATCAACACGACCGGAAAAAAAGACCGGGCATATTCGACCATCAACGGTTCTTTTTCAACCGGATAAGGCAGATGCGCGGATCTTAAATACAGCCAGTAGCCGCCCCAGATAAGCCCGGTGACGAAACATGCCGCGACAAGAATGAATGAATAATCGTAATCCATAATAGTATCAGTAAAATAATGAAGGCTATTCTTTGTTAACCTGCAACACCGCCAGAAACGCTTCCTGCGGAATCTCGATGCTGCCCACCTGTTTCATGCGTTTTTTGCCGGCTTTTTGTTTCTCCAGCAATTTTTTCTTGCGGGTAATATCGCCGCCGTAACATTTGGCGGTAACGTTCTTGCGCATGGCTTTTACGGTGGAACGGGCGATGACTTTGGCACCGATGGCCGCCTGGATAGCCACTTCGTACATTTGCCGGGGGATCAAATCCTTCATTTTATCCACCAGATCGCGGCCGCGGTTCTGGCTCAAATCCCTGTGAACGATGATGGACAAGGCATCGACCTTATCGCCGTTGATCAGTACATCCAGTTTCACCAGCGGTGCCGGATCGAAACGCAAAAACTCATAATCGAACGAAGCGTAGCCACGGCTGACCGATTTCAGCCGGTCGAAGAAATCCAGCACCACTTCGCTCATCGGCAGTTCATAATTCAACGACACCTGACTGCCCGCGTATTGCATATTCTTCTGCACGCCGCGTTTTTCGATACAGAGATTAATGACGCTGCCCAGATAGGCTTGCGGCACCAGGATGTTGGCGAGAATAATCGGTTCCCTGATTTCGGTAATGGTACCGACGTCCGGCAACTTAGCCGGATTGTCGACCATGATCACTTCGCCGCCATGCGTTTCCACTTCGTAAACCACTGTCGGCGCGGTAGTGATCAGATCGATATTGTATTCGCGTTCCAACCGTTCCTGGACGATCTCCATGTGCAACATGCCGAGGAAGCCGCAACGGAAACCGAAACCCAGCGCTTGCGAGGTTTCCGGCTCGAAGTTCAGTGCCGAATCGTTGAGGCGCAATTTATCCAAGGCCTCGCGCATGCTACCGTAATCGTCGGAGCTGACCGGATATAACCCGGCAAATACCCTAGGCTGAACTTTTTCAAAACCCGGCAAAGCTTCGCTGGCCGGATTATCGGTGGCGGTAATGGTATCGCCGACCGGCGCACCGAAAATATCCTTGATACCGGCAACCATAAATCCGACTTCGCCGGTGTTAAGTTGCTGCTTCTCGAGCTGTTTCGGCGTATAGACCCCGAGCTTCTCGACCAGAAACGACTTGCCGGTCGACATCACGGTAATCTTCTGTTTTCTACGCAGACTACCGTTGACGATACGCACCAGCGACACCACGCCCAGATAGTTGTCGAACCAGGAATCGATGATCAAAGCCTGCAACGGCGCGTTTTCGTCGCCCGCTGGCGGTGGAATTTTCTGAATCAACTGGTCCAGCACCGCCTCTACGCCGATTCCGGTCTTGGCGCTGATTTTCAACGCCTCATCGGCCGGAATGCCGATCACATTCTCAATCTCCTCCATCACCCGCTCGGGTTCAGCGGACGGCAGATCGATCTTGTTCAACACCGGCACCACTTCCAGGCCCTGTTCGATGGCCGTGTAGCAGTTGGCGACACTTTGCGCTTCCACGCCCTGCGCCGCGTCGACGACCAGCAAGGCACCTTCACAGGCGGCCAGCGAACGCGAAACCTCGTAGGAAAAGTCCACATGTCCCGGCGTATCGATGAAATTGAGCTGATAGATCTCGCCGTCGCTGGCTTTATAATCGAGCGTGACGCTTTGCGCCTTGATGGTAATACCGCGTTCCCTTTCCAGATCCATGGAGTCCAGGACCTGTGCCTCCATTTCCCTATCGCTTAAACCACCGCAAATTTGAATGAAACGATCCGCCAATGTCGATTTACCATGATCGATATGAGCGATGATGGAGAAATTTCTGATATGTTTTTGATCCACTTAATTCTGACTACTTTTGTTTACTAAGGCGAGAGCGCCCTGCTCTCGCCGTGAGGACTGATGGTTCAACGGGCCAGCATTTTCCGAAATTGGGCGATGGTTTCAGCCGTCAAAGGCTGTCTTTGATTATCCCAAACCACACCGTCCAGCTCTTCGGCCAGAATGTCTATGGTTTCGATAAAGTCGTCAAACACCGCCAGCGGGTTATCGACTTCGCGCGGTTGCATGAAAAACACGATGCCCGGACAATAAAAATCGTCCAGATCGGTATCGGGAAACGTACCGGGATCGACCATGCTGGCAACGGCAAAATCCACCATCCGATTCTGATCGATCCGTTCGAAGACTTTAACGCTACCGTATTTAAGACCGACCCGTTCAAACGCATCGAACAATTCTTCGCCGTTAAAGCCTTGATCGGCACGAGCGACGATGCTGAATTCAATCAGCGCCGGCACTTCATAACGTGGCGCGGCAGGTTTGACAGCATCCCGCCGCGGCGTTTGCGCAATAGGTTCTTTCGGTGTGGGCTTAATCGCGTCGTCGTCCAACAGCGCATCGCCGTCGACCACGGCATCCAGCGGAAATGCGTCGAATTCGTCGTCTTCATCGACATCGAACTCATCAACCCCACCGTCATACGCGGAATCATCCAAATAGTCGACCTCGCGGCGTTCCCGCAAAGACTTAAAGAAATGCCACAGCAGCATGCCGATCATCACCAGCACACCGATCAAAATAATCACAACTCTTAATAATTCTTTATCCATTAGCTTTCTGCCATGCTTACCGCTTCTTCAATATCAACTGCGACCATTCTGGATACCCCAGGCTCCTTCATGGTAACACCTGCCAGATGTTTTGCAATTTCCATTGTGACTTTGTTGTGTGAAATATACAAAAATTGTACTGTTGCCGACATGTCTTCCACCATCTTGGAAAACCGCACCACGTTGGCGTCGTCCAGTGGCGCATCGACCTCGTCCAATAAACAAAACGGCGCCGGATTCAACTCGAATATCGAAAACACCAGCGCCACGGCAGTCAGCGCCTTCTCGCCGCCGGACAATAGGTGTATCGAGCTGTTACGCTTGCCGGGCGGCCGGGCGATGATGTTGACACCGGCTTCGAGCACATCCTGTTCGGTTAGCTCAAGATAAGCCTGACCGCCACCGAACAAGCGCGGAAATTTTTCCTTCAAGCCATTGTTGATTTTGTCGAAGGTTTCCGTAAAACGCTGCCGGCTTTCTCTGTCGATCTTGCTGATGGCCTGATCCAACGTGTTTAAAGCCTCCATCAAGTCGTCGTGCTGTTCGTTCAGAAACTTCATGCGCTCCGACTGGGTCTTGTATTCCTCGATCGCGGTCAGGTTGATCGAACCCAAGCTTTCAATTTGATCGGCCAGATCGTCGACGGCGTTTTTCCACTTGCTTTCGCTGGCGCCCTCGGTCAAATTCGCCAATATCGCTTCCGGGTCGGCATCGACCTCGGCCAACTGCTCGGCCACGGTTTGCTGGCGCACCCGGCTATCCTGCTGCTCGAAACGTACCTTATCCAAGGCTTCCTTCTGTTTCTCAAGCGCCCTTTGGGTTTGCGAATATTGTTCCGCCAATTGACTGACGGTTTGTTCGCTGGCCTGTTGGGCCTGGCGTTCGGCCTGCAGACTGTCCTCGAATTGTTGCTTCTGCTCCAGCAACTCTTCCAACTGCATTTTCTCATCGTCCAGCGGCGCCAGCGTAAATTGCAATTTATTTTCCAGTTCGGCAATCCGGTCCGCCGATTGTTGATGCTGTAGCTGCAGACGCTCGATCTGCTTGGCGGTCAGCACTTCCGACGATTTCAAGGATTCGATTTGCGCATGCAATCGATGCAGATGTTGGCGCGCTTCATTAACCGAAGCGTCGGTATTTTGCTGCTGAGCCTGAATTTGCTGACTGAGCTGTTCCAACTCGGTTTTCTTATCGCCCAACTCGCCCAGGGCTTCTTCGGCATCCTGTTTGATCAGCTCGGCTTCGGAAATACTTTCGGCATTTTCGGCAAGATGCTGGCTGATTTCCTCGATCTCGTGGTCGAGTTGTTCCAACCGGCGTTTTTGCTGTTCGAAGCGCGCAGCCTGAGCGCTGTATTCGGCGCTCTTCGCCGAAAATTCGGCGCTGAGCAGTTTTTCTTTCTGCTGAGTCTGTTCGCGGCTGCTTTCGGCGGCTTTCAAGTCATGTTCACAGCTTTCCAGTTGCTGCTCGTCCTCGGCAATCGCCATCTGCAATTCGCCTTGATGCAGCTTCAATTCCCGCAATTCCTTTTCGCGGTGCAACACCCCGGCCTTGCTGTCGCTGCCGCGGCTGATCTTGATCCAGTCCTTGCCCAGCCAGGTGCCATCCGCCAGCACCACCGATTCGTAGGCCTGCAACGTCATTTTCCGGGCCTGTTGCATGCTCTCGGCGCAATAGATGCCGCTCAACAGACTGGACAAGTCCCAGCGGCTGCGCAGCTTGCTAGCCAGCGTCGCCGCTTCCGCAACCGATGCCGATACGGCCGGATGGGTTTCGAACACGATCAAGGACTGCTTGTTCAATTCCTGCAATTCGCCGAGTATGGGCTCCGCACTGTCGACGCAAATCGCCTCCAGATAACTGCCCAGCACGGTTTCCAAGGCAGTCTCCCAGCCTTCTTCGGCATCCAGAAACTCGGCCAGACGTGGCTGTTGTTCCAGGCCGACCTGCTCCAGCCAGGCGGTCAGTTCTTTCTTATCCTTACCCATCGCATGTTGCTGCAATAATTCCAGCGAGCTGATCTTGCCGTTGACTTTTTGCAATTCGGCACGGCGGGCATGTAATTGATCGTGCAACTGTTTGATTTCGGGTCGCAGTTCGGCGATGCGCTGCAACACCGTTTCCAACTGCTCCTGCAATTGGCTGCGCTCGTTTTCGATCAACTCGATGCCGGCTTCCAGGGTTTCCAGCTCCATTTGCAACTGGATGTCGGCCAGTCCGCCGCGTTCGCCTTGCAGCTTGTCCAGCCGGGCTTGCAGCTGGCGATTTTGATTTTCCAGTTGCACCAGCTTGGTCCTCTGCACTTCCGCCTGTTCGCGATAGCCGGCGTTCTCGGCCAAGAAGGCTTCCCATTGCTGCTGCCAATGTTGTTTTTGCAGATGCGCGTCCTGCTGGATGCCCAGCAAGTCTTCCTCGCGTTCCTTAGCGACTATCATGGTTTCTTCGGCTTCCAGCAAAGTCTGGCGGATTTCCTCCAGTTGCTGCCTGTCCTGTTCGCATTCCTGTTGGGCGTGCTCGGCCTGCTGCTTCAGGCGGTTGATTTCTATCAGCGTTTCTTCGTGGCTCTTCTGGTTATGCTTGATCGCCTGCTCCAGCCGGCTGACTTCGGCGACTACCGCATAATATTCGGCCTGCGTGGCATCCAGGTGCTGCTGCTGGCTTTTTTGCTCGCCGCGCTTCATCTCCATGGCTTTTTCGGTATCGCGGATCAACACGAACAAACGATTGTGCTCGGTGGCGATGCTCTGCAACTTCTCTTCCAATTGCAAGGCATTGCGTTGAAAACTTTGCCAGCGCATCGCCAGCAATTCCTGCTTGTACTGGCGTTCCTGCTTTTTCAGCTCGGTGTATTTCTCGGCCTTTTCCGCCTGCCTGGCCAGATTCTTGATCTGTTTTTCGACCTCGTCGCGCAAATCATCCAAGCGCTCCAGATTCTCGCGGGTATGGCGCATGCGGGTTTCGGTTTCCGAGCGGCGTTCCTTATATTTGGAAATGCCGGCCGCTTCCTCGATATGCACCCGCAGGTCTTCCGGCTTGGCTTCCACCATCCGGGAAATGGTGCCCTGCTCGATGATCGCATAGCTGCGGGAACCCAGACCTGTGCCCAAGAACAGATCGGTAATGTCCTTGCGGCGGCAACGCGAGCCATTGAGCATGAACAGCGACTGGCCGTCGCGGCTAACCTGACGCTTGATGGAGATGGTGTTGTACTGCGAGTATTCGCCGGCGGCACGGCCATCGCTGTTGTCGAACACCAGCTCCACCGATGCCACGCTGACCGGCTTGCGGCCGGAGGAACCGTTGAAAATCACGTCGGCCATGTTGCCGCCACGCAAGTGCTTGGCCGAACTCTCGCCCATCACCCAGCGCACCGCATCAATGATGTTCGATTTCCCGCAACCATTGGGACCGACGATCGCAGTCAGATTGCCGTTGATCGGTATCGTGGTGGGATCGACAAAGGATTTGAAACCCGAAAGTTTGATTTTTTCCAGTTTCATGACTGGCAGGATATGCTCAAGACCGTTTACAAAGCCGGCTATTATCGACGAAATGGCGATTAGTTTCGAATGGATTTTGTTTAAACACTTGAGCCATGCTCCGGAACACGCGAATCAATTACTGCTTCCGCTCGAAATACCGAATCAAAAAATCGATAAATGCCGTCAGCTTGGCGGGATAAAACCGCCGTTGCAGATAAGTGGCATAAATGGCCAGACCCGGACTATGGTAATCACGTAAAATTTCCACCAGCTCGCCGTTTTGCAGATAAGGCGCCACCGACAATTTCGGCGCACGGACGATGCCCATACCCAATGCCGCCGCCTGACACAGCGCCCGGCCATTGTTGGAGGCCAGTAGCCAGTCGGCTTTAATTTTCTTTACATCGCCATCGACATTGAACAACCAGTAGTCGCCGTGCGGGGTATCGACATAATGCAGACAGCGATGAGAGGCCAAGTCTTCGATGCGCTGCGGACAACCGTTTTCTGCCAGGTAGGCCGGCGAAGCGTAGGTGCATAATTCGGTTTCGGCAATCTTGCGGGCCACCACACCAGGATCCAGCGTATCGGTAACCAGCAGCGAAATGTCGAAGCTGCCGATGCGCAAATTGGGCGGCTTGTTGTCCAGCGTCATCAACACCTTGACCTCGGGATAATGCAGCAAGAACTGTTCGATCACCGGCACCATGTACATGCCGCCAAAATCGATGGGCGCACTGATTTTAATGTGTCCTTTAATCCGTTCACCCATCTGGGCGGTAGAAGCCTCCAGATCCGCCAAATCTTCCAGCAATTGCCGGCTACGGTTGTAATAAGCTTCGCCGGCGCTGGTCAGGCTTAAACTGCGGGTGGTACGATTCAACAATACCACGCCCAGCGACGCTTCCAGCTGTGCCATGTATTTGCTGATCATCATCGTCGAGCATTTCAGTTCCTTGGCTACCGCCGAAAACGTACCGAGCTCGACGATTCGGCAAAAAACTTGCATATTGTTGAACTTATCCATCGCCACCGCTCAATATAAACCTACAGTTTATATTTTATAAACCAAACAGCATCTTTAAACCAGCGAATCGGATGTATACAATGCTTCGCGGAGATAGTCGTTACATCGTCTGGTTTTGCTGTTTGAGGCCAGACGTTTTTTTAACCCACCGAGGTTCTTATGAGCAAAATCCACAACGAAGTACTCCTGGCTAATCGTGAATATGTTTCAGGTTTTGACAAGGGCGACTTGGCAATGCCACCCGCCCGCCAATTTGCCATTCTTACTTGTATGGATGCCCGTCTCGACCCTGCCAAATACGCAGGCTTGTCGGAAGGCGACGCCCACGTTATCCGTAACGCCGGAGGCCGGGCCAGCGACGATGCCATTCGTTCATTGGTTATTTCCTATAAATTACTCGGCACCAAGGAATGGTTTGTGATTCATCATACCGATTGCGGCATGGAAACCTTTAACAACGAAATCATGGGCGACTTGCTGTCCAGCAGCCTGAAAACCGCCAGCATCGACGCTTCGGGCTGGCACGACAGCGGCGTTGGCCCTGGGTCGACCGACGGCAAATATATCAACTGGTTGACCATCAAGAATCAGGCGGAAAGCGTGCTGGAAGACGTAAACCGTATCAAGGCCCATCCGCTGGTTCCTGGCGAAATTCCCGTTTACGGTTACATTTACGACGTTAAAACCGGTCGATTATTGGAAGTGCCTGAAGCGACGGAAGCCGGAAAGGCTCGCTAAATTTAGACGAAGCAATATTAAGCCGAATGCGCACACTTTGCACATGCAGCCCAGCAAGTACGCTAGGCTGCATGCAATGCATTGAATGCACGGTCACCGCCACAAACTGCGGGTATTCAACGAAGCAATAGCAAGGCTCTCAACACGTCGATTCGGCTTATCACGCCTGCCAACTCGCCGTTGCGAAACACCGGAAAACTTCGCGTCGGGGTTTCTTGAAACTTCGCGGCAACATCCACCAGGCTGTCGTCGGCACTAATAATCAAGGGGGCCTTACTCATTATCTCGCCAACTTTACCGTCCATGCTTTGGTTATAGGCTGATTCAACAACCACCTTCATGCCATCCCTCTCTGAAAATGTCCCGACCAACTTCCCACGCTCGTCGATTACCGGTACGCTGGTAATTTTATGGTCCAACAATTTTTTAATAGCCTGAGAAATTTCGGTATCCGGCGAAACGGTAATAATGTTGGTCGTCATGTAATCCGTCACTGCAACTTTTGCTAACATGGCTATACCTCTCTATGTTTTTATTGTTTTGGCAAAGGAATAATAAACCTTTTAAGGGAGCTCTGAACAACTAGATTCCATTCATGAGGCTACAAACTAAACCGCATTTTGCGGCGCCTAGGCATAGTTGCTTGATGACCCGAAAAATGACAATATCATTGCAGGAGCCCTATCTATGATCGCATTTATTCTCTGCAGCCTGTCGCTAGCCATATTGGTGCAAAGCCAAAATATCGTGCTGCAACTGCTGGCTTCTCCGGTGGCTCTGGTCATGGGCTTGATCATCATGTTTGCCAGCCTGCTGGCCGGCTATTTGAAAAAAATTCCAACTACCGCTTGGCATGACGGTTTTGCCACCGGCAGCTTATTGGTCTGGTATGCGTATTGGCAACCACAGTTCAATAACGATGCGCCGATGTTCTTTTTCTTTCCGCTCTACTACGCGCTATTAACGTCCATCCTAACCTTGGCCTTGATCAATAAAAGCCCGTATTTCGATCATGAATCGGTCGCCTATCTGCGTCATCTGGAAAAAATCACCCGTTTCGACATGTCCGTGATCATTGCTTTGGTACTGATCAGTTTATTGATTACCCGCCATTACGCACTCTACCCAATGGCGATGACCTTTTTCGTGATCCGTCATACCATGCTGATTTGTCTGGAAACAATCGATCGGCAATAGTCTGGCTAGTCGGAAACCACATGGAATGCATAGGCATTTTTTCCCGATTTTTTTATGCCGTACATTGCACCATCGGCATAAGAGATTAGCTTTTCGGTATCTTCGCCGTGATCTGGAAAAATGGAAATACCGATACTGGCGCCAACTTTTGCTTCTCGACCCGCGAGCAACATCGGCTGCATCAAGGCCGCTAGTATTTTTTTCGCCACATGCTCGGCATCCCCAGCGGATTCGACGCCGTTCTGCAAAATAATGAACTCATCGCCGCCTATCCGTCCCACGGTATCGGATTGTCGAACCGCCGCTTGCAAACGTTGCGCGACTTCCTGCAACAGCAAATCGCCGGCTTTATGGCCCTGCGTATCGTTTACGGCTTTGAAGCCATCGAGATCGATGAACAGAATGGCCAGTTTTTGCTTATTACGGATTGCCATATTCCGCGCAGTATCCAGGCGATCCTTGAAAAGAGCGCGATTAGGCAAGCCGGTCAAATCATCGTGACTAGCCATATATAAAATCTTTTCTTCAACCTGTTTACGGGCGGCAATTTCAACAGCCAAGGTATCGTTAAGCGTTTGCAGATTTTTCTTGCTGTTCTCGATCTGCATGATCGCCTGCGTCAGCAGCTTGGCCTTGATTTGCGACTGATAAGCTTGAGCCCGCATCGCTAAAGATTTTTCCAGCAAACGCCGCGTAAAGTTCACGGCATTGCCGGTCTTTGATGTCAATTTACCCTTCCCCATGCTCCTTTACCTTTCCATCAGATCGATGCCGCAACGTAAGTTCTTTAAATGCGCAAAGGCCTTTTGCACATTGGCACCTTCGATCACCGATCCGTGTTGCGGTAAAATACGGGCAATATCCAGATTCTCAATATTCTTCAAGCCGAAACGCAACACTTCATTGCTGGGCATATAGGCTTGATGGAAAGAATCCATGTCGTGGGGAAATTTGACACTGTCGAAAAGACTCCAGTGGTCGTCGACCGCTCCAAATAAATCGCTGCTGAACAGGCTTTTGGTTTTGGCGTCGTAAGTGGTAATAGCACCGGGAGCGTGCAGATACAGCGTCGGATGAAAGCTCAGCACCCGCCCGCTTTTCAGCGTGTAACGATAATCGTGTTCGTCCACCGTGTAAAAACTCGATGTCAGCCCCAAGTGCTGAATCAGGCGTATGGTGTTGGTATGCCCGGCCACCACAAGATCTTTTCTACCGATCAGGTCTTCCACTATCGGCAGATTGGCGCAGACATCGGGATCCTGGTGCGCTGCCACGATCAGCGAAATTTTTTCCGGGTTAATCAGGTCGATGATCTTGCGCATGATGACCGGAAATTCCGGCACCGAGCCGGGATCGAATAGCACCGCTTCGTCGCCGTCGATCAACAGATAAGGGTTGCAATGCATATGGGCCGCATGATCGCAAAACCCGATCCAGTAAATATCCTCGGTTATAGCGATTGGATCGTCGTAGTTATATTCAGTCATGGTTATTCTTCTTATATTTTAAAGACTTAAAACCATCGTGATTATGCGCCAAATTTGCCGCCGGTCAAATTTTCCTAGCCGAAAGCTGAACGTTGACGCTTCGCTAGCCTACTACCTGGGATAGCTGTTTGCCGATCACCGGCGGTAATGTTTTAGGCGATTTAATCCGCAACTGTTTATTAACATTGTATCTACCGAACACCACTTCGATGTCATGGGTGGTTACGCCAAATTCTTTTGCCAGGAATCGGACCATATGATCGGTTGCCTTACCGCCCACCGGCGCGGCAGTCACGCTAATTTTAAGTTGAGCGCCTTTCGGCTTGCCGATCGCATCCTGTTTTGCACTCGGCGTGCCGAGAATATTGAGAACCAAAATATCGCCATCCCAAGCGCAGAACGAATCGATCGCCAATCCCTTATTATTTCCCTTATCGCCACCCTGCGATTTCGATTTTTTTTCTTTTGCCATATATCCGATGATTAAACGACTGTGTTAATCCCTAATGTTGTTATAAAAACGGCTCAACGTATCGGCGTACAAGGAACCATAAAATCGACATGATAATGCTCATCGTGCCTAACCCAGGGTTTCTTGGTCGAAAACGCCAACTCGGTGCGTAACGATGCTGCTTCGGGGGTTTTAAACAGTTGCTTTTGCAGTTCGTTATCAAAAATTACCCGCGCTATTTTAACCCCATGCCGATTAGCAGCCTGTTTTAACGCCAATAAGTGCTTCACCATTGCGGGATAATCGATACGCAAATTCCGATACTGTCCAGTGCCGACAAATTCTATGCCGTAACCGAATTTGTTAAATACGCTGGCCGGCAAGGCAACGGATTGCCCGGACGAATTGACGACCGGCACAAAAAAATCGACCGACAGACCATTTTGATGGGTTTTATGTGGGCTAAATTTACCGCCTTCACGAAAGCCGGACTCGCCATAGACAAACGCTTTCGTCGGCTCCTGCTTTTCCATCATGGCGTAGGCATCTACGACAGCCCGAGAAATCTTGCTGTGAACATAATTTCTGCCCGCCAGAACCCCAAGCGAACTATAGGCCGAAAAGTTGCTGCCTGCAGTAGGCAACTGCCAACCGGACTCCAGGCGGCCATTATCCGATGTTCCGTAGCATTTGCTCTCCTCGGCGGAACTGGCGTTCAACGGCCATAAAAATAGCAATAAAAGTCTAGCCAACAAATACATCGCACACCTTTCAATCGGATTAACCGCCCGGCCTGCGCAAGCAATGATTTACAATACAGCCATCCATGTAATCAAGCTCGCACTATCACTGTTATAAAATGGCAGACTCGAAAATTTATCTCAACGTACCCTTCGCTCAAAAGGACGAAGCCAAAGCCCTCGGCGCCAGGTGGGATGCCGCCAATAAAAAATGGTATGTTCCAGCCAATAAGGACCTTACACTTTTTGCAAAATGGCAGGCAGAATCTCCGACATTGGAATTCACCGCCGCTCCGCTCCGCAGACCGGATACCACCGCATCAACCGATAACGGTAGCACTGGCGTGTTTACTCACCCAACGATTAAAGACTTTGTAGCCTATAACGGCGATGAGCCGCCCTGGGACTAATGTTCGCCCAGTACAACATTAACTCCACATTGAAGCGCAGCAAATGGACCCGTTAAAATACTTGGCCGGCTATCCGGCAACGGTAACGGATCAAGTCCACAGGCTTATCGACAACGATAAACTGGCCGCGATACTGCTCAAAAAATACCCGGTGGCGCATGACATCAAAACCGATAAAGCGCTGTATACCTATGTCGTAGACCTGAAAAATCAATTTCTTCGGCAATCCGCCCCGCTCAGCAAGGTTGTTTACGACGATAAAATCGATGTGCTGCATCAAGCCCTGGGATTACATTCATTTGTATCCAGAGTACAAGGCAGCAAGCTGAAATCTAAAAACGAAATCCGCATAGGAACCATCTTTAAAACGGTACCGCTTGAATTTTTAAGAATGATAGCCGTGCATGAGCTGGCGCATTTAAGAGAAAAGCAGCACAACAAGGCCTTCTACAAATTGTGCGAACACATGGAAGCCGATTACCATCAACTGGAATTCGATTTGCGGCTCTACCTGACTTACGTCGATATTGCCGGAAAGCTTTACTGAGAGGCTCTGAGCCAAAGAAAGGGCACGGGATTTTAAGCCGCGCCCTGTAAAGTGGGTTATTTACTACCAGCAGTCCTGTAAATTACATAGGCTGCAAAAACAATCGTCAAAATATAGATACCGGCTGAAATCAATTAAAAATCCTCATTAATTATTGTTAGCAATCCGCATCGGCCAGCCGAATACTTGCTCCAAAACTGGGTACGGATGCCAGCAGTTTATCCCAATAGCGGTTTAAAATTAACCTGAAATATATTGCCAAAAGCCTGTTGCGCCTGCCCCAGATTATTTCGTATCCCGGAATTCAGCTGATCGGCAATTTTTTTGGCTTGATCGAGGCTTTCAATCTGTACCGGCTTAACATCGTCCTGCGGTGTTAGCGATTGAGAAAGTTTCAGGGCTTCCTTCGATAACGTGACGGCATCGCCTGTTACGGGTTTATTTTTCTCGGCATCGCTATCCGAGATTGTTAGCTTTTTCTGATCGGGTGAAGTCACTGGAGTCAGTAAAGCCTCTGGCTTTGGATATGTCGTTCTAATTTCCATCTTCCACTCCCATTCAAAATCGTTGATGACTTGCCTATGCGATTTTACCGCAAGAATCCGGCTAATTGTTTCCGAATCTGTTTGAAGTACTCTGCGTAGACGGCAACAGACCAGTCCAATCGCCCGATTGTCTTAATCGAACTTATCGCAACAAGGGCATTTCCAATCGGTATCGGCAGGCCGGGCTGGATGAAAGTTATTACCCAGTTTCTTGGTTCCGCCAAAATCATGGAAATTTTTGCACACCTTTTCGAATGCCGCCTGGGATGACGAGGCATAACTGAACTTAAATTTGGGATGCCTGCCGACGTGCTGTTTCAGGCAAGCATTCAGGTCCGAATCCCGACCGACATATTTGACGACAAATTTCTTGGTTTTTTCGTTGATAATCCCCAACGCGTAATTGCCCTCGCAGGCTTCCGTGATGAGCTCGTTAATTTTGACGTTGCTTAGATCGTAAGCACCCTGCATTTCAAGTGAAGCCATATTTCCTCCGACATAAAACTGACTATGTGAATCTGGCAAATTCGCCTGATAGTGTGATAATACTCCTATCTACGAACAGATTATCCTCAATCTTCAAAAACAGGCAGGTTCGCCCGATGTTTGTTCCGCCACCGTCCAATATTTGAGCCGAGTCGAGCTTGACCCGACGCATAGGAGCGCCATGCATAGTCTGATGCGATCTGCAATGTGGGCAGCCCTGGTCAGCGGATTGTTGTCCGGACCGGCTTATACCGCCACTTTGCAAGTCGGCCCGCAACGGACTATCAAATTACCCAGCGAAGCGGCCAAAGTCGCAAGGGATGGCGACGTGATCGCCATCGAGGCAGGCATTTACCGGGGCGACGTGGCAAGCTGGCCGCAGCATGGCTTGACTTTGAAAGGAATCGGTCAGCGCGCCCACATTCAGGCTCAAGGCCAGGCCGCCGAAGCCAAAGCCATCTGGGTGTTTAAGGGCAATGACATCACTGTCGAGAATATCGAATTATCCGGTGCGGCGGTGGAGGATCTGAACGGTGCCGGGATTCGCTTCGAGGGCAGGCATCTCACCCTCAGAAACTGCCATTTCCACCATAATCAAATGGGCCTGTTGACCGGCGCCAATCCGCTCAGCGAGATATTGATAGAAGGCTCTGAATTTAATGACAATACCGTGGATTATCGGCGTTACGGCAAACTAGGGCACAACATCTATATTGGCAATATCAAGCGGTTTACCCTGCGGAACTCTTATATCCATGACGCCAGCACCGGCCACAACGTCAAATCGCGCGCCCAAGAAAACCACCTGCTTTACAATCGAATTAGCGATGAACGTAACGGCTCCAGCTATCTTGTCGACCTGCCGGATGGCGGCAATGCTTATCTAATCGGTAACCTATTGCACCAAAATGTGCTTACCGAAAATCCGGCCATGCTGGCTTTCGCGGCCGAACATCATCGGAGTCAAGCAAATCAACAGCTCTACGTGGTCAACAACACCTTTGTCAACGACAGGCCGAACGGATTTTTCCTGAACAATCACAGTATTTCACCGGCAATCCTGATCAATAACCTTTTGGTGGGACAGGCAACCTCGGTAGAAGGGCTCAGCGTACAAAAGCATAATCTCATGGAAGCCCAAGCGCGATTCAGGAATGCCGGAGAATACGATTATCGGCTATTACCCTATGCGGACGCCATTGATCAAGGCATTGCTCCGGGACAAGCCAGCAACGGCTTCCCCCTCGCTCCCGAAGCCCAGTATCGTCATCCGCTAGGCACCGAAATACGCCGGCAACAAGGAGCGATTGATATAGGCGCTTATGAATTTACCGGCAAACAATAGTTCTTGCTCACAATTTTTTCTTAGCCATGAGGCTTATAATCCCAGCCCGCACACCTTACAACCACGGTCCATAACTACTGGCTATATTGTCAATCACACTGATCGATAATGCTGGTGGCAGATTTCGCCTTTGTAATTATTTTCAATCTGCCGATTTACTTCGGCATTTTATCAGGATAAAGCCATGCTTAAATTAACAGCCCTTTTCTCCGATTCCGAATTTATTGGCGCAGTACCTTACGAAAAAATCGCCTATCCGGCTAACAGCGTCATATTGGACGAAGGCGATGAAGGACAAGATCTGTTTTTAATCGCTAGCGGCAAAGTTGAAGTCAGTTACAACTTGCAAGAGGATGCTTATGATCGGCCGGCAAGAATCTCTCGCCTAACGGCCAACGATATTTTCGGAGAATTATCGCTATTCGACAGCGGGCCGCGCAGTGCACAAGTTATCGCTTTGACCGATTGCGAAGTGTTCAAGGTTGATGGCCCCAATTTGATAGCCTTCCTCGATAAGCACCCTGAAAAAGGATATTTTGTACTGAGGGAATTATTCATGCATTTGGTTGGCTACATGCGGGAAAACAATTTACGTACAAAAATGACTTTGCAGATGTATTTCCACGAACACGCCGACGACTAAGCAAGCGAAGCGGCAAATTTCATTTAGACACATGAATATAGCTGCAAATTAGGCCAAAACCTTGGAAGTAAAGCTTCCAAGGCTTGACTATAAACGCCAATCGCCAGCCTATACATCGCTGATGAGACAGGCACTTACCCTCCGATCAATCTCCCCCGCCCCCGCAGCCGCCGCCACACCCACCATCGCCATCGCCGCTACTGTCGCTATCCCCGAAGCCATCGGTACCGCCGTCGATAGCCGAACTGGAAAAATCGCCGCCACAATATACGGGGCCTTGCCGATTATCCTCATCCCTGCGTACGGATTGGCAATCCGGTCTATAAATAAATCCGTCTGCAATTTTGAGTTTGCCGTCCAGCGCAAACAGTAACAGCAAACGGCTGGGCTTTTGAGGATTGATATTCTCTTCGCGGCAACAATGCCACCAGACTCGCCGCAGACCGCTGTTATTGCGTCTATCCCTACTCAACACCACCGCCGGCGTATGATGTAAAAATCCGCCGAAAGCTTTTCGGCAAAATAATTCATAGTGGCGAGTATAAAGAATAAATTCATGCCACAAATCGTCGGCAAGTTGCGACGGCATTGAGACGAACTGACGCCCACCGTGCAGATAGGCTAGAAAAAACTGCCGTAAGGCCCGCCCGACGAGTTCACAATCCTTGCTGAACAACTCGGGACGACGCTTTTGCAACTTCTCGATTAAACCATTAGGAAAGGTATAACGGCGAATATACTCGGCTCGCATCGCAATCCGCCAACGTCGCCACAACCACACCAGCAACAGCCCCAGAAACAGTGAAATCGCGATAAAAATAATAGATGAATCCATGTTCGCCGTACGCAGAATAAATGGGACATACTCAGCGTAACCGAACAATGCCCTCTATGCCAGCAAAGCAAGAGGATATTTGGGCAAATCGGCAACGGTTACCGGCATCCCCGTTCGGTTTTGAAAACATGGTAAATGCAACCAAGCCCGTTATCGTTTGTCAAATGATTTCACAAAAGACATGAGACTTAACGCATTGAATATTAAAATAAATCCATGCTAGTTATGATCGTTTGCCTGCCGATGACTGAATAATATGCTTTCCTCGGACTACATTGCGATTGTGAATATCATCAAAATAGGAGAACAACGATGAGAAGAATTTATTTTTTAGCGCCCAATATTGAGACCACCCATAAAATCGTCGAGGAGCTCCATTCCGAGGGTATAGAAGACAGGCATATTCATATACTGGCAAAAAGAGACACTCCGCTGGAAGGTCTTCACGAAGCGGGAGTAACCATAAAAACGGATTTTATTCCCGCAGTCGAACGAGGCATCGCACTGGGCGGCACCACTGGATTATTGGCCGGCTTAATCGGTTTACGCTTTGCAGGGTTTATTATTGCGGGCGGACCGCTCTTAGGGGTGATTCTAGCCGGCGCCACCATAGGCACCTTGGCCGGCGGCCTATCCGGCATGAACTCCGGAAATTCACGATTAAAAAAATTCGAAGAAGCCATCGAGCAAGGCGAACTACTGGTTCTGGTCGATATTCCGCGAGACCGGATAGAAACCATCAGCCGCTTGATAATAAAACACCATCCGGAAGCAGAGTTCGAGGGCCTGGAACCGATACTTCCACCGTCCTATCAATAAAGGACGCCTCTAATGTCGGCACCCAAACCCAAACATTATCAAACGACTTGAATCAGTATCCATAAAAGGAAGTGCGCGTTTAACTTGGAATATTTTATTCGGCCCACCCGCTTGCACTTGACTCAAATTATTCAAACCCACAAGCCAAGTGCTAAACGGTGGGCAAAAAACCTTGCCCACCCATCATTTATCATTTTTTCGTCATGAAAAAATAAACCGTTTGGCACTTTAACACCATGTTATTGCCTTCTTTTTCAACAGCCTCACAGGTTTCCATTTTCGAACGGCCCGGCGCGGCCTGCTTGACCACTTTGCCGTTCTCAATCGAATAGTTCAGTACCGCGCGAAGATTTTCTACTCGGGCGTGAGCGTCCGATTCATGGGTTAAGCCTTCTATTGTGCCGTCTTCTTTAAATGTCCATGTAGTGTTGGAGCTTCTGGCTTTACTGCCGTCACTACTGTTGGATTCCTTATCGATTTGCCAAGTACCCAAAAGCTCGGCCTTAGTTAATTGAACTTCCGCCGCCGCGGAAAAAGATAAAAGCAGCAAAACAAAAGCAGGAAGTTTATTAAATCGCATGGTAGAGACCTTATTGAATCGTTTTTAAGAGGCAAGATTGTAGCATGGCGCCCAAATCGCCAATGCGCTTAGTTTAACTTCAACAGATTGAATCCATGAATCAACAATAACTAGCAGCGACACATCAGACTCAACCTCATCAAAAGACGAATTTTTGTGCTTGACATCACATTATTATCTTCTATAGTGAGTTGCAAATTGCCGTAAATTTTGTATCAGGCCGATACGTTCACAAATCTATTGAGTTACAGCGGGGTGGAAAATGAAACAATATAGCGCGGAATTTCTCGGAACCTTTTGGTTGGTTTTAGGCGGCTGCGGCAGTGCAGTGCTTGCAGCGGCATTTCCAAATGTCGGTATCGGCCTACTTGGCGTATCACTGGCATTCGGTCTTACCGTGTTAACCATGGCTTATGCCATCGGTCATATTTCCGGTTGCCACCTTAACCCGGCGGTATCAATCGGCCTTTGGGCTGGCGGACGATTCCCCGCTAACCAGTTGTTGCCGTACATCGTGGCACAGGTACTCGGTGCCATAGTCGCGGCAGGCGTACTCTACGTTATTGCCAATGGCGCGACTGGTTTTGATGTTTCGAAGGGATTCGCCTCGAACGGCTATGGAACACATTCCCCCGGCGGCTATTCCCTGCTGGCGGCACTGGTCTGCGAAGTGGTCATGACCATGTTCTTTCTGCTGATCATCCTCGGTGCAACCGATAAACGCGCACCTGCCGGCTTTGCCCCTATTGCAATCGGCCTCGGCCTGACATTGATCCACTTGATCAGCATTCCCGTGACGAATACTTCGGTCAACCCGGCACGAAGCACCGGCGTTGCCTTGTTCGTAGGCGATTGGGCTATCGCCGAACTTTGGTTATTCTGGGTCGCCCCCATTGTCGGCGCATTATTAGGGGCGGTAAGCTATCGATTTATTTCAGGCCAAGAAAACTGAGGGCGTCTTGTTAACCGGCATTCCGAATTTAGGCCCGAAGTCGCAACAAATTTTGGCAAGGGCCGGCATTACCTGTTTCGAACAGTTAAAACGCATGGGTGCGGTTGCAGCTTACGCCAAAGCTAAAAGCACCCAGGCCAATGTCAGTCTCAATCTTTTGTGGGCACTCGAAGGCGCGCTGACCGGATTACCTTGGCAACAAGTCGCCCGCCTCCATCGCACTAGCCTACTACTCGCCTTAGAGCGGCACCAACAGAATAGCTAAGCGCTACACACCACCGTGTCTCGCGTTTCAAAAGCTATTTTCGATATTAGGATGCGCTGCAAAACTTACAGACCATTTAAGCTTTGCAGGCAAACACCTTTAAATCCGTTTAAAACTATTTTTTATTAAAGTGATAAATATCGCCAAACTTACCTTTTAAAGTCATATTTTTATCGTCCTTTTCCACCAAGGAAAATATGTCGAATTTATCGGACCTGCCCAATAAGGCGATTTTTAGCTTCCCGCCTTCTATTTCATAATTCACCGGAGATTGATCGTAAAAAGTCCCCTCGCGAGGAATATGGGTAATGGTCACTTTACCGTCTTTAAACGTCCAAGTATCTTCACGCTTAATGGTATCGGTGGCGTTGATGGATTTTTTGGTATATTCCAGCTTCCAACTACCTTGCACCTCTTCATTGGATGTTAGCGGAACATCGGCAGACACCAGGCCGGCAAATAGCGACAAACTCAACGAAATAGCGGCTAAATTTATTTTTTTCATGACCTTCCCCCTATTGATAAAAACAAGCCAACATTGTACGCGCGCATTGGAAAAGTATCTTCAAATTATTATAAGGCAATTCGTGCTGTGACCGCTTAAATCAGTTTCATTGCCCTATAACTCAAATTACCTCGCAACCGCTAATATTGCGCTAACAATAGGTCAACGCGGTTCTTCAAACGCTGCCGAACTTGGATGAGTCAGAAATTTAGACTTTTGGAACGGACAAACACCAGCACTTCGGATAAAAGCTTAAAACCAAGGCAAAGCTTCGATTAAACGCATCCCAGTTATCGACCGCCGTTCGCTTTGCTACTCACACCCTTTGTATCAACACCCGCCGGAATGTGGTACAACCAAAGCCACAGCTTGTGCGTAAACACGCGCCTATCTTCACCTAAATACAGGCCAGTTTTATTGGATAGACCATGCCATTCAGGATTGACTTTCAAACCAATCTTTTAGGCCGCCTGGTTTTTGGGGTGGTACTGATCAACCTGCTCGTCGTTGCCGTAGCCGTTTTTTCGCTGACTCGCAGTTTTGACAATTATCAGCAACGCGCCGAAATCGCCACCCAAAATTTAGCCAATGTCCTCGCGCAAAACATCGATAGCACCATAGACAGAGTCGACCTGGGTTTGCAGATAACCGCAGAAGAAATCGAGAAGCAAATCGCCAAGGACAATCCCGACAGCGAATCCCTGAATCAATTTATGGCACGTTTGCAAGCGCGCCTGCCTTGGGTGATCGGCTTGAGATCAACCGACGCGCAAGGCTGGGTAAGCTACGGCACCGACGTCCCCAAAGACACCAAACTCAGCATGGCCGATCGGCTTTATTTCACCAGCCATCGCGACCATCCACAGTTGGGCCTGTTCATCAACAGGCCGGTCATTTCCCGCATCAATAAAACCTGGGTCATCAACTTCGCCCGCCGCCTCAACCGTCCCGACGGCAGTTTTGCCGGCGTGGTGTACGCCAATATTTCCCTGGAAAATTTCGGCAAAATGTTTGCCATTGTCGACATCGGCAAACATGGGGCAATCAATCTGCGCGATAGCGACATGCGCCTGATCATGCGTCATCCCTCCCCATTGGACATCGGCGGCAGCATCGGCAAAAAAGATATTTCGCCGCAATTCCAGGCGCTGATAACCGCCGGGCAAACCAGCGGCACGTTCCATACCCCGGTCAGTTTCGACAATGTCGCCCGCGTCGTTTCCTACCGCCGGATAGGCCCCTATCCGCTGTTCATCAGCGTGGGACTGGCCAAGAATGACTACCTTGCGGAATGGGATAACGAAGTTCTGCAAATGTCGGGAATGCTACTGCTGTTTGTCCTGATATCCGTGGGCGGTGCCTGGCTGATAGCCGGCGCCTGGAAGCAACAACTGGAGGTCATCGATCATCTCGCCCGCGAGGAGGAAAAATTCCATACCGTCGCCGACTATCCCTATGACTGGGAATATTGGGAAGGGCTCGATCACGATATCCGTTATATGTCGCCGTCTTGTCAGCGGGTAACAGGCTATCGCCTGACCGCATTCCTCGATAACCCCAATTTGCTAATGCAAATCGTCCACGCCGACGACCGGGAATTGCTGGAACGCCATTTACATGATGCGAACCATCCTAGACCAACCGAAATGGATTTCCGCATCGTCCGTAGCGACGGCGAAATACGCTGGTTATCGCACTGCTGCCAAGCCGCATTCGGCCGCGACGGCCGCTATATCGGCCACCGGGTTTCCAACCGCGACATTACCGACCGCCGCCTATTCGAAACCGAAATCAACCGGCTGGCCCAGGCCGCGGACCAGAATCCGACCGGCATACTAATGACCGACCTGCAGGGCTCTCTGACCTATACCAATACGGCCTACACGCGCATCACCGGCTATGCATTTGGCGATATTTACGGCAAGTCACACCGCGAACTGGTCTCCACCGAAATGACCGACGAAGAATTCAAGGAAAGCTTGCAATACCTGACTGCCGGAAAAATTTGGAACCGGATTTTAAGGAACCGCCACAAAAATGGGGAACTGTGCTGGGAGCAAATCATCGCCTCGCCAATCTATGACGATACCTTCTCGATTTGCAATTATCTTTATATCCGCACCGATATTACCGAACAGAAAACCACTCAACAACAACTGCAATTACTAAACTTTGCGCTGGATAGAGTGGGAGAAACCATTTTTCTGATGGGCGAAAACGACCCTCATTTTATTTACGTCAACCAAAGTGCGGCGCTAAGCTTGGGTTATAGCCGAGAGGAGTTGACGGGAGAAATGGGGGTTTACGACATCGATCCCGGTTGGTCGCCGGAAACCTGGGCCGATTTCTGGCCGGCATTGTGCGCCCGCCAGCACATGCAGTTCGAATCGACGCACCGGAGCCGGGACGGCCGCCAATTCCCGGTGGAAATCACCGGCAATTACTTCGAATACGACGGCAAACCCTATAGTCTCGCCATCTGCCGGGACATCAGCGAACGTAAACAGGCTGAAGACGAACTACGCCGCCTGAACCGTGAGCTCCGCGCCATCAGCGACTGCAATCAAGCCCTACTGCGGACCGACGACGAACAAAACCTGCTCAACGAAATCTGCCGCATCATCTGCGAGGAGGCGGGTTACCAAATGGCTTGGGTCGGTTACGCCGAAGACGACGACGCTAAAACCGTCCGCCCGGTAGCTTGGGCCGGCGTCGATGGGGGCTATATTAACGGTATCAATATCTCCTGGTCCGCCGACAGCCAATATGGCCACGGTCCGGCCGGCATAGCCATCCGTAACGGCGAAATGCTCTACATTCAGGATATCGCCACCGATCCACACATGGCGCCGTGGCGCGAAAACGCCCTGCAACGGGGTTATCGTTCCGGTATAGCCCTGCCCCTTAAAGACGAGAACGCCACGGTATTCGGCGCCTTGATGATTTATTCCTCGGAAACCCAGGCCATCACCCCAGCCGAAATCCGGCTGATGGAAGAGCTGGCCGCTGATTTGGCATTCGGCATCAGCGTGCTGCGTGCCCGTCTTGAACGTGTACGTGTCGAAGAAAAACTGCACGACTCCGAACAACGCCTGCGGCTGACCTTGGAAACCACCCAAATCGGCATTTGGGACTGGGATGTAAAAAACGACCGTTGGTACGCCTCGCCTACTTACTACACCATGCTGGGCTACGAACCACAATCGGATTTTGCGAACCGAAGCGAGTGGCTGGACCGCGTGCATCCCGACGACAGAGACCAGGTCAGCAACAAAATTCAAGACGTGTTATCGCTGGATTTCAAGCAATACCATTATGAGGCACGGATGCGGCATGCCGATGGCAGCTATCGATGGCAGTATGTCACCGGGTTCGGTATAGAACGGGATCCGAACGGGAAAGTCACCCGCATGCTGGGCATCAGGATGGACATCGACGAGCGTAAACGGGCGGAAGAAGCGCTCCGGGGTTACAAGGATCATCTGGAGGAAACAGTCCTGCGACGGACCGAAGAGCTGCGGCTGGCCAGAGATGCGGCGGAAACCGCCAACAAAGCCAAAAGCGCATTTCTGGCCAATATGAGCCACGAACTGCGTACCCCGCTAAATGCCATTTTGGGTTTTTCCAGCATGATGCGCCGCGACCCGCAGATCAGTGCAAACCAAGCCGAAAACCTCGACATCATCAATCGCAGCGGCGAACATCTGCTGGCCTTGATCAACGATGTGTTGGAAATGGCTAAAATCGAGGCCGGACACCTGCAAATGGAACTTGCGCCGATCGACTTGGGCGGCATGGTCAGGGATGTCGCCGAAATGATGCAAATACGCGCCCAGGAAAAAGGCTTGCGGCTGCTGCTCGATCAATCCTCGGAATTTCCACGCTACATTAAAAGCGACGAAGCCCGCATTCGGCAAATTCTGATCAATCTAATCAACAACGCGGTGAAATTTACCGAACAAGGTGGCGTAACTGTGCGTCTGGGCGTGAAAAACAACGCCCGGCACCAGCTGCTGATCGAGGTTGAGGACTCCGGCCCCGGCATCGCACCGGAAGACCAAACCCGTTTATTCGAACCTTTCGTGCAGTTGACGGAGGCTGCCTCCCAGCACGGCACCGGCCTGGGACTGACTATCACCCGCCAATTTGTCAGGTTGCTGGGCGGCAGTATCCAGGTCGAAAGTACGCTGGGCAAAGGCTCCTTGTTCCGGGTCGAACTGCCGGTGAAGTTAGCCAGTGCCGCCGACATTCTGAAGCCGGACATCCGCAAACAAAGCAAAGTGGTGGGACTCGTCCCAGGCCAACCTGCCTATAAGATCATGATCGTCGAGGACCAACACGAAAACCAATTGCTGCTCAGCCGACTGATGACCGGCATCGGCCTGGAAGTAAAGATTGCGGAAAACGGCCGGCAAGGTGTGGAATTGTTCCAAGACTGGCACCCCGATCTAATCTGGATGGACCGGCGCATGCCGGTGATGGACGGCATAGAAGCCACCGAGCGCATCCGCCGGCTAGCGGATGGACAAACGGTCAAGATTGTCGCCGTCACCGCCTCGGCCTTCAAGGAACAACAACAGGAAATGCTGGATGCCGGCATGGACGACTTCGTGCGCAAACCCTATCGTTTCGACGAAATCTACGACTGTCTGGCCCGGCAACTGGGCCTTGAATATATTTACCAGGGCGAGGCCACGGCGGGCACCAGACCTGCGGCAGCGGTCGACGCGGCAATGCTGGCCACAGTGCCGGCCAAACATCGTCAAGAACTCAGAGAGGCACTGGAAAGCCTGGATAGCGAACTCATCGCAACCATCATCGACCAAATCGGCGAAATCGATGCGGCACTCGGCCTGGCTTTAGCACAAATTGCCGGCTATTTCGATTACCCGAGTATTTTGAAATTGCTCGAAAAAGCCGACGAAATCGCTCCGGATGGCCATTAAACGCCGATTGCAATCCGCGGTCTGCCTAATCAGGCAAACCCGGACAGCGGCCACCCGGCCCAGTCCGCACCCAGATTTAACGACTTGAGAATATTGGCCCGACATTGTATCGTCGCCGACAAGTTTGCCTCGATTTACCGAAGGCAGGTCGCAGCCCCATCGAACACAACGTAGCGAATGGCTCGGCACGGTTCATTGACGGCGAGTGCTTATGCCACGCACCGGCAAGCTCATCGCTTGCTTTAGGCAGCGGTGTCGTTTTGAGGCATCGCGACGGCGCCGATAGAATAGCCGGATGAATACCAGATCTTCACAAAACTTTCGGGAGGCTCAACATGAAAGACTGCTTGCCTGAATTCGGCCTACGCCCGGCCGCGGCAATCGCTTTGGCGCTTGATTTATTGTTGATGCATCGGCCGGCAATGGCTAACGCCGCCGACCAATCCGAAACAGTTACCGCCACAGACACGGATTCGGCTAAAACCGTGGCCGACATGGATATTGACGAACTGGTAAACGTCAAAGTCTCGCCTTTCGAAGTATCCTCCCATCTCGACAGCGGCTACCATGCCTCGAACTCGGTATCCGGTTCCCGCTTTGATACCCCGATTCGCGAATTGCCGTTCGCCATCCAGGCTTTCACCGAAGCCTTCATCAAGGACCAGAAGCCCAGGGATATTTTCGATGTCGCCCGCTATTCGCCGGGCGTCACCTACCGCAGTAACGACTTCAACGAAGGCAACGCCAACCTTGCCATCCGCGGCTTCGCGGTCGGCTCCATCGGCGGCGGCAACATTCAGACTTTGCGAGACGGCTTGCATGGCCCGTCGATCTTGGATTTCACCAACATTTCCCGCCTCGAGGTAGTCAAGGGGCCGGCCTCGTTTCTCTACGGCCAGGTCGCGCCGGGCGGCATCGTCAATGTCATCACCAAGAACCCGCAGCGCCAGTTCGCCGCCAATGCCGATGCGCGTTACGGCTCCTACGGCCAGTACCGCTTCGAGACCGATGTCACGGGACCTGCGTCGAAAACGCTGTCCTACCGGCTGGCGGCCTCCTACGACCAGGACATGCACTATTGGGAGGCGTACGATGCAAATTCATGGAACGTCTCGCCCTCTCTGCTCTGGCAACCCAACGACCGTTTGAGCGTCTCACTGAAATACGAGAACTTCCAGAAAATCGAAGAGCCGCAGCTGATGCAAAAACCCGGCTACGACACTTGGGCCGGCGCGGTGCCGACACCGTCCGACCCCAATCTGTCCGGCGTCGACGTACCCGGCCTGCCGAACAACTGGAACAGCATGGCCTACAGCGATTACCGCCATAGCAATACCCACAATCTCAGCACCTGGCTGGACTTCAAGGCCGATGAGCATTGGAATCTGCGTACCGGCTATTCGCACCTGGAATACGACATCGATGCGTTGTTTACCGGTAACTTCGGCATGGCGAACAACACCACGACTTTACAAGGTCGCCGCGTCAGGCGCCAGATTTATAGCAATCGCGACGATACGATAGAACTTCAAGCCGTCGGTAAATACGACTTCGGCTGGGCCAGCCTGCGCCTGCTGCTGGGCGGTCAATATGTCGACCGTAATTTTCATCGCGTAGCCGGTCAGGCCGCCAACGTCGAAGGGATGGGCCCGATCGCTTCGCCGCTGCCGCTATGGGACTTGAGCGACCCTTTCACCTGGAACCGCAACACCGCGATCCCGCTATCCGCGTTGACCTCAAGCGGCTTCAGCGAGAGTGTGCAAGCCGTGGACAAATCGATTTACGGTGGCTCCACCTTCGGATTTTTCGACGATCGCTTGCTGGTGCTGGCCGGTGGACGCCTGACCTCGACGGACAGCGTCTATACCAATCACCTGGCCGGCCAGGCCCAACCCGAAGCGACCGCCAGCGCGGTCACGCCCCAGTACGGCCTGCTCTACAAACTCACGCCCGAATGGTCGCTGTTCGGTTCCTACTCGGAATCCTTCGTGCCCGGCACCCTTCCGATCACCAATACCGACGGCACCACCAGTATTCCCGATCCGACCGAGGGTTGGGGTTATGACATCGGCCTGAAGACCGATCTGTTCGATGGCCGCGTCTCTAGCACGCTGACCTATTTCGACATCCGCAACAAAAACATCGTCAATGATCTCGCCGTGACCAATTCAACCGGCGGCATAACGATCTACGGCGTGCAAAGCGGCGAGCAACGTTCCCAAGGCATCGAATGGGACGCCACGGCCAAGCTGACCGACGACTGGCAACTGTATCTGTCCTACACCTATATGGATGCCAGGATTACCGAGTTCAGCGGTAACGACCATGCCATCCTCGCCCAAGACCCGGGCACGTTGACTGATGCGGCCGATATACGAAATTACAGGAACGTCAAACGCTTTCACGACGCACCCTTGCAGATGAGCGCGCCGCATCTCGCCAACCTGTGGACGCGCTACGACTTCAATTCCGAAGCGCTACGAGGTTTGCACGTCGGCGGCGGCGTCAACTTCGTCTACGACCAGACCTTGCTGCCCGACACCCCCAAATTCGCCCACCAGACCTATGCATTGCTCAACGCCTTGGTCGGCTATAGCTGGGAAGTGGGCGGCCATAGCATCAGCGTGGACCTGATGGGCAAAAATCTGCTCGACGAGCGTTACCGCCCTTCGCAAAGCAGCCGCGGCCGGCCGCGCGAGTTGATGATCAACTTCTCGGTCAGATTCTGACTAAGAGGCCTAACCATGAAATTCACCGCCTATGCCTGCCACTCGACCTTCCGTTCACAACGGATGAGGACCGGGTATCGATTTCCCTGGGATAAAGCTCGGCCGACACAGGCAGGCCATTACATCGATAGCGATTTGTCTGGCTCTGCAACTTTCGGAACAGCCGACAACTTGCCGCGCGACCTAGACCCTGGAGCACACTTTTGAGCAAGAAGGCACCGGCCCCCAACGACACATCGCGGCATAACCGGCTTCGGTCATGGCCCGGACTATGGGCAATCGCTATGCCGTTGATACTATTTCTGACGAGTCTGATCGCTAGCCAAGGGACGGCGATGGAGAACCCGAATACGGTCAAGGCCGCTTTCCTGCGCAATTTTGCCCACTACGTAAGCTGGCCGAACACAGCCTTTTCCGATAGCAGTTCGCCGTGGCATATCGGTATTTTGGGGCAAGACCCTTTCGGCAAAATTCTGGAAACGACATTTCAGGGCCGCACGGAACAGGGACGGCCATTCGAAATCTTCCGCGCCGATAGCCTGGATGAATTGCCGCCGTGCCAGATCGTCTTCGTCGCCTACCCGGACGCCGGAAAACGCCGTGCCGCTCTGGAAGTATTGAAAGATAGGCCGGTCCTGACGGTCGGCGACGCACCGGAATTCCTGCGCGAAGGCGGAGTCATACAGTTTCAGGTCTCGGACCGGATACGGATGAGCATCAACCTCGATCAGGCCCGAGCCGTTGCGCTGACTATCCAGACCAAAATGCTGGAGGTTTCCACCGATATACTGGAAAACGGCATAGTCCGCCGGGTGAGATAAGCGATGTCTATCCAGCTAAACATACAAAATAGACTCTCACTAGTACTTTGGAGCTCGGCCCTGCTGGCCTTCGTCCTCGTGGGCGCGGGGCTAGCGCTGTTTCACAGCCTCACCTTGGAACATCGCGTCCGGCAAATCATGGAACCCTACGCGAAACTGGTTTCGGTCGGCACCGACGCGGCCGTAGCGTTTGAGGACCCGCTACGCACCCAGGAAATTCTTGATACCCTGCACGCCAATCCGCAAATATTGGAAGCGGCAATTTTCCTGGATAACGGCCGAATCCTGGCCAGTTTCAACCGCTTGCCTGACGCTCGCCCCCAACCTTTACCGACCAAACCGGCCGGCATTTATCTCGGATCCGACACGGCTGAGTTACTACAAAGCCTACCAAGGGGCGCGCATCTGCAACTAACCATGAGCCTGGATCAACTCAGCCAGCAAACTCATCAGGCCCTGTGGCTATTCGGTGCAGGTGTGCTGGTATTGCTGATCGCCACATTTGGCCAACTGACGGTGCTGCGGCGAACCATAGTGCATCCCATCGCCTCCCTGACCGAAGCCACCGAGCGGGTTCGAGCCGGGGCGGACTACCGGCACCGCGTTCCCGCCTCGGGTACCGACGAGGTAGCCCGCCTCGGTCAAAGTTTCAACGCCATGATGGCAGCCATCCAAGAACGGGAAATCGAATTGCGCCGACTCACCGTCTTCCAGCGCGCGCTTTTGGACAATGCGTCCTATGGCATCATTTCCACGACGCCGGACGGCATGATCACCAGCTTCAATCCCGCCGCCGAGCGCTTGCTGGGTTATACGGCCGACGAGGTGATCGGCAAACAAACGCCGGCACTCTGGCACGATCCGGAAGAAATGGCGAAACGAGCCCAGCAGTTGTCCGAAGAACTGGGCATAACGATCTCGCCGGGATTCGAAATGTTTACCACCCGTCCCCAACTCAATCTACCCGAGGAAAACGAGTGGACCTTCATTCGTAAGGACCGAACACGAGTACCGGCATTTTTGTCGGTAACCGCATTGCGTGATGCCAGCGGCCTGATCTCTGGATTCGTTGGCCTGATATACGAGCTCACCGAACGTAAGCAGGCCGAGCAGAAACATCTGGCTCATCTTCGTTTTTTGGAAAGCCTCGACGGGGTCAACAGGGCCATACAAATCGCGAATAACCTGGAGCAGATGCTGAGCGATGTGCTTGATTCGGTACTTACGACCTTTGATTGCGACCGGGCATGGCTGATCTATCCCTGCGACCCGGAGTCCGCTTTCTGGTCAGTGCCCATGGAACGCACCAAGTCCGAGTACCCTGGCGCTAACGCCATGGGAACTCAAATACCCATGAGTCCGGAAGTCGTAACGGCGTTCCGAACCATATTGAACTCGGACGGCCCCGTGGCATTTGGACCGACATCCGAGCATCCGTTACCCGAGGGATTAAAAGCGCAATTCGGCATACAGTCCATGTTAACCATGGCGACTTACCCCAAAACCGGTAAGCCATGGGAATTCGGTCTGCACCAATGCTCTTATCCGCGGGCATGGACTCAGGATGATCAGCGCCTGTTTCAAGAGATCAATAGGCGCCTGGCCGACGCCCTGACTGGTTTGTTATCGCATCGTGACTTGCAGGAAAGCGAAACCCGATACCGCCGTATCGTAGACACGGCAAGCGAGGGCATTTGGGTATTAGGACCAAATGCCATCACCACTTTTGTGAATGCCAGAATGGCCGACATGCTCGGCTACGCTTGCGAGGAAATGATAGGCCGGCCGATGACCGACTTCATGTTCCAGCCGGATGCGTCCGATCATTTGAAAAAAATGGCAAACCGCCGCCAGGGGCTTGCGGAGCATTATGAACGCTGCTTCCGCCGTAAAAACGGACATGCCTTGTGGACCGTTATTTCCGCCGCGCCCATCCTCGATGAGGAACAAAACTTTCAGGGTTCTTTTGCGATGTTTACCGACATCACCCAGCGCAAGCAAGCGGAGGAAGAGTTACGTCAATACAAGGACCAACTGGAGGAAACGGTACAGCAACGCACCAAGGAATTAATGGTGATGCGCGATGCCGCGGAAGCCGCCAACAAGGCCAAGAGCGTATTCCTGGCCAATATGAGCCATGAGCTGCGCACGCCGCTCAACGCCATTCTCGGCTTCTCCAGCATGATGCGCCGCGACCCGCTTCTGACCGATAGCCAATCCGAAAACCTCAATATCATCAACCGTAGTGGCGAACATTTGCTGAGCCTGATTAACGATGTGCTGGAGATGGCTAAGATCGAGGCAGGTCATCTGCAGTTGGAAATCACCGCATTCGACCTGGATGGCCTGGTACGGGAGGTCACCGAAATGATGCAAATCCGCGCTCGGGAGAAAGGCCTACGGCTGTTGCTCGACCAGTCGTCCGAATTTCCCCGTTACATCAAGAACGACAAAGCCCGCATTCGGCAAATCCTGATCAACCTAATCAACAACGCGGTGAAATTCACCCAACAGGGCGGCGTAACGGTGCGGCTGGGGGTCAAGAACAATGCCCGGCATCACCTATTGATCGAGGTGGAAGACACCGGGCCCGGCATCGCGCCGGAAGACCAGACCCGACTGTTCGAGCCCTTCGTGCAACTGACCGAGGAGACTGGCACGCAACGCGGCACCGGCCTGGGATTGACCATCACCCGCCAATTCGTACAGATGATGGGAGGCAACATCAGCGTCGAGAGCACACCCGGCAAGGGATCGCTATTCCGGGTCGAATTACCGGTGGAACTGGCGGCTCCTAATGACATTCTCGGACCGGAAATCCGCAAAACAAGCGAAGTGCTGGGGCTCGCTCCGGGCCAACCCCGATATCGAGTCATGATCGTCGAGGATCAACGGGAAAATCAGTTGCTGCTTAGCCAACTGATGACCGACATCGGCCTGGAAGTGAAAGTGGTGGAAAACGGCAAGCAATGTCTGGAATTGTTCCAGGACTGGCAACCCGATCTGATCTGGATGGACAGGCGTATGCCGGTGATGGACGGCGTAGAAACCACTCATCGCATCCGTCAATTACCGGATGGCCAATCGGTCAAGATCGTCGCCGTCACCGCCTCGGCCTTCAAGGAGCAACAGCAAGAAATGCTGGACGCCGGCATGGACGACTTCGTGCGCAAACCCTATCGTTTCGACGAAATCTATGAATGCATGTCGCGGCAACTGGGCATAAAATATATCTATCATTCCGACAAAGCATTGACGGAAGCCGCACCGATGCTGTTGTCGGCAGAGATGCTGGACAAATTGCCTAATACGCTACGCATGGAACTAAGAAATTCGCTGGAAAGCCTTGATAGCAAACGTATAACCGCAATTCTCGGTCGAATCGGAGAAGTCGATGTAAAATTGGGTGGCGCTCTGTCTCGTCTTGCGGAATACTTCGACTATCCGGCTATTCTTGACGCACTCGACAAATCGAGCCGCATTTGACCAAGGAAAGCCCTTTTCAAGAGGAAACGATTTGTTGAAAGACCAAACAGCCGCACAGAACAAAGGCCTTATCCTTGCCGTGGACGACACGCCGGCATCGCTTAAGCTGCTGACGGACATCCTAAAGACCGAAGGCTATGACGTGCGCTCCGCAATCAACGGCGAACTGGCCTTGCATGCCGCCGCCATCCAGCCGCCGGAGCTGATATTGCTCGATATCAGCATGCCCGGCATGGACGGTTTCGAAGTCTGTCAACGTCTTAAACAACAGAGCCAAACTCGCGACGTACCGGTGGTCTTTGTCAGCTCCATGTCGGAAACCATGGAAAAGCTGAAAGGTTTTGAGCTGGGGGCAGTGGATTATGTCACCAAACCCTTTCAACGCGAGGAATTGCTGGCTCGCGTGCACACCCACCTGGAACTTCACAGATTGCGCCACCGCCTGGAAGAAATGGTGGAGGAGCGCACCGAATCGCTTAAGGCCAGCGAAATCAAGCTTAGAACCAGTCTTCTCGACTCGATTTCGGTGGTCGCCACCACCGTCGAGATGCGCGACCCTTATACCGCCGGACACCAGCGCCGCGTCGCCCAGATCGCAACAGCCATCGCTAGCGAACTTGAGCTCCCCGAGCAGCAAATCGAAGGTTTATATCTGGCAGCCATAGTGCATGATGTCGGCAAGATTAAAATCCCGGCGGAAATTCTCAGCAAACCGGGCAGGCTCACGGAACTCGAATTCGCACTGATCAAGCAACATCCGCAAGACGGTTACGAGATTCTAAAAGAAATAGACTTCCCCTGGCCTATCGCCCAATTCGTCCAGCAACATCACGAACGTATCGACGGGTCGGGCTATCCGCAGGGCCTAAAAGCCGGGGAAATCCATCTCGAAGCCCATATCATCGCTATAGCCGACGTCATCGAGGCAATGGCTTCGCATCGCCCTTACCGCGCGGGCCTGGGTATTGAGGTAGCTTTATCGGAAATCGACAGCAAACGCAATATCCTCTACGCCCCTGATGTTGTCGATGCCGCGCTACGATTATTCCGGGAAAAAGGATATAAGCTACAGTCATAAAGCTAAAATCCGCATCCACTTCAATACAAAAAACTGCAGTCAATATTTATGCGAAAACGATTGGATTTACTGGCGTTGATTCTTTATTGCGGTTTTATTTACTGGCTATCGGATCAAACTACGCTGCCAACGCCGAATTTATTTGAGAACGAAGATAAGCTGAACCATTTTCTGGCTTATTTCTTGATGGGCGTTTTCGCTTGGCGAGCACTCGGCCATTTACCGTGGCGCCGTGAATGGGTGTTATCGGCTACGCTGGTTTTTTGTAGTCTCTACGGGCTTTCCGATGAGTGGCATCAGTCTTTTGTGTTTGGGCGAGAGTCCAGCACCCTGGATTGGCTAGCCGATAGTATTGGCGGATTACTAGCGGCCGTTTCCTGTTATTGGCATGCGCGAATAAGCGTTAAAGCTTAAGTTGGTTGAGTTAGCTTTGCCCCGATCTCTTCCATCCTGATACTCAAACTCGCATTGACGTTACCAGCCCAAAATATCTGAGTTTCATTGAAAAGTCCGGCTGTGGTTTGGACAGAAATGGCTCATAAAATACTTACCCACGATCCAAAGCTGGTGCAGGTGTTCAAAATGTTCGCTGTCCATATTTACGGCTTAATGCAGCGTGAATACAGCGGCGTCCGCCTTGTGAATCCAGCGACCGATGCGTAGCACCAGTAACAGCAGTAACAAACCGACCACTAGCCGTCCCGCGTCTTTGGCATCTGACAACCACAGCTCCACCGAACTCAGCATTTGTGCGCTCACGGCTTGCGACAACACATAACCGGCAACCAGTATCACCATGATCCCAAAGGCTTTCCGCAACAGCGCCGGTTTAATGAAAGCCGAGAGCCAGGCCCCAAGCACGCTGCCGAAAATGGCACCGGCAGTGACCAGCCCCGTCAGTTCCCAGTCCAGCGCCACGTGTTGGCTATAACCGCTCAAGCCCGCCAATGCGTTCATCGCGATAATCAGCAATGAGGTGCCGACCGCCCCCTGCATCGGTAAGCCGACCAGTAGGCTCAATGCCGGCACGATCAAAAAGCCGCCGCCCACGCCGACCATGCCTGTCAAACCGCCGACGAAAAAGCCGTCGAACAGCACCCGGAAAAATGGCACCCGCAACGGACAAACCGAAGTTGGCTGGCCGACTGGGTTGGGTTGAGTCTCGCCACGTTTTCCGCGCAGCATCAACAAACCGGTAGATAGGCTGACCAAACCGAACAGTGCCATCAGCACATCGCCGGAAAAATGCCCCGCCAGACGGCCGCCGCCGAATGCTCCGGCCATGCCGGCCAGTCCAAAGAACAAGCCGCTTTTCCAGCACACCGAACCGCGCCGGGCATGGGAGATTAAAGCCATCAAGCTGGAGATGCCGACCACCACAAACGATGTGACGATGGCTAGCTTAGGCTCGACGCCCAGCACATACACCAACATCGGCACAGTCAGTATCGATCCGCCACCGCCGAGTAAGCCCAACAGCAAGCCGATGATGACAGCTAAGCTAAGAGTCAAAAACATGGACGCGTCCTCGCCTATTCCGTAGACAATCCGCAGGATTGGTTTGCCGGCAAAGCCTTGTCGATAAATCGTGGATAGGCTAGTTTGAGATCCCGCATAGTGGCGATGAATTCTTCACGCGACTTGCCGCTGCCCAGCCGTGCGTTTTTAGCCATCTCCTGTTTGATCGTCGACACCGTGTTGCCTTGATAATCGTGGCCGGGATAAACCAGAGTGTCCGGCGCTAAGCTGAATAACTTGCCGATGATGCTGTCGTAAAGCTGGCCTGCATCGCCTTGTTGAAAATCTGTGCGGCCGTTGCCGCCGATCAATAAGGCATCGCCGGTAAATACCCGGTCAGACATCACATAACTGACGCAGCCATTGGTATGGCCGGGAGTGTGGCGTACTTCGAATTCCAGGTCGCCAACCTGCAACAACACGCCATCGGTGACCAGCAAGTCGGCGCACATAGCCCCGGCATCGCGGTGTACTACGCTTTTGCTGCCGAGTTTTTCACGCAATAAGCCAGAACCGGTAATGTGATCGGCGTGGACGTGCGTCTCCAGGGTGTAAATCAACTTTAGATTCGATGCTTGCAACAGTTGGATATAGTCATCGATTTCCGAAGCGACCGGGTCGATCAACACTGCGCGACGGGTGCGTTCGCAGCCCAAAAAATACGTGTAAGTAGAGGTTTCTGTATCAAAGAGTTGACGGAAAAACATGCTGACCTCACAAATATAAGTAACATCTAATTTTTTTATATCAAATTACATGCCAACTTCGCTTCTTACGCCACCTCCAGTTTTTCATGGGATTGATAAGTTTCTTCGAACCAAAGACTGTTTCAAGTTGAAACTATGAAACACTTGCGCTGTACATGAAACGAGTTTGAAACAAAACCCCTGTTCTTAAGCTTAGCTAGAACTGAAATCCGCCCCGCAATAAAATGCCAAGCGAACCGATCCTGTTCACTCCCGCGAATTTTGGCCGCCATTTTTGGTTGATCATTGACACTCATTCACTGGTTTATCCGGCAATCAACGAAGCCGCATTATTCTCATTTAGTCATTTTTTACCCGAATTGCAGTGTATTTGCGCAGTGCGGGTAGAATATCGAGGGCTATTGCAACTGAAAGCTCGCCTCGTTTAACCCTATTTTCAATACATTTCATTTGCCCTATTACAAGCTGCGGCATACAATCGCAGCTTGTTTTACGGTTCCCGCTCTGGCGGGTGAAACTGGAAGTCGGTTATATGCCGACGCTGCCCCCGCAACGGTAGGTGATTCGTCACGAGCCCGGAGACAGGCCTAAAACTGTAGTCAGCAGTATTGCGGAGGGCGATCTGTCAAATCGGTTTTTTTGGTTTGTCATCCCGTGCTGTTATTCCGTCTATCAGATCCGGGAATCTCAACCATGAAAACACTCGCTGCATCCCCCACCATATCAACCGCAAAAATCCTGCCTGGCCTGAGTGCCATCGTATTAGGCTTGACCATCGTTTTAGGTCTGGGTTTCTTGCAGGATGCCAATAACTATCTACATAACGCCGCACACGACGGACGCCACAGTGCGGCATTTCCTTGCCATTAACATGGCAGACTTCCGTAAGCTAGTCGCAGTCTCGCTACTGACGGGACTATTGGGCAGCTTGTTACTCAGCGTGCTGCAACACTATCAAACCCTGCCGTTGATTTTGGCCGCCGAACAGTTCGAAACGCCATCGGCTGAGCATGTGCATGACTGGCAGCCAATGGATGGTTGGCAACGTAATGGTTTTACCTTGCTATTCAATGGCCTGACCGGCTTCGGCTTTGCCTTGTTGATTGGTGCCGCCATGTACTGGCGGGATCAACGCGGTTATCTGCATGGACTGGGCTGGGGTTTAGCCGGTTATTTGGTGTTTTTTGTTGCGCCATCATTGGGATTACCGCCGGAGTTGCCCGGCACCGACAGCGCAGAACTCCATAACCGCCAAGCGTGGTGGTTGTTTACAGCAGCGGCTACAGCCATGGGTTTGTTTGGACTGGTGTTGACTAAACAACGCTGGCTACAAATCGGCGGCGCTTGCTTGCTGGCTTTACCACACCTAGTCGGCGCACCGCATCCGGAAGTTGCCCACGCCTTAGCACCTGAAGAATTACAACACCATTTTGTGGTACTAACGTCCATCAACAATGCTTTCTTTTGGCTAGCACTGGGTGCGTTATCGGGCAGGCTTTTGTCCAAAGTTAAATTTTAATGACTAAGTCTTCTGCAACGTCTTATTGCTCGGCGATATTGATCAGCGCTCCCGCCTCGGGGCAAGGCAAAACCACCATTACCGCGGCCTTGGCAGACAATGTCGCCATGAAAAAAGCCTTGCAGGCACATCATCAGGCCGGCAAACCGATTTACGCCGAATGCGGCGGCTTTTTATATGTGCAGGGGAGTTTGCCCGATAATGACGGCCATTCGGCAGAGATGGCCGGATTACTGCCCGGCAGCGCGCAAATGCAAAAACGGCTGGTTAATCTGGGCATGCACAGCTTGCAGTTGGAACAAGGCGAAATTCGCGGGCACAGCTTTCATCACTCGCAGCTGGAAACGACACTGCAGCCATTCACCGCATCGAACCCGCAACACAATCGTAGCCGCAGCGAAAATTTTTACCGGGTGGATTCGCTGCAGGCTCCCTATTTGCATCACTATTTTCCGTTCAACCCGCAAGTCGCGCCTGGATTTTTCCTATGAGTGAACAAAGCTCGGCAACTGATCCCTGCGTTGCTCCACCTCCTGCATCCATGCAGTCGAAAGTCTGGTTTGTCGGAGCAGGTCCGGGCGATCCTGATTTAATCACCGTCAAAGGCCGCGACTTAATCGCCAAGGCTGACGCCATTTTGTTCGCGGGCTCGCTGGTACAGGCCGCTGCGACGCAATGGGCACCCAGCACTTGCGAGATCAAAGATTCCAAAGACATGACCCTGGAGCAGATTAGCGACTGGCTCATCGCACAAGCTAGGCCCGGAAAAACAGTGATTCGTCTGCAAACCGGCGATCCTGGTTTGTACGGCGCGTTGATTGAAATGGTGCAACCACTGGATGCGGCCAACATTGCCGTCGAAGTGGTGCCGGGCGTCTCGTCGGCGTTTGCCGCTATGGCTTGTGCAGTCGAAAGCCTGACCTTACCGGAAGTCACTCAGACCGTGATTTTGACCCGCGTTGAAGGCCGCACGCCGATGCCGGACGGTGAATCCTTGCAAGAATTGGCCAGCCATCACACCACGCTGTGTCTATTTTTATCGATTACCTTGTTGCCCACGATCGAACGCGAATTAAAAGCCGCCGGTTGGGCGGATGATGCCCCGGTCTTGGTGGTCCACAAAGCCAGTTGGCCGGATAAGCAACAGATTATCCGCGGCACGCTGGCCGATATTCGCGAACGCTGCCGGGCCGCCAAAATAAACAGCCAGGCCATGATTGTCATCAGCCCCACCTTGGGCGCACGTCATTGGTCGTCGTTAAAAAAATCCAAACTCTACGATGCCGGTTTTACCCATCGTTTTCGCCGTGCCGAGCGGCCTCAGTTTAAGGAATAATCATGACAACCACGATTCTTCTGGTCGGCCACGGATCACGTAATCAGGCCGGTAACGATGAAATTCGTCAATTTCAGCAGCAATGGCAAGCGCAACACCCCGACTGGCGCATCGAGTTGTGCTATATCGAATTGGCCGATGTACTGTTGCCCGAAGGCCTTCAACGCGCCGCGCAAGGTTCCGACCATGTGATTGTGGTGCCGTTGATCATCAGCGCTGCCGGGCATGTGAAGATGGAGATTCCCGAACATATCGAGGAAGCCCGCGAAAATTTTCCGGCGGTCGAATTCATCTACGCGCCACATCTGGGCAGCAACGAAACCTTGCTGGCCATTCTGCAAAAACAGCTCAAAACCGCACTCAAATCCCTAGCGATGCCGGACCCGAAAACCACCGGCGTGATCATATTAGGCCGAGGCTCCTCCGACAAAGTCGCCAACGGGGAATTGGCAAAATTAGCGCGTTGGCTGTTCGAAGCCACCGAGCATGAATTGGTCGACATTGCCTTTACCGGCATTACCCATCCACGTCTGGAAACCGCCGTGCAACGCCAAGCGCGACTGGGCATGACGCAGATTGCGATTTTGCCTTATTACCTGTTCACCGGCCTGCTGATTGAGCGTATTGCCAAACAGATTGAGCGTTTGCAAAGCCAATATCCGCAGATTGCGTTCGGTGCCGGTACTTATTTTGGTTTTGACCCGGCAATTTTTAAATTGCTGGATCAACGTGTTACCGAAGCCTGCGACCCGGTCGCGCCGAAAATGCTGGAATGCGACGGCTGTCAGTACCGCGAGCAAGCTGAACATCACCACCATCATCAATGAGTCGCCATGAGCCAAAATAGCCAGACCGAACAACTCACCCAGGCTGGGCAACAGATCGAACACGATTCTTTTGCCATCGTCGACCGCGAAGTTGGCGAGCACTATTATTCAGACGGCCAATGGCAAGTGGTGCGACGCATGATCCACGCCACCGCCGATTTTGAATTCAACGGCCTGACCGAGTTTTCCGCGCAGGCGGTTGAAGGCGGCATACAAGCCATTCTAAATGGTGCACCGATTGTCGCCGACGTGGAAATGATTTGTGTCGGCTTATCGCAGCCGCGCTTGGCGCACTTCGGTATTAGTGCCCGCCAGTTCATCGCTGATGCCGATGTCATCGACGCGGCCAAACGAGTCAACAGCACCCGCGCGGTGCAAGCTATGCGCAAAGCGCACAACTTAGGTTTGCTCGATGGCGGCATCGTCGCGGTCGGTAATGCACCGACCGCCTTGCTGGAAGTGTTGCGGATGATCAACGAAGAAGGCATCAAACCGGCGCTCATCGTCGGCATGCCGGTCGGCTTTGTCTCGGCAGCGGAATCCAAGGATTTACTCGCCGAATTACACGATGTGCCCTGGATCATCACCCGTGGCCGCAAAGGTGGTTCGACACTGGTGGTCGCTGCAATCCATGCCTTGCTGAGTCTGGCGGAAACCCGGCAAAAAAACCACTGATAGCATGACAACGCCGGAGCGCAAATCCAAAGGTACTCGCAAGGGTTACACCACCGGCGCCTGTTCGGCGGCGGCGGCGCGGGCGGCCGTGCAGGGTTTGCTGAATGGTCGCGTGCCGGACACGATAGCCTGCGTGTTGCCCAATGGGCTAGACGTGGCGTTCAAAGTCGAAGAAAGCTTCGTACAGAACGATAGAGCACATGCTGTCATTGAAAAAGACGCCGGCGACGATCCGGATTGTACCAATCACGCTCGGCTGACGGCGGATGTGATTTGGATAGAACAACCGGACACTATCGTATTGCAAGGCGGCGAAGGCATCGGCCAGATCACCCGCCCTGGTTTAGGACTTGCCGTTGGCGGCCCGGCTATCAATCCGGTTCCGCGCAAAAATATCGAAGATAACATCCGCTTGATCGCCGCCGAAGCCCTAAAAACCAGAGGCTTACAGGTGACCATCTCCGTGCCGGGCGGCGAAGAGATGGCGAAAAAAACCCTGAACTATCGTTTGGGTATTATCGGCGGCATTTCCATTTTAGGCACGACCGGGATCGTCCATCCCTATTCCACGGCGGCATTTCGGGCTAGCGTGGTGCAAGGCGTGGAAGTGGCGGCCAATCAGGGGCAGGCTAGCGTGGTACTGACCACCGGCGGCCGCACCGAGAAATTCGTGATGCGCGAATTGCCCGAGCTGGATGAAAGTTGTTTCGTGCAAATGGGTGATTTCCTGACACCGGCACTGGATGCCGCCGATCGTTGCGGTATTCAAAACATCATTATCGGCGGCATGGTCGGCAAGCTGACCAAAATGGCTCAGGGTGAAACCATTACTCACGCCGGTCGCGCGCCGGTTGACGTGGAACTGGTGGCCGACATTGCCCGCGGCATCGGCGCACCGAACGATGTGTGCGATGCCATCGCCGCCCAGGAAACCGCCCGTTACGCTTCGGAATGCATGGCTGAACTGGGGCTTGAACACGCATTTCATGTCGAACTGGCCAGGCGGGTAATCGCGACGCTGGAAAATCGTTATCCCGGCCGTTTTCACATCAGCGTTCTGGTGTGTGATTTTGATGGCAACAAACTGGCGGAAGCCGGAAGGATTTGATCATGCAAGCGATGTGCAGTTTTATCGGCGTACTCGATAACGGTGTCGCCAGCCTGAGCCAGGAGGCCTTGCAGGTATTGCGCGAAGCCAAACATGTCATCGCCGGTAGCCGTCTGCTGGCAACGCTGGCTAAAGACATTACTCAGGCCAGACACTACGACTTAACCGGGCAACTCAAACAAGTGCCGGACTGGATCAATGCCGCGTTGGCACAAAATGAAGCAGTAGCAGTACTGGCGACCGGCGACCCCTTGTGTCACGGCATCGCCGGTTTTCTGGCAGGCAAACTGGAGCCAAACCGTTTGCGCATCTTGCCCAATCTAAGCACCCTACAATTAGCTTTTGCCGAGTTGAAATTGTCTTGGCAAACCGCCGACATCGTTTCGGTGCACAGCAAGGATGCCGGCGAATGGCGTTGCGGGGCCACGCCCGAGCATGGCTTGTACGAATTGGCTCAGCGCTGTCGCCAACACGATTTGCTGGCGATATTGACTAGCCCTGATAACACGCCTGCGCGTATCGCCCGCTTATTGCAAATCGAAGGCTTGGCCGATGCGTTCGAGATGGCGATTGCCGAAGCCCTAAAACAACCGGAACAACGGGTCAGCGCCTGGCTGACCATCGCTGAGGTGGCTCAAAGCCGTTATCTCGATCCCAACGTCGTTATTCTGAAACGTAAAATCGCTTTGCCCGCACCGGTACTGTTTGGAGTCAGCGACGGCCAGTTTCAGCAGCGCAAGCCGGAAAAAGGCCTGATCACTAAACGCGAAGTGCGCGCGGTATCGTTGGCGAGGATGCAATTGACGCGTCGAAGCATTATCTGGGACATCGGCGCGGGTTCCGGCTCGGTCGGGCTAGAGGCTGCGCGGCTGTGTTCGGAGGGTCATGTCTTTGCCATCGAAAAAAACGCCGATGACATTGCTAATGTCGAACGGAATCAGGCTGCCTGGGGCATCAGCAATTACAGCTTCGTGCAGGGCAAGGCGCCGCAATTTCTCGACACCTGGCCCGATCCGGATGCGGTATTCATCGGTGGTTCCGGTGGCGAATTGGCGGAACTGATCGCCTTGTGTTTAGGGCGTTTGCGCCCGGCGGGTTGGCTGGTGATGAACTTCGTCACGCTGGAAAACCTGTCCACCGCCGTTGATACCCTGAAACAACTCGGCGCAGACTGGGACGTCTGTCAGATTCAAGCCTCGCGTAGTAGCCCGATTCTGGCCATGCATCGCTTACAGGCCGAAAACCCGGTGTGGATCGTGTCGGCCACCCATTTTTTACAGCCCATATTAAGCGGTCACGATGAACACTAAACTTGGCACTCTCTACGGCATCTCACTCGGCCCCGGCGACCCTGGCCTGATTACCCGCCGTGCCTGGGAATTACTCTCCGGCGCCGGTCATTGGACCTATCCGGTGCGCAAGAAAAATAGCGATAGTTATGCCTTGGACATTGCCTTGCGCGCCGGTCTTGAATGTCCCCAAGCCCATACTGCGCTGCATTTTCCGATGACTCACGATGCGGATATTCTGGCTCGCTATTGGTTGGAAGCCGCAGAGACCGTGCTGGCACTATTGCAACGCGGCGACGATGTGTTGTTTTTAGTGGAAGGCGACGCGTCAACTTATTCCACCTTCGGCCACTTACAACGTAGCGTTCGCGCTTTGCAACCCGATGTCAGTGTGGAGGTCGTGCCCGGCGTATCATCGTTTCATGCGGCGGCCGCGTGCGCGGGCGAAGCCTTGGCCGATGTCGACGATACTATCGCCATTGTGCCGGCCGGTTACGGCATCGCGCAGATAGAACGGATGTTGAACGACTTCGATACCTTGGTATTGCTCAAGGTCAAACCATTGTTGGATGACATTATCGATCTGTTGCGCCGCCGCGATTTACTGGCCCACGGTTGGTTCGTCGAGAAAGCCGGCGCCCCGGAAGAACGCATGGTGCATGACATCGCCAGCCTACAAGGGCAAAAAGTGAATTACTTGTCTTTACTCATTATTAAAAACCCAGGCCGTCAACGCAGCGAAATGCAGCGCGGTTGCCGCAAGAAAAAGGACACAAGCGATGAATGAAGTGCGTGTCGCCCTGGTGGCGATTACCAAACATGGCGCCGGTATTGCCTCCCGGCTAGCACCACAACTCCCCGACGCGGAGGTGGTGGTGTCGGAGAAACAAGCCGAGTATTTGGGCGATTTTGCCAATCCGCGCCGCGTGTACCAGGGGGCATTGAGCGCACAAATCGGCGAGCTGTTCGCGGCTTATGATCAAATTATTTTTTTGGTGTCACTGGGCGCGGTGGTACGGTTGATTGCGCCGCATCTTAAATCTAAAGATGAAGACCCTGGCGTGTTAGTGATCGACGATGCCGCCGAATTCGTGATTCCGGTGCTGTCCGGCCATGTCGGCGGCGCCAATGCCTATGCGGAAAAAGTTGCCACTTTGTTGAATGCCACGCCGGTGCTGACCACCGCATCGGATGTGGGCAAAACCATACCGGTGGACATTTTGGGCCGCGAGTTGGGTTGGCAAGTGGAAGCGCCCAAGATCAACATCACGCGCGTTTCGGCGGACGTGGTTAATCAGCTGCCGATTGCCTTCGTGCAAGAAGCCGGTAGTGCAAACTGGTGGACGCGGCCCACGCCCTTGCCGGCCAATATTCATCTGTTCCAGCGCTTTGAGGACGTCGACACCGAACAATACCGGTCGATTCTATGGGTCACACACCGGGCAATCGATCCGGCTGTTTGGCAACAACTCGATGAGCGACTGGTGGTGTACCGGCCACCGATGGATCAAACCTAAACACAAACTTATGAAAGTCATGATTGGCATGGGTTGTGACCGTAATGTCAGCCTGGATACCTTACAGCAAGCCTTGGCTCAGGCCTTATGGCATTGCGGACTAGACGCATCAGCAGTAGCCGGCTTGGCTAGCATTGACAAAAAAAATGATGAAACAGCCTTGTTACAGCTGGCCCAAATATACGATTGGCCGTTGTATTTTTACCCGGCTGAGGCACTGGCCACCATCCCGGTACCGAATCCATCCGAGGTGGTCATGAAATACATGGGTACTCCGGCCGTCGCTGAAGCGGCCGCTTTGAAAGCCGCCAATGCCGAGTTGTCGGATTTACTAGTCGAGAAACATAAATATTGCGGTACGGACGGCAAGAATGCCACCGTTTCGATAGCGAGAATCAAATGACAAAAGCAGGAAAAATTTTACTGGTGGGCATCGGCCCCGGCGCGCATGAGCACATGACGGCACGCGCTCGCCAAGCGATTGCGGAAGCGGACGTGGTGATTGGTTACAGCACCTACATCAAACTGGTGCAAGACTTGCTCGATGGCAAGGAAGTCATCAAAAAAGGCATGACCGAAGAACTGGATCGTAGTATCGAAGCCTACGAACATGCCAAGCAAGGCAAAATCGTCGCTATGGTGTCATCCGGCGATATCGGTGTTTACGGCATGGCCGGACCCACTTATGAACTGCTGCTGGACAGTGGCTGGACGCCGGATGATCCGATTCAGGTGGAAGTGGTGCCCGGTAGTACTGCGTTGTCGAGTTGCGCATCCTTGGTCGGGGCGCCGCTGACCCATGATTTTTGTTCGATCTCGCTGTCCGACTTGTTGACGCCTTGGCCGGTGATCGCCCGCCGCCTGGAAAGCGCGGCGCGCGGTGATTTCGTGGTGGCCTTATACAACCCGAAAAGCGGCCGTCGCACTCAGCATATCGTTGAAGCGCAAAATATATTGCTGCGCCATCGTAGTCCGGACACGCCGGTTGCCATCGTCAAATCCGGTTATCGCGCTAGGCAGCACATCCAGATCGTCCGTTTGGCGGAGATGGCTGATTGCGACATCGGCATGTTGACCACGGTCTTGGTCGGCAACAGCAGCACCTTCGTCCGTGCAGGGTTGATGGTGACGCCGCGAGGTTATGCTAACAAATATGACGCCATGACCGGCGAAACCCGAACAGGCGAACAGGCAGGTCGTTCGCTGAGCATGGGTTTGGAGGGTTGGAAAGCTTGTGTGCGGCAATATTTGCGCGATACGCCTAAAGTGACGTTACAACAGGCGGCGGAATACTTCGCGCAACCCTTGGCGGAAATTCTCGATGCTGTCAGACTAGCCACGCCTGACGATCATGCGGGCATCTTCTGCGCGCAACGTGCGGCCCCGGACAGTCATGAACGTTTACTGGCGGCATTCCAGAGTTGGGGCAAATTACGTGCCGTGGTACGTAGCGAAGCCGGCGCCGTGGTGGAATTGTTGATCAACGCTGCCGATTTGCAAACCAAAAACGGCTGGATGAGTATCGTCAACGACGCTTTTCATTTGCACATCGACTGGCGCAAGGCTCAGCACATCTGGTTTGTTAACCGACAGGATCAGGCCTATGGCATTCAGGTGCTCGATCAGCAAGGCAACGCCTTATTCAATTTATGGTTAGTCGCTGACGAAACAGGCTTCGACAGCACAGCCTTACAACATTACCGCGATGACCGAGCGCAATTTAGCACCCCAACTGCTCAGGAATCCACCTACCATGACTGATAACACCATACCCATGCCGGAAAAGCCCAAAATGGGTGATTACAAACGCCACTTGCTGGTGTGTACCGGCCCACGCTGCACTGAGAATGGTGAAGCGCAGGCCTTATTCGAAACCCTGGGCGAGAAATTTACAGCGGCAGGCATTGACAAAGGCGAACTCAGGGTTAAGCGCACCCGCACCCACTGTTTTGCCACCTGTAAATCCGGCCCCATCTTATGCGTGCAACCCGATGGTATCTGGTATTACAACGTCAACGAGGTCAATCTACAGCGTATCATTGATGAGCATTTGCTGGGCGGTCGACCTGTCGAAGAGCTGATTTATCATCGAAGTGCTTGCTCGGCTCCATAGCAATAAGACAAAACTGTTATGGATTATTTTCCACTTTTCTGAAAAGTTAAAGACCAAACGTGCTTGGTGGTAGGCGCTGGCGAAATTGCGGCGCGAAAAATTGAATTACTGGTCAGGGCCGGAGCGGACATTGTCGTCGTTGCAACAGGCCGATGTTATTGTTTATGACAGGCTGGTTTCTATAGGAATTCTCGATATGGCCCGACGAAACGCCGAGAAAATCTATCTCGGTAAACAGAGAGATAACCATAGCCTACCCCAGGAGTCGATTAATCAACTGTTAATTGATTTAGCCCTGCCGGCAAACGGGTCACCCGATTAAAGGGTGACCCGTTTATCTTTGGCCATTGTAAAAATAAACTCTTTCCATTGAGTGTATTTGATAGGCGATCTGTCATTTCCAATGTTAGTTACTCACATCCAGCTGCTTAATCCATTAGTTATTACTAATTTTTACCTTTTCGAGGGGATGGGTAAAAATAGCCAAATTCCGATTCACAAATTTCAGCCGAACGTAACTTGTGTGACAAAGCGAAACCAAAGCGTGCCCAAAATGATACAACTGGAAGCCCAAGTCGCGAAGCGATACGGTACCCAGTTTACCGCCGTTTAATTCGACTCTTCATGACTCTAAAAACTGCCACATCGACTGTTCGATTTTGCGCAAATAGCCTCAACGTATTTGGGCTTTTGCATTCCGCGTCGAGACTTAAGAGGGTTCACACATGTTGAGGTGCATCATTTGCCCACGCCTCGCTCCGCTGCCGGCTTGCTCCGAGCGCCGTGAGAACTGTTCATGAATATGATAGACCCGATGATGATAGTCGATGCACTCAGGATGCGCGGCGTGAGCGGTTCTTGCGCGAACCAGTTGCCTAAAAATACCGCCACCAGCGGATTAACATAGGCGTACGTTGCTACCAGCGAGATCGGCGCATTCTGCAGCAACCAAGCGTAGGAGGCGAAACCGATCATCGAGCCAAACACTATCAGATACGCCAAGGCCAGCCATGAGTCGGCCGATACCTGGGCAAGGCTGAAGACACTCCATTTTTCGCTTAGGACACTGACAACCAACAAGGCAAATCCGCCGGCCAGCATTTCCGCGCCCGTTGTCATCAGCGCCGTCTTCGGCAAATCCGCGGTCGTGCTGTAGATTGAACCGACGGCCCAAAGCAAACTGGCGAGCAGTAGCGCTGCCACACCGGGCATGTTTAACGGCATTCCGTCCGAAAACACCGACGGACCGACCAGCAGGTAAATACCGATGAAACCGATGACCAGGCCGACCAATACGCGCAGCGTCGGTCTGACGCCATTAGGTCTGAGTGCATCGGCAATTACCAGAAACATAGGCACGGCGCCGATGATCAACGCGGCGACGCCGGACGGAACGGTTTGTTCGGCCCAACAGACCAAGCCGTTGCCGCCGAGCAATAACAAAGTGCCGACAATGGCGGCCGAACGCCACTGCCGCAAGGTCGGCACGGCATCGCCGGCCAGACGCCGCCAAGCCAGCAAAATGACGCCGGAAACGACAAAACGCAACCCGGCCGACAAAAATGGCGGCAGCGTCTCGACCACAAAGCGGATCATCAAATAAGTTGATCCCCATACCAGATAAACAGCCAACAACGCAGCCCAAACTTTCGCTTTCATGCTTCGAACGCCTGAATAACCTCGGTTTTCGCTTGCCCCGCTGCGATCCATTTCTTGACCGCCGGATGATTTCGTACCGTATCAACGTAAGCTTGAGCCATCGCTCCTGCTTCAAACCGATAGCTATGGAAGCACAGTGCAACCGGCGCGTACATGGCGTCGAGAATGCCGAATTGGCCCAGTAGCCAGGGGCCATCGGCGGCGTGAGCTTCCCGGCGATCGCGCCAGATGAGGCCGATCCGCGCGATTTCGTTTTGGACCACACCGGGCAATGCTTTGGGCGCTGGTTGCCGGCGGCAATTCATGCCGCCATGGCCACGCAGGTTGGCGAAACCTGCATGTATTTCCGCCGCCAGGGAACGGGCCTCGGCACGTTCGGCCCACGACACAGGCCATCCCTGTGTTTGCGGAAAACGCTCGATTTGCTTGATCTCAGACATGCTCATGTCTACCTACGGCAAGGTGAATGATGAAAATTAGGGTATTAGCTTAGGCTTGCTAATGGCGTTGTAAGTCGAGATTTGCCCGCCAAACACAGGCAATTTGCCTTTGTTCTATTTGTATTAGCCAAGCAGTGAAGCAAGGCGCGGGATCCTTACTTAGAACTTACCATTTGCATTTTTATGCATAGTGGCGGCGGGAATGGTTTCTATTGTGTCCCAGTGCTCTGCAATCTTGCCATTCGCCACGCGGAACAGGTCGTAAAATGCGCTGTGGCGGCCGCCCAGTTCGCCTTCGCTTGCCACCAGAACGAAATTACCTTCCCCCAACACCTTATGGATGCGACGGTACTTCATGAATATACCTTGTTCGGCCATCGCTCGCAACGCAGCTCCAAGTCCCGACAAATTGTCCGCTATCTGCGGGTTGTGTTGGATGTAATTGTCGCCGTCAAAATAACCTGCCAGATTTTTCATGCGGCCGTTGACCAGGATGTCATTGACGAAAGCCCGCACCAATTTTTTGTTTTCCTCGGTTTTGTTCAGGTCTGTGAGCCGAGTATGGCCGTCCAGCATGGTACGGCCGCTTGGATTGGCGGTAGCTGGCTTTTCCTGCAGGTTGTCCCAATGTTCTACGATTTTGCCATTCTCAAAACGAAAAATATCGAAACCTGCTTTCGGGCCAAAAAAATCGTAATCGGTGTGGGTAAAGACGAAGTCGCCGTCCTGGAAAACACGCACGGTATTAACTCTGGCCGATCCTTTCGGCAGATGTTGCAGCGCGGAGGCAAAACCTGCCAAGCCATCGGCTATGGACAAATTGTGCTGAATGTATTTGTCGGGGCTGATATAGCCTGCGGGTTGGCTATCCCCGGTCTCAATGCTTTTCAGCAAACTAACGATTTCCTGTTTGTAATTATCTGACATGGTTTTTTCCTGGGACATGGTAGAGGAGTAGACGGCGCCAGAAGCAAGAGTCAATGCGCCAAGTGCAAGCGAAACTAAACGTGATTTATCGATGGTCATGCTAATAATCTCCTGCTGTTGGGGTAAAAGTTTCGGTGGAAATTATCGGCCTTGTTATACTGAAGAGAAAGGTAACTAACAGGATTTTAATGGTAGAAATAAGACATTCCAGCCTCTGGATGCCGGCTCAAGCAACAAACGCCATTACTCAAATCTGCTACTCACCGCCGCCTGGCTACGACCTGGATCTTGAGGTTTTTCCTGTATCGGTGCTTAGGCAAAGGGTCGGCGCTAAGAAGGTTCAAGATACCGAGCGCATAGCGTTTTACATGCTGATTTATGTAACGGATGGGCGTTGTAAGCACATGGTGGATTTTGAGTTGCTTGACTGCGCTCCGGGGACACTATTGGTTTTTCAGCCGGGACAAGTTCACCGCTTCGATATGACGACTGACTGGCAAGGCTGGGTGCTGCTCTACCGCCCTGAGTTCCGGCGGCCTATGAAAAATCCGATGTCCACGAGCGAGCTAGAAGTATTTCAATATCTGGAAGATTTGCCCGTGCTGTTGGCGCTTAGCGATGAAGAGCAACAGCAGATGATGACCAGCATCACCACCATGTCCGAGGATGCCAAGAGTCGGACTGACCGCGTCGTCCTGCATGCACTGTTGCGGAGTCAGTTGTATACGTTGCTGATCCGCCTGTATCTGATTCAGTCATGCAGGCGGCAGTTAGAAAGGGTCTCGCCGTTAGGTGTGCGGCATTTTAAACGTTACCGGTCGGCAGTCGAGCAAGAGTTTCACCGTTGGCACCGGGTATCCGATTACGCCAAGTTTCTAGGTTGTTCGGAGAAGACGTTGGGGCGCGCTACCCTGGAAGTTGTCGGTATGAGCGCAAAAACCTATCTGGCTCAACGCATAGTGTTAGAGGCAAAACGGCTTTTGGCCCACACAAATTTATCCATAGCGCTGATTGCGGATACCTTAGGTTTTGATGAGGCAACGAATTTCGTAAAGTTTTTTCGCAGGGAAACAGGTTGTTCTCCCGGCTCATTCAGGAAACAAAGTTTTGGTTATTAACACAAGAGCAGCGGCAAGGCGCTTAGAAGGACAATTTCGATGCTCACACCGTTGAGTGGCATGACGATTCGAGCCGCCACAATCGCTGATGCCGAAGAAATCAGCTCCCTGATTGTTGAGCTTAGCGCTCCTTTCTACACGTCAGCTACACGTGAAGGTGCTGAACCGTTTTTGACGTCAATCAGTGCGGAAGCACAACGTGGCTATATAACTGCGAAGAACTTCTCTTATTACGTTGCCGAATCAAACGCTAGACTCGCTGGCCTTGTTGTGCTCAGAGACAATTCTCATCTTTTCCATCTTTTCGTCGCTAATCCACTTCAAGGCGCTGGCTTAGCTAGACGTCTTTGGGAGATTGTGAAAGCCGAAGCATTAGCCGCAGGGAATCCCGGTCTTTTCACCGTCAACTCAAGCCTCAACGCTGTACCCGTCTATGAAAAGTTCGGTTTCGTTCGCAAAGGCGAAGTACAACACATGCATGGCGTCTCTTTTCAACCGATGCATCTGCTGTGCAGCCCGGATTAGGTCCAGCCAATCACCCCACTGACCCAGTGGTGGGCAATTTCCGGGGCGAGGATTTCGATAAGCTGAGGATGGTCAGTGAGAGATTCGATGTTCATGTGCCGGAAACTCCATTGATGTGGAAAACGAGATACCATTTTCGCTGCATCTTGACCGAATGCTAATCGTGCCGACACGAGTGTCGAGTTAGTTAGCAATTTTTAGGATTTCGGCTCGAAAACCCCGTAGGCCCAATAACTCTTGCCTGGGCTGATCCGGCTATGCCAACCCCGGGACTTTAAGGCTCTGGCAATCAAATAATTCATCACGCCGTGCCCTACCAGCAGCACACTGCCGTGCGCGTGGGCTGATTCGATCAAGCGTTCCGCCGCCAAACCGGCTCGGCGTTTGGCGGCTCGATACGATTCGCCGTTACGGGAAAACCCTGCCAACCACAACAAGCGCAATACGATCAGCCAAACCGCGACTGGCAAGCGGATACGACCCTGGCGAAAGTGAGGCAGTTGCGCTTCGCTGAAAAGTGGCTCAACCATCACCCTGTCGCCGATTCCCAAGGCGTGGGCCGATTGTCGGGCACGCAGCAAGTCGCTGCACAACACAGTTTTGATACTTTGCGCCAGTTGGTAAACCGGCTCCGGCGGCGTATCGATGATCTCGGACGACTGGTAAGCGGCGGCCAGCGAGGCCAAATCCTGCGCTTGCGACGAGCCGGTTAAATCGATACTGGGCTTGCCGTGCCGCATCAGTACAATACGCGGGCTAGCGATCAGCGCGGCAGCCTGTTCAGGCATACGGCAAGCCGTCTTTATATGTGAAAAACCAGCCGCTCTCCGTACCAACGGCGCGTAAATCGTCGTCGGGATATTCGACCTGGTCACCCGGCGCACGGTCGCCGATTTCCAGATACAGCACGTCGTCCGCCGATTCGTTGACCAAGCGATGGGCGTTACCGCTGCCGGCTTTAAAGCCGGCGCATATGCCCGGCGATAGCAGTGTCGCTCCTTCATCGGTGTATAGAGTCGGAGTGCCTTGCAGCACGTAGAGAAATTCGTCCTGCCTGCTATGCGCATGGCGTAACGCGGAAATAGCACCGGGTTCCAATTTGGTCAGATTGACGCCGAAGTTTTGCAAGCCGAACAAATCCCCTAACGCCCGCTTTTCCCGGCCTTCCAGCCGGGCGCCATGCAAGTCCAAAATGGCTTGCGGATACAAGGATTTTCTGGCGCGCGGCGGCACTTGATCCGCTACGGCGGCGATTGGGAGCGCTGATTCAGTCATTGGGAATGATCCTAAAAGTGGGTAAAAAATGGTGGACTATTCAGTGCTCTGAAAAAAGCTGGCGGTTTACTCCCTCTCCTGCTGGAGAGGGCGGGGGGTGAGGAGGCTTAAATAGGCAAAATGCATTGTTTTGATTCTCCTCACCCTACCCTCTCCAACAGGAGAGGGTAGTTGTGCTTCGCGCTGAATAGTTACAAAAAATGCAAGATTAGTCGACAAACGGCGCGCAGATAAAATCGATGTCGCCGTAGTCGCAACCGCACTGGCTCAGCAGCGCGGTAATTTGGCCGCGATGGTGGGTTTTGTGGATGAACAAGGTGGTCAACATGGTAGCGACACTCAATTCCTTGTCCTGCCCGGTGGACAGACTGCGGAATGCGATGCGCCGTTGTAAATCGTCGGCTTGCAAGCCTTGAATTTCACCCAGCAAAACCTGGTCGCAATCGGTTTGCGCCGCCCGTAGTTCGGTGAAATCGGCGTATAGCTCCAAATCCAAACGTTGATACGGCACGGGCTGATCCTGTAGCCGAGCCAGCCAGACGCGATCGCCCAGCAGCAATGGTTCCAGGTGCCATGGATCAAACCAAAAAACACTCCCCTATCCTGTTTACGTTCGGCATCCGGCAAGGTTGCGCAAGCGTCGTACAAACACCAGTTCACCCACTGGCTGTAACGCGCCTGCAACAGCAAATTTTCCAGAAAATTCATATTTCGCCTCCGCACTCTTCAGCGATGGTCCGCTGAAAGGCCTGTTGCAATCGGCGAAACACCGGTCCGGGGCAACTAGGCATTGATCGGCAGTCGATACTGGCGACCGGAATCAGTTCCGCACCGGTGCCGGTCAAGAAACATTCGTCAGCGGCGTACAAATCGTACACGCCCAGCGGCTGTTCCCTGGTTTCGATGCCGTTGTCTTGAGCCAACTGTAGCATCAACTCGCGGGTGATGCCCTCCAGCGCCCCCTCGCTGCACGGCGGCGTCAGCAAGCGGCCGCCGCGGACAATGAACACGTTGTCGGCGGTGCCTTCCGCGACCCGGCCTTGGGCGTTGAGCAGTATCGCCTCGTCGGCGCCGGCATGGTTGGCCTCGATTTTGGCCAGAATGTGGTTCAAATAATTCAGACTTTTGATGCGCGGATCGAGGCCGTCGGCCGGCAAGCGGCGCACCGAGGACACGATCAGCCGCGCCCCGGCCTGTTGTTGGCCGATGTCTATCACCGTCAACTGGTCGGCTATGGCGATGACATTGGGCTGCGAACAGCTTTTGGGATTCAAACCGAGTGGGCCTGCGCCGCGCGTCACCATCAGCCGAATGTAGCCGTCGTCGTCGGCAAACGTTTCGATCAGCCGTTCGATGACGGTCGTCAATTCTTCACTAGAGAGCGGTATTTGCAACGCAATCGCCCGCGCCGACAGCGCCAGGCGTTGCAAATGCTGTTGTAGCCGAAAAGCCCGGCGGCGGTAAAAGCGTATGCCCTCGAACACGCCGTCGCCGTACAGCAAACCGTGGTCGTTGACCGGAACAACGGCTTGGCTGGTGGGCAACAGTTGGCCGTTCAGCCAGGTTATCGAATGGGTATTCATCAAATTCTCCTGATGTTAGCGTTGGTTTTAGGATTTTCGGCCGATCACAACACAAGCCAGAACCGCCAGCGTGGTTGCCAATTGCGCGGTTTCGACGCTTTCGCCGATCAACGCCGCCCCCGCCGCCATGCTCAGAAACGGCTGCAGCAATTGTAGTTGGCCGATCCGCGCGGTACCGCCCAGCGCCAGACCGCGATACCAGGCAAAAAAAGCCAGATACATGCTAACCACACTGACGTAGGCAAAGCCCAACAGGCTAGGCCAACGAACCAGCTCGAAGCGCGGCGGCGCGGCTTCCACTACCCAAGGCAATATCAGCGGTGCGGTCATCAACAACGCCCAGCTGATGGTTTGCCAAGCACCGAGCTGTTTCGCCAGCCGTGCGCCTTCGGCATAACCGTAAGCCGCGCAGATAATGGCCGCCAGCAGATACAGATCCGCTTGCTGCAGTCCCGCCGCTCCGGACAGATAGACGAAGACCAGGATGGCCGTACTACCCAATGCCGTTGCCAGCCAGAATCGCCATGCCGGCCGCTCGCCCGATAACAGCACGCCGAAACCGGCGGTCAACAACGGCGTCAAGCCGACCACCACGGCGCCATGCACCGCCGAAACTTGTCGCAATGCCAAGGCCGACAGCAACGGAAAGCCGATCACCACGCCGCCGGCAGTTGTGGCCAGCCTGAGCCATTGGCTGCCTTTGGGCAAGCGGCCGCCTCGCCACCACAACGCCAATGCCGCCAGCAGCGAAGCGGCGACCGCTCGGCCCAAGCCGACGAATACCGGATCGAGTTCCGCCAGCGCCAGCCGGGTCGCCGGCAAGGTCAGGCTGAAACCGAGAATGCCGGCGCAGCCGAACCAATAGCCGCGCGTCAGCTCGGAGGATTGGGGAGGATTACTGAGATTTAGGCCGCCAAAGGCAAACCCGGCGCGGTTCAACAAACGGAATTTCATAGTCTTGCCCTGTTTGATCGGAGGCGTCACTTTAGACTATGATGCGGCGATCAATACAGATGCAAAATCTGTAAATTACATCGATACAATTTCAACTCAAAATGAATTGTATCGATAGCCAAACGCCGAAACTGTATTGCAACTACCATGACCTTACGCTACGAAAACCTCGCCGAACATTTACTCAACGCTATCTCCCAAAATCTGTACCGGCCAGGGGAACGCCTGCCCAGCGTCCGTCAGCTCAGCCAGCAGCATCAGGTCAGTACTGCGACGGCGGTTAGCGCATTACGGCTATTGGAGGACCAGGGCCATCTCGAAGCCCGCCAGCGCTCGGGGTATTACGTCAGGCCGCGCCCGCGCTGTTCACTGCAGGAACCGGCCATGTCGGCGCCGCCGCGCGAACCGACGCTGGTGACGGGTCAGGAATTGGTGTTGCGTCTGGTCAAGGCCGCCAACGATCCGAAAATCGTGCAATTGGGCGCGGCGGTGCCGGCGGCGTCGTTTTTACCGACGCAAAAAATGGCCCAGCTGTCGGCCAACGTGGCCCGCCGTTACAGCCAACGCATTGCTAATTACGAGTTTCCGCCGGGCGCGCCGGAATTGCGCCGACAAATCGCCCGACGCATGTCGGAGCAAGGCTGCCCGGTCGATCCCAATGACATCCTGATCACCAACGGCTGCCAGGAGGCGATGACGCTGGCCCTGAAAGCAATCACCCGCCCCGGCGACATCGTCGCCGTCGAATCGCCGACTTTTTACGGACTACTACAGATTATCGAATCCTTATCGCTACGCGCGATCGAAATTCCGACCCATCCGCGCGACGGCATCGCGCTGGACGCGCTGCAACTGGCCTGCGAGCAATGGCCGATCAAGGCTTGTATCGCGGTGCCCAACTACAGCAATCCCTTGGGTTATTGCATGAGCGACACGCGCAAACGCGCGCTGGTGGAACTGGTCGGCCGCTACCGAATCGCGCTGATCGAGGACGACATATACGGCGACCTGGGTTTCGGCCCTCAACGGCCGTCGATAGCGAAAAGCTGGGACAGCGAGGGACGTGTGTTGTATTGCTCGTCGTTTTCCAAATCGCTGTGTCCCGGTTTACGGGTGGGTTGGCTGGTGGCCGGTCCACACCTGGAACAAACCGAATACCTGAAATACGTTGGCAATCTGGCAACACCGACCCACGCGCAATTGACGGTCGCGGAAATGCTGGCCAAGGGCGGCTACGAACGCCATCTGCGTCAGGCGCGCAACCAATACCGGCAAGCGGTGGACAGAATGACGGCGGCCATCGGCGTTTATTTCCCGCCGGGCACTCGCGTTACCCAGCCGGAGGGCGGCTTCGTGATCTGGGTGGAGCTGCCGGAAACTGTCGATGCGACGGCGCTGAGCCGGCGGGCGTTAACGCAAGGCATCAGCATCGCGCCTGGTCCGATGTTCTCGGCGACGCAAAAATACCGCAATTTCATCCGCCTCAACTGCGCGGTGGATTGGGACGAGCGGGTCAATCAGGCGTTGGTCAGATTGGGACAAATGGTCGGCGAGGAATAGTCCGGATTGTAATTTCAAAATGCCCTGAGTCATCCAAAATCAAGCCTTCGAGTCAACACAGCTCACTAGCCAACGAGTGGTTTTATCAAATTGAAGAACACCTCATTGTCGATTTTGGTCAAGACTCGAAAGCTGATCCCCACCATCAAAAACCGACAGATCAAGAAGCGAGTGTTTGTTTTTGATGGTGGGGATCACAAGACGGCGTAGTGACAAATTGAGATATAATGCGCCAAGACACGAAAGGATATGTACTTTGCAAATTTAGTACAAATTCCAGTACAAATTTACAATAAATCCAGATTTAAACCTCAATGGAACCCACTGAATACAAGCGAAGACGCACATTTGCAATCATCTCCCACCCCGATGCCGGTAAAACCACCATCACCGAAAAACTGCTGCTGTTCGGCGGCGCGATTCAGCTAGCCGGTTCGGTAAAAGGCCGCAAAGCCGCGCGCCATGCCACCTCCGACTGGATGGAAATGGAAAAAGAACGGGGAATTTCGGTGACCACCTCGGTCATGCAGTTCGAACATAACGATTGCATCATCAACCTGCTGGACACGCCGGGCCACGAGGACTTCTCTGAGGATACCTACCGCACCTTGACCGCCGTGGATTCGGCGCTGATGGTGATCGACGTCGCCAAGGGCGTCGAGGACAGGACTATCAAGCTGATGGAAGTCTGCCGGCTGCGCGATACGCCGATTCTGACCTTCATTAACAAGCTGGACCGCGAAGGCCGCGAACCCATCGAGCTGCTGGACGAAGTGGAAACCGTGTTGAAAATCCAGTGCGCGCCGATGACCTGGCCTATCGGCATGGGCAAGCGTTTCAAAGGGGTCTACCAACTTTATAAGGACGAGATCCTGTTGTTCAGCCCGCACCACGGCGGACGCATCGCCAAAGCCGAAATCATCAAGGGCCTGGACAACCCGAAACTGGACGAAATGCTCGGCGATCAGGCCCAGGAACTGCGCGATGAAATCGAACTGGTGAAAGGCGCCAGCCACGAATTCAACCTGGACAAATATCTGGCCGGCGAACAGACGCCGGTATTCTTCGGTTCGGCGATCAATAACTTCGGTATCATCGAACTGCTGGACGCCTTCGCCGAATACGCGCCGGGGCCGAAACCGCGCAAGGCAGAGCAGCGGGAAGTACAGCCTGACGAGGAAAAATTCACCGGCTTCGTATTCAAGATCCAGGCCAACATGGACCCCGCGCATCGCGACCGGGTAGCCTTCATGCGTATCTGTTCCGGCAAGTTCGACAAAGGCATGAAATTACACCATGTCCGCATCGGCAAGGGCATACAGGTCGCCAACGCGATTACCTTTCAGGCAGACAGCCGCAAGAACGTCGAAGAAGCTTATCCCGGCGACATCATCGGCCTGCACAACCACGGCACCATTCAGGTCGGCGATACCTTTACCCAGGGCGAAACCCTGAAATACGGCGGCATCCCCTACTTCGCGCCGGAACTGTTTCGCCGCGTGGTATTAAAGGATCCGCTACGCGCCAAGGCCTTACAAAAAGGCTTGGTGCAGTTGACCGAAGAAGGCGCCACCCAGCTGTTCAAGCCCTTGAAAAACAACGATCTGATCCTGGGTGCGGTCGGCATCCTGCAGTTCGACGTCACGGCGCATCGCCTAAAAAACGAATACAACGTCGAATGCGTTTACGACGCCTCACCGATCAACACCGTGCGTTGGGTCAGCGCCAAGAATCCAGCCAAACTGGAAGAGTTCAAGAACAAGGCCTTTGAAAATCTGGCCGAGGACGGCGGCGGTTATCTGGTCTATCTGGCCAGCAGTAGGGTCAACCTGCAATTGACTCAGGAACGTTGGCCGGATATTACTTTTAGTGCGACAAGGGAATTATAAATTTGACCTGCTCACCGTTGATACCGGTGAGCAGATCGTTAATGGCTTTTGACAGACTCCATCACATTACCCGTGCTGGTTTTTATGGCGACTGCGTACCCGTTACCAGCTAAAGCTGCCAGAGATCGAGCCACTGCCTTCATAGGTATAACTACTTTTTGACACACCTGTCACCGTGAAGGCGCAAGTCCCTTTAGCCTTGTTAGGAATAGTCGGACTAGCGAGCGTTACCATGCCATTATTTGCAGTAGCGCCCTTGGCCGAAGCGGTGTAGACGACTTTGGATTTGCCTAAAGTCGCCGAGCCGCTCCAACGTCCATAGACGGTGGCCCCAGACATTAGCGAGGATCCATACTTCACTGCCACACTAGCAAGACATTGTGAATTGCTTCCGCTAATCTTACGCGACACCTTAGTGCTATTCACCTTCATGCTGGTCGTGACTGGGCTTTGCGAAACCTGAATGGCCTGCGTTGCACTACTTTTCAAGCCGCTATTGTCGGTCACCGTCAGCGTAGCCGTGTAACTGCCGGCAGTTTGATACACATGACTAGTCGAGGCACTGCCGCTTGCCGTTGAACCGTCGCCGAAATTCCAGCTGTAAGTGGCAATGGAACCGTCGCTATCGCTAGAGCTGCCGCCATTCAACGCTACGTTGAGAGGCGCATCGCCGAATGTAGGCGTGGCGGAAATGCCGGCTGTCGGCGCCAGTGATGCAGTCCCGCCTGCGGTATAGCTACCGGTGATCCGGTACTGACCAACGCTTCCGTAATCGGAGTAGCCGGTGGTCAAATCTCCCTTGCCAACACCCTCCACTTGCAGGAAATACTGGCCGGAAGCCAGCGTGGTAGTCAAGGAAGCAGGCAAACTGTCGACGGGATTGGCCTGGGCTTTAATATTCCCCTGAGCATCAAGCACTTTCAGCAACACATCCAGATTTGGCGCCACAGCATCAGGCGTAACCGTTATCTGTATGCTTCCTCCGCCGGTGGTGAAAGCGAAAGTATCGACATCGGTGCTGCGCTCGATGAGACCGCTCTGTGCGACTGCGCTTGCAGTGCCAGCCAAAGGCGAGGCACCGGCAATCGTGTTGGCAAAATCATCCGGGCGTAGATTGGCGCCAGCGGCATGAATTACGGCTATATCGTCTTGAAGGTTATTGGCGCCGGGATACTCGCCCTTGCTCCATTGCGTAACCGGCTTGTAATAGCCTACCCCCATGATGGGCGCCCAGCCTGTTGCACCACTACCGTGGCCACTGTAATACCCGGTCGATGCATTGCCATCGTGATTGAGATTCAGGTTATGGCCAATTTCATGCGAAGCGGCTTCGGCAACATATTTGGGATAACCGTTACCCAGCTTGTCGAAAAATACCCAGGCAGGTTGATATTTATCGGGCGTAGCCGCGGAATAATAGGGAAACACATTCACATAAGCCACACCACCGCAGGATTGGCTGCAAAGCTGCGGCATGGATCGGGTAATCACTGCGCGCGTGCCGTATTGTGAGTCGGTGCTGCTGGTGCGTCGTAGCGCATCCAAGGCGGGTTCTTGAGTGGTAACGTCGACATCGAAGGGTGCAAAATCTTCGGCGACCCGCTGCCAGATTTCTTTGACGTTGCTTAGCTCGGTCGCACTAAATACGCCGGGGTTGCCATCGATATCATAAGCTTGCGCGTTCAATGAACCGGCATACCAAGCGGTATTGGTGGCAACATAGCCATTGAAGTCCAGGTAGATAACCCGGTTCGAACCCGGTTTGCTGTGCAAGGCAAAGGGATCGGTAGTAGCCGCTATAGTGGCGGTACTTCCACTGCCGCTGACAGTAGCAGTTGCCTCCTGCACCTGATCTTGAGGTATTTCCGGCTTCGAATCGATATACAGCAGGCGCCCGCTTTCATCGATCCAAGCAGTTGAATCCGTGCGTAAAATTTCTTCCAAACGCTCAGAACTCATATCGTAAGACTTGGCCACCTCGCCAAGCTTATCGCCAAGCGCATCAATCGCCGCCTGACCATTTTTTTTCTCCTTCAGAGTAATCTGCGGAAACGGCATTTCGACCTCTTCCGGAGCAAGCTCGGCTACAGTACTAGTGGTACTTTGAGCGCCAACCTGCGTTTGCGAGACAAGATTATCAGTGCCGGAACCAACCAAACCCGATACGAAAGCTTGTACACTACCATCCGGCTGGTTAACCAAACCATAGTTATAACCGGACAACGCTTTTTCGGCCTCTTTGGCGGAAGGAAAATATAAGGGAGAAGCCGGTATGCCTGCTGCCGATGGCGGTAATGACTTACTAAGATCGGGCTCAAGCGCTGCCTTTTCTTCAGGTGCAGCGGCGCAGCCTTGTAAGGCTAGAAGCACCGCAGATGCGATAAATGTTTGTGTTTTCATGTTCAATCTCCTTGATTAGAAAGCTTAAGTCTGCTTTGTCAAATTTCCCAAATATTTCTCATCCCCACCGAAAAACAAAACCTTCGGCCAAGAGTAGGCGCTTATGTCCTGTAGCATGCCGGAACCATGGATTTAAAGGCTATCTGACTAATGCCCTGATGTTAAATAGAACTGGATTGAATGGTAAATGTTCAGAATTTCTTCGTCTTTGATGTTTATTCCAAAAAATAATAGAAAGAAATCCTGTCGGCGAGTTCCTTCGGAAAGAATAGCCAAACCCGATTGGCATGAAGCGATGCTGTAAATCAAGTTACAAATCGTACGGCAATAACCGACAATATAAACAATGACCCTAGCACCGGAAACGCCATGTCTCTATCAAAGCAACTTTTAATTCTGGTTTCAGCACTATTCTCGTTGCTTTTTAACATGAACTTCTTTGTTAGTGTCAGCAGTATTAGAGATTATCTTCAAGGTAAAGCTACGATCCATATTCAGGATGCCCGGAGCTAGCCAAGTACCGTGAGGTTATTCAACACGCTCAATCAAACCAAGCTTACGTTCTGCGCCATACTGCTATACGGGATTGGTTCAGCCTATTGCTTGGATTTTGATCAAACCGTACTGGACAAAGTCGAACAAATTTACGGCACCGCCGCGCGCCAACGTATACTCGCCTGGCAAAATTTGATCAATCATGATTCGGCCGCTTCAGATCTGGAAAAACTCCGCCAAGTAAACGATTTTTTCAATCGGAACACTGCATTTATCGATGACCTTGTCTTGTGGCATAAAAACGATTACTGGGCAACGCCCAGCGAATTTCTAGCCAAAGGCGCGGGGGATTGCGAGGATTACTCGATTGCTAAATATTTTACCCTGGTGGAAATGGGCGTCGATGAAAGCAAGCTGCGCATTACTTACGTCAAAGCATTGGAATTGAATCAGGCTCACATGGTACTGACATATTACGAATCACCTCATGCCTCCCCATTGATATTGGACAATCTTCAACCTTCGATCAAACCCGCGACGCAACGCAACGATTTAATACCAGTTTACAGCTTCAATGGCAGCAGTTTATGGCTAGCAAAAAACAAAGGCTCCGGGCAAATTGTCGGCGATGCCGATCGGCTGAGCTTATGGCACGATCTTAAACAAAGGATGTTGGACATGCCGTTTTAAGTATCAAAAATCACTATTTACAAAGCCCATAAACTCTGTCCCCTTCGCGATTGAACAACCACATAAGATCAGGCTTGTTAGTAAATGAACGACACAAAAAAGGGGCTAAAAAGCCCCTTTTTTGTGTCGATTCGGAAAACCTTACTTTGCGGCTTCGGCAATTTTATTGAAAGCCTCGACGCGTTGCTTGCCGGTGTTGGCCAGATCGATACCGTTATCGATGATCATTTGAATCAGACCTGGGGTGCCATAGACGATTTTGCCCAGATAAGCCACCACGGGTACCGCGACAATAGCGCCGAACAAGGTGCCTATTCCCAGCACATTCAGGAATTTGGTAATCAGAACCACGATATCCAGCGGCAACAGCACCATGGTGCCGAAGTAAACCAATACGATAAAGGTAAACAGTACAAATACAACGAACTGGAGCAGTCTTACCAATGCAACATTAAGATTTTTCATGATGTAGTTTTCTCGGGGAAGTTTTTAGTTCGGTAAACAGGAAAACCTGCTTTTAAATTGCAAAATTTGGTCGGCATTATAAGGTAAAAGCCCCCGGTCTTTCTAACCTTTTTAGTTGGCAAGGCTATGAATATGCCGAAAAAAATCAGAGCACCGGCGGAATTTCCTCGACTTCCTTAACTTTATCCAGAAACAAAGGATGCAATAAGGCTCCAACCGCAAAACCGCCTATATGCGCCCACCACGCGGACCCCGAGGCAGTTCCAAACATCGCAGCGGTAGAGACTTCCTGTAGCTGCATAATCACCCACAAGCCCAAGAAAGCGATGGCGGGAATTTCAAAAAACAGCGGGAAAAACAGAATAGGCACCAGGATCACCACCCTGGCGTAGGGAAAACGGAAAAAATACGCGCCCAACACCCCCGCAATCGCCCCGGAAGCGCCAACCACCGGCACCACCAGATTTTGGGAAAAATACCATTGCGCAGAGGTCGCCAACAATCCGCACAACAGATAAAAGACCAGGAAACGCTTATGTCCCATCAGATCTTCGATGTTATCGGCAAATATCCACATGAACACCATGTTGACAGCCAGATGCCCCCAGCCGCCGTGCAGAAACAGGCTGGTCAGGAACGACAGATAATAATCGGGCGGCAAGCCGAAATGTTGAGCCCAAACCGGATTGGTATAGCGTATCGGCACCATGCCGTACAGATAGAGAAAATGCTGCGCCATTTGATCCGGCATCAGCAACATCAGCAGAAAAACCGCGATGCAAATTGCCATGATAGACCAGGTCACATAAGGCTTAGTAAGGCAGGGAATCGAATCTCTAATCGGTATCATGGGCTGAGCCTAGTTGGTTAGAATAAGATTGAGAGCCTTCTCAGAATTTATCGTTCCATGCCTTTTCCAAACGCTGCACCGAGACAGGATAAGGCGTTTTCAGTTGCTGGGCAAACAGCGACACCCTTAACTCCTCCAGACTCCAGCGAAATTGCTCGCGCTCCGGCGTAGGAGTGGCGGTCTTCAATTGCTTTTCAACATGCTGCCAAAACCACTGCCACAAGCGCTGCAAACCCTGAACATCCGGGGAATCCGGTTTCTGCTTGTCGAGCCGGAACTCGATAGCTTTAAGATAACGCGGTATCGCCTGCAACTGCGCAGCCGGCGTATGGCGGATGAAGCCGGCGTATAGCAACAGACACAACTGATTTTCGACATCGGCACGCAAAGCCGGACTTACACCGGGTTGCTTGAGCCGTTGTTTAACCGCTTGATAGTTTGCCATGATTTCCGTGATGTGCTTGCCGACTTGATTGCCGACCGTCACCAACGTCGACTTTTTGGCCGCCAACGCCGCCTCGAACTGTTGCTGGCTGCGTATCGTCGCCCCTTCCACGAACACGCTGCTGAAGATCGCGAACAACAAATCCTCCTTGAAATCGCCTCCTAGCCTGTCCTTCAATAAGGGATGTTTCGGCAGTTGGTTATACGCCAGTTGCAGCGTTGCCGCGACCCCGCTGTTCTTGGCGAGGTACTGCGCATCCTTACGGCATTGCAGTTGAAACAGCTTGGTCAAGCCGTCGTAATGCGCCAGATCGGCCTTGCGCTGGGTATCCAGTATCTTGACGCCTACCGTTTCGCCTTCGTCGATGATGGCCGGAAAACCCAGGAAGGTTTGGCCCTGCTGAATAAACTGTTTGGTCTCCGGCAAGTCGTCGAAAGCCCAGGCTATGTAACCGGTGTAATTCATCTCCTCCTGCGCCAGCTTGTCGAAACTGTCGACAGCCTTGGTCGCATAATCGGCTTGCAGTTTCGCCAGGTTACGGCCATAGCCCAACGCCTTGCCCTGATCGTCCACCACCCGAAAATTCATCTTCAAATGATCGGGTAAGGTATCCGGCTGCCATTCGTTAAGCGGGATCGCTTCGCCGGTCAGCTTACGCAAACGGTTGCTCAGCCATTCGAACAACGAGCCCTTGAAATCCGGCTCGATCTCCAGACATTGCTGCGCGGTCTGCGGCACCGGCACGAAATGCTTGCGCAAATGTTTGGGCAAGGACTTGATCAGCGCCACCACCTTTTCCTCCAGCATGCCCGGCACCAGCCAGTCGAAAGGTGTTTGCCTGATCTGGTTGAGCTGATGCACCGGAATGATGGCCGTGACGCCGTCCTCGTCGTGGCCGGGCTCGAAGCGGTAATGCAATTCGATAGTCAAATCGCCAACCTTCTTGCTATCCGGGAAATCCCAGTCGTTGATTTTGCCGTCGTCGCTGCGAGTCAGGTCTTCCTTGGTCAGGAACAGAATCTTGGGATTGTCGCGCTCAACCTTCTTGCGCCATTGATCCAGCGTGATGCCGCTGACAATCTCGGCCGGCAGTTTCTTGTCGTAAAACTGGTATAGCCATTCCTCGTCTTCCACCAGATCGACGCGGCGGCCCTTGTGCTGGATATAACCCACCTCTTCCAGCAGTTTTTCGTTGGCCTTGAAGAACGGCGCGTTGCTGTGATAATCGTGGTTGACCAGCGCATGGCGGATGAACATCTCCCGCGCAGCCTTGGCGTCGACGTTCTCGTAAGGCACCTTGCGTTTGGCCTGCAAGGTCAAGCCGTACAACAAGGTACGCTCGTAAACCCCGCTACGGCCGGCGTTCTTCTCCCAATGCGGGTCATAATAATTGCGTTTGACCAGATGCTGGGCGGCGGCTTCTATCCATTCCGGCTCGACCTTGGCGACGGTGCGGGCGTAAACCTTGCTAGTTTCCACCTGCTCGGCGGCCATGATCCATTTTGGTTTGGCCTTATGCTGACCGGAACCGGGGAAGATGAAAAACTTCAAGCCGCGCGCGCCCAGATATTCGTATTGCTCATGGCGGAAACCGATGTTGGACAACAGCCCCGGCAGCAGCGCGCAATGAATCTGCTCGTAATTGGCCGGATTATCGTTGAACTTCAGCTTCAAGTCGCCGCGCGCCACCTGCATGATCTGAGCGTGGATGTCGTACCACTCGCGCATCCGAATATAGGACAGAAAGTTGTCCTGACAATACTTACGCAGCTTGCTGTTGGACAAATGCTTCTTCTGTTCCTCGTAGGCATTCCACAGATTCAGCAGACTTAAGAAATCCGAATCCTCGGCCTTGAACTGCGCATGCTTGGCTTCGGCCTGCGGCATCTTGTCGGCCGGCTTCTCGCGCGGGTCCTGAATGCTCAAGGCCGAGACGATAATCGCCACTTCGCTCAACGATGCCAGTTCGGCGGCGGAAAGCAGCATCCGCGCCAGCTTGGGATCGGTCGGAATCTTCGCCAATTGCCGGCCGGTGTCGGTCAGCTGGCCCTGTTTGTCCAGCGCATCGACCTCGAACAGCGCGCTCTTGCCGTCGCGTATCATCTTGTCGTCGGGCGGCTCGATGAACGGGAAATCCTCGATGTCGCCCAGCTTCAACGCCGCCATCTGCAAGATCACCGACGACAGATTGGTACGGAGGATTTCCGGTTCGGTAAACTCCGGGCGGGCAATATAATCTTCCTTGGAATACAGGCGAATGCAGATACCTTCCGCTACCCGCCCGCAGCGCCCTGCCCTTTGGTTGGCGCTGGCCTGCGAGATGCGTTCTATCGGAAGACGCTGAATCTTGCTTTTGTGGCTATAACGGCTGATGCGGGCATGGCCGGAATCGATCACGCAACGGATGCCGGGCACGGTCAGCGAAGTCTCGGCGACGTTGGTGGCCAGCACGATACGCGGTTTGTTGCCGCTTGGCTTGAACACCCTTTCCTGTTCGCTGACGCTGAGTTTGGAATACAGCGGCAACACGTCGTAGCGGGCGTTGTGCTGAGACTTGCGCAAGGATTCGGTAGTCTCGCGTATCTCATGCTCGCCGCTGAGGAAGATCAGAATGTCGCCGCGCAAATCCCGGTACAGTTCGTCGACCGCATCCAGTATCGCCTGCTGCAAATCGGCATCGGTTTCGTCGTCTTCCTCGATCAGTTCGATGGGCCGGTAACGCACATCCACCGGATAGGTGCGGCCGGAAACATTCACGATCGGCGCATTGCCGAAATGCTTGGCGAAGCGTTCGGGATCGATGGTCGCTGAGGTGATGACCACCTTCAAATCGGGCCGCTTCGGCAGCAGCCAGCACAAATAGCCCAGCAGGAAATCGATATTCAGGCTGCGCTCGTGAGCCTCGTCGATGATGATGGTGTCGTATTGATTCAGGTAGGGATCGTTCTGCGACTCGGCCAGCAAGATACCGTCGGTCATCAGTTTGACCAGTGAATTGGGATGGGTCTGGTCGTGGAAGCGCACCTTGTAGCCCACCGCCTGGCCGATAGGCTGACCCAGTTCCTCGGCGATGCGGTCGGCGACGGTGCGGGCGGCTATCCTTCTCGGCTGAGTGTGGCCGATCAAACCGCTAATGCCCCGGCCTATCTCCAGACAAATCTTCGGCAACTGCGTGGTCTTGCCGGAACCGGTTTCGCCGCAGACGATGGTGACCTGATTGTTTTTGATGAGTTCTGCGATCTCGTCCTTCTTGCCGCTGACCGGCAAATCCGGATAGTTGATCACCGGCACCGCCGCTCGGCGCTGGTTGCAACGGCTCACCGAGCGCTCGATCTTGCCGGAAACCTGCTGCAATCCCACCGCGATGTCCTTGCCCCTGCCCGCCTCGCTACGCAAGCGATCCAGTTGCCGCTTCAAGCCGTGGCGGTCGATGCTCATGCAGTCGTGGAGATTTTTAGCGAGGTGTTTCAGGGTGTCGTGCACGGACATGGGGCGGCGAATATCGGAAAAAAGGTGGGCATTATAAGGTGTGGCTGACCAGTTTTACATTGGCTTGTACAGTTTTAAACCCATGTATCGCTTTTGGTATCACCAACAATCCGGCAACAACTATAAGGTTTCCGGCCGGAGGAAAACCACCAGCCATTCGACGACCTCGCTAGTCATAAAGTCAGGCTTGTCCGGTTCCGCGACAATGTAGCGGCATCTATTCGTGTTGGTTGTCTTGGGACGCTGGAGCGTGAGGCGACAATCTCTCACTCCAGCGTGGAAACAATGAAAAATATTTATATATCGAATCGATATTATTATAGAATTTCACCGAATCTGTTGAGGCGTTTTCACCCCAAGGGGAACGATCTCGCGGATTTCTGACGATGACGGATGTAAATCCGTCATCTCGACATGTTTACACTGACATTGTCAGACAATTTCCAAAGCCAAACTTTCAGGAATTGACATGATTAAAGAACATTTCGATTTAATCATTGCGGCAATCATCGTATTACCCCTGGCCCTGTACGATGTGACGTTCGATCTCTTCCTCAGCCTGTTGCATCTGCTGTTTGAGATGCTGCATATCGCTTTTGAATGGCTGGAGCTGGGAATCGAGCATACCGTGGAGCATTTTTTTCATACATCGCGCCATGGCAGCCAGATCGTCACCTTTTATATCCTGTTACTACTTGGCTGCGGAATGTTGTTCTGGTTGAGCCGGTGCTTACCGCGCTTTTATGCAGCATTAAAACAACTCGTGCAGCAGGCTTGGCTACGCCGAAAAACCGAATTGCAGATATATTGGCTTTCGTTGACCTTGCCCTACAAATTGCGATTATTTTCCACCGTATTGGGCGTCGTTTATCTGGCCACTTCAGTGATGTGAGCTGATTTTTTACCTTTTTGACCTGGGAGTTTTTGATGGAAATCCATGTTTACGACACCTATGTTAAAGCGCGCGACAACCATGTCATGCACTTTGATGTCTTCACCGCCCGCAAAGACAGCGAGCAAGCCATTCAATATGCCAAACAGTGGTTGACTTCAATCGGCGAAAGCGGCGCGGTAGTGTCCAGCAACGAATGCCGTTTTTGCCACACTCAACAGGCGCCGGTTGACGTGATTGAAACTATTAATCGTCAGGGTTACTTCATTTACAAAATGGAAGGTTGTCCGGCTTGATCGAAAGGTTGCTGTCACGCCAGGACATACGGGGCCTGCATTACCACGCCGGAGCGTGGAAACGGTGAATTCAAAGCTGTCCCTACATTCGTACGATTAAGCTACGTTAATCGTACCGACGGGCTATCTGGGGCCACTGGCAGCCGTTACATCCCTAATGTAACCTAACCAACAAACTGACCATGACCCAAGCAATCCCTCCCGCAACCGGAATCGTCAGGAACCAGGCCCAGACGATCCGTTCGATGACGGACAATTTAAGCGTGTGAGGATTCTTCGCGAAACCGACACCCATGATCGCCGTTGAAATGCTGTGCGTGGTGGAAACCGGCATGCCGAAATGGGCGGCGGCCAGCAATATGGTGGCCGAACTGGTTTCCGCCGCGAAACCGTTGATCGGATGCAGCTTGACCATTTTGTGCCCCAGGGTCTTGATGATGCGCCAGCCGCCGACCGAAGTGCCCATGGCCATCACCAAGGCGCAAGTGAATATAACCCAGGAGTCGATGTCTTTCTCGCCGCCATCCGGCCGCAAGAATTCGGCCCATGGCGGCAACTGGTCGAGGGTGCCGGCACTGTTGGCGGTAAAAATGGCCAGGGCGATGATACCCATGGTTTTTTGGGCATCGTTGCTGCCGTGGGCAAAGCCCATGTAACCGGCCGACAACAGCTGAGCCTTACCGAACACGGCATTGATCCATTTCGGCCGCGATATGCGCGCCAATATGCCGCCTGCGGAATTCATGCCGCTGATGACGGCCATCAATCCGCCCATGATGACTATTCCCAAGGTAAATCCTGCAATCGGCGAACTGATCATCGGAATCACTACCTTCCAGAGCAAACCTTTATTCTCGGTCCAGACGGCCGCGGTTTTGGCCCAGATCAAAACATTGGGATTGTTGTTTCCCGCCGCCAGCGCCGCCCCGCATAAGGCGCCGATCAAGGCATGACTGGAAGAAGACGGTAGTCCTGATGCCCAGGTAATCAGGTTCCAGATAATGGCACCAACCAGCGTACAGATCAAAACTTCCGAGGTAATGTTCACCATATTGGTGTCCACCAATCCGGACGCAATGGTTTTGGCTACCGCCGTGCCGGATAAGGCGCCCACCAAATTGGTGGCCGCGGCGAGTATCACGGCCTGGGTCGGCGTCAATACTTTGGTGGCAACCACCGTGGCAATGGAGTTGGCCGTGTCATGGAAGCCGTTGACAAATTCGAATACCAGCGCCGCCAGAACGACAAGCAAAAGCAATGTCAGCATGAAAAATCCCTTTATGAATTTTTTAAGACGATGCGGTACACGACATTGCCGGCATCGCGGCAGCGATCGATCGCTTTTTCCAGGATTTCAAACAAATTCATTTTCACCAAGTAGCGGATGGGGTCTGTTTCATTGACATAGACGTCCCGATACAAATCGAGGATTTGATTATCGGCTTCGGCTTCGATGGCCTGTAACTGATCGTTTAATTTTTTGACCTGGTCCAAATCCATGCCTTTACGCAGTTCGCCAACCATTTGTTGCAGAACCTGGCAGGCTTGTTCCAGCATTTGGGCGCGACTGGTGAAATCCACGTCGCCCATCCGGCTCATGGCCAGCGTATAGCGTTCCGCGAACTTTTCCACGACCTTGGGAATCTTGTAAAGGGCATTATTCAGCGCTTCAATATCTTCCCGGTCCAGCACGGTAACGAAAGTGTTGACCAGTTCCTCACTGATTTGCGCAAACAGCTCCTTTTCCCGGCGCCGCACCTGTTTGAATTTTTCCAATGGTTGCTGAGTTGCCGGTGAACTTAAAAGCTCGATCAAGGCGCTGGCCGACGAGCACGCAGACTCTGCGCTGGCTTCGAGTAAACCATAAAATTTATCGCCTTTGCCGAAGATGGTTTGTAATGAGAACATCGTGTTTCCTTGGTTATTATTAGCCTGGTTATGGACCGAATGTAGTGAAGCGCATCGTTCGCACACCTCCTGACGTCGTCATTTTACAAACTTGCTGGAAAATTTTCCTTAAACCCATTCCACAGCAATTTGGTAGGCATCGTGGGAAGCAATCGGCAAATAACGCGGATTGTCGTCCAGATCGTCCGGCAACTCATCGACCGCATCGTTGTTGAGCCATAACGCGCCGGTTTCCTTGTCCAGAAACCAAACCTCATCCCAGTCCCCGGCATTCGAGGTCAAGGCAAGAATAAAGTCGGCCCGACTGATTTTTATCATTAGGCGTGTCATTTTCCGATGCCGATACAATAAAATTAGACCGCAGAGTTTGTACCACTATTTGTGCACTAGTAAATCAGCCAATATTAATCCCAACACAATTTCTGTTGAAACGGTCAATTTGTAAGCAATAAATTACATAATCAAATAGGCATAACGGTAGAATGCGCTAAAATCTATAACACAGCCAAGCGATTGCGGCCTAAATAAACTCAGAACATGCCCAGACCGCAATACCAATGCCAAAGCGACAGAACCTTATCTATACGGCTTTCCTGCTAGCGCTGATTCATCCGACCGCTACGCGCGCCGCATCCGCGGAAGATTTAACCCATCTTTCCATCGAAGAATTGCTGGATGTCGAAGTCATCAGCGCATCGCGGTTGGGACAAAAAACCAGTCAAGCGCCCTCTTCCGTGTCGGTTCTAACCGCCAGCGACATCCGCACCTTCGGCTGGCGCACGCTGGCGGACGCGTTAAATAGCATGCGCGGCCTGTTCACCAGCAACGATCGTAACTACAGCTACCTGGGCGTGCGTGGTTTTAACCGCAACGATTACAACTCCCACGTGCTGATGATGATCGATGGCCAACGCATGAACGAGAATGTTTACGACACCGGCAATATCGGCCAGGAATTCATGCTGGACATGGATCTGGTCGAGCGCATAGAGTTCATCCCCGGCTCGGGTTCTACGATATACGGCGCCAACGCTTTTTTCGGCTTAATCAACGTTGTCACCAAAAAAGGCAAAGCCCTTGGCGGCGCGCAAATGGCCGGCGAAATCGGCAGTTTCGATACTTATAAAGGCCGCGTCAGCTATGGCAAGCAACTCGATAACGGCGCGGATATTTTATTGTCGGCGTCGCATTACGACAGTGCCGGCGTCGAAAATCTGTATTTTCCCGCCCATGACGATCCAAGCACCAATAATGGCATAGCTCACCATCTGGATACCGAGCGCGCGGACCGGCTGTTCGGCCGGTTTCAGTTTGAAGAATTCACGCTCAGCGGCGGCCTTGTTGATCGTTTAAAACGCGTACCGACAGCAGCCTATCCCGATTCCGGAATGATTTTTAACGACCCGGCTTCGCGTACCTTTGACCGTCAGTTTTATGCCAATCTTAAATACGACAAAGCCTTAAACGCCAAGACCTCGCTGCTGTTAAAAAGCTTTTACCAGGGCTATGAGTACAATGCCGAAGATGCTTATAACCTGGGCGGCCGCGTTATCAATCACGATCTAACCAGCGGCCGCTGGTGGGGCGGCGAAGCACAGCTGACCACAACCGCTTTCGACCGGCAAAGGCTGATAATGGGCCTGGAGTATCAATACGATCAACGCCAAACTCAAAAAAATTACGATATTGATCCTTTTTACTCCTACCAAGACAGTCATCGCCACGGTAACCGTGTTGAATTATTCATACAAGATGACATCCAGGTCTTGGACAAACTGGTGTTCAGCGCCGGATTGCGTTTCGATTACCATCATATGGTTAAGCGTCTGCAACTTAATCCTCGTCTGGGACTAATCTGGAACCCCATTACCAACACCAGCTTTAAACTGCTCTACAGCTCAACTTTCCGCGCACCTCATGCCTGGGAGCTGGAATACAACAATTACTACTACGGTGTTAGGACCGACCTTCGGGAAGAATTAATCAAAAGTTATGAAAGCATCATCGAATGGCAATCCGCTGGCGGTCTAAAACTATTAGGTTCGCTATTTTTCAACGATATTTCGCAATTTCTGGTGCCTGACCCAGCGGCCAATGATTTTCTCGCCAATGTCGGCAAGTATCATGCCTACGGCGCGGAATGGGAGGCGGAAAAGCGCTGGGACAGCGGCCGATTACTGAAAGCATCTCATACCTACACGCTGCTGACCGACGAAGCCAATCACGGCATCTGGGCCTATGGTTCGCCGCAAAATATTTTCAAACTGCATTATGCAGAACCTTTGTTCAACGGCTTCGCCAAACTGGCCGTGGAAAATATTTATATCGGTGAACGGAAAAACTGGCAAGGCGGAATAGCCGATGCTTATAACTTGGTCAATCTCAACCTCAGCTCCGATCGAATCATGCACGGGCTGGATATGGCGTTTGGCGTTTACAACCTGTTTGATAGCCACTATCCAATGCTCGGCGCAGGGGTTAACAATACCATACCGATGAACGGGCGGGAGTTTCGCCTGAAATTACAAGTCACTTTTTGATTTAAGCCATCGACATGACACTAATTCGAAAATCCTTGGCTCCATTCGAATCCAAAACCATGCTTGTTCCGGAAGCGCTTTCCACCAAAGGCCGGAACCTTTAAGTCCATGCACCCCTCCTCTGTTTTTTTCAGCCGGCTGGTTCTTGCCTTGCTATTTGCAGTGGCAATTACCAGCCCGGCAAAAGCCGAATCCGGCGGGGAAGCGGCGATAAAAACGGCTTTTCTGTACAACTTCTTTAAATTTGTCGAGTGGCCGGAAGCCGCCGCCAATCAAGGCGCTTATCATTTATGCACCACGGACAACGATAATTTAGGCGACAACCTGTTGATACTGGAAAACAAAACCATCGACAACAAGGCCCTGGTTATTCACCGCAACATCAACGGCAATGAGCTGAAAACCTGTCACATGGTATTCATCGGCCCATCCGAAAATGCCGCTACCATTGTCCGCGAATTAAAAGGCCTGCCTATACTCACTGTCAGCGATAAACCGAATTTCATCGATCAAGGCGGGATGATAGGCTTGGTGGCGGACGACAACCGCCTTGGTTTCGAGATTAACCTTACTTCGGCCAATATAGGGGGAATACATGTCAGTGCTCAATTGCTTAAATTGGCGAAAAACGTCATTACCGCCAACTGATCCGCCAATGACGACCAAGCGATCATGAAACAAAAAGAATTCGTCAATCTGCCTATAACCCGCAAACTTCACCGTTTGCAAGCGGTTACAGTCGGCCTGGCGCTGGTGTTTACCTTATTGGTTACCAGTATCACGGAAATCTTGGCGGAACGGCGGCAAATGCAGATCGATGCCTTGTCAACCGGAAACATGATTGGTTTTAACGCCGCCGCGGCCCTGTTATTTAACGATAGCCGCTCGGCAAGCGAAATCCTTGCGGCTTTACACAACAAGCCCAGCATTGTCGCCGCCCAACTTTATACGATCCAAGGCACGCCATTTGCGCACTATATCGCCGACAGCCGTTTTGCCGCTTTCCCCAATTCACTATCCGACGCCGAGAATCAACTGCAAAAAAACCGCAGCGAATTGTTAATTCATAGCATGATTCAACCCATCGTCCAAAATGGCGATACGGCAGGTTATTTATACTTGATGATAGACTTACACCCGATGTGGAATGGACTTTTCAGAAGTCTCGGACAAATTTCAATCGTGATGCTGGTGGCCTTTCTATTAAGCACACTCTATGGGCGGCGTTTGGCGGCCTTAATTTCCACGCCTTTGATACGCTTATCCGATTTAACTCAACAAGTGTCGCTAGAAAATAATTACACGGTCAGGGCCAAAGGCGAAGGCGAAAACGAAATAGGCATGCTGGTGAAAAGCTTTAACCGAATGGTGGAGCGCATTCAGGAACGCGACGCCGAATTGGCAAAACAGCGAGATAAATTGGAACAGGAAGTCGAAGTCAGAACGGCCGATTTGCGTCGCGCCGTCGCGGAAGCTCAAGCAGCCAGCATTGCCAAATCCCAGTTTCTGGCCAATATGAGCCATGAAATCCGCACGCCAATGAACGGCGTGCTGGGCATGACCGAACTGTTGCTGGGCACCGAGTTAAACTTATCGCAAAGACAATTCGCCGAAACGGTATTCACTTCCGCCGATTCGCTGCTCGCCATCATTAACGACATTCTGGATTTCTCGAAAATCGAAGCCGGCAAGCTGGAACTGGAAGAAATCGACTTTAATCTGATCGATTTAACCGATCAAATGATACTGCTTTTCTTCGAACGCGCTTTCAGCAAAAAAATCGATTTAAAGTGCGAGATAGACCCCGCCGTACCCGAGGCAGTCAGGGGCGATCCCTATCGACTGCGCCAGATTCTCTCGAACTTGCTCTCCAATGCCATCAAGTTCACCGATGCCGGCTCCGTAACCTTACATGTCGGCATAGCCAATCTCGAACCCAACCAGTTCAGCGAAGGAGTCTGTCTTAACTTTAGCGTCAGCGATACCGGTATCGGTATCGGGGCGGACGCCAGATCCAAATTATTCCAATCGTTTAGCCAGGCCGATGGTTCCACTACCCGAAAATACGGCGGCACCGGCTTGGGCCTGGTCATTTGCAAGGAATTAAGCAGATTGATGGGGGGATCGATAGACATACAGAGCAGCCCCGGACATGGCGCGACATTTATCGTTCAGCTGCCGCTACGCAAGGCACTGGCGCCTTTGTCCACCGAAGCCATCCTGGACACCGAACTTTCCGGCAAACACATCCTGATCGTCGAAGATAATCCCACCAACGCCAAAATCCTCAAATCGTATTTGCTCGGCTTTGGGATGAGTGCTCGGTTTGCCGAAAACGCTATCCGCGCGCTAGAAGTTCTCGATCAAACCGCAAATCGTGGCGGGCATTACGACGCCGTGTTGATAGACATCAAAATGCAGGGCATGAGCGGCATGGAACTTAGCCAACACATCCGCAACGATGCCCGTTTTGCCGAAAGCGCAATAGTGATGATGACCTCCGCCTCCGGCGAAGAGGGGCTGGCCAAGCTCGCCGACAGTTGCGATTTATATTTGTATAGGCCCTTGCACAAACGTATCTTGCATGACGCCTTACTCGGCATATTTTCCAAAAAAACATCAAGCGGCAATGACCATGACGGCTTACAAGGCATGCGCATCCTGCTGGCCGAAGACAATCCGGTTAATCAAAAACTAGCCGCCGCCATGCTCGATACCCTGCGGTGCAACGTTGAGTTAGCGGTTAATGGTGTTGAGGCCCTGAACATTTTCAAGCGTGGCGAAACCGATCTGATTCTGATGGATTGTATGATGCCGGAAATGGACGGTTACACCGCCACCCGGGAAATCCGGCTTTTGGAACAGTCCGCCGGCGATCGCCGCATACCGATACTGGCGTTGACGGCGAACGCCATGGAGGGAGACCGGAAGAAATGCCTGGATGCAGGCATGGACGACTATCTATCAAAACCTTTTTTAATCAAAACCTTGCGCGATAAAATCACCGGTTTGCTAAAATCGCACACCTCGTCTATAGACCCGGAACCCGCGCCGCGCCCCAAAATCGCCTCCGACACTGTCAGCTTCGATATGACGCCGTTGAATACCATACGTCAAATGGGCGGAGACGCGCTGGTAACCAATGTATTGCAGCTGTTTCGCAGCAGCGCGCAGCAACAGGTTGAAATATTGCATGACGGCATACTTAAGCAAAATACCCATGCGGTACTCCATGCCGCCCACAGTTTGAAATCGGCCGCCGCCAACATCGGCGGCCTCTACCTTGCCGAACTGGCCCGGAATATTGAACTGGCTGCCAGCAATGGCTCGCTGACAAACGGCGAACAACTGCTGGAAGGCCTGAAAAACGAATTCCAAACCGTATTACAAATCATCTCGCAACGGGAGTTGTCATGAGCGGACAGTTGGAACAGCTACCCGTGCATAAGCTTATTCTGACAATCGACGATGACGCGATAACGCGTCTAATGTTGCATGACATTCTGGAACGGGAAGGCTTCGAGGTATTGGGAGCCTCCGATAGCCGCGAAGGTATCGACATCATTAAAACCCGGCGCCCCGATATGGTGCTGTTGGACGTGATGATGCCGGAAATAAACGGCTTCGACTGTCTACTGGCGATACGTGCCATCCCCGATATGGAATTGCTGCCGATTGTGATGATTACCGGCGCCGACGATATCGATTCCATCAATCGCTCCTTTCAATTAGGCGCAACCGACTTTATTGCCAAACCGATCAACTGGCCCACTTTACCGCACCGTATACGTTACCTGCTGCGCGCCAGTTCGGCATTCAGGCAATTGGCGCGCAGCGAAGCCGAATTACGCTCCGCTCAAAAAATTGCCCATCTCGGCAGTTGGGACTGGTCGGTGGAAGACGACAGGATGCGATGGTCGGACGAAATTTTCGATGTGTTGCAGGTCAATCAGGACGCTTTTCAATGTCGCCGCCAGGATTTATATGCCGCGCTTGCCAGCGAAGATGCGGATAAGCTCCATGAGATCATGGAAAGCAGTCTCAAAAACAAGCATAACTTTTATCTGCAATTCCCTATTCGCCACGTCAGCGGCTCCGACAAAGTGATCCTTTTGCGGGGCGAACCGATTATTGTCGGCGATACGGTCATCCGCTTCGAAGGCACTATCCAGGACATTACCGAACGTTTGCATATTGAAGAACAGATACGTTTTCTGTCCTATTACGACCCTTTGACCGGCTTGCCTAACCGCAACCAGTTTAAAGACGTTCTCGGCAAGGCCTTATCCCATTGCAACCGCTTCAATAGCGTATTGTCGGTCCTGTTTATCAGCATCGATCGTTTCAAACGCATTAACGAAACCTTGGGGCCCAGCGTGGGCGATCGGGTTTTGAACATATTTGCGGATCGGCTGGTTTCAGTGGTGCGAGACTGCGACTATGTGGCGGTCAGCGCCGACAACGATTGCTGCGAAGCGGTATCGCGACTCGGCGGCAACGAATTTAGCATATTGCTCAACCAGATTCAGGATACTCGCGATAGCGTTAAGATTGCCGAACGTATTATTCAAATCATGGCGGAGTCTTTTAATATTGACGCGCATGAAATTTTTCTAGGCATCAACATCGGCATCTCGGTATATCCGGGGGATGGCGGCGATGAAGACAGCCTGATCAAAAACGGCGAATTCGCGATGAGCCATGCCCGAGGACAAGGGCAGAATACCTATCAATTTTTTAGCAAGTCGCTGAATGTCGCCGCATTTCAAAAGCTGTCCATGGAAAACAACCTGCGCCGCGCCATCGAACGCGATGAATTGCGGCTGTTTTATCAGCCAAAAATCGATATGCGGCACAAGCGCGTGATCGGCTGCGAAGCACTGATACGTTGGCAGCATCCCGAATTAGGCCTGGTGCCGCCATCGGAATTTATCCCGATAGCGGAAGATTCCGGCTTGATTACCGAAATCAGCAACTGGGTACTGGAAACCGCCTGCAACCAAATGCGGCACTGGCAATTACAAAACTTGCCGCCGCTGGACGTCTCGGTTAACGTATCGGCCAATCACTTTCACCAGAGCAGCTTTGTGCAACAAATTCAGCAATTGCTTAGCCGTCTGGAACTGGCGCCCCAACATCTTAAACTGGAACTGACGGAGAGCATCCTGCTGGAAGGCATCGAAAACGCGCTGCTGACGCTACGCGAATTGCGCGCTTTCGGGGTGCAAATCAGTATCGATGATTTCGGCACCGGTTATTCGTCTTTGGCTTACTTGAAAAGGCTACCGATTTCCGAACTTAAAATCGATCGCTCATTCATCCACGACATCCCGTATAACGAAGAAGATATGGCGATTACCAAGGCCATATTGGCACTGGCCAAGTCGCTATCGTTGGAGGTAGTGGCGGAAGGCGTGGAGCATGAAGAGCAAGTAACATTTTTAATGAAACATGGTTGCTACACTGCCCAAGGTTTTTTATACAGCAAACCCGTTACCGCCAACGAGTTCGCGGCCTATTCGCAACAATTCGCCTAGCCGCTTGAATACCAGTGGATTACATCATGACCGATAAACCTCGCATTCTGGTTATCGACGACGACGCCATGACCCGGCTGCTGATAAACGACGTGCTGGGCCGCAATGGCTTTGAAGTGATTGAAGCCAGCAACGGCCGGCAAGGTCTGGAACTGATTGCAACCTTGGCGCCAAACCTGGTAATGCTGGATGTCATGATGCCGGAAATAGACGGCTTCGAATGTTTACGCTTGCTAACCGATCATGGCGAACGGCCCAGCCCGGTTCCCATTGTGATGATGACCGCTATCGAAGACATTCATGGCGTGGAACAAGCTTTTCAGCTCGGCGCGACCGACTTTATAGGCAAACCGGTTCATTGGCCCTTGCTGCCCTACCGGATTCGTAACGTCTTGCGCGGCCATCGGACCAACCAACAGCTACTCGAGCAGCAAAGCCGGCTACGGCAAAGCGAAGAACGCCTGCGTCTGTCCTTATCCGCCGCCAAACAAGGCTTGTGGGATTTAAATATCGAAACCGGCAATGCCGTGGTCAATGCGGAATATACCGCCATGCTCGGCTACGATCCCATCCATTACACGGCAATCGCGCTGGACAACTGGTTCGCCTCCATACATCCGGACGATCATGACCGGGTCAAAACCGTTTATCAAGAGTATCTGGCCAGCGAACGCAGCGAATATCGGCTGGAATTCCGCCAGCGTTGCGCCGATGGCAGCTGGAAATGGTTGTTATCGATAGGCAGCATTGTCGAACGCGACGCCCAAGGTTTGCCGATACGCATGATAGGCTTGCATACCGATATCAACGACAGCAAGACCGCCGAAGTAAGACTGCAACTATTGGCCAAAGTGTTCGAAAACAGCGGCGAAGGCATCATCCTTTGCGACGCAGAGACCCGCATCATTTCCAGCAACGAAGCATTCACCAATATCACCGGTTATTTAGCCGGCGAAGTAAACCATCAAAAAACCGCCCTGCTCTCGCCGCAAACTCACGACCACCTGGTTTACCAACGGATGTGGCAAGGCATACGCGAAAACAGCTACTGGCAAGGCGAAATCTGGGATAGGCGCAAAAATGGCGAAATGTATCCGGCCTGGGTCGGTATTTCGGCCATCCGGAATGCCCAAGGGAACATCAGTCATTACATCGGCATTTTTACCGACATTACCGAACGCAAAGCCGCCGAAGCCAAAATCGAATATCTGGCCCATCACGATCCCCTGACCAATCTGCCGAATCGAACTTTGCTACACGACCGCTTCGATCAAGCCATGGCCCATGCCGAACGCAACAATACGCTGGTGGCACTAACGTTTTTGGATCTGGACCGTTTTAAGCATATCAACGATACCTTGGGCCACGATGTCGGAGACCGCTTGTTGCAAGGCGTCGCCGAACGCTTGCGGCAATGCATTCGCGAAGTCGATACCGTATGCCGGCAAGGCGGAGACGAATTCATCATCATTCTCACCGATCTGCCCGATATTGAAACCGTCACGCAGGTGGCGATGAAAATTCTCGATACTTTGCAACAGGTGTTTGTTATCGAAGACCTCACTGTTTCCACCTCGTTCAGCATCGGCATCAGTCTGTTTCCCAATGACGGCATGACTTTTCTAGGCTTGCTGAATAAAGCCGATACCGCCATGTACGCGGCGAAAAACGAAGGCCGCAATACTTTTAGATTTTTCTCCCACGACATGAATCTAGTCTCGCTGGAACGCATGCAAATTGAGAACGGTTTGCGGGGAGCGCTGGAGAAACAACAATTTCGGGTGGAATACCAACCTTTGTATTCCTTGCAGGACAACTGCATCATCGGTGCGGAAGCCTTGCTGCGCTGGCAGCCGGACGACGGCCCCAGCATCCCACCGACCAAATTTATTCCGATTGCCGAAGATAACGGTTTGATCCTGCCTATCGGTAACTGGGTATTGCAGCAGGCTTGTCTGCAGAACCGGCTTTGGCATGATGCCGGACTGAAACTGCTGATCACCGTCAACATCTCGGCCATACAGTTTAAACGCGGCAATTTGATTGAATCGGTGAAAACCGCTTTGGAAATATCCGGTCTGGATCCTCAATATCTGGAACTGGAATTGACCGAATCCGTGCTGATATTCGATACCGAGAGCGTGATAGCGGCAATCCATGAGCTCAAGGCCATCGGCGTCAGTTTTGCAATCGACGATTTCGGCACCGGCTATTCGTCGCTGAGTTATCTCAAGCAATTTGCGGTCAACAAATTGAAGATAGATCAATCGTTTATCAAGGAACTCAGCTCCGGCAAAAGCGAAGACAGCGCCATTGTGCAAGCCATCGTAAAACTCGGCGAATCGCTGGGGTTACAAACCTTGGCGGAAGGCGTGGAAACCCGGGAACAAGCCGAACAACTGATGCAAATGGGTTGCGACAAAGGACAAGGTTTTTACTGGCATCAATCGCTGTCGGCCACGGCCTTCGAATCGTTGTTCAAACGAAGTTAACACCGGACGCGCCACGGGCGGCTTTTCGGCAACGGCGGACTAGCCGGACTGGCTTCGCCTGGTTCGGATTTACCTGACAAGAGCCTGCTCGGAAAATCTTGATGACCAGTAAAATCCATCGATTTCGATGTAAGCTATTGATATAAATAGCTTCTTAAGCAAAATCAACCAGATTTTGAACGCCTTGGTTCGGCCACGAGCTGACGGCAATTTAGTTCTTTGACTGTCCGGTAAAAGTCTTTTTAACAGATGTAGGGTGGGCAAATTTGCCCACCATTTCAATCCGCGTGGGCACAAACAACGGTGCCCACCCTTATATTCGATTCCGCCTTGAAAAAGCGGCAGAATCCCCGACTGATCATCGGGAGGGCGGTGGAGAAGACGTGCCCACCCTGAGGCTTGAAAGCCTGCCTTGTAGATAGTTCTCTCCATCGC